>Ga0316225_1000004_pt1 | contig 560594 bp, 535 predicted proteins | sample TBH18015metaG_FD_206010 | JGI IMG/M metagenome (GOLD analysis project Ga0316225, IMG submission 206010) | Freshwater microbial communities from Trout Bog Lake, Wisconsin, USA - TBH18015 | ecosystem: Environmental > Aquatic > Freshwater > Lake > Hypolimnion/Profundal zone | place: USA... | reverse complement strand
AAGATAACGTCCTGCCAGGGGCTGAACTGCGGCTAAAACTTGGGCGATTAGCCCTAATTTACAGCCCGCTCAGGTGGGGGAGTTTGACCTGGCCAGAGATGGGGGAATTTGACCGGCCAACGGGGACTAGCTCTCACGCACTTACCTTGCATTGCACCTCTGGATAATGGTGCAGAAATCACTTCAGTAATATTCTTTTGAAAGGTCAACAAACCATCTTTTGTTATTTTGCCTGAAATCAAAATGGCAAACTCATCTCCGCCAATTCGTGCAATGAAATCAGAAGATCGCATGGATGAAGTTAGTCGAGTCGCGACCTCTTTCAACACATCATCACCTGCCTGATGTCCAAATGTGTCATTGATATTTTTGAATCTATTCAAATCAATAAATAATATCGCCAGACCTGTTTCTCCCCGTGTAGTTCGCCCTAGGGCAAGGCCCGCCCAGACTAAAAATAGACGTCGATTGGCAAGCTTCGTTAAGGAATCTGTTGTTGATTCTATATTTAACTCTACGTTTCGAAGCTTATAAGCTCTGAGATTCTTAACTCCAAGACATGTTGCAATAAAAATAACAATAACGAGCAACGAATCAATGATGACTTGAATCCATAAAAGATATAGTTGATTCTGCTGATTGATCGTTGCAATATTTGCTCGCTCTGTTCTTAACGAAGCATCGAGTTCGCCATACTGCAACCGGATTGAATCCATAGCTTTCTTACCAAACTGATCAGCAACCTTTACTTTTAAAGACAACATATCATTCGCATCTTGCAGCCTAATGACATTGTCCAGATATTCCATTTTGACTTTGATGAGAGGGCTGAGTTTTTGTAATTGTTTTACCCATTGAACATTGTTGGAGATGTTTTCAGATAACGTTGTCAGCGATGAGTTAATTGCTGTTAACGCTCCGAAATAGGGATCGAGGTATTCTCGATTGTTTGTCAGCATATAGCCGCGTGTCGCAGTCTCAATATCTAATACCCCGACAAAGACTTTGTTCAACTCCGCAGAACCACGACTAATGGAATATTGTTCCTTTGTCTTAGTTAATATTTTCTGACCCAGAAATGTCACGATAGCCAGTTGAACCAAAAGTAACGTTAATGCCGCCGTGAGCAATCCGATAATCATGACGGTCGGGCTATTAATCAATTTGACTGGAGCAATCACTTAAGCACACCATAGAGATAATCATGAGCAACTGAACCCATGCATGGAATGCATAAGAAGAATTGTGTGAGCAGAGCCTAATAGGTTGACGATTTATTCGCTAGGTCGATACGCAAAAGACGCAAACAAGCTTTGGAAAACGAAAAGACCGTTATTTGGTTGTGGGCTTTACAATTGGTGATGAGCAAACTCGTTCGATCATCCAAAATAAAGGATATATGAGGAATGCGACTCTCCCGCCACTTGCTTTCGGCGCTCGTAGTGCCGTAATCGATACAACGGTTTATGGGATGCAAAATCGCCTTAGGCTTCTAGCTAACGGCATGCAAGAATATGACGCCCTCACACCTCCTAAGTTATTTCTGCATCAATCTTCATTTACAAATATTAATGGACTCATCGTTGGATCAACGGCAAGTACCGCAACACAAGTAAAAATCAAGAAGGTCGGCAGTCCCATGCTGATGGTTCCATTTTCTGGTCAAGGACATTACTTGATCATGGATGAAAAACTGACTTGGCAGAAGAGCCATGTGGCTGTGCTCGTACCAGATCAGGCTTTCGAGGGTGCAAGCTCGTCCCGCTCCTCGTTAGTCATTCTGATTGATCCCATGAAGCTAGATTTTGTAGTGAGAAGTATTATCGGCTCACATTCGAATACCTCACCGCAGATCGATCTGAGCCGCCCCCAAGAAATCAGCCTGCGATATGGACGTATTAATTTCGAAGCAATATTTAAGCAGTTATCCATTCTGATTGATCAATTTTCGCTGCAAGCTGGATTTCTTGATCGCAGTGGGCTGGACGATACGATTTATCGAAGTATCGCTATGATGTTGAGACCAGACCTTTTGTCTGATGAGCAAAGACACCCAGTGAGGCGGCCTTTGGATAGGGATTTGTTAGACCGTGCTTGCCAATTCATTCAGTCTGAATTGAGTCAACCAATTACGCTATCAAATCTTGAACATATCAGCGGCATGTCTAGGCGCAGTTTGCAATCTGCATTTCAAAAACGTTATGACTGTTCCCCCACGCAATGGATCAGGTTCCGTCGTCTTGATCAAGCCCGCTCGGCGCTAGAAAATTCAACCACTGATACCAGCGTCACAGCGACTGCCATGGAATGTGGGTTCAGTAACGCTTCAATCTTTTCGGCTCACTACAAGGCACGCTTTGGAGAACTACCGTCTAAAGTCCTTGCCGAAAGTAGGAATGCTTTAGGTCACAGCTAGATATTGGATGAAGAATTGACCCCGGGCATGGAATAAATCCGATACCGTAAGTCCAGAATTATTTGATGGAAACAAACGCCGAGTAGCTGGATAACTGCATAAATACTAGATGGTTGGCAGAGAAGCAGTCTATCGCATCGGACAAATTTAACCGTCAAACTCCAACCCATTTGAGACGATCAAGCATAAAGAAAAGCGAATTTTGATTTAGCTAGTGGTTAGCCGTCATTATTTTGTAATCCTTTTCACGGAAGATCTTTACGCAAGCATCAACCACCGCCGTTTCTTCTGGCAGCGAAGGTGTTTCCAAAGAGAACCGCCTTGAGCCTTGTCAGCATAAACATGACGGTAAATTGTTTCGTGGCTGACAGGCAAGAAAGCTGCAATCTGCTCAGGACTCCATTGGAGTTTAAGGTGCTCAGCGACCTGGTCTCTCGTAATTGGATCAATTTGAAAGGCATTGCGGCTCGATTGAGCGCGTTCCTGACAAAGCAGATCAGCCTGTCGGGGTCGATAACCTCGCAGACCAGAGTTACGCAAAACCTCACGGCTGATTGTCGACTTATGTCGACCCAGTATCCGGGCAATCGCTTGAAGGTTCTGTCCTGCTTTCATAAGGGCGGAAATCTGATAACGTTCAGCTTGGCTGAGATGTTTATAGGTCATGGCAATCTTCGACTGGCCGGTCAAGAAGCTTTGAATACTAGAACATTCTCAGCCACTTCACTCAGTTAATCAAAATTGCACTTCGTACTTGAAACCGCCTCACTAATGAAAGCGTTTCCAGACTATGAAGATTGGCGCTTTGAGCAGATTGATGATGAAGAAGCTGCACATCCCGTAGAAATTACCAAGGCTTTCTATCTCGGTCAGTATGAAATTACCGTAGGACAATTTAGGCAGTTCATCAAAGAGTCTGGCTACGTTCCTGAATCTATTAGAGATGGGACTGGTGGTTATGGCTATAACAAAGACTATGACCCAAACAAAACTGAGCGACGCGATGCCTTTGAGGGGAGAAACCCAAAGTACTCCTGGGAGAATCCTGGGTTTCCACAAACTGAGAATGATCCTGTTACCAATCTTTCCTGGGGTGATGTTGACTATATGGCTAAGTGGTTATCTAAAAAAGAGGATAAAAGATATCGCCCTACTGAAGCTGAATGGGAATATTCCTGTCTAGGTGGAACTCAAACACGATTTGGCGTTGGCGATGATCCAGATCAATTATCAAAATATGCCAACCTATACGATCAGGAAACAGCTAAGAATTGGGAGAAATGGAAACATCTTGCACAAAAGACTTCGGATGGATTTCCCTTCACCGCACCAGTGGGCAGCTTTAAGCCGAATGGTTATAACTTATATGATATGAATGGCAATGTTTGGGAATGGGTATCAGATTTCTATTCAGAAAAATATTCTCCCGAAAAGGCTATAGATCCTACAGGCCCTACTAAAAAAAATCTTCAGCTTCGCAAAGGAGGTTCTTGGCATACCTGGGCTTTTTACTCCCGCTGCCAGTTTAGAAATTGGAATACAGCAGAAACTAGGTATCCCTTACTTGGCGGACGCTTGATGCTGGAGAAGTAGGTTGTATCAACCAATTTAACTTAATACAAAAGTAAGCTTACAAATTAAAAACGGCTCACATCGCTGTGTGCCGCTAAATTACTGGTGCCCCTCCGTGAGTCGAACACGACACCAACGGATGATGAGCTGCAAAAGCATGTCAAATAAAGTACAAAAAACAATCACGTAATGAGTTTTCTTAATCATTAGGTGATTGTGCATATCTAATTTCTTAATGTGTTTCATTTACCTTTAGCAAAAACCATAGAAATAGTTTCTGCAACTAATGCGGGCCTGTCGACACCTTCGATTTCGATGGTATTGCCAAATGTTAACCGAGCGCCGCCTTCTGTAATTTCACATTTATCAAGCATACGATGCAAACGAATACGCGAATCAACGGGTACGGGGGCTGTAAACCGGACCTTATTTGAGCCATAGTTAATTCCGCGGGAACGCTCTTTGACTCTTGAAATTTCAGCGCCTAGAAAAGTAACCAGGGAAAGAGTCAACATTCCATGCGCAATTGTTTTGCCATTTGGTAATTCACGTCTGGCACGCTCAACATCAATATGGATCCAGTTTTCATCACCAGACACTTTTGCAAAATCATCAATGCGCTTCTGATCAATTAACAACCAGTCGCTCGTACCAATCTTTTTACCAACATATGCAGCCATATCTGCGGGAGTTTGAACTTCAAGCATCGTGCACCTCTTGATTTAAATGTAAGTGTAAATATTAACGAGCTAAGTCTGCCAATCGCATTTGAATGATGTTTTCTGCGTCTAAAACGATACGATGAACCAGATCGGCACAAGTCGGAATGTCGTGAATCAGTCCTTGCACCATTCCAACTGTCCAGATGCCACCCTCAATGTCGCCCTTTTCGTAGACAGAACGACCTTTGGCACCTGCTACTTTAGGGCCAATTTCTTGAATAGTTGCACCCCTCATTTCCATTTGAACAATACTCTCAGCTAGCTCTGTGCGTGCTACCCGACTGCTGTTGCGTAAACTGCGCAAGATGAGTGCCGTATCGTTTTCAGTGTTGTTCACGATTGCGCGTTTAATGTTTTCGTGGACAGGGGCTTCTTGTGTACACATGAAGCGAGTTCCCATATTGATGCCTTCGGCACCCAAGGCAAGAGCTGCGACAAGCCCTCTGCCGTCACCAAAACCACCTGAGGCAATCACGGGGATGGTGACCTTTGCGACCGTAGCAGGTATCAGGATAAGACCGGGAATATCATCCTCACCGACATGACCCGCACACTCAAAACCATCAATACTAACGATGTCCACCCCAATTTGCTGAGCTTTGAGGGCGTGACGCGCAGTCGTGCATTTATGAATGACCGTGATGCCTGCAGCCTTTAATGCAGGCATATGCGCAGATGGATTGTTTCCAGCGGTCTCAACTATTTTTACACCTGAGTCAATAATTGCATCTCGATACTCGGCATATGGAACGGGCTTTAAGGTTGGAAGAAATGTCAGATTGACGGCAAAAGGCTTATCCGTCATTTCACGCAAGTGAGCAATTTCAAGCCGCAAGGCATCCGGGCTGGGTTGCGTTAATGCAGTCAGGGTGCCAAGTGCTCCTGCATTGGATACGGCGGCTACAAGTTCGGCCCGCCCTATCCATTGCATCCCACCCTGTACGATCGGGTGCTCAATGCCCAGCATTTTAGTAATAGCAGTTTGCACGTTACCTATTCCTGTAATAAGTTACTCAGATCAACTGTATAAACGGCATAACGGATCCTGAATCAGTTTTGCACCGGTCTGATTTTGCAGCATTTCAAATGTCAAACCTGCAACCATCCTCCTGACAATCAGTCCTTCTGCAATCACATCGATCATGGCCAGATTGGTGTAGATACGATCCACACATGCTGCCGCAGTCAGAGGATATGTACAACGTTCCAGAATGCGGGGACTACCGTCTTTCTGGCAATGCTCCATCAGCACCCATACGTTGGCCGCACCCGCGGCAAGATCCATGGCGCCACCTACAGCAGGCAATTGATCGGTCACCCCTGTTGACCAATTCGCCATGTCACCATTTGCACCGACCTGAAAGGCTCCCAGACATGCGATGTCAATGTGACCTCCGCGAATCATGGCAAAGGAATCGCTATGGCTGAATACGGAGGCACCCTTAACTAATGTAACGTGATGTTTGCCTGCATTCACAATGTCATCATCCTCCTCGCCGGGTTCTGCTTTAGAACCAAGGCCCAGCAAGCCTTGTTCACTTTGCAGCAAAATCTCACGGTCAGCGGGCACGTAATCTGCAATGAGCGTGGGGACGCCTATACCGAGATTGACACAGCTCCCTTCGGCAATTTCTTGTGCAGCGATGCGCGCCATATCTTGTCGACTGAGCTTAATCATGCGTTGACCTCCACGAGTCGATCGATGTAGACACCTGGTGTCACAATGTGTTCGGGATCAAGCGCTCCTAAATCCACAATTTCATTGACCTGCGCGATCGTCAGCTTGGCCGCACCTGCCATGACAGGATTATTCACGCGCGCGCCGCGATGATAAATGAGGTTGCCCCAGCGGTCTCCCTGACGCGCTTTGATCAAAGCCACATCACCATGAATGGGATGCTCAAATACATATTGCTTGCCGTGAATGATGCGCGTCTCTTTACCTTTTGCCAGTTCGGTACCCGCAGCTGTTTTTGTAAAAAATCCACCGATACCGGCAGCACCGGCTCGAATACGTTCGGCAAGTGTGCCTTGCGGTACGAGCTCAAGCTCGACTTCACCACTTGCATACAACTCATCGAAAATTGTCTTGCCATACAGACCGCGCGGAAAGGAGCAAACAACTTTTTGAATACGTCTCGCACGCATCAGATCGCCAATAATGTCCGTACCGATTGTGGCGTTGTTTGCAACGATGGTGATTTCTTTTGTACCAAGTTCTAGGAGCGCAGCGAGCAACTCGTTCGGACGTCCTGAAGTGCCGAATCCGCCCACCAGGATTGTGGATCCGTCTTGAATACCCTGAACGGAATCGGCCAGGGATTGAACGCGTTTATCAATCATGGTTTAGTCCAGGTCGTTGCCTTTCATATCCGCGTTGCGACGCGCGGTACGAGATAACTCTTTGAGTATGGGGCCGATCTGGCTGGCATCATCCATCGGTGCGGCTTCCGGACCACGGTGCCAACCTTCCAGTGCGGCCAGAAAACCACCTCCAACCTCGAATACTCTACCCGTTACCTCGTCGCTTTCCTGACTGGCTAGCCAGACAACAACAGGGGAAATCCATCTTGGGTGACGTGCTTCAATTTCCTCTGGGGTGCGCTCACGCAAGCTTTCGGTCATACGTGTCTGAGCATGCGGACAAATAGCGTTAACCGTAACACCATAGCGCTTGAGTTCGCGGGCTGCAATCACGGTCATGGCCGCAATCCCTGCTTTAGCAGCACCGTAATTTGTCTGTCCGATATTGCCAAATAAACCTGAAGACGAAGTCGTATTGATGATACGACCCGAAGCGGGCTCTCCGGTTTGCTTTTGAAGATTACGCCAGTAGACTGCCGCATGATGCGAAGGAGCAAAGGTTCCTTTTAAATGAACACTGATGACTGCATCCCATTCCGTCTCCTCCATATTGACCATCATGCGATCGCGCAAAATGCCTGCGTTATTGACCAGTCCATGCAATGCGCCAAAGTGCGCGATCGTACTGTCAATGAGGTTCTTTGCACCATTCCAGTCTGCAATATTGTCACTATTGGCAATCGCCTGACCACCCGAAGTGAGTATTTCATCTACGACTGACTGTGCAGCAGAATGATCCTGGCCATGTCCATCGCGCGTGGTACCAATATCATTCACAACAACATGTGCGCCCTCACGTGCGAGATGCAAAGCATATTCACGCCCGATACCTCGTGCTGCACCCGTGACAATCACGACTCGATCCTGACAAACCTTAGACATTTTTGATCTCCTTAATTTTTATATTTTTTTGTAAAACTTTATTCAAATTTAACCGTGCATTTATCGACTGAATACGGGTAGTCGTTTTTTTACATATGCCTGGGTTACGTCTTTGTCATCTGATGTCTCCGTGCAACGGGTGTGTAGCCAGTCACACGCCATCGCAATTGATAGCCCTGCACCCACAGCAGGTCCAGGAATCATGATAATCGTTGGCTTGTCCATAGTGTGCAACATCGTCACCAGCACTGAAGGCCGTGCCTGCACCGGTGAGTACGATCGATCCGATATCTGTATCATCAACAGCTCGTGTGAGCGTATCAAGCATCGCGGAATATATTTCCGGAGTGAACGCATTACGATGCTCAGTTCTGTTGATTGTCAGGACCCAAACGCCGTCAATCTCGGTCGTCAACAACTGGGGTGTCTGGGCGTTGCTGCTATGCACAATCGATCCTTATGATTAATTAATGCATACATCCTAGTACATCGCAGACCTCAGGTCAGCTTCGCCATTAAAAAAATGTTGCGAAAATTAATATCAGTTTTTTTGAATAATAACGTGACCCGCCCACAGATATCTGCGTAAACTCGTGAAAAATGATGTCACAGACATCAAAATAATAAAACTCAACCTGATACGAAAAAATAATTCGTACGAAAAAAATTCCCTCACAGGGATGGAGACAGATATGCAAAAAATTGCGTTTTTAGAGGGCCATGGTCGTAAGGTCATGCAATACCTGAGCATTGGGATGATCATCTCTGCAAGTGTTTGGAGTCAAGCCTCAACCGCAGCCTTTCCAGATCACGCCATACAGTCCGTTGCTCCTTTTGCCGCGGGCGGAGCCAACGATTATTTGACACGATTAATGGCTCAGCACATGGGTACAGAACTTAAAGTCAGTATCGTGGTGGACAATAAAACCGGTGCAAACGGAATCGTTGGTGCGAGCTTTGTCGCGAAATCAGCGCCAGACGGCTACACCCTGCTCATGGGCAATAGCGCAACCCACGGCACGAACCCAAGCCTGTATCAGAATATGCCGTATGACCCTTCAGCGGATTTTGCGCCTGTCAGTATGATTGGCTCTGTGCCGATTGTTTTAGCTATTGACCCGAAACTCGGTATAAACACAATTGCTGAACTCATTGCATATAGCAAAAAAAATCCAGGCAAACTTGCCTTCGGAAGTAGTGGCATTGGTGGTACCGGCCATCTGGCTGGTGAAGCGTTTAAAGCGGCAACCGGCATGGATGTTGTTCATGCACCTTATAAGGGCGATGCACCTGCAGTTGCTGATGCCGCAGGTGGTCAAGTTGCCATGGCATTTATTGGCATAGCCTCTGCAGCACCTCTTTACAACGCAGGTAAAGTCAAAGTGCTCGCAGTCTCCAGTAAAAACAGGCAACTCGCCATGCCAGATGTACCAACCATGGCGGAGTCGGGTTTTAAGGATGTCGAGTTCTCACAGTGGTATGCACTATTTGCTCGGGCAGGGACACCAAAGGAAACCATAACAAAGTTGAATCAGGCTGCGAAAGTCGCGCTGGCCCGGGACGATGTTCGTGCGAGTATGGCGACTCAGGGTGCAGAAGTTTCATATTCGACGCCTGAGGAACTGACTGTCTTTTATCAGGCGGAGATCAAGCGTTTTGCAGAGATTATTAATAGACTACAAATCAAGGCACAACAATGAATTTAGATCTTCAAGGCTATGTAGTCTGTGTAACCGGTGGCAGTGAAGGTATCGGCCTAGCTACAGCGCAAGCTTTTGCCGCTGAAGGTGCAAACATCATCATTTGTGCACGCAGACCAGACAAACTGGAGCAAGCAGTCAAACTGATTCAAACGAAGATACAACCGGAGCTAGGTGGCAGTATTGAGGCTGTTCGCTGTGACATTACAAAACTTGAAGATATCAATGCCTTGGTCGCTCACATCAATCAAAAATACGGCAGGCTGGATATCCTCGTCAATAATGCAGGAACCGGGATTTACAAACCTTTCGCCGAGGTAACTGATGAAGAGCTCCAAGACGGTATGGCGATGAATTTTTTCGCACAGTTCCGCGTGTCCCAACGCGCACTGCCTTTACTTAAGGCTTCGGCATATCCATCCATCATAAATATTTCAGGTCGTACCGCCATTAGAGGTAACTTTCCGCCTGGTTCAAGCTGTACAGGGCCTGCCAAAGCTGCTGAGGTGAGATTTTCTATTGATCTGGCGACTGAATTAGCTGAATTTGGCATTCGCGTGAATTGCGTGATTCCAGGCGTCGTTAAATCAGAAGAACGGATGCGACTCTGGGAAAGTCAGGCTGCAGAAGGAAAGTGGGATCAACAATCAGCGATCACCAAGCGTGAAGGTCTTGAATCCGTATCCGTGGCGCGCGGGCAAACCTGGGGGGTTCCTGCGGACATTGGCAATGTAGTGATTTTCCTTGCATCGCCGCGATCAGGTTATGTCAATGGTGCATCATTGATCGTGGATGGTGGACCACACAATAAATCCTACGTTACACAACTCTATGCTGATAGGACCATAAATAATTCGTCTCAACATGATGGACATCAAGTGGCGTGACTGAGTAACTCATCGACCAACCACTCGACGCGCATGATAGCTATAGCCACTAAAAAACAATTGTCAGTACGTTGTCCGGACACTACGATAGAGCAACTATTCCAAAAAGAGACGGTCATGACTGCCGTCATTCATGCCAAATCCGAGCGCATCGATGCGCGCGCCAGCACGCCCCTGAAGCAATCGCTTCAGGGCGCTGCACGCGTAGCGCACAAAATTGTGAGCGAGTTTTTGCTGGATCCAGGCATCCTCGCTGCCAACCAGACTCTAGCAGATCGCACTCGCTTTGAACTGAGTGCGGAAAAGTTGCTGGCGTTTCAGACCGCTCTACTGTATCGGCGAATAACTACTTGGCTCCAAATGTTTTAGGACATAGATCTTTATTAGTTGAATCTTTTTGCCATTCTTTAAAGCAAGCTCCTTGGGGATCTAGCGTTAAAGGTGCGGCAAGATCGTATCGCCTACCTACTACCCATTTTTGCTGATCTATCCATAAATTATTTTGCAAATGTGTTGTAAACATGACCGGGTAAGCAACCTCCTTGAGTGGGGCAATGTCTGGAGGATAGTAGCCGTCCTCTGGCACCAACGAGTAAGCTGCGCTCGCATTAAAGCCGCTCGTATTTCTAGGTAAGTAATTAGCTATCAGGGTATGGGCTTGAGCAAACTTTGCAATGTCATACCAGATATTCATTCCTCGATTACTGGCTTCAGGCACTAAGCCCTTAGGAATATTAACTTCGCCACCATATTGCTTGCCGTCATACATTGCTGGAATGAGAATAAGGTCTGCCCGGTTTAAGGCGTAGACTTCAGCAAGCTCAGGGATACGAACTTCATCATTGAGCATAACTGCCACCCTACCTAAATCTTTAGTGCTAAACACTGGCAAATTATTTCCAGCTGTAGCCCAATCTTTCTCAGCATCATTTAGGTGAGACTTACGATAAACGCCTACTTGCTTACCGTTAAAATCAAACAAAATGGCAGTCTCATAGTATTTACCTTCCTTCGTTTCGGGCATTGAGAATAAAAGATAAGTCCTATACTTTTTAGCCAAATCAGACGCCAAAGTTACACTCTTGTCCTCAAGAGTCTCAGCATATTTGGCAATGTTGTTTTTATTTAAAGCAACGCCACCCAAAAATGAATTAAACGGCAAAACCGCAAGATTAAATCCATCCGGATTACTCTTGATCAAACTATCCACTTTGTTGGCATTGGCTGCGACATCGCCAATAAACGGATCATATTGCACCAAAAGCGCAGCGATTTGATTTTGGGAATCGTCGGCTGCGGGATCTACTGGAGCTTTATAATGGTTATAAGCTGAATACAACTCAGAACGACGATGTTTTAACCAAAAGTCTTTTTGCTCGCTTTTCTGATTGGTATCTAATGTGGCATAAATGATTTGGGGATCCAGGGGCTGAGTCCAGCTGGATGCTTTTGTACTATTGAGCTGTTCACCACGAGCATTCCAAATAGAAGATCCGCCAACAAACTGATCTACAAAATCAATCTGAGGGATCTTCACGAATCCCGCCTGATTCACGGCAACTGTATTAATGCCAAGCCAAGGAGATAAGGTGGCGATATTCCCAATAGTTGAATGATTACCAATACTCGCTTTTTCGAACTTAGGCAGCCTATCTGAGCCAATTGGCATTGCTAGTATGTCCGCTCCGCGCAGAATTGGGACTAACAAAGACTGCGCGCGAGTATCGTCAAAGCAAATGAGAATGGCTATCCTACCAATATCCGTATCAAAAACAGGAAAGCCCAGATCCCCAGGTGTTGCAGTATCAAAGTCTCCTTGAGGAAGTTGGTTTTTTCGATACTTACCAATTAATCCTTTGGGACCAATCAAAGCTGCTGAATTGTGCACCAAGCCACTGACGGGATCAAATTCATATAACCCGACGACAACGTAATTGTTATGTTGACGGGTCACCTTTTCAATTGCTTGGGTTGCCTTTCCAGGAATGGTATCCAAATCATTTCTGTCTTTAATTATCCATCCCGTTACTGCAACTTCTGGCAAAACAATGAGCTTGGCACCATTTTGAGATGCGGTAGTTACTTTAGAAACAATCCCATCAATGTTCGCCTGCAAATTCAGTTCAGCAGGATTAAATTCAACCGCTGCCACCTTAATTTCAGCAGCATGGATATGCATAGAAGCAAATAGCAAAATTAAGAGGGTTATGAATTTGTTCATTGAGAACTTTATTAAGAAGGGCAAACAACATAAACCACCAAAATTCACTCCGGCAGCCTATTGCTGATAGAAGCAAATTAAATTAGTTGTCTTTTATGAATGCATTTAACCACAGGCAGGTCAACCAGGCAGCATTAAAAAGCAGACTTTAAATCCGAACTGGGCCACTGATCATTGAAATTACATTCGACGTACTGGCCACACGCATAGGCAGATTTGTCGTAATGGTCGGACTGCCAAAGTAGACTACTTGCAACAATACTACTGTGTGCAATTACTGCCATTCAACACAAAATACATCGCAGAAATATTATTGCGAAACGATTCAGAAATATCATTCCAAACGAGTACGTCGACACTAAAAGGGAGCGAGCTTTCATCAAGCGCTTCTTTCAAGGCATATGTAGCTGCACTTTGCTCAGGAGTCGAAAAAACAACGATGTCAAGATCTGAGTCAGGACGTGAATGACCTTTCACTCGCGAGCCAAACGCCCATACCTGAACGTTTGGCAAAAACTTATTCAACAAGTCCCTGAGCAAATGATGCTGCACAGACGTGATGTTAATTGATTGGCTCACACCCACAGCTCACCCGACATAGCCGTATAAAGTAATCGAGTTTCATTGATGAAACCGCCTAACTCTTTTATGCAGTGCTGAGCTTTGTCACCGTCATAATCATGGGCCGTGTTTGTTCTGACGTCAGCGTATCTAAGCCAAGCCTCAATCGTGCCATTAAAAATCTTATTTTCGTTTGCAAGCCTGAAAACAGGTTTCGGGCTATTGGGTACGTCTGGGATACCGAGGTTTTCTATCAGATAGCGTTTAAGTACTTTCCAGGCGCAGTCGTAACAAACTTCAAAACGCTGAATACACGACTCGGCAATTGCTTCTTTATCCAAATCACTTAAAGTATCCCTTGTCTGGGAACTCAAATAATTTGAATATTGCAATTCAATACGAGACAGTGTGTTTTGGAGTTTGCTGTAATCAATCATTCATAGCCTCTGAACGGCTTATGAGAAAAATGGGCACTATCTCTAGTGCCCATCGTAAAACTTGGTGCCCCCCCCGTGAGTCGAACACGGCACCAACGGATTATGAGTCCGCTGCTCTAACCAAGCATGAGCTAGGGGGGCTGACTCGAGGGCTTTACTGGCCTTCGAGGAAACTCTTCAACTTATCAGCACGGCTTGGGTGACGTAATTTACGCAGTGCCTTTGCCTCTATTTGGCGAATGCGCTCACGCGTGACGTCAAACTGTTTACCGACTTCTTCAAGTGTCTGATCCGTGCTCATTTCGATACCGAAACGCATGCGCAGCACTTTTGCTTCGCGTGGTGTCAGTGAATCAAGCACTTCCTTGACGACATTATGCATCGAACTGTGCAACGCTGCATCGGCAGGTGCCAATGTATGCGTGTCTTCGATGAAATCACCCAGGTGTGAATCGTCATCATCGCCAATCGGTGTTTCCATCGAAATTGGCTCTTTGGCGATTTTCAGGATCTTGCGGATCTTGTCCTCGGGCATGTCCATCTTGGACGCCAGTGTTGCTGGATCAGGCTCAGCACCTGTTTCCTGCAGAATCTGGCGGCTGATACGATTCATTTTATTGATCGTCTCAATCATGTGCACAGGGATACGAATTGTTCGCGCCTGGTCAGCGATCGAGCGTGTGATGGCCTGGCGAATCCACCAGGTTGCATACGTCGAAAACTTATAACCACGACGGTATTCGAATTTATCCACTGCTTTCATCAAGCCGATGTTGCCTTCCTGGATCAGATCCAGGAATTGCAAACCACGGTTGGTGTATTTTTTAGCGATCGAGATCACCAGACGCAAGTTGGCTTCGGTCATTTCGCGTTTGGCTTTACGGGCCTTGGCTTCACCGGTTGCCATCTTTTTGTTGACGTCTTTGAGATCTTTCAGCGGCAACACAACACGGGTCTGTAGATCAATCAGTTTCTGTTGCAGTTCTTGCACAGCAGGAATGTGACGGGTGAGCGTCTGGGCATAATCAGCGCCAGTGGCGATCTCTGTCATGACCCATTCAAGATTGGTCTCGTTACCTGGGAATACTTTAATGAAGTGCGCACGCGACATGCCTGCACGATCCACGCATGTGTGGAGCACCGCACGTTCGATCTTGCGGACCTCTTCGACTTGCTGGCGCAAGGTGTCGGCGAGGCGCTCGACCATCTTTGCAGTAAAACGCACGCCCATCAATTCGTTCAGGATGGCTTCCTGAGCGAGGGTGTAGGTTTTAGAGCGATAACCTTCTTTTTCGTAAGCCGCGCGCATCTTGATGAATTGCGTTGCAACGATATCGAACTTAGCCAAGCCTTTGACACGCAGGTCTTCGAGCTGTTTGCTACTCATACCGCCAGCAGGACCATCTTCGTCCGTATCATCGGCAACACCCGCACCAGCGTATTCAGCGCCTTCGTCATCTACCAGGCCATCGATCACTTCGTCGATTTGTGCCTGAGCATCACGCACACGCTGGACGTGGCTAATAATTTCGTTAATGGTCGTGGGACATGTCGAAATGGCTTTGACCATGTCCTTCAAGCCGCCTTCGATGCGTTTGGCGATTTCGATCTCGCCCTCACGCGTAAGCAACTCAACGGTACCCATTTCGCGCATGTACATACGAACTGGGTCCGTCGTACGACCAAAGTCTGAATCAACGGTGGTCAGCGCGGCTTCGGCTTCGTCTTCGACATCATCATCGGACGTTGCAACAGGAGCATTCTCACCGAGCAAAAGAGTTTCGGCATCAGGCGCCTGGTCATAGACCGCAATGCCCATGTCACTGAAAGTACTGATAATGCCATCGATTGCCTCGGCATCAACCAGATCATCAGGCAGGTGATCGTTAATCTCACCATACGTCAGATAGCCGCGGTCTTTACCGAGCTTGATCAGGAGCTTGAGACGGTTACGACGGGCTTCGTATTCTTCGGGAGTGATCGGTCCACGGGCAATCAGATCTTTGCCTTCGCCTTTACCACGCTTGCCGCGTTTAACTGGCTTGAGTTCGGGCAAGACCTCGGCTTCGCCATCACCATCACCAGAGTCAAAATCGCTATCCGCATTTCCATTTGGATTCTTAGACGGACGTCCTGGACGACGACCTGTACCACCTGGTGGGCGGCCTTTCGCAGGCTTTTCATCGTCGCCTTTGCCTGATTTCACAGGTGCGGGTTTGGACACATCGACTTTACCTGGTGCTTTAGCAGCGACCAGCGCAGCTGGGGCAACGCGTGCGGGTGCAACAGGTACAACCTTAGCAGCAGCGGCTTTGGAAGCATCTGATTTAGCGGCAGCTTTTTTGCTGGAGACTGGCGCAGCAGATGCGGTCTTGGCTGCGGTCTTACCGACTGTTTTTTCAGCGGTTTTACTGGCGGATTTTGCGACAACTTTAACGGGTGTTTTTGAAGCTGATGCCTGGGGTGCTGCCTTTGCTTTTGGCTGTGATACCGACTTCATTGAATCCTTGACTGACTGAACAGCTGATTTTGATGCAGACTTAGCGCTAACAGATACTTTACTAGCGGGTTTGACTGAAGATTTTGAGGGACTGACCGACTTCGAAGCGGCTGGTGTAACCGTTTTGGCGACAGGCTTTGAAGCTGGTTTCGTAACAGATTTTGCAGGCGACTTAACCGGCGTTGGACTGGGAGCGGACTTGGCAACAGGTTTAATGGATGCCTTAGCTGAAGACTTATGGACAGGCTTGGCTGCAGTCGCTTTTGAGCTCACTGGCGCTTTGGGGGTCGCTTTAGCGACAACTTTTGCGACAGGCTTTGCAGGTGCTTTGGCCGAGGTCTTTGGTGCAGGTTTCGCAGCAGCCATTGTTTTTTTGTTGCCAGTTGATAAAGTCATGATCGCTCTTTTGTCGCACGTCTTGCGCCAGCTTTTGCCAGCCCAATCAGTGAAATGCATTGATTGAAATAACTATTTACGTCACACATGCCCGCGAGACCGACGACTTTATGGTCAAGCAAACCGTAGATTTTAACCGAATTAGCGTGCCTTGCCTGCTTCGATCGCCCTAATTAGACGGGCAATGCGTACAGAAAGTTCCCCATATTTTTGCTGTAACTGCAAATTATTTTCACCTTGTTGAATTAAGGCCTCCTGCTCATGCTTCAAACTATCGAGCTCAATCCTTCGCAAAGCATCTTCCCATTCCTTTTGGGGGTCGGGCAATGCCTCCTGCGACATCAGATCGGCCGCGACCGAAGCAAGCAGGACACCTAAATCCGCGCCTGGGTCAGCTGCCTGTATCAACGCGCCGACATGTCGTGCTCCACTTGCCTGCGCCAAAACAATCAGATCCCTGACCATTTCAAGATGGGGGCCACGCTCAAGAACTTCAAGCTGCTGATCGCCCATCTGGTCAACTAATTCTGGATGGCTCAACAACAGACGCAACAATCGCCGCGCCATGGGTGCTACGGACCGGCGTGTTACGCGTGCGCCTGGCAGCTGTGCTTGCTGCGCAGCACCAAACCGCCCGCCACCCCTGGCGCCACGCCTTCCTGGCTGACCGCCCTGACCCATGAACTCAGTATTTGCGTAGCCGGGGATCTTTTGACCACCCCGGCCACCGTAACCTGATGACGAGCGCCCCTGCGAATAACCAGAACCTCCTGCATAACCGGCACCGCCAGAGTAGCCACCTGACTGATAACTGCCCGCTGGGTAGCCACCACTCTGGTAACCACCACCTTGATAGTCGCCCGCCTCACCATCACCCGATTGGTAGCCACCATCCCCTGCATACTCACCCGATTGCTGGTTTTCTGCATACTCGGGAGGTGGCACCAGACCATTGGATTGACTGACACGATTCACGCCCGCAAAACCTGCCCCACCTCGCGCGGAACTCAGCCCTGGTCCTGCAGCCCCTGCCCGGCCACCTATCGCAGGCAATCCGGGGAGTGCCGCAGGCACATCACGCGCAAGAATCTGTGACAACTCCTCAGGCGTGAGCTGCACCTGACGGGCTAGTTCGTTTTGTAGCTGGACTTTGAGAGTGATCTGAGGGATCTGGGCGAGCATGGGTCGCGCTTCGTGCACGAGAGCCGAGCGCCCTTCTACCTCTTTAATAGCGTGCCTTGAAGCAAGCTCATTGAGGAAAAAGGTAGATAAAGCATCTGACTCATTCAAGCAGGCTCTGAATGCTTCTTCACCAAACTGGCGGATGTAGCTATCAGGATCATGCTCTGCAGGTAAAAAAAGAAACCGGATAGAAATATCATCACGCAACAGTGGTAGGCAAGACTGCAAGGCCCGCCAGGCGGCCCTGCGACCCGCACTGTCGCCGTCAAAACTAAAGATGATTTTGTCGCTTGCACGCAAGAGTTTCTGGATGTGCATGGGGGTCGTGGCCGTTCCGAGCGTAGCCACCGCATTGCCGACACCCAGCTGAGCCAGGCCCACCACATCCATGTAGCCTTCTACGACGATCACACACCCTTCTGTACGAATAGCAGTCCGGGCCTCAAACAAGCCGTATAACTCATTACCCTTGGAGAATACGGGAGTTTCTGGTGAATTCAAGTATTTAGGCTCGCCCTTGCCTATAATCCGGCCTCCGAACCCGACGATCTCACCCTTGACGTTACGAATCGGAAACATGACTCGTTCACGAAAACGGTCATAGCGTCGACCATCCTCGGATTCAATGATCAAACCCGCCTCAACCAGAATCGGATCGTCATATTGGGCAAAGACCTTGCCTAGCGATTGCCGATCAGCTGTCGCCCACCCTAAGCCAAAAGTTTTGGCAATCTGGCCAGTCAGGCCACGCTGTTGTAAATAGCGAATAGCAGCAGGACTCGAACGCAACTGCTCGACATAATGCGCCTGAGCTACCTGGAGGACTCGCGTGTGCTGCGAGACTTCCTCTTTACGGCGAGCGGTCGCGGCCTGCTGCCCGGGAGAGCGATTTTCTTCGGGAACGTTGACGCCAACCGCGCTTGCGAGCGTGCGCACAGCCTCAGGGAAACTGGCCCCGGTATGCTCCATCAAGAAAGTAATAGCACTGCCATGTGCTCCGCAACCAAAGCAGTGATAAAACTGTTTGGTGGGACTGACAGTAAACGAAGGAGATTTTTCGTTATGAAAGGGGCACAACCCTAACAGGTTGACGCCGCCTTTTTTAAGCTGCACGTACCGTCCGACGACATCCGCAACATCGACGCGGGCAAGGAGATCCTGGATAAAGGAATCAGGGATCAACGGTCAGACCATACGTGAGTGGCGCAAATGATGCGCCGATAATCAATACATGCGCGGAGGCAATTGCTGACTGCGAATGCGTTTGTAATGACGCTTAACGGCAGCAGCTTGCTTACGCTTGCGCTCTGCAGTTGGCTTTTCGTAAAACTCGCGTGCGCGCAATTCGGTCAACAGACCGGTCTTTTCGATTGTGCGCTTGAAGCGACGCAGTGCGGCTTCGAAGGGCTCGTTTTCTTTCAGACGAACGATAGGCATAGGATGCGTGGTGTAATTAAAAAAATCAGTTAAACCAAAATGGCTAAAAAAGTACAAATCAGCCTTCTATCATAGCACAAATACGCAAGCATCAGGGCTACTCCCCAAGACGGGCTTGCAGATGAGCGGGCTCGATTGTGTCGTAGACCTCAAAAGGCTGATGTATCCAGGGATTCGTTTCGAGCCTTTCGACGTAAAAGTCTGGCGCCACACAAGAATGCGCTTTAAACCAAAGCACTCCGGTCTTAAGCTCCGTAATGCCCGTAAAGCGCGTGCGCAAATGCTGGCAGACCTGCTCAAGAGTGACGCCCGTATCTACCATGTCGTCTACAACCAGCACCCGGCCAGCCAGGCGATCTGAGGTCATGGTGACAAACTCTGCAATATCGAGGCGCCCCTGCTCCGTTCCTGCTGCGGCACGATAGCTGCTTGTGGTCAATATTGCCAGGGGTTTATCAAAGATCCGTGACAGAATGTCACCAACACGTAATCCACCGCGCGCAAGACACAAGATCTGATCAAAGGCGCAATGTGATGCGTGGATTTGTAACGCCAGACGCTCAATGAGCGCGTGATACTCATCCCAACCTACCCAGACATCCTGAGCCGTATTCGCGGGCAAGGATGAATGCGTAGCGCTGATAGTTTGATTGTCCGCACGCGAACGCATGCCGTGCGAATCCAGATCAGGACTTAAAGGGATGACGCAGGAGGATCGTTTCGTTACGATCCGGACCTGTCGACACCATATCAATTGGCACACCACACACTTCAGACATGCGCTTAAGGTAGCGTTGCGCATTGATTGGCAGACGGTCAAACTCGGTCACCCCGACAGTCGAGTCGGTCCATCCAGGCATTTCTTCAAGAATGGGTGTTGCACGTGCAACGGCAGCGGCACCATAAGGCAGGACATCAATCACGGCGCCATCAAGCTCGTATCCAACACCCATCTTGATGGTTTCGAGTCCATCCAGCACATCCAGCTTTGTAATGCACAAACCGGAAATACCGTTCAGACGGACCGAGCGCTTAAGCGCTGCACCATCAAACCAGCCGCAGCGGCGCGGACGACCCGTCACAGAACCAAATTCTTTACCAACAGTTGCGAGACGCAAACCAATATCATCGGAGAGCTCTGTCGGGAACGGTCCCGAACCCACGCGTGTCGCATAGGCCTTGGTGATACCCAGGACATAACTCAAGGTCTGAGGACCGACGCCAGCACCTGCAGCGGCAGCACCAGCAATGCAGTTACTGCTTGTGACATAAGGATATGTGCCGTGATCAACATCCAGCAGAGCACCCTGCGCACCTTCAAACAATAGATTCTGGCCTGCCTGCTGTGCAGCAAAAAGATTACTGCTGACATCGCGCACCATCGGCGCAATCGCGGGTGCCAGTGCCATTGCCTGATCCACGACTTCGTCGACGGAAACAGCAGGTGCACCCAGATATTGCGTCAACACAAAGTTATGCAACTCAAGGACTTCTTCGACCTTGGTGCGGAAACCCACTGGATCAAACAGATCCTGGACGCGCAGCGCACGGCGCGCAACCTTGTCCTCATAGGCCGGGCCAATGCCACGTCCAGTCGTACCAATCTTTGCTTCGCCGCGGCGAGCTTCACGCGCCTGATCAAGTGCAACGTGATAAGGCAGAATCAGTGGGCAAGCCTCAGAAATCTGCAAGCGTGAGCGCACATCCAGGCCGGCCGCCTCAAGCTCAGCGATCTCTTTGAGCAAGGCTTCAGGTGACAACACCACACCGTTACCGATGTAGCAAGTGACATTCGGATGCATGATGCCCGACGGAATCAAACGCAAAATTGTTTTTTTGCCATTGATCCAGAGCGTATGACCAGCATTGTGACCACCTTGAAACCGCACAACACCCTGTGCAGATTCAGCAAGCCAGTCAACAATCTTGCCCTTGCCTTCATCACCCCATTGGGTGCCGATCACTACAATGTTCTTGCTCATATCACGTTAAAAAATCTTTCAAAATCAGGGGCAAACAATATCCCCACCCCCCACGCATACTATCCCTGACTGGCACAGTACCCATGGGACCAAAGAAACGTTAAGACACTTCGTGCACAACCCAAAGACCGTCGCGCAACACGATCTCTCGATCGAAAACGAACTCATCATGCGTGGCGACTTCGCCAGGAAACACCTGAACCACAATCTGGCCGGCCTGACGCAGTGCCTGCACTGCTTGACGCAATCCTGGCTCCTGACCTGCTGGAGCACGAATTGCTGGGACCGGCTCTGCAGCTGACAGACCATTTGCCAGTTTGCGTAAATCGAGACTGAAACCCGTCGCTGGACGTACGCGTCCAAAACCACGGCTCACGTCGTCGTAGCGCCCGCCCTGCACCAGAGCATCATGCCAACCTTCGGCATAAATCGAGAAAGTAATCCCCGAGTGATAACCATAGGTGCCGACATCAGCCAGATCCACACCAACCGAGACATCATCAAGCGATTCGAGCAACTGATCAAGCGTATCCAGGGCAGATTGCACACCAGGCTGCTTAGGTAACAGGCTACGCGCACGCGCAATCACTGACGCATCACCATAGAGCTGAGGCAAGCAAGCCAACGCCTTAACTGTCGCAGCCTGCAAAGCCCCTGCACCCTCGCCCAGCAAGGTAATACCTGGCAAGTCTTTGTCACGCAACAACGCCATGATCTCATCTGCACGCTTGCTGCCAAGTGGATCGGCATCGATGATGCTGCGCACCAGACCGGCGTGACACACATCAAGCCTGACATGGCGCACACCCGCTAAGCGCGTGCTTTCGAGGGCTAGGCGGATAATTTCGAGATCGGCCTCGATCCCGGCATGGCCGAATATTTCGGCGCCAATCTGGAGCAACTCGCGACTTGAGAGCAAACCTGCCGGACGCGCATGCAAAACAGGACCGCAATAACAGAGGCGCGTGACGCCTGCACGGTTGAGCAAATGGGCATCGATCCGCGTCACCTGGGGCGTCATATCCGCACGCACGCCCAGAGTTCTGCCGGAGAGCTGATCCACAAGTTTGCTAGTACGCAAATTCAGATCACTGCCGCAGCCTGATAGCAGGGAGTCGATGTACTCAACAAGCGGCGGCGCCACCAGCTCAAACCCGTAGGTGCGAAATAGATCCAGCAGACTGCGTCTGAGCTCTTCGATACGGCGCGCCTCAGCCGGCAACATATCGGCCAGACTTTCTGGCAGCAACCAATTGCCTTTCATGATTGCGCGTTCAATAAGAGAGTGTTCATCGGAGTTATCTAGTCAAACCAATACAAATGTCATCGTGCACAAATCGCAAATGGATAAATGCGTCGCCCAAACGAAAAGCGGCTTGGGGCGTAAGCCCGGCAAGCCGCCAGAACAATCGTTAAAGCTTACATCGCATTATACCTATTATGGCAAAGCTGTAATTATCCTGAAACACCTCCTTAGCCAAGAGCTGCTTCAGGGTATTTTGAGCCTATTTGCCAGAGGATGACTTCAGGTATTTAAAGAAATCGGAGCTCGGATCCACCACCAGCAAGTCACCTTGCTTACCAAAGGCAGCACGATAGCCCTCAAGGCTCTTGTAAAAACTGTAAAACCCGAGGTCTTCACCATAGGCTTTGGCATAAAGCCCCGCAGCCTTAGCATCGCCCTCACCCATAATTGCCTGGGCACGCCCATAGGCCTCAGCTACGATCTGCTCACGCTGACGATCAGCCTCGGCACGGATTTTTTCACCCTCGGCGGCACCGATCGAGCGCAGCTCGTTGGCCACACGCAAACGCTCAGACTCCATACGACGATAGACAGACTCGGAGATCTCAGGAGCGAACTCAATACGTTTTAGCCGCACATCAACAATCTGCACACCCAGAGGCTCAGCACGTTTAATGACGTTATTGAGCACCTCGTTCATGATCACGTCACGCTCGAGAGATACAACGTCCTTGACGGTACGAATATTGACAGAAGCATTCAGGGCATCTCGAATCTGAGCCTGCAGGCGCTCGCGCGCCGCGCGCTCATTGCCACCAAAAGTAATGTAGTACAGGCGCGGATCAACGATGCGCCACTTGACGAAAGAGTCAATCAGCAGGTTTTTCTTTTCAGAAGTCTGGATGCGCTCGGCTTCCTGTGTGTCAATCGTCAACAGCCGCTTATCGAGCGTCACGACGTTTTGAAACGGTGGAGGCAGTTTGAAATACAGACCAGGCTCTGCAATCACTTTCTTGACTTCGCCCAGCGCAAACACCAGCGCAAAGTCACGTTCGCGAACGATAAAAACAGAGGATGACAGCACGCCCAGCAAAACGAGCAAGGCAATCACTGAAGGTAAAAGACGTTTCATTTGTGTGTCCTCCTTATCGGTTGCCGCGATCGCGGGTCAACGTGTTGGACGATCCAGTGTTAACAGTAGGTCGCACGACTGAGGGTGTCGGCACGACAGGCACGGCTGACACCTGGGGGACGGGATTGATTGCTGGAGTAGCTGTCTTGGCAACATCTTGCGAAGTCTGTTGAATGATTTTATCAAGGGGCAGATAAATCATGTTGTTCGACGAGCGCGTGTCGATCAAGACCTTGCTGGCCTTTGCATACATCTGTTCCATGGTTTCGAGATACATCCGCTCGCGGATCACGAGCGGGGATTTGCGGTACTCCGCCAACACGCTACCAAAACGCGCTGCGTCACCGACTGCATTTCCAACCACGCGCGCACGATAGCCTTCGGCTTGTTCAAGCATCCGTGAGGCCTGGCCACTCGCCATCGGAACAATCTGATTTCGGTAGGCCTGACCTTCGTTGATCTGACGCTCGCGATCCTGACCAGCCTTGACTGCATCATCAAAAGCAGCCTGAACCTGCTCGGGCGGCTGGACGTTCTGAATCGCAACACTACTGACCTGGACGCCTGTCTGATAACGGTCAAGAATCTGTTGCATGAGCTTTTGGACATCAACCGCAACCGAAGTGCGTCCCTCGTACAACACAAAATCCATCTTACGGGTACCGACGACTTCGCGCATGGCAGACTGGGCCGCCTGGCGAACCGACTCATCCGGGTCTTTGGTCTTGAACAGATATTCAGGTGCGCCATCGGCACGCAAACGATACTGGACGACAAACTGCACATCAACGATGTTTTCATCGTCGGTCAGCATCAAAGCTTCAGGCAAGACGCGGTTACGCGCATTACCGCGAAAACCGACTTCAAAGGTACGCAACTGCGAAACGTTGACAACTTCTTGCGTCTGGATTGGATAAGGCAGGCGCCACTGAAAGCCAGCCTGCGCCGTACTGTGATACTTACCAAACTGTGTAATGACGGCGACCTGACCTTCCTGGACTATAAAAAATCCACTTGCCAGCCATAGCGCAATACCTGCCGCACAGATGACACCCAAACCGATTTGAGACTGCCTGGGAGTCGGTCCGGACATGCCTGGAGATTTTGGTGCGCTCGGGCCGTTACCTGATCCTCTGCCAAACAGACTACCGAGCTTTTGATTGAAGTCACGCCAGACCTGATCGAGATCTGGTGGTCCGTTGCCCTGAGGCGGACGTTTCGGTGGCTCATTACTCTTGTTCGGCTCAGAGCCATTTTGGCCCTGACCACGACCCCAGCCTGGGTCATTCAGATTGAATATTTTGGTTAGGAGTTGCATTGTTTTCCGAAAGTAAAGCGAATTGGCTGATTGCGCTACGCACACCATCCAACCCTAAGCGCTTGTGAGCGCTCACAAAGATACGGCAAATCGTACCATGTGCGTCGTATTCGACACGTGGTTCAAGACCGACCAAATCAATTTTGTTATAGACAAGGATTCTGGGAATATCCGCAGCGCCAATATCAACAAGGACTTTGTCGACCTCGGCAATCTGCTCGTCACGCTGCGGGCTGGACGCATCGACCACATGTAGCAACAAATCAGCATGGATGGCTTCTTCGAGGGTCGCCCGGAAAGCGGCAATCAATGTCAGTGGCAAATCACGAATAAAACCTACGGTATCTGACAGGGTAATCTGTCCAGCACCTTCGACCCAGACACGTCTTGTGGTTGTGTCGAGCGTGGCAAACAATTGATCCGCAGCGTAGGCGCCAGCCCGTGTCATCGCGTTAAAGAGCGTAGATTTACCCGCATTGGTATAACCGACCAGCGACACAGAAAGCGTCGCAGCACGTGCGCGCGAACGACGCTGTGTTGTGCGCTGACGCTGCACACGTTCCAGACGCTCTCTCAACAAACGGACTTTGGCACCGATCATGCGCCGATCCATTTCGAGCTGGGATTCACCCGGACCACGCATCCCGATTCCACCACGCTGACGCTCAAGGTGTGACCACATGCGTGTCAGTCGCGTTGAAAGATGCTGAAGCTGAGCGAGCTCAACCTGCAGCTTTCCCTCATGACTCTGGGCACGCAAGGCAAAAATATCCAGAATCAAAGCAACACGATCCACCACGCGCAAATTAAATTCACGCTCGAGGTTGCGTTGCTGGGCTGGAGAAAGAGGCTGATCAAATAGGACAACCTCAGCCTCATGTGCCTGAGCAATAAGGACTGCTTCTTCGACCTTGCCTGTTCCAATAAAGAAGGCCGCATCAGGGCGCTGCCTACGAGCGGTAACAGTGGCCACGATTTCGGCACCCGCACCATGCGCAAGCATTGCAAACTCCTGAGCATGCGCCTCATGATCTGGGGCACCCAGATCGACGCTAATAATCAATGCACGCATTGGAGATCTCCTGCAAGTTCTGGTGCGAATACTATCGTTGCATCGCAATAGCGCCCAAGGGCGTAATCAATCCAGCAATCAACCCAGTATCGAAACCAGTCACGAAACCGGTCGCTGGCCGAGTCACTAACCGACTCACGGACCCAGGCATGCAGCCTCGCCTGAACCCAGTAACGAACACGCCCGTCAGGACGCAAAGTCATGACGGGCGTGCGTCGAATAGAAACCTGATTATTCAGCAGCGACCTCTGCATCCGCTTCGGCAGATGGCAAGGTGACGGCACGAGCCGGCACAACGGTTGAAATAGCATGCTTGTAAACCATCTGAGTCACAGTATTACGTAACAAGACAACATACTGGTCAAATGATTCAACCTGACCCTGAAGTTTGATCCCATTTACCAGATAAATAGAAACTGGTATGTGCTCTTTACGCAAAGCGTTCAAGAAGGGGTCTTGCAAAGTTTGCCCTTTATTGCTCATTGGCAGGCTCCATTGTTGTTGTTGAAGGGTGTATCAATAAACGATGCACCCAATATTAGAACTCTACAGGGTTTTCCCGAAGCGCGCTAGGGATTGGAACGTTTGGTTACTATTTAGTGTTAATAAAATAATCAAACTCTCAATTAAAGAAAAACTGACATTCAAATGAATGAAAATTCACATTCATCTTGACCTTAACATCGAAATCGATCACTTCACACCCAAAAAAATTGATTGCGTTCAAATCAATTCAAGCTAAAGCAGTATTTCTAAAGCAGTATTTCTTTGCATGCCTGGACCAGTTGTTCACATTGCGCATTCGTTCCAATGGTAATCCGCACATAGTCCTGAATACGAGCAATCTTAAAATGTCTGACCAGAATATTTTTATCACGCAATTGCGACGCAAATTCCGCGCCCGAAAAGCTCGGATGACGCGCAAAGATGAAATTCGTCTGTGAGGGTAAGACCTCAAAACCTAGCAGTGTGAGTGCTTCGGTCAATTGCTCACGAGACTGAATAACGGCCTGACGTGATTGGTCAAAATGTGCCTCATCCTCAATCGCTGCAATCGCTCCAGCTTGAGCAAGTCGATCGAGCGGGTAGGAATTAAAGCTGTTTTTTACACGATCCAGGCCTTGAATCAGCTCAGGATGTCCCATAGCATAGCCGACACGTAAACCTGCAAGCGATCGTGATTTAGAAAGCGTGTGAACCACCAGCAGATTAGGATATTTGGCAATCAAAGTCGCGGCAGATTCAGCACCAAAATCAACGTAGGCTTCATCAATCACAACAGGGATATCCGGATGAGCAGCAATGACCTGCTCAATCAAACCGAGGGGATGCCCTCGACCTGTCGGTGCATTCGGGTTTGGAAAAATAATGGCGCCAGCCGACAGGCCCTGTCCTGGCATGTAGTCCTCCAGACGAATGGTCAAGCTTTCGTCGAGCGGGATACAACGGTACTGGATCTGATACAGCCCGCAATACACAGGATAAAAGCTATAGGTAATGTCAGGAAAGACAACCGGAGCATCTTGCTTGAGCAGTGCATGAAATGCGTGCGCCAGAACTTCATCAGAACCATTGCCAACAAAAACATGGTCTGGTGTCAAACCAAAACGTTTGGCAATTGCGCACCTCAGCTCCAGCGAGGTCGAATCCGGGTATAGCCGCAACGTCTCATTATTGGCTGCGGCAATCGCTTCAATCACGCGTGGCGAAGGGCCATATGGATGCTCGTTGCTATTGAGCTTGACAAGGTTTTGTACCCGGGGCTGTTCACCTGGTACATAGGGATCAAGCTGACTAACCAGACTGCTCCAAAAACGGGTCATGATGAATGGAATGGCTTATAAAAGTCGACGTTGATTTAGTTATCAGCGTAGGGGTTGAAAGAAGACTTGAATTCAATGCGTAACGGCGTACCTGCCAGCTCGAACGCATCGCGAAAACGTCCCTCTAGATAGCGGCGATACGAATCCGAAATCGCATCCAGTGCATTGCCGTGAATAATAATCAATGGCGGATTCTGTCCACCCTGGTGTGCATAACGCATCTTGGGACGGAAAATCCCCTTGCGTGGGGGCTGCTGCTGTTCGACTGCGGCCTGCAACTCACGTGTGAGTTTGGGTGTCGATAGCTTAGCAAACGCAGCGGCATGCGCAGCATTGACGGATTTCAGCAAGTTGTTGACACCCTGGCCGCGCAACGCAGAAATCGTATGCACACGCGCAAAGGAGAGGAACCGTAATTTACGATCAAATTCACGCTGAATACGTTCTCTCTGATCCGTATCCAGACCATCCCACTTATTGATGGCTACAACCAGTGCACGGCCTGTCTCGAGAATAAACCCGGCAATGTGGGCATCCTGATCCGAGACCTCGTGCTGAGCATCGATCATCAGCAGTACAACGTTGCTCGCCTCAATGGCCTGCAAGGTCTTGATAACAGAGAATTTTTCAATTGCTTCGAAAACTTTGCCACGCTTGCGTAAACCGGCGGTATCAATCAGTGTGTACTGTTTGCCGCCACGGTCAAACTCAATCTCAATCGCATCTCGCGTCGTGCCAGGCATGTCAAAAGCGATGACACGTTCTTCACCTAGCAATGTATTGATGAGTGTTGACTTGCCAACGTTCGGACGCCCCACAATCGCGAGCTTGATTCGGTGTTCAAAAGGCTCTGCCTCTTCGGCTGCAGTCGCTGCGGCGGCAGCCTTGAGTGCATCCTCGGTGGGCTCTACATCATCGGCATCATAAACTTCGACAACAGGCTCTTGTCCAAGCCCCACGAGGGCATGCTCGATCAGACCTGTAATGCCCTCACCATGTGCAGCTGAAATTGCAAAGGGCTGACCCAGGCCCAGTTCATGAAATTCTGCGACAGCACTGCCGTGCAACATGCCTTCGGCCTTGTTGACACACAGGACAACGCGCTGGCCGAGTTTACGCAACAAACGAGCAATATCATGATCGTGCGCGTTCACACCTGCGCGCGCGTCGACCAGAAAAATCACCACATCAGCCTCAGCGATTGCCTGCTGGGTTTGGCGGGCCATCTGATGCAAAATGCCGTCTTTGGCAACGGGTTCAAAACCACCCGTATCCACGACGATAAACGGCTTTTCACCCACGCGGCCTTCGCCATAGTGGCGATCTCGAGTGAGTCCGGAAAAATCGGCAACCAGCGCTGAACGCGAACGCGTCAGACGATTAAACAAGGTGGATTTGCCAACGTTCGGGCGCCCAACCAGGGCAACAACAGGTTTAAATGACACGGATTAATTCAACACTATCATGATCAAGGCACCGTCGCCCGTCTGGACGAGAATACCCTGGGTTGTTGCCAGCGGTGGTGCTTGAATCGCACCTCCACCGACAGAAATTCGAGCCAGCAGCCGGCCATCGTCGGGTGACAAGAAGTGGACAAAACCTTCAAAGTCTCCCACAGCAACTGCTGAACCGATCGCGGCAGGGCTTGTGACCCGGCGATTACTCAAAGCATCTTGCTTCCAGGCGAGCGCTCCGTCCTGCAATGCAAACGCAGAAATTACGTCTTTTGTGTTGGGTGCATAAGCAAATCGGTTATCGACTGCCATGCCAACATTACTTGAAAAGGTCTTACTCCAGACGGGCCGACCACCTGTCGCGATATCAAAGCAAATGATACGCCCCTGATGCGCCACAGCGCAAAGCAAGGGACCGATCACAATGGGAGAACCCACCACATCGTTGACACGCTCGAGATCGGTTGAGCCCTTTGGCACGGCAACGACGCCCTCCCACTGCACATCGCCGGTCTGGGCGTTAATTGCAATGAGTTTGCCACCAGGAATACCACTCAATACCATGCCCTCAAGCAGGGCCATACGAGCGGGTGCGCGTAACGCCAGCGAAGGTCCAGGACGCTGAACACTCCAGAGGCGCTCACCCGTTTCAGCATTAAAGGCCTGAATACGATAGTCGCCACTGCGCACAATCACCACACCAAAACCAACGATTGGAGGAATGACGACTTCGCTGCTGGCGCGTGTCTGCCATTTGACCTGACCACTGTCATCGAGCGCAATCACATTGCCGTCCTGCGATACAACTGCCGTCGTCGTGCCATCACTGCCAGTCCCAGCACCGAGTTTTTGATCGAGCTTGATTTTCCAGACAGTTGCGCCGGAATTCAGGTCGTATTTACCGACTGAACCGTCACCAGACGCAGCATAGACATTTTCGCGCACCACGACAGGTGCAAACCCAATTCCGGTACCGCTGCCAATTGCAGCTTTCCAGCCAATCTGGGCTGACAAGCCTGCCGTGTAGGTCGTGAGTGGCGAAGGATCATTGCGACCATCATCGCCAGTGAACAGACTACATCCTGCCAGGCTCAGCAATGCTGAGAGGGACAAGACTTTTAACACTCGACATACACGTGATGACGACATGTTCAGACTCCCAGGGCATCAATTTTAAGTTTAACAATGGGCGCAAGCGGACTGGTTGCGCCCAACGTCTCAAGCGCCTTTTTCCAGGCTTCACGCGCCTCGGCTACCTTGCCCTGTGCCGCATAAATATCGCCACGACGATCTGCGTACAGGCCCGCAAAAGCCGGATCTGCATCCTTGAGCTGATTGAGTGCTGCGTCATAGTCCTTCTGATCTGAGAGCAATCCTGCCAGGCGCAGATGTGCCACGGGAACGAGTGCGACATGCTTAGTCTGTACCAGCCATTCCAGCTGGCTACGGGCAGCAGCCAGATCGTTGCGAGCTTGCAGGGCTGTCGCAGCAACCAGGGCTCCACGCGCTGCATAATCTGTGGCCGCGTAGTCATCGCGTAAGGTTTTCATGGCAGCATTAATACGTGCAACCGACTCGTCACCGGTCTGGCGACTCGCATCCTCAAGGGCTTCAAAATAACCACGAGCTTGACCTGCCTGATTGGTTTGATACCACTGCCAGCCACGCCAACCAGCCAGGATCACCAAGGCAATCAGCAAGAGGGTCGAGACCAGGGTGCCATATTTACCCCACCAGGCGCGCAACTGGTCTATCTGTTCCTGCTCTTCGAGATCGTATGCCATGCTGTTTAAACCTTATCTTTCAAAAAAGCCACCAGACTGTCGAGTGGCACTTGTTGCTGCATTGAATCGCCTGACGCTGCGGTGTGCCGCAACATTTTGACCGAGGCCATGCCTGCGGCCAGTTCATCGCCTGCAAGGATAACCGCAATCGCTGCAGCGCTCGCATCGGCACGTTTGAATTGGGACTTAAAACTCCCCGAACCTGCGTGAACAATCACTGAAATACCTGTGTCGCGCAAAGACTCAGCCAACACTGCAGCACGACGCTGAGCCTCGTCCCCCTGCTGAACAATGTAGACATCACATTCAGGTGTTGCTGTTTCGGGTTGATACTGACCCCATAAATCGATCAGACGCTCCATGCCAATCGCAAAGCCAACCGCCGGCGCAGGCTTGCCACCCAGCAACTCGATCAGTCCATCGTAGCGTCCGCCCCCACAAATCGTAGCCTGCGCTCCCAGACTATCAGTGATCCACTCAAATACCGTCAGATTGTAATAATCCAGTCCCCTGACCATACGCGTGTTGAGGTGATAAGCAATTCCCGCATCATCCAGACGCGCGCAGACTGCATCAAAATGCGCACGCGACGCCTCGCCGAGGAAATCAAAGAGGCGCGGTGCACCATTTGCCATATCCTGCATTGCGGGATTCTTGGTATCGAGCACCCGCAAAGGATTGGTATACATCCGGCGCAGACCGTCTTCATCCAGCACTTCTTTATGCTGTTCAAGATGGGTAATCAGAGCGGCGCGATGTGCGGCCCGTTCTTCGGCCTGACCCAGGGAATTAATCTCCAGGCGGACATCCGTGATGCCCAGGAGCTTCCAGAGCCTGGCTGCCATGACGATCATTTCAGCATCGATATCAGGACCCGCCATACCGAGAGCTTCTACGTCGATCTGATGGAACTGACGGTAGCGACCACGCTGGGGACGCTCATGCCTAAATACCGGGCCCATTGCATAGACACGCTGACTCCGGTCATAGAGCAGATTGTGTTCAATCGCGGCACGCACCATACCAGCGGTAAATTCAGGCCGCATGGTCAGCGACTCGCCGTTGAGCGCATCGGTAAAGGAATACATCTCCTTTTCAACGATGTCAGTGACTTCACCTATACCGCGGGTAAACAAGCGTGTGTGCTCAAGTATGGGCGCGCGCATATTGCGATAGCCATAGGCTTGTAACCAGTCACGCACAATCGCCTCGAGCTGCTCCCAACGGGCACTGACCCCGGGTAATGCATCGTTCATTCCGCGTATAGCGGTCACTTTAGAAAAAGTCTGTGTCATGTGTACGAATAAAAAAACGGGGACGACTTCAACAGATCACGCGGCGCCATAACGACGGACAACGTATTCTTCGACAATAGCCTGAAACTCCTGCGCGATGTGGTCACCTTTGAGGGTGACGGTACGCTGGCCATCTACAAAAACAGGGGCGGACGGAATCTCTCCCGTACCTGGCAAGCTGATACCAATATCCGCGTGGCGACTTTCGCCCGGACCGTTAACCACGCAACCCATTACCGCAACATTCATGGATTCAACACCCGGATAGATGTTTTTCCAGACGGGCATCTGCTCGCGCAGATAGGTCTGGATTCTGTCCGCCAGATCCTGGAATACTGTGCTGCTCGTGCGCCCGCACCCCGGACAGGCAATGACCATCGGGGTAAAAGCGCGCAAACCCATCGTCTGAAGGATTTCCTGGGCAACAATCACCTCACGGCTGCGGTCCCCACCAGGTTCTGGCGTGAGCGAAATCCGGATCGTATCTCCAATGCCCTCCTGAAGCAGCACACTCAGCGCCGCGGTCGAGGCAACAATACCCTTGCTGCCCATGCCGGCTTCTGTGAGCCCCAGGTGCAAAGGGTAGTCGCAACGCGCAGCCAGATCACGATATACAGCGATGAGATCCTGAACATGACTGACCTTGCACGAGAGAATAATGGCGTCGCCAGGCAAGCCTAAGGCTTCGGCGCGCTGCGCGTTGCTAATCGCAGAAACCACCAGCGCATCCCGCATGACCGCCTGGGCATCACGCGGCGACGCAGCACGGCTGTTGTCATCCATCATGCGTGCCAGCAACTCGTGGTCCAGACTGCCCCAGTTCACACCAATCCGCACAGGTTTGTTGTGGAGGCAAGCAACCTCGATCATCTGTGCAAAATTATCATCGCGCTTTTTACCGCCGCCCATGTTGCCGGGGTTAATACGGTATTTGGATAAAGCTTGCGCACATTCGGGGAACTGCGTCAATAACTTGTGGCCGTTATAGTGGAAATCTCCGACCAGTGGAACATTCACGCCCATGCGATCCAGGTGTTCACGAATCGCAGCAACCTCTTTGGCAGCCTCGGGCGTATTCACAGTAATACGAACGATCTCAGAGCCGGCCTGTGCCAATTCTTTGACCTGAATAGCCGTAGCAACCGCATCCGCCGTATCGGTATTCGTCATGGACTGAACAAGCACAGGAGCTTGTCCGCCGATCTGAACTGTTTTGCCAGCCCAATCAATCTTGACAGTACGCGTCTGATGGCGCGCAAGAGGCCCCACAGGCACGCAGGTCGAATCAGGGATTGCGTTCAAGCCCAACGTCATTTGCCAACGCCCCCGAGCCATACCGGAATCCAGGATTGCGGGACAATACCTTGCCACACCGCGATACTGACCGCAGCAACAACTACCAGGAAAATCACCAGCAACCAGATTGGCGAACCGTTAAAGGTGTGATGTGTCTGGTGCGCACCCAGCGAGCGGGTCGAGGTGTGATCAGCGATCCCGCCCGTGACTTTGCCAATGTAAGGGTGGAGAGCCGCCTCAATCGCACTAGAATCAATCCCTAGCAGCCGCGCGTAATTCTTGATGATTCCTTTCAGGGCAAGCCCTCGCGGCAAGCTGTCGAACTGCTCGGACTCAAGCGCCTCGATATACTTTGAAGAGAATTTCAGTCTGGTTGCGACTTCGTCAATTGACAACCCTTTGGAAATCCGCAAGGCGCGTAACGAACCCGCACTTGTAATCAGTTCTGTAGGAGCAGGTGCAGACTCTGTACGCAAGGCACTGACTAACTCTGCGTCACTCATGCTCGTATCTCCTTAATAGGGATCAGTTTTTGTGCAGCCATTTTTTCGCTCAACCGCGTTCGGTCCTTGACCTCACCGGCGAGCTGGCCACATGCAGCATCAATATCCTCGCCCCGGGTTTTACGCACGGTGGTAACAATGCCTGCATCCATCAAATGTTGAGAAAATATTCTGATCCGCGGTGCCGTCGAACGCTGCAAGCCTGAGCCTGGAAACGGATTAAAAGGAATCAGATTGAATTTGCAATGCAGACGGCGTGCAATCTGAATTAATTCGCGGGCATGCTGATCTGTATCGTTCACGCCATCAAGCATCACATATTCAAAAGTGATGAAGTCACGTGGTGCGAATTTCAGATAGCGCTCGCAGGCAGACAATAATTCTTCGAGCGGATATTTTTTATTCAGTGGGACTAACTGATCACGCAATGCATCGTTCGGTGCATGCAGTGAAACAGCCAGAGCAACTGGGCAATCTTGTGACAAACGATCCATCATTGGCACGACCCCTGAGGTCGAGACCGTCACCCTGCGACGCGATAAGCCATAGGCATTGTCATCGAGCATGAGTTTGATTGCACCGATCACCGGATCGTAATTCAGCAGGGGCTCGCCCATCCCCATCATCACGACATTACTAATCACGCGTGGGTCAGCGGGCTGACCAGGTGCGGCCTCAACATTTGAGTCAAGGCGTGACGAATCAAGATCCTGCATGAGTTCGCGACGCGCCCACCACAATTGCCCGATGATCTCGGAGGTGGTGAGGTTACGGTTAAAGCCCTGATGACCCGTCGAGCAAAAACGACAGGCAACATTGCAACCAGCCTGGCTGGAGATGCACAGTGTGCCGCGATCGTCTTCGGGAATGAATACAGACTCGATTGCATTGCCCTGGCCAACATCAAACAGCCATTTGCGGGTGCCATCGGTCGAGCGCTGCTGCGTCATAACAGAAGGTGCCTGTACGACGCAGTGCGCTGTGAGCTGGGCACGAAATTCGCGCGCCAGATCTGTCATGTCCTCGAACTGACTCACGCCTCGCTGATGTAGCCACTTTTGCAATTGCCGGGCACGAAAAGGCTTGCCCCCCCACTGCCCCACAAGCTGGGTCAGCGCCGAGGCATCCATCCCAAGCAAATTGATCGGTTCAGTATGCATGCAGGTAACAACGCAAAGTATGGATCAGAGAGAGACACGAGTCAGCCAACCGGATTAACGGCTGTGGATGCTGATTTCAGGGAAGAAAAATGCGATTTCAACTTTCGCTGTTTCTGGGGCATCTGAACCATGAACGGCATTGGCATCAATGCTGTCAGCGAAATCAGCACGAATGGTGCCTTTTTCTGCTTTTTTGGGATCGGTCGCGCCCATCAGGTCACGGTTAGTCTGAATGGCGTTTTCGCCTTCGAGGGCCTGAACAAACACAGGACCTGAAATCATGAAATCAACCAGGTCCTTGAAAAAAGGACGTGCGCTGTGAACAGCGTAAAAACGCTCTGCGTCTGCACGCGACAACTGGCGCAGCTGAGCAGCGATGACTTTCAAGCCAGCATTTTCAAAACGGGCAACAATTTGACCGATAACATTTTTTGCAACTGCGTCGGGCTTGATGATCGACAGGGTACGTTCGACTGACATGTAAAACTCCAATAAATCTCAATAAAAACAGGGACTTTGGTGATATTCACCGTAACCCGGTATTCTAGCACGCCACTAAAACCAACAACATCCTAAAATAGAGGGCTTTAATTGAACTCTGACAGCCAGAACAACCCGCGGAATCACAAATGACCCAAGCCATGACCCCTCCTCCAGGCGAGCTTTCCAAAAGCTTTGAACCCGCCGAGCTTGAAGCACACTGGTACGCCGAATGGGAGCGCAGGGGATTGTTTGCTGCAGGGCAGCATGTCCATGCCCTCCCGGGCACCCAGACAGACGCCCAGCCTCCCCAGACGCCCTCCTACGCGATTCAATTTCCACCGCCGAACGTGACAGGCACCCTGCACATGGGGCACGCCTTTAACCAGACAATCATGGATGGGTTGATTCGCTACCACCGGATGTCGGGCGACGACACCGTATTTATTCCAGGCACAGATCATGCTGGGATTGCCACGCAAATCGTGGTGGAACGCCAGCTCGACGCACAAAAACTCTCTCGCCACGATCTGGGTCGTACAAAATTCGTAGAAAAAGTCTGGGAATGGAAAGAGCAATCAGGCAACACCATTACCAGTCAGGTCCGGCGCCTGGGCGCATCATCAGACTGGCCTCGCGAATACTTCACGATGGATGCACAAATGTCTGCTGGGGTAATCGAGACGTTTGTCAGGCTGCATAAGCAGGGACTGATTTATCGCGGCAAACGCCTAGTGAACTGGGATCCCAAGCTGCTGACCGCAGTTTCTGATCTCGAAGTCCAATCTGTGGAGACGGATGGACACTTGTGGCACATTCGCTATCCATTTGTGAATGGTCCCGAGACCATTACCCACGAAGATGGCACCACCGAAACCATCACCGGCATGACCATTGCCACCACGCGCCCCGAAACCATGCTGGCCGATGGTGCGCTGTGCGTGCACCCCGAAGACACACGCTACAAGCACCTGATTGGCAAAATGGTCGATCTGCCACTTTGCGACCGGCAGATTCCGATCATTGCAGATGATTTCGTCGACAAAGACTTCGGAACGGGTTGCGTCAAAATTACCGGCGCGCACGATTTCAATGACTATGCGTGCGCCATGCGTCACGGCTTGCCACTGATCGTGATCTTTACGCTGGATGCACACATCAATGATCAGGGTCCTGCCCAGTTCCGTGGTCTCGAACGCTTCGAGGCACGCAAAGCTGTCGTCGCCGAACTCGAGCAACTTGGCTTTCTGGTCAAAGTTGACGCGCACAAGATGATGCAACCACGCGGCGATCGCACAGGCGTTGTGCTCGAACCCATGCTGACCGACCAGTGGTTTGTCGCCATGAGCAAGCCCGCTCCGGCCGACACGCTGCATCCCGGCAAAAGCATTACCGAAGTCGCTCTGGATGTTGTGGCCAAGGGTGACATCCAGTTTTATCCACAAAACTGGACCACAACTTACAACCAGTGGCTCGAAAACATTCAGGACTGGTGCATTTCGCGTCAACTCTGGTGGGGTCATCAGATTCCAGCATGGTATGGCCCGGACGGTCAGGTGTTTGTTGCCCACAACGAAGCCGACGCCATCGCTCAAGCCCAGGCAGCAGGAGTGACAGGTCCTTTGCAGCGCGACCCTGACGTGCTTGACACCTGGTTCTCGTCAGCGCTCGTGCCGTTCACAACACTTGGCTGGCCGCAACAGACCGAGGACCTCAAACGCTACCTGCCCTCAAGCGTACTGGTGACGGGTTTTGACATCATTTTCTTCTGGGTTGCCCGGATGGTCATGATGACCACTCACCTGACGGGTCAAGTCCCTTTTCGCCATGTGTATGTCCACGGTTTGATTCGTGACGCTGAAGGCCAGAAGATGAGTAAATCCAAAGGCAACACACTGGATCCGGTGGATCTGATTGACGGTGTGGATCTTGAGACACTCGTGGCCAAACGCACCTTTGGCCTAATGAACCCCAAGCAAGCTGGCGCGATTGAAAAATCAACGCGCAAACAGTTTCCTGACGGCATTCCTGCCTTTGGTGCGGATGCCTTGCGCTTTACCATGTCCGCGTACGCCACCCTTGGGCGCAATATCAATTTCGATCTCAAGCGCTGCGAAGGCTATCGTAATTTTTGTAACAAGCTCTGGAATGCCACACGCTTTGTGCTGATGAATACCGAAGGCCAGGATCTGACACCAGTCGATACCTCGGCGCTCAGTTTTGTGGATCACTGGATCATCAGCCAGTTGCAACAATTAGAGCTCGATGTCGCCAAGGGCTTTGCAGATTATCGCTTTGACAATATTGCCAATGCGCTCTATCACTTCGTCTGGGATGAGTACTGCGACTGGTATCTCGAACTGGCCAAGGTGCAAATTCAGCAAGGTACGCCAGAACAACAGCGCGCCACCCGCCGCACGCTGATTCGCGTGCTCGAGGCGGTGTTGCGCTTGCTGCACCCCATCGTTCCTTTTATCACCGAAGAGCTCTGGCAAAAAGTCTCGCTCGTCGCCGGCAAACGTGAAATCGGTCAGGAGGCGAGTATTTCAGTGCAGCCTTACCCTCAGGCGAATCTGGCCGCTCTCAACCCCTCAGCCTGCGCACAGGTTGCTCTGCTCAAAGGTCAGGTCGAAGCCGTTCGTGCCCTGCGCGGCGAAATGAATCTATCGCCTGCTGTACGCGCGCCGTTGTTCGCACAGGGTCCTCAGGCCATGCTGCAGCAACACGCAGCCTACCTCGCAGCCCTAGCCAAACTGTCTTCTGTTGAAGTCGTCACCACACTCGTCGAAGATGGCTCACCTGTCCAGATCGTAGGTGATACACGCTTGATGCTGAAAGTTGAAATCGATGTCGCGGCTGAGAAATCACGTCTGGACAAAGAGATTGCGAGACTCGAGGGTGAGATCAACAAGACTGCTGCCAAGCTTTCCAACGAAGCCTTTGTCGCGCGCGCACCCGCTGCCGTCGTCGATCAAGAAAAAGCGAGGTCAGCGCAATTCAGTGAAGTACTTGAAAAAGTAAAATCACAACGCGCAAGACTTGGTTGATTAGAGGTTGAGAACGTTCCAGTAGCTCTGCCTAAGATCAGGCAAAGCTACTGGGCATCAGATCGCTTTGTAGAGATCGGCTCTTGCCTCGTGGTCTCGGATAGCTTTTAGGAGATCGCTGAAAAGTTATCAGCACAGCACGGCATTAAACAACCGTTAGCGCCGCTAGATACTTTTCGTCAGCCTTCGAGAGCATCCCATTTATTCTGGCTTTTGCAATCAGGTCGGGACGATTGGAAGCTGTAATTTTGAGCGACTGCTCTCTGCGCCAGCGCGCGATCAAGGCATGATTGCCTGACATCAGAATCGCTGGTACGGATTCGCCATCCAAAATTTCGGGACGCGTGTAATGCGGGCTATCGAGCAAGCCCGACAACGATTCTTGAAAGGAGTCCTGCATGGCAGACTCACCGTGATTCAAGGTGCCGGGTAACAGGCGAACGGCTGCATCAATCATGGCGATTGCAGCGATTTCACCGCCGGACAGTACAAAATCACCCAGGGACCACTGCTCGTCGACATGCCGATCAATAAAGCGCTGATCAATGCCCTCGTAACGCCCACAGATGAAAATCGCACCTGATGTAGAACTGGAAAGACGACCGGCTTGCAACTGATCAAACTGACACCCGGTAGGTGACAACATCACAACGGGAGCATCAGGCAATTGCTGCGTGGCGCGTGCTGCGCGTATCGCGTGCACGGCTCGCTCGAGTGGCTCAGCCATCATGACCATACCTGGGCCGCCACCATAGGGACGATCATCGACTGTACGATGCACGTCCTGGGTAAATTCTCGCGGATTCCAGGTGTTGAGTGACCAGATGCCTTGCTTATGGGCACGGCCTGTTACGCCTGCATCACGCACGACACCAAACATATCCGGAAACAAAGTGATCGCGTCGATACGCATACTCACCTCTTAGAAGTCGAGGGGCCAGTCTGTATCGATTCGACGCGCGACAATATCTACATTCTGGACATGTGCAGCGACAAAAGGAACCAGCTCTTCGAGGGGCCGGTCTTTTGAGTCAAGCATGGGAACGGGCTCAGCGTCTGGCGACAACTGCTGCAAGCGATTCACGCGCAACAACGCATGCGCGCCATTGTCGATCACCTCTGCGACAGAGCCGATTAATTCCGACTGGCCATAGACCAGACAGCCAACCAGATCAACCCAGTAATATTCATCGCCCTGTGCTGCAGGAAAGTCCTTTCGCGAGACATGGACGGTATAACCACGCATGCTTTCTGCGAGATCCCGATCGGCAACACCGTCAAGATCAGCAACAATCGTTGATCCCTGTGGTCGCACCTGTTTAACAGGATAGGCCTTCATGACGGGTTGCCAAGCTACAGACGCAGTTGAACCTGCTGCCACTTTTGCACCGAAGTGCGCAGGGGGAGCAGGCGAACATAACCACCAGATTGGTGCAGCACGCAAGACTTCCGCCTGAGCGGAATGCGGCTGCACTTTAACCCAACCACGAATGCCATAAGCTGAGGTGATGCGACCAAGTTCGATCAGATCATCGGGCGCTTTTATTGCGCCATCACCAGCCATGACTATGCGGCCGAATCAATCAAGCTGCAACAGCAGCTTTGGCAGAGAAGTCTTTAACCAGGCGAGCAACCGCTGGAGACAACTGAGCACCAACACCGGTCCAGTAATGGACGCGATCAAGAGCAATACGGAGTCCTTCTTCTTTCGCATTAGCGACTGGGTTATAAAACCCAACACGCTCAATGAAGCGACCATCGCGACGATCACGCGAATCAGTTGCAACGAGGTTATAGAAAGGACGTTTTTTTGAGCCACCGCGGGCCATACGAATCACCACCATAGTAGGTAATCCCTTAAAAGATTCAGTAGAGCCAATGAGTATAGCATCAATACTACACTCGTACAAATCAGTTGTTAACGACGCTTGATGTAATGAACGACACGCCCGGGCTCTTCGATCTGCGCTAACAACGCATTGCCTGTCTGTCGACAAAAAGCCTGAAAATCACGGATCGCACCACGATCCGTCGTGATGACTTGCAGAGTTTCCTCGCTCACGAGTTGAGCAAGTGCTTTTTTTGCACGCAGGATCGGCAAAGGACAAGCAAGGCCTGTTGCATCCACAGTCAGTTGATGAAGAGGATGCTCAGGGTTTGCGCGGGTGTGCTCAGTCATTATGTCGCCTCGAATCAGGCATGTGTCTCAACCCAGGCTTGAACACTGGCCAGGGCGCCAGTCAAGGCCCCCAGGTCTGTCCCACCGCCCATCGCCATATCAGGACGACCACCACCCTTTCCACCGATCTGTGCGGCAACAAAACCGACCAGATCACCCGCGCGCACTTTGGCGGAAAGATCAGCGGTTACACCGCCCACAAGACTGATCTTGCCATCGGCAGAGCGCGCGGCAAGCAGAACGACAGCAGACTTGAGACGATCTTTGAGTTGATCGACCATTGAACGCAAATCTTTGGGATCAACACCTTGCACTTCTGTGACGAGCAGTCTAAAACCCGAAACACTGACAGCTTTATCTGTCAACGCATTGCCTGCGTTTGAAGCAAGTTTTGCACGGGCCTGTTCGAGTTCTTTTTCGAGAGCCTTCATCTGATCCTGCAGAACACCAATTCTCTCTGGCAGCTCAGCTGCCTGGGTCTTCAGAGCTGATGCGGCACGCTGGGTCGTCGCATTCAGGTTTTGCACCCAGGCTAGGGCATTCCCACCAGTCACGGCTTCGATGCGTCGGACACCAGCGGCTACGCCACCTTCGGCGACCACTTTAAACAAACCAATATCGCCCGTACGACTCACGTGCGTTCCACCGCACAACTCACGCGAGAAGCCAATATCCAGCACGCGAACGGTATCGCCGTATTTTTCGCCAAACAAGGCCATCGCACCCCCTTTGACCGCATCGTCATAGGACATGACCTGAGCCTGTGCGGGCTGGTTGGACAGAACCTCGGCATTGACCAACTGCTCGACGCGGATGATTTCTGCGTCAGAGAGTGGCGCGTCATGGGCAAAGTCAAAACGGGTTTTTTCGCCATCCACAAGTGAGCCACGCTGCTGGACATGCGCACCGAGCACTTCGCGCAAGGCCTTATGCATCAGATGGGTCGCCGAGTGGTTGCGAATAGTGCGAGCACGCTGCTCGGCATCTACGACCGCAGTCACAGTATCGCCAACCGCGAGCTTGCCTGCCTCGAGTTTGCCATGATGGCCAAAGACACCTGGTTGAATTTTTTGTGTATCGCGCACTTTGAAACTCAATGCAGCGCCCTTCAGTGTGCCTGTATCTCCGACCTGACCGCCCGACTCAGCATAAAAAGGTGTGGCATCAAGCACCACAATGGCATCCTGTCCGGAGGTAATCTGATCGACCGCTGCGCCGCCCACATAGAGCGCAATCACTTTACTTTCGGCTTGCAGGTGCTCATACCCCTCGAACACGGTTTGTGCGCCATGGTAGGTCAGCCCTTCTGCCATTTTGAATTTGCCCGCTGCGCGCGCCTGATCACGCTGACGTGCCATGGCCACATCAAAACCCGCCAGATCAACCTCGACATGACGCTCGCGACAGATATCTGCTGTCAGATCGACAGGGAATCCGTAGGTGTCATACAGGGTGAACAGCGTATTGCCATCCAGTGTCACCGAAGGTTGTTCACCCGCCTCTTGCCCAGCAGCGGGGGCATGCAGAGCGGCCAGCGCCACGTCCAGGATTTTCATGCCATGCTCGAGCGTCTCAACAAAACGTTCTTCTTCTTGGCGCAGAACTTGCTCAACCCGGGCGGCTGTTTTAGCCAATTCAGGATAGGCATCCCCCATTTCTTTGACCAGATCACCCACCAAACGATAAAAGAAAGGCTTGGTCTGTCCCAGCTTGTAACCATGGCGCAAAGCACGACGAATAATACGGCGCAAGACATAGCCACGCCCTTCGTTACTTGGAATGACACCATCGACAATCAAAAAGCTACAAGCGCGGATGTGGTCAGCAATCACTTTCAGTGAATTGTGTGAAAGGTCTTTACAGCCCGTCTCACGCGATGCCGCGGCAATCAGAGCCACAAACAGGTCAATCTCGTAATTGGAATGCACATGCTGCAATACAGCAGCGATACGTTCGAGTCCCATGCCAGTATCGACACACGGTTTTGGGAGAGGCGTCAGATTGCCCGCCACGTCGCGCTCAAACTGCATGAACACCAGGTTCCAGATCTCGATATAGCGATCGCCGTCTTCTTCGGGCGATCCTGGTGGTCCACCCCAAATCTCAGGACCATGGTCGAAAAAAATCTCGGTACAAGGACCACACGGACCGGTATCGGCCATTTGCCAGAAATTATCAGACGCGTAGCGCGCGCCCTTGTTGTCACCAATGCGCACAATGCGCTCTGGTGGCACACCGATTTCTTTTTCCCAAATAGCGTAGGCCTCGTCATCTTCTTGATAGACCGTGACCCAGAGTTTTTCCTTTGGCAAGGAATAAACCTCTGTCAGCAAGGTCCAGGCAAAGGAGATTGCATCGCGTTTGAAGTAATCCCCAAAGCTGAAGTTACCTAACATCTCAAAGAAGGTGTGGTGACGCGCGGTGTAACCGACGTTTTCGAGGTCATTATGCTTGCCGCCTGCTCGAACACTGCGCTGCGATGACGTCGCACGGGTGAAAGGCAGCGTATCCTTGCCAGTAAAGACGTCTTTGAACTGGACCATGCCCGAGTTGGTAAACAGCAAGGTCGGGTCATTGCCGGGCACCAGCGATGAGGACGGCACAATCGTGTGGCCATTAGACTGAAAATACTGCAGAAATTTCTGACGGATCTCGGACGTTTTCATCGCGTGGCTAAATTTTATATAGGAATTAAGGAGGAACTTAGAGCCAAGGGCTCAGAATTCTCAGGCTAATTTTCGATTATAGATGCAGGCAAGCGACCGCAGGCAAGCTCAACGAATACAAATATAGGTCCTGAACTCTTCAATATCGACAAACGCGCGTTTCCAGCGTGAAATTTCTACTGATTGAAACCCCGGCGGACAATGGCAGCCTCCCGTCAGGGGATTCACTAAAGTGGCGTCCAGCAGATTCTTGGGACAACCGTACGTGCCATGGATTGAAAATACACCACCAAACTTTGAGCCCCCACCTAACCAGCGGCCCTGGTGGCATGTGAGCAACTCACCAGAAGCATTACGCCCAATTAAGCCCTCCGTATCGCACGCCGTCGCCTCTTGGGCCACCCCATTCATGTGCAAAAATTCACCCGCTGAAATCCGCCCCGCCGCACGCAACCCGGCCGAGCTAAGAATATCCGACTCACTGGTTATACCCTGCTGAACGTTCAACTGCCCCTTGAGCCTGGCATCGCGCTTGTCATCCTGACGGATAAACTGCGCGAACGTGCTCGAATCGTAAAAACTGAGCGCTGCAATCGAACCTGGCAATAACTGGGGCATGTCAGCTAAGGCAGGATTAGGCAGATCAACAAGCGCACCTTTGATTCTATCTGGTCTTAAAGGGTGCACACTTGCGCCCGCGCCCTCAAGTGCATTAAGGATCATGCCTAAACGATTGGTATCGAGGGCGCCCGTGCGTGCCGAGTGATTAGGCTGAGCATGAATCAATGCATCAATTCGACAACCAATCTGCTCACAATCGCCGACCGGCGCAAATACCCGAATAGCAACCTCATACGTCAGTGGAGGCTTGAGCGCAAACCCTGCGGGCAAATGCCCAGCAGCAATCAGCTCGGCAACGGTTGGACGCCAGAGATCTGCATAGTTCCCTGCCCCTGCCCGCGCAGGAGCGATCCCGGTCATCGCATCTGCTTGCCTGCTCAGCATTTGATCCATCGCTTTTTTAACTGTGAGCAGCCAGATCCCGGTGCCTTGCGCCGCGGCATCATCGACTTGTTTAATCCATGACGAAGCGGTCCATACCCCGATCAGACTCGCCAGCGCGATCGCAAGGACCAGCTCAAAGAGTGCAAAACCACGCTGTTGGTTAGAAAGCATAGGGGTCCTTTTTCAGCGAATCGTAAAAACAAAAGTATTACGGTCTCCTGCGGCGCACTGCGCATCGGCCAGAATGGCGTTATAGGGCATGAGAGGCTCCTGTGCAGCATTCTTAACCGTCACCGCCCCCGAATGACCAGAAATAGTCACGACGTCAGCGATGCGCTGCAATATCGAGGCGAGTGACGGGCATGCGGCATGGTTCACATCGTTAAGCGTCAAAGAAAATGCAGCCCCAGTCGGCGCACCGGCAATGGATTGGGGAGCAATGAGAATCACACCCCGTCCATTTGTGCCATTACCACCCAGCCCATGGGCAACAGTCGCGCCTGCTCCCTGCCCTGTCACAGCCACGACGCTCGAGGATCGCAGGGCATTGACCAGCGTGCCCGCATCCACACCTGCATAGGGCATCGCACCAAAGCCATGGGTACTGGCTTTGAGCCGTGCCACAAAGCGCTGCATTTCTTCTGCCACACGCGGCACCTTACTTTCAATAACGTACCCCTGAATGGCAGGAATCCCGATAATGGCAATCAGCATCATGATGGTTGTCACGATAGAAACTTCTATCAAAGAAAATCCTGCTTGCAATCGAGCTCCCATCAGCGCGGCGGAGCCCGATTGTTTAAATATTTTTTTAGAATAAAACTCTGCAATACTAGTCATCATCAATTCTCCACAAAGTTAGTTGGCGTAATACAGACTCAGACTCTGACGCAACTCTTCGAATACGCGAAAGTGCCAGAACGCAATGCTCAACACCACGGCAACCGATAAAAGCAACAACAGCCAGCGTATGGTCTGCGCTTGAACAGCAAGTTTTTTGACGGTATGCAAAGAAAGGCGTTGGCATGTACGCTGCAACCCTTCGTCGAGTCCAAGGGTTGCGACCATGTCTGTGAAGTACCACCACGTCTCGTTGTCTACTAAGCCCGTATCCAGAGCATCCGCGGCTTTAAAGCCTGAATCAATTCGAAACAGCATCGAATCTATATGTGCCCGCAACCAAGGCGTTGCGCCCAGTGCCTGCACCTGCAGGGCATCCCGCAAGCGCGCACTCATATTGCCTCTTGGCTGAAGCAGGACAGCGAGCAACGTGAGAAATCGCACCGCCTGCACGACACGGTAAAGCCGCCAAATCCCCCAGCGATCCAGACTCCTGCGAACCAGGCCGACCAGGTTTGGCAGTGACCAGAGGCATGCCCACCCCAGGCAAACCTGGAACGCAATCAACAACCACCAGAGTCTGTTGAGCCATTCACTAGTCAGGAACAAACTTCTGGTGAGCGGGCCGTAATAGGAAACAGGCAAAGCGACAAAGGCTTGAGCAAGTCGATCCGCCGTAAAAAATGGGATGAGCAGTATCGAGCCAAACGCCACCCCCAGACTGAGTACACCAGTGAGTATTGTCTGCATAAAGGCCTGGGTCGCGGCATCTGTGACGCGCACAACCGCTGACAACTGACGTAAAGTCTGGGTCAGCGCACCCGCTCCGGCGTACTGTGCGGCCTGTATGGCAACTAAATCCTCCGTTGGCAAGGAGCCAAACCAGGTGGCAAACAAATCCCCGCCCGTTTTGGGAAATCGCAGAGCCCAGCTTGCGCTGAGCAGACCGCGCACACTACTCGAGGGATAGCGTCGTGCGTCATCCTGAAAAATACTCAGCAATGTCTTCGTTCCAGCTGTTGCACTGATTAAGTCTGCAAGGTAATCATAAAAATCCGCACGCTGATCTTTGAACTGCAGTGCTGCGTATGTCAGCCGCAGCTGGACGCAACGCTGAATCAGGCTCGAGATGAGAACGCTCGAGAAGACGTGTCTGATGATGAGCATTGATTCACGCCCCAGACCAGTCAAAGGCACCAAAGCGACCCTCGATCTGTCGCGGGTCAATCTGCCCTTGAGACATTTTGTAAATTGCCACTTGCATGGCCGTCTTGCCATTCATGTCTGGATCCGTCAGGGCACGACGCGCGCGAGCATGGAACCAATGATGCAAACCCAAATTATCGTGCCGCTGAATACCAGCCAAAAAATCTGGTTCGCGCTCGGGCTCAATCATTTCTGCGACCACCGTTCTGCCCAAGGTACCGTTTAATGTTGAAACAGATGCATGTTGACAATGCTTGCAGCCCGACTGATTGCGAAATTTGAGCGCAGAAGATGACACACCTGTCTGCGCCTCGATGATCGAGAGCCATTGTGCAAACCATTGGGCTTCGCGCACCACGCCTTGAAAACAACGCCATGGTCCACTCGCCAGGCTCTCATGCGGACTCAACGCACAATATTGACATAGACGTGCAATCAGACATTGGTACACCAGTAATTTCAGAATACCCGGGGTAGCAAGCAAATCGCGCGCGACTCCAATAAAGCTCGAAGCAAGCCGCTCACTGATCAACAGGGCTGAACCCGCATGGACTGTGGTGTACAGGTTGACGCCACAACCAGCGAGATCCATAAAGGCACGCCCACCTGCCGCGTCACGCACCTCACCAATCAGCAAATCATTCATCGCTGAACGTTTAATCGTTTTAAGCTTGGTATCAAAGGACGCGCCGTCGGTTTCGTCCAGTGTGCGACAGATCGTGTTTTGCAAAGCGTTTGGAATCAGATACTCAGCGGGATCCTCAAGTGTGATGACTTTACGGTCGAGAGATATTTCACGCATCAGCGTCGCGATCGTTGTGGACTTGCCTGAACCTACGACACCGGCGAGGACGACTGCGCCGCCCTCCTGGGCGCGACTGCGCTGCAGTGCGCGGATTTGGGACTCCACGTAGCCAAGTGTCTTTAAATCAGGGGTCAGTGTGTGATGATCCATCACCAACAGACGCAAACATACTGAAGGTCCTGCGTCTGTCGCCAGAGATGCCCAACGCAGTAACACCTCGCGCCCATCAAGACTCAGTTTCAAGCGCCCTTGCTGCTCGACCATCGGGTCAAACACTGCGCCATTCCCACCTTGAACACTCATCCAGGCCACTGCGAGCATTTCAAGCAAAGTTGCAGTGGGTATCGACTGATAACGCTCGGGACAGATATAGCGTCCCGAGACGGTAAAAAATACTGACGACTCGGGTTTGACGCGTCGTACATTCAAATGAATATCACTGGCGCCGTGTTGCAATCCCCAGCTGACAAGATCATTAAATGCATCAGACAACGCCGTATATTGTGCGCTCGCCCCCGTCGCTTGGCGCACGCCTGATAACGCCCCCACCATGTGCGATCGATCAATTGCGACCATTAAAGCCGGAGCCAGTACAAACAAACTTGGATCGTTCAGGCGAAAGCCTTTTGAGACTAATAAATCAAGTAATGCGAGTGTCTGATCATCCTGACAGTAATCAGCCAGGACAAATACTCCAGCAGTCCCATCATCAAAACTCACAGGGCAGACCCGTCCACTCAAGGACGTCACGGCCATTTCCTGGCTGAGACAACGCGCAAAGGCTGGCCGCATTCTGGACAACTGATCTTTTGAATGAATCAACGCATGTGTGCGCATCGCCCACGCACCATGCGCCACTCGCCCTTCACGTACAGTCAGTTTCATCGCGGTGCAACCTCAAGACAAAGGACCTCTTGCTTCTGCGCATGCAGCAGATAAACGCAAGGCGGGTTAATCCGTTCAAGCTGATATCCAGAGGCAACACTTGATAAGGGCTGTTTCTGGGAGGATTTAAATATATGGACATTGCCTTCGATCAGGATTTCTGCCGTGAACTGCCGACCGAATCCATAGATGGCCTGCACGGCAGGTCTGAGGGAAAGATTTCTGACGGAGCTTTCACCCGTCGTGTCTCGAAATACATTTCGTCGTGCTGCAGCCAATGCCGCATGCGTATCCAGTCGCAGCAGTTCTTCGACGGTGGTGAGATCGGTCTGAGGGGCCACAGGTGCGGATACAAGTGAAGACACAGGTGCAGACACAACTGAAGACACAGGTCTTAACGCGGCGGCGGGCACGGCCTCGTCACTTTGCGCAGTTGTGACTTGTTCCACGCGCTCGGAGGCATCGGACGCAAGAGCGGGCGTAAAGTTTAGGACAATGAGTACAGCGAGGCCCATCTTCAAACACAATTGACTACTCTGAACGTGATTCAAACATATCTCCTATCAGTTGAAGGGACAAGGAACTTTGACGCGCACCAAGTTCGCGCACATCATCAATTTCAAGAATTACCCGTCGCCATCTCACGGGCATATACAGACCACTCAACGTGGAGATTGACCTGAGCGGGCCTTTAAGCGCAAGCGTGCGCTGCTTCCATTCAGGGATCTCATTTGGCCGAAGTAACACTTGCCCTTGGTCATCGACAGGTGCCTGTATCGACAGGTGCGCAGAGGTACCGACCTGAATGTGCTCAAACACGGGGCCAATACTTTGTAAATAACTCATCCAGTCATGGATCATCCAATGCTCTGAAAGATTCAGCGCTGATGCCGCACTCGGGACTTGCCAGATAAAGGCCGCCTCATCCAGAGGGGTGAACCGAATCGTCCAGCCCGCTGGTTTAACGCCAGCAAGGTGCTGATTCAAAGCCCATCTGTTCTGCCTGAAAAAATGTGCGGAACATTGCCAGTTGAACAACGCTGAATCGCACTGAATTTTCTTAAGCTGCCATCCTGACGGGCGCAGCGGGATCTGTTGCCAGGTCTGGACCAGCGCCTGCAGATGCGGATACGTGTGAAAAGTATGATTCCTGGATTTTTCAAGTAGGGCTTGCCTCCAGGCCGCACCTGTTTCTATCGCCTGAGGCTCTATGACCGGAGTCCTGCTCTCTACATAGAAATAAGCAACACACCCTACCGATATCAGCCCCATAAGGATCTTGAACGGGCGACCGTACTGACTGCCAAATCTCTGGACGATTTCCAGTCTGGAATGCTTGCAAAGCACTTCATCTAACCAGGAGGGCATTCCCTGGGCGCTTAGCTCTCGTTCGATATGGAGCTGCAAGGCAGGAAATCGCGAACGAATCTGCTCCAATGCAGACAAAGCCTGCGATTCACTCCGGTACCAGCGATCAGTCTGGGACAATACAGAACCTGCGTGGCAGGCAATCATCCAGCAACCGCCCTCTGTATCAGACAAAAGGTAGGCCACGGCACCTGTGGAAAATTTTCGTGCAAATATCGCTGCAGCGGAATGAAGAGGCCCCTTGATCTTGAGCATCGCAGCATCGAGTCGAACTGCACCCAACGTGCTGGCATGCGAGCCCGCCAGTACATAATGCGTGGCACCCAAGGCCCGCGCCCGTTGTAAACCAAGCTGGTCAGGCTCTCCCCCCACCAGTGGTGACCAATCCAGGCCAAATACCAGATATTGACCCGTCAAATTCCTGCGTACCTTCACATCGTGAAGAATTGCGCCAGTTTCGCCTGGCGGCCATTTCGCGTGGTCGAGACCGGGCGCAGCGGGCTCGCCTATGAGAGACTCGATTTCTGCACGCATGACGACATCATGATCAGAGTGCGGCATCAAACTAGAAACCATCTTCGATTTGCGCAGTCACCATGATGAGCGTGGCAGTGCGGGTTTGTGCAGAGCGATTCGATCCACCGAACAATATGGGGACGTCCGGAGCCAACCGTGCCTGCGTGGCTTCGTCTTGTTTACGATCAAAGCCAGAGATCAGCATCGGCTGCCCTGCCCGAAGCGCAACTTGCTGTACCGTACCTGTCCCGTCAATTGTGACCTGCTGAATCTGTACGCGCTGTCCCTGCTCACCAAAGGTAATCGTCTTCAAGGGTTGAGCGACGGTATTGTCATAGGCCACTGAGAGCAAAATTTGACCATCCTCCTGCGCATCTGGGACCAGGGTTAAAAAACTTCCAACGGTTTCCTCTTTCTGACTCAACGACGAAGAGGCCAATCCACCGAGTCCGGCAGCACCTGACAGACCTGTTGACGTAGATGATTTAATTTGATCGATATACGAAAACGTTGAGCGCACAGCATGGGTGACGGGACGACGATTCAGCGTCAAGACGGGAATGCTTGTGTGTCTGAGCACGGTGCCATACTTTGATAACGCATTCATGACCAACTGGCTGGACTGGACTACACGGGATGCTGCACCGACGTTCGCACGCGCTGCACCGACTCCAATTCCCAGCACAGGGCTGCTCAAACTCGTAGCGATATTGCCTTGACTCAGCACGGCATCCCAGTCAAGCCCAAACTCAAGGTCTTCATTAGTCGCAATCGTGATCTCTTCAAATATCAATCTGACGCGCCTGGTCATTGCGCGATTTTCACGTTCGAGAAATAGGGCAACCGCATCCAGGGCATCAGGTGTGTCGGTGACGACAACCGAAGTCGAGGCGCCAGGCTGTGCAACGACGATCCCGGCCCGCGTGAGGAACGGTTCTATCCTGAGTTTGATGGCATCAAGTGGGTGCTGTTCAGGCGTGCGCAAGGTGGTACGGGACGTATTGTCAAAGCCACCTGCTTTATTACTCGGGGACCTACCTAATTGAGCTTCGGACTGCGCAGCAAGCGAAAAGACCCTGACATCAAACACCCGAGTCTGGGTACGATAAAACTCAATGGCCTCATTGTGATATCGCCAGTAAATCCCCAGTCGGCGTGAGAGTGAATCAAGCGCTTTTGGTAAGGGTTGAGGTCCTTTGGCAAACGCAGCCTGATGCGGCATGGCAACGACAGGCGTTTGAGTCGTGATGGCGAGCCTAGGTAAGAAGCCTTCAGCAGAAAGCAAGGCCTCGGGCTTGATAGATACTGGAATTCCAGTGGCCTGCGTTATGCGCTCAGCCAGCGTGACAAGATCAGTTTTCCCTGCGCGATACATCATTGTCGTGTCTACATTTTTACGAAGTGCGGGCGGAAGCGTCAACTCGCGTGCGACTGGCACCGAGCGGCTCACTAACCAGGGTCGGTTGACACGCTGTGCGTGCTGACGCCCTTGCTGGCCAGAGGTGCTTTGCTGAAAGTCTTCTGTACGCTTTTCAACATTCTTTCTGACTTGCGTGGCACTACCTGATTGCTCTTGCATGCGCTGCATCAACGAACATCCCACAAGCAAAGACGACGCCATCAACATGACAATCACTAAAGCATGACGCCTCATACGGAGGACCCTGGTGCAACCGTGCGATCACACGGCTCTGAGGCCGCAACGATGCGCAACACCTGATTGACATAGAAGCATGGCTGTAAAGGGCGATCCGATAATTCCGTGGCAGCGACCAAAGCCTGAACAGAAGTCACAAAATCATCTGTAAAACTTGCCTGCGCATTCAGTGGCATGTCGACATCAACACTCCAGTGTTCAGGCTGAAATCGCCAGCCACTCAAAGCGGACCAGCGAACAAGGGCCTGACGTAAATGCTGATCCTCAGGCGTCACAGAAAAAACCGGAGTACGCGGAATTTGAGAGCCAGGGCTGCGTGGGGGATCTGAAGCACTCACAGAAGTCAGTGCGGCCGGATCAATGCGTGGGCTTGCCACCGATTCATTGCCTGGCGCAAGGAGTCGGCGCGCCTGTGCCTGCTGGCTGCCTGCCCTGAATGTAAGTTTTGGCCAATGCCCCTCAATCACTGTGTAAGGAGGCTGTCGCTGGTAGGATAAAACCTGGTCGCCCTCAACTCCATTGGCTACGATCACTGGCAAAGTCTGATTAGGTTGCCAGTGCAGCCAGGTGCGGTGCGCATCAGAAAAAACCTGAAGCGGTGCAATCTCACGATCACCAGACAGTCTCCAGCCAAAGTCGAGTTTGCCCGCAGGAACCATTGCCGTGGGGGATCGGCTTGCCTCAACGTGTCGATCAACTGCTACTGAGCATCCGTTGATCGACACGATACAAACGATCAACCAGCATGCGCGCATCACCATCATCATTGTCATCTGCCTAAAATCAAACAATGAGCATGGTGCCTCCTTCGCACGTGCTCAACAATTGTGTATCCCACGCATGGATGAATAAAACGCTTAAAAAAAACGGAGCCCAAGGGGCTCCGTCTGATACTTCGGTTTTTAGACAGCCAGCATGCATGGCTTGCCTAAAAGCTGCAGTTAGAATTACTTCTTCTTGCTGCCGGCGTTAGCCTTGACAGGTGCGACTGGCTCCTGCATTAAAGGTTTTGCTTCATCCATTGCAATATTGAGCGCCTGGACGGGTGGTGTCTTACCACTGATTGCATCATCAAACTGACGGCTCAAGATGGCCTCGACTTGGGGGTAGTTCTTAATGCGAAAGCCACGGCTATTTTTGTTGCCATTGGTCGAACGCATGCTTTCTATCACGCTGCGTGCACCGGGTACCTTGTCGTAGAACGCGACATCTGCGGTACGGTATGCAGCATCAGTCAAAGGCAAAAAGCCTGTGTGTTGATGCCAAGCTGCTGCGACAACAGGTTTTGAGAGATAAGCAAGGAAAGACATTGTTGCTTTGTTATCTTCTTTTGTGTGGCCTGCAATGGCCCACAAAGCGGCACCGCTGACAAATGGTGCGCCTGCTTTCTCTGTGACCTGCTGATAATGGGGAACGGGTGCCACACCAAAACTCAAACCTCGTGTATCAAGCATCTGACCCAGGGCACCTGAACCTGTCGTGATCACAGCGCATTTGTTCTTGGCAAACATATCATCAGCTTCGTTGCCGTTGCTGTTTTGGGTGAATAACCACGAACGCTGCCAGCTCACCATAATCGACAGATGACGCATGAAGACCGAGTCAAAATTCAATTGCGGCTGCTTGGGATTATCCAAACCATTATTGGGTGTCACATACAACACGTCATTGATCGGCGCGAGGTTTTCAAGATGGACAGAGACTTGCTGGCTGGTGCCGTAAGGACAGGTGTAATCGCCCTTGTCACGCAAAGCAATCAGATGGCCTTGCAAATCAATCCAGGTTGAAGGGATTTTTGTCGCATCCAGGCCTGACTTCTTATAACCCTCAATGTTGTAGAACATCAAAGGGATTTCGGCCATGAACGGGAATGCGAGCAGTTGTTGCTTGCTGTTTCGCATGAATCCAGTCGTCTGCGGCAAAAACCAGTTCAAATCAGCGATCGGATATTGCTTGAGCAAATCATACAGAGGCAAAATATCTTTGTTCTGTGCGGTCAACTCAGGGGAGCGATCATCATCGATCTGAACAAGATTGGGTTTGCGTTTAGCGGCGGCGGCTTTTGCCTCGTCGCTGCGCAATGCAGCCTGATTCGGAAAATTTTTGATAGTAACTTTTGTTTCATTTTGTTCGTTATTAAATTGCTTGGCAATTTTTTCGAACTCATTTTGATTGGTTGGATTCAGCGTCAACCAGACTTCGACTTCGACTGGGTTGGCATACGCTGAACTGGCTGCAAGTAAAGCAGCACCTAGTAATGTGGTGATACGAATGAAGTAAGACAAGCTGAAAGTCCTCTTAAAAGAAATAGACACTACGGTATTACTAACCCAAAAAGGGAAAATCTGGTTCCGGTCGCAGTCCACTAACCAAATCGGCAAGCGCCCTGCCTGAGCCAACACCCATGGTCCAGCCAAGGGTTCCATGTCCGCTATTTAAATACAAATTAGGAACTCTTGTCTTTCCGATCAAGGGTACGTTAGACGGCGTGGAAGGACGCAGACCCGACCAGTATTGCACATGATCAAAATCAAGTGTAAGCGGAAAAAGCTCTCGGGCCTGTGCGGTCATGGCTTCGCAACGGACGGTATTCAGTCCTCTCGAGTAGCCTGAGAGCTCTGCGGTACCGGCCATTCTCAAGGTGTTACCCAAGCGGGTATAGACAACTTTATGGCTGCTATCGGTCAGGCTGACAAGAGGCGCTGAGGCTGGATCCAGGATCGGAAAGGACGCCGAATAGCCTTTAGTCGGGTAAATCAGGCATGGAATACCTAGAGGGCGCACCAATTCTGGGGTAAAGCTGCCTAAAGCAACGACAAAGGCATCAGCCTGGAGATTTTGATAACGACCATGTTCGTCAATCACTTCGACTGCGCTGGCACGCCCGCCTACGGTCAGAACGCGCACGGCCTGGGTCGAATAACGGAATTGCACACCCGCTTTTGCAGCGTGCTGTGCCAGCTCGACGGTAAAGACATGCGCATCACCACTTTCATCATCAGCAGTAAAGTCCCCTCCCACAATTGACGCACGATGCGGCTTGAGCGCGGGTTCTATTGCAATGACCTCATCGGGGGTGACAATCTTACGGTCAACTCCGAAGTTACGCATCACATCAGCAGCGAGTTGCGAAGCATCAAAATCGGCATGATCACGATAAAAATTCAGAATGCCTCGCTCTTGCTGGTTATACGCCAATCCAAGATCTACTCGCATCTGTTTGAGTGTGTCGCGACTGTATTGTGCCAATCTAACCATGGCTCGAACATTTTGAGCCAGTCGCTCAGGCAAGCATTCGCGTAAAAATGCTGCACCCCACATCCACTGTCGCCAGTCAAACTGGGGACGGAACAACAGGGGAGCATCGTCCTTGAACATCCACTTGAAGAGTTTAAGCGGCGCCTGGGGATTGGCCCAGGGCTCAGCGTATGAAACTGAAATCTGGCCGCCATTTGCAAAGCTTGTTTCTTGTGCGGGACCGGTACACCGATCGACCACAACCACCTCATGGCCTGCCTGGCTCAGCCACCAGGCAGAAGAAATTCCGATAATGCCCCCACCCAATACGATAATTTTCATTATTCAGCTGCCTGGATTGATAAGATTATGGAGCACATCAACGTCAAGGAATTGTTTTAAGCTTTAGTCGCGGCAGAATCCGCAGCTGACGTAAATGAATCAGCAAAAAATACATCATCAGGCATCTTGCAGACAGCTTCAAACTCTTTGCGTGCCGATTCAACCATGATGGGCGCACCACAAGCATAGACCTGATAACCACTCATATCCGGAAAATCCTCCATGACGGCACGATGAACAAATCCTGTTCGACCTGTCCAACCGTCTTCAGGCAGCGCATCGGAGATCACCGGCACGTACTTGAAGTCTGGCTGGGTGTTGGACCAGCTTTTTGCCAATTCGTTCATATAGAGATCGGCAGGACGTCGGCCACCCCAATAGAGCGTCACAGGCCGCTGAACATTGTGATGGATCATGTGCTCAACAATTGCTTTGATTGGCGCAAAACCCGTTCCGCTTGCAAGCAGAATAATAGGCAGCGTGCTGTCCTCACGTAAAAAGAAGGAACCATAGGGTCCTTCGAGACGGAGGATTTCACGTTCTTTCATTTGTGTTGCACCAGTACCAAACACGTGATCGGTAAACAATCCGCCGGACAAATGCCTGACATGCAATTCAATTGGACTGGCTGCATGTGGAGCATTGGCCATGGAATAACTACGGCGCTTGCCATCTTTTAGAATGACTTCAATGTACTGGCCTGCATAAAAGCGGAAAGTGTCGGCCGCAGGTAACTGAAGCTCTAGAACCATCACATCATCAGCCATTTTTTTCATCGTCGTCACGCGTGACGGTAATTTACGAATCTGGATATCGGTCGCAAGGCGAACTTCACGCGACTCGATGACCAGATCTGAGGTTGCGTGTGTCTGGCATAAAAGCTTGTAGCCAGCCTCGATTTCTTCGTCGCTCAGCACTGATGTGGGAATCGATCCTTCTTGGACGGAACCAGAAATCACTTTTGCCTTGCAGGTCGAGCACGCACCACTGCGGCAGCTATAAGGCAAGACGATGCCTGCAGCCATCGCGGCCTCCAGCACGGACTGGTCGGCATTGGCTGCAAACTGATGCTGGCTAGGAAGTACCGTAACCTGAAACGACATATGAAAACAACCCTGAAAATGGTGAGTCAATTTACGAACCATCCCGTGAGGGATGATCAGACTGTGCCGCGGATGCAATCAATGCCCGTCCATGCAACGGATACTATTGTCCAAGGCTTGTGGCCCGTATTTTATCTGACTTGAGCCTGGATCGCGCCCAAAAGGCGTGCCTGGGTATTGGATGGCACGCTCCAGGCGAACCAAATAGGAACCATGCCGGATTGTTACGAATCCTTCTGAACTAAACCCAGACGGCAAAAACCAGGACCCCTCCCTGCGTTCTGTCGGCATGTAGGGAAGGGGCAGTCAGGTGCTACAGAACCGGAGAAAGAACAGGTTCTTTGGACCGGACGTCGAGCAGTTTGCCTTTTCTGGCGCGCTTAGATACATATCCCAGTAGCGCGGGGCCACTGAGAATATCTTCAACCTGCTTGTTGCGATAAGTCCCCGTCACGCGCATCCCCGCTGCAGAAAGCGGGAGAGTTTGTGCCAGAGTATCGGGGGCATCAAGCCCCATAAGCGTGGTGCCTCGACCTCCACCCGCAAGTGCCTTAACCTCGTCTACAGCGATCACCAGCAAACGGCCGCGTGTTGAGTAAAAGGCGACATGAATCGCTGAAGGGAATAGAGGTACAGGACGCAAGAGCACATCTTTTTCTTCGAGCGTAACAAATTGCTTGCCCGCGCGCTGACGGCTGGTCATATCGGAAATTCGCGCCGAGAATCCAAAACCCATCCGCGTCGTAAGCAACCACCTCGTCTCGGGTGCCGCGGCAACAACATGTTCGATTTGCGAACCAGGATCCAGGTCAATCATAGATGTGACTGGCGCGCCATCTCCCCTGGCAGAAGGCAACCCTGAAACCGCAACGGAATAAACGCGACCATTGTCACCAAAGGCAACCAGTGTGTCGGTACTGCGGCATTCGAAAATACCGTAACAATCATCGCCCGCCTTGAATGAGAATTGTGCGGGATCGTGGCCATGCCCTTGTCGGGCTCGCAGCCAGCCTTTTTTCGACACTACCACGGAGACTGGTTCATCGAGAATACGGACCTCCATCACGGCGCGTTCGGCAACCTTGATCAAGGTGCGACGATCATCGCCGTAGAGCTTCATATCGGCTTCGATTTCACGCACAACCAGGCGCTTGAGTGTGTTGGGCTGATCGATGAGTTCCTGAAGCTTTTCTTGCTCGCTGCGTTTTTCAGCAAGCTCCTGTTCGATTTTGAACCCTTCGAGTTTGGCCAGCTGGCGCAAACGCATATCCAATATGTCATCGGCCTGGCGTTCAGTCAGATTAAAGCGCGCCATCAGTGCTGGACGGGGTTCGTCCGACTCGCGAATAGTCTGAATGACCTCGTCCACGTTCAGATAGACCAGCATGCGGCCTTCTAGAACATGAATGCGATCAGAGATTTTGTCGAAACGATGACGGGTTCGACGTAAAACCGTATGGGTCCTAAAGCCGATCCACTCGACCAAAACGTCGCGCAAGCCCTTTTGACGTGGACGACCATCCGTACCGATACACACCAAGTTAATCGCAACGCTGGTTTCCATGCTGGTTTGTGCCAGCAGGGTCGTCACGAACTCATCACGATCGATTTTGGAAGTTTTAGGCTCGAACACTAGGCGCACTGCAGCATCCTTGCCCGACTCATCGCGCACGGCATCAAGCAGGGCGAGCATCTGCGCTTTGGTTTGCTGCTGCTCTGGGGTCAGTGTTTTTTTGCCGGTTTTAATCTTTGGATTGGTCAGATCTTCGATTTCTTCGAGGACCTTCTGGCAGGAAGCACCTGGAGGCAACTCGTGGACGACCAGTTGCCATTGACCACGCGCCATTTCTTCGAACTGCCAGCGCGCGCGAACCTTGATCGATCCCCGACCGGTCTGATAAATCTGTGCAATATCTGAGGGTGCTGTAATGATCTGCCCACCCCCTGCGAAATCAGGACCGGGAACCATTTCAAACAAGGCCTCGTCAGACAAGGTCGGCTGCTTGATCAACGCCACGCAGGCTTGCGCAATCTCTCTGAGATTATGCGCTGGGATCTCGGTGGCCATACCCACAGCAATCCCGGAGGCGCCGTTGAGCAACATTACCGGCAAGCGTGCGGGCAACATCTGTGGTTCTTGATGGCTGCCGTCGTAATTAGGCACAAAATCAACAGTACCCTCATCGAGCTCGTCGAGCAACAAGCGGGCAAAGGGCGTTAAGCGCGCCTCGGTATATCGCATCGCGGCAGCATTATCACCATCGCGCGAACCAAAATTACCCTGCCCGTCGATCAGGGGATAGCGCAAGGTAAAGCGTTGCGCCATACGCACCAAGGCATCGTAGGCGGCCTGGTCACCATGAGGGTGATACTTACCCAGCACATCACCCACCACGCGTGCAGACTTGACCGGCTTGGCGCCAGACTGCAAGCCCATTGCCTGCATGGCGTAGAGAATACGGCGCTGAACCGGCTTTTGTCCGTCACCGACATCTGGCAAGGCGCGCCCACGCACGACCGAAACCGCGTAATCCAGATAAGCCTGTTCGGCATACAGACCAAGCGTCAGCGATGCATCGCCGTCGCCTTGATCGAATAACCCGGGTTGTGAACTATCAGACATATGTTTTCACTTTGGTAAATTAAATATCGACATCGGCAAGGTTGCCTTTTTCTTCGAGCCATGAACGACGTTGCGCAGACTCGCCCTTTCCCATCAGCATGTCAAACATCTGCGTGGTGGAAGCGGGGTTGAGTTCGCCATAGCCGACTGGGAGCATGCGGCGCGTATCGGGGTTCATGGTGGTCTCCCAGAGCTGGACCGGACTCATTTCGCCCAAGCCTTTGAAGCGGCTGATATCCCAAGATCTTTCGCGAACACCTTCTTTGCGCAATTTATCCTGTACCGCCTCGAGCTCACCGACGTCCAGGCAATAGATCTTGCGAGCGGGTCGTTTACCCAGAGCGGGGACATCGACCCTGAACAATGGCGGACGCGCAACAAAAATCCGCCCTGACTCAACCAGTTTTGGAAAGTGGCGGTAAAAAAGTGTCAGCAGCAGGACCTGGATGTGCGAGCCGTCGACGTCCGCATCAGACAAGATGCAGATGCGACCATAGCGCAGGCCTGACAGGTCCGGCTCATCGTTCGGACCATGGGGATCGATGCCAATGGCAACCGAAATATCATGGATTTCGTTGTTGGCAAACAGACGGTCGCGATCGACTTCCCATGCGTTGAGCACTTTGCCTCGCAAAGGCAAAATTGCCTGAAACTCTTTGTCTCGACCCATCTTGGCTGAACCGCCGGCCGAATCACCCTCGACTAGAAAAACTTCGGTGCGGGTAATGTCCGTGGACTCGCAATCAGTGAGTTTGCCTGGTAGAACCGCGACACCTGAGCTTTTGCGCTTTTCAACTTTTTGGGCCGAGCGGGCTCGCGCCTGGGCCTGACGAATCGCGAGTTCGGCGAGTTTTTTACCGTATTCGACATGTGAGTTGAGCCACAAATCAAGTGAGGTTTTAACAAACCCACCGACGAGTCGCACAGCATCGCGGCTATTCAGACGCTCTTTAATCTGCCCCTGGAACTGAGGGTCGAGGACTTTAGCAGACAAGACAAAACTTGTTCGCGCGAAGACATCCTCAGGCAAGAGTTTGACGCCTTTGGGCAACAGGCTATGCATCTCTGCAAAGCCTTTCACGGCCGCAAATAATCCCTCACGCAGGCCTGACTCATGCGTGCCACCCGCTGGCGTCGGAATCAAATTGACATAGGATTCGCGGACCACATTGCCCTCGTCGGCCCAGGCAACCACCCACTGTGCGCCCTCGCCTTCAGCGAAGCTGTCGTGATCTTTTCCGGCAAATTGTTCACCCTCAAACAGAGGGACTCTCAATTCGACGCCTTGAAGAGCCTCGGATAAATAGCCGGACAAACCTTCCTGATATTGCCAAGTACGTGTATCGCCTGTTTTTTCGTTCACGAGCGAGACCTTGACACCCGCCATCAGCACGGCCTTGCTGCGCAACAAATGCGTGAGCTCATTCAGAGGGATCACCGGTGAGTCAAAAAACCCTGTGTCTGGCCAGACGCGAACACGCGTACCGGATTTTTTACGTGACAGTTCGGGTGCCGGTGCGAGAGCCTCAATCACATCACCATTGGCAAACACCATGCGATGCGTGCCTTCGCGCCAGACAACAAGCTCAAGTCTTTTTGACAAGGCATTAGTCACCGATACACCTACGCCGTGCAAGCCGCCGGAGAAGGCATACGCTCCTCCACCTTTTTTATCAAACTTGCCACCCGCATGCAGTCTTGTGAACACCAGTTCAGCAACAGGCGCTTTTTCTTCGGGATGCATCCCGACAGGAATTCCACGTCCATCGTCCTCGACGGTCACGCTGCCGTCCACATGCAAGATCACCTGAATGTGTTTGCCATGTCCGGCCAACGCTTCATCTGCGGCGTTATCGATCACCTCTTGCACGATATGCAATGGGTTTTCTGTTCGGGTATACATGCCAGGACGCTGGCGGACAGGTTCGAGTCCTTTGAGGACGCGAATCGATGATTCGTTATATGACTGATTACTCAAGTTATCCCCAACTGCTGTGGAAAAGGCACGCCATTTTACGGAAAATACCAATATCGGCATGGCGCCGAGCTGGATTGCTCAAATTTTGAGCATAGGTACAAAAAATACAACGTCTGGCTTGGCATTAAACGCCTGGCCTAGCATTTAAAGTATCCCGCAACTAATGATGTTATGCTTTAATCATCATAAGTAGTTCTGCCCAAGGGTCGAACCACAACAATTAAAGAGAATACACACATGAGCGAACACATTAAAAACGTGAGCGACGTCAGCTTTGACGCGGACGTACTCAAATCGTCCCAGCCTGTCTTAGTGGACTACTGGGCAGCTTGGTGCGGTCCTTGCAAGATGATAGCCCCCATGCTCGAAGAAGTTGCCGCGGAATACGCAGGCAAAGTCACCGTTGCAAAACTGAACGTGGATGAAAATCAGGAAACCGCAACCAAGTTTGGAATTCGCGGCATTCCAACGCTGATGTTATTTAAAGATGGGCAAGTTGCTGCGACCAAGGTCGGTGCATTGTCAAAATCACAACTGACAGAATTCCTCAACAGCGCGATCTGATTCGCAACCACGCGCGGGCCCGTCCGAGGCCCGCCAATGGCTCTCCTCAGCAGATGCTGTACTCTCAAAAATTCAACATATCACCCCTCCTCTTCCCTTGAAGTCACTTTTTCACAGATACATCAATGCACCTTAATGAACTGAAGGCGCAGCACGTTTCGCAGCTGCTAGAAATGGCCGCAGGCCTCGAAATTGAAAACGCCAATCGCTTACGCAAACAAGAGCTGATGTTTGCCATCATGAAAAAGCGTGCCAAGCAAGGCGAGCAAATTTTTGGTGACGGCGTGCTGGAAGTCCTGCCCGATGGCTTTGGCTTTCTGCGCTCACCTGATACGTCTTATCTGGCCAGCACCGACGACATTTATATTTCTCCTTCGCAGATTCGACGCTTTAACCTGCACACAGGTGACTCGATCGAAGGCGAAGTCCGCACCCCCAAGGATGGCGAACGTTATTTTGCCCTGGTCAAAGTCGACAAGGTCAATGGCTTCTTGCCCGAAGCGATCAAGCATCGCATCATGTTCGAAAACCTGACGCCTCTTCATCCCGATAAAGTTATGCCACTTGAGCGTGACATCAAGAGTGAAGAAAATCTGACAGGTCGTATTCTGGATATCTTTGCCCCCATCGGCAAAGGCCAGCGTGGCTTGATCGTTGCCAGCCCTAAATCCGGTAAAACCGTGATGATGCAGCACATTGCGCATGCCATCACGACCAATTTCCCTGATGCGGTCATGATTGTGATGCTAGTTGATGAGCGTCCGGAAGAAGTCACCGAAATGCAACGTACTGTGCGCGGTGAAGTGGTCGCCTCGACCTTCGATGAGCCCGCAACACGCCACGTTCAAGTTGCTGAAATGGTGATTGAACGCGCAAAGCGTCTGGTCGAAATGAAAAAGGATGTCGTGATTCTGCTGGATTCGATCACACGTCTCGCACGAGCCTACAACACCGTTGTTCCCGCCTCTGGCAAGGTACTGACCGGTGGTGTCGATGCAAACGCCCTGCAACGTCCTAAACGCTTTTTTGGTGCGGCGCGCAACCTCGAAGAAGGCGGCTCACTTACCATTATCGGTACGGCCCTGATTGAAACGGGTAGCCGCATGGATGAAGTGATCTACGAAGAGTTCAAGGGTACGGGTAACTCCGAGATTCATCTCGAGCGTCGCCTGGCTGAAAAACGCGTCTACCCTGCGATCAACCTCAACAAGTCCGGCACGCGTCGTGAAGAGTTGCTGATCAAACCTGATCTCTTGCAAAAAGTCTGGGTGCTGCGCAAATTCATTCATGACATGGATGAAGTTCAATCGATGGAATTCATCCTGGACAAGATGCGTGCAACCAAAAATAACGCTGAGTTTTTTGACATGATGAAAAAATAATTCTATGGGTTGAATCATCAACCCATAGAAATTCCCTAAGGCCCGGATTTAGTTTCCGGGTCCGGGGTTCCTTGTGATACCGCTGGGCGTGGGCTGCGTGATTTCCAATGGAATCAAAGTCGGATCATCCCAGGGACCTCTTACCTGATATTTAGCCGTCATCGCACGCTCAATCGGATTACGCAACAAAAACTGTGTCACAAGCGCACTCAGCCCCACCAGTGGGTTAACAACAAACCCTGTTGCGACCGCAGTACCACTCATATCAAACCTGGGCTTGACGTCGGCATCCATATTCCAGGTTTTATTGGTTAAATCTGAGTTACCTACCAACAAAATTGAAGCGACAGGACTTGCGATCGTGAGGTCTTTTGTTGCAGCGACTCCGCGCGTAATGGTGAAACTACCGTCTACAGAGTTAAAGGGAAAGCCATCCTTGAATTCATTGCTCGGTCGGAAATTAAAGCTCAGGATCCGCTGCAGTGACTGAAGCGACAACAGCTCAAGCAACCTGGCACTGCGTGAGTTGACATGTTCAAACACGCCTTCCTTTAGTTCGACGTTGGCGGTACCTGACATACCTTCGTAGGAGAACACCCAGGGGAAGTTCTTCCAGTCTACTTCAGCTTTGATGTCACCAGAGCCCTCTCGGACTTTATCTGGATAGCCCATGTAGGTTGTTAATTTGCCAAGATCTGTCACGGCGAGATCCGCCTTGAGCTGCACACCCCGCTGATCGCCCTTTAGTCTCCACTCTCCAGTCGCCGATAATGTGGCATGAGGATTCTTAAGCTCAAGACTCTTGATATTCCAGTGATCTCCACGTTCGATATTGTCACCATTGAGATGCAGCGCACCCAAGCGACTGCCAAAAAGGGTGAAGTCATCAATGCGCAGATCAACAGCAGGAATATCGGACCACTGCTTTTCATTGATATTTTCGATTTTAGGCGGGGCATCTGAGTCTGCGATGGGCTGACCAAGTTCAAGCTTGGAAAACTGAGCCGCTACGCGCCCTGCGATGGCACCTGAGGACTCTTGCCAGGCAATACGCCCTTCAGTTTCCTTAGAATCCATCTTTGCTGTCCAGCTACCCTTTTCGGCTTGTTGAATCGCCAGATTCAGATCAGAAAAAGTCAGGTCATCAAAAATGAGTCGTGGTGTGCGCAAAGAAATACGCGTTAACTGAGGGAGCAAGGCCTGAGCTGGTTTTGCCGCGCGACGGGGATCTTGGGAAACTTGCTCGGAGAGCTGTTTCCAGTCTTTCCAGTCAACTTCGGCAAGCACTAAATCTATTGTCATACCTGTAGCAGGTAGCTCCAGGGCCGTACCCATCCCGATTGCTGCTTGCGTAAAGAAGGAGGTGCTACGCTTTTCGGGTTGACGCTCTAATTTACCCGTGATGAGATCGCCCAGATTAAAGGAGGCTGAATGGCGATACTCCTTACGTTGTTTGGTACTGGACCATTTGAAAGTAAGGGAAGATTTCTGTAGCGCAGGCTTCCCTACTGGTGCAGGTAAAGCAATAGAGATGCCTTCGAGCGTGGAGGATATCTGGACGTCAACCCCCTCTTTATTATTCTGATTAATCTGTGCACTAAACTTTGTTCGACCGTCCACGGCAAGAAGCGCTGGAGACTTCGTCAGAGGTCCCAGAGATGCAATCGAAAGTGTCCCATCGATTGTCAGTCCCTTTGAAGCGGGATCACCCAGTGAGCCCTGAATGACGAGAGGTTCTCCAAGGAATTTTGCTTTAAGTTGATCAAATTGCAATGCGCCATTTGCAAAGCCCAGACTGCCCTCTACATGCTCAAGGCCGGGCAAATCCTTACCCCACACCACATTATTTCCTGCAAAGTTCACCTGACCTTTTGCCTGCAATGCCTGCATGTCGTTGAGATCAGCGCGGATTGAAACTGGTACTTGAAAAAAATCTGTCGCCTCCAGGGTATTGAAAAACTGTCCTGTGCGCTCATTGACGGGAGACTCACGCATGGCCTTGAGGAAGTTTTTTGCCTCACCATGCAACGTCATGTCAATCGCCAAGTCAGGATGAAGGCTCATGTCAGCGATACGGGCATTCAGATCTTGCACATGAATCAGCGCCCCGTCAACATCAACCAAATTACTGACTTTTGATTGCATTTGCAGCGACAACTTATCAATCACAATCATGCCCTGAGCATCGACAAGTGCGGGCCATCCGGCTTCGTCTTTACGAACAGGTGCGTAATCAAGGGATAAGTGATTAAAGGCACCTTGTACGCGAAACACCCCCGTTTCGTTGGGCAAGTTAAAAGGGAAATGAAATAAATCACCCCGCAGTGTGACCGCCACCTGACTGAACTCACCTTGCACCAGGGCATCACGCAACCAGTTACGTGCCTCATGATTGGTCGCAGTGGACAAGTATCGATAGAGTTGGGGAGCTGCCAGACTCGAAATTGTGCCCTTCATGTCAGCGATCCCAGCGGCTGACTCCCCGCCGGCATGCCAATCGCCTTGCCAAGTCAGCGCGATATCAGGGTGAGTGATCGTCAGATTTGAAATATGTGCTGAAGCAATAGCTGGAGCAGTATCAGAACGCGAAGGTACAACTGTGTTGGTTGAGTTGGTTGAGTTGGATGTGTTGGTTGTGCTGGCAAGTTTTAATTGCATATCGAGCTCTAACGCACCAAGAGGCAGGAAGGTGGGTTCGAACAAGGTGCTGTCCAGTGCGGCTCCCGAGAGCGCAGCATGGATATTCAATGGAGTCGAATTTGCACTCGTGGGCAAAACATCTGCATGCAGCGTGGGGAGCATGTCGCCAAGCAAACCAGTCACATGAACTTGCGCATGTTCGGCAAACATTCCTGCGGCATCCGGGGTAACCGGCAACCCGACCTTTGCACCCGAGAGTTGAACCTCGGCCATCCCAAAGGCGCCTTGCTGAATATCGACCCAGGCTCGGGCGGCATAGCGCCCTTTCAGGACCGGCAAATCAATCCAGGGTGTCAACGCCTGGGGGGCGACATCCTCCACCTCAAGGAACACCTCTGCCTGTCTGGCAGCATTTGTCCCCAAACGGCTGAGTATCTGATTCGAGCGAATAATTAACTCAACACTTTTGGCGATATTGTTGGGTGCTGATGCACGAATCAGGAAGTTATGGCTAAACAAGCCATTGGTCAAGGCAACGTCGACATTCGTCAGTTTGAGCTCGGGAGCTCCTCGTTGCGAATCCACCCAGCGCACGGTTGAATCATGAACAAGGATTTTCCCCTGACCCAGTAACCAGCGCACGGCAAGTGTGTCAGTATTAAGCCTCAGACTGGTGGGATGACTTGAGTCAATCTGATAGCCTGCAATCTTGAGATTACCATCTGGCAATCGTTCTGCAGTCACATCGATGCCACTAATCTCAAGCAATTTGAATCGCACGTCGAGCGCAAAAACACTCCGCCAGGAGACTACCGCAAAGGCTTGAGGGATGCTCAGCAGCGTCAATCCCTCTGGCGTTGCAACATTCAGATCCGTAATCGCCAGGGTTGGATTCAAGCCAGACCAGTTTGCAGAGATCTGCCCGATCACGACCGAAGATCCGAGCTCCTGAGACAATCGTTGTTCAAGCATCGGTCGCCACACATTTATTTGTGGCAATACGAGATAACGTACGGTCAACATGGTGGCCGCTGCCGCGATATAGAAGAATAAGGCAGCAAGCAAAAGCAAGCGCAGTGATTTTTTGAACAAGTGCAAAACCGTAATCGTCTTAAAAAAGTCTGAAAATTTGAGCAAATACCCACTATTGCGAGCATTCTCTCAGGTACTGTTTAAACTTATAACCCAATCCTGTTCACCTGTCTTAGAGTTTGCCACTGGAAATGACCGAAAACCACCTCACACATGCACTTGCCTGGTCTGGCACACTTCAGCGGCTGCTTCAGGGCAATCCTGAATTTGGTTGCTGGCTGGAACAAGCCAGTCAGTCGGTCATGTCACCGCAACGCATCGGTCTGTGGTTTGAGGAACTTGCCGGGCAGTCACCCGAGCATTGCACCCTTGAATTCACGCAATGTAAAAAAGTGTTGCGGCAGCTAAGGAAACGTACATTTTTCCTTGCCATGGTGCGTGACCTTGCGGGACTGGCAACGCTGGACGAAGTGGTCACGGCCATGAGCAGTTTGGCTGACTTATGCGTTGAACAAGCCTATCGCAGTGTCATGGCGGAACTTGTCAGTGTGCACGGTACCCCGCGCGAGGCGACAACAGGTCGCCCACAAGAAATGATTATTGTTGGAATGGGCAAACTAGGTGGCCGGGAATTAAATGTTTCCTCGGATATCGACCTGATCATGCTGTATGACCAGGAAGGCGAAACCGAAGGCCCACGTCCAATCAGTCATCACGAGTTTTATGCAAAACTGACCCAACGCATGATGCCAGTCCTGTCTGAACCCGATGGAGATGGCCAGGTATTTCGTACTGACCTCAGATTACGCCCCGACGGGGACTCTGGCCCTCTGGCATGGAGCCTGGATGCCTTTGAACAATATCTCTTTACCCAGGGACGAGAATGGGAGCGCTATGCCTGGCTCAAAGCCAGAATCATTCCGGCAAGAGCCTTTGCCGAAAGCGACTCGACCCAAGCCCTGCAAACGGTCGAAAGCTTACGGGTACCTTTTGTTTATCGAAAATATTTTGACTTTGATGCGTTACAGGCATTACGCGTCTTACGCGAACGGATCAGGCAAGACTGGCAGCGTCGTGCACTCGCCAGGCCCGGGCTGGACACGCAAAACAATATTAAATTAGGTGATGGGGGCATACGGGAAATTGAGTTTGTCGTCCAACTATCGCAACTGATTCGCGGTGGACGCATGCCCGGCCTGCAGCAGCGCGGGCTGCTTGACGCCCTACTTGCACAGTATCGGGCTGGACTTATCGATGAGTCGATGTGTACGCAATTGACAGATGCCTACTGTTTTTTAAGAAAAACCGAGCACGCCTTACAGTATTTTGATGATGCGCAGACGCATATGCTCCCTGCCGACAGTACGCGCAGGGTGGGACTGGCAACAGCGTTGGGGATGACTCCAGAACTATTCGAACAGACCCTCAGCACACATCGAAAATTTGTAGCCGAAACTTTTCGTAATGCCTTCAGACTAGCAGGTATTGATGAAGAAAAAAATGATGCTAATCAGTATTTGGCTCATCGCCAAGCGGGTCAAATACCCGGGTCTGAAATCCACGCAACAGACCCGGAGAACGGGATCTCGCCCTTAGAAATAATTATTGCGCTGTTCACCGAAGACGCCAAAGAACTGACCCGGCGCGTTGAGACTTTTCTTGAGAGCCATAGAATTCGGAGTCTCCCAACGAATAGCCGAAATCGTATCGATATTATCTTGCCAATTGCCTTACGTGCTTCGCTTCAAACCTCAGCGCCGATGGTCGCTGCACTCAGGATTCTGGATTTGCTGGAAGCCATCGCACAACGCAGTGCCTATATCGCACTGCTTGCTGAATACCCTGAGACCATGGGTCGCATTGCACGCATGATGGCGGCGAGCCCCTGGGCTGCACTTTATCTCATCCAGCATCCCGTGGTGCTCGATAGTTTGATTGCCTGGCATGCACTGATGGAGCCACTGAACTTTGCGCATCTGGGCGAGACAATGCATGCGGATCTCGATGCATGTTTGCTATCAGATGGCACGCCAGATATCGAACAGCAAATGAACCTGATGCGCGACACTCAGCGCCAGATCAGCTTTCAATTACTGGCGCAGGACTTGGAAGGCATACTGACTGTTGAAAAGCTTGCTGACCAGCTCTCCGCTCTCGCGGATATGCTGCTCAACGAGACACTGGAACGGGTCTGGCCACTGGTGGCAAAGCCTGATGCAACAGGTGGGCTGTGCAAGCCGCGCTTTGCAATCATTGCCTACGGGCGCCTGGGCGGCAAAGAGTTGAGCTACTCCTCGGATCTTGATCTGGTGTTTGTATATGACGATCCCCGCGAAGATGCGGCCGAACTCTACACAAAGCTTGCACAACGCATAACCTCCTGGATGTCGACGATGACGTCTTCGGGCAGACTTTATGAGATTGATTTACGGTTGCGACCGGACGGCGATGCGGGACTAATTGCTGTCTCCCTACAGGCGTTTGAAAGCTATCAGCTCAACAAAGCATGGCTCTGGGAACACCAGGCCTTGACGCGGGCCCGTTTTGCAGCGGGAGATTTAGCTGTCGGAGAAAAGTTTGAGCAGATCAGACTGAAAGTGCTGTCTGTTCGGCCCGATCCAGTCAAACTTGCCGAAGAAGTGCGTGCAATGCGCAAAAAAATGACCGCTGGGCATCCGAACTCAAGTGCAAATTTTGACCTCAAACAAGATTCGGGCGGAATGATTGATCTCGAGTTTGTGACCCAATATCTTGTCTTGCTGCATGCGCCCTTTCACCCCGAATTAAGCCAGAACCTGGGCAATATCGCCTTACTGCGTCTGGCGGGTCAGGCTGGGCTGATACATCCCGAACTGGCACGCCGTGCGGGTGATGCCTATCGCAGTTTGCGTCGCCGTCAGCATGCACTCAGACTTCAGGGGGCGGAGTATGCACGGGTCAATCCAAAAGAGCTTTTAGAGGAGCGCATGGCAGTCAGAGAGCTCTGGGATGCTGTGCTGGGGGTCGCTTCTTAATACTGGGCCGGCACGTATTAAAATGGGAAACCTATTCACTGTACGTTCAATTACGATTTTATTCTCTCATCATGCCTGACGCACTGCGCCCAAGTCTTTCCCTACCCGAAGGCAGATCAAAAGTTCTGCTGCATTCCTGTTGTGCGCCCTGTTCGGGCGAAGTCATGGAAGCCATGCTCGCAGCAGGCATTGATTATTCGATCTTTTTTTATAATCCGAATATTCATCCGGTGAAAGAATACGAAATCCGGAAAAACGAGAATATCCGGTTCGCAGAAACGCATGGGATTGAGTTTATCGACGCAGATTATGACGTCGATAACTGGTTTGACCGGATCAAAGGTCTGGAGAACGAACCTGAGCGAGGCGAGCGCTGCACGCAATGCTTTGATATGCGCTTTGAGCGCACAGCGCTGTATGCCTCTGAACATGGTTTTGATACGATTACCAGCTCGTTGGGGATTTCGCGTTGGAAAGATATGAACCAGATCAATGGAAGTGGCGAGCGGGCTGCGGCGCGTTACGACGCCATGATCTACTGGACATATAACTGGCGCAAACACGGCGGTTCGGCGCGGATGATCGAGATCAGCAAACGCGAAGAATTCTATCAACAGGAATATTGCGGGTGTGTGTATTCCCTGCGAGACACCAACCGGCACCGTCGTACGCAGGGCCGTGATCGCATCACGTTGGGTGTCAAATTCTATGGCAAAGAAGATCTCATCACCGAGGCGAAGCGGTCAATTATCCCGGGTAGCGATGCTGCGGAATGATTAGGCATGCATGACTGAACTCAGGATCCAGCCATGCGTGACTGAACTCAAGATCTAGCGTTCAATTCAGCAAACCTGCACACTCTAAGCTGATACTGCTCCAGCAGCGCGGCAAACACGTCGCTCTCAAGTACCCGGAATTCCTCTACACGATCCTGGCCGAAAGCATCCTCTTTTGAAATGTACTTGGCGGGATGCGTCATGATCAGCGCCCCCTGCCTGATCTGGCTCAGCCAGGCATCGAGCATGACCACATAAGGCGGATGGGGATGTGAAAAATCGTAGGCCCCAAAAAAACCAGTATTCGTTCCTGAGTCAATATATCCCGCTGCCTTTGAAAGCTGAGCCGCCCCCAGTGCACCGATTACATGCGCTTTGACACGCTGCATGAAAGGCAAGGCATTGGACAGTGCGCCAGGCCGTGTATCGCGCAACCAGGGCATCGTGCGCGGGTAGCGTTGCTTAAGTACGCGTATCAGCTGGGAACGGATCACAGGGAGTTGATGAACATGTAAATGCCCATCAACAAATGCTGGGGCCTGTCCAAGTTGCTCCTCAAACGAATCAAGTTGCTGCTCAATCTGTCTGCGAATCACCTCGGGTGCCAAGCGTCTTGAATAGGCTTGCATGATCAACCGTTGCAAGGGCATATATAAGCCTTGATCGCCCAGAGATTCGGTAAAGTTCAGGTGCAAGCCTAGATCGATCGGTAGGTCTTTGAGCCATGAGGCTCGCAGTGCAAAACCAGGAGCCATCGTCAGACAACTCGTCGCGCTCAGTCTGTGGTGACGAGCGAGCTCGACAATTGCCTCATCGACTCCTGACTCAATTCCAAAATCATCGGCACACAGCATGATCTGCTGCATCTCAAGGATCCTCATGCCGGCAAGCCTGACCTGTTGCCTGTCGGACGATATAGAGGGGCCTGCCCTTGACCTCATCAAAAATGCGCGCAATGTATTCGCCAACAATCCCAAGCGAAATCAAATTGATACCCGAAAAAAACAGCAAAATGGTGACGATCGTTGGCCAGCCATTGACTGGATTGCGAAACAACAGATATTCGCAAACGATATAGAGCCCATACGCAAACGAGCAGAACGAAATTGCGAAGCCGATCAGACTGACTGCACGTAAGGGCCAGGTTGTAAAGGCCGTCAGACCCGCGAGCGCCAGCCTCAAGAGCCGCAAACCATTGAAATGACTTTCTCCGTGCTGCCTGGAGTCAGGCATATAAGTGATGGACTCGGAATGAAAGCCAACCCAGGCGTAGAGCCCTTTCATAAAGCGGTTACGCTCAGGCAACTGCAAAAGTGCGGCGACGACAGTTCGATCCATTAACCGGAAATCTCCTGCATGCGGTGGGACATGCACGCCACGTGAGCCCCCGAGCAGAGAGTAAAAGAGATGCGTCCCCCATCGTTTACCCAAACTCTCATCGTCACGGTTTTGGCGCACGGCATAGACCATATCCACACCCTGCTCCCAGCGGGCAAGCATCGTGGGCAGCAAGTCTGGCGGGTGCTGCAAGTCTGCATCCAGGATAATGACTGCATCGCCCTGCGCGGCCTCCAGTCCAGCCGTGATCGCAGGTTCTTTACCGAAATTTCGCGAAAGCTGTACGTAGCGAAAGCCTGGCTGACGCGTCCAGGCAGCCATCAATAGTGATGTAGCGTCGCGACTGCCGTCATCAACCACAATCACCTCCCACTGCGCACCAAGCCCAGAGAGCACCGACTGGAGCCGAGGCAACAAGAGGCCCAGATTGTCATGCTCGTTATAAGCCGGCACCACGCAACTGATCAGCGCGCGCTGCAGGTTACGTGCGTTAGCATTGTGCGCAGAAGCGCTCGGGTCGGTTAGGTTTTCTGTAGAAGTCATGCGCAAATTTGTATGTGGATAGCACCCTCATCATAACTTTCATCGAGACAGTGCGCAGGTCTTTTAAAAAAAGGATTACTTACCTTTTTGGATTGCGATACTTGCGCTCAGAATCGCGGCCATCATGATCGCCCCGCCGATGATTGTTCGCAAACTAGGCACCTGTGAAAAAAGTACCCAGGCAAACACAATTGCATAGACTGGCTCGAGTGCAACAACCAGTCCAGCAGTCCTGGCGTGAAGTCTGCGCAGACTCGCAACAAAGAGCAAGTGCGCAAGCCCCGTGCAGGCAACTCCCAGAATCAGAATCCAGCCCCAGCTCCCCAGACTCACCGAAGGCAATTGTGTGAGTGCCCATGGACTGAGCAACAGGCAGACAATCAGATTCTGAAGACCTGCTACATGAAATGCATCCACACCCGAAAGGTAGCGGCGATTGAGGACGGCCAATACCCCAAAGGTGGCGCCAGACAGCAAGCCCCACAGCAAGCCCGCAGTCCCACTATCTGACAAATTGAAGGATGGGGTCACCAGAATCAGACCAAGGGTGACGCAAATCAGTCTCAGCCACTCTGCACGGCTGACTCGCTCACGTAAAACACCCCACTCGATCAAGGTAATGCACGCAGGAAAACTGGCAAAACCCAACGTTGCTACCGCGATCCCGCCCACTTTGACGGAAACAAAAAAAGTTACCCAGTGAATCGCAAGCATGATGCCTGAGCAGATGAGGGGAAACCATTTACCGTGCCTGAACAAACCGGGACCACCCGTTGCGGAGCCAAAACGACTTGCCACGCTCAACACCAGCACGGCACATATCGCCCGCCCCCAGGTGATCACGCTCGCATCCGCCTGGATGAGCGCACCCAAAATGCCACATAACCCAAACAAGAGTGCCACGCAATGGACAGAAAGCAGTGCTTGCGCGCGCGTCATGCGTCGAGTTCCTGAACGCAGCAGCCTCTTAAAAAACGCACGATAGTGGAACTAGGGTTAATACGGAGTAATTTCATCTGTTTCTGCGTAAATAACTTGTTAAGGTTCAATTGTTAAATTTTGGTACTAATTTGTTATAACGCCAGGATAAAAATGCCCCAAAATGTCGCATTCGCTCAGGGTTGGTGCCTCGGATGATAGCAATGCTAGATATTGGTGTGATTGTGCGGTAAATCGATGGCATGTTACTTGCTTGCAAGTCTATCAAGTTAACGCTCATTGCAATTCTCATCAAAATGCATTGATGATTGTTTGTCTTAATTTTTTACTACTTACCTCTATCCAAATCGTTGGAGAACACATGAAACAGCATAAGTCGATTTCCCGCCTGGTGTCCAAACCTCTGGCTCTTTCCGTACTGTACGCCGCGATTGCACTGGGTGCTGCACTTCCTGCATCGGCTCAGGAAAAGGTACTGCGGATTGGTATGACGGCCGCAGATATTCCGCGCACACTGGGTCAGCCAGATCAGGGCTTTGAGGGCAATCGGTTCACGGGCATTCCCATGTATGACGCACTCACGCAATGGGATTTGTCCAAAGCGGATGTCGCCAGTGTTGTGATTCCAGGTCTTGCGACCTCGTGGGCGGCTGATGCGAATGACAAAACAAAGTGGATTTTTAAACTACGGCCCGGCGTCAAGTTTCATGATGGTTCAGATGTCAACGCTGATGCAATCGTCTGGAACGTCCAAAAAGTACTCGACAAAGATGCCCCACAGTTTGATCCATCCCAAGTTGGTGTGACAGCCTCGAGAATGCCTACCCTGCGTAGCGCCAAAAAAATTGACGATATGACTGTTGAGCTGACAACCAGCGAACCAGATGCTTTTCTCCCAATCAACCTGACCAACCTGTTTATTGCTTCCCCCACACAATGGGAAGCCAAACTTAAAGCCGTGCCCGCCACCGTGACGGATCCTGCCGAGCGCGCCAAGCAAGCCTGGACCGCCTTTGCATCCGACGCATCAGGGAGTGGCCCATTCAAAATGTCAAAATTCGTGCCACGAGAACGCCTCGAGATGGTGGCGAACAAGGCCTATTGGGATCCTAAACGCGTCCCTAAGCTCGATCGCGTCGTCTTACTGCCGATTCCTGAGGCCAATGCCCGCACTGCTGCCCTGTTATCAGGACAGGTCGACTGGATTGAAGCACCCGCACCAGACGCTCTGCCACAAATCAAACAACGTGGGTTTGAGCTCTATAGCAACCAGCAGCCACATGTCTGGCCCTGGCAGCTTTCATTTGCCGAAGGCTCACCCTGGCTCGACAAGCGGGTTCGCCACGCGGCCAATCTTTGCGTGGATCGCGAAGGTCTCAAAACACTGCTCGGTGGTCTGATGGGTGTTCCCAAAGGCACCATGGAACCTGGACACCCTTGGTTCGGCTCGCCAACCTTTGATATCAAGTATGACGTCGATGGTGCAAAAAAACTGATGACCGAAGCCGGTTATTCAGCAGCCAAACCACTGAAAACAAAAGTTCAGATCTCCGCATCCGGCTCTGGCCAGATGATGCCCTTGCCAATGAACGAATTTGTACAACAGTCGCTCAAACAGTGTTTCATCGATGTGGAATTCGATGTCATCGAATGGAACACACTGTTTAACAACTGGCGCAAAGGTGCCAAAGATCCTTCGGCGAACGGCGCGACGGCAACCAACGTCAGCTTTGCTGCTATGGATCCATTCTTTGGTATGGTACGTTTTACCAGCAGAAAGACCTTTCCTCCGGTATCCAACAACTGGGGCTACTTCGGTAACGATGAGTTCGACAAGCTGATTGCCACGGCACGCACAACATTTGATGATAAAGATCGAGATGCAGCGCTGGCAAAACTCCACACCCGCATCGTGGAAGAAGCACCCTTCATCTGGATTGCCCATGACGTGGGTCCTCGCGCCATGAGCAAGAAAGTCAAAGGTGTTGTTCAGCCTAAAAACTGGTTTATCGATATTGCACCGATGTCGATTGAGTAATGCATGACAGGCAGGCTGCGCCGATGCTGGCGTAGCCTGCCTTTTTCATTTCTGAACAGATTGCTAGCTTGGCTACAGTTTGTCTGTCTCACTTTTAGCGAGATCCTCTGGCATGTTGAGTTTTTTGCTTCGTAGAATTCTGTATACCCTGCCCATTATGCTGGGCGTGGCACTCGTCTGTTTTGCACTTGTGCATCTCGCACCGGGCGACCCGCTGGTCTCCATCCTGCCCCCCGATGCTTCGCAAGAACTTCAGGCCCGTCTGATGGAGATCTACGGCTTTAACAAACCTTATCCTGAACAGTTTTTCAGATGGGTCATGCGTGCCCTTCAAGGCGATCTGGGCACATCCATTGCCTCGGGTCGTCCGGTCTCGACCGAGGTGATGACCGCTGTCGCCAATACCCTGCGGCTCGCAATCTTTGCAACACTGATTGGCTTTATTTTTGGCTGTCTGTTTGGTTTTGTTGCCGGTTACTTTCAGAACTCCTGGATCGATAAAGCGGCGTCCCTGACCTCCGTGCTGGGCGTCAGTGTCCCGCATTACTGGCTGGGCATGGTGCTGGTCATCATCTTCAGTTCAACGCTCATGTGGCTGCCCCCGAGCGGTGCGGGACCTGGCGGCTCTGCTGACTGGCACTGGAACTGGGAGCACATGCAGCACCTGATCCTGCCGGCCGTCACAATGAGTGTGATTCCAATGGGCATTATTGCCCGCACAGTACGCGCGCTGGTCGCCGACATTCTGGCGCAGGAATTCATTGTTGGCTTACGGGCCAAAGGGCTGACAAACGTTGGCATCTTTATGCATGTCGTCAAGAATGCTGCACCCACTGCGCTCGCCGTAATGGGGTTACAACTCGGCTATTTGCTGGGTGGATCCATTCTCATTGAGACTGTGTTTTCGTGGCCTGGCACAGGATTCCTGCTCAATGCCGCGATCTTCCAGCGCGACCTGCCTCTCTTGCAAGGCACGATTCTCGTGCTTGCAATGTTTTTTGTCGTCCTCAACCTGATCGTAGACGTGATTCAAACGCTACTTGATCCCCGTATTGCACGCGGCTAAAGGACAACTCTTATGATGAATATCGCTGTTAATCCAGCTAAAGTCCCAGCCGTCGTTTTTGAAAAATCGACGGGTTACTGGCAAAACGTCAGTCAACGCTTTATGCGTGACCGGGTCGCGGTGTTTGCCGCAATCGTGATTCTGATCTTGTTTGCGATGGCGATCTTCGGCAATCAGCTTGCCCCACATGATCCCTTTGCAGCATCGATCATGAAGCGCCTCAAGCCAATTGGTTTTCCGGGGCACTGGCTCGGAACAGACGAACTGGGACGTGACATGCTCACGCGCCTGATCGTTGGCACCAAACTGTCCCTGTTCATGGGCATTACGCCCGTAGTACTGGCGTTTTGTATCGGGTCGGTCATTGGCATCATTGCCGGCTATGCGGGCGGAGCCGTCAATACGCTCATTATGCGAACCATTGATGTGTTTTATGCCTTTCCTTCAGTGTTGCTGGCGATTGCCTTGTCTGGTGTGCTGGGGGCAGGCATTACCAACTCTCTGATTTCACTCACGATTGTTTTTATTCCACCCATCGCCCGCGTCTCGGAAAGTGTCACCACCCAGATTCGCAGTCGCGACTTTGTGGATGCCGCCCGTGCCTCGGGTGCCAATGCCTTTACGATTGTGCGTGTTCATGTCCTGGGCAATGTTCTGGGTCCTATCTTTGTCTATGCAACCAGCCTGATTGCCGTCTCAATGATTCTGGCCTCGGGACTGAGCTTCCTGGGCCTGGGTGTCAAACCTCCAGAACCAGAGTGGGGTCTGATGCTCAACACCCTACGCACGGCAATCTATGTGCAGCCCTGGATCGCAGCCATGCCAGGCGTGATGATTTTTATTACCTCGATCGCATTCAATCTGCTGTCTGATGGTCTGCGCACTGCGATGGAAATCAAGAACTGATGAATACGCATACAACTCAAAGCATGGATATAACACCACACGCACACGCTGACGTGGGTGGTCCCACGCAGCCCCTGCTGATGGTGCAGGACCTGATCAAGCACTTCGCACTGCCTAAGGACATCCTCGGGCGCAGTAGCGGTGTTGTGCGCGCAGTAGACGGTATTGATTTTGCGGTGCGCAAAGGCGAGACACTGGGTGTGGTGGGTGAATCCGGTTGTGGCAAATCGACCACCGCACGCTTACTCATGAATCTGACGGTCCCTGATCATGGCGACATCATTTTTGACGGGCAATCCGTTGGATCCAAGGAACTCAGTCTGAAAGAGTTTCGTCGCCAGGCGCAGATGGTTTTTCAGGACAGCTATGCTTCGCTCAATCCACGCTTGACCATCGAAGACTCTGTGGCCTTTGCGCCGCAGGTCCATGGCGTGGACAAGCAGGCAGCTATCGACCGCGCACGCGACCTGCTCGCGCGCGTCGGTCTCGATCCAAGAAGGTTTGCAGAACGCTATCCCCATGAACTTTCTGGTGGCCAGAGACAGCGCGTCAATATTGCGCGTGCGCTGGCATTACAGCCACGACTGATTATTCTGGATGAGGCGGTGTCGGCACTAGATAAGTCCGTCGAAGCCCAGGTCCTGAATCTGCTGCTTGATCTGAAAGAAGAATTCGGACTGACCTATGTATTTATCAGTCATGACCTGAATGTAGTGAGATATATTTCTGATCGCGTCATGGTGATGTATTTAGGACAGGTTGTTGAAATCGGCGACTGCGAAACCTTATTCGAATCTCCACGGCACCCTTATACCCGTGCGCTGCTCTCGTCGGTCCCATCGATGGATCCCGACAATCGTACCGAAGAGCCTCCACTGTCCGGAGATCCACCAAACCCGATCAATCCACCTTCAGGCTGTCGCTTTCATACCCGTTGCGTGCATGCCGAATCAGTCTGTTCAACCACAATGCCCAAACTGGTCACCGATGCCCAAGGGACTGGGGTTGCTTGCCTGATGCACGTGGTGCGCAGTGGTCATAGCGCTGCACCGCTTTCGGAACAGGAGGCAGCATGAGCGTAGAAGAAAATTTTGTCGATATTCGAAATCTATCCGTCACCTTTACAGGCGGCAGAAAACCCGTCAAGGCTGTGTCGGGTGTGAACCTGAAAGTCAATCGTGGTGAAGTCGTTGCGTTAATTGGAGAATCCGGCTCAGGAAAGAGCGTCACCCTACGATCCATTTTACGATTGCACAATCCTTCGCGTTCAAAGCTCGAAGGACAGATTCTGGTGGGTGGCCAGGATGTTGTTGCGATGTCGTCAGGAACACTCTCGGACTTTCGTGGCAAAGTCGCCTCGATGATTTTTCAGGAACCCCTGCTCGCACTGGACCCGGTATACACCGTTGGTGAACAGATTATCGAAGCCATCCTCAGGCACGAGTCCATGAGCAAATCCGAGGCCCGCGCCCGCGCCTTGTCATTATTTGAACGGGTCCGAATTCCAAGTCCGGAACGCCGGCTGGATGCCTACCCGCATGAGATGTCAGGTGGGATGCGTCAACGCGCGATGATCTCCCTGGCGCTGGCCAGTCAGCCAAAGTTACTGTTGGCTGATGAGCCAACCACCGCACTCGATGCAACGGTTCAGATCCAGATCCTGTTGCTATTGCGTGAGCTGCAGCGCGAGTTGGGCTTGTCTGTTATTTTTGTGACACATGATCTGGGCGCAGCCGTTGAAGTCGCTGACCGGATTGCTGTGATGTATGCAGGTCGAATCGTGGAAGAAGGCTCCACACGCACACTCATGCGCTCTCCGAGACATCCCTATACGCGCGCCTTGCTCAAGAGTCTGGCGCATGGTTCGGTCTCTAAAGGAACCCGACTGGAGACGATTCCCGGCTCACCGCCAGATGTCAGTGCCCTTCCGCCTGGCTGTGTGTTTGCAGATCGTTGTTCACTTGCGCTGGAGTCCTGCCGCCAAACCATTCCAGAAATTGTCACGATTAGTCCTGGACATGGAGCGAGATGCTTGCGTCTTGATCAAACAGATCAGCCTGTCTGAGCGATCAAGACTTTTTGCAACTTACTGCAAGGTACGTTCAAACACAAACTTATCGTCCCTAAAGTCAACTGGCACAATATCGCGCGGACCAAACTTGCCCTCAAGAATCAGCTTGGAGATTGGATTCTCAAGCTGCTGCTGAATAGCACGTTTAAGCGGTCTGGCACCAAACACAGGATCGAATCCGGTCCTTGCCAGTTCAGCCAGCGCGGCATCAGATACCTCGAGTACCATTTCTTGCTGCAACATCCTCTTGGCCAGACGTTGTACCTGCACACCAGCAATCTTTTCGATGTGCTTGCTCTGCAAGGCATGAAACACCACTACCTCATCAATACGGTTCAGGAACTCGGGACGGAAGTGCGTCTTGAGCTCATCCCAGACTACCTCTTTGATCGCTTCATAAGGTTTGCCGACCATCGCCTGAATATGCTGCGAGCCCAGGTTAGACGTCATCACAATCACGGTATTACGGAAATCAACCGTACGCCCTTGACCATCAGTTAGCCGACCATCGTCGAGCACTTGCAACAATACGTTAAAGACATCAGGATGCGCTTTTTCAACCTCATCGAGCAAGATCACACTATAGGGCTTGCGACGCACGGCCTCGGTGAGATAACCGCCCTCCTCGTAACCCACATAGCCCGGAGGCGCGCCAATCAGTCTTGCGACGGAATGTTTTTCCATGAACTCGCTCATGTCGATCCGGATCATATGTTCATCCGAATCGAACAAAAAGTCTGCGAGCGCTTTGGTCAACTCGGTTTTACCGACACCTGTTGGTCCCAGGAACAGGAACGAACCATAGGGACGCGAAGGATCGGACAAGCCAGCGCGTGAGCGACGGATCGCATCTGCGACCAGACCGACCGCCTCATCCTGTCCAATCAGGCGCTGATGCAAGCGCTCCTCCATGTGTAGGAGTTTGTCACGCTCACCCTGCATCATTTTGGAGACAGGAATTCCTGTTGCACGAGAGACGACCTCGGCTATTTCTTCTGCACCGACCTGGGTACGTAACAGGCGTGGTTTTTCTGTTGGCGAGTGACCCGCACCTTCGGCGGCCTTCAGGCGCGACTCAAGCTCGGGCAAAGTCCCATATTGAATTTCAGCCAGCTTATCGAATTGACCTTTGCGCTGCAGCTCAGCCATTTCGCCACGCGCGCGCTCGATCTCCTCTTTGATCGACTGTGTGCCCTGAACAGCGGCTTTTTCACTTTTCCAGATGACCTCAAAATCATTGAACTCACGCTGCAGCTTTTCGAGCTCTTCTTCGATAATCTGATGGCGACGGATCGAGCCTTCGTCAGTTTCTTTCTTGACCGCCTCACGTTCAATCTTGAGCTGGATGATGCGGCGTTCGAGCTTATCCATGACCTCGGGCTTGGAGTCGATCTCCATGCGAATGCGCGAGGCAGCCTCATCGATCAGGTCAATCGCCTTGTCAGGTAGAAAACGATCTGTGATGTAACGGTGCGAAAGCTCGGCAGCAGCAACGATCGCAGGATCAGTGATCTCCACGCCATGATGCAACTCATACCGCTCCTGCAAACCGCGCAAAATGGCAATCGTTGATTCAACGTTCGGCTCATCGACAATCACCTTCTGAAAGCGACGCTCAAGCGCAGCATCCTTTTCGATGTATTTGCGGTATTCGTCCAGAGTCGTGGCACCAATGCAATGCAGCTCACCTCGTGCAAGCGCAGGCTTGAGCATATTGCCCGCATCCATCGCACCCTCGGCTTTACCGGCACCCACCATCGTGTGAATTTCATCGATAAAGATGATGTAGCTGCCGTCGTCCTGCGCCAGCTCTTTGAGCACGGATTTCAGTCTTTCTTCAAATTCTCCACGGAATTTTGCACCCGCCAGCAAACTCGCCATATCGAGAGACAAGACTTTTTTACCGCGCAGCGACTCAGGCACCTCATCATTCACAATGCGCTGGGCCAGGCCTTCGACAATGGCGGTCTTGCCTACACCGGGCTCGCCAATCAGCACGGGGTTATTTTTGGTACGGCGCTGCAGAATCTGGATCGCCCGGCGAATCTCATCATCACGTCCGATCACTGGATCGAGTTTCCCCTCGCGGGCACGCTCGGTCAGATCCATGGTGTATTTCGATAGGGCTTCTCGCTTGGACTCGCCTTCCTGGTCATTGACCGACGAACCCCCGCGCACAGCATCAATAGCCGACTCGAGCGCTTTGCGCTGCATGCCGGTGTCTTTGAGTGCGCGCCCTACGTCACCCTTGTCATCGGCGAGTGCGAGCAAGAATAATTCGCTGGGGATAAAGGTATCGCCACGCTTGGCTGCCTCTTTTTCAACGCGGGTGAACACACCCTGCAGGTCACGACTGACCTGGATGTTGTCCTCGGCGCCCTGAACCTTTGGCAGGCCTTTCAGAATGCTGTCAAGCGTACTCTGCAGTCGATTGACGGCAACGCCTGCGCGTGCAAGCAAGCTCCCGGCACCACTTTCGCTATCCGCCAAGAGGGCTGATAACACGTGTGCGGGCTCAATATATTGATTGTCATTGCGCGCCGCCAGACTTTGGGCGTCGGCAATCGCTTGCTGAAACTTGGTGGTCAGTTTGTCAAAACGCATAATGTTTCCTATTTATCCAGTAAATGGCAGGTATGAATGAATGCTTTCTAAATGTGGACTGTTGAGACGATTTCAATAGGAAATCCTACATTTATTCAGCTTTTTGTCAGAATTGCTGCCTATTGCCCATATTCGCAGGTTTTGTCCAAAATATGGAAAAAATATTAGGCCCAGACCTTGACTTGCATCAAGTTGACGTGAAATAGATTGGCATTTTGATCAACAAGGCTACAATCCAGCTACTTATCCAGGTGCTTATCCATGCAAAAACACGTTCCAGTCAACATCGAGTCGGTCCATTGTTCGACCTGCATGATGGGACACGTTTGTCTGCCGACGGGGATGCCTGCGCATGAAATCGAAAAACTGGATAACCTGGTCAAAGACAGGATTCGCATCGAAAAAGGTGAGGCGTTATACCGAACGGGCGAAACACTCAACGCATTATTCGGACTGAGACTCGGTTCGATCAAGACCCAACTCGAAGAAGCCAACGGTCAGCAACAAATTACCGGGTTTTTCTTGCCTGGCGAGATCATTGGGCTCGATGGCATGATTGAAGGCCAACACAGTTCGACAGCCGTCGCCATGGAAGACTCCGAAGTCTGCGTCGTGCGCATCCAGGACATTGACGAAATCAGCCGTCATGTCCCCTCCTTGCAGCATCAGGTCAGGCGTCTGATGAGTAAAGAGATTGGTCGCAGCCATCAAGTCTTGCTAGCACTGGGCTCCATGCGCTCAGAACAGCGACTGGCATCCTTTTTGATCAATATGTCCCAGCGGCTTTCCGCTCTGGGCTATTCATCGACCGACTTTGTCATGCGCATGGGTCGCGAAGAAATCGGCAACTACCTCGGCTTGACGATCGAGACCGTCAGCCGGTTATTTTCACGTTTTGCACGCGAAGGACTGATTCATGTCAGTCAGCGCGAGGTTCGTATCCTCGATATGGCAGCGCTCAACGAATTACTCGGTAAGCCCTGCTAACCCCAGTCGTTAAACCGCAGCCTCCGAAAAAACCTCGCAACGGATAAAGTCCAGCGAAGACTTGTCTGAATCCAGCGCCTGCTTTCCTAGCACGCTTGCCCAGTAATCCCCCCCCCCACCTGCGCGGGACCATTCGTTCAGGCGGCGGGTGTAGAGCTGCAAATCAAATTCTTTCGTTACACCGATTGCACCATGAACGGCGTGTGCAACGGCAGTGATGCGCCCAACGCTATGACTGGTCTGGCACTTGGCTAGCGCTGCCAACATCGGTGCTGGCAGCCAGGAATGACTGCGGCAAGCCATTTCTGAAGCCATACGTGCACCAAAGGTTAATTCAGCAAATTCACTGATCTGTTGCTGCATCGCCTGGAATTTGCCAATCGGCTTACCAAACTGCACACGCTGGTTTGCATGGGCAAGTGTCATTTCAAAGACACGATCTGCGGCACCGGCGATTAGCACCGAGAGGGACAGTGCAAGGAGATCCCTGAACTGTGGGGTGGCCCAGTCACCCAAGCAAGCAGCTTGGATACTCGCCATATCCCAGCTCAGATCTGCATCCAGCGAGCCGAAGGCGCCTGAGGGCAAGACACGTGCGCTTGAAGCAGGAAGCAGCCAAATGGTGTGATCCATCTGGGCAAGCACCCATTTAGCCGTTGCACCGAAATTCACAGCACGTGCGGTCAGGCCTTTGTCATCTCGCGTCACCTGAAAGGGTGCAAAGGTGATGGGGCCTTCGGGTAAAGACTGCCCTTGCTGGTGCAACCAAGCGCGCGCCAGCATCGTGTGCGCATACGGAAGTGGCAACGCATGGCGTCCCATACAAAACAAGATCGGCCAGACTTCGGCAAGGGTCAGTCCAGCGCCATCAACCTGCTCAGGCAATAAGGCATCCGCAAAGCCGCCAGAAGCCAATGACTCCCAAAGGTCCTGCGAATCTCCGCCCGCCTCAATTTGGCGAATGTGCGTCCCCGTACAAGCATCGGCAAACAAACGATCTGCTGAATCAAAAAATGAACTTTGCATTGCTATCACCTTAAACCCAGTCCGCGGGCAATAATGCCGCGCAGAATTTCACGTGTACCACCGCGTAAGGAAAACGTGGCGCCCATCTGTTCGAGGTAACCAAGCGTTTGTAGCATATCTGCACTCACCGCGACCTCCGGATGGGCGCCGAGCCAGACACCGATCTGGTAGATCAGTTTCTGTTCAAAATCAGTCCCGTAGTCTTTGACAACCGAAGCATCAATCGCTGGGCTTTCACCGTCTACGAGCTTTTGGGTCACGGCAAGGGACAAGCCACGCAAGACGGCCATTTCGGCAAGCAATCTACCCAGCAGGGCTAAGCTTGAGGCATCATGGATTGCCTGCTCGCGCAACACCTCAAGAAAACACTCGAGTAACGCAATACTGGAATAAATCCTCTCGGGTCCACTGCGCTCAAAGGCAAGCTCGGCATTGACCTGTTCCCATCCCTGCCCTTCGGCCCCAATCAGCGCCTCGGGAGCGAGTTGCACATTATCAAAAAACACTTCGGAAAAATGCGCATCACCGGCCAGGTCGACGATTGGCCGGATCGTCACACCAGGTAATTTCAGATCAATAATGAGCTGGGAAAGTCCTTTTTGTCTGTCCGTTGTCTCGCCAGACGTGCGCACCAGGGCAATCATGTACTGACAATGATGGGCATTGGTCGTCCAGATTTTGCTGCCATTGAGGAGCCAGCCTTGCTCGTTTGGCTGCGCATGTGTCCGGATACTAGCCAGGTCAGAGCCAGAGTTCGGCTCGCTCATGCCAATACAGAAGAAGGCCTCGCCGCGGCAAATCCGCGGAATATAAAAATGACGCTGAGCTTCGGTGCCGAACTTAAGAATCAAAGGTCCACTTTGGCGATCTGCAATCCAGTGCGACGCGACGGGTGCACCGGATGCGAGGAGCTCTTCGGACAGAACAAATCTGGAGAAAAAACCTTTTCCAGAGCCACCGTATTCTGTTGGAATGGTCAACCCCAACCAGCCGCGCGCAGCTAATTTACGGCTAAACGCCTCGTCTGACCCCATCCAGGAACGCGCCCGCAGATGGGAGGGCATATCCGTCAGAGTTTCATTGAGAAACGATCGGATTTCAGCACGGAAAGCATGTTCCTCTGAGGGAACTTGGGTAAATTCAAGAGCAGTCAGCATATTCAGGAATTGGTCCGTTAAACATGAGGCCGCATCGCATTCGGTGAGGCTGCCTCGGCATCGTGCAACAATGCGAAGTGGGAGATATTGATCTGTATTGTATGGGTTTGATGACCTAAATAATTGTATGGGTTTGATGACCTAAATAATTTGGCAATTATCCTGATTTATATTGAACAATCACCCTGAAACAAATAGGAATCACTTTGGGTCAAATGTCTAATCACCTTCGTACAGAAGTTGACAAGTCAAACCTGAACCCACGCGAAAAATCCCATTAAGCCATATTTAACTTATCCGGCTATGAAAAACCCAACAGCTACAGCAGCACTTGACGGCATCAAAATACTGGATTTGACCTCCGTGGTCTTTGGACCGTACGCCAGTCAGATTCTGGCTGACTATGGTGCCGAAGTACTAAAGGTTGAATCTCCCGAGGGGGACTCAACCCGCAACACCGGCCCCCGCCTCGAAGAAGGATTATCCGCAATATTCCTGGGCGTAAACCGCAACAAGAAAAGTATTTGCCTGAACCTCAAAGACCCTGAGGCGCGGGAGGCGTTACTCAAACTCGTCGATACCGCCGATGTCCTGATGCATAGCGTACGTCCACAAAAAATGGCGGCCCTGGGACTGGATCCTGAGACATTACTGGCACGCAATCCCAAACTGATTTATGCGGGTTTGCATGGCTTTGGTAATGGGGGTGCCTATGCGGGACGTCCAGCCTACGATGACATTATTCAGGGCCTGAGTGGTATTGCCGACATCATGACGATTCAGTCAGGCACGCCACGATATTTGCCCACGATCGCAGCGGACAAGACCTGTGGAATCGCTGCAGCGCATGCGATTTTGGCAGCATTGTTTCAACGGGAACGAACGGGACTCGGTCAGTTTATTGAAATCCCGATGTTTGAGACCATGACCTCCTACGTGCTGGTCGAACACCTGTATGGCCATCATCTACCAGGACATTCTGATGAAATCGGCTATCCGCGCGTGCTCACCGAATGGCGCAAACCCTATCAAACGCTTGACGGGTATGTATGCATGATGCCGTATACCGACAAGCACTGGCAGACATTTTTTAATCAGAGCGGTCACCCACAGTACGCGAGCGATGAGCGCTTTACCAAAATCAGTGCACGCACAAAATATATTGCCGAGTTGTATGAGCTCGCTGGACAAATCGTCTGCGCACATCCAACACAATTCTGGCTGGAATTCTGCGACACCCATGAGATCCCTGCCGCCGCTGCAAATAGACTTGAGGATCTGGAGTCTGATCCGCATCTGAAAAGTGTGGATTTTTTTGCGGATATTGAAGACGACGGTAAACATTACCGCTTTGTGCGCAGTCCAATCAAAATGGAACACTCACAGGTTGCTCCTGCCATGGCTCCTCGCTTGGGCGAGCATACGCGGCAGGAACTACTCAAGGCCGGTTTGTCAGCCGAAACAGTCGAGGCCATGATCGCAAATGGTTCTGCAAGACAACATCACAAGAATCACTAACGATGGCACAGTATGCTCCGACACTCCTAAATGACATGCCCTTAAACGCCAAAATGCATGAACGGACACTCCAAAATGCATGCAGCTACACCTCAAAAAAACTCAAGGAGATCCCCTTTGAATGATGTCAAAATTCTTGGTGCAGGCTACACCTGGCAAGAGCTAGCCGTTGGTCAGCGCTTCAGGACCCTGCGACGCACCATCACTGAGACAGATATCGTGAACTTTATTAGTGTCACTGGTATGCTCGAAGCCATATTTGTCGATACCACCTATTCGGGGGGAGCGATGCAAGGCAGACCGGCACCTGGCGCATTAACCTACACTATCATCGAGGGTATGGTGCTTCAAGGCATGGCTCAGAATACGGGTCTGGCATTGTTGGAAGTCCATAAAAAAATCCTTCGCCCTGTCATGGCGGGAGATACGGTATGGGCTGACATCGAAGTCACAGAAATTCGACCGACATCCAAAAACAATCGCGCCATCGTCACCTCGCGCATTGATGTCAAAAATCAGCAGGATATCGATGTGATGACCTATACCGCAGTGAGAATGCTGGCTGGCTCCTGAAGGGATTCCCGAATCTTGCTGACTAAGTTATCACCGAAGTGATTGCTGAAGCGATTACTGAAGTGATTACTTCAGGTAAATCTGAAGCGATTGCTGAAAGTTTTTATTTAATACTCTTACAAATACAAAATGAAATTTACATTCTTAAAGACATCCCTTGCAACCATTCTCCTGTCACTCTTCGCGGCAGCACCGGTCAGCGCGCAACAAACGGACTGGCCTACACATGCCGTCAATATCGTGGTGCCATTTCCGCCTGGCGGTCCCACTGATTTAATCGCACGGGTGTTGGCCCGTCAGCTGACCGAACAGCTTGGTCAGACCTTTGTCGTGGATAACAAGGCTGGGGCCAATGGGAATATTGGTGGTCAGGCTGTCGCCTCGGCCAAGCCTGATGGCTACACGATGCTCTACAACACCTCATCGCTCGCCTTGAGCCCAAGTCTCTATAAAAATTTATCCTACAACCCCCAAAAAGATTTGGCGACCGTCACAACCACTGCGGTCGTCCCACTGGTGCTGGTGGTCAACAACAAGTTACCTGTTAATACCATCCAGGAATTTATTGCATATGCCAAAAACAATCCTGGCAAGCTTTCCTATGGCTCTGCAGGCAATGGCAACATCACACAACTGGGTGCCTTTCTGATCAACCAAGCGACTGGCATCGATGCCATACACGTGCCCTACCGCGGAAGCTCCCCCGCAATGATCGATTTGATTGGTGGGCAGATTCAGTACTCCACCAATACCTTTAATGATTCGATCCAGTTCATCCGAGACAATCGGGTCAAGGCACTCGCTATTACGAGCGCTAAACGCAGTCCCGTGTTTCCTGATCTCCCAACCGTAGACGAAACCATTCTTCCTGGTTTCAATATGGGAGCCTGGCAAGGGATTGTTGTACCAGCCGGAACGGATCCTGTCATCATCAAGAAAATGAATGCAGAAATCCTGAAAGCGTTGCAGTCACCTGCCGTACTCAAGTCACTTGAGGAACAAGGTGCTCAAGCGCTGGGGTCAACGCCCGAACAGTACAAAGAGTACCTCGCAAGCGAAATCAAGCGGTTTGCAGAGGTCATACATGCAGCGGGCGTAACGATGGAGTAAGCCATCTAAAAGTTGGAGTAAACAATCTAGAAATTGGAGTAATCCGCCTAGAAACTGATGTCATTCTTATCGTCTCCCTCGTGGGGGACGATATAAAGCGTTAATAGGCTCGACATTGCTGCGATGAACCAGAAAAAGAAAAAACCGGCGGCGTACAAAATGTCACGATCAGGACGGATATAACCAAAGATGGCAACATCCAGCGGATCAATCAAGGCAAAAACGACTGCGCTGGCTATACCTGCCATCAGGAATGAGGGCCACAAGATCAACATCAAAGATCGCCATTTCATGGCCGCCTCCTTGATCAACGCGGCTCAGAAACCGGAGCTGGCGTCGTATGTCTTTCAACCACAAGCCCCCGCTTCATGCCACCATCAAAAATGGGCTGGTCAGAAAAACTCCTGAAAGCCAGTGTCATGGTAATCGCGCAACCGATGATGGCAACGACGGGGCCTGCCATCAACAGCCAAGGCCAGGGTTGACGCCACCAGGGGCCATTGTCCAATTGTTCTTGTGAATGATTATTGTTGTTCATTATGTCTCCTCAGTTCGGGAAGATAAAGCTTGAAGGTTCTCGTACTCGCGTCTCTACGTGCCCATCATGAGCGGTTGAGGTCGTGACAAATTCAATCTTGTGAGAGCCAGGTGAACCCGCATCGGCGGGTGCCCGCACGACGACAGGAACCATGCGATTTGAAGCGGCAGGAATCACGAGATGCGAAGCGGTTTGAGTGATTGCAGACATGTCGTTTGTGCCTGCTGAACTCGGAGTCTGAGTGCGCAAGGCGGGCTGATCCGCCACGTTGACGACCAGTCCAGGCAGCCCTGTTGCTTGCAAAGAAAGTTCAAGCTCTTGTTCGGAGGCATTAATAATCTGCAGACGGTAAACGTTTTCAATCATGCCGCCGGCAACCTCGCGCCCGAGCACACCACGGTCCCGGATGACGTCAACGCGTAACGTGGTCCGTGTTGCAAGCGTTCCGATAAATACAGAAACGATTACAAGCATCAAGGCGCTATATATCAACACGCGAGGTCGTAACAAATGCTGCCTGATCTGCGCGACTGAGAGGCCTTCAAGCATGCCACGTTCAGATGTGTAACGAATCAAACCTGGTGGATAGTCAATTTTTTTCATAACCTGGTTGCAGGCATCGACACACGCTCCGCAACCGATACACATGTATTGCAAGCCCTCTCTGATATCGATACCAGTTGGGCACACTTGCACACAGATACTGCAATCGACACAATCTCCTAGCCCTGCTGCACGATGATCGAGCTTGCGAGCCCGGCCACCGCGCGGCTCGCCACGCAAAGAGTCATAGGTCACGACCAGCGTGTCGCGATCGACCATCACGCTTTGGAAGCGAGCATAAGGGCACATGTATTTACAGACCTGCTCGCGCAGGAATCCCGCATTGCCCCACGTCGCAAAGCTGTAAAAAAGTAGCCAAAACCATTGCCATGGCCCAAGGGTGAAAGCAAGCAGATCCAGTCCAAGTGAGCGAATCGGTGCAAAATACCCAATGAAAGTGAACCCGGTCAGCAGTCCAACCAACAGCCATAAAACGTGTTTGGTCGCCTTGATCCGTAACTTGCGAAACGAAAAGGGTGATTCATCGAGCCGTATCCGGGCAACACGATCGCCCTCAACTTTTCGCTCGATCCACATAAAAATCTCTGTGTAGACGGTCTGCGGACAAGCATAGCCACAAAAAAGGCGACCCGCGATAGCCGTAAATAAAAACAGACCGAGCGCTGAAATGATCAGGAGCAACGTCAGGTAAATCACGTCCTGCGGCCAGAGAACCATGCCAAAAATATAAAACTTACGCGCTCCGAGATCGAAGAGTACGGCCTGGCGACCATTCCAGTTCAACCATGGCAAGCCATAGAACAGCGCTTGAGTCAGGACAACAAACAAGATTCTCCAGCGCGCGAACCAACCACTGACCGAACGTGGATAAATTTTACGACGGACATCCACAATACTTTCTTCAATCGTCTCAGCGCCCGCCAGTACGGTCTTAGCACCCACAGGCCGCCAGGGGGGAGGTGTCTGCCCCGTGGCGTTTGGCCGAGAAATTGAATCAATTGTCATGCGCGACACTCACTTAGCCGCAGCCGCTGTAGCGGTCATCGCAGCAGAGGATGAAGACGTCAAATTACGACCGCCTGATAATCCCCAGACCCAGGCTGCAACCATTTTTATTTGCTCTGGCGTCAGATTCTGTGCTTGTGCGGGCATGCGATTATTCCGACCATTCAAAATCCCGTTGACGATCGTGGCTTCGGAACTGCCATACAGCCAGACATCGTCCGTCAGATTTGGAGCACCAAGTGCCTTGTTTCCCTTGCCTTCGGCACCATGACAGGCTGCGCAATAATTCATGAATTCACCTTTACCGCGAAGCGACTTGATCGAATCAGAAGCCAGGCCAGACAAGGATCGCACATACTGCGCAATATCTGCAGCCGTCTGTGGATTGATGGTCTCTTTAAATGCAGGCATGATGCCATTACGACCGTTGGTAATCGTTGCCACTAAGGTCTCAGGTTCACGTCCATAGAGTGAATCGCCATCAACCAGATTGGGAAAGCTGGGACCGCCCTTGGCATCCGAACCATGGCACTGGGCACAATTATTCAAAAAGATCCTCTGACCAATAACATGCGCATCAGGATCCGCCGCGATTGCAGGTATGTCCATGTTGGCAAATTTTGCAAACACGGGTTTAACAGCAGCATCCTGCTCAAGCTGATCCTTTTTGACCTCTTGTGCGGTGGTGTAGCCGAGCTGGCCTTTGTAGGCACCGAGCCCTGGGTACAAGACAAGGTAACCCAAGCCAAACACGCACATTGAGATGTACATGATTGTCCACCAGCGTGGCACCGGATTATTCAGTTCGCGCAGGTCACCGTCCCAGACATGCCCCGTATCTTCGACTTTTACCGTACGGTTACCCAGCCATTTACGCTGAGAAAAAATCAGCCACAAGCACCAGGCAATACCTAGTAATGCGATGCTACCGATGTAGTAGCCCCAAAAGCCGTCAACAAAATCGCTCATGGCTGTTTATCCTTATTGTTTGGCTGCTGATCACGCCCTTCGTCAGGCAGTGCGAAGGGCAACATTGCCGATTCCTTATTGGCATTTTTGCGTCCCTTGGAAAACGCCCACCAGACGATTCCAAAAAATGTCACCATCGCCAGAACGGTTGAAAGTGCATTCAGATAGGCCAGCATCATTTGCTCCCTGTACCAGACGTCAACTGTGCACGGCGCACACCAGTTCCGAGCCCTTGTAAATAAGCGATCAAGGCATCTTCTTCAGTCTTACCTTTGAGCGCCTCGGGTGCAGCAGCAATCTGTGCGTCGGTGTATGGAACACCCACAACTCTAAGTGCGCGCATTCTGTCGCCGATATCATCGCTCTGCAGAGTGTTTTGCGACAACCATGGGTAACCAGGCATATTCGACTCAGGCACCACATTGCGAGGATTACGCAAATGAATACGATGCCACTCATCCGAATAACGCTCACCCACGCGCGCCAAGTCAGGACCGGTACGCTTAGAGCCCCAAAGGAAAGGATGATCGAACACTGATTCGCCAGCTACAGAATAAGAACCATAGCGCTGGACTTCGGCGCGTAACATCCGTATTTGTTGCGAATGACAACCCACACACCCTTCGCGAATATACATATCTCGGCCCATCAGACGCAAGGCATCATAAGGCTCGACACCTGGTGCAGCTTCCGTCGTTGAGTGCTGAAAAAACAGCGGGACAATCTGTACCAGTCCGGCAAACAGCACCACCAGAATGCTGCAGATGATCATCAGTCCGATATTTTTTTCAAGCGTCTCATGCGAGAAGAAAGATTTTTTTTCATTTGCCATGATCTTCTCCTCAGGCTTTTGCCAATGTGGCGGTGGATGTTGCAGGCAGATCTTTAGGAATCAACGGGTTGACAGGTGTCTGACCGATCACGGTCTTAAATACGTTGTAGGCCATCAAGATCATTCCGCTCAGATACAAGAGTCCACCCATCAGACGGATTGCATAGAAAGGAAAGGTTGATTTAACCGACTCGACAAAGCTATATGTCAGTGATCCATCGGGCTCGGTCGCACGCCACATCAGCCCCTGCATGACACCGGCAATCCACATCGAAGCGATATACAACACCACTCCGATCGTCGCGATCCAGAAATGGACCTCAATCAGACGCGTGCTGTACATCTTGTCGCGCCCCCAGAGTCGTGGGATCAGGTAATACAGCATGCCAAAGGTAATCATGGCCACCCAGCCCAGCGCACCGGAGTGCACATGGCCAATTGTCCAGTCGGTGTAATGCGACAAGGCATTGACCGTACGAATAGACATCATCGAGCCTTCGAATGTCGACATACCGTAGAAAGAAAGCGACACCACCATGAACTTCAGGATCGGATCTGTGCGCAGCTTGTGCCATGCACCTGACAAGGTCATGATGCCGTTAATCATGCCGCCCCACGAAGGCGCCAGCAGAATCAGAGAGAACACCATGCCGAGAGATTGGGTCCAGTCAGGCAGCGAGGTGTAGAGAAGGTGATGCGGACCCGCCCACATATAGGTAAAAGCGAGTGCCCAAAAGTGCACAATTGACAACCGATACGAGTAGATGGGGCGCTCGGCTTGCTTGGGGATGAAGTAATACATCATGCCCAGAAAACTGGTTGTCAGGAAAAACCCAACGGCGTTATGACCATACCACCATTGCACCATCGCATCCTGAACGCCGGCGTAAGCCGAGTAGGATTTGAGTTTAAAAATCGAGATCGGGATTTCGATATTGTTAACAATATGCAAGATTGCAATTGTCAAAATATAAGAGCCAAAAAACCAGTTCGCCACATAAATATGCTTGGAGCGTCTCTTAACAATTGTCCCAAAGAACACAATCGCGTAGGCCACCCAAACCAGAGTGATCAGAATGTCGATTGGCCACTCCAGCTCGGCGTATTCCTTGCTGCTCGTAAAACCGAGCGGCAAGGTAATGGCAGCAGCTACGATCACGGCTTGCCAGCCCCAAAATGTGAAGGCCGCCAGTTTTGCACAAAACAAGCGAGCCTGACAGGTGCGCTGGACGACATAGTAAGAGGCCGCAAACAGTGCACAGCCTCCAAACGCAAAAATCACTGCATTGGTATGCAACGGGCGTAACCGGCCGTACGTTAACCAGGGAATATCAAGATTGAGCTGAGGCCACAGCAACTGCGCCGCGATCACAACTCCAACCAGCATGCCGACAATCCCCCAGACAACCGTCATGATGGCAAATTGCCTCACGACGGTGTAATTGAAGGTCTCGGCTGCTGCAGTGGGCGAACTAGCCATGATTTGCGTTCCTTTTTTTAAAACGTTTTTCTATAGCGCTATCATCCCTCGCACCAAGTTCAAACCGTTTGATCTGGATCAATAGACCCGGAGATGACCTGAAACTTTCAGGCAAAAATAGCTCGTACAGCTAATTTGCAACGTAGCGAGGTGTTTGAGTGAGCGTATTGCACTGAGCGCGCAGAGGGCTCGACGATCATGCAAAGAGAGGTGGTCCATAAAAAACTTATACGAGCCCCAGTTTTATGCGGTTCTCAGTTTTATACAGTTCTCAGTTGCGTGGCGGCCGATCATCATCCAGAAGGATGGACAGACTGGCACTCTCTGTATCGTCATATTGACCGGAAAAAACTGCCCACCAGAGTACGCCACCAATCATGGCGACCACGATCAGAGACAGCGGCAACAGCAGGTAAAGGATATTCATTCTGTACGCCTGTTTTTAACCGGTATGAACGGGCAGATTTGCGGTCAAACCCGAATCCGTATGTGGCACACGGTACAGGCGGCAGGCATTGAGTACGACCGCAGCCGAAGACACAAACATGGCGAGCGCGGCCACCCAGGGCGTGACCCATCCCAAAGCAGCAGGCGGGATGGTGAGCAGATGCCAAATCAGCGCGCCATAGAGATTCTGATGCGTGATGCGGCGCGTCCGCGTAAAAAGACAGACAATCTGTTCTGGCGACATACGAGGTGCTGCCGCTAAGGTCGCATGCGCCGCTGCGAGAGAAATCGGTGCAGCCAACGCCATCGCACAGGGGCAACTCATCACAAGCAGGCTGACCAGCACAGAGAGTGCATGCTCAGGCTGTGTGACCCACCAATACGACGTCACCACCGAGGCCAAGCCGAGCTGAGCAATCACAAACATGGTCGCGACGCGATTGGCACGCTCAATCAGAGGGGCACTTAAGCCAATGAGTTGCTGATCACGCGCGCCTGTGCTGACTGACTGCACGGCGCGGTCTTCAAAATATCTAGCGGTTAATAAAAAGGCAATGAACATGGTGACAGAGTCAAAATAGACTTCGCCAGAACCTGTCAGCGTCGCAATCACACTGGGAATAAAGGCCGCAATCATGCTGATGGCAACGGGCACATCCATGGTGATCCGATGCGCGTGTATTGCATCACCCAACCCTCTCCAGATCGGCCATGCCGAGTACAAGATGACGGGAATGGACATCACTAGGCTTGCCCAGTTCATCAGAAAAATCGCCCAGTCCAGCACATCCAGACTGTCATTCGGACCGGCTTCGGGTCGCAGGTAGCCAGGCAAAGCAAACATCATGACTTGCATCATGACAAGCCATGCGAGCCCCAGCCGAACAAGAATACGCCGCCGCTCGACGAGTGCAAGTGGTGAAAGGGTTTCTTTGGACGGAAAAAGGGATCGCATCATATTGTGCTGATCTTATTGCCAATCACCAAGGTGTTGCTTGATTTAAGTCAAGAAGGTCGACTGAATTCGTTAAAATTCAGAAAATTAGGAATAAATAGGCGAAATGAATCACTCCCCGAAAGAACTGACCCCCTCCAACGTACCGGTCAGCGAGCGGTCTGCGACTGAAATTCCACTGGGAAAATCAGTCCAATACCCCGCCGGTTACGATGCCGGCCTGCTGTTTCCAATCCCGCGTTCAGGAGCGAGGCTCGAATTAGGACTTGGCACAGCCGCCCTGCCCTTTATCGGCTGGGACCTCTGGAATGCCTACGAAATGTCCTGGTTAAACCCCAAAGGCCTCCCTCAGGTTGCCATCCTGCGTGTCATCGTTCCTTGTACAAGCCCCAATATTATTGAGTCAAAATCCTTCAAACTTTATTTGAATGGCTTTAACCAGACACACTTTAATAGTCAGGCAGAAGTTCTGGCTTGTTTGCAGAGGGACCTGTCTGAGGCGGCACAAGAGGCCGTCCAGGTTGAAATCCTGGATCCTCAGGACTTTGCGTCCGAGCGTATTGAAGAATGCCAGGGGATCAACCTCGATCAGCAGGATATCGAGGTCACCCATTACTCACCGACCCCAAATCTCCTCGGCTTGCGGATATCGAGTGATACCTCCCCGGGTACACCAGGAAACATCATCACTGAAGCGGTATTTTCAAGATTGTTGAAATCGAATTGCCCCGTCACCCAGCAACCCGACTGGGCATGCGTCCAGATTCAGTACACGGGACACGCGATCGACCATGCAAGCCTCTTGCAATATATCGTGTCCTTTCGGATGCACAATGGTTTTCATGAAAATTGCGTGGAGCGCATGTTCATGGATATCAGTGAACGATGCAAACCACAGGCCTTGTCAATTTATGCCCGCTACACGAGGCGTGGGGGCTTGGATATCAATCCCTGGCGGGCAACCGAAGGGATGTCAGCACCTGTACTAACCCGCAGCGCACGTCAGTAAGCCTGGCGTACAAAAAAGGGATCAGTTGGTTTTTTCGCGGATCACTGGCCAGGCACGGCGCAGATAGTAAAACATCGACCAGACGGTCAGGATCGCAGCCACCAGTATCAGAACCTGTCCGATCCTGGCGATGGGCAGGCCCAGGAAGTCTGCATGAAAAAGCAGACAGGTAATAGCAATCATCTGGGCTGCTGTTTTGAATTTGCCAAGCCAATGAACAGCAACGCTGGCGCTTGCGCCAATTTTGGCCATCCACTCACGCAGTGCTGAGATGGTGATTTCTCGGCCGATAATAACAAATGCGATCATGATATCGACACGACCGAGGTACAACAGCACCAACAAGGCTGCGGACACCATCAACTTATCGGCAACAGGATCCAGGAAAGCACCGAAAGAAGAAGTCTGATTCCAGCGCCTGGCTAACCAGCCATCAAACCAGTCTGTGAGTGCCGCAATGACGAAAGCCCAGGCAGCCCAGGTGTCACGCACGGGCTGGCTGAGCCAGGATTCAGGCAAGTAGAACAAGCCAACGACCAGCGGGATCATGGCAATTCGAAGCCATGTCAACAAAATAGGGAGATTCAAAGGCATAACTGTATGCTAACGCATTTAGCGCAAAGCGAAATACAGACGTTCAGCCAGCTCGGGAGAAATCCCATCAACAGAGGCGAGATCCTCAATGCTGGCATTGGCCACACCCGAAAAACCTCCGAAGCGAGCCAACAACTTTTGTCGTCGCTTGGCACCGATACCATCGATATCCTCGAGCCTGGAGACATTTCTGGCTTTGGCGCGCTTGGCACGCATGCCAGTAATGGCAAATCGGTGCGCCTCGTCCCGAATTTGCGCAATCAACATCAAGGCAGCCGAGTCCTGCCCCAGTGCCAGGGAAGCTCGCCCATCCGCAAAAATCAGTGTTTCGAGCCCAACCTTACGTTTTTCACCTTTAGCGACTCCGACGAGCACATTGATATCCAACCCCAGCTCAACAAACACCTGGCGAGCAATTTCGACCTGTCCTTTGCCGCCATCAATCAAGACCAGACCGGGCATGATTGCATCGCCATCCGCAACCTTGCCAAAGCGCCGCATCAGCACCTGACGCATGGCAGCATAATCATCACCCGGCGTAATTCCAGCAATGTTGTAACGGCGATATAACGAGGGCTGCATCGCGTGGTGGGCATAAACCACACAGGAAGCCTGAGTCGCTTCGCCGGCGGTATGACTGATATCAAAACATTCAATATGCAAAGCATCCAGGATCTGGGCATCCGTATCGAGTTCAAGCACCTCGGCCAACGCCAGCGTGCGGGCGCTGCGAGCACCAGACTCAGATAGCGCATTAGCTAGCGCCATCTCGGCATTGCGTGTTGCTTGCTCAAGCCAGGCACGCCGAATACCCTGAGGACGATTCACGAACTTGGAACGCACGTGCGCCGACTCAGCCAGTAGCTCAATTAGCTTTTCATCTGGCAAGGCGTGCGAGCCGAGTATGGCCGGTGGCATTGGGCTTTCGAGGTAATGCTGGGCAATAAAAGCTTCGAGGACTTCTGCGGGAGAATCCCCATCGGCATGGGTCGGAAAAAATGCACGATCCCCCAGATGTCGCCCACCCCGCACCATCGCGAGGTTGACGCAGACTTTGCCTCCGGCCGAGGCCACCGCAATAATGTCAGTATCCCGACTGTCGCTGTCTTCCATCGTCTGCTGGTGCAGGACCTTAGCGAGTGCCCCCATTTGATCGCGTAACAAAGCGGCTTGCTCAAACTCGAGTGCTTGCGAAGCGGACAACATGCGTTGCTCGAGATCGCCCATGATTTCCTGGGTCTCGCCATTCAAAAACCGCGCAGCACGACTTGCATCCTCTGCATAGGCGGCCGGCGATATCACATCGACGCAGGGAGCCGAACAGCGGCCAATCTGGTGCAACAGGCAGGGACGCGAACGATTAGCAAATACGGTGTCTTCGCAGGTTCGCAAGCGAAAGACTTTTTGGAGGATTTGTATGGTTTCACGTACAGCCCAGGCACTCGGGTATGGACCAAAAAACTGGCCTTTCTTTTGCGTCGAACCACGGTAATACGCAATCCGCGGCGAAGCATGCGCAGACAGCATTAAATAAGGGTAGGACTTATCGTCGCGAAACAAGATGTTGTAACGCGGACGCAGACTCTTGATCAGATTGTTTTCAAGAATCAGCGCCTCAGCCTCAGACCGCGTAACGGTCACCTCGATACGCACAACTCTAGCGACCATATGTCCGATACGCGGACTGGAAGGTGTTTTTTGAAAATAGGAGGCAACGCGTTTTTTCAGGTCACGCGCTTTTCCGACATAGAGCACCTCTCCACTCGCATCGATATGGCGATATACGCCAGGCAAGTGAGGCAAGCGCGAGAGAAATGCCGGAATGTCAAATTCTGGCGCCGATACAGGTGCAGGTGCAGGTGCAGGATTTGGATCAGGTTCGGTCATTCAGTTCACGGACAGAGTCAAGCGCTTTTAGGTAGGCGGGCATAGTCTGAAGCGTTGTCCAATCCGGCGCGCTCGCCTCAGGCATCAGGCGAGCAATCCGTGCAACAGAGGCTTGCACCGGTTCAAACTCCAGACGCGCCAACAAGTCATCGGCCAGGTCCGGGCGGTTACACACCAGAGCCATATCGCAGCCAGCCTCCAGAGCGGCTTGCGCCCGCGCCAGAATATCGCCAGCAACCGAAGCACCTTCCATGGTCAGGTCATCGGAAAAGACCACACCATCAAAACCAAGCTTATTGCGCAAGATGTCTTGCACCCAGCGCGAGGAAAAGCCTGCAGGCTTGCTGTCGACCTTGGGATAGATCACATGCGCAGGCATGACAGATGCGATCACCTGATCGCCCAACCACTCGTAAGGTGCTGCGTCTTCTTGGAGGATACGCGTCAGACTGCGTGGATCGCGGGGAATCGCATGATGCGAGTCGGCGGCCACCGCACCATGCCCTGGAAAATGTTTACCGCAGGCAGACATTCCTGCAAAAGAAAGCCCCTGGACGAGGGCGCGTGCCAGCATGGCAACGACACGAGGATCCCGATGAAATGAGCGATCACCAATGACCTTGCTGACACCGTAATCGAGATCCAGCACGGGGGTAAAGCTCAGGTCGACACCGCAGGCCCTGAGCTCAGCACCCAGCACATAACCCACATCAGTGGCCATGCGCATAGCGACCATCGGCGTATGCATCCAGTATTCACCGAGTGCCCGCATGCAAGGCAATACAGTAAATCCATCTGTACGAAAACGCTGAACCCGACCGCCTTCGTGATCAACCGCAATCAACAAGGCCGGCGTTCGCAGTGCATGGATGCTGCGTGTCAACACCTGGAGCTGTTCGCGTGTTTCGAAATTGCGTGCAAAGAGAATCACCGCACCAACCAGCGGGTGACGCAAACGTTGCTCTTCTTCGCGTGTGAGCGTGATCCCGGCCACATCAACCATGAGCGGACCGCGCGGCAAGGCTAGGAGTTTTTTCTTGGCAGACATTATTGATTTTCCTTGAGTGACTCAACAACCACGTACGCGGCACCATACTCAGTCTCATCCGTCAGCGAAACATGGGCTGCGCCAAAGCGCGCTTCGAACCATTCTACGAGCGGAGAGGACAAAACCACCTGTGGACGACCACCGGGTGCATTCAGTGTCTGCATGCGTGTCCACCACATTGGATGATGCATACCCAAGCCAATCGCCTTTGAAAAAGCTTCTTTTGCGGCGAATCGGGTCGCGAGATACCGGACACCACGCGTCCGGTCTCGTGCCGCACGCGCCTGAAAAACACGCAACTCATCCTGACCCAGAATTTTGGCCGGAAATCGTTCGGGATGCCTGAGCCAGGCCCGATCGATTCGGTCCATCTTAATCAGGTCAATGCCAATTCCGGCAATTGCATTCATTACTGAGCCCCGGTATACGATCCATCTGGGGCTGCAACGCCCCGCTGTGCCTGCAGTCGCGCCTGGATCATGCAGGCTTTCATATTGCGGATGGTGGGCTCCCATCCATCAAAAATGGCCTGTGCCACGATGGCATGACCAATATTGAGTTCAGTAATCCCAGGCAATGCAGCAATCGGCGCAACGTTACCAAAGTGCAGACCATGTCCCGCATTGACCCGCAGACCCAGACTGATTGCAACGCGAATGCCCTCGCGCAATCGTTGGAGTTCGCGTTCAACGTGCTCACTTGTTGCCTCGGCATAGGCTCCCGTATGCAGTTCAATGACGCGCGCGCCCGCATCGGCTGCAGCGCGTATTTGCACGGCATCCGGATCGATAAAAAGTGAAACACGTATGCCATTTGATTCAAGCTGACTCACCGCGCCCTGCACCCGTTCAAAGGCACCCGCCACTTCGAGCCCGCCTTCGGTGGTCAGTTCATGACGTTTTTCAGGTACCAGACACACATCCTGCGGCAGCACGCGACAGGCAATTCCCAGCATCTCATCGGTCACTGCACATTCAAGATTCATGCGAGTACGTAACAGAGGACGCAAAGCAAACACATCCGCATCCTGAATATGGCGACGATCCTCGCGTAAATGCAGCGTGATGAGATCCGCCCCCGCATCTTCGGCGCGCAATGCGGCGGCGATGGGATCCGGATAGATAGTGTGACGCTGCTGACGCAGTGTCGCAACGTGATCGATGTTAACGCCGAGATCTATCATGACTGGAACGCTCATAAAAACATAACTGACACAAACGACCCGTCAGTCAGACGGGGCCTACTTTAATATTTCACCTGCGCTTTTTAGGGCAGCATCGGTCAGTCCAACACCTTGCTTGGTTGCCGCTACAGCATTCAGTATTAGCTGTGGCCGGGCAACTTCGGGGGCAAGACTGCCGGCCCGCGCACCACGCAGAATCTTGACCACCATTCGCCCTGCCTGCAAACCCAGCTCCCGATCCAGCACAACCAGCGCAGCAGTTGCACCCAGTCTGACACTCCGGGCGTCCGTGGCAATGAGCGGAATCTTCGCGTCGTTTGCGACCTTGATAAGTGCGGCATAGGACTGCAACACATTTGGATCGGCAAACGTAAAGAACACATCGACCCGACCGATCAGGCTGCGTGCGGCGGATCCAACATCCATGGGTCGCTGCGCACTCGCCTCGACCCCCGACATCCCTGCCAGGGCGAGCTGCTCCTGCACGACTTTGAGCTGATCGACGGAATCTTTATCAGCTGGATTGTAGATGACTCCGACCTTGCGCGTGCCGCTGACTAGCTGGCGAATCACCGCCAGTTGTTTAGTCAGGGGCACCGCGTTTGAAACCCCCGTCACATTGGTACCACTCGCAGCCCAGGCACTCAGCAGCCCCAACCGGATGGGATCTTCGACGCGAGCAAACACAACCGGAATCTGCCGCGTCGCAGCTATAGCCGCCTGAGCCGAACGGGCATCCATAGCGATGAGCACATCCGGGTGTGAGGCGACGATTTTTTTGGCGACACGTTCGAGCTGCTCGGGTGAGTCCTGAGCGCTCTCGAATTGAATTCTGAAATTTTTACTTTCCTGAAACCCACCTGCTTTCAACGCGTCTTTAAATGCATCACGGATCACCTCCCGCGAGGACGCAGACATTGCCGGAGAGTCGGCAGTCAATACCGAAACCGCTTTTGTCTGCGCGACAGAAAGCACAGGACTCAGACAGGCCGTCATCACCAGAGAAACACAGAAGGACTTGAATTGAATAAGTTGGGGAAACATCCCTGATCTCAAGCTTTTAGTAAAACGAACCCAATAGAGCACAAGACGAATGCAATGGAGCACAAGGCATACGACAACGTTAGTGACAACATCACCCGGAGTGGCGCAGTCTAAACCGTCAAAATGCCATGTTCTGCACGCCCGATCATCGAACGTGCCCACCGCCGCGCTGGCAAATGATAAATCGATTCGACCTCCTCGGCTCTAAGTAAAAGCTGTTCGATCGACACAGCAAGTACCGGACCTTTAAAAGCCAGTACGACCTGATTACCCGCATCGATTTGTGGCAGGGTCAGGATACGCCCTTCAAAAGCCTGGCTCAGATTGCGAATATTGCGGGCATAACTTTCGTGTGCCCCAAACAGATTGACGGTCAATATCCCCACGTCTGCCAGCGCATGCTTGCAGTTCAGATAAAAATCCAGGGAATCCCGAACTGGACCGCGCGCATCCGCATCATAAATATCGACCATCAGCACTGCATGCAGCCCATGATGGGCTGGATCTGTTACCCAGACTCCCGCATCGGCATGATCGATCAACAGGCGTTTAGGCTGAGGGAGCTTGAAGTACAGCTGGCAGACCGCAGTGACCTGAGGATTCCACTCTACAACCTGAATATTCTGGCGTAAGTGCTTGAGGCAAAACCGCGCCAAAGAACCGGCACCCAATCCAAACATGCCGATCGCCTGGTTGCGCAAGGGCTCCAGGAACAATAGCCACGCCATCATCTGGGCGGTATATTCAAGCACCAATTCGGCAGGCTCCTTGATCCACATCGCGCCTTGCACCCATTCGGTGCCAAAATGCAGGTAGCGAATCCCACCCGACTCGGAAATAGTAGGGGGTTCATGCTCAGGCACGATAGCTTTCGAGGCGGATCGGACTGAATTGCGGGACTTTTGGGGGGGTAGTTGAGTCATTTCTGGCAGCTTGTCGGACAACGTATTGAATCGAGACAACATGCAGAATACCACCCCATATTGCAGGAAACCCCTATACCCTGTAGAATCATGGGCTGACTGAAGGATACGTGGCTTTAAAGTTAAAGCTGGCGACCCGCAAACCCAAAGGATATTAATAATGAAAGATGGCGTCCATCCAGAATACCGCGATGTCGTGTTTGCAGACTTGCAGACAGGCAACAAGTTCATCACACGCTCAACGCTGAACAGCCGCGAAACCATCGAATTAGATGGCAAGACCTACCCTCTGTTCAAGTGTGACGTGACTTCCGAATCACACCCCTTCTACACTGGTGCGCAAACACGTATCGTTGAAACAGGTCGTGTCGAGAAATTCCGTGCCCGTTTTGCTTTTACAGGCGTGGGTAAAAAGGCTGCCGAATAATTATTCTTTACTGAATAATTGCGTCATCCGGGGCAGCCACTGGCTGCCTTTTTTTTGCCTGAATTATCACTTGTCAGTATTGTTACTATCCTGCCTGACCTCAACAACAAAAGGTTACTGTACAGCGTGTCACAGCATAGCCCCTCAACCCCAGCCAGACTGACGGCCCCAGCAACGGTTAAGTTGCCCAGGTTTGTGCTGGGAGTGCTTGCGCTTATCTATATCGTTGCAGGCCTCTTTGGCCGTGACCCCTGGAAGATTGACGATGTGGCAGGCCTTGCCATGATGCTTTCTGCCTTGCACGAGGGTGGTACCGCATGGCTGGTACCGCATGTTGGGCCCATGGAACTGGCACAGGATGGTCCACTGGTGATGTGGACTGGTGCAGGACTGATCCGGCTGCTTGGTCACTGGCTGGGTGACATCACCGCTTCGCGTATTAATACGATCGCCTGGTTTAGCCTCACGCTGCTGTGTGTATGGTACGGCACCTACCTGCTGGGACGCCGTAACGAAGCACAACCTCTGGCCCTACCTTTTGGTGGTGAACCCACAGTTAAAGATTACGGACGACTGCTGGCCGATGCTGCAGTATTACTCATGCTGGCAACGGTTGGACTGTTGCTCAGGGTGCACGAAACCTCGGTTCTGCCTGCCATGATTGCCTGCCAGGCACTTGCCCTGTGTGCAATGGCCAGAATGCTGGACAAGCCTCTGCTTGGCGCACTCATGCTAGGCCTGGCGCTTGCTGGTGCTTTTCTCACGCGCGGCGGTCCTGGGCTGGCTCCGGTGCTGCTGGCGGTTCCTCTTGCCTTTCAACCTCGTAGCGCACTATGGTCACGGCGCAAATGGCTGTTGGTGACGATTGTCCTGGCTGCCGCTCTGATCCTGGCCTGGTGGATACCTGCCAGTCTGGCTGATCCGCAATGGACCAACGCCTGGTTGCATTGGAACAGCATGAATTTTGGGTTCCCCGATTACAACGTCGCCCTCAGACCCTTACGTGACCTGCCGTGGTTCCTTTGGCCGGTTTGGCCGCTCGCAGGGCTGGCACTCTGGCAATGGCGTCGCTGGATGACGGCACCGCACATCTGGATTCCCCTGAGCGTAGCGCTCGGCCTGGTTCTGGTATTACCCATGATGGAGGAGACTGGCGAGCCAGAATACGTGCTGCTGATCGCCCCCTTGAGTGTGCTGGCAGCATTTGCCTTGCCGACGATGCGTCGCGCGGTCGTCAACACAATAGACTGGTTTGCCTTGATGTGTTTTTCGGTCACAATCGTCTGCGTATGGGTAGGCTGGTTTGCCCTCTATTTCGGCATTCCACACCAGATTCAACTGAATATCCAGCGACTAACCACAGGCTACGAACCACATATCGCCTGGTGGACCGTGATAGTTTCGGGCATCGTGACGCTGATCTGGACCGCTCTGGTGTACTGGCGTATTCGCCTGCACCCAAGCGTACTGTGGCGGGGGGTCATGTTGTGTGCCGCAGGCATCACAATTACCTGGACACTACTCGTTCTGCTCTGGATGCCTGCGGTAGATTACGTCCGTAGCTACCGCCCCATGTCTGGCGCGATTCAGGCAGCGCTGGCGCGCATTCCACTGACAGAGGGCCAGACGGCCTGCGTTCGCGCTCAGGGGCTTTCGCTTGGACCACGGGCCTCTTTGTATGTGTTTGATGACATCATTTTCACCTACGATTCCAACTGCCCTTATGTCCTGCAGCAAACTACACTTGAGCAACTAGAGAATGGTTCTGCAGGTTACAGCGATGGCGTAAAAGTCCTCTGGGAAGGCTCCCGGGGTGCTGATCGTTACGATCGCTACAGATTGCTACGTGTTCCGACAAAATGACAGTCGTTGATACCGCTCCGCGTTCCTTTGCAGCAACGCTACGCGCAATATTCAAGCAGGCCTGGCCGATTATGATCAGCCAGTGGGCCAGCATGGCTTTTGGCGTGCTGGATACGGCAATGACCGGCCATGCGAGTTCGACAGATCTCGCAACCCTTGCCTTGTCTATCTCGATCTATATCACCGTGTTTGTCGGTTTGATGGGAGTGATGCACGCACTCATCCCGATCCAGGCTCAATATGTCGGTGCTGGAGACCTCAAGCGCGTGGGTCAGGTCTGGGGCCAGGGTATCTGGGTGTCCTTGCTACTTTCCATACTCGGCGGCACGGTCATGCTATTCCCGGATGTTTGGCTGAGGTTTTCAGGCGATATCCCACCCCTGGTGCGCAAAGAAACCGGCAGTTATCTTCTCGCCCTGACGTTCGCGCTACCGGCGGGACTCATGTACCGAACGGTCTACTCACTGGCGAATGCTGTATCGAGACCTAAATTGGTCATGATGATCAATCTATGTGGCATTGTCCTTAAAATATTTTTTAACTGGTTGCTGATTTTTGGTAACTGGGGTTTGCCAGCACTCGGCGCAACCGGAGCGGGTATCTCGACGGCCATCGTGCTCTGGATCAACCTGCTGATGGGTTTGTGGGTTGTGACACGCACGCCTTTCTACAAGCAATTCGAACTTAAACTCGGTTGGCCAGATCCCCGCATACTCTGGAGTATTCTGAGACTTGGCATCCCCATGGGTGGCTCCTATCTCGTAGAAGTCTGCGCCTTTACCTTCATGACCTTACTGGTGGCACAAGAAGGTATCGCGGTCGTGGGCGGCCACCAGATTATGTCCAACCTGGCTGCGCTAGCCTATATGATGCCGATGTCGATTGGCGTGGCAACCGCCGCCCTCACGGCCCAGCTCATCGGTGCGCAACAAATGCATCAAGCGCATCGCACCAGCATGATGGGATTAGTCATTGGACTATGCGGCGCACTCATAACCTCTACGGTGCTTTATGGTGGTCGCAATCTGATTGTGGCGGCATATACCAACAATCCCGAAGTCGCAGTCGTGGCGTTATCTTTGCTGGCTCTGCTTCCCTTCTTTCATATCGTGGACTCGATGCAGTGCATCAACAGCTATCTGCTACGTGCACACAAAGTCGCCGTGGTGCCTATGCTTTTGCAAACCTTTGCACTAATGATTATTGGCCTGGGTGGCGGCTGGTATATGGGTTTTGGTCCGGGCCGGGCATTTATGGAACCCCTGCGGAATTATTTACTCGCAGGCTCACCGGTCGGCGCAGGCAGTATGTGGCTGATGGCGACTATCGGTCTGTCGGTATCTGCCACCCTACTGCATTGCTGGTATCGCTACATTACGCGTACGCTGCGCGCTTAAGTGACGCGCAGCGTCTATCAGAAAATATTTCCGATTTTTGCAAGTAAGCCAATAATTGCAAGCATGGCTGCTGATTGCGAACTTAGAATCCAAAAAAACTTGCGGTCGACATCTTTGCGCAAGTCGATAATGGACTGATCCAGGCGATCAACCGATTTCATCGTTTGGGTGGCGAGTATTTCGAGGGTAGTGACACGTTTTTCCATTTAGAAATACTAAACATATTTCTCAAAAGAGACAATCCGTAAAGCTAGCAGAAGTTCGAACGGGAACACACTAAATTGTCACTGAATGTTAGCGGCACTTTAAATCCCGTGTTCACTTTTTTGCCAATACCGATCTCGAAGTATTTTTTTATACAACTTCCCTGTTGGATGCCTGGGCAATTCGAATTCAAAATCAATGCTTCGGGGACATTTAAAATCTGCAATATGCTGGCGGCAAAAAACGATGAGTTCTTGGGCTAGCGTCTCACTTGCCAAAGCAGGATCAATCAATTGAACAGCTGCCTTGACTTCTTCGCCAAAATCAGCGTTTGGTATACCAAAAACAGCGACGTCTGCGACCATTGGATGACAGATCAAAATAGACTCAACCTCCTGCGGATAGATATTGACTCCCCCCGAGATGATCATAAAGGCCTTACGGTCGACCAAATAGAGATAACCTTCAGCATCAAGTCTGCCAATATCCCCAAGCGTTGACCAACCCATAGCGTTACGCGTCTGAGCCGTCTTGTGTGGATCATTGTGATAACTAAAATCTGGTCCACCAGAAAAATACACTAATCCTGTTTCACCAACAGCCAATTCACAACCGTTATCATCACAGATGTGCAATGTGCCCAAGGCCGCCTGCCCGACTGAGCCGATATGGCCTAACCATTGCTGACAGGTGATCGAACAAAAGCCGTTATTTTCAGTGCCTGCATAGTACTCATGAATAATTGGTCCCCACCATTGGATCATCTGGTGTTTGACGTCTATCGGGCAAGGCGCGGCAGCGTGCACCACCATTCGCATGGAGCTGAGATCGTATTTTTGACGTAGCTCTGGCGACAGTTTAAGCATACGCACAAACATCGTTGGCACCCATTGACTATGGGTGATGCGGTAGCGTTCAATCAGCGCAAGTGATTGCTCAGGATCAAATTGCTCCATGATGGACACTTCGCCACCGAGTTTAATCGTAGTCATGCTGTGCCTGAGAGGGGCGGCATGATAAAGCGGAGCGGGTGAAAGATAACGGCACTGCTCTGAATAACCGTACAGTCGATCCAGAAGTTCGACAAGAAACGTGCGCTGACCTGCAGATCCGTCGGGCCTCGGCCATTTAACGCCTTTTGGCTGACCCGTCGTTCCAGACGAATACAGCATATCCAGCCCCTGCGCTTCATCATCGATGCGGGAAGTGGGTTGAGAGGCTAAAGCATCTGACCAACTTTCCCAGCCTGGCAATCTAGCGCCAACAGAAAAATACCGTAACGAAGACATTGAAGCGTCTCGTACTGGCTGAACGAGGTCAATCAGATCTGCACCGCAAATCAACACCTTGGCCCCGCAATTCGACACAATAAAGCTGATTTCAGACGCCGTCAGCCGCGTACTGATGGTTGTGTAATAGACGCCTGCACGTTCAGCTCCAAAGCATATTTCGAGAAATTCACGTTGATTTTTGAGGACGATTGCAATGTGGTCCCCAATCTCCACACCACAAGCACGCAAGAGATGTGCAACCTGATTTGATCGCTCCTCAAGCTGACCAAAGGTCACTTCTTCCTGGGATGAGCACATCCGGAACGCGATTGAATCAGAGCTCTGCGCCGTATGACCAATTGGATAAAGCATCTTATCAATCATGATTAATACAGATTTTCCCAAATTGCTGACCACTTTTGATGTAATCGAAAGACGCTTTCAACTCTTCAAATGCAAAAACCTTGTCAATAACAGGACGAATGCAATGTTGAGACATCGCTCTTAACATCGCCTCGAAACCATCACGATGTCCCACTGTAATGCCTTGCAAACGAACCTGCCGCGTGATGATCAGTCCAAGTGAGGTCGACATGGCGGCACCAGACAAAATACCGATCATGGATAAAGTTCCTCCTGGACGGATACAACGCAAAGATTGCGGTAAGGTTTTTTCACCACCGACTTCTAGGATGTGATCAAACCCGGCTCCATTTGTAAGTGCTCTGGCCACCTTGCCCCATTCAGGTGTTTCGCTGTAGTTGATCGTTGCATCTGCCCCCATTGACTTGAGGCGCTCAATTTTGGCATTGCTTGAGGAGATAACCGTGACGTACGCACCGAGCATTTTGGCAAACTGCAGAGCAAACAACGCAACACCGCCAGAGCCTTGAATCAGCAACTGTTCTCCTGGTTTGATTCGACCACACTCAACGAGGGCACTCCACGCCGTGAGCGCAGCACATGGCAAAGTCGAGGCTTCAAGATTACTCAGATATTCTGGAACCTTAACCACCCCCTCTTCGGACAAACACATCAATTCAGACATCGTCCCATCCAGTGGGCCACCCAAAGAATGCGTCAGCCGATTTGCATTGGGTTCACCTGAAATCCAAGTCTGAAAATAAGCAGGACATGCACGATCACCAACTTTGACACGGGTCACGCCCGCACCGACCTCAATCACATCGCCCACGCCATCAGACACGGGGATCAGTGGCAGCTCGCCTGACTGTGAGCCATAGCCTCTTTCGGGCACGATTGGATCACGATAATTGATTGACGAAGCCCGCATGCGTAACAAGACCTGACCAGGGCCAGGCGTTGGATCAGGACGCACACTGATCTTCAAATTTTGAATACCCCAATCACCCTCTACCTGAAACACACGCATATCATTTCCCTTTTTTTAATCAATTGCCTTGATGCTGGCTTTTGCAAATCCGCTCAAGTAGCATTTCAGTCGAGCCATCCGTAAAGCTTGCGATTTGTGCCGCATTCATATGTCGGACAAAGGGATAAGCATCACGCAAACCGTTGGCACCCATGGCATGTAACATTGCCGCAATATGTTTCTCAGCCATACGGGTCGCAAACACTTTTGCCTTGGCAGCAAGGTCCACTACAGGCAGGCCTTCATCCAGACCCCGTGCTGCAGTCTGCACCAGTTGCTGCGCAGCCTCAAGATCGATTGCTGCATCGGCGATGCGCCAGCGCCACCCTTGATGCTGTTCTAGCGTCGATCCAAAGGTCTGACGCGTGGAGCCATATTGCGCAGCAATACGCAAACATTCAGACACCATTCCGCAACACATAGCTGCCACATAAATACGCGCTCCATTAATGGAGGACAGCGCACGTTTAAAAGCGGTTCCAGCCGGGTGAATGAGTTCGTCATGTTTGGCTATGTAGCCATTCAGTTTAAAACTGCTCGTGCCCAGGGGTGACGCCGCAGTGCTTCCAAACTGCTCATTACGCACAAACCCGAAACGGTTCGCATCGACCAAAAACGCTGCGATACCTGCGGCACCTGCTCCTGGTTTTGTCTGGACATACACAAGAATCAAATCAGCAATACTGGCATTGATAATCCAGGATTTTTCACCATCAATACGCCACCCGCGATCATGCGAAGTTGCCATCGTAGTAATGGAAGAAAAGTCAGATCCTGCATGTGGTTCGGTCAAGGCTGTACAAGCGATTTTATCTGCAGATAAAAGCTCTGCAACAAGGCCTGAAATTGCAGGGTCGCCTGGCTTTTTATCCATCCATTGAGTCATATTGTGAATAACGTTATGGGTATTGACCACCGACATCGCAAAGCCAAAATCAGCTCCGGCCAATATTTGAGTAATTTGGGCTTTGCACTGGTAGGATGCCCCTGAGCCCCCCCAAAGCTCAGACACCTCAATCCCAGTCAACCCTTTTTGTGCAGCTAGTTTAAAAAAATACGCTGACGATTCTTTGGTTGCATTCCATTGTTCATAGGGTGCACGATTCAAAGTTGCTGCAATTTCTTTCGCGCCATCTATGAGAGTCTGCTCTCGTTTTGACCAGATTGCCATCTACGCTTTCCTTTTGAATAGCGACTGAGCATTTCGAAACAAGGCAACAATCATGGGCACCACGCCCTTTGGCATAAAAATTGTCGTCGCGATGAGCAATAGACCGTAGACAACCAGTCTCAATGTATCGGCAATGCGAAGATATTCAGGCAAAGCTACGACTAAGAATGCGCCAACAACAGGACCACTCAAGGTGCCACTCCCCCCAAGAATCACAGCAAGAATGGCATTGAGCGATTGATCTACGCCAAACGGTTCAGGATTCAAAAAACCAATAAAAGGTGCATAAAGTGCTCCGGCTAAACCTGCAAGCCACGCACTCATCACAAATGCAAATAATTTGTAGTGCCATGTATCGACACCCACTGCTTGGGCAAGTGTTTCATTTTGGCGGATTGACAGCAGTACCTGCCCGACACGGGAATGTAATATCAGCGCACTACTCAGCGTGGCAAAAATTGCAGCAACCAATACCAGGTAGTAATAACCTTCCCTCCCGTCGAACGAAAGGTGGAACCCAGCCAAACTAAAACCTTCTGGTCTGGGAACATTTGTGATCCCCCCCTCTCCGCCGGTTAGGGAAGTGAAATTATTCAGTATGATGAAAATCACAAGGTTATAAGCAAGCGTCACAATCGCAAAATAGTGTCCCTTGACTCGCAAACTAGGGTAACCAACAAATACCGCAAGTAGCGCTGTGATGAAGGGCGCACAAAACATGGCGACCCATACTGAGACGCCCAGACGCAAACTTAATAATGTTGAGGCATACGCCCCCACCCCCATAAAACCGGCAGAAGCAATTGATACGTAGCCAGTAAAGCCTTGAATCAGATTTTGACCTTGAGCAATTACAACCCAGATCAACGCCAATATCATCAGATGCAGAAAATATGGGGTCGAAACCAAATTGGGAACACAAAACAATAGAACAATCAAAAGCATGAGCCAGAGTCGATTTCTCATGTCAGTTTTCATTTCTTACCCATTAGGCCTTCAGGCCGGAATAGCAGTACAACGATCATCACCATAAAAGCAATCACATCTTTGTAGGAGGATGAGATATAGCCCGCAGCGAGTGATTCGCTGACGCCAAGAATCAGTCCGCCAAGAATTGCGCCAGGAATGGATCCGAGACCACCAAGAATCAGAACAGCAAAACCCTTGATTACCAGACTCTCACCCATTCCAGGGGCAAGCGCAAGCATTGCGCCCACAAGTGCTCCCCCAGCCACACCAAGCGCTGAGGACAAACCAAAAACGACATAGGCAACTGCATTGGCATTGACACCCATGAGTGTTGCTGCACCACGATTTTGAGCAACTGCACGGATAGCACGTCCTGTCTTTGTACGACTGACAAATAACCACATCGCAATCAGTAGGACGGCCGTACAGCCCAATACAACCATACGCAACTCAGTAATCACAATACCCAGAAAATTGTAGACGTGGGTATAGGTTGTACGCACGACGATCTGATCAGGACCAAACGTCAAAAGATTGAGTCCATCGAGCACCATGGTCAGCCCTAAGGCAATAATGAATGCATTAATGGGCGGAGCATTCTGTACTGGACGATAGGCGAGTCGTTCAATCACAATGCCAAATAATGCACCTATCAGCATTGCTAGGAATACAGCAACAAAAAAAGGTAAGCCAAACTTTTCTATCAAAATGAAAGCGATGTAGCCTCCGGACATCGCGACCACACCATGTGCAAAATGCGCGATACCCAAAATGCCAAATACGATAGTCAAGCCAATGCCGATGAGTGTATAGACAGCACCGATTGCCAGCCCGTTAAAAATCTGTTGGACAAGTTCAGTCATGTATTGCTCATCGGCTATTGGGCTGAGTGTTCATTTATAAAAATTACTTACGCAGACTTTTTAAATAAGCTGAATACGCTACGGCGTCCGAGGGAAGATCAGAGACATAGACCCACTTCCCTTTTTGCCACTGGAATGCACCATTAGCGGTATAAGCCTGACCATTTTCATCGAACATCTTGCCTGCAACGGGCAAATACTTCATCACGGCTTCGGTCGGAATCGCAAGATTATGAGCAGCGGATGCAACCTTAGCTGGGTCAGTCGCTGTTGCTGCTGCCTCAATGGCATTCTTCAGAACATAGACCTGATCATAGGCATAGGGCGAACTTGGGGCGGCAGCCATACCAAATTTTTTGTTGTAGTTTGCCGCATAATCTTTGGCAGTGGGTCCCAAGGCATCGAGTGTGAGTTCGAGTGGACGTAAATCCCAAACGCCTTCCATTTGCTCAGAAGTGGCGACTTTCAGGAACTGCTCCTCACTACCACTCGTAAATCCGTAACGAGGCAGATTCATACCCATTTCAACGGATTGGCGATAGACGAAAGCAGCCGGTTCGATGTAACCAATCACGAGCAACGCTTCAGGGTTCAGTGCACGAACTTTGGTCAACTGGGGTGTCATGTCACGATCTTTGAGCCCGAAGGATTCCCGTGCAACGACTTTTCCACCTGCCCGCGTGAACTCTCGCTCAAAAGCCTCAAGGTACTGCGCATACAGTGCAACATCGAGGTTTCCAATGACGGCGATATTTTTCACGCCTTTCTGTGCGACAAACGTTCCTGCTGATGCACCCGTAAAGTCTGCCGGCGGTCGTGTACGCAGCAGGTTAGCTGCGCCCTGTGTGGTGATACTGCGCTCGGCGGCATTGCCCACGAGCATCACAACGGGCTCTTTGGAGATAAACGAAGCCACAGCACTGGTGGGTCCCGAACAGCAAAAACCAACAATGTATTTGACGTTATCCCGGTCAATCAGTTTACGAACAACGTTCGTGCCTTCCGTCGGATTAGCTTTATCGTCATAGGCAATGACATTCAGTTTATATATATCTGCACCCGCCTTGACTCCGCCACGTGCGTTGATTTCTTCTACTGCCATCTTGACCGCATTGGACTGCGGCAGGCCATACACAGCTCCAGGACCAGTGAGTGCATCGCTGACTCCGATATCGAGCGTTTTATCAGCGGCAAAAATCGAACCTGATAAAACGGCCATACAGGTTGCAACAACGGTATGTTTGAATATTTTTCTAGTAGCATGATGCATAACAGTCTCCTTGGTAGTTTTTATATTTTTTGCTTACGTATGACTTTCCTGGCTAATGCCCCAGGTAAGCATTACTCACTTCAGGATCGGACATCAATTCTCTACCCGTACCCTGCAAAACGATTTCACCTGCTTCGAACAAATAGGCCTGATCTGCAAGTCCAAGCGCCATCCTGGCATTTTGTTCGACTAACAAGATAGTGGTACCTGCTTCTTTGATCCGGGCAATGGTTTCACCGACCTCTTGAACGATTTTTGGTGCGAGCCCCAATGAGGGTTCATCAAAAATACAAAGTTTGGGTCGAGACATCAATGCGCGACCAATCGCAAGCATCTCTTGTTCACCACCTGAAAGAGTTCCAGCCATCTGCATCGCGCGTTTACGTAACACAGGAAACATATCCATCATGCGATCGAGATCGTGTTGCTGTTCTGCATCTCGGCGCGTATGCGCACCCATCTTGAGATTCTCTGTCACAGACATTTCTGGAAAAATCTGTCGCCCCTCTGGACACATTGTGATCCCGTATCTGACAATTTTATGACCCGCTACACCGCTTATTTCTTGCCCTTCAAATGTGATGCTGCCTGAGCGCGGCGTCAATAAACCTGTGATGCAGCGCAAGGTGGTTGATTTACCCGCACCATTCGCCCCGATCAATGTGACACATTGCCCGGACTTCACCTCAAAACTGATCCCATGCAGAATGTCAGTTTTGCCATAACCCGCACGCAGATTTTCTACTTTCAGCATCTCAGTCTGAAGCCCCCAGATAAGCTTCGATCACGGCAGGGTCTGCACGAATCACACCAGGAACATCATCGGCAATCTTTTGTCCGAAATTAAGCACTGCAATGCGTTCGCAGACGTCCATAATCAAACCCATATGATGCTCGATCACCAAGACTGCTATACCTTGCTCACGAACTTTATGAATGATAGTTGCGAGTTCTGCCCGCTCTCTGGCAACCATACCTGCAGCGGGCTCATCTAAGAGCAATAGCTTCGGCTCAGTCGCTAAAGCGGTCGCAATCATGAGTAATCGCTGCTGTGCTGAAGATACCTCTGCGGTGTAATCTCCAGCTTGCGACTCCAAACCAAGCAGCGACAAAATTTTTTCTGCTTTGTCTCTTTGTTTCGATTGATCACTTAATGCCAAGGGCATTTTTAATACATTCGACCATGAAGATTGTTCATAGCGTGTATGGCAAGCCAACTCAACCTGCTCACGTAAAGTGAACTCTCCAAAGAGGGTTGTCGTCTGAAATGTTCGTGCCAAACCATGCATGACGCGTTTACCGATTGGCATTTGAGTGATATTTTTTCCGCCAAACAAAAGCGTTCCACTGGACGGCATAAAAGTGCCAGAAATCAGATTCACGCTCGTAGACTTTCCTGAGCCATTCGGACCGATCAAGCCAACGACCTCACCCGGAGCAATATCAAGCGATAGCGACTTTACGGCGTGCACACCGCCGAATCGTTTATCCAACTCCTTTATCGCGAGCAAAGCATTGGCCATCTGGTTCAGCTTATAGATTAAATCCCGAAGACTTATTTCACCGAGACATTTATTTGAATTGTTTTCTGTTTCTTTGAAGCTGAATATATAATAGACCGGTCGTCTACAAATTAAATCGGTAGTAACCCGAATAATGGCAAACGAACAAATTACAAAACCATTACGCAAAATAAATGCCGCAGAAGCGGCAGCGATCGTTGACAGGCAGAATCTACCTCGATCACTTCAGGCTAAGGCACGAGGTGAAACGCGGATGGCGCTGGTTTGGTGCGGGACAGAACTGCTAACTGAGCGTGGCTTTCAAATTACAGGTATTGAGGAAATCCTGTCACGGGTCGGTGTGCCAAAGGGCTCGTTCTATTATTACTTCAAAAGCAAGCAGGATTTCGGCATAGCGGTGATCAATAACTATGTAGAGTTCTATGACGAAAAAATGAGTCGGATTTTTGATGATTCGTCCTTGCCTCCACTCGCCCGAATCTTGCGTTTTATAGACGAGGGAAAAGATGGCATGTCACGCTACGAGTTCAAACGTGGCTGTTTAATCGGCAACATGGGACAAGAACTCGCCAGTTTGAATGATGAGTTCCGCACGCGACTTGAAGCCGTCCTCCTCTCTTGGGAAGCGCGGTTAAAAGCATGCCTGGATCTCGCTGTCGCAAGCGCTGAATTGCCCAGCACTGCAGATACTGCAGCACTATCTAATTTTTTCTGGATTGGCTGGGAAGGTGCCATTCTCAGAGCAAAGCTCACATGCAGCACAGCTCCCCTGGATCAATTTTCCAATATGTTTTTTTCTACTTGCCTTCAATCAAATAAGTAATGTAAGGCTCGAACGCAAGTGTTGTCCGCTCAGTGCGGACGGCGATCAACCACCCGTCTGGCTTTACCAGTCAGTGAGCGTTCAACCTTACCCGCCTCAGTCACCCTGATGGCAGCGGAAATACCGATATAGGATTTGACCGCGTGCTTGAGCTGCACGCCCAACTGGGTGCGCTCGGCTTCATTCAGATAATCAAACTCAGGACGCACTTCGGTCATGATTTCAACATCATCGAGATTACCGTTTTTGCTCAGCATGATCTGGTAGTGCGGTGCGAGCTGGGGGATCTTAAGCACGAGCTCTTCGACCTGCGTTGGGAACATGTTCACACCACGAATGATGAGCATGTCATCGCTGCGGCCCGTGATCTTGTCCATGCGGCGCATGCTGCGCGAGCTCGGTGGCAGCAGTCGTGTCAAATCACGCGTGCGGTAACGAATAACCGGCATGGCCTCTTTACTGAGCGAAGTGAATACCAGCTCACCCATTTCACCGTCCGCGACGACCTCACCGGTTTCGGGATTGATGATTTCGGGATAGAAATGGTCTTCCCAGATCACTGGGCCATCTTTTGTTTCTACGCATTCACTTGCGACGCCTGGGCCCATGACTTCGGACAGACCATAGATGTCGACGGCGTCGATGCCTGAACCTGATTCAATATCCGCTCTCATCTGCCCTGTCCAGGGCTCTGCACCAAAGATCCCGATACGCAGGGATGATTGGCGAGGATCGATATCCTGACGCTTCATCTCATCGAGGATATTGCAAAAATAAGAGGGCGTGACCATGATGATGTCAGGACGGAAGTCCTGGATCAGCTGGACTTGTTTCTCGGTCTGGCCACCCGACATCGGGATGACGGTACAGCCCAGACGCTCGGCGCCATAATGTGCGCCCATCCCGCCTGTGAATAAGCCATAGCCATAGGCGATGTGCACGATATCTCCAGCACGACCGCCTGCGGCCCGAATCGAACGGGCGACAAGATTGGCCCAGTTATCGATGTCTTTGAGGGTATAGCCAACAACGGTAGGCTTACCCGTCGTGCCAGAGCTCGCATGAATCCGCGCCACTTGCTCGCGCGGAACTGCAAACATTCCAAACGGATAGTTATCGCGCAGATCCGTTTTTTTGGTAAACGGAAATTTGGAGATATCGGACAACTGCTTCAGATCATCAGGATGAACCCCTGCATCATCAAAAGACTTGCGATAGAACGGTACGTTCTCGTAGGCGTGTTTGAGTGACCATTTGAGCCGTTCAAGTTGCAAAGCGGAAATCTCATCGCGGCTCGCATGCTCGATCGGATCAAGCACTGCATCCTTAGGTCTGGTTGTCATGTATGTGTCTCCTGCGTTTGAACTTGAATAGGGTTAGAACAAGGTTTAAAGCTCTGCCTCGGTGCCGATCACTTGGCCTTTAATCCGGTAAGAGCGTCCTCTGAACAGCGCCAGTACCCGGCCATCCTGATTGGTAATCGTGACATCGTAAATTCCGGTCCTGCCGGCCAGCGAACGCTCCTTTGCATGGGCACTCAGGACATCACCCTCAAAGCCAGGAGCCAGAAAATCGATGGTGCAACCGGAGGCTACTGTATTCAGATTGCGCGAATTGCAGGCAAAGGCAAAGGTGCTGTCTGCGAAAGCAAATAAAAATCCACCATGACACGTCTGGTGACCATTGAGCATGTCGCGACGTACGGTCATGTGCATCCGTGCCTCGCCGGGTGCGATCATGTCAAGCTCCACGCCCATTGCCTGGGTCGCAGGATCCACCGAATACATACCGGCCCCTACCGCTTCGGCTAACACTTGAGGATCAGCGGGTACCTCTAACTCAGCAAGAGCTGAACGACTCATGACTATTCGCCTTTGAATTGTGGTGTGCGTTTAGCTAAAAAGGCAGCCACACCCTCGGCATAATCGCTGCTGCGCCCAAGCTCACGCATCAGGTCACGCTCCAGATCGAGCTGTGCATCGAGCGTATTGTTCAGGCTTGCATTGAGTGCCTGCTTGGTAAACGCCAGACCTTTTGTGGGCGCCTGCGCAAAATGGGCGGCAAGCCGATCCAGCTCAGAATCAAAATCTTCATCGGGCACACATTTCCAGATCAGACCCCAGTCCTGTGCTTCACGCGCACTGAGCTTGTCACCCAGCAGCGACAAGCCCATCGCGCGCGCCTGACCAACCAGACGTGGTAGCGCAAACGTCCCACCCGTATCGGGCAGTAAACCCAGCCGGCAAAACGCCTGTATAAAAGAAGATGACTCCTTGGCAATCACGATATCGCCCGCCAGCGCAATATTTGCACCCGCTCCTGCAGCGACACCATTGACCCCGACCAGCACAGGACACAGCAACGCACGCAATCTTCTGACTAGCGGCGCGTAGTAGGTTTCGATGGTCATGCCCAGATCAGGCGGTGCATCCCCCGCGGACATCTGGCGATCACTTAAGTCCTGACCGGCACAAAACCCACGGCCAGCACCGGTGATCACCAACACCCTTGCCCCACCTTGTTCAACCTGCGTCAAGGCGTCGGCGATTTCACCATGCATATGCGCGGTAAAACTGTTGAGTTTGTCAGGACGATTCAAGGTCAGGCGCGCAATGCCCGCCTCGAAGGAAAAAATAATGTCTTGATAAGCCATAAGTCCTCAGGCGTGCCAGCGGGTTTGAACAACACGGAAACGATTCGCGACAAATGCTGAGTCCGAGAGCGCGGCATTGGCTGCCGGATTCGCGCCTGTACCATGAAAGTCGCTAAACGCTGCGGTCTGATTCACAAATACAGCACCCGTCAAATTCAAGGACAGCGACACACCTGCAATCTCCGCAGCATCTTGCATCTCAGCGCGAACAGCAGCATGGGTGGTGTATCCGGCCAGAGACAGAGCGCCGTGGTCTTGCACCATTTTGGTTGCGATCTCAATACTCTGTTTCGTCGATGCAGTCGCCACGACAAAGGCAATCGGGCCAAACCATTCACGACTGATTGCGGGATGATCAGCGGGCGCACTCAGAACGAGTGGTGTCTGTACGCAGGCATCGGGGAACTGGGGATGCACCAGGGCAAGACTGTCTGCCAGAATCGGCAATCCCAGCGCACGTGCTTCGGCGATGCGAGCCTGCGTAGCTGCGTTCTGGATAGCACCGGTCAGCTCGACTGCTTTGGCTGGATCTGCAAGTAATTTTTGCACCGACGTTGCAATCGCTTGGGCAACCTCATCGAACGACACACGGCCAGTCGACGTCTCGATTCCATCCGCAGGCACGTAAATGTTTTGTGGCGCGGTACACATCTGACCCGAGTACAAGGCCAGTGAGAAGGCAATATTTCGGGCAACGGATTTCAAATCAACGGCGGAGTCGATGATGATCTGATTAACCCCGGATTTTTCGGTATAGACCTGTGCTTGCCGGGCGTGTGTCTCGAGCCAGTTACCGTTAGCTGAGCTACCTGTGAAATCAATAATCTTGACTTCAGGACGCAGCGCCAATTCCTGGGCGGTCTGTTCTCCTTGAACGTGCGCGGCAAGCATCACGACATCCGGATTGAAACCTGCTTCTTTGAGGACTTCTCGGGCAATTTTGACCGTCATCGCAAGTGGCAAGATCGCACCTGGATGCGGTTTGACGATCACCGCATTGCCCGTTGCCAGACTTGCGAACATTCCAGGATAACCATTCCAGGTCGGGAAAGTCGAACAACCGATCACCAGCGCAATGCCACGCGGCACAATCGAAAAGTGCTTGTGCATGGTAATGGGATCGTTCTTGCCTTGGGGCTTGACCCACTGGGCCTCGCCGGGGATGCGCGACATCTCTTGCCAGGCATAGGTCACCGCCTCAACGCCACGGTCCTGGGCGTGTGGCCCACCTGCCTGAAAGGCCATCATAAAACCCTGTCCTGTCGTGTGCTGAACAGCATAGGCAATATCGAAACTCGCACGATTCAAGCGGTGCAGGATTTCAAGTGAGACACCCACCCAGACTTTGGGTCCGGCGCGTCGCCAGTCTTGCCAGGCTTGTGTGCTGGCTTGAATCAGTGTGTCGACTGACAGTTTGGGATAGGTGATTCCCAAAGCGCCATCAAAGGGTGAAACTTCACCACCTACCTGCGCACCTGAGGCGAGGCCTGTCAGCTCAGCGTCTACGACAAAGGTGTGGTTGCGTTGCGCATCGAATGCCGCCTTGGCCGCATCATTTGCGGATTCGCCATATACGCGAGGGCTCGGCATTTCAGTAAATGGACTCCAGTAACCACGAGTGCCTGCAGCAAGCACAGCCTGGTCGAGTAACGCTTGATGACGAGCAAAAAAGTCTACAGACACGTCGAAATTCTCCAAAGAATACATTCTAAAAATATGACTGATCAGCGAGGGCCGCGCTCAGGTTTCCTGATCAAAATCGATCACAACTTTATCGGTCACGGGATAGCTCTGGCAAGTCAGGACAAAGCCACGAGCGACTTCGTAATCTTCGAGAGCAAAATTGACATCCATGTCGACCTCACCCTCGACGACTTTGCAACGGCAGGTTGAACAGACCCCACCCTTGCATGAGTAAGGCAGTTCGAGACCTTGTGCGAGTGCAGCATCAAGCAGGTTGTCCTGATTTTTTTGGATCATCAGTGTGCGTGTGCGACCATCTTGAATGACAGTCAGTTCACATTCACCTTTACCGGGGGCAACACGTGCCTCATGTCCCGTTTTTAAGGCGCGTGGGCCTTTGGGTGCACCAAACAATTCAAACTTGATGCGATCTTTAGGAATGCCTTTTTGCTGGAGTCCCTGCACGACATCTTCAATCATGGTCTGCGGACCACAGACAAACGCGTAATCAATTTCCGTTGGATCGAGCCAGACTGAAAGCAATTCATTGACCTTAGGGCCATCGAGTCTGCCATTGAACAACTCGATATCCTGATTTTCACGGCTCATCACAAACACAACTGAAAAACGCTCCATATAGAGGTTTTTCAGATCTTCGATTTCTTCGCGGAACAAGACTGAGGACGAAGCACGATTGCCATAAAACAAGGTAAAGCGGCTGTCTGGTTCAATAGAAAGTGCGGACTTGACCAATGAAAAGATAGGCGTGATACCACTGCCCACGGCAAAGGCTACATAGTGTCGTGAATGCTCCGGGGAGAAATCCACCGTAAAGTTGCCCGCAGGTGGCATCACATCAATCAACTGGCCAGACTGCAGTTCAGTATTGGCCCAAGTTGAAAATGCACCATCATCCAGGCGCTTGATAGCCACGCGCAGCACACCATCAAGTGGCGCCGAGCAAATCGAATAGGAACGGCGGACTTCTTCACCACCGAGCTCAGTGCGCAAGGTCAAATATTGTCCTGGGCGAAAGTTATAGAGGCTCTCCAGGGCTGGCGGTACTTCAAATGTGACGACGACTGCATCACGAGTATTACGTGCAACAGACATCACTGGCAAAGAATAAAATTGACTCATCGTGGCACCCTGATTAGTGCGTTTTAAAATAATCAAATGGTTCTCGACAGGCCGAACACCGATAAAGTGCTTTGCATGCTGTTGAACCAAAATCACTGATCAGCCTCGTCGAGTTGGATCCGCATTGCGGACAGGGCACAGGCGGCATCGCGGCACGGGGCTTGAGGCCAGAGATATCAATCGCGGACTGAACAGGTGGCGCAATGCCATAGCCTTTGAGTGCTGCACGCCCTTTGGGAGTCATCCAGTCTGTCGTCCAGGCCGGTGAAATTTGCGTGGCAACCCGCACCTGAGCGATTGCGTGATCGTGCAGACACTGTTCGATACCCCGCGTAATTTCGAACATCGCAGGACATCCGGAATAGGTTGGCGTAATGGTCACGACGCAGACCCCCTGCTCCCAGGCAACGTCTCGGACGACGCCAAGGTCCACAATCGACAAAACAGGAATTTCAGGATCGGCAACGCTGCCAAGCCATTGGAGGATCTGTTCAGGTTGCGCGGGCGCTGTCAGCCCTGGATTCACCACGAAGCTCCAGGATAGGCTCTAGGCAGGAACTGCATCTCTGCGAGCAGAAATCCCAGGTGCTCGGTATGACGTCCGCTGCGCCCCCCACGAAAGGCCAAATGCATTGCCGCTTCAGGCGCTGGTAGCGTCAGTGTCGACTCGGCAATCACCTGCGCAACATGCGCTTGCCAGGCGGGCTGTAATGATGAAAGTAATGGCCCCCATCCTTGATTATCCCAAACTGCATCGACCTCATCATCGACAAAGAGTTCGCCGACATATGGCCAGAGTGCGTCGATGGCCTGCTGCATACGCTGGTGGCTTTCAGTCGTGCCGTCGCCCAAGCGAATCACCATATCCGACGACCGTCTGACGTGATAAGTCACTTCTTTAAGGGATTTTGTAGCAATGGCTGCGATATCTTCACGACTGGATTGCGTCAATTTCTCAAGCAGGAAGTAATGCCATACATCAAAGAAAAACTGTCGAACCATCGTTCGGGCGTAATCCTGATCAGGCAGTTCAGCCAGCAGTACATTGCGGAATTGATGCGCATCGCGCAAATAGGCGATTGCGTCTTCGTCTCGTCCGGCTTGCTCGAGCTCTCCAGCCAAGGTGAGCCACAAGCGCGCCTGACCCAGCAAATCCAGGGAAACATTGGTCAGCGCCATGTCTTCTTCGATGGCTGGACCGTGTCCGCACCAGGCCGACAATCTTTGCGATAGCACCAGCGCACTATCGCCCAACCGCAACAGGCCTTCGACCAGCGGAGTATTCTTTAACTTGGAAGCAGCAGTCATGTTCCCGGCCTTACATGTGCTTGACTTCTTCCGGCATCGGAAAGAAAGTCGGATGGCGATAGACCTTGCTATTTGCAGGCTCGAACAGCGAATCTTTTTCGGCCGGGCTACTCGCGGTGATGTCAGCTGCGCGTACAACCCAGATGCTCATTCCCTCATTGCGGCGCGTATAAACATCTCGCGCGTGATTGATTGCCATTTCTGCATCAGTCGCATGCAAACTGCCAACATGCTTATGTGCCAAGCCATGCTGACTACGAATGAATACCTCCCAGAGAGGTACGTTTTTAGTTGTCATGTCTATTCCTCATCTCCAGACTCAAGTCTGGTTAATCTCAAAGATGTGAGCGGCTCAGGCAGCTACCCGCGCTTCTTTTTTTTCAGCGTAGGCTGTCATGGCCTCTCGCACCCAGGCACCCTTTGCGTGCGCATCCCGCCTGGCTTGCAGACGTTCGCGGTTACAGGGGCCATTACCCTTGAGTACGGCATAGAATTCTGACCAGTCAATCTCGCCAAAATCATAATGACCGCGCGCAGCATTCCATTTCAAATCAGGATCCGGTACCGTTAACCCTAAAAACTCAGCCTGGGGAACGGTCTGGTCAACCATCTTCTGGCGCAATTCGTCATTTGAGAACAGCTTGATCTTCCAGGCCATTGATTGCGCACTATTGGTCGACTCTGCATCGGAAGGGCCGAACATCATCAGTGCAGGCCACCACCAGCGATTAAATGCCTCTTGCACCATCGCACGCTGCGCGTCTGTGCCGTCCTTGCACATGGACAGCAGCAAATCGTAGCCCTGGCGCTGATGAAAGGATTCTTCTTTACAGACACGCACCATGGCACGCGCGTAAGGCCCATAAGAGCATCTGCATAGCGGAATCTGATTAATAATGGCCGAGCCATCCACCAGCCAGCCAACCATGCCAATATCAGCCCAGGTTAGCGTGGGATAGTTAAAAATACTTGAATATTTTGCGCGGCCTGCAAGTAAATCGTCGACCAAGTCTTCACGTGACACGCCAAGCGTTTCGGCAGCACTGTAGAGATATAGACCGTGTCCGCCCTCGTCCTGAATCTTGGCGAGCAAAATCGCCTTACGCTTGAGCGAGGGTGCGCGCGTGACCCAATTACCCTCGGGCAACATGCCAACAATTTCTGAATGTGCATGCTGGGAAATCTGGCGCACCAGTGTCTTACGGTACGCCTCTGGCATCCAGTCTTTAGGTTCGATCTTGATGCCGTCATCGATACGGCGCTGAAAAGCCTGCTCGGCTCCGGAGAGCTGGTCTGCAGTTCTGACCTGAGTGACGCCGGTTTCGACAAGTTGTGCGTACATGGGGATCTCTCCGGAATGGTGAATGATTCAGTTGTGCGGTGAAAACAAAGTAACTATATTATTTAATACATAATTTTCGCTGTCAACAGAAATACTGTATCACTTTCAATTTTATGTATCATATTGAGGATTACCCTAATTCAGCTCGTTCTCTTTTGACTGCAACGCATGCCAACAACAAATCGAAGTCTTCGTGCGCATCTGAACACCTTGATTCAGGAAGATCCTCCCCGCGCTAAATCCCTTTGCGTGACCGTGCTGGGTGATGAGGTCGGGCCGCACGGCGGCGTGGCATGGCTGGGGGATCTGATCGCGTTGCTTGAGCCTCTGGGCATCAACGAACGCCTGCTCAGGACGAGCGTATTTCGACTCGTCGCACAAGGCTGGCTTAAATCCGAGCGCGAAGGCAGGCGTTCAAGGTATGCGCTCGCAGATCAGGGCATCAAACTCACGGCACGTGCCTCTGGCCGGATCTATGTAGGTCCGCCAATCGAATGGGATGACTCCTGGACGATCGTCATCTTGCCTCGCGTTGGCAGCCATGGTCTGGCCGAGCGCACCGCACTGAAGAATCAGTTGGTATGGGAGGGTTTTGGGGTGCTGGCACCTGGCGTCTTTGCGCATCCGCACGCAGATGCGCGCGTCGCACACGACATTCTTGAAAAACTGGGTATTCCAGACCTGGCACTGGTTTTACATGCCAATGACAACGCCGCGCCTAACGGTCTGCCGATTGCCAGTCTTGCGAACCAGTGCTGGAACCTGGATGCACTCTCGATTCAGTATCAGCGGTTTTATGAACGGTTTGCGCCGTTCGAGCAGTTGATCGGACCCGAAATCGAACCAGAGCTTGCGCACATGCTGCGCGCGTTGCTCGTGCATGCCTGGCGACGGGTTGTCCTGCACGATCCACAATTGCCTGCAGCCATGCTGCCTGCACGCTGGCCCGGACAGACTGCCCGCGCATTATGCGAAAGACTGTATTGGCGTCTGTTTATAGGCAGTGAACACTACCTTCAGGAGCGCCTGAAACCTGAAAACCCGCAGCACCAGCCAATTGCAGACTCTGTATATACGCGCTTTGGCGGTGCGCCTGACTCAGTGATTATGGCTGTGCGTCAGCAGCGCCATCTAGCCTGATGAAGTGCTCGCGGTAGTATTTCAGTTCTTCGATTGATTCGTGAATATCGGCAAGCGCTTCGTGCTTGCTGTGCTTTTCAAAACCCTTGAGTAGTGAGGGTTTCCAGCGACGTGCAAGCTCTTTGAGGGTGCTGACATCAATTGTGCGGTAGTGAAAGAACTGCTCGAGTTTTGGCATGTAATTGAACATGAACCGGCGATCCTGGCTCACCGTATTGCCACACAAAGGTGATTTGCCTGCTGGCACGTATTGAGACATAAAAGCAATCAATTCGTCTTCGGCTTGTGCCTCTGTCGTGGTTGAGGCCTTGACTTTCGCAGTCAGTCCGCTTTTGCCGTGTGTCGAAATATTCCACTTGTCCATGGCATCGAGCAAGCTGTCGGGCTGATGGATCACCAATACCGGACCTTCTGCCACCACGGTCAAATCGGGTTCTGTAATGACTACGGCCACTTCGATGATGCGTTCTTTTTCTGGATCCAGGCCAGTCATCTCCATGTCGACCCACACCAGACGGAACTCGTTGGTTGTAGGGGTTGCAATCGCAGTCCTGGTCCCTTTTTTTACAGCCTTGGCAGTGGTGTTAGCCATATAATCATCCAATTAAAACGTGATTTTCTCACACCAACAGGTCTTATGCTCACCACACTCTTTATCGCTTTCTTGCTCTCAACTCTGGTCGTGCGTCTTTGGCTCGCCATGCGTCAGGTTCGGCATGTGCTGTCGCATCGTTCTGCCGTGCCAACAGAATTCACTGGCCAAATCAGTCTGAGCAGTCATCAGCGTGCCGCAGACTATACCGCTGCGCGGGTTCGGCTAGCTGTTTTTGAGACAATTTTTGATGCCGCTGTGCTGGTTGTGTTGACTCTGATGGGTGGTTTGCAGTTGCTCGATACGTTTGTCAGCACGCTTGCGACGCATGAACTCTTGCGTCAGATGCTGCTAATGGTGAGCCTGGGGCTGGTGCTCGGTGTATTGGGACTGCCTTTTTCTGTTTACCGCCAGTTCGGACTTGAAGCAAAATTCGGCTTTAACCGGATGACACCCCGACTGTTCGTCATGGATGCCATCAAAGGTCTGCTTGTGGCGGCAATAATGGGCCTGCCCCTGCTCGCAGCCGTGTTGTGGCTCATGGCCGAGGCCGGCACGTTATGGTGGCTTTGGGCCTGGGGCTTGTGGTCCGGCTTTAACATCCTGGCGCTGCTGATTTATCCAACCTGGATCGCTCCCCTATTTAATAAATTCACCCCGCTTTCCGATGCGAACCTCGCCACCAGCATCAATGGCCTGGCTAAACGTTGTGGCTTTGCCTTAAATGGCCTGTTTGTCATGGACGGATCCAAACGCTCGGCGCACGGCAATGCTTATTTCACGGGGTTTGGACGTACCCGCAGGATTGTATTTTTCGATACCCTGCTCTCTCGCCTGACGACTGATGAAATCATTGCTGTCCTGGCACATGAGCTGGGGCATTTCAAGCATCATCACGTCATCAAACGCATGGTGATGAGCTTTGCAGGCGCGCTCTTTTTCTTTGCCATCCTGGGCTGGCTCGCCCAACAAACCTGGTTCTACACTGATTTAGGCGTGACGCCTCGCCTGGGTGGCCGTAATGATGCGATGGCGCTGATTCTATTTTTCATGGTGATCCCGGTCTTTACTTTTGCACTCACGCCACTGTTTAGCTGGCTCTCGCGCAAAGATGAGTTTCAGGCAGACCATTTCGCCTCCACCCAGAGTGATGCACGTCAACTGGTGTCCGCTCTGGTCAAACTGGTGGATGACAATGCCTCGACGCTGACACCGGACCCGGTGCACTCAGCCTTCTATGACAGCCATCCTCCAGCCGCCATCCGTATTCAACAGCTGCTGGCAGCATGACCGCCCACGTTCAGGGTCGCGTCATTGCGGCACACGGTCGGCACTATACGGTTGAGCTGCCTGAAGGTGACTTGATCAAGTGCTTTCCGCGGGGCAAGAAAAATGATGCAACAGTCGGCGATTATGTGGAGCTGACCATGCAGGGGCAGGACGAGGCCGCGCTTGAAAAAGTGCTGGAACGTAAAAACCTGCTGTTCAGATCTGACGAGTCACGCAGCAAACAATTTGCGGCCAATGTCGATCAGTTAATGATCATCATCGCCGTCGCACCGAACTTTTCGGATGACTTGCTGGGGCGCACGCTCGCAGGTGCCTGGTCTGCAGGCATCACACCCGTTATCGTGCTCAACAAAGTTGACTTGCTCGAGGGCCTTGAAGCCGCGCGCGCCAAGCTCGCGCCCTTTCATCAACTCGGTGTGCAGATTATTGAAATTTGCGCGCGAGATCCGCAACAAGTGCAAGACCGCATCCTGCCCTTGCTCAAAGACAAGACCACACTGTTGCTCGGCCAAAGTGCCATGGGCAAATCCACGCTGCTCAACACGCTCGTGCCTCTCGCAATGGCAGCCACACGCGAACACTCTGTCGCACTGGGAGCCGGCAAACACACCACCACCAGCACGCGTCTCTACCATTTACCCGAAGCTGGCGGTGATCTGATCGACTCACCTGGCTTTCAGGGCTTTGGATTGCTACACCTGAGTCGCGAAGACATCGAACGTGGCTTTCCTGAGTTCAGCCCTTACATTCCAGAGTGCCGTTTTTATAACTGTACGCATCAGCATGAACCAAACTGTGGTGTCCTGGCAGCACTGGGTCGGCATGAAATCAATGCGGCCAGGCACGCACTTTACATTCGACTGATCGAAGCCAAAGCCGCGCACGACTCCTATAGCTAAGTTGAGGTCTGGGCAGAGGCTGCCTCAGACAGGATCTGACACAGTCCGAGAAGCATGGCGGCTGTCGCACCCCAAATAAAATACTGATTCCAGGGTGCCGAATAGTATTGGCGCGTGCTGCCATCGGTCAGGGTCGCATGATGCAGTCGGAAGTGTTCAGGGTTGGTCAGAAATGCGAGCGGGACTTCAAATACCTCGGCCACCTCGAATGTGTCAGGATTGAGCTCAAAACCCGGCCTCACGAGTGCTGTCACAGGGGTAATGGCAAAGCCTGACGAGGTCAGGTATCTGGGCAGCTCTCCAAGCACTTCGACAAAATCCCGCATCAAACCTGTCTCTTCTTCTGTTTCGCGTAACGCGGCTGCCACCACACTTTGATCGCTTGACTCGATTCGTCCCCCCGGAAAACTGATCTGTCCGGCGTGATCGTTCAAATGGGCGGTGCGTTGCGTGAGCAGCACCGTCAAGCCCTCTGGGCGCATGACAATCGGCACCAGTACTGCGGCCTCGACGGGAGTACCCTCTCGTCCTGGATAGCGCTTGGCGGACTCGTCCGGAATATCCAGACGGCGCTGGATATTCGAAGACAGCACCGAACGGATCGCACTGGCAGTCAACAGCTCTGCGGGGACGGCAGAAAAAGCATGGGTCGTCGTGACCCAAGGTTGCACATGTGGATCAAAAGCTGTTTTGAATGGGGGCCGTCGCACACGCGGGGCGCTGGGGATGCGATCAGACATATCTGGCTATTTTCAAGTCATTCAGAAAAAATTTAAATCAATTTGCAATGAGTAACTCCTTTTTAACCGAATCTTTGTCACAATAGGAAATGATTGAATTTACGGCATTTTCCTTGTTCCCAACTTCCTTTCTCATGTACACCCTATGACAGCCATATTGATTCAGGGCGGCCGCGTCCTCGATGTAGAAGCACTTTCTGTCCTGAACTGCGATGTACTGATCGAACAAGGCAAGATCACTCAGACAGGGTTAAACCTGAAAACGCCTGCAGACGTCCAGATCATTGACGCCACAGGTCTGACGGTCATGCCTGGCATGATTGATTGCCATACGCATATTGTCGCGTCACAGGTTAATCTGGGCTTGAATGCGAATTTGCCCAATGCCCTGGCGACCTTACGCGCCGTCCCGATCCTGTCGGGCATCCTGATGCGCGGATTTACGACCGTGCGCGATGCGGGCGGCGCAAACTGGAGCCTGGCCGAAGCCACCCGAACCGATATCATTGACGGACCCAGACTATTTACCTCCGGCCGCGCCCTGTCGCAGACAGGTGGGCATGGAGACATGCGCCCACGCAGCGACATCATGGAGCCGTGCGCCTGCTCCCAAAGAATTGGCAATATTGCCCGCGTCGTTGACGGCGTTGACAACATTCGCCTGGCTGTGCGCGAAGAAATCCAGATGGGTGCCACCCAGATCAAGATCATGGCCTCAGGCGGCGTCGCCTCGCCCAACGATCCGATTCATTTTCTGGGCTATTCCGAAAATGAAATACTTGCCGCTGTCGAAGAAGCGGGTAACGCGGGAACCTACGTGATGGCGCACGCCTACACCCCACAAGCAATTAGCCGCGCCATCAAGTTCGGCGTACGCACCATCGAACACGGCAATCTGGTTGATGCAGATACTGCAACCCTGATGCATGAGCACAACGCTTTTATGGTGCCTACACTTGTGACCTACGAGGCACTGGCCAACGAAGGGGCAAGCCTGGGCTTTCCGGCAGAGTCCGTTGCCAAGATTGAAGCTGTCAGGGGCGATGGTAAAAAGTCTCTCGAAATCCTTGCCAAGGCAGGCGTCAGGATGGGACTCGGGAGTGATCTGCTGGGCGCTTTGCACAGGCATCAATCCAACGAACTCAAATTGCGTGCTGATATTCTCGGCAATGGCATGACATTGCAACAAGCGACGCTGGTCGGTGCCGAAATTCTTGGCATGACAAACCAGCTAGGCGTAATCAAACCAGGGGCTATTGCGGACCTGTTGCTAGTCGATGGGAACCCGCTCACAGACATCACATGCCTGCTTGGCCAGGGTGAGCATATCCGTGTCATTATCAAAGATGGCAAAACCTATAAACAGTGAATATTTTCTGGGGATGACCTTGATGAATCGCAGAAGTTTATTTAAATTTTCCGCAGCGACTGCTGCATTGCAAATGTTGCCAGGTTTTGTGTTCGCCCAACAAGGCGGGACCTTTAAAGTTGGCTCACTTTGCCCTGTGACAGGTGCTGGCAGCCCCTATGGCCCAGGCATGCAGCAGGCCATCCGGATGGCGGTCGACGAAGTCAATGCCGATGGCGGTGCAGCGGGCACCAAGCTCGAACTCTTCGTTGAAGACAGCCAGACTAAACCCGATGCCGCGGTACTGGCCGCAAAAAAACTCATTGAAGTCAATAAGGTACAAGCGCTGCTTGGTACCTGGGCCTCAGGCGTTACGCTGGCAGTCATGCCGCTGACAGAGGCTGCCGGTATCATTGAAATGAATACCTCGGGTGCCCCTGCGATCTCGACACTGGACACCAAAGATCTAGTTTGGCGCTACCAGGCAACCAACGACCGTTTTGGCCAGGCCTTTGCAGAAATTTGCAAAAAGAATGGCTACAAGCGCCCTGCTACGATGGCATTTAATAACGCATCGGGACTGGGCAATACTCAAGGCTTTACCAAAGCCTGGGAAGCCACAGGTGGCAAAGTTGTCGCCCATGTCACGTACGAACCTAATCGTCCGAGCTACCGGAGCGAACTCCAAAAAATTCTCGATGCAAAACCAGATGTCATTGTGACGGGCTCCTACCTCCCGGACTCCACCATTATTCTGCGCGAATGGTTCCAGTCTGGCGTACCCGTCCAGTGGATCATGCCAGGTTGGGCGACTGGTCCTGACCTTGTCAAAGCACTCGGCCCCGAAGTCGTCGAAGGCCTCATCTCTGTAGATAGCGTCTCAAACGAAAAAAGCCCTTCCTACGCACACTTTGATGCGCTCTACACCAAAGCCATGGGCAAACCCGGCTCATCGAACGTCTACGCAGCCATGACCTACGACATGGTGGTTGTTCTGGCGCTGGCAATCGAGGCAGCAGGTCCAGGGGCTACGACCGAGCAGGTCAATGCAAAGATCCGTGAGGTCAGCAATCCAGGCGGAACTCAGGTCTATACCTTTGCAGAAGGTAAAGCCTTGCTGGCCAAAAAAGAAAAGATTAATTACGAAGGTGCCTCCAGCAAACTCGACTTTGATAAATACGGTGACGTCACGCCAGATTTTGGTGTGTATGTCTACGAAAAAGGCGAGCTGGTCCGAAAAGACGTCGTCTCCATTCCTGCTGGCGTATAAGGTTCGTATCAGGTGCTCCGTTGATCCAATTTCTCAACCTCCTGATCAACGGCATCACCGAAGGACTGGTGGTGGCCTTGCCTGCACTCGCGATGACGCTGGTCATGGGTGTCAACCGTTTTCCTAACGCGGCGACGGGTGACTTCATGACCACAGGTGCTTACATGGCAGTGGGCGCGCAGTTGTTTGGCGTTCACTCGCTCGTCATTGCCACGCTACTGGCCTCGGTCGTCACTGCGATCATCTCGGGGGGTGCTTACGAACTCATTTTTAAAAAACTCGCACGCCAACCAATGATCGCCTCACTCCTCGCGGCAATCGGACTGGGCTTTGTATTACGCAGTGTGATTTCTTTTTTTGCCGGACATGAGCAGCGCACATTCAATTTGCCAATCGTGCGTGCCTGGAATTTCGACGGCATCCGTATCCTGCCTTCAGACCTCGCGATTGCTGCCACAGCTCTTGGCTGCTTGTTGTTGGTATTCATCCTGCTCTATCGCACAAGCTTTGGCCGCCAGTTACGTGCGGTCTCAGACAACCCGGATCTTGCCCGGGCAAGTGGCATTCGTGCACGCTACCTGATGGTAGGACTCTGGTTGCTTGTCGGCGTGCTCTCTGCGGTGGGAGGAGTCCTGCTTGGCATGAAAGCCGTGGTGATGCCTGAACTCGGCTGGGATCACCTGATTCCAGCCTTTGCCGCGATGGTACTTGGTGGGATTGGTAGTCCGGTTGGAGCAGTCATTGGGGCGTTGCTGATGTCTGTGGCACAAGAACTTTCAACCCCGCTACTGGGTTCATCCTATAAGCTCGTGATGTCTTTTGGCGTGCTGGCACTGGTCCTGCTGATCCGCCCCGCTGGGCTGATGGGCCGTGTTGAGCTAATCAGGTAAATCATGGCTGCTTATCTTCAGGCGATTGGCATCATCGCCCTCATCTATGCCCTGCTGGCACTGGGTCTGAATTTACAGTTTGGCCTGACCAAACTGGTGAACTTTGGAGTGGTCGCTTTTTTTGCCATCGGTGCGTATACCTCAGCACTATTGGCACTCGCTGGCGTTCCTTTGATCCTGAGCTTTGCTGCGGCACTTCTGCTTGGGGGCCTGAGCGCCATTCCGCTTGGCTTGCTGTCCTTACGACTGCGCGAAGACTACCTCGCAATCGTCACTCTCGGATTTTCTGAGGCTGTGCGCATCACGATCCAGCAAGAGGAGTGGCTCACAAAAGGTGTGCAGGGCTTGCCGGGCATTCCTAAAGTCTTTGCCTCTCTTGGTGCAAGCAACGCCGACACAGCGCTCTTTTTCATCCTGTTACTGGTGACGGCATGCGTTGCGTGGGGCACGGTCCGCCTGACGCGCAGCCCACTGGGGAGACTGCTGCGGGCAATCGGTGATGACGAACCCGCGCTCATGGCGCTTGGCAAGAATCCCACACGATTCAAAGTACAAATTTTCATGGTGGGCGCGGCACTTGCAGGACTCGCAGGTGCGTTTTATGCACACTTCATTACCTTTATCAGTCCCGAGCAGTTCATTCCACTCGTCACTTTTTATGTCTGGATGGGTTTGATCATGGGTGGCTCGGGCACCGTACGTGGTGCACTCGGCGGTGCGGTATTGCTGATGGTATTCCTGGAAGGCTCTCGTTTTATCAAAGACTGGATTCCTGGTGTTTCTGAAGTGCAGATGGCGAGTGTGCGACTGGCGGCGGTGGGGCTAGCACTCATTCTGGTGACGTTATACCGACCCAATGGCATTTTTGGAAAACATCCATCATGATGCTACAGGTCCAATCAGTCAGTTGTCGGTATGGTGGTTTTATCGCGGTAGATGCGGTGTCGCTCTATTTGAATGCCGGTGAAATCCTGGGAATTGCCGGGACCAATGGTGCTGGCAAAAGCACGCTGTTCGCAGCGATTGCGGGGCAACAAGTTGCCAGTGCAGGAAGTATTCATTTTGAGGGCGTCGACATCACAGGTATGGCACCTCATTTACGCGCCCAACGGGGACTCGTGCGTACATTCCAGGTGCCACGTGAATTCAAATCGCTCACTGTTCATGAGAATCTGCTTGCCGCAGCACCGAATCCACAAGGCGAACAATTATTTGCTTCGCTGTTCCATACCGCAGGACGCAATCATCGCGAAAAAATTCTGACAGAAAAAGCCGATCACATTCTGGCATTCCTCAATCTCTCAAAAGTACGTGACACCCTGGCGCAGCAATTATCAGGCGGCCAAAAAAAGCTTCTGGAACTCGGTCGCGTCCTCATGCTGGATCCAACATGCATTTTGCTCGATGAGCCTTTCGCCGGGGTCAATCCAGTGTTGATTGACGAAATCTGTCAGCATGTCCTAACCCTCAATCGACAAGGCATCGCCTTCATTGTGATTGAGCATCATCTGCAAGCCCTGAAGTCTCTCGCCCAGAGATTGATTGTCATGGATCGTGGCCAGGTACTTGCTGAGGGCGATCCCCAGAGGGTGCTCGATGATCCACGCGTACAAGTCGCCTATATGGGAGGTATCGCATGAGTTTGATTACACTCTCTGATATTGCGGGTGGCTACAGCGAAGTCAACATCATTCACGATATCAACCTGACTGTGCAGTCTGGAGAAATCGTCACCATTGCAGGCACAAACGGTGCGGGTAAATCAACGCTCGTCAAAGCGATTCTTGGACTGCTTGCACGTGTAAACGGTAGCATCACGCTTGACGGTCAGGATATCTCGGCTCTTGCCGCTGAAGATCGATTTTATGCGGGACTGGCCTATGTGCCGCAAGTTGCAAACGTCTTCGCATCACTCACTGTACGTGAGAATCTGATGGTGGTACGCGGTGTCAAAAAAATCAATACTCGGATCGAAGAAGTCCTGACAGTATTCCCTGCCTTAGCCGAAAAAATGACGCAACGTGCGGAGAACTTATCAGGCGGGGAACGTCAACAGCTCGCATTTGCACGGGCGCTGATGCCCTCGCCCAAACTCATGGTTCTTGATGAACCCACTGCAGCACTCGCCCCGGCTCTGGTCGAAAAAGTATTTGAACTCGTTGCAGCCTTACCCAAGCGGGGCGTCGCAGTACTCATGGTCGAACAACGCGCCAGACAAGCTCTGGAGATCAGCGACCGGGGTTATATCCTTGATCAGGGTCGCTGCGTTCTGTCTGGCCAGGCTTCAGAGCTATTGTCAGATAGCAAGATGACGCAGCTTTATCTGGGCAATCATTGAGCGGATTGTTTGTTCGACGTCCACTGACAAAGCAATCACTTGAGCATTGACGCTAAGTGATCTTGGCTATCACGGGACTAATAAACTATCGAACCATTTTTTCTGATCAATGACCCCATATACAAACACTGCGCGATGATCGGCCTGATCGCCCGCATTGATTGCCGTGGCCTTGGCGCCTCCAAGCAGCTCCTGTGTTTGTTCCGGCAATTTGCCAACAATTTCTGGCGTGACTTCATCTCGACCGCCATAATAGGTACGTAATGGCGTATCACTGCGCCAGCGATAGGCCTGATTGTTTTCGAGCACGCGCCAGTAAGGGCTGTCCCCGGAGTAACCGCTCTTTCGGAATCCAGGTCGGATGAATGCGGAGAGTTTCGCAGGTGTAATTTTTGAGAACTGCGTCCAGTTAATTTTGTTCTGATACAAATCCCGTGCCGCCTGAAGATACACGGGCTCAATGGCAGACTCCGCCAAGCCCACTTGACCGTGATAGTGCTCCTGCGCCTGGAGTTGTATTGCAACGACAGCAGGCAAATAGACTGCATCAACGGATTGTGGATGATTAAGCCAGCGATTCATTGTGAGATAAATATCAACAGGCGCACTGGCCGCCGCAGCAGCACTCACGGGCACGCCCAGTGCGTCAAGCCGACTCAGCAATTGCATGGTGACCCAACCGCCCTGTGACCAGCCACTGACAAAAAAACGACTAACCTGGATTTTTTGGGAGTCCAGGATATCTTTGGCTGCGATCAGCATATCGATTGTCGCCTGGCGGGTGCTGTCCTTAACCAGATAACTATCCGGTAAATTTGAAATACCTCGGCCAAAATAATCGGCGGCAACCACCACATACCCCTGAGACGCAAACTGCGCGATCATCAGGCGTGTCTCCATGGAATTTTCTGGAAAGGACGGGACGTCTTTTGGATTGAATACTGTTCCATGCTGATAGGATACGACGGGTAAAGTGCGCACGTCAGTATCCGGGATTGCAATGAGGCCCGATGCAATTGTTGGCTGGTTATTGAGCTCAGGCACCACGGAACGGTATTTCACACGATAAAGCCTGACCAAATTGCGTGGCGCAGCAAACTGTCCTCTAAAAGCCCGAGGCATCGTGGAGGACGCCATAAACGCGTCGAGCTCCTCGCCTAGGACCTTAGATAGACGATCGGTGTCATACACCGCGACAAGTTCGTACTCAAGACCTGAGTTCACCTGAATCGCGTCAGCAGTCGAGACCACATCTCCAACCACATTCGTATTCGCGTGAGCACCTTGTACTGCACCGGCCTGCCCGTACACACAAATACCTGCATAGATAAGTGCAAGAATTTTTACAAAGTAGATTTTCAAAGGATCTCCTTTTGTCACCGAATCAGTACACCGGGAGAGGCAGGGATCGATCCGGGAATCTTATTCATGGTCACCATGACAGACAACAAGTCAAAGACCTTGGCGGAATAACCACTATCGCGCAAAGGTACGCTATATGTCGTTCCCTGATAATTCGTCGAAGCAATTAGCTTATCGAATGGGCTGAGCATCCCCTGATGGACCAGGATAATCGGCGTCTGTTCAAACTGACCTTTCCCGACTGGTACGCGAATTGTCGTAATAACCGGGTTGGGTCCGATCTGCCGGGCGATCAGTTTGCCAAGATAGGCGAACACTGCTTTAGTCGATCGGAGATTGATCAACAGCGTTTCTTTAGAGGATTCTGCGGGTCCTGGATTTTTGACTGTTTGTGCAGCCGCTGCGGTCTGCGACAGACTTTTACAGCTCATCTGTTTGCCAAAACGTCGTTGAGTCAGCGCTGAGTCCATACAAAACTTTGCCTTTGGCACAATCATCGTCAACTGGTAAGTTTCGGGTTTGGTAGTCAACTTGCGCACCTGAACCTTGGCCTGAATCAACTTGGAGATTTCGGGCAAGACTTTATTGAAATCCTCTTTTGACAAGGCAGGTCCAATATCGACCATCTGGTTAATCATTTCGGCTGTCAGGCCGTCATCCACCAATTGATACACAACCGATTGGAATAACGGGTAATCAGGGCTGAGTGGATCATTGACATAGATATTTTTTACACCATCTTGTCCAGTCAGCTCAATAGAGTCCACAAGCAAAGATGCCACAAATTCCTTGGAAGGATGATCAGATCGCATGTAAAAATACATGTCTTCGAGGGGCGTATCGGTCAAAAAACCTCTGTAGAACTCTTCGTTGTTCAGCGAACCGAGGCTAAAGGTAAAGGAACGATTGGTAGATAAGCCTGTACCGATTGATGCGCTACTGCCATTTGTCGAGGAGAAAAAACCTGCAAGCGATCCTGGCTCAGCGGACACCATACTTGCCCCGATTGTGCTGTTGGTATTGATCGATCCCGTTCCCGCTACGGTTGTAATGTCAGTAAACATCAGCGGCAAGTCATTGGATGCACGCAACATATTGGTCAGAAGGGACTTCTTTTGGTGCATGTCAATCGAACGCTCATAGGCTTCGGTCATGTCCATAAAATCAGGCTGAATGGATGTGCATCCTCCTAATATCAAAAGTGCACAGGTGCTAACGGCCGCAAGGGATAGTTTTGACTGCACAAAACGGATCACGCTAGCAATTTTTGGGTCACGATTTGACATGTAAGTTCTTTAAAGGCATTAGGTGCGTCATTCTAGTTGAGTAAACCAGAGTCAATATGATGCGTCTCGTTACACAACACTGTCCAGTTCATCCAATGTTGCATGACAAGTCTTTTGACCTGGCGAATAAAAAATTATTTTTGTGCCTGCTATGACAGTCTGGCACTTAGAAAAATTGATATGATCAACCGGGTCTACTCTGCATTGCCGTGCGTCTCTGCGTCAATCACTCAACCAGCATAAAAAACTGAGCAAACGAATGAAAAGCATCGAAGTGATCTCCGGCAACATTACCAAAAATCGTACGCTGAGCGATAAGAAAATCTACCTGATCCAGGGTGAAGTACATGTTCGCAAGGGGGTCAAACTGACCGTCCAGGACAAAGTTACCATTCTGATCATGAATGGCGTATTGCCCAAAACTCTGCTGCGTCGCTCTGCCCTGATCTTTGATCAAGGTGCGTCGCTCTCTGCCAAACGACTCTATATCAAAGCCGCAGGCGCAAATCAAAAACCTGTGAAGCTTGCCGATAACGGCGGCGTCTGGTTTTTAGGTAATTACAAAGATGCCAGTAAGGATGGTATCTCAGTCAAACTCAATCGTAAAAACCCCTTATCGAGCTTTCAGGCGACGATGATTGCGACCTACTACCTCGGAAGACGAGATACTTATCTCAGCCTCCGAACTGGCAAGGAGCTCGATATTGGCGATGATGTGGATAGCTTCTCGGTATTGGGCGTCGGTCCTGACGAATGGTGTATTTCTGAGGTACGCAGCCATTATTCCGCAGATGATGGCTTTGATGTCACAAACTCTCACATCAAACTGGATCGCCTTGAGGTCTTGCACCCAACCGAGGACGGCATGAATATCAGCAGCAGCCGTGTTGAAATTCACAAAAGTCTCAGACTAGAGGTACTCAAAACGGCAGAAACCGATCGCGATCTGTTTGACCTTGAGACAGACGATGGTGCCTCGTACGTTGAGCTCTATCGCGGTTGCTGGGTACGTATCAAAGGTGTTTTTGGAGATCAGCTGGTATTGAGTTCGTCCGAAATGCCGCGTCCGAATATCGAAACAGACAATGAAAAAAACTATGCTTTTAGCGGAAAATTAAAAACAGCTGCGCTGATTTATTCGATTGATGAGGATTGAAGCAACGTGAATGTTTCAAAAACCGAAGCCCCTACGCTAGTACTTTTTCAACATTTACCTGACAATTTTGCACACTATGTTTCACGAACTTTTTGATCACTTGCCAGAATGGCAAATTTTTATTCTCTTTCCCGCTCTTTCCCTCACGCTGCTGAGTGTCATTGCATTTGTGTTCAAAAAACTATCTGGCAGTATCCTGCCATTTGAGTACGATACAGATGTCACGGATACTGCTACCCAGAATACGCTGTCTGGTGCGTTTGTCATTCTCAGTTTTTCCTTTGTCATGGTCATGGGGAACTCAGATCGATTCGAAAATGACGTCACGGTTGAGGCCACCAGAATTACGAGCTTGTCCAGACTATTAACAATCGACGACTTCCCACAGTCATCAGCGATCCAAAGCAAACTCATGGCCTATACCCAATCGATCATTCAGAGCGAATGGGATAGATTGGCCATCGGACGAGGCAGCCCGGTGACCGAAGGCTTGCTCAAAGATCTGTATGGTGAGGTCAAAAAAATCCAGACAAGCACGCCCCGTGAAGTTGCGACATTTATCGAGATTGTTAAAAAAACAGATGAAATATTTCTCTCACGAGAAATCAGGATCATGAACTCTCAGTCGCACTTACCTGAATTATTTTGGGTGGTTAATTTTTTGAGTTTGATCGCTGTCATCATCATCGCTGCGATCAGGCTATTACAACCGACAACCACGCGATTGGTCGTACTGGGCACACAGATTGTCATGCTGAATTTTTTATTCAGCGCAGTGCTCATTATCGACAGCCCTTTTAAGGGAGAAATGCGTATTAGCGCAGATCCCCTTGTGCGGGCAATCAGTAAAATGTAACGGGATGACTGACACTTCGGCGCAGGGGGCGTCAGTGGCAACTATGGCGCAATAACAGATAACCTCGTGTCCAGGTCAGCTCAGTATGCTGCGCAGTCTTGGTAGGAATGAATTTTTCTATCTGGTCAGGATTGTTTTTAAATAATCCATGACGTCCAAATAACAATGCATTCAAATAAGTCGCGTTAGCGCTGTGCATCTGTATATATTCAGAGTGTTCAATGCTTTCGAAACATGCCAGATCGTGACATTTTTCTTGGATCATTGAAAGCAATTGCTGGGGGGCATTTTGAATAGCCCAGTATTTTGCTGTGTAGTATGCACCATCAATGCCAATAAATTTTCCTGGGAAACTATCCAATTTTGGATGACCATTCAGCTGTAGCAAATGCTGAATAATCTGATCGTAAAAATCGGTACAGGCATCAAAATCATACGCACCATCGGTGGCGAGTTTAAAACTCGCTACACCGTCGATTATGTCACCAGAATCGTGTTCAGCGCGAAAACCCGTTGGAAAGCATACGCAAGAACCAAGTTCACCGGCTTGTTCGCGCATTGCCTTACGGGCGTCATCCTGACCGAGCCCGAGGTAGGATTTACTAAAGACCCGATAAGACTTGTTATTGATATTGACTGAATGCGTGTCTGCAGCCAACTCCGGCAGATCGGCCAGAGGATAGATAAATTGGGCAGAGGATCCTCCGACTTCTACAATACCGACCGCTTCCGTATCTGTCCTAAAAATGTCATATTGCAAATCGTTAAGGTTGACCCAAGTCCATACGCCCTCCTCACGTCCGCCTTCTATGGTTCTGACTTCGCCGACCAAGAAACCCTCTGCGTGGATGCATTCTTGTAGGTGTTTATAAAAAGATGCGATATGTCGTGCGCCATATTTAGATTCGGCAAACCGCATCCCTGCCGTCGCAAACAGATTGACTTCCACAGCAGAGGTCTCGAGCCCCAAATCACTCAAAATTGGTCGAATTGCATTCAACAACGGGACAATGATTTGTGGACCTGCTTCGCGTTCCAGCGCAGGATTATCCGGATTTACAAAATTATTGAGGCCATCTTCTTTCGCACCAGAGGGCATGACAGCAAATTCATATTCAGATATTTTTTGTACGACGGGATATTTACCTGGAACCACCTTGTATAAGAAAAGGCGGGTGCCACTGCTACCGGCATCAATGACTGCTGTGTACATAGTGTTTTTACCGATGGAAGGCTGAAAAAAAATCAACGCTGACTTTTTGAAGACAAATGAATGTCATGGGTAAGAACAAAGCCAGAAGTAATGATAAATTTTGTTGAGGTAAATACATACTTCGCACATACAATGTCATCGATCATAAACTCACACCCAATGTGCGAAGCCAACTTCGGCCAATACTTCTAGGAAATCAGTTGAAAACATGCACTTCAATTCTAGCCATGCTTGTCTCAGGCTTTGCCTGTTCAACTGCTTATCCTCAGTCTAATCCTTTTGAAGGATTCTACGGACAACTCGCAACAGGTTTTGAGAGCAATTCATTTAACTCTACGACGACAAACTATACAAATCTTTTACCGAATGGCAATGACAGCGGTACCCAAGTGGCCTCAAACCAAACGGCAACAGGTATGCCACTTGTGGCAGGGATCGGATACAACTTTGCAGTCAATGAAAAATGGCTAATGGGTTTTGGAGTGGATTACTCTTTTCTTACTCAAACTACCAGTGGATTTTCGGCAAAGAATCCTGTTGTCCCTTTTTCGAGCGGTATTACAGGCCAACAACTCCAAGCATCGAACCGAGTGAACGTATTCTTTACGCCTGGTTACGCACTGACAGACAGCGATCTGATTTATGGAAAACTAGGTTACTCAGCCCAGCAAATACAATTTTCAAGACCGGAACAACAAGGTGTTACTGGCTATGCGCCCAGTGGCAATCAAAATGGATACGTGCTTGGACTGGGTTATAAAAAAATCATTACTGCTGGACTGTTTATATTTGCTGAAGCGAATTACATGAACTATGGCAGCACATCACTCAACAGTTCCGTCGTGGGACAAGTTGGGGGCGGAAACACCATCACATCACTCGTGAATCAACAGCCGTCAACAAGCGCATATACGCTTCTGATCGGCGCTGGCTACAAATTTTAACGATTGATAAACTTTTCCTAACCGGTGCCTCATGTCATACCTGGATGATCCTCGCGTATTTTTTGCAGCTGAGCGTACGCTCCTGGCCTGGCAACGTACTTCAATTGCCTTGATCGGACTGGGCTTTGTCGTCGAACGTTTTGGTCTGTTCGTACGGATGATCTCCGGTGTGACGCCTGTTAATCCATCACACACCATGTCATCGCTGATTTTTGGCGTACTGTTCCTGCTGATCTCTGCGGTAGTTTCACTTCTTTCTGCCTGGCAATTCAACCGATTTCTCAAGGAACTGTCCGAAAAGGAAATCCCCAGGGGTCATGTCGTCTGGCCAGGTCCCGCAGTCAATATCATCCTCGCGATTACGGCACTCGGGATGGCAATCTGGTTTGTTATTTCAACGTAATTGGGCATGTCACACCTGGGGGTGTGGCATCTTTGCAATCAAAACCATAGGCTGTCATAAGCAAATGGATAGCTGATTTATAGGCACCATCAGACCAGGTCGCCCGCTGTGGGTTATAACTCTCGCCTGCAAGCCCGATAGACTGACCTGCAATAGGCTGGACCGCCCAATCGTAAATATCCCGTGTCGAAAATGGAAAGCCCGCACGAATGTAATACCAGGCATCCGGCCATTCCCAATAGACTGTTTTGCTCGCCATGCCGATTTCGACAGGCTGCGTCACGCCATTATTTGCGAACAGATGCTCAAGGCCTTTTTTAACTTCATTTTCAAGAGGTGCTTTGCCTTGCTGAGCGAGCTGTCGCCATTTTTCAACGCACTCGAGCTGATCGTTGTAGACAGACCGAATCACGTGCTGTCGCGCTGCATAAGGTTCGACTGGAATTTCAATTGAATTAATACAGCTGTCGGTTGTCCAGGCACGCCAGACTTTCTTACCATCGCTCATACGATGGATGCCCTCCCACCAGGGCTTGTCATACCACTGTGCAATCGTGATGACGTTGACGCCAACCAAAGACTGGTACTGTGGCTGAGACTGAATCTTTTTAGCAATTGAACCTTGGATCCTGTCAAAGCCTTTTGGGGGGACAGTGATGATCACACGATGACTCAGCACTTGTCTGCGGGTTGTTGCCAACAGGTATAGATCACCCTGCTGATCAATATCAGTCACAGCCTCACCAACAAATATTCGCACACCTGATGCACGGGAACGGGCTTCAAGCGCACGGACGTAGGCGGACATCCCTCCCACGGGGTAAGACGCGACGCAGCACACCTCGATGTCTTCTTCGAGAAACTCCAGGTATGCCCTCGCACTCAGGTCATACTCATAATCGCTTCGAAATCGGCTCATGTCCCGCAGATAGGCATAGCCAGAATGTCCAACGACCTGTTGGGCATAGGTACGAAAGTCGGGATACTGGTCGATATTCTTGCGCTCTGGACTATTGAGTAAGGCACGTAACAATTGGGTCGGCGCATCGCCTGCGGTCATGTCCACTTCAAGACCTGGATACAATTTGACAAAGTCATCAGGATTGGTCGAGTACAGCCCACGCGCAAAGATTAATTCTGCCTCCAGAGCAGGTTTCTCAAGCGTCAGGCCTAATTCCTCGGCGAGTTTGAACAAGAGTTCCTGACCCTCCATGACGCGTCGCCCACCCACCGCAATAAAAGGGCCTTCCTGAGATTCAGAGTCTTTACTAATATCAAAAATTCGCCCACCCAGGCGATTTTCTTTTTCAAACAAACAGACTTTATCCTTGTAGATCGGACCAAGTCGAAATGCCATATATAAGCCCGCAGGCCCACCACCCACAATGCTGATTTCACAGCCGTCAGACGTTTCGCGAGTAATGTTTTGCGCTGCATGCGCATTCTCTGCCACTGTCAGGCCAAAAACTAACCACATGCAGCCAAGCAGGGCAAAACGATAAAAATATAAGTACATTACGTGGCAGTCTCACTTTGGGTCAGACCCGAAAAATTGCAAAATGCTGTGTAAATAATAGGCGTTACGAAAAGCATCGCCGCAGAGACGAGAATGAAGGCAGGCGCAGTCTTGTCAGTCATGACGGCGGACATGAGCAGGAGGTTTCGACCAGTCGGCGATACGCCCGACTACACCAGAGACAGGGATCTCGGTCAACGCAAGCTGACCGATACTGATACAGAAATCTGGTCCGACTATAAAGCTATCGTCCTGGGTCAATAGCGTTTCCAGTCGATCTGAACGCCCGGAGGCATCGTACATACACTCGATCAGCACATGCAATAACAACGCACAATCACGATCACTCCCCGTGTCTAGGCGAAGGGTTTCCTCTGGCATCGCCAGCCTCTCGCGATCGTTGAAAATGGAATCGCGACCGGCAATATTGCGCACCACAGTCATTGCATCTTCTACTGAAAAAAGCGTCTGACTCAGGAGGCGACAGGCAGGACTATTCCTGGCTGCAATTAAATAAGGACTGAGATCAACCACAGCTAGGGAGCGATACGAAAGCAAAATGGTCTGAGTGAGTGAATCCGGGGCTTGCGCCTGTCGTACCAGTATTTGCTCCCGAGCGTGATCAATGGATTGCACACCGAGAAGCTGACGGAACATGGGAGCGAAGGCAGAGGGTTCCACGACAGTCAGTGGTTGTTTGAGCGCCTCCTCAACCTGACTGAGCCGAATACCAAAAAACTGATCGAGTTTAGTGAGAATCCCGTCACGCACTTCGACGGGAATCGAACCCCGCCCCGTAATAAAGTTGTACGTCCCATGAATTGAAATTAAACGATCTGCAAAAGGCAGGCAATCTTCGAAAGCAAGCTGTGCCTCACCCTGATATTGCTCCGCAACCCGCTTATGCCACTGACGCTCACTGAACAGCGCGTTTTTGCCATAAAACCACCAGGTCTGGCCTGCCGGATTCCACCCGAAGGCCGTGTAATGGGCAGGGCTCGCCAGGATCACGACTGTATCGACAGTTAGCACGGGTAGAGTCATCACAAGTGCCGCAAAAATAGCGACCTCGTCCAGGCATGATGTCAATCCCATCGGAACGTGTTTACGATGTCTGACGCCTTTGCGATTGGCACGCACGACATCGAAGGTTGCATACGTATAGGCAGGGAATTTTCCATCACCGATACATTGCCTGATCGATTCAGTTCCACGGGCAGTGCCGCGTGACTCTCGCCAGATAAAAGACGAGACAATGTTCTCCAGAGCGGCGTTCACAGCCGGCTCACCAAGACGCGCACGTTCATCCTGCAGATCGAACGTGCCATTGATCTCAATGACGCGTTCGTGGCTCAGGTGCTCAAAATGGCGATCAATCTGGCGTTGTACTTCGCGCAACGCTGGTGCGAGATCGTCTTCAATTTGTTCAGGATCTGCTGCAGTCTGTGTATGGCCAACTTGATTTTTTTCAACACGCGACATGATGCGTGCACTGAAATCCCAAAGTTGCTGAGATAATAAATTAGCGAGTACGAGAGGCAGGACAAGATCAGGATGCACATGAGCATCAAAAATATTGGGTGATACGACTTCATGCGCAATATCCATCTGTATCAACCGTTTCGTTAAAAAAAAAGCACCCTCGCGGGTGCTTTCAGTGCTTAAGCTAATAACTTAAGCAGTTTTGGCTGCAGCTGCTGCAGCTGTAACTGACTTGCGAACCAATTTTTCTTTAATACGTGCAGACTTACCTGAACGATCACGGAGATAGTACAGTTTGGCACGACGGACATCACCGCGGCGCTTGACTTCGATCGAAGCGATCTGGGTCGAGTACAACTGGAATGTACGCTCAACGGCTTCGCCAGAAGAAATCTTGCGAACGATGAAAGATGAGTTCAAACCACGATTACGACGGGCAATGACCACGCCTTCGAAGGCCTGAGTACGCTTGCGAGCGCCTTCAACCACATTAACACTGACAATAACAGTATCGCCAGGTGCGAATTCGACAACAGGTTTGCCGCCGGTCAGACGGGCAATTTCTTCTTGCTCAAGAATGGCAATCAGGTTCATAAAAACTCCATAACATCTTGCTCTCGGTGAAATTGGTATTTTTGGTGCACACTTGACCTATTCAGGTGGCACAACCGGGCAGAGGATGTAAACGTTAGCCCATGATTCTACTACATTTTTAGGTTTCGAATGACGAACTCTGCACTACTGCTGGTAATTGCCGCAGCCATGGCTCATGCGACATGGAATTTACTGAACAAGCGCGCTGCCCATGTCGGCCCTGCCTTTGTCTTTGCCTATGGTTTGTGCTCGACCGTCCTTTACTTGCCCTGGGTGATCTGGATTCTAGTGATGGACAATCCTGCATGGAGCCTTCCAGTAGTGCTTTGTATTGTACTTTCTGGGGCACTCCATCTCGTTTATAGCCTCTGCCTGCAACGTGGCTATCAGTTGGCAGATCTTTCTGTGGTGTATCCGGTTGCGCGGGGAACAGGACCATTATTGTCGACATTTGGTGCGCTGGTGTTCATGAATGAGCCCGCCACACTTCGCGGTCTGGGAGGTATGTTGTGCGTGGTCGCAGGTGTCATGCTGATTGCCACTCAAGGTCAAATCACACGACTCCTGAGGCCTTCGGCGATCGTAGGCGTGCGGTGGGGTGCAATTGTAGGGACATTGATTGCGGCGTATACGCTGGTGGACGCCTACGGAGTCAAAACGCTGATGATCGCACCCGTGCTCTTTGACTGGGCAACCTGCACGACCAAAACCATCATGATGCTGCCACATATTGCGCGTCATCCAGCAAAAGCACGTCGAGCAATGAAAGGCTCCTGGGGCGTTGCCTGGCTCATCGGCCTACTCTCACCTCTGGGCTACATACTAGTGCTCTATGCGTTGCGCAACGGAGCACCGGTTAGTCTTGTCGCCCCTGCACGTGAAATGTCCATGCTATTAGTAACACTAGCTGGACTCTATTTGCTACGCGAACCTGTTGGCTGGGGCAGACTCCTAGGCTGTTGTGCGATTGGCTTTGGAGTGTTGTTACTGGCGGGCGGTTAGAAGCCTGCCGCGTGTCCAATCCACAAGAACGCAGGCACCATCGCAGCCCAAAAACCAAGCAGCATGACATCTGAACAAACACGGCATACGCTAGGGCCTGATACATTCACGTTGGAAGCTGACAGTGTGGACAGATATGTGTGACGAAGTTCGCGTTGCATGGTGATGCTCCTATAGAGTTAGAAACCACTTTTCGTCACTCACGTGATGAAAAGTGGTTGCCGGGGACCTAGAACCGGCAAAACCTGTTGGCTTATTGTGTTTACAAAGCTGTTGTGTTGCAGTTGCATTGCTGCGATTGTTGCTGCCTTAAAACCGCTCTCAAACACTGTTGCCATAAACAGTACTGTACACAAATACAGTACTGTTTGCAACCACAGTTATGGGGAAAATAAGATTTGCAGATTTTTTACAACAACTCCCCTGTTGCCAGCCGCTGTGCTAATTTTCAAACTTCAAAAATTAAAAATAATATTCAGGCAGACATGAAAACCTTTACCTCCAGCCATGCACTGTTCCAGGTCTTTTCCGATCATGCGATGGACCGGGTGTTTCTCGTGCCCGGCGAAAGCTACCTGGGTTTACTGGATGCCCTGATCGATTTTCCAGATATTGATGTTGTGACCTGTCGCCACGAGGGGGGAGCGGGTTACATGGCGGTTGCAGACGGTCGCTTGACGCGACGTCCTGGTTTGGCACTCGTGAGCCGCGGACCGGGTGCGTCCAATGCGGCAATCGCTGTACATACCGCCCAGCAGGATGCCGTGCCACTTATCCTGATCATTGGCCAGATCGCTGCGCGCGACTTGCGACGCGAAGCCTTTCAGGAAATTGATTATCAGAAAATGTTCGGCTCCATCGCCAAATGGGTGTTTGAGTGTCAACAGCCTGAGCAACTGGCAGAGGCTGCATTCAAAGCCATCAGGGTTGCCACGTCTGGTGTACCTGGTCCGGTCGTTCTGGTCATACCAGAAGACATTCAACAGCAACCCGTCGACAAACCACAGTTTAAAAATCGCCCGATCATCCTCGGCCTCCCGGACGACTCAACAATGACCCGGATCACCGAACAACTGAGCACCGCACAGCGACCTGTCGTCATTGCCGGTGGGATGTTTGACTGTCCGGGCGGGCGTGAAGCGTTGCGTGCCTTTGCCCACCAATGGCAGTTACCGGTCATGGTGTCATTCAGACGTCACGATATATTTGCCAATGACGATCCACTTTACGCAGGCGATCTTGGACTGTCGAATCCAGCGGCACAGATGCAAACCCTGCATCAAAGCGACTTCATCCTTGCATTAGGCACGCGACTGGGTGACATCACCACGCAAAACTACAGCTTCCCACAATACGCGCAGACACCTCAGACACTCCTGCACTGCTACCCAGACTCGCGGATCATGAATTGGGATACGGTCGCAGACTACCCATTGGTCTGTGACCCGGTCGCTTTCGTGCAAGCACTCTCTCAAGCGCCCGTCCAGCCCATCGATCCCAAACGCATCACGTGGTTGCAGACATTACGCACCCATTCGCAATCCTGGGCAGCCTGGCCGGACAAAACACCGCGACAAGGTGTGAATTTCACCGAGATCGTCCGAGCAGTCATGGAGCAGTCTTCAGACCAGACCACCATCTGCCTGGACGCAGGCACATTTGCCGCCCCCGTCTACCGACACTTCAACTTTAAAACTGGGCAGCGTCTCATGGCACCCCTGGCCGGCGCGATGGGTTATGGCACGCCCGCCGCACTCGCCTGCGCAATGCGTGCACCAGAACGCACAACGATCTGCATGGTGGGCGATGGCGGATTTTTGATGACTGGTAATGAAATGATCCTGGCTGTCGAACGACAGCTGCCCATCATATTTATTGTCTCGAACAACGCGAGCTACGGCTCTATCCGCTTGCACCAGGAGCGTGGCTACCCAGGTCGGGTAAGCGGCACAACATTGTTCAATCCAGATTTTCACGACCTGGCACGCAGTTTTGGGATGGCGTCCGTACGGATTCGTCAAAAAGAAGAAATCAATGAGGTGATCCGTCATGCGCTGGCTAAACGCGAACCCATTCTGATCGAGGTAAGTACTAGTCTGGATGCCATTCTGCCGCAGGCAATGTAAGAATGATTCAAGGCCATGCGTGCAAGTAGCAGGCATGGCCTTGATCTTTCGTAGTAACCGCTTCTTCTCTAGCAGTAGGACGAACGTGTTGCTCTCAGACTGACAGACCTATCTGTTAGGCTGAGGAGTGATGCGCAAATAAGGCAGAATTTCTTTGTAGCCTTTAGGAAATTTCTCTTTGATAATCGCTTCGTCTTTAAGTGAAGGGACGATGATGACGTCATCGCCATCTTGCCAGTTAGCTGGCGTCGCAACTGAATGGCTATCGGTCAATTGCAATGAATCAATCACGCGCAAGATTTCATCAAAGTTACGACCAGTACTGGCTGGGTAGGTCATCATCAGTCGGACTTTTTTTGCTGGATCAATGATGAATACCGAGCGCACCGTCAGTGTCTCATTAGCATTTGGATGAATCATGCCGTAAAGCTTCGAGACTTTACGGTTTTCGTCTGCGAGGATTGGGAAATTAACGGTCACGTCCTGCGTTTCGTTAATGTCAGGAATCCATTTGTTGTGCGATTCAGCGCTATCCACAGACAGGGCTAAGACTTTCACGTCGCGCTGTGCAAATTCGTTGAAGAGATTCGCAGTCATTCCAAGTTCTGTCGTGCACACTGGAGTGAAATCGGCGGGGTGCGAGAACAACACCCCCCAACTATTGCCAAGCCAGTTGTGAAAATGAATTTTTCCCACTGATGAGTCTTGTTCAAAATCGGGAGCGATGTCGCCCAAACGAAGTGTTGTCATGGTGTATCTCCTTTCTTACTGTTATTCATTGTGACCTATTCTGGTCAAAAAGCAATGCATACAACTATATTATTCGCTTATGTATTTATACCAAATGCGCATGCTGCAGTACATCCGCAATCACGACACCGTGCTGCATCGCCGAGCCGAGAGCGTGCACGCGTGGCAGAATGGCAGCAGCATAAAAAACGGCTGTTGAAAACTTCTGGTCCATGAAAGCCGCATTGCGATTCGGGACTGCCATATCGACGCAGACCAGTGCAGCACGGGCCAGGCACCAGCCGCCTGTCACATAGCCTGTCAGCATCAGGTATGGCACGCTGCCTGCGAACACAGCACGCGGATCGGCTTTGGCATGATCCAGCACGTATTGCACGGCTTGCTGATAAGCATGGATTGCTTTGGACAATTGATCATGAATCACTTGTAAACCAGGTTGATGCCAGTCAGAGCACTCACGTACAGCCTGCGCAACGGCCTCGACAGTCTCTTGCATACTCTGTGCAAATGCAAAAGCAGACGCCCCCGCATTGCGAATTGTTTTGCGTCCGACCAGATCATTCGATTGAATGGCCGTAGTACCCTCATAGATCGTCAGGATACGGGCATCGCGATAAAACTGAGCTGCCCCAGTCTCTTCGATAAAGCCCATGCCACCATGCACCTGCACACCTAGCGAGCTCACCTCAAGAGCACACTCGGTAGAGAAACCTTTTACCACTGGAACGAGATAGTCGTAGAGCGCGTGATTGCTGCGTCGAACTTCTTCGTCTGGATGCTTAAGACTCAAGTCATCCGCTACGGCAGCGATGCAGGCAATCGAACGGGCGGCCTCAGTCAGTCCGCGCATCGTGCTGAGCATGCGCTGTACATCGGGATGCTGAATAATGGCAACGGGGCCAGCCGATCCTTCTACGGCACGACTCTGCACACGATCGCGCGCATACTCAGTCGCTTTTTGTGTCGCCGCCTCACTCACGCCAATACCTTGCACACCTACTGCAAAGCGCGCGGCGTTCATCATGATGAACATATATTCAAGGCCGCGATTTTCTTCACCGATCAGTGTGCCAATTGCGCCCTCGCCTACATCACCCTTACCGTCACCGAACAGCAACACGGCTGTCGGGCTGCCATGAATACCAAGCTTGTGTTCAATCGACGCACACCACACATCATTGCGTGCACCCAGTGTGCCATCCTCATTGACCAGAAATTTAGGAACAATAAACAGGGACAAGCCCTTCACGCCAGCAGGTGCATTGGCTGTACGTGCAAGAACGAGGTGAATGATGTTTTCGGCGAGATCATGCTCGCCGAAAGTAATGTAAATTTTTTGTCCAAACACCCGGTAACTTCCATCTGCCTGCACGACGGCGCGCGAATTGACCATCGACAAATCTGAACCTGCCTGAGGCTCGGTTAAGTTCATGGTGCCGGTCCATTTACCTTCGACTAGCGGAGCAACATAGCGCTGCTTTTGCGCGTCTGACCCGGTCAGCAAAAGCGCCTCGATCACACCATCGGTCAACATCGGACATAAGGAAAATGCGACGTTCGCAGCATACAGATTTTCTGTCGTCGCACATGACAGCAACCCTGGCAAACCTTGCCCGCCCCAAGCCTCAGGATGACGCAAACCTTGCCATCCGCCTTCGACATAATGCCGGAATGCTTTTTTAAAAGACTCAGTCACGCTCACCACGCCATCTTTGTAGATAGGTGGGTGCTGATCACCATCCCAATTGGTCGGGGCGACGACCTCCTCGGTAAAGCGAGCGTTTTCTTCGAGGACGGCGTCGATCAAATCCGACTCAACTGCTGAAAAAGCATCAAGCTTGAGCAATTCAGGCATGCCAGCTATATGTTCGAACACAAAACGGAAGTCTTCAACAGGGGCGCGGTAGGTCATGGTTTTCAGTATGAATTAAGAGTGGACACGAAATTCTCAACTATGGTACTACTAGCCGCGTGCCATCAGAAATCCAGAACGTGCTAAATCATGAGGGAATACCCTTGAGAGTCAGGCACCTGTCAGTTCCAGTGGCGTGCAAGTCACTTTGTCGTGCAAAGAGCTCTAAAAGCAGTGTGAGCAAAGGGCTCTGAAAACAGTCTGGGCAAAATTGAAAACCCATAAGAAAAACCCCAATAGTCAGGACGCGTGTCCAACTATTGGGGTGTCATACCGTTGCATGCAAAGTGGCATACAACAAGTACTGTCAAAACACGCTTAGAGCGTAGAGACGATTTCCGGCACAGCCTGGAACAAGTCCGCTACCAAGCCATAATCCGCAACGCCAAAGATCGGAGCTTCTGCATCTTTGTTTACCGCGACAATGACTTTAGAGTCTTTCATGCCGGCCAGATGCTGAATCGCACCCGAAATTCCGATCGCCACATACAATTGTGGAGCGACGATTTTGCCTGTCTGACCAACCTGCCAGTCATTTGGAGCATAGCCTGCATCAACCGCTGCACGTGAAGCACCCAGTGCAGCACCCAGCTTGTCAGCAAGCGGATCGAGGATCTTGAAATTCTCTGCACTTCCCATTCCGCGGCCACCAGAGACCACGACGCGGGCACCTGCGAGCTCAGGACGATCGCTTGCAGCAACCTCACGACCGATAAAGGTCGACAGGCCGACAGAGGCGACAGGCGTAATGGATTCGACGACAGCATTACCGCCTTCTGGTGCAGCATCAAAACCCGTCGTACGCACCGTGATGACCTTGACAGGGTCCGAAGACTGAACAGTAGAGATTGCGTTGCCAGCATAGATCGGACGCTGGAACGTATCTGGGGAATCCACAGCAATAATTTCAGAAATCTGGGCAACATCGAGACGGGCCGCAACGCGAGGAGAGACGTTCTTACCCGAGGCGGTTGCAGCAAACAGAATGTGGCTATAACCACCTGCAAGTGCCAGCACCTGCTCGGCCACGTTTTCTGCCAACGCATCTGCAAGCGCAGGGGACTCGGCTAACAGCACTTTTGTGACGCCGGAAATCTTGGCTGCCTGCGCAGCAACGGTTGAGGCGTTCGCGCCTGCAACCAGCACATGGATATCGCCACCGATACGCGCAGCGGCAGCCACGACGTTCAGTGTTGCACCCTTAAGATGGGCGTTATCGTGTTCAGCAATGACAAGGATTGACATGGTTACACCACCTTTGCTTCATTCTTGAGTTTATCGACCAGTGCCGCAACATCGGGCACTTTGACACCCGCAGCGCGAGCAGGAGGCTCTGAAACCTTCAGTGTCTTGAGTCTTGGATTGACATCCACACCGAGGTCCTCGGGGGTATGCGTATCAAGCTGCTTTTTCTTGGCCTTCATGATGTTGGGCAAGGTCACATAGCGTGGCTCGTTCAAACGCAGATCTGTCGTCACGATTGCGGGCAATTTGAGCTCAATCGTCTCGAGTCCGCCATCGACTTCACGGGTCACGCGCGCAACGCCTTCGCCAAGTTCGATTTTGCTTGCGAAAGTCGCTTGCGACCAACCCAGGAGTGAGGCCAGCATCTGCCCAGTCTGATTCGCATCATCATCGATGGCCTGTTTACCCAGGATGATCAGCTGTGGCTGTTCTTTTTCAGCCAGCACTTTCAGGAGCTTTGCCACAGCCAGGGGCTGCAGTTCGACGTCTGTCTGCACCAGGATGGCACGATCCGCACCAATCGCCATGGCAGTGCGAAGTGTTTCCTGGCATTGGGCGACACCGCAAGACACAGCAATCACTTCGGTCACAGCACCCTTTTCTTTCAGGCGCGTCGCTTCCTCAACGGCGATTTCGTCAAAAGGGTTCATTGACATCTTCACATTCGCGATATCAACACCCGTTTGATCCGACTTGACGCGCACTTTAACGTTGTAATCAACGACGCGCTTTACAGGCACAAGCACCTTCATCCAGCGATCTCCAAAAATAAAAAAAAGCCCTGCATCAGCAAAAAGGGCTGGCAAGCACAAAAATAATGCTTTGATTTTAACCTGCGAGCGTAAAACCACCTGCTATCAGGGTTATTTATTGCAAAACACTGCCTTCACAAACATCGTGCTGTGGGGGTCCTGAGCGTTTAAATACGAGGCTCCTTGACCTCAAGGTGTCCCGGGAGCACACAAAGCGGACACTTCTACAGCCCGGACAGCGCCCGGATATGCGCCACGACGCTGCGCCCAAGGGCCGAGAGGTTATAGCCCCCTTCGAGGGTGCTGATCACACGACCTTTGGCATGACGATCTGCCACATTGACAATTTGTTGCGTCATCCAGGCATAGTCAGCCTCGACGAGCCCCATTTGCGCCATTTCGTCCTCTCGGTGGGCATCGAATCCGGCAGACACCAGTATTAATTCCGGTTGATGCGCCTCAAGTCGCGGCAGCCACTGTGTACTGACGATTTCGCGGATTGCAGGGCCCTTGGTATAGGCCGGCACAGGAACATTGACCATATTATCCGCAGTTCCTTCAGCACCACTGTCCGGAAAAAGCGGATGCTGAAAAAAACTGCACATCAAGACCCCTGGTACATCAGAAAACATGGCTTGTGTGCCATTCCCATGATGGACATCGAAATCTATAATTGCCAGACGTTTAACGCCATGAACTGCCATGGCATGTGCAGCTGCCACACCGATATTATTAAAGAAACAGAACCCCATCGCGCGATCAGGCATGGCATGATGACCAGGCGGCCGGACACTGCAAAAAGCCGTATTGGACTGACCTTGCATCACCGCATCAACCGCCATGACCAGAGCACCTGCAGCATGCAGCGCCGCATCAAGCGTGTGCGCATTCATCAGCGTATCCGGATCGATCGCGTAATAGCCGGTATGTGGCGACACGTGCTCAAGATGGTCAAGATAGGCGGCGGTATGCACACGCAGCAACGCATCGCGAGTGGCCGGCGCAACATGGTCGGTATGATGGACGTAGGAGGCCAGTCCGCTCGCAAGCATCTGGTCCGAAATGGCATCCAGTCTGGCCGGGCACTCCGGGTGCCAGTCGCCCATCTCGTGCAAACGACAAGAGGGATGAGTAATATAGAGAGTCTCCATAAGGAAGATTATGTCCATCAGTTGGCGTTTTGTGCAAATCGTATTTTTTTCCACCCTGCTCACGGCCTGTGCCGGCGAGTCAACACCGAACGCAGGTGGGACGGGATCGTCCTCTTCCAAACCGGGCGTCGCTGGCTCGGGCGCGACAGATGAGGTGATGCCGACGGGTGCCCCTGCTGGGCCACTTGCCGCATCCATCAAGCGCCCTGAAGTTCAACGCTTCGCCAAAGAGCTCGCCAGCTCACGTAACCTGTCTGAGCCAGCTATCCTCAATTTGCTTGATGAAGCGCGCTACAGCCCAACAGTCGCAAAATTGATTGCCCCCGTTGCAACCGGTCAGCCTCGTCCCCCAAAAAGCTGGCAAACCTACCGCAGCAGACGCCTGGACCCGATCACTATTTCACAGGGCCGTGTCTTTATGCAAGCCAACGCGGCCGCACTTGACCGGGCAACCAAACGCTATGGCGTGCCACAGTCGATCATTGCCGCGCTAATCGGGGTGGAGACACTTTATGGCAAAAACATGGGGAATTTCCGCGCGCTCGACGCGCTCGCCACCCTCGCCTTTGATTACCCGGACCCTACCCGGCCAGAACGCGCCACTATGTTTCGCAATAATCTGGCCGATCTGATCGAGCTTGACCTGACCGGCAAAATCAATGCACGTACGCTCAAAGGCTCCTATGCCGGAGCCGTTGGCATTCCCCAATTCATGCCAAGCAGCATTAAGCGCTTTGCAGTCAGCGCTGATGGCGGCCTACAAATTAATCTGAGCTCAAACCGGGCCGATGCAATCATGTCTGTCGCAAACTACCTCATGGAGCATGGCTGGGAGCGTGGCATTCCTGTTTTTGCACCCGTTGTGCTGCCAACCGGCGCAGAAAAACTCGTTGATGGCGGACTCAAACCCAATCTGGACTGGCAGCAGTTGCAGGCAGCCGGTGCCAAGGTGTCGCTGCACCCTGATCCAGGCAGTCATTCCACTGCATGGATGAGCGTGGCACTCGGTGTCATTGATCTGCCCGAAGAAGATATCGGTACGGTTGAATTACGCACCGCCACACCGAATTTCTTTGCAATCACGCAGTACAACCACAGCTATTTTTATGCTGCTGCCATCACGGATCTGGCTGCAGCACTCGACAAACATTGAGAAACATCAGGGGAGGAAAATCACCGCATGCTGGCGCTGATGGCGCTGCTGAGCAGACAGCATGGGTGGTTTACTCTTGTGAATCAAACAAACCGGTAGACAAATATCTGTCGCCACGGTCGCACACAATAAAGGCGATTGTGGCGTTGCGCACCGTATGTGCCACGCGTAACGCGGCAACTAGCGCACCCGCAGCGGAGACCCCAGCGCAGATCCCTTCTTCGGCAGCCAGCCGGCGAGCCATATTTTCGGCGTCCTTCTGTTCGATCAGCTCGAACTGATCGACCAGGCTTGGATCATAGATCGCGGGTAGGTATGCCTCTGGCCATTTCCGGATACCCGCAATCTGAGAACCCTCAGCAGGCTGAGCACCTACAATTGTTATAGCCGGATTACGAGATTTAAGATAACGAGAAACGCCCATGATCGTACCCGTCGTGCCCATGGCACTGACAAAGTGGGTAATTTCGCCACCGGTTTGATCCCATAATTCAGGACCTGTCGTGCGGAAGTGTGCCAAAGGGTTATCGGGATTCGCAAACTGATCAAGCACTTTTCCCTGGCCCTCGGATTGCATCTTTGCTGCGAGGTCGCGGGCAAACTCCATGCCACCACCACTGGCAGGCGTCAGGATCAGTTTGGCACCGTATGCGGCCATCGAGGCGCGCCGCTCAACAGACAGATTGTCCGGCATGATCAGAATCATTTTGTAGCCACGCATGGCTGCAGTCATTGCCAGGGCGATCCCGGTATTACCACTGGTCGCCTCGATCAGGGTATCACCGGGTTTGATCTCGCCACGGGCCTCAGCCCCCAGAATCATCGATAATGCGGGGCGGTCTTTAACCGAACCTGCAGGATTATTGCCCTCCATCTTTGCAAGAATGATATTGCCGCGCTCGGCAATAAGCTGACCAGGCAATCTCTGGAGGCGGACAAGCGGCGTATTGCCGACGGTGTTTTCAACGCTAGGATAAGTTTTCATATCGGACAATCATACCGAAAACTCAGTCAAAATACCTGAATAGGCAACACACTCAACTGCCAGACTTGAGCAACTGGGGCAACATGGATGTCGCAGGCGTAGCTAGGTTGGTGTAGCAGGTGAAGCTAGGTACATGTAGCAGGCGTAACTACATCGATGCCGCAGGCGTAATGAGTGGTGTGGCGACAATATCGGCTGGGGAACGACGCTCCACACTCGATGCACGTTTTGAGCCGGGGCGCGCGTCAGAGCCTGGATTTGACGCAGCCCGCTGGCCTGCGGATAACGGCATGTCGGCCTCCCCCAATGCTGCAGTCAGTACACCATTAGAATCTCCTGCAACCCGCAGACCTGCAGACTGCAGGGTTTGCAGGCGTTTAGGACCAATGCCACGCACGCGGTCAGACAAGTCCTCCAGAGATTCGAAATGCCCTGCCCTTGACCGCTCTTGCACAATGATCTGAGCCGTGCGTGGACCAACACCCCGCACCCGCTCAAGATCTGCTACAGAAGCAGTATTCACATCAATGGCTTGAGCCGAAAATCCAACTCCCACGCCTGCGGCAATCGCCACGGCACCGGCACGATACTTCATGCCCGGGCAAGCACGTTTTGAAAAAGGGAATTGCCAGCTTCCGGCAGGACGACTAACTAGGGGACTTGCAACGGGATCATGTAAGAAGGGATTCATAGCGTGCTCCTGAGGGCTTAAGCGATCAAACACCACCCGATCCTGGGTGGTGTTCACGCAACGCTATGTTGAAGCAAGCGAACTGGGTCTTTGTGTCTGGTGAAGACATTGATCCATGCGCAGCTCTACGCCTGCGTCGCCGCAGGGGTATGCAATGCACGGACGTATTCGGATACACCTGTTTGCACATCACGCATCTGTGCAGTAAAACCCGTCGCACGTAACGCGGTCACATCGGCCTGTGTGTAGCTCTGATAACGCCCTTTTAAATCGTCAGGAAAGGCCATGTAGCGCAAAAGACCTTGCGCGACAAGTGCCTCTAACGATAAGGCCACTTCACCATGCAGACTACGCATCGTATTGACCACAGCTGCGGCTACATCATTAAAGGGCTGCGCACGACCCGTGCCGCAATTAAAGATTCCAGACTGGCTAGGATGATCGAGAAAATGAAGATTCACATCTACGACATCGTGCACAGAAATGAAGTCACGCGTCTGACCGCCATCGACGTAACCGTCCCAGCCGCCGAACAACCGCACATGTCCTTCGGAAATGAACTGATTCATATTGTGAAAAGCAACCGAGGCCATGCGACCTTTGTGTTGTTCGTGCGGACCATACACGTTGAAGTAACGCAACCCAACGACCTGGGCAGTCAGCGTATTGAATCGCTTGCGCACCACCTGGTCAAAGAGGAATTTTGAGTATCCATAGACGTTCAGAGGACGCTCATTGACCAGGTTTTCTACATAGATCGGACCTGGACCGTAGACCGCCGCTGAAGAGGCATAGATGAAGGGAATTTTATGTTTTTGGCAATAGTCAAACAACTCAAGCGTAACGCGGTAGTTATTGTCCATCATGAAATGACCATTACGCTCAGTCGTATCTGAGCAGGCCCCCTGATGGAACACAGCACGTACGCCAGGCAAAAAACCATCAATCACGCCACGACGAAAATCATCTTTATGCATGTAGTCGGAGATTTGCGCACCGACCAGATTGACGAATTTATCTCCATCGGTCAAATCATCTACAGCGAGAATATCTGTAATGCCGCGTCGATTCAATCCACGAACGATATTGCTACCAATAAATCCTGCCGCACCTGTCACAACAATCATTCAAGTTCTCCTTGCGTCACAATAGACGTACCCAGCTTTCCGACCACGATTCCACCTGCGCGATTTGCCCAGCGCATCGCTTCAGGCCATGCCATGCCTGTGGCACACATCACAGCGAGTGTCGCCAGAACGGTATCACCCGCACCGGACACATCAAATACCTCATGGGCTTGCGCATCAACATGATCGCGCCCACCGGCGGTAAACAACGTCATACCTTGCTCTGAACGTGTCACAAGCAAGGCCTCAAGTTCAAGCTCTGCACGCAACGCCTGTGCACGATCATCGAGTTCTTGCTCCGAGTGCCAGGCACCAACGGCTTGTTGCATTTCACTGCGATTCGGTGTGACAAGCGTGGCACCCCGGTAGCGACCGTAGTGGCTACCCTTGGGGTCAACGAGTATCGGCAAACCTTTGGCGCGTGCCATGCTAATCAGCAGCTCGACCTGGGCGAGAACACCCTTTGCATAATCAGACAACACGACAACATCGTGCTGATCGAGCAACGCCTCAATTGTCTGATGCATTGCCTCAAGCAGGGCGGCCTTTGGCTTCTCTTCAAAATCGATGCGCAGCAATTGTTGCTGTCGACCCAGAACACGCATTTTTAGCGTAGTAGGATGGTCTGGATCAGAGACCAGATGGGCCTGGATTCCAGCTTCTTTGAGTAAGTGCCGGACCTGCACCGCAGCCTCGTCCTCACCGACCACGCCTGCCAGAGTAGCCTGCGCTCCCAGTGCCACGATATTGCGGGCAACATTTGCTGCCCCGCCCAAACGATCTTCGCGCTTGGCGACATGCACAACAGGCACGGGTGCCTCGGGTGAAATACGTTCGACCTCACCGAACCAATAACGGTCCAGCATGACATCACCGATAACAAGCACGCGTGTGCGGGCAATAGCTTCTTTGGGAAAAGTGCTCATTCAAGTTCTTCCAATCTGCGAGGTTTGTAGGTTTCCCACGCATTGCAACCTGGACATTGCCAGTAATATCGACGCGCCTGAAAACCACACGTCTGGCAGGCATAGCGATCCATGCGCTGCGTATGCTTGTGAATCAGGCGTCGCAAGAGAGTCAAATCAGCGCCAGGAATAGGACTGCCAGTCTGCGCCAGCCCTTCTGTCGACTGGGCAAGCTCGACTTCGAGTAAACGGTCTAACCCGAGTAATGAAGGATGCGTCTGCAGTGCCAGGCGTGCAAAGGTCCAGGCAACCTCTGAGCCTTGCTGGATGCGCAACGCACGAAACACCACATTGAATACATCCAGTGAGGGGAACTGTCTGTAATGCTCACTGAGCAATCGCAGTCCCTGATCAGCCTCTTTTGCCTCAGCAAAATTATTCAGGAGTTCCTGCGCAACCAGGCCTGCAAATTCAGGTGATTGGTCCAGTACTGTCAGGAGATGTTTGCGTTGCACGGGCAAGTCATTTTCGGCGACGGCAACTTGGGCGTTGATCATGGCGACACGCACCGAGGAGGCGGATACGCTCTGTGCATGTGAGGCCCGAACGGCTTTTTGAGCCTCAGCTAACGCAAGTCTGGCGGCAGGGATATTGGCCGGTTTAGTGGCCAGAGCAGTCTGTGCCTGCTCACAAAAATAGTGCACAAGTTGCGGGACGGGCTCGTCAACAAGCACACGCAGACTTTCAACAGCCTCAATCGCTCGAGGCCAGTCATGTTCGGACTCGTATATCCGAATCAGAGCACGTAACGCGGGCAAGGCGAAAGTGGTGCCTTTGAGCACAGCGAATGCATCCTCGGCACGATCCAGCATTCCGGCCTTCAGATAATCTTGTGCCAGTTCATGTTGCGCATGCTCACGCTGGCTAACAGGCAAGTCGGCACGCGACAACAAACTCTGGTGCACGCGAATTGCACGCTCCATCTCTCCGCGACGGCGAAACAAACTACCTAGGGCAAAGTGCAGCTCAGTGGTCTCAGGATCGAGCTTAGCGACCTCCACAAAAGCATCAATCGCCCGATCAGGCTCCTCATTGAGAAGGAAATTCAAGCCTCGAAAATAAGAGTCGGGCAAATTACGCGTCTCCGACAGCATCTGCCGGATATCAAAACGAGCCGCCATCCAACCCAGCCCAAAGAGCAAAGGCAAAAAAATCAGCCACCAGGATTCAAAATCCACGTGTCATATCCAAAAAAATAAAATCAAAGGGGTGAAAGCGGAACAATCGTATCTGGAGACAGACGCGAATCGGACTCTGGTGTCACTGCCGCATGGATACGGTCCAGCTCCTTACGCAAACGCGAGACTTCGCGGCGGCGACGAAGCGAAGCGGGCACGGTCAGCAATAGTCCAAATACAGTTCCCAGAACAAACGTCGACAGCATCACCACAATCAACGGAACATTGGCCACCGACACATCGCTATAGAAATTCACAACCACAGGGGCGGTATTTTTCAGTGCAAACATCAGAACAGCAATAAAAACGATCAACCGTAAAGCCCAGACGAAATAGCGCATGACCGTTGCTCCATAATGCAAAGTTGAATTGTAAGCGTAAGACGCCTTTCGCATAAAAAAACCGCCTGGAGAGGCGGTTTTTTGACATTCTGACAAGCTATCCAGCTACCCGACGCGCGATCAGACTCACGCCTAGATCAACCTCGGAAGCGGGTAACTCAGTATCTGAGTGGGCCTGATCTGATTCAGCTCCACTCAAATCCACACGTTCACGTAACTCTTTGCCGGCCTTGAAATGCGGGACCTGTTTACCAGGTACCAACACTTGCTCGCCCGACTTGGGATTACGTCCAACACGTGGTGCACGTTCAGACAACGAAAAACTACCAAAGCCACGGATTTCGATGCGCTGCCCCTCGGCCAAAGCCTGGGTCATTGCATCGAGCACCGTTTTAACAGCATAGTCGGTGTCACGTGCGGCCAGCTGAGAATAGCGGGCCGCCAGTGCAGCGATCAGTTCAGACTTGGTCACCGGACTTATTCAGTGTCACGAGCCTGATCGAGCTTGGCCTTGAGCAATGCGCCCAGGTTGGTTGTGCCCGAAGAAGCACTTGCTTCAGAAATACGCTGCATCGAATCAGCGGTATCAACAGCATCGCGTGCCTTGATCGACAACTGGATCGAACGCAGCTTGCGATCGACGTTGATGATCATGGCTTCGACGTTATCGCCAACCTTGATTGCAGTGGTTGCGTCTTCGACACGGCCCGTTGCGATTTCAGAAGCACGTAAGTAGCCCTCGACATCGAGTGACAATGTCACGATGGCGCCCTTAGGATCGACTGATTTGACGATACCAGGAACAACAGCACCCTTGTCGAATGTACCGACGAAGTTGTTGAATGGGTCACCTTCAAGCTGCTTGACGCCAAGCGAAATACGCTCTTTGTCTGTGTCAATTCCAAGCACCACGGCATCAAGCTCATCGCCTTTCTTGAAGTTGCGCACAGCTTCTTCGCCAGTTTCTGTCCATGACAGATCGGACAGGTGAACCAGACCATCGATTCCACCAGCCAAACCAACAAACACGCCAAAGTCGGTGATCGACTTGATTGCGCCACGGACCTTGTCGCCACGTTTGAAGTTAGCTGCGAATTCTTCCCATGGGTTCTGACGGCACTGCTTCATACCGAGCGAAATACGACGACGGTCTTCGTCGATCTCGAGAACCATGACTTCGACTTCTTCGCCGAGTGTCACGACTTTACGTGGATCAACGTTCTTGTTGGTCCAGTCCATTTCGGAGACGTGAACCAGACCTTCGATACCAGCTTCGACTTCAACGAATGAACCGTAATCGGTGAGGTTCGTGACTTTACCGAACAGACGTGTGCCCTGTGGGTAGCGACGTGCAAGACCCACCCATGGATCTTCGCCAAGCTGCTTGACGCCCAGTGATACACGGCTCTTTTCCTGATCGAACTTCAGGACTTTGGCTTCGACTTCCTGACCAACAGTCAGGACTTCTGATGGGTGACGCACGCGACGCCATGCCATATCGGTAATGTGCAACAGACCATCGATGCCGCCCAGATCCACGAATGCGCCGTAGTCGGTGATGTTCTTGACCACGCCTTTGACGATCGAACCTTCCTGGAGGTTTTCCAGGAGTTTCTGGCGCTCTTCGCCCATTGAGGCTTCGAGCACGGCACGACGTGACAACACAACGTTGTTACGCTTGCGGTCAAGCTTAATGACCTTGAATTCCATGGTCTTGCCTTCGAAAGGCGTCGTGTCCTTAACAGGACGCAAATCAACCAGTGAACCAGGCAAGAAGGCACGGATACCAGCGGTCATGACAGTCAGACCGCCCTTGACCTTGCCAGTAATCGTACCGGTCACGAGCTCATTCTTGTCGAGTGATTGCTCAAGTGACAGCCATGCTGACAGGCGCTTGGCGCGATCGCGGGACAGCACGGTATCGCCGTAGCCGTTTTCAAGCGAGTCAATGGCAACAGATACGAAATCGCCAGGTTTGACTTCAAGCTCGCCCTGATCGTTCAGGAATTCTTCGAGGGGAATGAGGGCTTCAGATTTGAGGCCAGCGTTGACGACCACAAAGTTGTGATCAATACGCACGACTTCAGCTGAAATGACCTCGCCGGACTTCATGTCCTGCTTGGCGATGCTTTCTGCGAACAGCGCGGCAAAACTTTCGCCGGCTTGGGTTGAGGCTTGGGTAGTTGACATGTAAAAGAGATCCAGTTGACCTTGGGAGTCGGTTGCACATAGGCAGCAGGGGCGCTGCGCAATGTGGAGTAAGTTAAAAAAACAATTAATTCAAAGACTTAAAAAAACAATCCTCTACTGTGCAGAAGATTAGGAGGCGCGCGCCACACCGGACCAGAGATCCAGGATGGTTTGCACGGTTTGTTCGATTGTCAGTGTCGACGAATCTACAACGTGCGCATCCGGCGCAGCAACAAGTGGAGCCACGGAGCGATTGATATCCCGCGCGTCGCGTTCCCGCATATCACTGAGCAAGTCAGCTAGATTAGCAGAAATTCCCTTTTCGATCAATTGCTTACAGCGCCGCTCGGCCCTTGCATGCACGTCCGCCACTAAAAATATCTTGAGTGGCGCATCTTTAAATACGACGGTTCCCATATCACGACCATCCGCAACCAGGCCCGGAGGACACCTGAAGGCACGCTGGCGGGTCAGCAAAGCCGCTCGCAGTGCAGGATTCGGGGCAATGTGGGAGGCCAGATTACCCACCTGCTCCAGACGGATGTCTTCGGACACTTCCTGTCCGTCGAGCAACACACCTTGAGCATGGAACGTCACATTGAGGGACTCTGCTGCGTGGGAAACGGCAGAGGCATTTTCGGGATCGATATGCTGACGCAATACGGAAAGTGCAGTCAGACGATAGAGTGCACCGCTATCGAGTACGGTCCAGCCCAGGTGCATGGCTACGCGGTGCGCAACAGTACCCTTGCCCGAGGCGGTCGGACCATCGATGGTGATGACTGGAGGCAAAGCATTCATTTGAGCAAACTCGCAAACACAGCAAAATAAGTTGGAAAGGTCTTGCTCACACATCCTGGATCCATGATCCGGACTGCGGACTGACCAAAAGACGCGAGTGAAAAACACATGGCCATCCGGTGGTCATCGTAGGTATCAATTGAAGCAGACTGCCAGTGCCCCGACTCGATCGGGGTCACGCGCAACCAGTCCGGTCCACTTTCAACAACTGCACCAAGTTTGCGCAACTCTGTTTGCATGGCGTGGATACGGTCTGTCTCCTTGACTCGCCAGCTCGCAATATTGCGCAACGTACAAGGACCATCTGCGAATAATGCCAGCGCTGCCGCAGTCATGGCGGCATCGGGAATCAGATTAAAGTCAGCATCAAAGGCCTTGAGTCGCCCGCCTTTGGAGACATTGACACCCGTGACCTCGATCGCATCGGCTGAACGCTGAACCGTCGCCCCCATGGCCTCGATCGTATCGGCGAACGCCACGTCACCCTGAATACTCTGGCTGCCCACCCCTTCGACGCGCACGGGACCACCGCCCACGGCACCGAGCGCCAGGAAATATGACGCTGAGGAAGCATCGCCCTCGACAAAAATCTGACCTGGCGACTGGTATCGGCTCCCAGGGTGAACCACAAACTGTTGCCAGCCGTGACGCTCAACCTGGACGCCAAAGCGCTGCATCAGATTAAGCGTAATTTCAATATAAGGCCTGGAGATCAGCGTACCGATCACCTCGATGGTCAGTGCCCGCCCCGTCTGTGCAACGGCGAGTGGCGCAGCCATCAACACAGCCGTGAGGAACTGACTAGACACCGATCCTTGCACCCGCACATGATCACTTAAACTGACTGCAGGATGAATCTCAAGCGGCGGAAAGCCTGGTTGCCCAGCATACGAGACCTGTGCGCCCATCTCGCAGAGCCCCTCGACCAGATCACCGATCGGACGCTCGTGCATGCGTGGAACACCCGACAACGTGTAGTGTCCGCCCATCATGGCCAACGCTGCGGTCAACGGGCGAATAGCCGTTCCCGCATTGCCCATGAATAACGCTGCGTCTTTGACCGGAAATGACGCAACACCAGACACTGTCACAGAGTCCGGCGCGTGCGTTTGGATCTCGACACCAAGCTGCTGCAATGCCGCGAGCATGACTTTGGTATCGTCGGACTGCAACAGTCCATCAATCCGTGTTTGACCGGTTGCCAGTGCGGATAGCAACAGTACGCGGTTTGAAATGCTTTTGGAGCCGGGTAAGGACACGACACCTTGCGCACGGTAGGCCCGTGGCAAATCAATAAAATTCATCTGTGTCACCATTGCGTTCCTGGCCATTCAGCTCGGGCTTTTGCAGCAACTTCGAGCATGGTTGTCAGCCATTTTTCATCGCCAGACTCGAGTGCCTGCTCTGCACGATCCAGGATCTGACGAAAATCTTTGAGCTCATGCAACATCGCTTCGCGGTTTGCCATAAAGATATCCGTCCACATTTCTGGGGAACCTTGTGCCACGCGGGTAAAGTCTTTAAACCCGGTGCCGGCCGTTTGTAATTTAAGAGTCGTGTCAACACTCGACAAAATATGCTGCATGTACAGCGCAGCCACCCAATGCGGCAAATGACTCACCGCCGCGACCATGCCGTCGTGCTGGGCAGGCTCCAGGCGCACCACCCGGGCGCCACAGGACTCCCAGATGGCTTGAATATGCAATACGTCCTGCTCGTGATTTTCAGCCAGCGGTGTCAGAATCACACGGCGTCCGGCATATAGTCCTGCATCGGCTGCCTGGGGACCTGTTTCGTGCGAGCCCGCCATCGGATGCGCGGGAACGAATTGGCTAATCCGTTCTTTGAGCCCGCGGCGGGCGGCTTCAATCACGTTTTGCTTAGTACTGCCGCCATCTGTAATCAAGGTGCTGGCATTCAAACAGGGTGCCAAAGCAGTAAAAATGGACTCAAAGGCACCGACTGGTGCCGCAATAAAAATCAGATCCGCTTGTTTGGCTGCGGCCTCGAGCGTCACCGCCTCATCGATTAAGCCAAGGGCCACGGCCTGAGAAAGTGTCTCGGGACGCCGCCCTGCTCCGATCACGCGATCGACAATACCTGCCTTGCGACAGGCTGCGGCAAACGAGCCACCAATCAAGCCCACGCCGATCACGGCGAGCGTGCGGATCCGTGGCTGAGCGTGCTGCGCACCCTCAGAGACCGTCGCCAGACTCATGGATGTGCTGCGTTCAGAATTTCTGTCAAGGCATCAATAAACTGCTGATTCTCGTTTGGCAGCCCGACAGACACGCGCAGCCACTGCGGCAAACCGTCGCCCGCTACAGGTCGAACAATCACGCCACGGCGCAGCAACTCCTGGTTGATCCGCGCAGCATCGCCCACACGCACCAAGACAAAATTTGCATAACTTGGTACGTATTCAAGGCCCAGCTTTTCAAACGCGCTTTGCAGCTGGGCTTTACCATCACGATTAACCGTATAGCTCTTGAGTTGGAACTCGGTATCTTTCAATGCAGCAATCGCAGCAGCCTGAGCGAGCGAATTGACATTAAAAGGCTGGCGCACGCGATTGAGCAAGTCCGTCAGCGTCGGCTGTGCCACAGCAAAGCCGACCCGCAGTCCGGCCAAACCGTAGGCTTTAGAAAAGCTGCGCGACACAATCAGATTCGCGTAGCGCTTGACCAAACCAATGCTGTCAATGCGCAACTCCGGCTCTAGGAATTCGTTGTAGGCTTCGTCAAGCACCACGGTGACACGTGTGCCATGGCGAGCAGCGACTTCACTGAGAAAGGATTCGATCGCAGCGATTGACAGGTAGGTACCCGTAGGATTGTTAGGATTGGCAATAAATACCAAACGGGTGCTTTGATCAATGGCCTCCAGCATGGCTGGCAAATCATGACCATAATCCTTGGCGGGTACTTTAATGTGCCGTGCACCGCGCGCCTGAGTCGCGAGCTTGTACACTACAAAAGCATGATCAGCGTAGACAACACCACTTGCAGGTTCAACAAGCGTCGAGGCAATCAATTCAAGAATATCGTTTGAACCATTGCCCAGCGTGATCCAGTCCGCAGGCACATCGAAGTGCGCCGAAATAGCCTGTTTTAAATCAAACCCAGCAGGATCCGGATAGCGTCCCAGTCCCGAGAGTGCGCCAATAATTGCAAGCCTTGCAGACTCTGGCATTCCAAGCGGGTTTTCGTTTGAAGCAAGTTTGACGATTTTGGCTGGATCGAGTCCGAACTCTCGAGCGAGCTCCTCGATTGGTTTGCCCGCCTGATAGGGAGCAATCGCAGCGATGTGTTTAGGAGGAACGAGCACGGCGTCTTTGGATGACATGATGGCTTACCAGCGATAACTAAAGAAGTGGATTACTGAGCGGGGTAGGAACCCAGTACCTTAAAGAATGCGCATTGCGCTTCAAGCGCTGCAAGGGCTTTGCGAACCGGTGGATCTTCGCAGTGGCCTTCGATATCCACATAAAAATAATATTCCCATTGCCCGGTACGGGCAGGACGCGATTCAAAGCGCGTCATGGAAACACCATTCTCGGATAACGGAGAAAGCATTTGATACACAGCACCCGCGCGATTGGCCACCGCAAGGATCAGACTGGTTTTATCCTGCCCACTGGGCAGATTTGCAATGCGTCCGATCGCAAGAAAGCGCGTGCGATTCTGTGCATCGTCCTGAATGCCCTCGGCAACCAGCTGCAAGCCCCAGGCCTGTGCAGCCGAGTCGCTCGCAATCGCTGCAACCGTAGGATCCGTTGACGCAATACGCGCGGCTTCGGAGTTACTGGATACGGGTTCGCGAGGCAAGCCAGGATAATTACGATTGAGCCAATTCTGACATTGCGCCAAAGCCTGTGGGTGCGCCAGGATTTTGGTCACGCCTTTCAAGCCGGGTTCTTTTGACATCAGACAATGACGAATCAATATTGAACGTTCACCAAGAATGCGGACTTGTGAACCGAGCAATAGATCCAGTGTTCTGTTGACGGCACCTTCGGTCGAATTTTCGACAGGCACCATACCGACATCGGCACTCCCGGCCTCGACCGAACGAAAAACCTCGTCAAAAGAGGCACAGGGCACGCCGGTGACCGCATGTCCAAAATGCTCAAACGCAGCCTGCTCGGAGAACGAACCCGCAGGTCCCAGATAAGCGACAGACAACGCTTGCTCGAGGCCACGACAGCCCGACATGATTTCGGTCCAGACGGCTGCCACGCCCTCAGCAGGAAAAGGTCCACGATTTTTAGCCTGCAATTGGCGGATGACCTGTGCTTCGCGCTCCGGTCTTAAAACCGGACCCTCAGCATGATGCGCGTGTTTAATTTCACCGACCTCTTGCGCGGTGCGCGCACGGCGATTGAGCAGATCAAGGATTTCGGCATCAATCTGATCAATGCGCTCTCGCAGAGGCAACAGTTTGGCTAGCAATAACTCATCCATGAGATCGTTCGAAATCCTTCAAGTAATCGATCAATGCCGTCACGCCTGCCAGCGGCATCGCGTTATAAATCGACGCGCGCATACCACCGACGCTCTTGTGACCTTTGAGCTGCATTAATCCACGGGCTTGTGCACCATGCAGGAATGCAGCCTCAAGCGCTGTATCGGGTAGAAAAAACGGCACATTCATGCGCGAGCGCACCGAGCGCTCTACGGGCAGCGTGTAAAAACCGCTTTGTTCAAAAAAACCATAGAGCGACTTTGACTTGGCGATATTGAGCTGTTCCATTGCGGCCAGCCCACCCATTTTCTTGAGCCACTTAAATACCAGACCCGCAACATAGATGGCGTAAGTCGGCGGCGTATTGAACATGGAGTGCTCGGCGTCGACCTTCGCATATTCAAACGCAGAAGGACAAATCGGCAAGGCATGGCCGATGAGATCGCGACGAACGACCACAACCGTGACGCCTGCAGGACCTGCATTTTTTTGGGCGCCTGCAAAGACCATCCCGGTCTTGTCAATGTCCATTGGGCGCGACAAAAAATGCGATGAAGCATCTACAACCAGCGGAACACCCGGTGCACCGAGCTGCGCCGTATCGGGCCAATCCATGGTTTCGACACCACCAATCGTTTCGTTCGAGCATAGATGCAGATAGGCCGCATCCGGGCGAACACGCCAGGTATCCGTTGGTGGCACCCAGGTAAAAGGCGCCTGCTCTTTGCCATCAATCACATTCGCATGCGCACTGCTCGCAGCGATCTGCGCATCGCCATAACGCATGCATTCTTTTTGGGACTTGACGGACCAGATCCCCGTCACGACAAAATCCGCCTTGGGTTGTGCTACGCGTCCCAGCAGGTTGAGCGGCACGATCGCATTCTCGGCCGATGCCCCACCCTGCATAAAAAGCACGGCGTATGCATCAGAGATGCCCAGCAGTTCGCGTAAATCAGCCTCAGCCTCATTACGGATCTGCATGAACTCTTTGCCGCGATGACTCATCTCCATGACGGACATGCCACTGCCGTGCCAGTCAAGCATTTCTGCCGCAGCCTGCTGCAAAACCGTTTCGGGTAAAGCAGACGGGCCGGGCGAAAAGTTCCAGGGACGAACCGCCATATCAGGACTCCGAGTCGGCTGCTCCAGCAGCATCCGAACCGGTATCCGCTGCAGGATCGACATCAGCAGGCGTGTCTGCGACAACATCCGTCACTTCTTGTGCCAACTCGTCATCCACATCACTTTCAACCACACGACGCACACCCGACAAGGTACTGCCGTCATCAACGTTTATCAGTGTGACACCCTGCGTGGCGCGACCCATTTCGCGAATTTCAGCCACACGGGTACGCACCAGCACGCCACCGGTCGTGATCAGCATGATCTCGTCGGTCGCATTGGCAAGTACCGCGCCGACAACCTTGCCGTTACGCGCCGAAGTCTGAATCGCAATCATGCCTTTGGTACCACGGCCATGACGGGTGTACTCGGTAATTGGAGTGCGCTTGCCGTAACCATTTTGGGTGGCGGTCAATACAGTCTGTGTTTCGTCACCAGAGACCAGCATTGCAATGACGGACTGACCTTCTTCGAGCATCATGCCGCGCACACCACGGGCATTCCGGCCCATCGGACGTACGTCATTTTCGTCAAAGCGAACGGCTTTACCAGAATCCGAAAAGAGCATCACGTCGTGCTTGCCATCGGTCAACTCGGCACCGATCAGGAAGTCGCCCTCATCGAGATCAACGGCAATAATGCCGGCCTTACGCGGATTAGAGAAATCAGACAAGAGTGTCTTTTTCACTGTGCCGCGCGTGGTCGCCATAAAGACGGTCTGCACATCACTGAATTCCTTGATTGGCAGGACAACCGTGATTTTTTCGCCGTCAATCAACGGGAACATATTCACAATCGGCTTGCCACGCGAGGTACGTGTGCCTTGTGGGACTTCCCAAACCTTGAGCCAGTACACGCGACCACGATCTGAGAAGCACAGCAGATAGTCATGCGTATTGGCGATAAACAACTGATCAATCCAGTCGTCTTCTTTGGTCGGAGCGGCCTGCTTGCCACGCCCACCGCGTCGCTGTGAACGATATTCAGACAACGGCTGGCTCTTGATGTAGCCGCCATTGGACAACGTCACAACCATATCGGCCGGAGTAATCAAATCCTCTGTGTCGAGTTCGGTCGCGTTCAGTTCGATATCCGAACGACGTGCGTCTTTGGCGTTGGTCGAGAATTCGGTCTTGATGGCCTGCAACTCATCGCCAATGATGACCGTAATGCGTTCGGGTCGCGCCAGAATATCCAGCAGGTCGGAAATCGTATCCATCACTGACTTGTATTCGTTGACAATCTTGTCTTGCTCAAGACCTGTCAAGCGCTGCAGACGCATGTTCAGGATTTCCTGAGCCTGTGTCTCGCTCAGGCGATAGAGACCGTCTTCGAGCAGACCAAAGTTGTCTGGGAGATTATCCGGACGATAGGAGGTACGCCCCCCCACCGCTTCGGTATCTGCACGCGACAGCATCTCACGCACCAGGGACGAATCCCATGTTTTGTCCATCAGGTCCTGACGGGCCACAGGTGGTGTCGGTGCGGCTTTGATGATGGCAATGAACTCATCAATATTCGCGAGTGCAACTGCGAGACCTTCGAGCACATGACCACGTTCACGCGCCTTGCGCAGCTGGTATACCGTACGACGCGTCACGACTTCGCGACGATGCGACAGGAAATATTCCACCATCTGCTTGAGGTTGAGCAAGCGAGGCTGGCCATCAACCAGTGCCACCAGGTTCATCCCGAAGGTGTCCTGGAGCTGGGTGTATTTGTAGAGGTTATTGAGCACGACCTCGGGGACTTCGCCGCGCTTGAGTTCAATGACTAGACGCATACCGTCTTTGTCGGACTCATCGCGAATATCTGAAATACCTTCGACTTTCTTTTCGTTGACGAGCTCGGCGATCCGCTCTTGCAAGGTCTTTTTATTGACCTGGTAAGGCAGTGCATCCACAACAATCGACTGGCGATTGCTTTGCTTCATATCCTCAAAGTGCGTCTTGGCTCGCATAATGACGCGACCACGGCCGGTACGATAACCCTCGCGTACACCCACGATGCCATAAATAATGCCACCCGTCGGGAAGTCCGGCGCAGGAATAATCTCGATCAACTCGTCAATCGTGCACTCTGGGTTACGCAAACAATACAGGCAGCCATCCACGACTTCGGCCAGATTGTGAGGCGGAATATTGGTCGCCATACCCACAGCAATACCCGAACTGCCGTTAACCAGCAGGTTAGGCAAGCGCGAAGGCAATAGCAGCGGTTCTTGTTCGCTGCCATCATAGTTAGGACCGAAATCAACGGTTTCCTGGTCAATATCAGCCAACAATTCATGAGCGATCTTTGACAGGCGGATTTCGGTATATCGCATCGCTGCAGCATTATCGCCATCGATGGAACCGAAGTTACCCTGGCCGTCCACGAGCATATAGCGCAACGAAAAGTCCTGGGCCATACGCACAATCGTGTCGTAGACCGCCTGATCGCCGTGCGGGTGATATTTACCAATCACATCGCCGACGATACGTGCAGATTTTTTGTAAGCACGGTTCCAGTCGTTATTCAGTTCGTGCATCGCGAACAGTACGCGACGGTGCACAGGCTTGAGTCCGTCCCGGACATCCGGGAGGGCGCGCCCAACGATTACACTCATCGCGTAATCGAGATAACTGCGGCGCATTTCTTCTTCCAGTGATATCGGAAGCGTTTCCTTGGCGAAGGAATCCATAGAGTGATAGACAAAAGACAGCGGTTGATCGCCCGAAATTGGGGCCTAAAAACTAACCTGTGATTCTACACCGCCCCTATGCATTCTCCCCAACAGGCGTCTAAATACGGCTGAAATCCCAGAATTCCTGTCTAATAGGGAAAGAAAGTAAATCAGACATGTTGTCTCTCAGATCCTCTAAAGTTATTAAACGCTAACTATCTAGACAGCAAACCTTTACTAGTAAGAGAACAAAATCTAACTAGACAGGTAACAAAACGCTGGCGACTGAAGTACAAAGTTCAACCGAGCGACCGAGAAATTCCGAATAAGTTCAACTTTTAAAAATAAATTTCTTTCGTCACTCCTGAAAAACAACACAAGAGCCTCTTCAAAATCCTGTTTTGTTGTCAAAAACCAACAACAAAACGGCCTAAAACGTAGAAATACGGGGATCCTGAGCACTGACGGAACAGAACAGTCAACAAAGCTCGCCAAATGCCTTAAGATTCCAACCAGTACGCAGGAAATCCAGTTTGTCTTTTCTTTGAGTTCGCTCCAGGCATTGATATACTGGCCCCGTTTCCTGATTTATTTTTTATTTGCGGCGGGGTTCGCTGCGAGTCACTTATCCAGCTTCAAGCTCAAACGAGGAGAAACATGAACAAACCCTCCAAATTCGCTCTGGCACTCGCCTTTGCTGCAATCGCAGCTTCAGGTGTAGCTTCCGCCCAGACAGTAGATAATTGGAAGAACGGCTCAAATGAGCTTGTTTGGAAGAACGGCACCAACGAACTCTGCTGGCGCGATAACTTCTGGACACCAGCAACCGGCGTAGTCGGTTGTGACGGCGTTGCTAAACCAGCCGCTCCAAACCCAATGGCAGACAAGATTTCGATTAAAGCCGAAGCCCTGTTTGACTTTGACAAGGCGATTGTTAAGCCCGAAGGCAAAAAACTGCTGGATCAAGTTGTTGCTCAATCAGCAGCAATCAGCCTCGAGACAATCATCGCTGTGGGTTACACCGACGCGATTGGTACAGTCGAGTACAACATCAAGCTGTCACAGCGTCGTGCTGCAGCAGTTAAGGCGTACTTGGTTTCGAAAGGCATTGATCCTAACCGTATCACTACGGAAGGTAAAGGCAAGTCGAACCCAGTTGCTGACAACAAAACAGCTGCTGGTCGCGCCAAAAACCGTCGCGTAGATGTCGAAATCATCGGCAGCAAGAAGTAATTCTTTGCTAACGATTGTGTGATGGGTGTTTAGGCATCCTTCACATCGACGAAAAAGGCCTCGCTTGCGAGGCCTTTTTTTATTTCTGCAACATTCCTCTAGAATGGCGTGTTGATATACATCTTCTCAGGTCATTTTCCATGACGATAAACGTCCCTCACTCACCCTCCAGCAATGTTGATCAGGCTGAACTCGATAAATTCAGCGCCCTGGCCGCACGCTGGTGGGATCCTCATAGCGAATTTAAACCCCTGCACGCCATTAATCCTCTGCGCCTGGACTGGATCAAAAAGCTCATTGGGGGCATGGAAGGTAAGCACGTGCTGGACGTCGGCTGTGGCGGGGGGATTCTGGCCGAAAGCATGGCAGTGTCCGGTGCGGTCGTGACGGGAATCGATCTGGCCGAAAAATCACTGAAAGTCGCGCGTTTGCATGGGCTCGAATCTGGTGTGCCCGTGACATACCAGCACATTAGTGCTGAGGACATGGCGCTTGCACAACCTGGTCAGTTTGATGTGGTGACCTGCATGGAGATGCTTGAACACGTCCCCGATCCGGGTTCAATCGTGCGTGCCTGCTCGACGCTGGTCAAGCCGGGTGGCTGGGTATTCTTTTCTACACTGAACCGCAATCCAAAATCCTTTTTGTTTGCGATTATTGGTGCCGAATATGTGTTGCGCCTGCTCCCACGCGGCACGCATAGCTGGCAAAGTTTTATCCGTCCAAGCGAGCTGGCTGCCTCAGCGCGCGCTGCGGGTCTCGAACCCCATGAGATGCTGGGGATGGGCTACAACCCCTTTACTGAACACTACTCGCTGAACAAAGACACAAGCGTCAACTACCTGATGGCGACACGCAAATGAGCACACTGGTACTGTTTGATTTTGATGGAACGCTGGCAGATACGGCAGCCGATCTGGCGGCCGCGGCTAACCGCCAACGCATTCGCCGCGGACTGCCTGCCATGCCCTCTGAAATCCTGCGTCCCTACTCTTCAGCGGGGGCACGCGGCTTGCTGCGTTGCGCACTGGATATGTCACCGGACCACCCTGAATACGATGCAACGCGCCTGCAGTTCCTCAAAGACTACGAAGCGGCCATGGCAGTCGAGACGACGCTGTTTGATGGCGTTCCTGAGTTGCTCGCCCAGATCAAACAAGCCGGTATGCAGTGGGGCATTGTGACCAATAAGGTCACTTATCTAGCCGAGCCTCTGGTGCAGGCACTCGGACTGGCCGAGGAGTGTGCCGTACTCGTGTGTGGAGACACCACCGCGCACTCAAAACCCCACCCTCTTCCCTTGCTGCACGCCGCGCAGGTCGCAGGCTTTAGCCCACATCGTTGCATGTATGTCGGCGATGATCTGCGTGATATTCAGGCAGCACGTGCGGCAGGCATGCCATCTATCGCAGCAGCCTACGGCTACTGTGGACCCGACGATCCAGTCGAGTCCTGGCAAGCAGATCATTGCGTATATTCGGCGCGAGAGATGTGGCCAGCCATTACGCAGCTGGCGGGTTCAGGCACGGCAGGTTGAGTGGGGAGCTAGGTATTGAACGGGTTGAGAATGTTGTAGCAGACGCTGAACATACTGAACGTGTAATAAAAACTCAGGGTACTCAGCTTAGTAAAAGAACTCAGCTTAGTAAACGAACTAAGCTAACTAAGCCTGACAAGCCTAGTTAGCCTAGTTAGCGTGCAATTTAATTTAAAAATTTACGTTGTCACGGCCTTTCAATTGCAAAATGGCACGGGCATCTGCAGGTGTCGCAACCTCAAGCGACAGGCCCTCGATGATTTTGCGCATACGGGTGACCTGATCCGCATTGGATTTAGCCAGATTACCCGGACCATCCCACAGAGAATCCTCCAGACCCACGCGCACATGCCCACCCATCGTCGCAGACTGCGTGGCAATCGGTGTCTGATTGCGTCCAGCACCCAGAACAGACCACTGATAGTCATCACCAAACAGACGATCGGCCGTACGCTTCATGTGCATGACATCTTCGGGGTGTGGACCAATCCCACCCAGCAGACCAAACACCGATTGAATCAGGAATGGCGCCTTGATCAAGCCTCGGTCAATAAAGTGGGCGGCCGTATAAAGATGCCCAATGTCGTAGCATTCGATTTCGAATCGGGTGGCGTTTTCGCTACATGAGCTCAGGATGTAGGCGATATCCTTGAAGGTGTTTTTAAACACGCGGTCATCACTGCCTGCAAGATATTTGGGTTCCCAGTCATGTTTGAATGTTTTGAATCGCTTGAGCATGTCATAGAGTCCGAAATTCATCGAACCCATATTCAGTGAGGCCACCTCAGGCTTGAAGTAATGAGCGGGACGCAGACGATCCTCAATACTCATGGTCGGTGCGCCACCTGTCGTGATATTGATCACCACATCACTTTTCTCTTTGATCTGTGGCAAAAAAGCCTTGAACAGCTCTGGATCTTGCGAAGGGCTGCCGTCTTTGGGATCACGTGCATGCAGGTGCACGATTGCTGCACCTGCAGCTGCAGCGCCTAGCGCCGCATCAGCGATTTCTTGACCGGTCACGGGCAAGTAAGGTGACATGCTGGGGGTATGAATGGCACCTGTGACGGCACAAGTAATAATTACTTTTCTGGTCATATTGATTCTCCGGGTAAATTTTATTTTGGTTGGGTATTCTGATGCTGGCGCAACGCCATCAATCGGTTGTCACGCCAGCGTGCACGCGACGGCAAGGCATCTGCAGGGGTCAACACCCTGCGCTCGGCCTCAATACGCGCAATCACTTCAGCATTCCAGTTGTTATCTTTTTGGGTACGCGAAACGTCAGTATACGTTTTGCCATAGCGGGCGACATAATCAACAATGCCTTCTGGTGCATTCAGATCGATCGTCTCAAAAGGCCCCATAAAGGACCACCTCAGGCCAAGTCCGAATTTCATGACTTTATCCAGATCGTCGGCGCTCGCATAGCCATCTTCGTACAGATTGAGCATCTCATTGAGCAATGCGCCCTGCACGCGGTTTAATAAGAAACCATGCACTTCCTTACGCACGAGGACAGGCTCCTGACCGATGTGCGCATACAACTCCATTGCAATGCCGACCGCAGCCTCATCTGTCCAGGGAGCAGGCGCCACTTCAACGAGGGGAATCAGATAAGGTGGATTAGCCGGATGAGCCACCAGGCAGCGCGCTCGCCCTGGGAGTGATTCTGTAAAAGAAGATGCCGGCAACCATGAGGTCGAACTCGCAAGCACGGTCGCAGGATCTGCAAGGAGATCCAGTTGGGTAAAGACCTCCGTCTTCGCCTCGACCGTCTCGCGGATATTTTCCTGAATCAGCACCGCATCACGGCACGCGTCGGCAAGTGACGCGACTGGATGAATCCTAGCGAGGACGACAGAAGGTGATTCGATAAGCAAATCAGCGCGTTGCATATCCTGCAAAAGTTGCGCAATCTCATCCATCGCCGCATCAAGCGCATGCTCAACGGCATCGTAAATTTGTACACGCAATCCTGCGCGTGCAAACAGTATGGCCCAGGCACGACCGATGAGGCCCGCTCCTACGACACCGACGACTTTGGGATTAACCAGACTCATTGCGCCAGCGTCTCGATATTGCCATCGACTGACAGGCTTTGTCCGGAGATGCGGGCACCCGCAGGAGAGCAGATAAAAACAATTTGCGCAGCGATGTCCTGCGCGGTGACGGTTGAGCGTAAAGACACACGTTCAAGGGCACGCATGCGCATGGCTTCCAGCGTAATACCAAGGGCCTTTGCTTTGGCATCGAGCACACGGTCCTGTCGCGGACCTTCGACAAGACCTGGCAAGATTGCATTGACACGAATGCCTTGTGGGCCGAGCTCCATTGCCCACGTCTCTGTCAATCCAATCACGCCATATTTAGTCGCTGAATAAGGTGTGCGCAAAGGAAAACCAAAACGCCCTGCTGCCGAGGAAATATTCACAATGCTGCCCCCTGATTTTTTCATCATGGGCACGGCACTACGGGTACATAGAAATACACCTGTCAGATTCACGTCGACCGTTTGGAGCCAGGACGCAAGCGAAGTGTCTTCGATCGCAGAGGTCGGACCTGCAATTCCTGCATTATTCACGAGAATATCCAGCGTCCCCCAGCGCTTGCTGACTTGTTCAAACATCGCCAGCACTTGTTTCTCATCTGAGACATCGGTCAAGCTGGTACTCACGCCAGGAATCGCAGACGCGACATCCTTGAGTGCCTGCTCATCGATATCGCAAACATGGACCTGCGCACCTTGCTGCACAAGCGCCTCAGTGATGGCACGACCGATGCCTTGCGCACCCGCAGTGACCACAGCACGTTGTCCATCAAGTCGAAATGAAATTGGTTGAGTCATGATTACATCCATAGAATTTTTTTACGATAATCCAGATCATCCAGCAGTGCATCGGCCGGACCGGAGTGAAACACCTGACCATGTTCGAGCGCAAAGACGCGATCCGCCAGCGCAAGCACAAGATCAAGATTATGTTCAACAATCAGGATCGACACCTGACTGCGCAACCTGTCAAACACAGTAAAGAGTTCATTGACCACAGCGGGAGCAAGACCCTCAAACGGTTCGTCCAGTAACAATAATTTAATATTCCCAGACAGCGCACGCGCCACGGCGACCATCTGTTGTTCGCCCCCAGACAAATAGTCGGCTGCAACATCCATGCGCTCTTTGAGCCGCGGAAAATATTCAAAGATCATTTCTTCTGTCCAGTAGGTTCCACCCACTGCAGGATTGAGACGATTCATGCGCCCGAGCGCCAGGTTGTCGCGCACAGACATACCAGCAAACATCCCCCTGCCCTGTGGCACGTAGCCAATGCCAATGCGAGCAATATCAGGAGCAGAAAGTCCCGCAATTTCTTTACCATCAAAAGTGATCTTGCCGCTGCTTGGTCGAACCAGCCCGGTCAGTGCCTTGAGCAAGGTTGATTTGCCTGCGCCATTACGCCCGAGCAAAGCAACAATTTCGCCTTGTCGCACATCAAGGGTGGCATTGTGCAGGATATGACTTTTGCCGTAAAAACTGTTGACCTGTTCAAACGACAACAACGTCACCTCATCCCTGGTCTCGCTCTTGGCTAGTCTGCCTTGCACGACGGGCGTCCCTGTTCCGGTGTAGACCGCTTGCACGCTCTCATCGGCTCTGACTGCATCAGGGGTCCCCGACATCAAGACATTCCCATCATTCATAACGGTGACGTTCTGCGAAAAACCCAGCACACGATCCAAATCATGCTCGACAATCAGAACCGGTATATGGTGCTGAATCGTCTGGATCAAATGAGAGATGCGCTCACGCTCTGCCGCAGCCAGGCCCGCCAAAGGCTCATCTAGCAAGAGGACTTTTGGATGGCAACCTAAAGCAATCCCCATGTCCACCAGACGCTGCCCACCATACGACAAGCTTGCCGCGTCACTGTGCTCGATGCCTTCCAGGCCAAGATACTTCACAAGCTCAGCGGTCTGCGCATCAACGATTTCGTAAGTCTCTACTGAGCGCCAGATATTGAAATGCCCTGGGTGACGCGCCTGCACAGACAAGCGCAAGTTTTCGTAAATGCTCAGACCCTTGAACAAGTTGGTAATCTGAAACGAACGTGCCAGGCCGAGATTACTGATCTGACTCGCAGATTTTCCCGTCAGTGGTTTGCCATACAACAGGATCTCACCCTGATCGGGTGTGAACATGCCAGAGATCAAATTAAACGTGGTGGTTTTGCCCGAGCCATTGGGTCCAATGAGTGCATGGATGCCCGCCTGTAAGGTCAGGCTGCAATCCCGAACTGCATGGACGCCACCAAATTTTTTGGCAATATGCTTGACGGTGAGTGCAGTTCCCTGGCGCGTATCAGGCTGCAAAAATGAAGGGAACGGCAGGCCTTCGTAGATTTTGCGCGCACTCATGGCAGCACCGGTCTGTGCTGCATGCGTCAAGCGCCTGCGAACTTGTCCCCAAACACCGATGAGACCTTTGGGAGAAAAAATAATGAACGCGACGAACATCAGGCCAAAATAAAACAACCAGTTCGGTGTCCAGATCGATAAAAATTCACGAAACAGGATATAAAAAAATGCGCCCAGCACGGGACCAAGCAAGCTATGCATGCCACCGATCACCACGACGGCCAGCAGCTCTCCTGAAAAGGCAACGGAGGTCGGATCTGCCGAGGCAAAACGATAGTGAAAGGCCAGCAACCCGCCTGCCAGACCGGTCAAGGTCCCAGAGATCACAAACACCAACAACTTGCAGCGCTGGGTGTCATAGCCCTGAAATTGCGCCCGTTGCTCATTCTCGCGAATCGCCGCCATCACATGCCCGAAAGGCGAACGCAACAAGCGCCAGACCAGATACAGCACCAGCCAACCGACCACACTGACTGCAATTAGATAATTGACTGGCTGATCCAGCTGGAGCACACCCATTGCAGGACGCACGACATTACCGATCCCATTTTCGCCACCCGTCAAAGCTGTCCAGCGAAAGGCGATTGCAAACGTCAGTGCGGAAAAGGCCAGGGTCAATAGCGAAAAATACACGCCTCGACGACGCAATATCAGTGCCCCCACACACCAGGCCAGCGCCATCGAAAAAAGCACGGTGAACAGTAACGGTAATATCAACTGTCCTTCAAACCAGTACTTTTGAGATAAGGCGGCGGCATACGCACCAATGCCAAAAAAGGCGCCATGTCCAAACGATGTCAGCCCCGTATGTCCAACCAGCAGATTCAAGCCCAGTGCCGCAATTGCAAAGATCACCACATCGGTTGCAGTACCTGGTGTCAATCCAAGCACACGCATAATGAACGGAGAGATCAGCAGTCCAACAAGTGCGATGACGAGTGGTCCGTGCTTTGTTTTGTTTATAGTTGTCATGCTCATGTCTTATTCAAACCGCTCAACACGCTCACCCAGCAAACCACGCGGGCGAAGTAACAGCACCAGAATCATCAGCACATACATTGAGGCTTCTGAAGCGGGAGGATAAAAATAGGTTGTGATGCCTCGCACAAGTCCAACCAGCAAGGCTGCGAGCACGACTCCCCAAAAGCTGCCCAGACCACCAATCACCACCACCACGAATGCGGCCGTCATAATCTCTGCTCCCATGGCGGGATGCACACCGGCGAGTGGCGCGAGCAACACACCCGCCAGAGCTGCCAGGCTGACGCCAAGCACCACCACTGCGGTCATGTAATAGGTCAGACGAATGCCGAGAACCGCAACCATATCTGGACGTTGCGTCCCTGCGCGCACGACGCGGCCAAAGGCCGTCTTGTTGAGCAACAACCAGATACCCGCCATGACGCCCACGACCATCGCAAGCATCAATAACCGATAGCGCGAATAGATAAAATCACCGAATACGATCTGACCTTTGAGCGCGGGAGGAATCGAATACTGCAGAGGTGTTGAACCAAACGTCATTCGAATCAGCTGCTCGGTGACCATTGCAAGACCAAAGGTCAGCAACAGTCCCAGAATGGGATCACTCTGATAGAAGCGACGCAACAGCAACCGCTCAAAAACAATGCCGAGTAAGCCCACCAGCACGGGCGAAATCAGCAAGGCACCCGCAAAACCTACGTAGTCAGTGAGGACCACCGCACCATAGGCACCCAGCGCATAAAACGCCCCGTGAGCAAGATTGACAATGCCACCGAGACTAAAAATGAGAGACAAGCCTAGTGCAATCAACAGGTAATACCCGCCAACCAGCAAGCCGTTGAGGACTTGTTCAAGAAAAAAAGTAATTTCCACTATGACTCTGACGATAAGAAGCAGTAAGTGTCCCGGAATAAAAAGATTCCGGGGGTGACTCACCCAAGTCCTGGGAATGCATCACGCGATTGAAGTAAACGCGTGAGTCATACCAAGGAGTCGGATGAATGAATCGACTGCAACAATCGACGGCATGAGGCAGCCGAACGAAACAGTCTTCAACCACGTCAGAGGTTGCAGCTATTTTCCTGACGTGTTGGCGCGATGATGTCGAGAGGCTCATTCGCATTAGGCACTGCTGGCCCCAGCTTGAGGAAATCCCACTTATCGCGTGCTTCACCTTTTTTCTTGGGAGTCAGCGTATACATTTCCTGCATCAACTGATGATCCCAGTCACGGAAATACCCTTTGCGGCCCTTCAGGATGTCAAATTGCGCACCTTTTTCGAGATAATCCACCACTTTCATTGAGTCGGTTGATTTCACATCATTCATCGCCTGCGCCATGATTTTCAGTACCGTGTAATCGCCCCAGGCTTGATTTTCAGGCGGCTTACCATGACGTTTCATGAACGCTGCGACAAACGCTTTGGAGGTCGGTGTGTCGACATCGTGATACCAGGGCACAGGCCAGGTTCCAACAAAATTGTCAGCACCTGCTCCCCAGGCCAGCGCAGTATCAAAGCCAAAACCGGCGACTGCAAAAGGCAGGCCATATTCGGAATACTGTTTCATGAAACTAGTGATTTGTGTACCCGCGAGGTTCGAAATCACGACATCGGGTTTTGTCTGACGGATTTTCAGCATATAGGCAGAATAATCCGTCGCATCAGTTGGGACCTTGTCCTCTCCTGCAACGATGCCACCGTGCGCCGCTAAAAAGTTGCGTGCGACGCGCGTCAGATCGTGACCAAAAGCATAATCAGCCGTCAGGAAATACCAAGTCTTACCTTTGACCATCCCCTGCTCGAGCAAAGCGCGACCCAAAGTATTAACGTACATCGAGTTTGCGCACTCAACGTGGAACATGAATTTATTGCAACTCTTGCCCCGAAGTTCATCCGAGTTCCCACCCGTATTGATGAAAATTTTCTGATTACGTGCTGCGACCTGGCTGATTGCCAGTCCCGAAGCAGAGTTAATTTCTCCGAGGAGACACACCACCCCATCACGCTCGAACATACGCTGGGCTTTACTCGCTGCGGTCGCCGGATTGACCGAGTCCTCTGTCAACAACTCAATCTGACGCCCCATGACGCCGCCAGACTGATTCACCTCATCGACGGCAAGCTTGATTCCCATCGTGCCATATTCACCCAACGGCCCGAGGAACCCTGTCAGAGGCGTCAAGTGTCCAATTCGGATTTTGTCTGACTGCGCGCGTACCAGGGCGGGCAATCCTAATGTCGCCAAAGCACCTGCCACGGAGCCGGCTTGTAGCAACTGACGACGTGTTTTTAAGGACTGATTCATTTTTGCTCCTCTCGTTTTTTTTTTGATCAAACAATAAACACCCGGAGATATCGACGTATCAATCTTGATGTTTGATCAAATATATTTGTATGAGACAATTTAGTCAATAACCAATGACTAGCAGTTACCCGCATATGCACATGGATGTATTACCGATTCGCCGGATTGATCATGAGACCATGTCTCAGCGTGTCTATCGCGATCTGCGCGAACTCATCATGAGCGGACAAGCACAACCCGGCCAGCGTCTCACACTCAAAAGCCTGTCCGAGGCGCTCGGCACCAGCCAGATGCCGGTCAGGGAGGCCTTACGCCAGCTCGCTGCCGAAGGGGCACTAGAGTTCTTGGCCAATAAATCCGTACGCGTCCCCGAAATGACGCGTACAAAATTTCAGGAATTACTCGCAATACGCAAAGCTGTAGAAGGCCTGGCCGTGGAGCGTGCAGCGCAGATCGTTACAGTGGCTGAGCTTGAGGAAATGCAACTTCACCACAATATCTTTAAAAAAGAAGTTCTGAAAAAGAACCCTGATCCCGGCATTGCCATCGAATCAAATATGCGTCTGCATTTTGCAGCCTACCGGGCGGCGCAGATGCCTTCCCTGATGGTGATAATCGAAGGGCTCTGGCTGCAGGTCGGTCCGGTACTGAATCTGGACATGCGTTCGGGCTCCCTCAGACTCACTCAAGGCCCTGCCCTGCAGCACCACGAGGCACTCATGCAGGCCATGCGGGCCCATGACCCCATTCAGGCGCGCAATGCCTTGACCGGCGATCTGGACGAAGCGGCCGACTTTATTCTCAGTCTGGACAGACTCAAATAGCCTGTTTCAGTCCTTAATTTAAATTTAATTACATTTACCTGAACTCTTTTACTTTCGATCTGTCTCATTGAACAGATTGTTCGTCTACAATCGAACTACTGGGGCCGATCCGGATTCGACGTGGGTCGCGACACAGTGCAGGGCATGTCGAGCACCAGTTCGCTCGTAAATCCACTGGAAACACTATAAACGCCAACGACGAGCGTTTCGCTCTGGCCGCTTAAGCGGTGAGCCGCTGCACTGATTTGTCTTTGGGTCAGGTGGAGCAATCCACAGCAGCGTCATTTACAAAGAATCGGGATTTGCCGGGTCATACGGTACGTTCTTAAAACTACTTGAATCGCTAAGGTCCGGCCTGTCGGTTGGCTAAGTCCGAGGTTAAACAAAAAATAAATCGACTACACATGTAGAACTGCCTGCAGAGGGCTCGCGGACGGGGGTTCAATTCCCCCCGGCTCCACCATTACCGCACATACCAACCCTTCGGGGTTGGTATTTTTTTGCGTGCAGGTTTGGGTTCATGCGGGTCTGTGGGGAGTGTTGCGGACTGCGGAGACGGGGGTTCTGGACGGTGTAAGGGAAGGTTTTGTCTCTGGGGGCTGATAGTCTCTGGGAGTCTGCGCCGTGGATACGGGTCGAAGTCCGCGAGTGGTTTTTTATAAACTCTTTAAAATCATTGAGTTACTTGCGGACTGATCGAGCGAGTTTTTGTGTGGCATTGGTAGGGGAGGATAACAAAGCTCGCTACGGTCTCGCTGGCATTCATCCACGATAGCTTGACCTCAGCAACCACTTCTACATAGTTTTTATAGGCGATTTTAATTTATATTGTAATAGCCTATTTTAATCTGTATACTTATACCTAATCTATTAAATTAAGAAGGAAATATGCAAAAAACTATCATCATCCCAGCACAGATTCGAGCTGGCCGCGCGTTACTCGACTGGTCTCAGGATGATCTCGCCAAAGCTGCTGATGTGGCGTTAACGTCGGTCCGTGACATCGAAAGTCAGAAACGTCCGCCTGACAGCAGCACCGCTACCGCAGTCCGCCGAGCGATTGAGAACGAGGGCATTGAATTTTTGTCGGGTACAGGTGAATTCGGACCAGGAGTGCGCTTCATCGCAAATCGTCCAAACTTGGTACGCCGTCCAACGACCATGACTAAGTGGGACGGGATTCCGTTCATCGTCGAATGGCAAGGCAAGGAAGTGAATGTAGTCCTCACTCGCGAGGCGATTGAGGATCTCGGTCACCTTACCGGCAACGAAGGGGATTCCGTCTACCTCAAGACGTTCGACAAATTCCGCGGCAGCATTCTTGATGGCGTACGCGCAGCGATCACGGATCCTAGCAACTTCGATCGCCAAGGCAACTTGCGGTTGCCCGGCTCTTACTTGCGGGAGTTAGCCTAGTCAATGTACTCCATTGGAGAACTGCTGAGGGAATATCGAGGTGAAGTCAACGTGGCGTCCTCTAGCTTTTATGCATGGAAAAACATTAACAACCTAGCTGCAAATAACCCTGCATTGTTTCAGGCGCTGCAGCGGAACGCGCTCTCTTGGAACATTTTTGCGCACTCCTTGCAGATCGCGTTCTTCTCGGCGCTTGGGCGACTTTTTGATCGCGACGCGCGCTCTCTCACTGCCCGCACATTCATCAGCAAATGCGCAGCGGCCCAAAGTCAATTCAGCAAGTCTGCGTTTGAATTACGACGACTAACCAGCAACCATGGCATTAGGCCGGAGTACATGGATGAGTATCTATCCGACCTTTACGAACCAGTCGCTGCCGATTTCAAAATGCTCTCAGATGCGATCACGCCGTGGGATGCGGTGTACCACGCGAGCTATCAGCCTATCCGGAACAAACTGATTGCCCATAAAGATTTCTCGACCATCGGAAGTAAAGACTCGTTGTTTGCGAAGACGAATATCGGAGAGATCGAGAATATTCTCCAAGTCTTGCACCAAGTTGCAGCTTTCGTCGAGCAACTTTTTATTAACGGCAGGCAAACCAATCTTATTGACCACAAACTTCGCGAAGAGGAATACATTCGTAAGGATTTAGAGAATTTACTAAGAAAACTGGCCGTGTAACGAATGATCCCTCATTAAAAACTCTAACACCCCATGAAGTTGGGCAGGCCACTTCAAAGTCAAACAATACTAGCGCAGGTACGCGAATTCAAAATGGAGAAAAAATGAGAGCGAAACTACGCGTCGTTTTTGACACAAACGCGTTCACACCTTCAACATTTGATCTACTTGAACGTGGTCCGATGCGCTCGCTCTGCAAATCCCGGCGAATAGTCCCGATTTACGGACACGTGTTTCTGGAAGAGACTTTTCGAGCATATGGCGCGGCAGATAAGCGAAAAGAATTGATTCAACGCTGGATACCCTTCATCACTGAAACCGTTGATCAGTTCTGCGACGATTTCATCGGAATTTGGCACAAAGAACTCGTGCAAGGTTTGGGTACCAAAGCAAATATATTCATGCGCACCCAAGATCAGAAGATACTCGTCACAAGATTGAAAGATATTCCGTTAGACGGCTCGTGGACAGCTTGGCACACGTCAATGCCTGATCGAAATGCTGAAGCTGCGAAACGTGCCGCGCAACGAGAAATATCAAAAAATATTCGCACTGAGGTAGCCGATTGGCGCAAAGTCGTTAACTACAGCCCGAGAACTCATGGGGTTACACGATTGGACCGATACCTGAGAAGTGAAATCGAATTCGCCGGCCGTACTTTTTTGCCCGCCGTAGTGAAATGTCTACATCCTCAGGTCATTGTGAACCGATGGAGGCGCAATATGTTGAATTAGCCGATCACGTTCAGCCCCTCAAGGAGGGTGGTGAGCGCTTTGGTTGGCAAAACCTACAGCCGCTTTGCGTGTCGTGCCACAACCGCAAGACCGCGCGCGAGACTGCAGCCAAGCGCTACACCCCCTAGGGGGTCTGAATCTCTACAGTCTGAAAGTAGTGAGGCGTTGCCTTAATCAAATTTTTGCGCGTGCAAATTGAAACAAGGGGGGATCCCCCCAATTGGAATATTTATGGCTGGTCGCAAACCACTACCCACGACAGTTAAGAAAATCAGAGGGACGTTACAGAAGTGCCGCACAAATCTGAATGAACCAAAGCCTCAGGGCGAACTGGTTGACCCACCGGACTACATGGCCGAGGGCGCGAAGTCAGCCTGGCGCTATGCACTTCAGTGTGCACCGCCTAATTTATTAAAACGATTGGATATGTCTGTGCTCGAAGTCTGGGCCTGTGCCGCGGATCTGTATCGCAAAGCTCAAACGGGCATTAACAAGACCGGTCTGCTTGTAAAAGCTCCAAACACTGGTGTGCCAATGCAATCACCGTACCTTGCGATTGCCAACAAGCAAGCTCAAATTATGACCAAGGCTGCGACTGAGATGGGTTTTACTCCTGCGTCGCGCTCACGTGTATCGCTACCGATGGAAGCTGTTGATGAAGGCATGGATCCGTGGGCAGATATTGCAGGCTGAACTTGACTGATGCCTTCAGAGAATTATGCAACCGCTGCGAAACGTTACGCCGAGGCCGTGGTTGCCGGCGATATTCTGACCTGCAGCTGGGTACAGAGGGCGTGCAAGCGCCAGTTAAATGATCTGGCGAAGTTCAAAGGTAAGGCTAGTCCCTACCGCTTTAATCCAAAGCTCACTGACAAAGACGGCCGCAGCTTTGCTCCTGCGGATAATCTCTGCGGCTTCATAGAACGCCTGCCCCACGTTAAAGGGCCTCTCGCAGGAGAGATGATCAAGCTTGAACCCTGGCAGGTATTTATCCTGACAACCGTGTTCGGCTGGGTTAAACCGGATGGCAACCGCAGGTTTCGCAGATCCTACATTGAAGTGCCGCGCGGTAACGCCAAGTCAACCTTGTCCTCAGCACTCGCGCTATACATGCTTGCTGCAGATCGTGAGCGTTGGGAGGCATCGATCGAATCCGAGCTGTTGCTTGAGGGAGACGAGTTGGAGGTCGAATTTGATTTTGCAAATTTGATGCGAGGCGATGCAGCAAGTCGTGCCGCCTACTACCAAAGCGGTATCCAAAACGGCTGGCTCACACGCAACGAAGCCCGCATAGCTGAAAACTTAAATCCACTTGAGGGCTTAGATGAACCGCTCAGACCCTTGAATATGGTTGAAGAAGGTGATGCTTTGACGCAAACAACTGCCCCAGGCGCTGATCAATCAAACACGATGGAACCAAATAATGAAGACTGAGTTACTAATCGCAGAGTTTCTGTCTACTCCTTGGGCGCTGATGCCTGAGCGCTTGAACGCAGTCTCTGCGGTGATGGCGCGCTGGTCGAGCCATGCGCCTGCTTCGAACGAGGTGCTCGCCGGTATAGATGTCGATAAAGTTACCCGAGAGGCTCGCCGCCAGACCGCAACTTCAGTCTCTGGTGGCGGGATTGCAGTCTTACCCCTGTACGGTGTGATCACCCAGCGTGGCAACATGATCGAAGATGTGTCCGGTCCGGGCAGCGTCAGCACGCAGAAATTTGCGTCCGCCTTGCGTCAAGCGTTGGCTGATGAATCGGTGAGCCAGATCCTTATCGACATAGACAGTCCAGGCGGCAGCGTCTACGGTGTTGCAGAACTCGCCGATGAGATCGTGGCCGCACGTGCACAGAAACCAATCATTGCTATTGCCAATAGTCTCGCGGCCTCAGCCGCCTACTGGATCGGGTGCTCAGCGTCAGAGTTTTACGTGACACCGGGTGGTGAGGTGGGATCAATCGGCGTGTGGCAAGCGCACTTCGATTATTCGCAGGCACTCGCCGCGGAAGGTGTCACTCCAACACTCATTTCGGCTGGCACTTACAAAGTAGAAGGCAATCCCTACGCACCGCTCGATCCTGAGGCGCAAGCCTTCATGCAATCGCGGGTGGATGATTATTTTCTCGCCTTCTCGAAAGCTGTTGCGAAAGGACGTGGCGTGCCAATCGCTCAAGTGCGCAACGGCATGGGGCAAGGCCGAGTGTTGGGTGCAGACGGTGCACTCGAACAGAAGATGGTCGATGGGGTCGTGACCTTAGACGAGGCGATCCGAAAAATGCAGCTTCAGGCAAGAGCACAGGCAAAGACAAAAGCCTCAAGGATCGGCCTTGCAGCCCAACGTCTTACGCTCGCCGAGCTGTGATCAAGTTCGAGCAGTAATTTCGATTCCCGTCGCCTTGAAAAGTTGAAGCATCCTTCCTACTTCGGTACCAGCCAAAGTTGTGCCAAGTGTTGGAACAATCGTAACTAGCATTTGCCGAAGATCAATGATTTTAATGGGATTACCCTCGAGAGCATTTTTGAATTCTGGATTTGACTCCCACACCGATTTATCCCCTACAACCTTGGTCACGGCAAGCACATAGGTGAATTCTCGTAGACCAGTGGAATCCTCAACGGCGTCAATGAATGCTTTAGACCACTTTGGTATGACAAGTTCGCGAAATCCTTTCCAAGCAGCTCTGCCGCTGACGATCCGTTTTTCGTTAATGTTTCGAAGTTGATTTGCCGGATTAAATCCGCCTTGCCAGCTCTTACAACTTACGACGATGACTTGATCCGCACCATTCTTTCTTGGGTTATAGCCGATGACATCAATATCACTATGGTTCGAATCTCGGTTCAATTCAAAATCTGGATGGTCTGCCCTTGGTTTGTATTTGACGTTGTGACGAACAAAATAGCCTTCGTGTAGCAAATATTCTTCAACCAACTGTTCAAGAATATCTTCTTTGGTTGCCATAAAAATTTTCCCTTCCTATCGAAACAATAGCCTCAAACCACTGTCAATTAGTCGTTTTTATATATTAGAAAGTACACCTTAGCGGTTTGTTCTGCAAAGGCTTCTTGTCGCCCACTTCAATTCCATACTTTTAATTCCCAGTTCACCCGCCTTGTGCGGGTTTTTCTTTTTGGAGATTCAAAAATGAGTAAACAACTCCGCGAGCATCAGGCCCGCAAAACTGCGCTCGTCAAAGAGGCTCGCGCGTTGACTAATTTGGTCGCATCCCAAGACCGCGACATGACTGATGACGAGGTCTCGGCCTTCGAAGCCTTGCGTACCCGCATTGACTCAGCATCCACCGCAATTGACCGCGAAGCTGCGTTAATCGCAGACGAGTCCCGTATTGGTCTGGCAACACTCGCCGGGCCAAGCGTCACTGATAACCGACAAGCCGATCCGTTGCATGGCTTTCGCACCATGGGTGAGTTCGTGCAGGCTGTCTTTCAGGCAGAAAAGCCTGGCAAGAATATCGACGAGCGTTTGCTCATTGGCGGCGGTCGCAATGCCGCTGCACCGGGTACCTTTAGCAACGAGGCAGCTGGTCAGGATGGTGGCTTTCTTGTGCCACCCCAATTCTCACAAGAGATCTTTAAACTCTCGCTCGGTGAGGACTCGCTGCTGCCTCTGACCGATAACGTCGAGATCTCGGGTAATAGCATGGCGTTTCCCAAGGATGAAACTACTCCCTGGGGCACCAACGGCATTCGCGCCTACTGGCAGGGCGAGGCGGCCACAGCCGTCGCTACCAAACCAGTCCTGGGTCTTGCCACCTTGCGTCTCAAAAAACTTATGGCGCTGGTACCCACGACCGATGAGTTACTCGATGACGCCAACGCGTTAACCAGCTACCTCCCTGAAAAAGTCGCGCTCTCCATTCGCTGGAAGACCAACGAGTCGATCCTCTTTGGTGCGGGTAACGGTGTGCCTATTGGTGCGCTCGCTGCAGGTGCCACAGTAACGGTCGCCAAAGAATCTGGTCAGGCCACGCAAACGCTTGTGGCGCAGAACCTCGCCAAAATGATCGCACGCTTGCCGACCGGGTCGTTTGCGAACGCGGTATGGATCGTCAATAACGATGTGCTGCCCGCGCTGTTCACGCTCACCTTGGGTAATTACCCGATCTACATGCCCATGGGCCTGACGGTGGGCGGTATTCAAGCATCTCCTTACGGCACGTTGCTGGGCCGTCCGGTGTTTGTCTCGCAGCACGCCAACACGTTCTCGAGCCAGGGCGACATCCTGCTCGTGGATCTCAAGTACTACCAGACCATCACTAAGGCCGGTGGCATGCAGACCGCAACCTCGATGCACCTTTACTTCGATGCGGATCTGACTGCGTTTCGCACGACCTTCCGTATGGATGGCCAGTCCAAGATCGTGGCGCCTATCTCGCCTGCCAAGGGCAGCACCACTATGTCGCCTTTCATCCAGTTGGCCGCACGTTGATCGCACCAACGGCAAACGTTTTGCGCTCTTTGCACCCCATTTTTTAGGAGTTACTCCATGTTTCCCAACTCAAAAGCGAGCGAACTGCTCACCATTCTCGCCACAATCGATCCAGTCTCCCAAGCGGCGGGCACCGTCACCACCGGCTGGCTCAGCGTTGCCAACCACCACGCGCTGGTGGCTGTCATTCAGACAGGTGCACTAGGAACGAGTGCCACACTCGATGCCAAACTGCAGCAAGCCATGGACAGTTCTGGCACCAGTGCCAAGGACATCACCGGCAAGGCACTCACTCAAATTGTCAAAGCCACCGGCGATAACAAGCAGGCGCTCATCAACGTCAAGCCCGAAGAACTCGATACCGTGAACGGCTTTGGCTTTGTACGCCTGTCGCTGACTGTTGGTGTGGCCGCAAGCCTCGCGTCTGCGCAGGTGCTGGGCGTGAACCCACGCTTTGCACCGGCCGATGCGTCCAACCAAGCTGCTGTCGTCCAGATCTTATAAGCGGCTAACCCGTGCCCCTGACACTTGTCACCCCACCCGCAGAAGAACCAGTCTCGCTTACTGAGGCAAAGCTTCATCTGCGGGTGGACTTCGCCGAGGATGATGCGCTGATCACAGCGCTGATTACTGCGGCTCGTCAAGCAGCCGAAACTATTACCGGTCGGCAGCTTGTGACTGCGCGCTGGAAGATGACGCTAGACAGTTTCCCCGGACCTGCTATTACGAGCATTCGCGCAGGTCAAGCGTTCTCTTTGCCTGGACACGCTATTTTGTTACACAAGTGTCCGGTGCAGTCCATCGTTTCAATTCAGTACCTCGACACGGCAGGTGTACTTCAAACCGTGCCCAGCAGCACTTACACAGCCGATTTAAGTTGTGAGCCTGCACGCCTGACTCCGGTATTCGGTCAGATCTGGCCGGTCAGCTTGCCTCAGATTGCTGCGGTGTCTGTCACGTTTGATGCGGGGTATGGCGCGGGAGCAACGGTCCCCGAAGGCCTTAAGAGTTGGATCAAGCTGCGGGTGGGTAGTCTTTACGCGCACCGGGAAGAAGTGGCCGTGGTCAGTCGTGGCAGGGTTGAGCTGCTTCCCTTTATCGATGGGCTGCTCGATCCCTACAAGGTGGCCTTTGTATGACTACATTGCGCGCCGGTCAGCTAACGCGTCGGCTCACACTGCAAAGCTTGAGTACCACGCTCGATAGTTATGGTGTCTCAGTCCCTACCTGGACCAACGTGATGACCGTTTGGGCGGATATTCAACCGCTCACAGGTCAGGAGCGCTTGAGCGCCGCTCAGCTGGTAAGCGAAGTCACGCATCAGCTCACGGTGCGCTATTCGAGCCTTCTTGCCGATACACGTGTGGTTGCCGGCTACCGGGCGCTCTACAAGGGTCGCATTTTTAATATTCACGCAGCGTTAAACGAGGACGAAAGTAATGTCCTGGTAACGCTTCTCGCCTCGGAGGGCTTAACTCGTGGCTAACACCAGCACTGTCGAGGTAACTGGCTTGAAGGAACTGGACGCTTTGCTAAAAACCCTTCCCGCCAAGATCGAGGGTAATGTCATGCGAGGCGGCATGCGGGCATCACTTAAGGTGATTGGGGACGTTGCCAAAACTAATCTTGCAGCCAACGGCACAATCAAAACCGGCAACCTTCAAAAGAGTATCCGCATTGGGTTTAAGCGCAAGAGCGAAACCGGTTATGGGTGGATCCGCGGGCGCCTCACTGCAGGCAACAAGGACGCCTGGTACGCACACTTTATCGAGTTCGGCACGGCCTCTTTTTATACCGGACAGGGCAAGACCGTTGGCAAACCTTACGAGATCCACCCCAAGAACCACAAGAGCCTTTTCTTTGCAGGGGTCATGCGTGAGGTCATCGTGCACCCGGGCATTCATCCCAAACCCTTTATGCGCCCAGCCTTGGACCAGGCAAGCGGCAAAGCGATCACGACCTTCGCCGACTATCTGCGGGTGCGCTTGCCTAAAGAGCTGGCCAAGGCCGCACGATGAGCGCAGAACTCATTACCTCTGCTCTGCTGAATGTCGCGGGCGTCACTACCCTTGTCGGCGATCGTCGCGCTCTGGCAGTGTTACCGCAAAACTGCGCCATGCCCGCTCTCATCTACTCAACGGTCAGTACAACGCCAATCCTTACGATGAATGCTCTCTCAGGCCCACAGCTATTAGAGAGCCGAATCCAGGTGACCGCGCTTGCGCTCACGCCCGCTGGGGTCGAACAAATCCTTGCCGCAGTCATGGCCGCAATGAATCTTAAAAGCGGTAGCTACGCGGATAAGAGCGTGGCCAGGGTCGTTCGCGATATCAAAACGCCCATCACACGCGATAACGAGGCCAACGTCTGGTACGGCTCGCAGGATTTTATGGCGCTCTGGTACGAATAAAGCTCGTGAAAATAATTGAGAAACCATACCGCTGGTGAGGCGGTTTTTTTTCGTCTGCCTCTTGGCAATTAATTAAGGAATGACCATGGCACAAGCATCAGGTGTATTTAAGCAAGTATCAATAAAAGAAGAAACCTCTTACGGCGTTCTTCCGGCGGTTGTAACAGGCGCGCAGCTGCTGCGTCGAACTGACGCGAGTTTTAATTTAAGTAAAGACACGTATGAGTCAGGCGAAATTCGCCCTGATTTACAAACAGCAGATTTCCGTCACGGTGTACGCAAAGTGGCCGGCAGCTTAAAAGGTGAATTGTCACCTGGCTCCTATGCGACTTACCTTGGCGCAATCCTCAAGCGAGATTTTGCTGCGGTGACAGCAATTACCGCTGCAAGCATCACTGTCGCAGGAACTGCCCCGAATTACACGATTACACGCGCAGCGGGCTCGTTCCTGACTGACGGCATCAAAATCGGTCAGGTAGTCCGCCTGTCAGCAGGCGTCTTTAACGCTGCAAACTTGAATAAAAATCTGTTTGTGACGGGTGTCACTGCACTTGCGCTGAACGTCATTGTTTTAAACGGCACGGCACTCGTTGCTGAAGGTCCGATTGCAGCCGCTACCGTTTCGGTGCCAGGTAAAACAACTTATATCCCGTTATCTGGTCACACAGACAAATCGTACTCAATCGAAGAGTGGTACGCGGATATTGCACGCTCAGAGGTTTTCTCTGGCTGCAAATTTACAAAGGCCTCGGTGCAGTTGCCTCCAACGGGCATGGCAACACTGGATCTGACGGTAGCCGGAAAAGACCATGGCCAGACGCCAGGCTCAACACGTTATTTCACAAGCCCAACGTCTGCCACGTCTAGCGGCGTGGTTGCCGCTGTCAACGGTGTCTTGCGAATTGGTAATCAGACACTCGCCTCCGTGACGGGTCTGAACTTTGATGTTGATGCCTCCTTTTCTGGTGATGCGGTGGTGGGTGCCAATACCATTTCAACTCAATTCGCCGGACGGGTAAAAGTTACTGGGCAATTCACCGCCTACTTTGAAGATGGCGTTTTGCCAGCTGCGTTCTTCTCTGAATCAGAACTTGGCATCCAGGTTGCCTTGACAACCTCCAACGATGCCGCGGCTGAGTTCCTTAGCTTTTCCTTATCGCGCGTGAAGCTGGGAGGTGCAGATAAGGCAGACGGCGAAGGTGGCGTTGTTCGCACCTATCTGGCCTTGTTGATGACGCTGGTAAGCCGGTCGCGTTTTCAAAGCAAGCCGCGCTTGAACTGTATAACGATCCAGAAATGGCATGGCTAGTCGATCAGCTTGAAACAGCGCTTGGTGATAAAGAGCTTTTTATCACGCGCTACGCGCGGGCCTGATCAGCCACGTCAGAGCGCAACTCAAACTCGGCAAGAAACGCACGGACGGGACCTCTGAGCTCGATCATCTGCAAGCCGTTCATCAGTCAACGGGCAAGAAACCTATAGAGCTTGATATACCTCCCGTTCCAACTGGCGGCGAATATCTGCTCGGTGTTTTTATGGATCTTCATTGTGCGAGGCCAGCGGGTGGCATGTCAGTCGGAGCAATCCTTTTGTCTGAAATAGATGCCTGGCAAAGAGTCTTCCACATCGCTCTGACACCTTGGGAAGTAGAAACCATTTTGCATATTGATCGCGCAGCCTTAACAGAGATGATGGATACAAAATGAGCATTAATGTCGGTCAGTTAACAATCGAGATGGCGGCCAACGTCGTCCGCTTGAAGACTGATATGGATAACGCCCGTAAGACTGTTGAGTCTGCGATGGGCGATATTAAAAAATCGGCAGAGTTGGCCAAGTCTGCGCTGGAAATGATCGGTGTTGGTTTATCGCTCAATTTTTTCAAAGACTATATAAAAGGTGCGATTGATGCGGCCGACGCAATCAAGGACTTAAGTAAATCTACGGGTTTGGCTGTCGGCGAGCTTGCCGGATTAAAACTTGCTGCCACGCAGTCCGGCAGCGACCTGGAAGGGACTGCTCAATCGATCAATAAGCTTTCCGTCAACATTGCGAACGATGTTAAAAAGTTTGCTGCGCTTGGGATTACGGCCAAAGATCCGCTTGAGGCTTTCAAACAACTTGCAGATGTCTTCGTCTCTATTGAAGACCCGCAACTTAAGGCAGCGGTTGCAGCCGAGGCCTTAGGCAAGAAGTGGCAGTCTGCTGCCCCCCTACTTGCAGAGGGAAGTGATGGCATTGCAAAGATGGTTGCAAGAGGCAAAGAACTGTCTGGTGTCACGCCAGAGCTAACAGATGCCTCAGATAAGTTTAACGACACCCTCGCAGAATTGCATACCAAAGCTGGTGGCGTTGCTAATCAGTTAGCAGAAAAGCTCTTGCCCTCACTCCAGGCGGTAGCAGATGAAATGCTTCGGTCAGATAAGAACACCTCGTCCTATTCTGTCGCGCTTGACTACGGCACTGCTTGATCGCCTGACGCATCACTGCCATATCGTTGAAACAGGCAACCAGTCATACCGCTTTCTACACAGTACGAAGCAGGCTAAGGCACAGATCAAAACACGCGTACAAACCAGAAAAGCAAATCCTAAAGATTCACAAACTGAAATTGAAGAGGAGGCACCATTCTGAACAATTGACTGCGGCTTGCCGCTGCGGGCTTCGCCCTGCGCGGTCTGCCGATTGATAAAAATAGATGACAACTACCGCGAAACCGGTATAGTTATCCACAGTTGACTGCACTCGAGTCAACAAAAGCCCCTGGTCAGTTTTGGATCGGCACAGGGGGGGGTTAATATTGGATCGACGCCAACATTGAGACGTTGGGCAGTAGATTGCACGCCTAACCATGTGCTTAATCCACGATCGCATCATTTGTATTTAAAAAATCCGCAGACTCTGTATGGCGTTGAGGGTGCAGCGCTGGCACCTGGTTACAAAGTTGGCAGGGCTGATTTATGAATCAGAAAAGCACACGGACTGAATCATTTCTTAAACGTGTGATCGGTGGAGATATTCGCACGATAAACATTCGGCGCGACAACAGCGATAGGAAGATGCAATGAGTGCAGAAAAAGAACAAGCTATTTCAATCAACACTGGTCGACTTCCCAAAATTGGTGAAATGGTCCTCGTCCGATCCAGACGTTGGCTTGTAGAGGAAGTTGTTGAAGCCAAGTTGGGAGGGCAGTCTCCCATCGTCCGACTGGCTTGCGCAGATGATGATGCTCAGGGTCAGACACTTGACGTATTCTGGGATTATGAGATCGACCGTCAGATCGTCGCGGAGGAAGGCTGGAAAGATCTTGCGGCGAAAGGATTTGATGAGCCGCGCCAGTTCGCAGCGTTCCTGCACACACTGCGCTGGAACTGCGTCACCGCAACGGACCCGAATCTTTTCCAAGCACCGTTCCGGGCCGGGATCAAGATCGATGCCTATCAAATGGAGCCGCTGCGCAAGGCGCTGCGGCTGCCCCGTGTAAATCTCTTCATCGCCGACGACACTGGCCTGGGCAAGACCATCGAAGCGGGCTTGATTGCGCGTGAGCTTCTTTTGCGCAAGAAGGCCAAGACCATCGTGGTGGCTACGCCGCCATCGGTGCTCGAGCAGTGGAAGGCCGAGTTGGAAGAGCGCTTCGGTCTCGTCTTCGAGATTCTCGACCGCGCCTACCTGACCAGGATGCGCCGGGAGAGGGGCTTCGGCGTCAATCCCTGGCGCACCCACAGCAGGTTCCTCGTGTCCCACAACCTTTTGATCGACGCGGCATACGCAGACCCGATGCGCGAATGGCTCGGCCCGCTTTTGCCAGGCAGCCTGCTGATCCTCGATGAGGCGCACCACGCCGCCCCATCCAGCGGTGGCCGATATGGCATCGAAACAAAGTTCACCCGAGCCATTCGGGACCTGAGCGCCCGCTTCGAGCATCGCCTCTTTCTGTCGGCGACACCTCATAACGGCCACTCGAACAGCTTTTCCACCTTGCTGGAGATCCTCGACCCGTACCGCTTTACCCGTGGCGTAAAGGTCAGGGGCAAGAAGGCGCTGGACGAAGTGATGGTCCGGCGGCTCAAGGAAGACATCCGCGAAGTTCAGGGTGGCTTTCCTGTGCGCAAGATCGTGCGAATTGGCATAGATGGGCTTCCGCCGGACGCGCCCGAACTGGCCTTATCGCGGTTGTTGGACGAGTACCGCACTGCGCGGGAGGAGCGGTTAACCGCCACCAGCCGACGCGCCCAGGCGGCAGCGGGCCTGCTTATCGTCGGCCTGCAACAGCGCCTGCTGTCGTCCATCGACGCCTTCGCTCGCAGCCTAAAGGTTCACAGAGCCACGGTCGAGCGGCAGTGGCAGCGCGTCCAGGGCGGTGCGCCGGTGAAGTCGACTACCGGTGCAGCCGACTCGAGCCTCTTCGCCGTCGCCCCGGACGCTGATGATGAACGGGGTGGGTGGACTCCCGAAGAGCTCGAGTCCGACGAAGCGGCCCAAATCGAGGCCATCACCGCCGAGGCAGAAGGCGAAGTGTCCGACGACGAGCGCGCGAAACTGCTTTGGCAGCGTGAGCAGGCGTTGTTGGATCGGATGCAGGACATCGCCGAAGGGGCGCGGCACCTGCCAGACGCCAAGATGCGCCGCCTAGTCGACTGGCTCCGGGAGAACCTTTGCCAGGGTATGCCCATCTTTGGCCAGCAGCCTGATGGGCTGCCAGCGAGTTGGAACAACAGACGCGTCTTAATCTTCACCGAGAACCGTGAGGGCACAAAGAGCTACCTAAAAGCCATACTGGAGCAGGCTATCGAGGGCACCGATCGTGCCGATGAACGAATAGAAGTTATCGACGGCCTGACCGCCGGCGCCCGCCGCAAAGAGATCCAGCGCCGATTCAATACCGACCCCGCGCGGGACCCGCTCCGCATACTGCTGGCTACCGATGCTGCGCGCGAGGGCTTGAACTTCCAAGCTCACTGCGCCGACCTTTTCCACTTCGACCTGCCGTGGAATCCGGGCCGTATCGAACAGCGAAACGGCCGGATCGATCGCAAGCTCCAGCCCGCCGCCGAGATTCGCTGCCACTACTTCGTCCTGCCGCAGCGGGTTGAGGACCGTGTGCTCGATGTACTCATCAAGAAGACCGAGACGATTAAGCGCGAACTCGGCAGCCTCTCCAAAGTCATCGACGACGACATCGAACGCCGACTCGGACTGGGTATTCGACACCGTGATGCCGACCAGCTGGCTCGCGCCATCGAAGGCGCCGAACTGGACGCCGACCGCAAGCGAATTACCGAAGAAGAGCTCGAGACAGCGCGTGACCGGCGTGAGGACCTCAAGCAGCAGATCGAACGTTGTCAGAGCCTGCTGGACGCCTCGCGCGCCTGGGCTGCCTTTGAGGCGCCAGCATTCAGGGATGCGCTTTCGTGCTCCCTTGCACTGCTCGGCGCGGACCCTTTAAAGGTCTCGCACGATGCCAACGGTCGCGAGGTCTGGCAGTTCCCGCAGCTGGACCGCCGCGCGCAGGCCGACCAGAGCTGGGCGGCCACTCTGGATTCGCTTCGATCACCCCGCAAGCAAGACCAAAAACTGGCGGATTGGCGTCGCGAGGCCCCGATCCGGCCCGTGGTCTTTGAGGATGCCGGTGTGCTCTCGGAAGACGCCGTCCACCTTCACCTCGATCAGCGGATCGCCCAGCGGCTGCTGGCCCGATTCCGTTCGCAGGGCTTCATTCACCACGACCTCTCGAGAGCCTGCCTGGCGCAATCAGCCGATGCGGTGCCGCGGGTGGTGCTGCTCGGGCGCCTGTCGCTTTATGGCCGTGGCGCCGAGCGTCTGCATGAAGAACTGGTCCCGCTCGCCGCCCGCTGGATTGACCCCTCTCAACGGAAGGGGTCGCTGACAGCCTATGCGCGTGAGGCCGAAACCAAGACGCTAGAGCTTCTGGAGAAGTCCATCGCCGAATCGGCGCAGCACATGCCCAACGACGTGATCCAGTCGAGGCTTCTGATATCAGCCGCGCGCGACATCGGCGAACTGCTGCCCCAGCTCGAGCCCCGCGCCAAAGAGCTAGCTACCATGGCGGTAGAACGACTGCACAAGCGTGGCGAGCGAGAGGCCGCTGATTTGACCGAAACCCTTCAGCGCCAGCGCGACCGTGTGCGTCAGGAACTTATCCGCAGCGAGGGCGACTTCCAGCAGCTCACGCTGGGCTTCGACGAGGACGACAAGCGGCAGCTCGAATCCAACATGCGCTCTTGGCGCGTTCGGCTTGACCAGTTCGACCGGGAGCTCACGCAAGAGCCACAGCGCATCCAGGATTTCTACGAGGTGCGCGCCCAGCGAATTGAGCCTGTCGGGCTGGTGTACCTCTGGCCGGAGTCCAACTGATGGCCACGATGAAACTTGACCCCGCCATCGTCGCCCACCTCGAGTGGATCGGCTTCGTGCGCCCTACCGGGTTGGTAGTATCAGCGCCGGCGCTCGTGCGTGCCGGCGCCGTCCTCAACCGCGCCGATGCCGAAGGCCAACGCCTGCTGCGAGAAGCCTTGCAGGAGCGCACGTTCAGCGCGGCCGAAGGCCCAACCCTCCACGCCCCTGACTTCCGTGGCTTTGCCAGTCAAGTGTTGGGCTGGAGCTTCTCTGCCAAGGGCTATGCCGGCACTGCCGACAGCCCAATCCCGACCGAGCTCGAGCTGACGCTGACCGACTACAGCGAGACCTTGCGGCCTGACTTTGCCGTCCGCGAGCTGGAACCTAAGGAAGGCGCCGTGGCCTGGCAACTGCTGGTCAAGGTGCTTGATGCCGGGGAGGATTTCGACCGCATCGTCCTTGGCGGTGGAACGCTGGAGGCCTCGGCACACAGCCGCATGGAGCGCCTGCTGCGATATACCGGCGTAAGTGCCGGAGTGCTGTTCAACGGCAGGGCCATGCGCCTGGTCTCTGCGCCGCGAGGTGAGAGTTCGGGCTGGCTCGACTTCCACATCGACGATATGGTACAGACAGCCGGCAGGCCGATCACAGCGGCGATGCGCCTGCTGCTGCGCGAGACTCGCTTGCTGACTGGCCCACGCGCTCAACGCTTGAGCTCACTGCTAGAGGACAGCCGCAAATTCCAGAACGAGGTCAGCGAACGCCTTGCCGAACAGGTGCTGCACGCGCTTTACGAGATGCTGCGCGGATTCCAGGCGGCGCATGACGCAAGCAAGGGAAAGTTGCTGCGCGAGCCCCTGGCTAAACGCCCCGACGACATTTACTATGCGCTTCTCACGGTGATGCTCCGGCTCGTCTTCCTGCTGTTCGCCGAAGAGCGAGACATGTTGCCAGAGGAAGAGACCTTCCTGCGCAACTACTCGTTGGGTGGGCTCCATGAGCGACTGCGCGAAGAAGCGGTGCTTTACCCGGACACGATGGACCAGCGCTATGGCGCCTGGGCGCAATTGCTGGTGCTGTTCCGCATGGTCTTTGATGGTGCGCAGGCTGATGGCATGCACCTGCCTAAACGCCACGGTGTTCTCTTCGACCCCGACCGCTTCCCGTTCCTGGAGGGCAGGGTCACGAGTGACCCACCCATAGGCCCCCAGCACGCGGACCTTCCGCTGGTGCCCGATGGCACGATCTACCGCGCCTTGGAGAAGCTTCTGATGCTCGACGGCGAGCGCATCTCCTACCGTGCCCTGGACGTGGAGCAGATTGGCTCGGTCTACGAAACCATGATGGGGTTTAGGCTCGAGACTGCCACAGGCACATCAATTGCCATCAAGGCGCAAAAGCGCCACGGCGCACCGACCACGATTAGCCTGGAATCCATGCTCGAACAGCCGGCGGGCAAGCGCGAGAAATGGTTTCAGGATCATGCAGACCGCAAGCTGGCTGCTAAGGTCGTGCAGGCTGTCAAGGCCGCGAGTCGAATCGAAGATCTCCATGCCGCGCTGCTGCCGGCGATCGACCTCGCAGCTACGCCAGACCTCGTCGCCCGCGGCGCCATGGTGCTACAGCCCAGCAATGAACGTCGCCGTTCTGGATCGCACTACACGCCCCGCACATTGACCGAGCCCATCGTCCGCACTACGTTGCGCCCGATGCTCGAACGTCTGCGTGGCCCAATTGGCAAGGCACCGCGGCCCGAGGAGATCCTAGACCTCAAAGTCTGCGATCCGGCTATGGGCTCAGGGGCCTTTCTCGTCGAGGTATGCCGACAGTTGGCTGAGGCACTGATGGAGGCCTGGGCCGTCCACGGGGGGCAACCGCCCATTCCCACTGACGAAGATGAGATCGTGTTCGCGCGACGGCTGGTGGCCCAGCGCTGCCTATACGGTGTGGACCGCAATCCGGTAGCGGTTGACCTCGCCAAGGTGTCGCTTTGGTTAGTTACGTTGGCCAAGGAGCACGCCCTCACGTTTCTGGATCATGCCTTACGGCATGGCGATTCGCTGGTGGGCTTGTCGCGTAAGCAAATAGAGAACTTCCATTGGGACACGAATGTCATCTATGACAGCCCGTTCCGCTCCGGACTTCGCGAACAGGTGGCGCAAGTCTCATCGTTGCGCCGGCAAATCCGAGACGCGGATGACAGAGTCTCCGATAGCGCTCAACGAGACCTCTGGAACGAGGCGAAGGCTAAACTGAACAAAGTTAGGCTGTTCGGCGATTTAGCGATTTCGGCATTTTTCGTGAGCGAAAAGCCTAAAGAACGCGAACGCATGCGCATCGAGTACGTCGGCGCAATTGTCCGCGGCGACGAAGAGCAACTCCGAGTAGAGGCTGAGGAGCGCCGATACGCTGACCCGCCTTTGGCACCGTTTCACTGGGCAATCGAGTTTCCCGAGGTCTTTGAGCGAGAGACACCTGGGTTCAACGTATTTGTGGGAAACCCGCCGTTTCTTGGGGGGAATAGGATATCTGAATTTTCTCGAGGGCCCGAATACCAGGATTGGCTTAAGGAGATTGTGGCGGAGTCAAAGGGGCAGGTTGACTTATCGGTCTTCTTTTTGCGGCACTCCTTCGCTTTGCTAAGAAAAGGAGGAGCTTTGGGATTCATAACCCCTAATGCCTTAGCCTCGGGAGATAACAGAATTGCAGGTCTGTCTTCAATTGTACAAATGGGGGGAAAGATAACTAGCGCGACGAAGGGATTTGATTGGCCAGGTCAAGCCGCCGTCAGTGTGTCGGTCGTTCACATACTAAAGGGGGAACTTAATGCCGATTGTTATCTGAATGGTAATCCCTGTAAGCATATTAATTCCCGCCTGCAGGCGCGAGAAGAACTTCCGGATCCCCAAAGACTCCAATCAAACGAGGGCTTATGCTTTATAGGTACAGACCCAAGAGGCGACGGGTTTGTTCTGCACAAAGACGAAGCCACCGCTCTCTTTGCCAACTCCCATAATGCGGAAATAGTTTTGCCACTCGTCGGCGGTGATGAGGTAAATGCTCCGCCATCCAAGCGCAACGATCGTTACATAATCACTTTTGGGCGGCGCGGGCTCGATGAGGCCCGGAGATGGCCAGAACTTTTGGATCTAGTTAAAGAAAGAGTTTTGCCCAAACGAATGTTAGCTCGCGATCACGGTCCTGGTAATCATGGTAAAAAATACTGGTGGCAACACGCGCTGCGCTCGGATCCGCTTTACGAGGCCATAGGTAGCCTAAGCCGGTGCATTATTGCTGCTCAGGTATCTAGTTTCCACACATTTAGATTTGAAAATATCAACAAGCTATTTAACTACAAAGTTTTCGTATTTCGATTTGATGATTACTCATCACTCGCTGTACTTCAGTCCAGAGTGCACGAGACTTGGGCAAAGGAAACTTCATCGCCTCATGGCGGATCTGCGACTGCGTACTCAGCCACGAAAACTTTCTCCACCTTCCCATTCCCACCTAATTGGAAGCAGTTATCTGAAGTCGTCATCGCTGGGCATCAATACGAGCAGTTTAGATCGAGCATCATGGAAAGAGACGATGTTGGTCTCACCTCAATCTACAGTCGATTCCACGATTCTGAGGAGCAGGATTCAGATATTTTAAAACTTCGCAATTTGCACGCCCAAATGGACCGCTCAGTATTAGACGCCTATGGCTGGCAAGATATTTCCTGCAACTGTGAGTTTCTAATGGAAAAAGAGATTGACGAAGAGGAGTGGGGCAACAGGAAAAAGCCGTATCGCTACCGTTGGCCTGACGAGGTGCGTGACGAGGTGCTCGCGCGGTTGCTCGAACTGAACGCGTTACGCGCTCGTGCCGAAACCCTGTCCGGGGCGGCAACCGGCTCAATGAGAGCAAGCAGGCCGAAGGCGAAATCAGCCGCTGCGTCACCTGACCTGAAGGATCTTTTCTCATGACCAGTTCGCTCGACGTCCGCAACAGCCTTGTCGAAACTCTCCGGCTCGATCTCGTGGGTCCGGTCAAAGGTCATCTCCTCGCTGATGAACGCTTACCGGGTTGGGTTCGCCCATCCAATTGGTACTTGACCGGCTTCATCATCCCCTCTGGTACGCCACTCGAGAAGCGCGGCGATGGCGATGAAGATGATGATGATGGTGGCGAAGTGCCGCCCCCGGGGGGTCTTCCTGAGGAATCCAATGAAGACCGCAAAGCGGCCAAGAAGGCATTCTTCCCTTCCTCGCTGGGCCTGAGTTTCTTGATCGCTCAGAGTGTCCAGTCGCTCAGCGTGACGGTTCGATGGGGTGACTACACCCAGGAGGACATAGTCGACTCCGAGGGCAAGCTGATGAAGGTGTGGCAACGACACCCGCGGGAGGCCATACTGGACGTGCCGCTCACAGGCCGTCCCGACGTACAAGTACACAATGTGCCTGACTCTCGGGGGCTGCAACTGCATGCTGTTGAACGCCAGATCCCCGGCGAAGGTCTGCGTGAGCAGATCCCGGCAGGAACGCGGTCGGTCTCGATGTTCCTAGTCAACCACCGGGCTCCGATCCCCTCTGGCGACGGCGAGCCCGATCTGGCCTACGCGTTCCAAGCCGAGCTCGAAGTAGCCTGCGACCACCCCCTAGTGCCGCGGCCGGATCTTCGCGGTGGCAGCGTCGACGAGATGGACGACAGGGTCGCCGACCTGCATTACTCAGATACGCCAGAGTACGCCTCAGGCCACGGTGTATCGGCAGAATCGGAACTTGTCGACGGCAGTTGCCACTCAGTCCGCACCAATTGGATGCCATCGGCCCAGGTAGAGAAGACTGTCACAGTCGACGTGCCCGACGTTGAGTTGGACATGACCGTTCTGGGGGCACTGCCCGACGGGGCTGCTGCTGACGCCAGCCTTCGCCCCTTGATCGGACACTATCGAGCGTGGATCGCCACTCGAGCCAAGGAAGTCGCCCAGCTCGAAAGCACGCGCCGCAAGACGGCTGAACAACTTGTGCACTTCGCTGACTTTGCAGCGCGCCGGATCGAAAAGGGTGTTTCCCTGCTATCGAGCGACCCGCAAGCGCTTGACGCATTCAAGGCAGCCAACCGTGCGGTTGGCCGAGCTTTGCGCGCGCGATTGAAAGTTGAGTCTCCCAAGTGGCGGGCGTTCCAGCTCGCGTTTCTTCTGCTGAACCTGCCTGGCCTGGCTGAGGCCGGCGACCCTGATCGAGAGACCGTCGACCTGCTTTTCTTCCCGACTGGCGGTGGCAAGACCGAAGCCTACCTGGGTCTTGCGGCCTTTGCCATGGTGATTAGGCGGCTCCAACACCCTGGTGACAAAGGGCTGGCCGGAGCGGGAGTCAGCGTCATCATGCGCTATACGCTGCGGCTTCTGACGCTCGACCAGTTGGGGCGTGCTGCCGGGCTTGTTTGTGCGCTGGAATTGGAGCGCTTGAGCGACGCTGAAAAGTACGGCCACTGGCCCTTCGAGATCGGGCTTTGGGTGGGCAAGGCGGCAACGCCGAACATCATGGGGCGCAAGGGTGACGGGCGCGACGACACAGCACGCAACAAGGTTAGCCGCTTCAAAGGCAACCCGAGGGGTAATCCCTCGCCAATACCCCTGGAGAACTGTCCTTGGTGTGGAACCCGTTTCCAGTCTGACTCGTTCAACCTGCTGCCCAATGCCGATGCCCCTGCCGAACTTCGGGTGTCGTGTGCGAACTTTGAGTGCGACTTCTCAGGGAGCAAGCAGTGCCTACCGATACTGGCTGTGGACGAAATGATCTACCGGCGCTTGCCGGCTTTCTTGATCGCCACAGTGGACAAGTTCGCGTCGCTTCCGTGGGTGGGTCCGTCGGGCGCCATCCTTGGTGGTTCAGATCGATTCTCTGATGCTGGTTTCTTCGGCGCAGCCGAGCCTGGCAAGGGGAAGCGCCTGGCAGCGGCGCTGCCGCCGCCGGACCTTGTGATCCAGGACGAACTGCATTTGATCTCAGGGCCGCTGGGCACGATGGCGGGCTTGTACGAGGCGGCAATCGAGGCGCTTTGCATTCGTCGCACACCCGACGGGAAGGTAATAAGGCCGAAGATCGTTGCATCGACTGCGACGGTGAGGCGGGCTCAAGACCAGATCCAGGCCCTTTTCGGGAGAGCCCTGACCCAGGTCTTCCCGCCACCTGGGCCAGACAGGCGCGATTCGTTTTTCGCCCGCATCGCGCCGGCTTCCGAAGTGCCAGCTCGACTGTACCTGGGCATCGCGGCTCAGGGGCGCAACCCCAAGGTCATGATGCGTCGGGTTTGGGTGCCGTTGATGAGTGCCGCCGAACGCCTGTATCGCGACGCTGGGGGGCATAAGAACGAACAGAACCCTGTCGACCCGTACATGACGGTGCTGGGCTACTTCAACAGCCTGCGCGAGCTTGGTGGAGCCCGTCGGATTCTTGAGGAAGAAGTACAGAGCACGATCAAGGGCTATGGCGGGCGCTTGCGGATCGGCGAGAAGCGGGGGCCCTTTCAGGACCGGTCAAACTTCTCAGAGGTGGTTGAACTGACCTCGCGCGTTTCCACCGACAAGGTGGCCGATGCGCGCAGGCGCCTAGAGTGCGGTTTCCATGAATCGAACCGCGTGGATTGCGCGATCGCCACGAACATGATCTCGGTTGGCCTGGATATCCCGCGTCTTGGAACGATGATGGTGCTCGGCCAGCCGAAGACACACTCGGAGTACATCCAAGCAACCAGCCGTGTTGGCCGCGACGATAAGAAGCCAGGGTTGGTGATCACACTGCTCAACATTCACAAGCCGCGCGACCGTTCGCACTACGAACGTTTCCGCCACTATCATGAGACCTTCTACCGATCGGTGGAGGTGGCCAGTGTCACACCATTCTCAGCGCGCGCGCTCGACAAAGGATTTGCCGGGGCGTTGGTGTCACTGGCCCGGCACCTTGAGCCCACGTTGACGGCACCGCAGGGCGCCGAAGGGATCGCTGCAGTCAGAGCTGCTTTGGAGCGCAAATTGCTCAACGCGTTTCTCGAGCGCGTGCGCTCCCAGCCGATCCACGACGCTGCAGAGTTGCAGGAGCGCGAGCGTAGCGTTCAAAACCGAGTTGTCGACTTGCTGGATACCTGGCAAAAGATTGTCGACGAATTCAAGTCCGTTGGTGCAGCTGTGCAATATCAGAAGTGGGAGCTGAAGCAGCCTAAGCCCCTGTTGATGGAGATGCTCGATGACGAGCCGCAATCGGCGAATCACGAGAAATTTAGAGCTAACCGGTCACTTCGGGACGTAGAGCCCGAAGTGAACCTGTTCCTGCTGGATCTCAGCGGCACGCCAGTGGGGGACAAGTCATGAGCAAGCGTGGACACGGCCAGATTCGGCGCGGTCAGTTGATAACGACGTACGGCCCCGGTGCGCTGATCGATCTGCCGAAGCACTCGGCCATCGTTGGTGGCTTGGAGACATGGCCACAGGTCTCCAAGCTCGAGCAGATCCTCGAGCCGCGACTGACACGAAAACTTCAGATCATGACCGGTGTAGTCGCGCCGAATCTGTATGCGCCACCGGCTGAAGATTCCTCTCCTGGCGCAAAGCCGATAGGCATCGGCGCCTACCGGTTTCCTGAGTGGTTCGTGGTCCAGGAGAGCAGCAAGGCTGAGGGGCTTGGGCGTTCGAGACGGCTTGTGCACCGCAAGCATTTGGATGATCGGGGTCGCTTTGAGGGCCTGCCCGTTGTGGCTACCCGCTTTGTCCGGGCCTGCCCGTTGGGGCATGTCGATGACATCGAGTGGCACCGCTTCGTTCATGGAGATCATGAAGCTTGCCGGCGGCAGCTGTGGCTGGATGAGCGTGGTACCAGCGGTGACTTGTCTGACCTGACGATTCGCTGCGAGTGCAAGAAGAGCCGGCCGATGTCAGATGCAGTGAAGATCGAAGAGAAGCCCCTCGGGACTTGCTCCGGGGAGAGACCTTGGCTCGGGCGTCACGCGCGCGAAGATTGCACCCAACCGGGACGGCTCTTGATCCGAACCGCGTCGAACGCATACTTCGCACAAGCGCTCAGCGTTTTGTCACTTCCAGACCGTGGTAGCGCCGTCGAGACTGCGGTGGCGGACATCTGGGATGAGCTTCAGTACGTTGACGCTCCGACAGACCTTGCTTACGCAAAGAAGAAACCCAGAGTGCTGGAAAGACTTTCGGTCTTCCAGGATGAGGAAGTTATGAAAGTCATAGCCGCCATGAAGAATGGTAAGGCCGATGAGAAGCCGGTCAAGCAGGTCGAATTGGACGCCATCCTTGCGGCGCCTGAGGGTTTTGGCGATGACATGCCTGTTGACCGCGACTTTCATGCGCGACGGCTACCGGAGAAGGTGTGGCGCAAGAACAAGTTGAGTGATCCCATCGAGGCGGTCTATCAGTTGCACCGACTGCGTGAGGTGATGGCGCTGGTCGGCTTCACCCGATTTGAAGCAGAGACGACGGACATCAACGGCGAATACGACACCGACGTCAAGCGCGCTGACATCGCGCAGGAACCGAAGTGGTTCCCGGCGGTTGAAAACCGTGGCGAGGGGGTATTTTTAAAGCTCCGCGCGGACGCGATTTCAGAGTGGTTGACCCGCCCGACGGCTAAGGCGCGAGTTGAAGCTTTAGAGGCGGGGCACGAGCACTGGTCCAAGGATCGTAAGGTGAAGCGTCCATTCCCAGGTGGGCCATACATTCTGCTTCATACGTTGTCTCACCTACTATTGCAATCTCTTGCGATGCGCTGCGGCTACCCGGCCAGCTCAATTCGTGAGCGGATTTACTCTGATTCGGCCGAGGGACGGTTTGGTCTTCTTCTCTACACCGGGAGCCCAGATGCCGATGGCACCCTGGGAGGACTGGTACAGGAAGCGCGGCATTTGGAGGACCATCTCGCATATGCGCTTAGACTTGGAGCACTTTGCGCCAATGATCCGATCTGCGCACACCACAGCCCGGGCAAGAGTATCGAAGGACGCTGGCTGCACGGCGCCGCCTGCCATGGGTGTGCATTGGTTGCGGAACCGTCCTGTGAAATGCGAAATGACTACCTCGACCGCGGACTGGTTGTGCCAATTCTTGGCGAGCCCAATGCAGCGTTTTTCGGGGCAGTAACTTGACCGACGCGCTGTTCGCACTGGCGCCGTTTCAGCGGCAACGCTTGTACAAGGCATTGGCGTCAGGATTGATTCGATCGCCCGTATCGGGGCCAATGCTGCAGAGTGTGCTGGGAGACCTCAAGGATGTTGATTCAGCGCTACTAGCGCTTCAGGAACTCGAGGGCCTCGGGATTGTGGGCAAAGGCGCGGCCGCTTGGGTCCGCATGTCTGATGCACTCGAGCAGCGGAACGCGAAGCCCGATCTCGTCTGGTCCGGACCGGAGGTACCAGGAGTTTGCGCTCGCGACACACGGCAGGTTTTCGAGGAGTTGCTCGGTTCTGCTACGACATCGCTCTGGGCATGTACTTATGCCTTCTTCGATGGTCCAAAGGCATTCCAAGTGTTAGCCAAGAACATGGATGCCAATCCGTCGCTTTCTGTCACGCTGCTCCTCAACATTCAGCGCAGCAAGGGCGACACCACATCAGCCGATCAGTTGGTACGTAAGTTCACCGACCGCTTTTGGAAGGGTGAGTGGCCAGGCAATGCCAGGCCCCGCGTCTTCTACGATCATCGTGCCCTGGAGATCGATGGACCAGGAGCTGTGCTGCACGCCAAGGCCATGGTCGTTGATGACGAGCGTGTCTTGGTCACGTCAGCGAACTTCACTGAAGCTGCTCTCGACCGAAACATTGAACTGGGTCTTCTTGTGCGAGACCGCGCAATGGCAGCAAGTATCAAGGCACATTTCCAAGGACTGGTGGAATTTGGGGTGCTTCGGTTATTACCAAATTAAAAATCGAAGTAGGTTTTTATTTTTTGTACAAAAGAATTTCGTAGCGGAAATATTTAACTAAAAATAAATTTATCCGACTAATCACCGCCGTAGCATGAGCCCTACTTGAAATGGTATCGCGAATTCGTATTTAAGAAAAATATTTAAGAAAAATATGAAAAGCTACTACCGTGTAATGCTTGGCAGGAAGTCTATTCACGCTGAGGCCTGTTTTGCTGAAAGCTTCATCGGTGCTGAGTTTGAAGTAAATCAAGACCTAACAAACGAGCTGACAGAAAATTGGCGTGATTTCAATGCGAAGTTCCGCGATATCTTCAAGTCAAATCATCCTGATAAAACCAACGTAGCATCCCCCAAACGTTATCAACAGCCCTAACCTCTTGAACTACCAACCTTTTTACTCGGTACCCGCCCCACCACCATTACCGCACATACCAACCTTTCGGGGTTGGTATTTTTTTGCCTACAGGTTTGGGTTCATGCGGGTCTGTGGGGAGTGTTGCGGACTGCGGAGACGGGGGTTCGGGGCAGTAAAAGGGAGGGTTTTGTCTCTGGGGGCGGATAGTCTCTGTAGGGCTGGCCTGTGGATAAGGGTCGAAGTCCGCGAGCGGTTTTTTTTAAACCTATAAAAATCAATAGGTTACTTGCGGACTGATCGAGCGAGTTTTTGTGTGGCATTGGTAGGTGACGTGAAGGGAACAAAGCTTGTAGAGGTTGGAATTGACAGCGTACCAAGATGCTCAGAACGGAATCACTCAACCCCAAGATAAACCACTTACCACCCCACAAAACTAAGTGCACTTGTGAGGCGAGTCTTGTACGATCTATTTCATGATCATATTTCGTGTGTTTGATTCGGCTAGCACCATGCTCACCGCTGCAACAATAACCAAGCCTTGCCCTGTGAAAAAGATTGCGCGACGTATTTCAAATCTGTCTCAGCTTTGTTTATGGAGCGAGATTTGGCTTGGGCGACCTGCTTGCTGAGTACAGGACCCATCATGATTGAACGTGATCCGTTGGCTGCGCTCAAGGCCGAAAACGCCCGTCTCATTGCCTTGTTGGAGCAACAGGGTATTGCATGGCGCCTGCCTGCCGCACAGGTGTTACTTACAAATGAGGTTAAGCAAACCCGAAATTTTTCAACCCAAGAAAAAGTTGCTATTTTTCGCCGACTGTTTCGTGGGCGCACCGATGTTTACCCTCTTCGCTGGGAGAGCCGAGCTTCAGGTAAAGCGGGTTATTCACCAGCCTGTGCCAACGAGTGGCGCGCGGGAGTTTGCGACAAACCGCGCATCAAGTGTGGGGACTGTGGCAACCGCTTGTTGGTTCCGCTAACCGACGCCGTCATCTACGATCACTTGGCTGGCGAACACACGGTTGGCGTCTACCCCTTGTTAGAGGATGACTGCTGCTATTTTCTGGCGGTTGATTTTGATGAGGAGCAGTGGCAGGACGATGCCCGCGCCTTCATGAAGTCCTGCGACGAATTAGGCGTTCCGTGCGCGCTAGAAGTGTCCCGCTCTGGTCAGGGTGCACATGCTTGGCTGTTTTTTGAAGGGCGCGTGTCAGCCCGCGATGCCCGAAGACTGGGCACTGCCCTCATCAGCCATACCTGCGCGCGCACAAGGCAGTTGAAGCTCACGTCTTATGATCGGCTATTTCCCAACCAAGACAGCATGCCAAAGGGTGGCTTTGGCAACCTGATTGCACTTCCCCTACAAAAGCGCCCCCGGGAAAGTGGTCGAAGCGTTTTTGTGAATGGCGACTTACAACCGTATGCCGATCAATGGGCCTTTTTAGCAGCAATCCAGCCAATGTCCGTCCTCGACATTGAGCCCACAGTTTTGCGAGCCACCGGAAAAGCTCACCCGCTCGATGTAACCTTCATCGATGATGAAGATCTGGCTACCCCTTGGAAAAGCAGTGCGCAAGCCAAAAAGAAATTGTCTGGACCATTGCCAAAGTCCTTAAGCGTCACGCTGTCCAATATGATCTATTTTGAGAAGGCTCAACTACCGCAAGCACTGGCCAATCGCTTGATCCGTTTGGCTGCTTTTCAGAATCCTGAGTTTTACAAAGCGCAGGCCATGCGCATGTCAGTCTGGGACAAGCCCCGGATCATTGGTAACGCCGAGAATTTTCCAAAACACATTGCATTGCCGCGCGGCTGTCTGGACGCCGCGCGGGCTTTGCTCAAAGACAACGGCATTGCGTGGGAGATACAAGATGAGCGTTTTTCAGGTGAGCCACTTGATGCGGATTTCACCGGCCGACTCCGCTTGGATCAAGAAACGGCTGTTGCGCAAATGATGCAACATGACGCTGGTGTGCTCTGCGCACCAACGGCTTTTGGTAAAACGGTGACTGCAGCGGCCCTCATTGCCCGACGCGGCGTCAACACCTTGGTGCTGGTGCATCGTACCGAACTGCTCAGGCAATGGCAGGAGCGCTTGCAGGTTTTCCTCGGTGTTGCCAAAGGTTTAGTTGGCACCATTGGTGGTGGCAAGGCCAAGCCCACAGGCAAGATCGATATTGCAGTGATGCAGTCGGTGTCACGCCAAGGCGCGGTCAATTCCTTGGTTGAAAACTATGGCCATGTCATCATCGACGAGTGTCACCACGTTGGTGCAGCATCGTTTGATGCGATCTTGAAGAAGACCAAAGCGAAATACGTGCTCGGACTGACCGCCACGCCCATTCGACGAGATGGTCAACAGCCCATTATCTTTATGCAGTGCGGCCCGGTACGGCATACGGCTATGCGCTCAGCCAGCGCTCCGCATGACCTAGAGGTTATGCCGATCACACGCCATGATCGTATTAATTTGGGCACAGAGGCGGGAATCCAGGATGTCTTTCGGCATCTAGCCAACGACACCTTGCGAACCCAAGCGATTGCCGCTGAAGTCAAGGTCGCGTTCGAATCTGGCCGCAAAGTGTTGGTGCTAACCGAACGCACCGAACATTTGGACGCCATTAGCGCTGTACTTGAGGGGCAAGTTTCTTCTCACTTTGTTCTACACGGTCGATTATCAAAAAAACAGCGTTCAGTCCTGATTGACGAACTTAACGCCTTGCCGCCTGATGCTCCACGCATCTTGCTGGCCTCTGGCAAGTTGGTAGGAGAAGGATTTGACCACCCGCCACTAGACACAATGGTCTTGGCGATGCCTGTGTCATGGAAGGGCACTTTGCAGCAATACGCCGGACGCTTACATCGTGAGCATGCAAGCAAGACTGACGTGCGCATCATCGATTTTGTCGACACTGGCCACCCCACACTTCTTCGGATGTGGGACAAACGCCAGCGAGGCTACCGGGCGATGGGATACCGGATGGCAGCGGAGTTGGAGCAGTTGGCACCAAATCTGTCGTAGCAATACCCTTGACAATGTATGCCACTTAGTGGCACAATCAAGTATGAAACGTATTTTTAAGACTCGCTACTTTGCTCGATGGATGCGCAAGACTGAACTCAGTGACAAAGCGCTCTATTCTGCAGTGATCGAAATGACGCACGGTTTGATCGATGCTGATCTGGGCGGCGGGATCCTCAAAAAACGAGTCGGACTTTCCGGTCGGGGCAAGCGAGGTGGGGCCAGAACCTTGGTCGCGACAAATAAGGGAAACCGATGGATTTTTGTGTACGGGTTTGAAAAAAATGACCGCGCAAATATCTCAGATGGTGAACTGGAAGCGTTAAAAGATATTGCAGCAGAACTATTGGCGAGGACTGTTAAACAACTGGACGAAGCCTTGAATGACGGATCCTTAACGGAGATATGCGATGACCACAAAATCTAAGGCCAAGAGCCTCATTTTTGAAGCTGTTCATGAAACTGCAAGCGATCTTCATCGCCTCGGCTTCATTGATAAACGAAAAATGCGCAAATTTGATCTGCTTTGTCTAGATCCCATTCCAGCATACGATAGTGAAAAAATTCGTGCACTAAGGGACCACCTGAAACTAAGCCAAGCTGTTTTGGCTTCGGTATTGAATACTAGCCTGTCAACAGTGCGCAAGTGGGAAGCAGGCGATAAGCATCCAGGCGGTCCCTCGCTAAAGTTGCTTAATCTGCTGGATCGCAAAGGTCTGGAGGCGGTAATTTAATTGAATCTCCTGGGCGAGGCAGAGTAGGTCAAATACTCCCTGATCAAAAACTGATCTCCAAGTGAGCGATACCAGTTTCAGATGAGACGGTCACAGCCAGCCCAAGCCAAGCCCTCTGCCCCTCCCAAAGCGCCGGCGGATCCACCGCAATATCAAACAGAGTCAAATGATCTGGCAGCACGTCGTCCAGAATCGCCTCGAGAATATCAGGCGAAAGCACCGTCAAATTCATCATTCGACTAACGTAACTATTATCGACGCCCTCCTGGGCCGCGATCTCTCGCAAAGAACTGACCTTCCCCGATTCCAGCATTGCAAGCCAGCGATGCCCTCTAGCCAAAGCAAGTTGAAGCGCTGTGGGTGCGAGACCCCACGGCCTCGGCTCACCCAGTTCTCCGTTGGGTAACGTAATCTGTTTACGGCCTGCGCGTCGCTTGAACTGAATTGGCACCGAGAGCGTGAGACGGCCATCGCTAGACTCAATAACTTCCGGCTTGCCATTATTATGGATGTGTAAACCACTCATGCTGCGACCTTCTCGTGCTTGATCTGCAAGCGATCAGCTTGCAATTCCAGAACCATTTTCTCAAGCCCATTGGCGCGCAGTCTTACTTCCAGTTCGGTTGGTGACACAATTACCTTCTCGACCAAGAGCCGCACAATGCGCGCTTGCTCTGCGGGAAATAGCTGATCCCAGATCTCGTCAAGGCGGGTCATCGCAACCGTAGCTTTAGCCTCGTCCAAGCTTGGATCTAAGCTGATCGCATGTGGCAAAACCTCGGCAAGCAATTCTGGTGAACGCAAAAGGCCTCGTAATTGCTCAAGCACTGCAGACTCAAGCTCTGCGGCCGGCATGCGTGGCAGGCCAGAGGCCCCCGCATACTCTTTGACATCTCGCTGCGGGATGTAATACCGATAGCATCGTCCGCCCTTTTTCGTCGAGTGAAACGGTGACAAGGCGCGACCATCATTTCCAAAGACAATTCCCTTGAGCAAGAAATCAACCCTCATCCGTGTCTGGCCGCCTCGGGCTCGATAATTGGTCGACAAAATTGCCTGAACCGAATCCCAAAGCTTGCGATCAATGATGGGCAAATGCTCCGCTGGATACCACTGTTCTTTATGGCGTAACTCACCTAGGTAGGTCCGGTTGTGAAGCAGCTTATGGATCAGCCCTTTGTCAATCGGCTTACCCTCTCTGACTCGCCCATCCTGGGTAGTCCAAGCCTTCGAGGTTGCGCCATCTAACTGAAGCTCTTTGACCAGTTTGGTGCCAGACCCCAGTTCAACAAACCGTTCAAATATTTGCCGGATGAGTTTTGCTTCTTTCGGGTTAGGCACCAAGCGACGATTGTCAACGTCGTATCCTAGGGGCGGAACCCCTCCCATCCACATGCCCTTTCTTTTGCTGGCAGCGATTTTGTCCCGAATGCGCTCGCCGGTCACCTCGCGTTCAAACTGTGCAAAAGACAAAAGCACGTTGAGCATGAGCCTGCCCATTGAGGTCGTGGTGTTGAACTGTTGAGTAACAGAGACAAAGGACACGCCCTGCCGCTCAAAGACCTCAACCATTTTTGAGAAATCAGCCAAGCTGCGCGTCAAGCGATCAATTTTGTAGATAACAATCACGTCGACTTTTCCGGCCTCAATGTCTGCGATCAGTCGCTTGAGTGCCGGGTGCTCCATGTGGCCACCTGAAAAAGCCGGGTCATCATAATCGTCTGCAACCGCGATCCACCCCTCAGCTCGCTGGCTTGCAATGTAGGCGTGACCTGCATCACGCTGGGCATCGATGGAGTTGCACTCCTGATCGAGGCCCTCTTCGCTCGATTTTCGCGTGTAGACAGCACAGCGGACGCGCTTTTTAAAGGTATCGCTCATGCTCGGACTCCCTTTTTAGGCGAAGTCTTTGTCTCGGGTCTGGCGCGCAAGCCGAAAAACAAGGGCCCAGACCAGCGTGTTCCAGTAATTTCATAGGCGATTTTTGACAAGCTTTCGTAGGGCCGGCCGTCAAACTCGTAGGTTCCGTCTTGCGAGGCAATCACGTGATATTGCTTGCCCTGATAGAGGCGAGAGAGCATCGTGCCTGCAACCGGTCGGTAAGCCGCCTCACGCATAACGGCAACGGTGCGTTGGGCGTTGGTGACACAACAACAAGAACAAACGCAAACAGCCTAATGCTGACGGGCAATCGTACAGTCGTTGATATTTGCGCCTACGGGAGCAGCTCTGAGCAAGGCATTGTCCTGCTGTTGGATGATGGACAGCTCTGGGCGGTTGGTTACGGCGGAGGATCGCAATTACCAGAAGATGACAGCGAAACTAGTTATACGCCGATGCCTGTGGTGTTCTGAGTCATCGGCATACGACTGCTTTCCATTCCCCCTAGCCACTACTTGTGAGGCGCAGCATGGCTGAAGAAATTACGCATAAAGAAATCTACGAGCGCCTGGTCTCCGTTAAGGACAAGGTCGATCGCATTGATGAAAATACCAAAGAGGTCACTACAGCCTTTGCCGCGGCTAAAGGTGCCTTCATGGTTCTTGAACTGATCGGCAAAGTTGCGAAACCAATTCTCTGGATCGTTGGCGTCTGTTCAACAATTGCACTGCTCTGGCAGGAGTACTGGAAAAAATGATTACTTTTGATGAAGCCTTTGATCGTCTGATCTCTCACGAGGGCGGCTACAGCGATGACCCACGCGATTCTGGAAACTGGACGGGTGGCGCGCAAGGGGTCGGCCAATTAAAAGGGACCAAGTTTGGGATTGCCGCAAGCTCCTACGGCTACCTCGATATCAAGAACCTGAGCCTTGAAGAGGCCAGGTCCATTTATCGACGCGACTTTTGGGATGCCTGTGGCGCGGCACACCCCGCGATCAAGTTTCAACTGTTTGATGCTTCGGTCAATCACGGCAGAGGTAATGCAATCCGTTTCCTGCAACGGGCCGTAAAAGTTGCTGATGACGGTGACTGGGGCGTGAAATCGCAGGCGGCACTCGATTCGATGGAGGCCAATGATGTTTTGCTGCGCATTCTTGCCTATCGCTTGAAGTTTTGGGCGTCCCTGCAAAAGTTTGATATTTACGGGCGCGGCTGGACCAACCGGGGTGCGGACAACCTTCTGTTTGCTGCCGAGGATAACTAGATGACCGAGCCCGCCGATCGGTGGCGCAACCGTAGAAAGATGGCCTGGCTCTCAATGATTGCTGGGCTGCTCTTTCCGCTGCTTTTATTAGTGACTGAATCGGCCCAGCTCGGTCTGATTGCCACACCCTTTTATGTTTTCGTTGGGATAGTGGTGACAGCCTACATAGGTGGTGCCGTGGTCGATGATCACTGGCAACAGGAGATGAAATGATTTGGCTACTGGCAAACCGGTACGTTTTGATTGCAATTGCCCTTGTCGCGGCAACGTCGGGCCTGTGGGCCTACGGAAAATATCAGTACCACGTTGGCTACCAAGCCGCTGAAAACTTACGACACATGGCCGACCTTGAGTCGTTTAAGTCCGAGTCCTTGCGCCTGCAGGGGCTATCCCAAAACCTCGAGCTGCAACTCACAGCGTTGCGGGACGCTCAGCCCAAAATCATTGAAAGGTTTAATCGTGTCATCATCGAAAAGCCACTGCCTGCTGATTGCCTTATTGATTCTGACAGGCTGCGCGAGCTCAACGCCGCCATCTCGACCGCCAATACCGGCAAACTTGACCACTCCTTGCCCGGTGGTAGATAGCTTTACTTCGACGTCCTGGGATGAGTTAATGAAAAGCTATTTGAAGCTGGTGATTCAATATGCTGAGTGTGCGAGCAAACAGCAAGCATTAAGTAGTACATAAAAATTAAGGTTTACTGTGGAAAATAAATCCTGATTCTTTTGCTCAAAATAATTCAACTTGTGACTACAAACGACTTTATATCTAACCTTGACGTTGGCCTGCTGCCAACATTAACGCTTTGTCAGTGGGCTAATCAGCGTTATAAGGCCGAGAAAAATGACGTGTTGAGTTGGTGAATTGAAGGCAATTGCAGAGCGTTATCGGGGTTGTTTCAGAGGAAAGAGGCTAAAATTGTCACAACCTTCCGCTTATTGATGCCTAGTCTTTTGTTTAGTTGAAGTTTCCATGACCAATTGGATTAATAGCTTTCTAAAAACTTATTCAAAAATCATTTCACCGAAGCAACAGCCTGAGTGGCATGCTTCACCACCTCAACGATTTTAAGACCTCCATCAGGGGTCGACTCGTTATCCAAATACCCAGTCGAAGTAATAGCAAAAATTGATTTAGTGGTTTCCATCAGAATTGCATTTCTGGACTCGTCATCACTAGCTGCTTTTGTGAATGCTTGGAACGTTCGAAGTGCGTTGGCTCTGTGCTTACTTATTGCCCCTTGATGCCTAGCAGCCTTGTACAGGCGTCCACACCATATTGTGGCAGTGAACAATAGTCCAAGGATCACCACCTTTGATGTGAATATCTGGATAACCTGCGGAGTTGTCGCATCTGGTTTGATCGGGACGAAAACCAATCCTACGGCTACGACCAGTGTCAATCCCGCCATGGCACCCGTTGCCTTCAACCAGCGATCTGCGCTTGAGTCCTGTGCCGCAGATTCGGTGGTGAAATCGGCAGTAAAATGCGCAACCCCAACACTTGCGGCGGCTTCGCGTGTAGCGACAATAATTTCGCCAATTTCACCACGTTTTTTTTCGATTTCATCTTTTGCGTCACTGACTAGTCGTGATGCTTGCTCGACCGATTCAGTCAGCTCATTGATATTGCGCTGTACATCGCCTTTCTGGTATGCCAGATACGGGATGTAAAGGTGCGCAACTGAAAAAAACTGATCCGCCTGAGTTTTTAGTTGGCCAATCAATTGATTCCGCGTGCCAGTTGGATCGTTGCTCTCGATCGTAAAAACTTTAATCTGGTCTAAAGTTGCTTTCAAAGGGGGCAAACTGCTAACGATCTGCTGCATCGGACTGTCTGGCAACAAATCAATTGGTAACAACTTGAAATGGTTAAGAATTGAGTAAGTGCGCTCGAGCTCGGCTCGACATCCTTCAAAAGTAATCTTGCCCCAGTCAGGGTTGATTAGTAATTTGTCGATGGGTATTTGCGTGCAACTATCAGCCAATTCACGAAGTTGCTTTGTTAATACCTCAGTTGCCATTTTTTTTCCTTCGCATTGGTAATATTGCTTTTCAGTTAAATATCAGTCAAGAGCTAGTCAACGTTGACTCTTATTCCACGTGTACTCACACGGGCATACGACAATCGAGAACTAACGACTTTGCAACAGTTGCCATAGGATCCGAGAGTGGGCATTGATCGTACTCATTTGACAAGCTCCATCAATTTTCCATACCCATCCACAACGTCATACTTCACCTGATCTGATGTGATCTTGGCGAAGAATTTTCTAGCACATTCAATTTTGCTTTCTTCGATTTTCCGCAGATCCATGCTGGACATGGATCCTTTTGTCTCAGCTACAAAGTAAACATGCTTGACCTTGCCTTCCTGAAAGGCAATGGCCCAGTCTGGGTTGTAGTTGCCAACAGGGGTAGGGATGAAGAACCCGCGAGGTAATTTAGCGTAGACCACCACCTCGGTGCTGGCATCCAGCTCACGCACGAAATCACGTTCATTTTTGGAGTCGGTGAAAACGTAGTCGTAGATGTGGTGGTTGGCCTTGACAGCCTTGCTGAAATCGTCCTTCGCTTTGTCCTGGGTGAAGATATCCATGGTATGCGTGTCGCCCGTGGGGTCGTAGGCAATGTGCTCTACGATCACAGTCGCCTTCTGCTCGTTCATCAGACGTGCTGCCTTTTGCATAAAATCTTCCGGGTTTGTTCGATACTGACTGAACACAGCTTTATTGATACCCTGCAAAATACTGGCCACGGTCTTGCGGGTGAGTTGTGTCTCATCCGCCAGTCGGCCAATCAAGTCGTACTTGACGGCAGAATGGACTGAAGCGGCTGAATAGTCCGTCGTCGACTCTGTGACCTTGAATGATTCACCTTGCCGCATGCCGTCATAAGTCGCTGACTCGAGCTGCTCCCCGGCAATCACGGTGTATTGCATTGGGCTAACCTTAAGCTCGGCCTCTAAGGCTTTTACACACTTGGTCACCAACTCCGGGGTTTCGAATTCGACGGTGTAAGCAGCCTTACGGTTAATGCGACTCCACAGAGCCTTAAATTCGGACTTTTCGAAATTGGCATTTAGAGGGTTGATTTTCGCCTTGCGGTCATCTTCCGGCAGTGGCAATTTCGCATCGCTAAAAACGCTGTCAATCAGAGCAAATACGGCATCGGCATGCAACTCCAAATCAGGGGGAAGCGCTGCAAGCGTTCCCTCCCTTTTTGCCTCGTGGTAGGCCTCGGCAATTTTGTCTTTATTGTCTGTGTAATCGTTTTTGAGCAGGTATTTGTAAATTTGCTTGGCCAGTTGCGGTGTCACTTCCACATCACCTGCTGTGGTTTTCAAAACCTTGCCAATAAAGTAAGACTCGTCTGCAACCCGTGGCCGCTCTGACAATCCTTCGCTGATATCACGCTGCAAGGCGGTTACGAAGTCCTTGTAGCTCTCGCTGGCAACAACGGTCAACACGTTCACCTGGTGGACCGTGGCCGGGTTGTCCATTCGATCGCCATGCTGATTGACAGACAAACGTAGACCGCGTCCGACTTCCTGGCGGCGGCTCACAGTGTTATCGCTGTGCTTCAGCGTACAAATCACGAAAACGTTGGGGTTGTCCCACCCTTCACGCAACGCGGAATGCGAGAAGATAAAGCGAACCGGTTCATCAAACGAAAGCAGTCGCTCTTTGTCTTTCAAAATCAAGTCATAGGCATCGACGTCATCGGTTTCGGTGGATTTCTTCCCCGTTTCAGGGTCGACCATTCGTTTAGTTTTCTTGTCGATCGAGAAATAACCGTTGTGCGTCTTTGTTGTAGTAATTCCTTTGAGATACCGGTTGTAGGGTGTGTCGTCCAGCGTCTGCAGGTCCGCTAGCTGGAGGTTGTACTCTTCCTCAAACATTTTGGCGTAATCGCCAGGCTGCTCGCCAGATTCGTCATAACTGCGGTATTTGCTCACTGTGTCGATGAAAAACAGCGACAGCACTTTGATGCCTTGAGAGAAAAGGGCTTGCTCTTTTTCGAAATGGGCTTTGATCGCTTCACGAATCTGAATGCGACGCAAAGCTGGTTCACTCACATCACCAGTAGCCTCGCCAGCTACAAGCTCATGCCCATTGGTGAATGTCACCGTATTGGTCAGCGCACTGATGTCAGAAACGACAAAGCCCCGGTACTGTTCCAAATCGCCGGAAATATCGTACAGGTTGTCGTTGCAGGATAGCTTGCGCAGCACTCGTTTGATACCATTATTCTGCTTGATCTCCAATTCAACCCGTGCGACAGGAGCACTGGTTGATACCTCGATAGACTCCAAATAGAGATAGGCATTGGTACCGGTCAGGCCCTTGACCGATATGCCGCGAACAGAAATTTTCTTAACCAGCTTTTGGTTGTACGCATCTAGTGCGTCTAACCGGTGAATTTTGTTGTGTGTTGTCTTGTGGGTGGCTGAATAACGCAACACCGCCAACGGCTTGAAGTTGGCCAGAGAATCCAGCGTCTTGCCACCCTCCATCTTCTGAGGCTCGTCCAGAAACAGGATAGGTCGATTGGCACTGATCACATCAATTGGCTTGCGCGACTGAAAATCGTCAAGCTCTTCATAAATTCGACGGGCATCCTTGCCAGTTGCATTGAAGGCTTGCACGTTAATCACCATGACGTTGATGCCTGCGTCACTGGAGAAGCTCTCCAAGTTGTGCAACTGCTTTGAGTTGTAAATGAAAAACCGGGCGCGTTTCTTGTAATCGTCTAAAAAGTGTTCAGCTGTAATTTCCAGCGACTTGTAAACGCCTTCACGAATTGCAATGCTGGGCACCACCACAATGAATTTGCTCCACCCATACCGGGCGTTGAGTTCGAACATGCTTTTGACGTAGCAATACGTCTTGCCCGTGCCGGTCTCCATTTCTACATCCAGATTGATGTCACACACCTTGGTTTTGACCAACGCGGCGGAGAGAGGCATGTTTTGCCTGCGCTGCACGGCATGAAGGTTCTCCAGAATTTGGACAGGCGTTAAAGCTAAATCTGCGTTCTTGAACCCAGCTGTCTCCAACGCTGCCAAGGCTTGGCCGCTGGCGTCCACGCCTCGGCCCGGATCCATTCGATAGTTCAAGCCCTCGCGCTTGGGTTGTCCGGCGAAACAATCTGCTACAGCTTCGACGGCATTGGTCTGATAGCTTTGTTTTTTAAACTTAATTTTCATTGTGTGCGATTTAAATTGTTTTAACTTCAGTAGTTGGGCTAAGCAACTTGAAGATTTGTTCAACATTAATCTTGACGCTGTCACTTGCAAAGCCTGAATCGCGGAACACAGCTCTAAGCGGCTCCCGCTTGGCTAATAAATTGACAAACTCTTCGCTAACGCCCTCTTCAAAGCACGCAACCAAGGCATTCCCATCCACAAAGTACGTGGTCTTACCAGCGACAATTTCTTGCTTAATAGGCAAGGTCAAATCAACGCCCCAATCCAGCAGAACCTGGAACAATAGGTCTTCGGAAGATCGGTCTTCACGTATGTTGTTTATCATGCCTCCCAACTGTTCCTGCACCACATCGTCAGGCGTGTAGTGAACGTCATTCATATTGGATGTGTCCACTTTTAAGACGCGGAAACCTGTATCTAGGTCTGGGGCAATCATCGAAGAGCTTTCAGCAATCTTCTTGCCCGAGCGACGGATTCGCTCTTTACTAATTTCTGCAATTGAGTTGTATCCGGCTCTAGCTGCAGTACTATCTGCAGAACATTGTTCAGGCAATTGGACTAGAACAAATTTTCTAGTGCCTTGGTCCATTGAGTTCTGCAAAAAAACGGCATGTGCAGTCGTTGCTGAGCCAGAGAAGAAGTCGAGCACAATGCTGTCAGGATCAGTTGCAATTGCAATAAACCGCCTTATCAATTCAACGGACTTAGGGAAAGAGAAGACTTTTTCTCCAAAAAGGTCTTCAACAGCGGCTGTTCCTCGCCTGCTAGAGATCTCTTTATCTACCTGTAGCGAGCGGATCATCTTCCCTGTAAGACGAGTCTTTTGAACCACTCGGTATTCACCATCGTCAGTACGGTATCCAACTATCTCTTTGTTCAAGTCAAGGCGAGATTTATCCTTCCCCCACCTCCAGACACGTTGAATTCCGTCCTTTCTAGACACCACCGGATAAACCTCCACCCATCCATCTTTTTTATCAAGATCAATCTCAAAAAATGCCTGCCCAATCTTTGATTGGGGGTTGAGATAAAAGGGATAGTAAAGATTAGGACGTGTTTTCGGATTAAAGGCTACGTTGCCGTTGTAAAGCGGGTATATGTTGAATTCACCGGTTTCGTCCGAATACTTGAATGTTTTATCCTCTTCTTCAAGTTGCGAGGTCGTTGTTTGCGCAAGGTCCCTTGCATAGAAGAGAACATAGTCATGCATTTTCGCTATGTGTCCATAGTCAATTGCGCTTGGAGAAGAGTTGATTACAAATTGACCGATGAAGTTGTCTTCGCCGAATACTTCATCGCAAATTTTCCGTAAATTATGTACTTCATGATAATCAATCGAGATAAAAATCACACCTTCATCCGATAAGAGATTTCGTGCAAGTCGCAAGCGGGCGTAAATCATTGTGAGCCAATCCGAATGGCGACGCCCGTTTGTCTCAGGATTAGCAACTAAGCGGTTTCCATGACTGTCAATTTGATTTGAGCGTTGAAAATAGGAGTTGGAATCAACTGCAAAGTCGTCTTCGTAGATGAAGTCATTCCCCGTGTTGTACGGCGGATCGATATAAATCATCTTGACTTTGTTTAAGTACGTCTCCTGCAGGAGTTTCAGAGCGTCAAGATTGTCACCTTCAATGAACAAATTCTGCGTGGTGTCAAAGTTAACGCTTTCCTCACGGAAAGGACGCAGCGTCTTGGCAATTGCCGCATTGGCTGTTAGTAGTGCTTCGCGTTTGCCAGGCCAATTTAGTTGGTAACGCTCCTGTGGTCCTTCGACAATCGAATCTGATAATTCTTGCCTGAGCAAATCAAAGTCGATGCTATGCTTTAATGAGCCGTATGAATCACGTACTTCCGCGATGCAGCTCGGGAATATTTGAGCTAGCCTTTCGATATTGGTCTGTGTCAAGTCGGGGCTATGTAGTTTGAGTTTTTCCATGATTTATTCTTTGTTTTTTAATTCGTAAGATTTGCAAGTTCTTGCCGTATTGCTCGCAGCTTTGCATTGATTTCGACTTTGCGATTGAACTGCTTTTCTTTGGCTAGTTTGCTGGTCATTTTTTGAACTTCGTTTTCTTTGACGCGGAGATGCTCAACCCGCGTAACCAATTCGCTAAGTGTCTCGTTCTGCCGCGAGGGGATTGGAATCAACCGTTGCAACAACCGCTCATACAGGCCCCCCAAATCAAGTGCAAGTGGCATTGCCACTCTTGCGCCGTCGATTGGAATCCATTGAGTTGAAAAATATTCACTTACAACCCAGCGATTGCTATCTGACTCACTCGGACGTTTGAATGCCGCCACTACTTGTGTTTTTCCTTCAAAGGTCAACTCAAAAATGATGGGGAACTAAATCGCACCATCGATGCAACGAAGGACCTCATGCTTGAGCGTAGGCGTTTTGAGATGAATGGCAAATATTTGTAGCTCTGGCACACCTGGCTTTGATACCAAGTTGATCGTTTCTGGTGCCAGCTTGAACTGCCAGACGATCTGCTCCACCTGACGCACGAACATTTCACGAACAGCTGGTGTTGCACCGCTGTGTTCGTAAATTTTGTTCTTCGGCAAGACACGCCCAAAGGCGGCCTGCTTGGGGTAGCTGATGAACGGTGACAGCGTGGCTTGATTCATCCGGCATCCTGAATTACAAGAAAGGTGATCAGCTCGAAGTCGTCCAGTCCAGCGATGGTGTTGACCAGGGCGGTTGTCTTGCCGCCACTGAAAAGGCTGTCCAGATCCTTCTCTTCTTTAACCTCGATCATTGAACGGATGGTCTTGCCCAGTAGGTCTGAGTAAACCTGCATCTTGCGGCCATCGGCAGTCTCTTCATTGAACAGGCGACATACATCTGCAATTGGTACCGATTGGCCTTTGCAACAGCTTCGAACCAAATCGAGAAGTCGCTTCACTTCTGTGTGGTCACTGATGACCTCTCCTGCCCGGTTGATGTAAACGAGGTAATACGGATGCAGCCGGTTGTGCTGGTTAATGGTGACGTTGGGATTAAGGTTTCGCAGCGTAAAGATCACGCCCGGTTGCAAGCCCAATTCCAGTTTTGCCGGGACAACAGCGTGCATGCCGCTGGGCACATTATTTAAGTCACCGTTAGCTTTGACGTAATTGAGCAAGTCCATTCGGAAATCATTGAGTCCTAGGTCGGTGATCGATACACCTGTCTTGAGGTCCTCTAGTTCAATCACTTCTTCTTGCAAACGCCTAAGTTGTTCTTTCCTATAAGACACATCATTGGCTTGGGCGCTAAGGACGTTGTCGTCACCGGTTGCCGTAACGTCGGCAATCATCATCCGACTTTCAACTCGTTCTTTGAGATTTATATACTCGTCAAGAGAGATGTCTGGCCAGTAGTTGACCAGCTGAATTTTGTCGTTAGTTGAACCAATGCGGTCAATTCGACCAAAGCGCTGAATGATACGAACCGGGTTCCAGTGAATGTCGTAGTTGATTAGGTAATCGCAGTCCTGCAAATTCTGACCTTCTGAAATGCAATCCGTGCCGATGAGCAGATCAATCTCAGCAGGCTCACCGGGGAGCACGATGGCTTTCTCTTTTGATCGCGGAGAAAACAGCGTGAGAAGCTCCTGAAAGTCGTAGGTCTTTTTCAGGGTGGATTTTGGAGCCGCACTGCCGGTTACCTTGGCGCTGTGCAGGTGCTGAACTTGCAACAACTCTGTTGCTAGATTGGCGTAAAGGTAGTCTGCGGTATCGGCAAAGGCAGTGAACAACAGAATTTTCTTGTTGCCTGGATTGATAGTGTTGGCCAACTTGCCAAGGATCAAAGACTTCACATGCTGGAGCTTTGCATCGTCCGCAGGTGTGACCTTGTTCATGGAAGCCAGCAGACCGTCAATTATCTCCATATCAACTTGCAGCTCATGCTCCCAAGAAGGCAGATCCATGTCACCCAGGCTGATCTTGACCTTACTACCAATCTCACTTTCACTAAGCGTCGGCAGGTCGTCGTCATCGACGTCCAAATTTTCAAGTTGATCGGTCAAATCATCAACATTGACGATCACGCCATTCTTGTTGAATGCGTTGATCTTAGCCAACGTGTCTGCGTTGTTATTACGCAAGGAAGTTAGGGTCAACCGAAATGACTGGATGGAGCTTTCCAAACGCTTCAGCAAGTTTGTCGTCATCAATGCCTGAAGGCTTTTCTCTCGATCCACCTGTTTAAGCTTGCCTCTGCCCGCCACCTGGGTGTCGTACATTTCTTCGTACTTTTTCAAACGACTTGGCAAGATGTAACTTATCGGAGCATATACAGCGAGTTTGAGCAGAGAGAGTTGTGCAAAAATCTCATTGAAACTCATCACGTCGTTGCGTTGTGTCAACGGCGAGTGAAATGACAAGGGCTTGAGCCGTTCTGGGAACGGCCCGATATCCTTAGTGTCATAGAAGGTCTGAATATGTTTGCGTGAACGTGCGATCGTCACGCTGTCTAGCAACTCAAAGAAGTCAAACTCCAGCGTCTCAAGAATGGCTCGTGCAGTTCGCGCCTCCGGAGGGAGTTTTGCCCAGGCGTTGAAACTGGCTTGCGCATTGCTGAAAATCTTCTCAACCGTTTTTCCTGTCCGTAGCTTCTTGGTTAAATTCTCCGAGTCACCTTCATAGGCCAATGCCAGCTGATTGCGAAGGTCATTGAAGCGGTTATTTACTGGCGTAGCCGATAGCATCAACACTTTAGTCTTTACGCCTTGCTTGATGACTTGATCCATCAATTTCTGATAACGCGTTTCCTTGTCTTTGAATACATCGTTATTTCGGAAATTGTGTGATTCATCAATCACGACCAAATCGTAATTTCCCCAATTAATTCGGTTAAGCGGCGTGCCGAATGACTCGCCGCTGGTTCGACTCAAGTCTGTGTGGCACAACACGTCGTAGTTGAAGCGATCCCGTGCGAAGATATTGGTCTTCAGGTTGCGGTTGTAATTCAACCAGTTGTCTGCAAGTTTCTTGGGGCATAGCACCAGCACCGATTTGTTGCGCAGTTCGTAGTACTTGACCACGGCTAGAGCAGTGAAAGTTTTGCCAAGACCAACGCTATCAGCCAGAATACAGCCGCTGTAGGTTTCCAGCTTGTTGATAATGCCGGTCGCAGCGTCCTTCTGGTAATTGAAAAGCTTGTTCCAAATCAGTGTGTCCTGATAGCCGGTTCTATCATTTGGCAGAACGTCCTCATTGATGTCTTCAAGGAACTCATTGAAGATGTTGTAGAGCATCAAGAAGTAAACATGCTCAGGTGAATTTTCTTGATACACGGATGCTATGTGATCGCAAATCTGAGCTGTTACATCTTCAAGCTTTTCTGAGTCAACCCAAATTTGGTCAAAAAGGCTGATATAGGTGGACGTAAACGCGGCCTCGTCCATTTTGTTGACCAAATTCGATACAGCGTTGCCTTGCTGGTACCCAAGGTCGACCGCTGTAAATCCGTGCAACGGCATGTAGGCCGTAGCAGCCTCTTTTGCCTGCACGCAAGCAAATTGCTGCATTGGCGCTTTGCTGCGGTTTGATTTGAACGTTGCTTTGCGCCGCATCCAATCAGCGCACTCTTTAGCAATTGCTCGCTGGGTCAGCTTGTTGCGAAGCTGAATTTCAAATTCGCTGCCGTACAGGCTTCGTTCACGATCAGATTTTGGAATGTGGAACTCACGACGTTCCTTTTGCAGCTTATCAGTGACCTCGTTTGCGACGAACGTGGGGGACGTAAAAATGAAACTAAGCTCTTCAATCTTTTCAAGCTCGGACTTGAGCGCTTCAAAGGCATACATGGAAAAGCAAGAGGCGGCGATTTTCAGTCGAGCTTGGGGCTTGAGCGTCTTTTTTAGGTCATCCCCGAGCAACCGATTAATGTTGTCGATAAGTTCCATAAAGTGGTGCCCCTATGAATTGCAGAATAGTCCGGTGCCAAGGCTGGGATGGGGTGAATAATCCACAGGCCATCTGCTCAAGGCATACCCAACCAGTGGAACACTTACGTTTAGCTTTAACACATCACGGAAGCTAACGTGATCGCCCCCAATTTCAGATGGAGACTTACTTGTATAGCGTTCTCGCTGGATCACATCGGTGCAGAACTTAAGGAACAGAAACCCAAAGATGTATTTCTTGAACTCTGAGACATTCATCTTGCCCCGCAGAATATCGGCAGCCTTAAAAAGGTGACGTTTAAGTTGGGGTAGAGTTAAGGGCATTTATAGGATCCGATCAGGTTTTATCTAACGGACTCAGGTCCGACATGTAACAACGAGTAAAAACAATTTTTTGTGTAACCAATTCTACCCGCTCAAAATACTTTTACAGTCGGAATGCGAACTAAAAGGGCTATTAGGTAGATTGGTCCTGTGAGACGATTTAAATGTCTTCTGAAATATGGCCGATTGACTAAATTTTTCATTGAATGTCAACCCCTCATCTACGGGATCTAGTAAGAAATTATGAGATCAACGACGATGACATAATTGAGTCTATGTCTATTGCTTAATCAGCATAATTTCAAATCTTGTAGTGGGTTAAAACCGAAAGCTCACGTTGTAGTTAACGACTTCCTCGCCAATGCGTTCTACCAATGTGAAATCCATTTTTAGTAGGTTTCAAGAGGTTGGTGCAAACTGATCAATCGCGCACAACAACCGCCTCAGCCTGGAAGAATTATGATTGGCTTGTGGCTCACCAGGTGAGACATCGACTGTGATCTCTGCTTGACATGGATACCTACGCGAAATCAGCGAAATGTGCGAAATGTGTTGTGTGACAACGGTCTCAGCCGCGTGTGACGCCTGCGAAATCTGCGAAATCAGCCCCCGCCCAGGGCAATTCTAGCTATGCCAAGCGGTAGATTCTGGTCGGAGAGCCGACCGCGTCTTCAGAGCCTTTACCAATTTCACACAAATTCGCGCCGGCGTAGCTGTAAGCAAATAATCCAGACTGACATCGAGCTGCACCTTGGTCACTCGTCCCCGAAAGCATTCGGAACTGATTTCGCTGCGCGTCGCGTGCCCGCGCTCACCCAAGAACTCCAGCACACGGTTCGCAAACTCAATGACCTTCGCCAGCTTGGCTTCTTCGTCCGCGCTGACAAAAACGTAAGAGACAGATGCCGTGGCGTACCGCATCCAGGACATCGCCGCCTCAATGTGCGTTACCTCAATCCGGGTTTGCAAGTCAGTCAAGGCAAAGAGCATGGCCAGACGCAACAACATAGGAGCCCGGCGCTCCAGCATAGAGCTGACTAGCTCACTTCCAAGATCATCGTTCAGTTCGCCCCGGTAGAGCTGGGCGTAGTGCCATTGCGCTTGCGCAGACAGTTCCATCCGCAGGCGATCACGCTGCTCATGGTGGTCAGCCTAACAAAACTCCAGAATACCCAGAGTCTGGCGCGCGAGGCGATTCACTAGCGCTTGTCGAGTAACGCGATCAAATCACCACGGAAGCTGTTTTCATGGGCTTAGTCGACGAGGACAGACACGACTCCTCATAGGCCTCGATATCGATTTGCCGATAAAGTACGCGGCCGTTGAGTTTGAGAAATTTTGGCCCAATTCCCTCACAACGCCAGCGCTCGAGGGTGCCCTCGCTAACGCCCCATCTAGCGGCTAGTTGACTTTGATGGAAGTGAGTAACATCCATGTTGGCATCCTTGCGTATAGGTTAGTAGAACCCTATGAACGCGTCATACCGCCGTCGAGTCAAGTTGAGCTTTCATACGTTAAATGCGCTGATCTAAACAGACTCGCGGGTCAATTACGATTAGGTCCGGCACGCTAACGATATCTTGGTTATTTATTGCCGTTTTACTTGCGTGTTCGTTTATACGCGCGGAGTTCATTTGCCGAGAACATTTGATTGCGACCAACGACGTGACTAGGTCGCAATTTGCCTGCCTGGACATAGCGACGCAAAGTTGGTAACGATACCTCCAAGTACTCAGCCGCCTCCCAAGCCGATAGGGGTTCGCGCTCTAAGTGACCAAAAACCTGTTCGTGACTGAAATCATCGTCACGAAACGCGTTGGTACTCAAGAGCAGGAAAAACTTAGCGCGCTCTGTCGCGGGCATGCGTCCCATTTCAGAAAACAGGTCTTGTGCAGTCAGTGCATGATTCATTTTGCGGATCCTTGGCCTTTTTCTTGTCGCAGGTACTGTTTCAACTCGACGTAAAAATTCTCATGTACACCGACCTGATAAAAATCGATAATTAAAAACTCAAGCGGTGTGCCTTTCTCTGGTGCTCGGTAGGCAATTAAATATTCTTGCCGAGCAAATCGAAACTTATGTACGCGAATTCCAGTGAGGTCGCCTACCTTTGCCTCTCCGATTTCGGGGGTCTCGCAGACGACCTCTACTTCATCTTCGATTGCCAACTGCAATGGCTTATGCGCTTTTTTGACGTACTGAGCGAAGGGCCGCTTGAAGTTGCTTTTCATGATCTCATTATGCATCAATTATGAGTCCATTTCAACCCAAATTTGCATGACCTTTACTTCACTAATACCAGCCCAAGTTACAAGCTATAGACTAGGTGCAGGCTATTTGGCTAGTTACAGGTCTGAGCTGCGCGAATAAGTTCAGCATAAAAACGTTCAAGTTGTCATCCTGCTACGGGCACTATTAACCGCCCTCGCCTGAACATCTTTATGTTGTCAACGCGAAATCTGCGAAATGTGCGAAATGTGTTGTACGACAAGGGCTACGGCCAAGTCTGACGGCTGCGAAATCTGCGAAATCAGCTCCCGCTCTGTGTACCTCTAATTACGCCAAGCAGTAGATTTTGGTCGGAGAGCCGGCCGCGTCTTCAGAGCGCTTGACCCATTGCACGCAGATTCGGGCAGGCGTAGCTGTCAGCAAATAATCCAGTCTGACGTCGAGCTGCACCTTGGTCACTAGTCCCCGAAAGCATTCGGCACTGATTTCGCTACGTGTGGCGTGCCCGCGATCCCGCAAGAACTCAAACACACGATTCGCAAACTCAATGACCTTCGCCAGCTTGGCTTCTTCGGCCGCGCTGACGAAAACGTAGGTGACAGATACAGTGGCGTACCGCATCTAGGCGATCTCCGTCTCACTGCGCCAACACAAGGGCCTCATAAAAAGGGCCTACCCTCAAATCCTTGAAGAACACAACTTTCTCGTAAGCAGGCAATTCTCTGTCTGCACTATGCGATACAGCATTTTTTGTACTTCTTGCCGCTGCCGCACGGGCAGGAGTCATTACGCCCAATTTTGGTTCGCGCCTTGTCGACCTCTCTCAGCACTGCAGTCAGTTTGCTTGGCTTGCCCATGGTTTTCGTGAGTGCGTCCATGGTGTCGTTCTGCTGCCACGGGAAGTCCAAATTGAGCCCGAAGCGCAGCGCCTGATTACTGGGGCGCACGCAGATACCGAACCAAGTCTGGGCATGCTCGGTGTACTTCCTCGCGTGGCAGTGCTTTTGCAGCGCCTGGCTTGCAACGTCAAGCGGGTCATCGTTGCAATGAATTGTGAGTCCGGTGCCACCGCTATTCAGGCCTACGGTTAGATCATGATTCATACCGTCAGTTACACCCTGCTTTGCAAGATGGTCAATGCCTGCGCTCACGGCAACGACGGTGTCCTCGCCGAGTGTGAGAAGCGTAAAGCCAAGGTCGATGAGCGCCGGGTCTGGCCGCGCTTCGATTGCCTTGACCATGCGCCCCAGTGCAGTATCGAAGAACCGCGTAAGGATGCCATCAGGCGTCGCTTTGCCAGGAATGTTCTCGCGTCGCACTAACATCGCCAGGTCCAGGTCGGCGGAGATAGCGTCGTCAAGCATGACCATGTCATGCGCTTTGTCCAGCCAGAGATTCTGTTTCAGGTGATAGGACAGGATGGTCAGCTCATGCGACGCCATTAGCTTGTCGGTGTACCCAGTCCGGCGATCTACGTAGCTTAGCAACTGGAGCGGCGAACTGAGCATCTCGGTCACCGCATCGAGCGCGAAGACGTCCATGACGAAGGGCGGCGATATGGTGTCTGTAGCTGCGAACTTCAAGAACTGCCGGACCTGGAAGCTCAGCGCCGGATAGTGGTCTGAGATCAGGCAGATCACGTAGATCCGCTTCAGGCTCGTCGGCAGCTTCACAGCATTGCCGGCGGCATTCTTGAAGGAATACTGCTCATCTTCAAGCAATTTCGCGCAGCGATAGGCCTGATCGCTGGAGTCCTGAATACTTTTCTTGAAGTCGTCCTTAATCTGCAGATCATTGCCGCGCCTTGCCTCAAGCGTCAGGCGTTTCGACTTCGCTTGCAGGACCAGCGCGCGATTGCCGAACAGCACCAGTACGTCGATTTCGGCAAGCTTGGTGCCTTTCGACTCGTAGATGTCAATGTTGGCGAAGACGTTTTCTGCCCCGAAGACCTGCCTCAAGCGCTCTATGGCAAATTGCTCAGTGAAGATGCCACGGTTCTGCATGGCCTTACTGACATAGGCCTTGTCTGCACCCATCCAGTAGAACGGCGCCTCGTAAAGTGCTTCAACTAGGCTGTAGATGTGGAAAAGCAGGTAGCTCCCATCGGATGTGCGGATAAGCGGACTGGCGTTGGCGATGTTGAAATCGTGCAGCGCCTTGAACTGCTCGTTGCGTGCGCCCTGTGGGACGGCGAACGCCGACAGGACCTTGTCAACGATCCCTGGCGCGATGTGCCCGTAGTCTGCAATCTCCTGCACTGTGAACGTATTGCCGGGCAGGAATGCCCAAGCCTTCGGGGGCGCGCCGCGCATGGCCTGAAGGACATTGATTGCCTTTTCGTCCTGCAAGTGCGATAAAGCAAAGACGACGTTGCGGGCATCTTGGATCGAGAATCCCTTGTTCGCGACGAGCCAAGGATCGTCGTTCCCGTACTTTGCTGGGGAAAAGTCGCGGTACTGAAAGCTGTACGCAGATTCGCCACCATAGAAGATCGGTTCGCGCAGCGCGGCTCCGTTGGTGAAAGGGTTGAAGTCTTTTTCGGCGATCTTTGCCGGATCAATATCCCGCCAGAAGGGAGCCGACATCGCGTGATGGATCTCCTCCAGCAAGGATTCCGTAGATTCGACGTACTTCTCAAGGACTTGCGGTGCCGGAATAGCGTAGTCGATCTCACTCTTGAGCATGAGACCGATGAGGGTCGAAGTCTCAGTACGGATGAGGCGACTCTTTGAAAAAAGGTGCTGCATGTCCTCCGCCTTCATCTCACCTGAGTACTGGATCGTGTTGTCGCGCGAGCAGAGGTAAGCCACGGCATGCACGTAGCCCGGCGATGTGCAAATGCCTGCCAGCGCATCGAAAATCGTTTGTTCAGATCGCATTGCCGTTTCCATTCATATCTGCTGCATTTCGTTGGCCGTTGGTCAGGTAGCACGCACGAGGGATTGCTGCTTAAGGGCCTCTCACGACCCGGTGTTGCCGGTCTGCCGAGTGAATACTGGACATCCGTCGCAACCGTTAATCAGATTCCCAGTAGGTGTTGCATTGAACCGAAGTTCATGCCGTATTCCATGCTGTGCGAAGCAAATTCAGTCTCGAGGACCAGATGCAGCTTGCGGGTGCCTTTGTCCACGTAATCGTCCACGTTGGACGATCCGAATACTATCTTCCCCGTGAAGCTTGCCGCACGTATTTGCGCTGCCGCCTCTAGGTAAGTTTCGAAAATCAGGCAGTCCCTCGTCGAATCCTTGCCCTTTCGAGACGGCGCGATTGCATCTACGACACGATGAATTGCCCTTGCTGGAACACTCGAACTGGGGACCGCAGGTAACGAAACTCTCTCCCATCGAGCCATTGTTTTCCTGGCTCTGGCGACATGGTCAGCCAAGTGCGAGGTCGCCATCGTGCCAACCGCTCCAAACTCTGCTGCTACCTGGTCGACGCGTATGGCCTGAGTTCGGAACATCTCTAGGGAAGTCTTGGCGCCTTTTTCGACATTCGGCAGGTTTTCCCGAAGCTCGGTGGAGACCTGTTCGGCCATGAGTACTACTAGGTCCTTGCCTGACTCGGAAGCTTGGAGCATGGCCATTGCCGCCTTCACGTTGTGCAGATGTACATCTGGGCGCGTGATGTCTCGAATAACGTCCAAGAGCACGCAAGTGTCGAGCATCAACACCGGCGCGCGCAGCGAGACGACCTTCGCCAGATCGGTCGAACTAAGAGCCATCAACGAATCTCGTCGTACTTGGAAAGCAGCGAGCGGCTCAGGTCGTACTCTGATGCCAGCTCGTTTGCAATCTCCGATGGCCACCTTTCCACCTCGACCAGCCACCGTGACAGCTGTTCACTGTTGAGCAGTGAATTCTTGCGATGGGCCACGAGGAGGAACGCTGTCCAGCGATCGCCGTCCGTCGGGTGGCTTCGGCCGGTAGACTTGTTCGCTAGGGTCGAGAAGCGCTTGAGCGCCACCACAGTGTCCTGGTCCGCCCAGTCGCCAATCGATTTCATGCCTGAGGAAAGGTCATACTCCAAATGGAACTCCTCCGCTGCCGGGCTCACGACCGCACGGACGAAGTCCTTCAGCGCGTCGTTGTAGCCTGTTGTTCCTAGATCACCGTGCTTGAGCGGGACAATGTTCGATACCTTGTAGCGGCCATCCCTCTCCGCGAACATCCACAACGAAACGCCCGGACTATCTCCGGTCGAAGATCGCTCTAATGCAATGACTTCCGTCTCGCCGGGCCTGCGAATATCTTCCTCTCGCTCCGGCCTATGCACCCAGTAGTGGCTCAAATGCTTCAGAACAGCATTCCGGACTGCCGCAGACCCGTTGGAATGCCACATGTACAGTTCCTGGAATACCTCGATACCCGAATTTTCAGTAGTTGTCATGTCATGTAGCTCCGTTTCTTCTTCCTGTCTTGGCGCCGATCCAATATTGACCACCTGGCGGTGCGGATAAAAACTTGGACTGGTTTATGCCGTAAGTCCGAGACTTTGTAGGTATTCTAAGGGACTGAGTGATCCAAGGGATATCTTGATTCGTTTTTCGTTGTACCAATGAATATACGGATCGACAATCTGAATAAATTGCTCAATGGTTCCCTCTGGCAAATGGCTGTAGGTATGTGAGCGCCCCTTGAGAATTAACTTGCAACGTAAGTAAAACGTGCAAACTCACTAAACCTAGCAGGTGTTATCAGCCGCCTTAACCCCTTGGACTACCAACTTTTTTACTCAGTCCCGACCCCACCACCATACCGCACATACCAACCCTTCGGGGTTGGTATTTTTTTGTCTAACACCCCTAAGATATTAAAGTCCACTTTAATTGTTGATTTTTATATTAAATCAGTCTTTAATATAATTTCCGCAATTAAAACAATCTTTCATGACTCGAGTCTCAGGAACCTACAGCACCTCCACAACGCTGGGTGAGTCGGTTCGCGCATTCATCCCAAATCCATTACCACCCCAAGATCCGCCTTTATTAAACACTTCTTTTCTTGATTTAAACAGACAGGCCGAACTGGCACTCGCTCGCCTTGAGGGTGTATCTGGCCTAGTACCATCAGTAGATTGGTTACTTTACAGCGCGATTCGCAAAGAAGCATTACTCACCTCGCAAATTGAAGGTACCCAAGCCACGCTGACCGACCTCTTTGATGAAGAGGCAGGTTTCGAGGTTAGCAATACAGACGATGTAGAGGAAGTCACAAATTATCTCAGTGCATTCAGGTTAGTCGAAGATCAACTACGCAATCCCAAAGGACTCCCGATCAGTGTGCGACTGCTGTGTGATGCGCATCGCGTGCTACTCAATGGCGTGCGGGGAACAGGCAAACAGCCAGGAGAATTACGTCGCTCTCAAAATTGGATAGGAGGTACGCGACCTGGTAATGCAGTGTTTGTCCCTCCGCCACCTGAGCGCGTTGCAGAACTGCTTGCAAACCTGGAACACTTCATCCATGGCGACACTAAAGATTTACAGCCACTGGTAAAAGTAGCGCTAGTTCATGCTCAATTCGAAACCATACACCCCTTCTTGGATGGAAACGGGCGCATTGGCAGATTGCTCATCGCAGCGCTTTTTGAATATTGGGGTTTGTTATCCGAACCACTAATGTACTTAAGCGGTTACCTGAAAAAATACCAGGCGGAATACTACCGCAGACTATCAAGCATCCGCACCGAAGGGGATTGGGAGTCTTGGATTTCATTTTTTCTGGAAGGCGTCAGCATTGCAGCGAATGAGGCAGAAAAAAATATCATTGCAGTTGCAAGCTTAGTCGCAGGTGACCGTAAACGCCTGCTCCAATCACCCAAAGCAGGCCCTTCAAATTATCGACTCTTTGAAATGCTACCAATGATGCCTAGATTCACAATCGAGCGAGTTGGACAAAAACTCGGAACAACATTCCCTACAGCAAACGCAGCCGTAAAATCTCTTGAGGAACTTGGTATTGTGGTCGAAATGACGGGCCAGAAAAAGTACCGTACTTATAGCTATCAAGCATATATTGAACTGTTGTCCCGCTGAGAAACGGGGCTCGCGGACGGAGGTTCGGGGCGGTAAAAGAGAAGGTTTTGTCTCTGGGGGCGGATAGTCTCTGTGAGTCTGTACCAGTGATATGGGTCGAAGTTCGCGAGTGGTTTTTTACAAACTCTTTAAAATCAATGGGTTACTTGCGTACTTAGTAAGTAGGTTTTTATTTGGCATTGGTAGGCTGAGCTGTACCCGGTTCCGTGGACAACAACCTCTGAACCGACGCCAAAAAAGTCATGAGGTTTTGAGACAAACGGGCTTTGAGACGACTTTTACGGACCACATCACAAACCGCCTGAAGTGCTGAAATCTCAGATTTTTTGCTTTTGGTCTTCGGGAGGGATACTAACTGCTCGTGAGTTTTTACTCTTCGGCAAGTAGGAGCGGCATTATCCTGCGTACATCACCATGAAAAGATGTCAGCGTGCTTTAAAAGGAAAGCTGCGGCATGTTCGATCGAACCAGTCTTATCACGATTCGAGTTTGCTTAAAGTCGCGCGGCTTTTTAATTCTGGTTGCGGCTCACCGAAGCTAGTCGCTTACTGGCGCGTGCCATCAAGTAGGCATTCAAGCACATATTCCACAGACCGGCAAAAATCCTTGGAAACTCAAGCATTGCCAATGCGCAGATCGTAAAAACCAGATTCCCGATATTCATCACGTGTGCACAAGCCCGATTAGGATTCTCTGCAATTTTTTCTTTCAACTTCGCAAACAGACTTTGAGGGCTCACCGCGCCAGGAACAAGAGACCGTTCAGGGATCTGCACAAGTACCTGACCAGCAATCAGGCATAGCGCCAGAAAGAGGTCATCAAGCCGCGCACGGGATATACCTGACATCAGCAGATTCAGTGCCTTACCAATCGCCATCAGTGACGCAAACTCCCAGGGGTATTTCCAGAACTTCAAAGGATTGAGCAGACCCTGATGATCCTGTGGATCTGGCTCGCCCGGGTGTTTCACAGGATCTGCATAGACGATAAGCACGATACTCGAGAGCAGTCCGATAAGACCGACGCAGGCAACCCAGGGGTTGCCTGTCCGCATCACAGTGGCAAGTCCCCCGACAGAGATCACCCACTCACGAGCATGCAAATCTTGTTCTATAAACAACGGAGCAAATGTCATCGTCTGCGCGCCCGCCCAGAACATCGCTAGGTCCATTGGGATGCGCAACAGACCAAGAAGTTTGCCCGGATATCGCCGCAGCAAACCTGAAAGCCGACTTAAAAAGGAGCCTTGACATGTCATTTTAAAATTTGGAAAATAAAAACACTGGGAGGGATATGCTTTAAGATTGATAATTGTCCAAACACGCTACAGAAAAGTATGCAGATCAAAGGTGATGTGCACCAATTTGGCTGGTGTGGTCATCCAGAACAGGCTGTGCTGATGCAACAGGCGGGAGTCGACTATTTTGAGGGACAGCTTGCTCCGATGCAACTTGAGGATGATAGCGCCTTTGCAAATGCCAAAGCACAAATCAGAGACCTTGTTTTACCTGCGCGAGCATTCAATATGCTTTTCCCCGCTAGTTTAAAAATTGTAGGTCCTGAAAAAGATACACGACGTAACCGCAATTATTTTGATCGAGTCGCCGTACTTCTAGCAATCGCCAAGACTGACATTCTGGTTCTCGGAAGCGGTGCGAGCAGAAACATTCCAGCGGGTTGGACCGTCGAACAAGCAGAAGCAGACTTCCTCGCCACGCTCACATGGTGCACAGAAGGTCTGCAAGGTCTTGAGACTACTCTCGTCATCGAACCCCTGAACCGCAAGGAATCCAGTCTCATCAACAGCATCGCCGATGGCGTGCGGCTCGCAAAAATATTTAATCACCCTCAGGTACGCGCACTCGCAGACTTCTTTCATATGGATCAGGAGTCCGAAGCGCTTGACGTGTTGTCTAGAGATACAGACTGGCTGGCTCACATTCACCTTGCAGATACAGGCCGGCAGAACCCAGGGACGGGATCGTATGACTATGGCTCTTTTTTTAGAAATATTAAACAAGGTGGCTTTTGTGGTCGACTGAGCGTCGAAGGTCATATTAAGGGCGACCCACTCACCGCCATGCGCGAAAGTCTTGATTTTTTAAGACACGCATGGCTCCATTCCCATGCCTGAGCGCACGCTTGAACAATTGATATGAAATGCATCCGCATTGGCTATGGAACAATCGCCCATATTCACGAACAAGCGTTCAGTCAGATGAACGTTCAAACCATCGGCGTCCTTGAGTCAGATCCACTGCGCATTGAGCAGATCAGGCAGGCAGGTCTGAAACCATTACGCTCGGTGGAGGACGCAATCGCCCTGCATCCTGATTTTTTTGATATTTGCACGCCAACGCGTGTGCATGCACAAATACTACAGGCTATCAGCGCGCTCAATCCTTACGCGAATATTCTGATCGAAAAACCGATCTGCGATTTTGAAGATATTGCCCTGGTCGATGCAGTGCTTGCCAGCCACAAAGGGCATATTGTTGTAAATGAAAACTACTGCTCTTCGGCAATCACTCAGGCAGTCAAGGATAAAGTCCTGGCACTCGCTTTGAACCCGACCCGGGTTATCGTAGAAATGACAAAACACCGCGGCAAGGACTACCTGAAAGGACGGTTTATTGACAAGGCTCTTGGAGCACTGGGCTATGAGGGCTCACATCTGTTAGCACTCGTCGGCGAACTCGGCGAGGCCTATGCCGACGCAGAGATTCTGGAAACAGATATCGACAGCGTCACGCTCCGGAATATGAGCTTGTCGCATCAGGGTGGTGCGTTCATTAAATATATCGCAACCAATGGCTGCATCGTTGAGCTGTACACATCTATGTCCGGGATCATTGGTTACCCTTGCCCACCATTTGCCTTCCCTGAACAGCGTATTGCAGAAGATGATGAGTCGACGCGCTATAGAATTTTGCGGATTGACGGGATAGATGCGCAGAACACGCCCTATCAGATTATCGGATGCTTTGAACCCATTGGTGCGCTACCTAGACGTCAGGGCTGTCTGCTGGTTTTCCGTGACTGGGTACTTGACCATCGGATCAATGCGATAGAGGATGACACGATGATCCAGCATTTACGTCGGGCAATGCGATGTTTTTCGGAAAACGGGCCGAATCCCTATTCGGTTAAGCGGGCTGTGCATGATGTCACAAAGCTGCATGATTGGGCACGAAGTGGATGGTTTGATATGGACGACTCGGATGATGTACTCGGCAGCGAGGCAGGCTCGAGAGCAAGAATTGACGAGTCCAGACGTTTCAAAATCATCACGCCTCCGCACGTTCTGTAAAACGACGCCGGGCAAGGTTTAAATAATTTGTAAATATTTGTGACAATATTTTTACCGGACTACAACAAGGCTTTGTCGCTGCAAATAAAGAATTACGAGGCAGGTGTTGGCGATCGCCCAAAACTGACCCACTGGAGGTGCTGCTCATAACGTGGACTCGCCCTGCAATACCGCACTCAACGCCACATTGACATAATAGTTTCCGCGCCCAATCTTTTGTTTTTGCAAAAATCCTCCAGCTACTAGTGCGTCCATATGTTTGGTCGCCGTCTGACGAGATACTTGCAAATCACGTTGAACAAACTCGATCTTGGTGTTTGGATGCATAAAAAGGTTATTGATCAAGTCCTGGCTGTAAAACTTGTAGCCCGCACGAATGCGCTGCTTATAGTCAAACAGCGCCGCCTTGATCGCACGGATGGTTGCAATCGTTTGTCCAGCGCTATGCTCCACCGCTTCCAGAAGGTAGAGCACCCAGTCTTCCCAAGTGTCGTCTTCGCTCAAGATCGCTCATCAGTGTCACAATTTCATCTGGGTTTTGCGGAGGCGTGTAGACGGTTTGTCCGTTACGTCTTTGAGTGCGGTGCCGGGCAGCTTACGAAACCCTGCGTTGTTGCGCTCTAGCTCGCTCTGGATTTCGATGATGTGGCGGGCGTCTCAAAACGAGCTGGATTTAACTGTTCAAGCGGGGTGATCTGGATCATATACAAGCTTCTTGGCAAGGTAATGTATAGAAAAAAGCGATTTTCTACACATGATACGTTGAAGATGTATAGAAAATCTCTTTTGTGCATTTGTCGCGCGTTTACTTCTGGTGGCACTACTCAATCAAACGTTCAAGACAAACCTAATTACAGGCCCTCCCTCTTACAGTCCAACTGAAAACACAAGTCAAGCGCTCAAACCGTGCTCACATCACAGGAGTTATTAACTACCCTAACACCTTCAGAGACTAAATTTATAAGTTAGTCCCCGCTCCACCACCATTACCGCACATACCAACCCTTCGGGGTTGGTATTTTTTTGGCTGTAATTCCCGCATGGCGCGGGGCTTTGGGCAGCGTTGCTGCGGACGCTGCCCCACCAAAAATCCTCAAATTGCCACCTGGTACCGACAGGTAAGTCACTTTTCTCTGTTTGGACTGCGGTTAGGCGCAGATGATGGTTTAGTTGAATCAACAACTTAAACGCGCTAGTTTGTTGTCAGTCATGGCTACCCGCCATCCCCTGCAGCATCACTCCGGACTGTTAACCCACGGCAGGCGAAATAAAGAGGATGGAAATCAACGTATTCTGGGTTCAAATTTTCCATACACTTCTGCTTGAAAAATTTCATGATGACGAAGAACTTGATTCGTCACAATACGCGTTGCACGGATTGGTAGGCCGTGCGCGAATGAACCGAGTGTTGTTTTCGTCTGAAGCAGCTCGCGCTATGTTCGTAACCGAACGGACATATGCACCTAGCAACCTTAGTATGAACGTGGTGATGAATGTCCCGCCACTGATCAGTGGTCGATCAACAAGGATTCCAAGCATGAAAGACCTGAAAACTCCCTATGTCCGTCAAGCCGTGATCGAAATTCGCAAAGGTCAGGCACCGGCTCCGCTAGCGCGATCGGAGTTCAGTGCCCGCTTTCGTGCCCGCTTTATTGATCCGGCCTATCGTGCCGAAGACTCGTCATTGGAACGCCTCGAAGACATCGCGTGGCAAGCCTACACCGAGGGTCGCAAGGCCCCCTTCACCCAAAAGGCGGGGCCGGGTTACGCCGACCCAGAATACGACTTATCCGTCGAGTGGGTTGCCACCAAGCAACGCCTTCAAGCTGCCCAGGTTCATTGGGCGGACCCCCAGACGCCATCGCGGGTGCTATTGATCTGTGGATCAGCGCGCAACGATGGCACCTGTCCGGGGGAAATCTCCAAGTCATTTCGTTTATTGGAAATTGCCCGTGAAACGCTGGCACTGGCCGATATCCAGACGGACGTGCTGGATCTGAGCCGAATTACATCGGAGTACGGTCGCAATATTCACCCCTGCAAGGGCTGCGTGTCCACCGCGATGCCGCTGTGCCACTGGCCCTGCTCTTGCTACCCCAACCACGGACTGAACCAAATCCACGACTGGATGGCTGAAATTTATGAGCGCTGGACGGCGGCCCACGCAGTGCTGATCGTCACACCTGTGTATTGGTACCAAAGCCCGAGTCCACTCAAACTGATGATCGATCGTTTGGTGTGCGCCGACGGCGGTAACCCCGACCCGACGACGACTTCGGGTAAAAATGCGGCCAAGGCAAAAGCGCTTGAAATGGTGGGTTGGAACTACCCCAAACACTTGGCCGGGCGCGCCTACGGACTTATCGTACATGGCGATGTAGCCGGTATCGAGGGCTCACGCCGCAGCCTGTCGGACTGGCTTGACTGGATGGGTTTAATCGATGCGGGCGTACAGGCGCGGCTAGACCGGTACATTGGCTATTTCGAAGCCTACGCGACCTCCCACGAAACGCTCGATCTTGATTTGGCGGTGCAAGAAGAAGCGCGCAACGTGGCGCGCGCTGTTAGCAAGGCGGTGCTTGAGTTGCGCACGGGGCGGCTGCAAGCCGTACAGCCGGTGCTAACATCACCAAGGCCGAAGTGATGCGCCAATGGGGAACCGCCCTCACAACTGGCTTCATAAACGTCTGCCACAGTAACTACCTGGCGCTCAGGCGATAACAGTGGATTGTTGTGGCGTCGCTTCAGGTGCGGGCGAGGCATCAAATGAAGCTTCGTCCACCTTTGGCTGTCTAGACGCCCCGTACTTGGCTGCGTGGATCATTGCAAGAACTGAGGGCATTGAGGCCGCAAAATCTGCGCTTCACTATGTAGCCCCGGTCGGCGAGAAAGAAATCTTTGTGGACCGAGCAATGAAAAATATTGAACCCTGTTTGGCTTGCTGATGACAGTATATTCACAACCTCACTATAATTTCCTGATCGGGTAATTTTTAGATTGATTCCCCTTGAAATTACGCAAATTTCCCGAACGGGTAATTATATGGCCATAACATCTATTCATTCATCACAAAAACTTGGCGACTCGATCCGCATCGCCCGCAAACAACTCACACTCACGCAGCCGCAGTTAGCTCTGGCCGCGGGAGTGGGTGTGCGCTTTATAGTTGACCTAGAGGCGGGTAAGCCCACAGTACGGCTAGAGCAGGTATTACGGGTCATAGAGGCTTTAGGTGGCGTGATGACGTTGAGTGGTTTGCCTGATGCTGCAGACCTTAATCAACGCGGAGAGCATGATGGCGCATGAGCTGGATATATGGCTGTTTGCCAATTACGTTGGCAGCTTGAGCTTGGTCGAGGGACGACTGCACTTTTGCTACGACCCAGCATGGCTTGCGCAGCCAAACGCTGTAGCACTCTCCAATTCGCTACCCTTGCAAACGGACCCCTTCGACGATCACCAAAGTCGTCCCTTCTTTGCTGGCTTACTGCCAGAGGGGCGGATGCGCCGCCTGATTGCGCAGCAGTTCCAAATTTCAAGCCAAAACGACTTTGCATTACTGGACAACATTGGCGGCGAATGTGCTGGCGCCGTGACGCTTTTAGAGCCTGGGCAGCGATTGCGGTCCCCCATTGCGACAGACGATGTGCAATGGCTCAGCGATAAAGAAGTTATTGTCATCCTGGATGAACTACCGCGCCGCCCCATGTTGGCAGGTAAAGACGGGCTAAGGCTTTCCTTAGCTGGCGCACAAGACAAACTGCCGGTCGTGTTTGATGGATACCGAATTGGCCTACCCCGCAACGGCACCCCAAGCTCCCATACCTTGAAGCCGCCCATCAACACAGTAGAGGACAGCGTGATCAACGAAGGCTTTTGTATGGCAGATACCAATAATTTCAACAGCTAACCGGTGAACGCATATGCTTGCAATTGCTCAAGCGTCACGAATTCCAAAGCGCGCACATGCGTAGACTCAAGGACCACCGCGGGTGCGACGCCCGCAGCAAGCGCTTCTTTCCAGCGCAACGCGCACAGGCACCATCGGTCGCCATCCGTCAATCCCGCAAAGCGATACTCTGGTCGCGGCGTGGATAAGTCATTACCGCGACTGCGCGAAAATTCTAAAAACTCGTCCGTGACTTTGGCACAAACGACATGGCTGCCGAGATCATTCATGTCCGTATGACAACAACCATCCCGAAAATACCCTGTGATAGGGTCATAGGAACAGGCAACCAGCTCAGTTCCTAATACATTAAGCGCTACATCAGTCATTAAAGTCCTAGGTAATTTTGAAGAGATTCTTTAGATAGTATAGATAGTGGGCGCAATATCTAAATCTCCTGCACCATGATTGATAGCATCTTAGTTCCAACGAACCGGTGTGTTTATTTTTTTTTCTTAACTGCGGGTGGCATTGCACTAGTTTGCTTCCAAGTCGTTAACGGCTTGGAATAGTCTTTAAGATTACTTTGAAAAATTTCTGCATTTTTATAAGGCAATAAAATTTTCTGATTGGGTGCGCTCACAATGACTGGCTTATTGAACGAAGGATTCAGTTTAATAAAATCCTCTTTTGAGATCTGAGCGAGTTCAAGCACTACGCTTATATCAATATCACGCGTGACATCGATCACGACAAAGTATGGAGAATTTTCCAGTGGCGGCAAAGTCACGCCATATGTCTCAGGATGGTCGATGATATCTTTGTAGGCGGCTATCCAGATCAGATACTCTCGCACAGCTTTAGGGAGCGCGAGATTCTCATAGGTCGGACTAATTTTTTGAGCTTTGGCTTTAGCAACCGCGCGGATCACATTGCCAGACCCCCAGTTATAAGCAATGATGGCGAGCTGCCAATCACCAAACAGAACATACAACTCCTGCAAGTGATCAAGTGCTCCTTGCGTCGAGCGCAAAATATCCCTGCGTTCATCTTTAAATGCGTTCTGAGCTAATCCGAGCGGTTTAGCAGACGCGGGCATGATCCCCCAGATACCTGCATGATGCACGCTCCCCTTTTGCGTTGGGCTATAGCTGCTTTCAATGAACGGGATCAGCGCGATCTCAGTCGGCATATCCCTGGCACGAAGTTCCTGAACTATATAAAACAAATACAGTGAAGCGCGATCCAGCGTCGGTTGCAGATGATAGCGCCCTGATGCGTAGCGCTGCGCTTGCTGATTCACAGCGGCAGCATTGAGTGGTGGGAGCTTGAAGCCCTCACGCATGACCTGCCATAAACTATCAGACGTACTCTGCTGCGCATCAGTCGGTTTGGGAGTGACCCGGCTCAACTCGGTGATGTGAAAATCTGTGCTGTTGATAAAAAGAGGCTTATTTTCTGGCTGAGTGACAACTGGGGCGCATGCGGAGAGCGACAGTGCTACAGCACAAACAAAGGCGAGCGGTAATACACGTCGATTCATCAAAAAAGCCACCATATTGAATTTAGAACTTATTCTCAACTCTTTAAGCACGACGCCTTCAGGCTGACATCTTTACGCACAACGCCTTGAGACTCACACCTTTAAGCACCACACCTTCTGACTGACCGTTTAACTCATCCCACCTTAAGCCTCACTGTTAATTTAGTCATAACCAGGTGCAGACTGGGCCAAGCCATCAAAAGCTTGGAGCAATCGCGTACGCCAGTGTGCAATTGGATCATCCGCGGCAAGCAACTGAAAGGGACTAATACAGCGTGCCCATTGAAATACACCAAACAATGCATAATCAGCGTAGAGCGGCTGATCGCCGCCAAAAAAAGGCTGCGTTTTCAGTGTCATGCGCAATGGCATCAAACCATCTCTGAAGGGCTGGAGTCTTGCATCGCGGTCTGCAACGGCTTGCTCAAGTGTCATACCAAAGCGTTGTTCACGTGTCTCACGAAAATAGACCTTATCGGTTTCGGTCAGATGATCATAGATATCAACTAAAACCAAACGGATTGCTTGACTCGCGATCACAGAAGCTAAATTGCAATAGAGCTTGCTGAGTGCCATGCCCTGCGCACCGCCAAAGAGCGTCGGGCGCTCAGGGAATGTTTGTTCAAGATAAGTGGCGATATCCCAGGATTCAAACAACCATTTATCGTCGTGAACCAGAACGGGAACCTTTGTTTGCCCAGAGGTAGCAATAGCCTCCTTATCGATAAAGCGCCAGGGGATTGTTTCCACGTCCAGCTCTTTATGAGCGAGCGCCATACGGATCGTCCAGCAATATGGGCTAAAGCGACGTTTGGGATCTGCACCCGCCAAATCGAAAAGTTTCATTGTCATGATGTGATTCCCTGAAAAATTGACCGATTAACTTGCTGAAATATACCCGACAAATGTGTGAAAATAGACTGACAATGAAATGACTTGGTACTGATAAAAATGAAAGTATCGGCCCTACAACATGCGAGTAAGCCCCTGAGTCATGGAAATGCCCAATACTTCTGAACAACATGGCGTCTTAAATTTACTGTTTGGTACACGATTTATTCAGGGCGGGATGCGAATCAGCGATCCCTATGCGCTTGAGTTTGAATACATCCAGCAGATGATGATGTGGGCCTTGTTCAATACCTCACCCGGTCATATCGTCCAGTTAGGACTAGGTGCGGCTTCACTGACTAAATTTTGCTACAAGCGATTTGCTCGTAGCAAAATCACTGCGATTGAACTCAAGCCTGAAGTCATCACGATTTGTCGCGAGGCGTTCTATCTGCCTGGTGACGACAAAAGACTTACAGTTAAAAACATGGATGCAATGGACTATGTTTCTGACAAAGAAAATTGCTCAACGATCGATATCCTCCAAGTTGATTTATATGATGCGCAAGCTGAAAAACCAGCGCTCGACTCACCTGAGTTTTATCAGGCGTGTTCAGACTGTTTAACGCCAGAGGGGTTGATGACGGTCAATCTTTTTTGCGATGCCCCGGATCACGCGAGAAACATAGCTGCCATGGAGCAATCATTTGAAGCCGTCGCCTGGCTGACCGAAGTGCACGACAGCAATATTGTTGCGATCGCTTTCAAAAAAGCACCATCGATTGATTTTGAAAAACTATACGAGCGCGCAGCGGTTCTTGAGGCACAGTTCAAACTCCCTGCGAGCTTATGGGTCGATGGACTCGTAGACTGGATGCATGGGCCTTAGTTTGCTTAGATTTCAATTTGAACCCATCGTTAATCTCTGCGCAATACTCCAAATCAAATTGAATCTAAAGAAATACATGAATCCATATAAAAAGTAATCCATGACGAATGGATACCTGCAGTCAACTTTTCTTATGCATTTGACCAATATTGTCCATTAGACGAGATCTTATAAATTGGAGCAAAAATTAATACCTTTGGTCGTATCCGACACGATATAGACAAAGCATCACATGCAACCCAAAAGCTGAGAATAAAATATGATAACGGCAATACATATAACCAGCATATATTCAACTTATTACGCAGTTTGAATCTCACAAACGGATAATTGAATCTCACAAACGGATAATCATGAAAAAAATCGGAATGATCGGCATTGGCATGATGGGCCATGGGATTGCGACCAACTTACTTAAACACGGCCATGCACTAACCGTGCTTGAGCATCCTGGTAATCAGCCACTCGACGGTCTAATCACCAGTGGTGCAACAGTGGCCAAGACCCCAAGCGATCTCGCTAGCCATTCAGAAATCGTGATTCTTTGCGTAACAGGTACGCCACAGGTTGAAGAGGTGCTTTTAGGTGAACAAGGGGTGTTAAAGGGACTGAATGCTGGCAGCATCGTGATCGACTGTTCAACCGCAGTGCCCACATCGACCGAACGTGTTTCTAAACTCGTCATCGAGCACGGCAGCCACTTTATGGATGCCCCGATGACCAGAACCCCCAAAGAGGCCGCTGAAGGTCGCCTGAACTTACTGGTGGGTGCCGATCTGGAACTATTTGAACAATGCAAACCAATTCTGGCCTGTTTCGCAGAGAACATCGTGCATGCGGGTCCAATTGGTGCAGGACACCGCATGAAACTGCTTCACAATTATGTATCACTTGGATCGGTCGCACTGATGGCGGAGGCAGCTGCCTGCGCGCAGTCCTCTGGTATTGCTGCACAAACGTTCATCGACATTCTGGCCATGGGTGGTGGTTGGGGCGCACCGCTTGAGCGACTCAAGCCCTATCTCACAGCGGGTGACACTTCAGGTTTACGTTTTAGCTTATCCAACTCCTTAAAAGATTTGAGTTATTACAACCAGATGGCGCAGGATATGCATGCAGACCGGACCATAGCGCAAGCAGTCAGAAGCACGCTGGAATCAGCATGCAAAGAGAACGACCCTCAGGCACTGTTGCCTGAACTGGTCTCGATTATTGCTAAGCGGCACCCAACTTGAATCAAATGATTCAACTAAGTATCAGTTTTAATTTTATTTATCACGCAGCAAAATTTCAGGCCGAATAAAGAGCGCAGTCGCAATGTCGTAGACAATGCGTCTGTGCTCCTCCCCTCCCGCATTAACATCACCCTCTATATACGGACCATGCATCACAGCGACACATACGCCATTTGGTCTATTAATAGACTGACTCAGTACCGGTAGTTTGGTAACAAGATCTCAAACAGCCTTAGAAAACAACGGTCTCCTTTCAGTCGCACTCATTGGCAGTAACATTGACTCATCAATCCACAAACCCTGGGCACAAATTAATCGCGATTATTAAAACGATCAGGGGAGCTGTCGCACTCATCGTGAGTATCGCGATATGGAAGATTGCCTTAACCGGTGATCTCCAAAATATTAAAGATCAACTACAGGCACTCGGAAAGCGGATCGATGAACCCATTTTCGATCAGATCATTGGATATGCCGTTCAGGCAAATGATCAACATTTAATTTTATTAGCGACCCTTGCCACGATGTTGTCAGCGATACGGTTTGCTGAAGCAGCTGGACTGTGGCGCATCAAACGCTGGGCTGAGATTATTTCCCTATTGACCAGTTTGATCTATATCCCTTTTGAAATCATTTCGCTGATTCGCGACATCAGCACAACGGTAGCTGTGATTCTCTTTATCAATATTTTAATTGCTGGGTATCTGCTACGCGCACTACTCAAAAAAAATTGACTTAAACTCAAGCATCTTGAATGACTAGATTCGCCGAATAGGTTTATCCAGGGCTCAATACTTGAACAGTTTTATTTAAAGCCAATTAAAACCCTTGATGAGCAAACCTGAAATGCTCACCAACACACCGCCCAGCGCAGCCAACATCCAGTAAAAGTGGGTATCCATCTTTTGACTTAGCGCACGAGAGTCCTGATCAGCTAATGAGACTCTTGAGTCGAGACTCATTGTTTTTTCTTCTAGTCGAATAACCCGTTCAAACATCTCGCAACCCTTTTTTGAATAAAATTATAAACAGAAGTCAATACGACTCTATAACGAGATCATAGTGATGATTGTGACAATTATCTATTCGTAAAAGTGCGTTTGAACTGTATTTTTAGTGACTGAATTGTGAGGGTTTGTAACTGCTCATTTTCAACACAGCAGTATTCCTTTTCAACACACCTACTCTTGCCGCAAATGACACGCCACCATGCGCCCAGAAGGCAGTGTTGTTTGTCTGGGTTCCTGGGTTTTGCACAACGCAATAGCATCAGGACAGCGCGTATGAAAATGGCACCCACTTGGACGATTGACGGGGCTTGGCACATCGCCCTGTAATACTGTCCGATTAGACTTCCTTTGTGGATCAGGCACGGGCACGGCAGACAGCAGTGCCGCCGTGTAAGGATGCAGGGGATTGGAGAATAACTCAGTGCGGTCAGCCAACTCCACAATACGGCCAAGATACATCACTGCCACGCGGTGCGTCATGTGCTCAACTATGGCGAGGTCATGGCTGATAAAAAGTAAGGCTAGTCCGAGTTCTTTTTGTAGATCCTGCAACAGGTTCACGATCTGGGCTTTGACCGATACATCAAGTGCTGAGACCGCCTCGTCGCAGATGATCAACTCAGGTTCGGCCGCCAAGGCGCGCGCGATACAAATCCGCTGACGCTGCCCACCAGAAAATTCATGCGGCCAACGCTGTCCGGCATCCTTAGGTAACCGGACCTTGTCCAGCAACTGCACCACGCGGGCTTTGATCTTTGCTTCGTCAGTTGTCAGACCAAAGTTACGGATCGGCTCGGCAATAATATCGTGTACGCGCATACGTGGATTCAAGCTCGAGAACGGGTCCTGAAAAATCACTTGAATACGCTTGCGCAGCGGTCTCAGTGCACGCGCAGATAAGGAGTCGATGCGCGTCCCATCGAGAATGACCTCACCTGAGGTCAGATCAAACAAACGCAAGATCGAACGACCCACAGTCGACTTGCCACAGCCAGATTCACCGACGAGCGCCAGCGTCTCGCCTTTGTTGATCACAAACGACACACCGTCCACAGCGTGAACATGCGCCGTGACCTTGCCAAGCAGACCGGTTTTGATCGGAAAGAATTTTTGAATCTGACGGACTTCAAGTAATGGCACTGTAGCGGACGTAGACATTCGGTTAACCTGATTCGTGTGAGTCATGAGCAATGGTTCATCATTAGTAATCAATCATCATTGATAACAGTTAATCATTCGCAAAAGCCACTTCACCCGCAAAATGACAGGCCACCTGATGGCCACCATCTCTGTATTGCATGGCGGGTGCGATCTCATGACAAGGTTCTTTTGCCAACGGACAACGTGAGGCGAACACGCAGCCTTGAATCTTTTGTTTTAAGCTTGGTACGAGACCTGGGATCTCTTTCAAACGCGTCGCGCTTCCCTCCATCGAAGTACCGAGTTTGGGTACCGCCCCGAGTAAGCCCTGGGTATAGGGATGCAGCGGATTGGCAAACAACTCCCCCACGGGAGCCTCTTCGACCTTGCGACCGGCATACATCACCATCACGCGTTCTGCGACTTCGGCCACGACACCCAGATCATGCGTGATCAAGACAATTGCCGCACCAATTTTATTTTTCAAGTCCGCCATCAGGTCCAGAATTTGTGCCTGAATCGTCACGTCGAGTGCGGTGGTTGGTTCGTCTGCAATCAGCAGTTTGGGATTACAGGCCAGTGCCATTGCAATCATCACGCGCTGTCGCATTCCGCCTGAGAGCTGATGGGGATATTCATTCAGGCGACGCTGGCTTTCTGCGATGCCCACTAAGTCCATCAACTCAAGGGCACGCGCCATGGCTTGCTCTTGAGTTATTTTTTGATGTAGACGTACCGTCTCGCACAACTGGCGTTTGATGGGTAACACTGGATTCAAACTGGTCATTGGCTCCTGAAAGATCATCGAAATTGCGTCACCACGAATGGCACGCATTTCTTTGTCTGAGAGCTTGAGTAAGTCCTTGCCCTGAAATTTAATCGAACCTGCGATCTTGCCAGGTGGCTCGGGAATCAGGCGCAGGATCGACATTGCCGTCACAGACTTGCCACAACCTGACTCACCAACGATTGCAAGAGTCTCTCCCTCGTTGACGGTAAAGCTCACGCCATCAACGGCGCGATTGATACCGTCAGGGGTGCGAAAATGCGTCTGAAGGTTTTCAACTTCTAATAAGGCCAAGAGATATCTCCAATCAACTTGTTTTCGACTTGCGAGGATCCAGCACATCGCGCGATCCGTCACCCATCAGGTTGACAGCCAACACAGTCACGGACAGGAAAATCGCAGGAAAAAAGATGATGTACGGCTTGATCTGAAACAGCGTCCGACCATCGGCCATGATATTGCCCCAGGAGGGGATGATGGGCGGCACACCTGCACCGATAAAGGACAGTATCGACTCTGTAATCATGGCCGACGCACAGATATAGGTCGCCTGCACCGTGAGCGGTGCAAGAGTATTAGGCAAAATATGCCGCCAAATCAGCATCGGCATGCGACAGCCACACGCGATCGCCGCATCCACATAAGCCTGCTCTCTGAGTGACAAGACCACGCCCCGGACCAGGCGCGACACACGCGGGATCTCAGCGATCGTAATGGCAAGCACTACGTTTTCGACGCTGGCTCGCGTCAAGGCCATCAGGGCGATTGCCAACAAGATCGGAGGGACCGACATCAGGCCGTCCATAATCCGCATGATGATGGCATCCGAGCGACGGAACGTGCCTGAGACCAAACCAATCGCCAGACCAATCACGGAGGCTAACAACGCAACAGCAAAACCAATCGTCAGCGAGACGCGCGCGCCATAGAGCACCCGCGAATAAATATCGCGACCAAAGGCATCTGTGCCGAACCAGTGCGCAGCGGAAGGTTCCAGATTACGGTTGCGTGGCGCAAGCTGTGTTGGATCGATCGAGGTGATCCAGGGAGCAGCCACTGCGATGAATAACATCACAAGCAGCAGACCTGCACCAAAGGCAATTGTTGGATTATTTAGCAGGAATCCCCACAAGCCTTTGCGATGGCGTCGAGGTTTTAGAATATCCGGTAGTGTGGGAGCCGCAGCAAAAGGAGTCATCAATAACGTATCCTAGGATCGACGATTGTGTAGATCACGTCAACGCACAGGTTAACCAACACATATACAAAACTGAACACCACCACGAGCCCCTGAATTAAAGGGTAGTCCCGGCGAACGATCGCATCGATGGTTAAACGGCCTAAACCGGGAATGGCGAACACACTTTCTGTGACCACAGCACCGCCGATCAGTAAGGCAATGCCGATGCCGATGACCGTCACAACGGGGACTGCCGCGTTTTTCAGGGCATGGATAAACAAAATACCCATTTGTCCCATGCCCTTTGCTTTGGCTGTCCGGATGTAATCCTGCGAGAGCACCTCAAGCATTGTGGCGCGGGTGATTCGTGCGATCAGCGCGATATACACAAAGCCCAGCGCAATCGACGGAAGCACCAAGTGCTCAAACCAAACGCCGAAGCCCTTCTTAAACGATACATAGCCCTGCACCGGGAACCAGTCGAGCTCAAGGGAAAAGAAAAAGCTCATTAAGTAGCCAACTACAAATACCGGAACAGAAAACCCAATCACGGATACAGCCATGATGCATCGATCGATCCAGGTGCCTGCTTTCCAGGCCGCCAGGACACCGATTGGCACAGCCACGGTAATGGCGATGATCAGCGTAAGCACCATCAGTGACAAGGTGGGTTCGATACGCTGACCAATCAGTTCGCTGACCGGCATGCTGGTGAACATCGAGGTACCTAAATCGCCCCGAAGGAGATTAAAAAACCACTCTGAAAATCTAATCAAAAAGGGTCGATCCAGGCCAAGGCCTGCGCGAATTTTTGCGATATCTTCTGCGCTCGCCTGGTCACCGGCGATCACTACGGCGGGGTCGCCCGGAGCAATGTAGAGCAAGCTGAATACAAACAGGGCAACAATCAGCATGACCGGTATGGTCGCCAGTACCCTGCGAAAAATATAGATAAACATAGTAATGAGTATTCCGTGCCTCTGGGTTAGATCCGATCATGCTTAAGATCACTAGGATCAAAGGAGCTGGCGACCGTTTGAGGTGCGCCAGTCCTGATCGATTCAACTCAGAGTTAGGTTTTTTTCACACCACTAAACCAGGGCAAGGGACCACCCACGATACCTGTGATGTTCTTGCGCCAAGCTTGATGCGAGTAGAAAAATCCTGTCGGAATATAGACAACATCTTCCATTGCAGCCTTGTTGATGTTTGCAATCGCAGTCTTTTCACCTTCAAGCGATGATGCGTCAAACCATTCATCAACACCTTTCTCGACTGGAGCACTTGTGGGCCAGCCCCACCAGGCCTTCTCACCATTGGCACGTACGCCGACATTACCCGCGATGTTTGCGCAATCCGAACCAGAGTGCCACGTGTGGAACATGCTCCACCCACCCTGACCAGGCTCACTCTTAGAGGCACGTCGTTGACCGACTGTGCCCCAGTCGGTTGCCACAAAATCTACGTTCATCCCCAGACGCTTAAGTACGTCTGCGGTGATCTCGCCCTGTGCCTTGGTAATCGCGTTGTCCTGTGCAATCACACAAGTCACCGGTTGGCCCTTGTAACTGGATTGCGCCAACAGCTTTTTGGCGGCTTCCATTTGTGGACCATTTTTCAGGACATCGCCTCCATTCTCGGAATAAACAGTCGTACCGGGAGTAAAGAAACTGGGTAATGTCTTCCACAGACTGGTGTCGGAGCCGGCCACTGCACGCATATAGTCTTCCTGACTAATAGCCATCTGGACGGCACGACGGACCAGCACATCGTTAAATGGTGCATGCAAATGATTCATTCGGAATGAACCGACATTACCCAGTGGATCGGCAATATCAACTGCAATGTTGCGATTTTTCTTGAGCAACGGAATCAGATCCGGCAGAGGAGTCTCCCACCAGTCCACTTCTCCACTCTGCAGAGCAGCCGAAGCCGTTGCGGGATCCGGCATCACAATCCATTCAATGCGATCAAAATTAATGGCCTTGCTACCTGACATCCAGTTCGAAGGTTCATTGCGCGGGCTGTAGCCATCAAACCGCTCAAAGACAGCCAGGGCACCCGGCTTCCATTCGTTGCGTGCGAAACGCATGGGACCTGAACCGACGTACTCTTCTATTTGCTTGAAAGGATCTGTCTTGGCGATGCGCTCGGGCATGATGAAGCAGCATGGCGTACCAGCTTTACCTAAGGCTAAAAGCATCTTTGGGTACGGTTTGGAAAGCACCCACTTAAAAGTCGTGTCATTGACTACTACCAGCTCTTTCTGGAGCCCCTTGAGCATCAAGCCCATGGGGTCGCGTGCAGACCAGCGGGCGATACTTGCGACACAATCGGCGGCGCGTACAGGCTCGCCGTCGTGGAATTTCATGCCAGGGCGAAGTTTGAATGTCCAGGTCAGCCCATCAGGGGAGACTTCTTCGCTCTCAATCATCTGACGCTTGGGCTCTAGCTTGTCGTCGATGCCATAAAGCGTATCCCACACCAGCTGGGAAGCATTACGCACCACATACTGCGAGCCCCAAATTGGGTCAAAATTTGCCAAATTCGCCTGAGGTACGAACTTCAAAACCCGCGAAGAAGACTGCGAAAAAGCGGGTGCACCAATCAATCCCGTAGCTGCCAATCCCAAGCCAGCCGCGCCCTTCAGTAAATCACGTCGATTTAGATTCATACTAGTCTCCAGGTAAATTGAAACGTCTTATAGTTTTGAAAGCAATTACCGTGCCACTCACCTGCTCCCGATCATAACGACGGTTCCGTCGAAAGTAAACAGCTTCTGAACAAAATAATAACCAGAGCAATACTCACAAAAAACGGGTGAATAAATTGCAGCCCTGTACCATAATGGCTCAACTTATCTCTCCGAATTCATCCCATGAAATGTGATCTCCTACTCAAAAACGGCGTGGTGATTGACGGAACAGGTCATCCCCGCTATCGCGCAGATATTGCAATCAGCAACGGTAAAATCAGCGCCGTCGGTCCCGACCTGCAAGTCGAGGCAACGACTACCGTCGATGTTGCAGGGGCCTCGATTTCACCAGGATTTATTGACGTACATACCCATGATGACCGACTGGTATTAGCTGATCCCTCGATGCAGCCAAAGGTCAGTCAGGGTGCGACCACCGTGATCACCGGCAATTGCGGCATCAGCCTCGCACCACTTGGCCGCACCATACCGGTGCCTCCTCTCAATTTAGTAGCAGACGAATCCGAGCAGCGTTACAGCTCATTTAAAGAATATTTTGAGGCGCTCGAAAACACACCCTCCGCGATCAATGTGGCCTCACTTGCAGGCCACACGACCTTACGCGCCGTCACAATGCAAGACTTGAATCGCACTGCTAACGCAGGCGAAATTGCACAGATGCAAACACTCGTTCAAGAGGCGTTAGACGCTGGTGTCGTGGGTGTATCGACGGGTCTGTATTACGCGCCCGCCCAGGCGGCCACAGCCGAGGAGATCCAGGCAGTATTCGAACCATTGCGCGGCACAACAGCCGTCATCGCCTCGCATATCCGCAACGAAGCCGAACATATCCTTGAAGCCCTGACTGAAGCAATGTCGATCGCCAACGCACTTGGCGTGCGCCAGGTGATCTCGCATCACAAAGTTAATGGACGCGCCAACCACGGACGCTCCGTCGAAACACTCGCACTCATTGACGAGGCAAGTAAGCTTGGAGACGTGTGCATGGACTGCTATCCGTATGTAGCCTCCTCAACCGTATTACGACAAGACGCAGTCGAACAAGCAGCTCGCACGTTAATCGCGTGGTCAACCCCTCAACCCCAGACAGCTGGACGTTATGTCGATGAACTGCTCAAAGAGCAAACACTTGGGTTGACTGATTACCTGGCTTCGTTACAACCCGCTGGTGCAATTTATTTTTCAATGAATGAGGCCGACGTTGAACGCATCATGGCGCATCCAGAGACCATGATCGGATCGGATGGTCTGCCACATGACACATTCCCACACCCTCGACTTTGGGGAGCGTTTCCTCGCGTCCTCGGTCATTACACGCGGGACCGTAAGATATTTTCTCTAGAGACAGCAATTTACAAAATGACAGGCATGCCTGCTGCAAAATTTGGCCTGAAAGATCGTGGCGTCATCGGTGTCGGCTACGCTGCAGATCTGGTGGTGTTTGATCCCGAGCAGATCCGGGACTGTGCGACCTTTGCCGATCCGATGCGTCCCGCTGCAGGTATACAACATGTCTATGTGAATGGTGTGTCGAGCTGGCGTGATGGCGCATCAACTGGTGCACGTGCCGGACAAGTCCTGCGTCGCTCTTAAGCGCAATTCTTAAACGCTACATGTGCATGACAATGGAAAATGTAAAGTCGTGCCTCGGTTCGATTCAACGTCATTGAATCCCACTCAATTCCATTTTTTACAGGTGAATAAATTTCGCGATGGATGCCCAGATATTGAAAGGCGATGGAATATCTCTCTACACCAACCCGCTTGCCAGTGATGCAAATGAGGACTACGGACTGTTCAGATCTACCATCCTGCACAAGCCAGGTTTTGATGCGGCATCGAATGAAATCTCTGGCTGGCCCGGTTATGCAACAACAGCATTGCATGCACTGCCTGAACTCGCCAACGATCTCGGCATCGCAGCCCTTTACTACAAAGACGAAAGTACACGCTTTGGTTTAAAGAGTTTCAAAGCACTGGGTGGCGCGTATGCCGTGTTTCGCCTCATTCAGAATGCAGTCGCGGCACAACACGATGGACACCTGGCAACGCCTGAAGAAATTTTATCCGGCAAATATGCCGATATCATTTCAGAGATGACTGTGACGTGCGCGACCGATGGCAACCATGGCCGCTCTGTCGCCTGGGGTGCGCAGCTCTTCGGTTGTCATTGTGTCATTTACATTCATGCAACGGTCAGTGAAGGTCGTCGTGCAGCCATCGCGTTTTATGGGGCCGAGGTCATCCGTGTACAAGGCAACTACGACGACTCTGTTCATCACGCAGCAACGCAAGCGGCCTTAAACGGCTGGACTGTTGTCTCCGACACCACGTACGAAGGCTATCGTGACATTCCCATTGATGTGATGCACGGCTATGGTGTCATGTCCCGAGAGATTGTGCACCAACTACACAACAACCCGCCCACCCACGTATTGGTGCAAGCAGGTGTCGGTGCGCTGGCCGCTTCAGTATGTGCGACGTTCTGGCTTGAATGGGGTACAGCGCGTCCAACCTTCATCATCATCGAACCCGAACGCGCAGATTGTTTTTTTCAGAGTGGTCAAGTCGGCCATCCAGTCATCGTCACAGGAGATCTGGAAACGGTTATGGCGGGTCTGGCCTGCGGCGAAGTCTCGCCGGTTGCATGGGATATTCTAAAAACCGGCATCAACTGTTATGCCACCATCGCCGACACGCATGCACTCCAGGCCATGCGGATGTTTGCAAATCCACTTGGCAACGACCCAAAGATCGTCTCGGGCGAAACCGGCAGCACGGGACTAGGCTTACTGCTTGCCGCACAAGGAGTCACATCACTCTGTCAGGCACTGGGCTTGGGTCCTGATTCGCGCGTGCTATTGATTGGCAGCGAAGGAGATACGGATCCAACAATTTATCAAGAAGTCGTTGGACGCACCGCGCAAGAAGTACTGACTTAAATGATGCAGTCTGAAATCAGACTGCTTTGAAGGATACTGAGGTTATGAGCCCACACCGTTCAATCAACGGACCCCGTTTATTGCAGCAACTACAAACTCTAGCCGAGGTCGGACGCACGCCAACCAATGCGTGCTGTCGTCTCGCTCTGACGGATGAAGACCGGCAAGGCAGAGATCTGGTGGTGAGCTGGATGAAAGCGCTCGGCATGACGGTGAGCGTCGATCCAATTGGGAACATCTTTGGTGCACGTGCGGGCTCACGCCCCGAACTCGCGCCCATCATGACAGGCTCGCACATTGATACTGTGCGCACGGGTGGTGCATATGACGGTAATTATGGCGTCCTAGCTGGGCTGGAGGTTGTCGCGACACTCAACGACGCACAGCACATCACTGAACGCACACTCGTAGTGGGTGTCTTTACGAACGAAGAAGGTGCGCGCTTCGCTCCAGACATGCTGGGTTCATTTGTATATGTTGGCGGCATGGCACTCGACGAAGCCCTCAATGTTCGAGCGACAGACGGTGCGTTGCTGGGCGAGGAGCTCAATCGAATTGGTTACAGCGGTCAGACAGCACTGGGGATTCACAAACCACACGCCTTTATCGAACTTCATATCGAACAAGGTCCGCTACTCGACATTGAGGGCATCAAGATCGGAGCCGTCGAAAATCTCCAAGGTATTTCCTGGCAAGAGCTCACGATTGTGGGGCAGTCCAATCACGCAGGGACCACTCCTATGCGCCTGCGCCATGATGCGGGCTACGCTTGCAGCGCGGTCAGTACTTTCGTGCGCGAACTCACTCGAAAAATGGGTGGCAATCAGGTTGCAACAGTTGGACATGTGGTGTTGACGCCCAATTTAATCAATGTCATCGCCTCTCAGGCGACGCTCACGGTCGATCTGCGCAATACAGATGAATCACTATTGAAACAAGCCGAGCAGTCGCTCACAGATTTTCTAAAATCACTCGCAGAATCAGAGGGCGTGACGATCAACGTACGTCCTCTCGCTCGCTTTGAACCCGTCACGTTTGATGCCAAGCTGACGGATCGTATTGCTCATCACGCCAATCGGCTGGGTCTCTCGCACCGGCGTATGACCTCGGGTGCCGGACATGATGCGCAGATGCTGGCGCGTATCTGCCCGACCTCAATGATTTTTGTACCAAGCGTGGGAGGCATCAGCCACAATCCCGCCGAGCACACAGAAGCAGTCGACCTCATTGCGGGCGCCAATGTCTTGCTTGCCACACTCACAGAACTAGCCCACTAGGAGTCACGACTCATGACACGTATCGTCACCGTAGGCGCCGCACAACTCGGCCCCATTCAACGCGCGCACACCCGCAAAGAAATCGTTACTCGCCTCATCAACCTGCTTGAGCAAGGTGCGCGCCATGGCTGTGATCTCGTAGTTTTTCCAGAGCTCGCATTAACGACTTTTTTCCCACGCTGGTATTTCGAATCGCAGCAAGAGATTGATAGTTTTTTTGAAACTCAGATGCCTGGACCTGATACGCAAGCCTTGTTTGATGTGGCACGCAAGCTAAAAGTTGGATTTTATCTGGGCTATGCAGAGATCACTCAAGAGCAAGATCGCACACGACGCTTTAACACCTCAATCTTGGTCGATCAGTCGGGCGCGATCATCGGTAAATATCGCAAAGTGCATCTGCCTGGCCACGCTGAGCACGAGCCCTGGAGACAGTTTCAGCATCTCGAAAAACGCTACTTTGAAACAGGCAACCTTGGCTTCCCCGTTTTTAGAGCGTTTGGGGGCATCATCGGGATGGCCGTATGCAACGATCGTCGCTGGCCTGAGACCTATCGCGTCATGGGACTCCAAGGCGTCGAGATGATTTTGATCGGGTACAACACGCCCGTCCACAATCCCCCTGCTCCTGAACACGATAATCTATCCCACTTTCATAACGAACTGGTGATGCAAGCCGGTGCCTACCAAAATGCCACCTGGATCGTGGGGGTCGGTAAAGGTGGCTGCGAAGAAGGCGTGGACCAGATCGGCAATTCAATTATTGTCGCACCCTCGGGCGAGATCACTGGTGCGTGCAGCACACTCGGCGACGAGCTGGCGATTGCGCGCTGCGACCTGGATCTCACACTATCTTACAAAAATTCAGTTTTTAATTTTGCTAAACACAGAGAGCCGCACGCCTATAGCATGATCGTTGAACGCAAAGGCGTGATTGTGGAGGTATAGGTCTCGATTCCGAATCGAAGGAATTCAGAGAAAGAAATGTGGGTCAATCTAGACTGACCTCACATGATCCGCACTCTGATGACCAGCTTTATTTTTTACTACGCGGCGGCAATCCTGTATGTTGTGTCAACACGCGCCCAGCCCTCACGATCGGTCGGCCAATTGCTTGAGTACTGTTTTTACGTCTAGAGCTCGTGTAGCTTCCGTCTGTTTGCGGCTGATGAAAAGGGATCAGGTGTTTTTTACCGTTCCCAATCAGATCGGCGCGCCCCATTGACTTAAGGGCCTCGCGCAACAGTGGCCAGTTATTCGCATCGTGGTAACGCAAAAATGCCTTATGCAAACGACGTCTACGATCACCGCGCACAATATCGACCGTTTCGCTCTCGCGCGTGATCCGCCCCAGCGGATTGCGGCCGGAGTGATACATCGCGGTCGCTGTAGCCATTGGGCTCGGATAGAACGTTTGCACCTGGTCCGCACGAAAGCCATGGCTCTTGAGCCACATGGCCAGATGCATCATGTCTTCGTCACTCGTACCTGGGTGTGCAGCAATGAAGTACGGTACTAAAAACTGTTTTTTGCCAGCTTCTGCACTGAATTTATCAAACAGGCGCTTGAATTTATCGTAGCTCCCGATACCAGGCTTCATCATCTTGGAGAGCGGCCCCATTTCGGTGTGCTCTGGTGCGATCTTTAGATAGCCACCCACATGATGCGTGACCAGCTCACGAATATATTCCGGAGACTTCACCGCTAGATCATAACGCAGGCCCGAACTAATCAGAATTTTTTTCACACCTTTAAGGGCGCGGGCACGTCGATACATTTGAATTAACGAGCTGTGATCGGTATTCAAGTTCTGACATACATCAGGGTATACGCAACTTGGCTTGCGACAGGCTGACTCAATTGCCGGACTCTTACAACCGATCCGATACATATTGGCAGTTGGTCCGCCGAGATCAGAAATCACTCCGGTAAAACCGGGTACTTTGTCACGAATATCTTCGATCTCACGAATCACGGAGTCTTCACTTCGACTCTGGATGATGCGACCTTCGTGCTCGGTAATCGAACAAAATGTACAGCCACCAAAACAGCCGCGCATGATGTTGACGCTAAACCGAATCATTTCCCAAGCCGGGATCTTGGTTGCACCATCGTGACTACCGTTCTCGTCTGCATAAACAGGGTGAGGACTACGCGCATAAGGCAGATCAAATACCAGATCCATCTCAGGCGTCGTGAGCGGAATCGGTGGCGGATTAATCCAGAGGTCACGTGCCGTGCGCCCCACACCGTGAGCCTGCACCAGGGCACGCGCATTACCCGGATTTGTCTCAAGATGCAGCACACGGTTGGCGTGCGCATACAAGACAGGATCTGCTTTGACCTGCTCGTAGGATGGCAGGCGAATCACACTACGATCTCGAGGAGGAACCTTGAGTTTGCCCTTGACTTGCAATGCAGGGTTTGGTGAAAAGACAAGCGGCGCCTCGCCTGCGACTGATTTCCGTTTACTGGCGCTTTTTGCGTTCGCTGCGTCGGCAACGGTGCGTGCCTCGTCATTGCGCGCACAGCTTTCGCCTTGTTCGAGCGCTTGCTCGCTGATCATCAGATAGGGGTTGACATGGGCTTCGACGCGACCTGGTGCGTCAACACTGGTGGAGTCGATCTCCATCCAGCCCTCGGGCGTTTCGCGACGCATAAAAACAGTACCGCGTACATCAGTAATTTGATTAACAGGTTCTTTAGCAGCCAGTCGATGTGCGATTTCGACTACTGCACGCTCTGCGTTGCCATACAAAAGCAAATCACATTTGCTGTCGATCACAACCGAACGGCGCACCTTGTCAGACCAATAATCGTAATGCGCGATACGTCTTAGGGAACCTTCGATTCCACCGAGGACAACCGGAACTTCTTTGTAAGCTTCTTTACAGCGCTGGGTATAAACAATGGCTGCGTGATCGGGGCGTCGGCCTCCGACGTCGCCGGGTGTATAGGCATCATCGCTGCGCATTTTGCGATCGGCGGTGTAGCGATTGATCATCGAGTCCATGTTGCCCGCAGTCACACCAAAAAAGAGATTTGGCTTGCCCAGGACTTTAAAAGGCTCAGCGCTTTGCCATTCAGGCTGCGCAATGATCCCGACCCTGAATCCTTGGTTTTCAAGCATCCGCCCGATCACGGCCATGCCAAAGCTCGGGTGATCCACGTACGCATCGCCCGTGACAATGATGATGTCGCAGCTATCCCAGCCAAGCTGAGTCATTTCTTCGCGACTCATTGGTAAAAAGGGTGCTGGGCCGAAACGTTCCGCCCAGAACTTGCGATAGCTGCTCAGGGGTTTTGCGTTGCGTGGAAAAAAGGAAACGTCGGTATAGGTAGTCATATAAATTACGGGGTTGCTCCTTTGAGCTTGTCCTGTGTTTTGGTGTCAAAATCGCTTGCGTCGTGGCGCTCAAGCAGCTGCTCGGATGGCTCGCCAGTCAGGCGATTGACCATACGCCCGCGTTTAACAGCAGGTCGACTAAAAATTAGCTCAGCCCAGCGTTGAACATGTTTATATTCATCCACACCCAAAAACTCAGCCGCACCGTACGACCAACCCTTGACGAGTCCACCATACCAGGGAAAGACCGCAATATCAGCGATTGTGTATTCGCCCCCGGCGAGGTATTCATGATTAGCCAGGTGTCGATTCAGGACATCAAGCTCGCGCTTAACCTCCATGGCGAACCGATCAATTGCATATTCGATCTTGATCGGCGCATAAGCATAAAAATGACCGAACCCACCGCCTAAATAGGGAGCGCTTCCCATTTGCCAGAAAAGCCAATTCAAAGTTTCTGTGCGACCCACAAGGTCTTTAGGAATGAATTCCCCAAACTTCTCTGCTAGGTAGAGCAAGATTGAGCCTGATTCAAATACGCGAATCGGCTCAGAACCACTACGATCCAGCAAAGCAGGAATTTTGGAATTTGGATTAATTTCGACAAAACCCGAACCGAACTGATCACCCTTGCGAATATCGATCAACCAGGCGTCATATTCTGCTCCCACATGACCGAGTGCGAGCAGCTCCTCCAGGAGGATCGTAACTTTTACGCCGTTGGGTGTGCCCAGCGAATAAAGTTGTAACGGATGTCGTCCAACCGGCAGCACTTTTTCGTGCGTCGCACCCGCAATGGGCCGGTTGATACTCGCAAACGCTCCGCCACTGGGCTGAGTCCAGGTCCACACTTTTGGTGGAGAATATGCTTGGGGATCTGTCATGTTGGTTCTCTTAATCTGGTGTAACGCGAGTGGACGGTTACAAAGTGCACACATTATTGCACTGATTATCAAGGACTTATGGCAAATCCCCCATGGTTTTAATGGCTTAGCCGCCTACAACCCCCTAGGCTCACCAAGAAAACCTGAGTCCTTTATTTAGGCTCTCTGAACATTGAGCAAATTTTGTTACCAATCGGGTCGCGCAGGTAAGCAAGGTAGAGTCGACCAGCAGGGCCTTCGCGATACCCTGGTGGATCTTCACAGTCCGTGCCGCCGTTGGCAACGCCAGCCGCATGAAACGCATCGACCTGTTCGACGGATTGCGCCGCAAAACCGATTGTGCCCCCATTAGCTACCGTAGCCGGTTTGCCATCCAGTGGCAACGTAAAGGCAAAATTACCAGCTGGCGTGCGGTAAAAATATCTGATATCGCGATTCAGTACTCCTGGTGCCACCCCCAACGTACCCAAGATTGCGTCATAAAACTTTCTGGATGCTTCCAGATCATTCGCACCAACCATAACGTGACTAAACATATTGTCTCCATTGGTAAATTTATAAATGTGTCCTGTCCGGACATTCTTGAGTCAATCTATCAACTCAACAACGTTGAGTATATATACATCGCAAACCAGAGACAAAAATCTGTGTCATGGCAAGCATGAGGATTACGACAATATTTTTATTTAGCTCTAGCTAAGTCATTTAAATAAAGATCAGCTCAGTCCAGCTTGATATTTGCATTTTTGACTACCTGTCCCCACTGCTCATAATCTGCCTTTAACTGTGTAGCGAATTCTTCAGGTGTATTCGCAACTGGCTCAAACGAACTCTTTACATAGCGCTCGCGGACCTCTGGGATCTGCATGACCGCAGCAATTTCGCTTTGCAGCCTATTAATAATTGCTTTGGGTGTTTTAGCGGGCGCTAACAACCCATACCAGGATGTCACATCAAAATCTTTGACACCTGCTTCAGTAAATGTCTGTACATCAGGCAAACTTAAGGACCGCGCACGTCCAGACACCGCAATTGGCACCAACCTGCCCGCCGTAATGTGCGCCATAACAGTTGGGACAACCGTCACTATCATTGGAATCTGACCTGCAGCCGCATCAGTCACTGCCTGACCACCACCCTTGTAAGGAATATGCTGTAACTTAATCCCTGTGCGCAAAGCCAGCAGCTCCCCTGCTAGATGCGTGCTTGAACCCTGCCCAGTCGAGCCAAACTCCATCGGATTAGGCAAAGACTTTGCATAAGAAACCAATTCTTGGAAACTTTTGGCAGGTATCTTATTATTAATTGCCAATACGATCGTTGCATCATTGAGCTTGGTAATCGGTGCGAAATCCGTCAGCGTATTGAACGGTGCCTTTAACAAATGCGGTGCCACAACAACCGTGCCATCGAAGACCATCACAAGCGTATATCCGTCAGGCGCAGCAGTTGCAGCCATCTGTGCGCCAATAAACCCTGAAGCACCGGGACGATTTTCAATAATGATAGGCTGCTTGAGTCTCTCAGAAAGCTTGTCGCTCATGTACCGCACCACAGCATCCCCTCCACCGCCCGGGGCATAGGGCACGATGATCCGGATCGGCTTGTTTGGATAGTCAGCAACTGATACTTGTGCATCAGGAGGAGTTGATTGTGCAGACACTGCAGAGCAGGCCAACGAACCACAAAACAACGTATTGGCGACACTTGTGAGCATGCGCTTTATTATGTTCAGCATTTTTGTCTCCAACTATCTATTGATGAACTTATTCAGCAAGTCATCTATTTTTTTGGATTTTTAATAAATACTGATACTTACCGATCCCACACTTCATCTGGTACAGGCAGCCCTGCAAGATTATCTGCGGTCAGTGCTTGGTCAGGCTCAATGCCGTATGTCTGTAGCATCAGGATCAACTGACGCGTGTGCTGAGCAGAGTGCCAGGCCGTTCGCTCCAACACATCATGCATGGTCCTGCGTCCGTAATAAGTCGGTACCAGATAGCTGAGTGTGCGATCTTTCTCACTTGCCCACCAAGCCAGCAACCCTTCACGAACCGTCAGCCCCCAATCAGCGATATCGTCACCCGTCCAGTCCTCAGGTGGCACATCGTTAAAACCTTCGAATTTAAGCGGAATTTGATGCGCCGCCTGCATACCCATTTCAACAACACGAAACACATGAAAAGCCAGACCAGCGGGGGTCCGTTTACGATCCCTGAATTCCTCACGCATACTCTGAGCAGAAAATTGTCGGATGTAACGCGAAGCCGCTTGCGTAACAACATCGATACGTGCAATCAAGCCCTCTGGAGGGAGAGGATCCATCAGTTTGGTTTTAAGATCCAAAAACTTGACAACATCTTTAAATGACTGGCAATAGGTATAGCGCCCTCCAAGCGCCACAACCGGGACGCTTCTTGCGCCAAGCGCCAGAAGCTCCTCCATCCCGGCAGGATCGTTATGCACATCAATCGATTCGAAATCGATATCATGTTTAGCCAAAAACTCTTTTGTTCTGAGGCAAGACGAACAGCCTGGCTGCCAAAAAACTTTAATTCGAGCCCCGGTTGAGGATTGCATGATTCCAGTCTCCGTTTATTTTTATGTACTTCTTATTTGCTATAGCTTATGTCAGAAATCGGACATTCACAACCGAGAGAAAGATAATGGGTTCTTTAGAAATGCCTTTTGCTCTCACTTTCGTGTTCGTATTCGTGTTCGTGGTTTCAGGTTGCCGTACCAATTTAATGCGAGTGGATATCAATCATAAAATGAGCGATATGATGAAGAATCTTCGCAGTTGGTTCCACCGTTGGCCCCAGTACCAAGTGAAACGCATCCATCAACTAGCACGATTGCACAGCGAATCCGATTTAACCGGATACTACTGTTTCTTTGTAATTTTTAAATTGGATAACAATCCGTTTTTTTAAAACGGTATGAATGCATGAATAATTTTGAAGATTTAAATCGTCTGGCCTGTAATGAAGGCCGAGATACTTACACGGATCCAGCATCGGGTTATCAGGTTTTAACGAGCGAGGCCCTTCGACGTAACGGCAAGTGTTGCGGTAACTCGTGTCGCCATTGCCCCTATGAACATATCAACGTAAGTGGCGATCAAAAAAATTCTCAACGAGAAATCACTGTTCCAGTCCTCATGAATTGGATTCCAAAAAAAGGGGGGGTGGACATTCTCTTTTGGTCTGGTGGCAAAGATAGTTTTTTAACGCTGATGCACCTGCTCGAACAAAATAGAAATGTCATTTTGCTCACGAGTTTTGGTGCACTAACAAGTCGCGTTTCAATCCAAGATATTCATATTAAAAATATTAGAAAGCAATCCGAGTTCTTTAAGGTGCCATTATGCTTGGTGCCCCTCCATCCAAATACTGACTACAAAAAGAGTATTGAAGCGGCACTAGAGTTGATTGAAGCTCGAACCTGTACTGTCATTGAGCGATTGGTCTTTGGCGACTTGCACTTAAAAGACATACGCCAATGGCGAGTCGATACCTGGTCTGGGTACGAAGTATTCACACCTCTTTTTGATGTTCCTTATAAGGAGCTTCTTGCCAGGTTATGGACGTTTAAGAATGAGATGCGTCTTTCAATCACTCTTTCTACTGAGGTAAAAACTGCTACTGGGCTCATGCCAGCAGGCACGCCATACACCCCAGAGCTAATTTCGGAGCTTGAGAGATCGAATATCGACGTGATGCTCGAAAACGGCGAGGGGCATACCCTGGTGTATCCCTCAACCAAAACGACTTGACTCGTTAAACAGTTTGATCGCTAGGATCTTCGAACCAGGGACCTGCGGATTAATAGTCCGTCAGCCCTAACTAAAAGACGCGGCAATACGTCGATCGGCCTGAAAAACAAACTGATCTGCGGTTTTAACCAGCGTCTTCACAAACATATGACCTGCTTTGAGTGAGTCACACAAAATAACAAGATCTTCAATGTATTCGTGAACCATCTGATTACGTAGCTTACGCATCACAAGCCAATCATCCGTTGACTCAAGCCAGCCCAATTTTTCCGCACGATCTAGATTTTCGGTCGTGGCACCTCGGGGCTCAGCCATTGCATCAAGCAGCGCGGGTAAAAACTTATCTGCCAATGTATCCTGCAATCGCCCAAAACGGCTTACAAACGCATCAAGCCGCTCTGCAAGTAACGCATCTTCAGAGATACGCTGTAAATCAGTGACATCAAGAGATGTAGCAAAAAGTCGCCCGTCAGTATCTTGTAAATAGTTAGCTTCCTTTTTTACTACACGACAAAGAAATTGCAATCGAAGCTTAAGCCCTTCGTCGAGCTTCATAAAATGACTCCATTGCGCGTAGCAATTTCATGAATAGGCTGAGACTTTAAATTCGGAGCCTTAAGAATCACATCAACCTTGCGTCCATTCATGGCACGCGATACACGACTGGCAACCCTAGCACTCAAGAGTGCTGGCTCATCGATAATATTTGGCACTTCGACCATGAGATCAACGTCACCACCTTTAGCCTGATCATCGACCCTAGAGCCAAATAAAGTAACGCGCACGATATCTCCAAACACGACTTGCGCGGTGTTACGGATCATCTCAATTTGCGAAAAAGTCAGTCTCATTTCAGTATTGAAGCACAATGCCAAAATTTTTGGCAAATTAGCCGACCAGAATACAAAAAGCCTCACATCGCTGTGAGGCTCTTGAATTTTGGCTCCCCGACCTGGACTCGAACCAGGGACCTGCGGATTAACAGTCCGTCGCTCTACCGACTGAGCTATCAGGGAATTGTCTTTGAAATCACGCGGTTACCGCTCTTTGTTAAAAGAAATAACTGCTCGAATTCATCGATGACCAAGACTATAGCATATTTCCGCAGGCCGAAACGAACATGCCCTGCCCCGAACTTGAAATCGCATGCATTCAAGGCTTGATTTCGAGCAAGAATCGTTTGATCTCGCGATTTTGCACTGCATTTTCTGCTTCGGTCGCGCCCGCAGCTGAAAAATGACCCATGGGCAACTTGTCGTTAATCGCAACATACTCCGCACCAGGAATTAACTTTGCGGCATGTTGCGCGTCGGACTCAGGATTAAGCAAATCCCCTGTCCCAGCAAGGATCAACGTCCTGGCCCGAATCGACTTGAGCGCTGCATCGACACTGCCTTTAAAACCCTTGGTCTGCCCCACATCGTGCGCATCATAAGCATAAGATTGCCAGATCCAGTCATTTGCATCCATACGCTGCCAGCCTGCGTCCTGCACTTTTTTGAGTGCAGCAATTGCAGCCTCTGGAGTTGATGCACTCTGATTCTGGTACGCAGGTGTTCGGACAATCACACCACTGAGCCACCCCGCCCAGAGACGCATACCCTGCTCCACTGGCTTTGTGTATTTTCCACCCTGATAACCAGGGTCGGTCATGATGCTCTGGCGCAGCATTTCGAGCACACCAGTGGTCCATGCGGGGGTTTGCGCCAGCGGGACGATTGGCACGACCGACAGCATCGCATCAGGATATGAGACGGCCCACTGTAACGCCTGCATGCCGCCCATGGACGCACCGACAACCGAGACAAGCTTCTTGATACCGAAGACCTCTTGCACAAGCTTGTATTGCGAATTCACCATGTCACGAATGTTGAATCGCGGAAAGCTGACATTAGGTTGAAGCTTGCTGTTTGAGGGCGATGTCGTCAGACCGTTGCCAATCGCATCCGTGCAGATAATGAAAAATTTGTCGGTATCAAGCGCTTTACCCGGCCCGATCAAATAATCAATCCGGTGATGATTGCCGCCAATTGCCGTGACCATCAAAATGGCATTTGTCTTGTCTGCGTTCAGTTTGCCATGCGTCACATAGGTGAGATTGAAATCACGAATCACCGCCCCACTTTCGAGTGGCAAATCACCTTCGGCATAGGACTGATGTGCAGGCTGTGTGGGCGCGTGTGCGTGTACGACATTCGTTGCCGCGCCTACTGTCAGAAGGGAAAAAACTGGAATGAGCCACTTAGACATGCGTCGATCTCCGACTGGTGTTGTTTGACAGCTTTATAACCGGCATTACAGGATTCGTGTCGGTTTTGCCAGGCTGCCCTAGCCAAGTAAGCAGCTCACCCAAGCAGGTTCGAGGCAGCGTTTTACGCCCTTCTCCAGTCTGATATAATTTTGGGCTTGGTACTTAGCCGATGTAGCTCAGTTGGTAGAGCAGCGCATTCGTAATGCGAAGGTCGTCAGTTCGATTCCGATCATCGGCACCAACTTTAATTCGGGTTTGCGGGTAATTTACCTTCAAACCCGTTTTTATTTTCGGCTCCTTTGGCACAGAATCGGTTTTGCCAGCGCAACCAACCTCATTCCTGTGTATGTGTATGCGTATGTATTAACTTAGCGCCCCATCCGCGCTCAGATAAACTTATAAAACAGAAGTCCTCTACACTCAATCACTAAGCGAATTACACGACTTGCATAGATAAAATATGCCTGGCGAGGCACATACAGAGAGACAGAAAATGGCGCGACAAGATGATCGATCAAGTGAATGGGCGCAGTTTGAAGCCGACAAAAAACATTGGTTGAACGAACGGGATCAATGCAAGAAATTGATCACCAGCTATCTGGCGCAGCATGGTCATCCCCCTGAGGACAAGTTACAAGAACTTGAAAAAATTGATCAGGAACTTAAAAGAATCGCCCAGCAAGAGCGGCCAATCCTGAGACAAATGAAAAGATCCTAGTTCAGCCTACACGCAGCGTATAAGTCATCACACCTATTGCAGAGAATTTACTAAGCATCACACCATGCATCAGCCTGCGAATTATCGACCAGAGATTCAACATCACTGACTTTTTATGCAAAACGAATTCGACGCACTCTGCCTGCGTTAGCGTTTGTAGTCTGTACTTGCCTCACAATTGCCTGGCTTTTTCTGTTTCCAGCCGATTTGGTGCTTCTAGCCAGACATAGCGTGGCTGGCATTTTGAACGCTTCGAATATTTTGTTGTGGCATGAGGCGGGCTATTTTGACGCGGCATCCACACACAAACCGCTATTGCATTTCTGGTCACTGTGCATCGTCCTCGCGTGGCTGACGTGCCGTTTAATTGAGCAGCCATTTCGAGCCATCAGAGTCTCGCGTGTCAATGCCCCTAAATTTATCTGGGCGGGTATCTTCGCCACAGCGAGCATTGCTTCTGTCGGTGCCCTCATTTCCTCAGGCGCCTTGCACCGAAGCTGGGATGACAGCCTGATTTCAAAACCTTACGAAGTGGCTCAAATTGGCTGCGGAGTTAACGCAGATTTAGGTAAAGAATTCAATCCAGAAGCTTTTGCAAATTGCGACAAGATCATGTTCCCTGCTTCGGCAAAGGTGATGCTCCTGGGGGATTCGCACGCTTTTAGTCTTTACCAGGGACTCAAGCCCTATCTTGATTCCCAAAACATAAATCTGATTGGCTATCATGTACTTGAATGCACGCCGCTCGCGCTCAATGACAAGCGGCCACGCTGCATGGACTACAACCGCTGGATACAAGAGCAGATCAGGCGCCTCAAACCCGACGTCATCATTCTGTTTGCGCACCACCTGTTTAGAACGCAAGATCCATACTTTGGCGAAGCGACTGATTACTCCAATCATCTGTGGTCACAGGCTGCGGCCCTCAAAGCCCAAGGCGTCCCCAACGTCTGGATCATGGGTGGCATCCCAAACTGGGAAGAGTCACTCCCGCATGCGATGAATTTCAATTTCTTCAATCGTGGCAAGCCCATTCCAGAGCACACTTATACCTACATTGTGCAAGACGCATATCGGCAACGACTTTCCAAATGACCTGATGGTCATGGACTATGGACACCTGACCAAAAATGGTGCTTTATTTATCTCGGAAAATGTACTCGGCGAAAAACTCCAAGCAATCGTGCGGCAATAAGCATCCGGATACAAAATAGCCACCGCTATAGCTTGACGGCTCTAAGTGTTCTCAGCAATTAGCTCTATTGCTTGAGAGCAATTCATTATATTATTGGTTATGACCCTGGACACGCCTCCAGTGAAATATCACTCACTCATTCACACTATCCACAGGTACGCCTCTTGCAATTTCAAAGACGCAATCTTCGACTGATTCTGATTGCCGGACTCGTTCTGGCGCTCATCATCATGGCCAACGCGGCCGTGTCGATATATCTTTTGCGTCAAAACACGATGAATGAACGTGCCAAACAGCTGGAAAACCTTTCATTTATTCTTTCCGAGCATACGGCTCAAATCATGTTCTCGGCCAATACCGTGCTCGACAGCATTATGAATGTCGTAGATCTGGCAAAGCTGGACACTGAAAATCAATATCAGAATTTTGCGACACAAGAGTCGCAATATCACTTACTCGTTGAAAAAACCAAAGCGAATCCCATTATTGATGTGTCGACTTTTGTGGCCAGCGACGGGACCGTGCTCTCGTTCTCACGCGAATACCCGGCCCCACCAATCAACCTGTCAGACCGTGATTATTTTCAGTGGTTCAAGAAAAACAATTCTCCAATAACCTTTTACAGTGTCCCTGTTCAAAACAAAGCCAATGGCGACTGGGTGTTTTATCTCGCACGTCGCGTTAATAATATCCACAATGAATTTCTTGGCGTTGTGCTGGTCGGCGTATCCTCAGAGGTTTTTTCAACGCTATACGAAAAAATTGGCCACAATCTGGGCGATGGGGCAACGATCTCGCTGTATCGTAATGACAGGACCTTGCTCACGCGTTGGCCCTTTGTAGATGAGATGATCGGTAAGACCAATACTAACGGCGTGATTGATCAATCGATCAATTATCCTGAGCAATCCGGCCATGCAATGTTTACAAGCGCGCCGCGATTTTTTGAAAATGATGCGCGGATTGAGCGCATGATTTCATTCAGGAAAATGGAAAACTATCCTTTTGTGACGGGTGCAACCATCACAAAGAATTTATATTTACAGAACTGGGCTCAAAGCTCGAGTGGTGTGATCTACTCTTCGATTTTCAGTCTGCTAATCCTAGGCACAGCCGTGAGCCTACTATTCAGAGCCTATAAACACAACGCGAGAGTTCAGTATCAGGCACACCATGATCATCTGACCGGATTACCAAACCGGGTATTACTGGCTGACAGAGTCGACGCCATGATTGCGCTCGCCAAGAGGCATCACACAAAATTAGCGCTCATCTATGTTGATCTGGATCATTTCAAAAAAATCAATGACGAAATGGATCATACGTTTGGTGATCGGGCACTGCAAATCAGCGCTAAAAGAATGACCGCTTGTGTCAGAGACTCTGATACGGTCAGTCGAATAGGTGGGGATGAATTCCTGATACTCCTCTCAGAACTTACCGAGGAATCGGGTGCCATGCTTGTGGCAAAAAAGATACTGAAAGCCGTCTCTGCTGAAATGATGATCGAAGACAAGGTTTTCACCTTGCACGCTAGCATCGGAATCGCCATCTATCCGGATCATGGCGCTGATCAGGATGCCTTACAAAAAAATGCTGATCTTGCGATGTATGCCGCCAAGAGTGCTGGTAGAAACAATATAAAAATATTCAACACCGAGATGATTTAAATAATATGGGAAGTATCAAAGAGGATGTAAAGGAAAGCGCTCAGGCGACTTACGAAACCGTAGTGTATGAGTTGCGCAGCTGGCTCCAGTTCGTCCGTGAAACCTGGCCCTTGGTCAGTATGCTAATCATCGCAGTTGGTTTTGCCTTGTGGCTTGCAAAACCTGCCCCTCCTGGACATGTATTGATGGCCTCTGGATCTAAAGGTGGCTCCTACGAGCCCATCACTAGAGAATATGTCGAGTTTTTTGCAAAAAATGGTGTGACACTGGAGCTCGTAGAAACATCTGGGGCAGAAGAAAACATTGCGCGTCTTGCTGACCCCAAAGATCCACTCCAGGCAGCATTTGTCCAAGGGGGTTTAGTCACAGACAAACATACTGAACGTTTATTATCCCTTGGCAGTATCGGCTACGAACCACTATGGTTGTTTTACCGCAATGACTTTATTAACTCGAACAACCACATGAGTGGCGATATTCTGAACTACCCTATCGCCATTGGGGGCCCGGGAAGCGGCACGCACCGTCAGGCGCTTCAAATCATTGCATTGAATGGCTTGGACACCAGCAATCAAAATCTCAAAGAAATTCCAACGGATGAAGGTATCGAAGCCTTTATTCGGGGAGACGTCAGCATGATTTTTATGGCCGATGGAATGGAATCTCCGAATGTACAAAAAATGCTTCAACAAAAAAATGCCTCGCTTAAGAATTTTTCGCGCGTGGCGGCCTATACGAGATTGATGCCCTACTACCACGAGCTGGAGATCCCCCAAGGCTCGTTAAATCTGGAAGCCAATATCCCGGATATACCGCTCAAAACCATAGCGACCACGACGAATTTGCTGATCGATAAAAATATGCACCCTGCGATTCAATTATTATTTTTGCAGGCTGCACAAAAAATAAACAGCAAAAGAAGCTTTTTTTCAAACTACGGTGAATTCCCAAAATTCATGGAATCAATCATCCCCGAAAGCGAAGTAGCCAAGCACTTTTACAAAAATGGCACACCCGTGCTGATGAACTATCTGCCGTTCTGGCTAGCAGAGTTTATCGACCGCTTATTCATCTTGCTATTGCCGTTATTCGCCTTTGCCTACCCTGTTCTCAAAACGATGCCGGGTTATCGGTTGAATCGTGCGCGTAGTCGTATTAATGAAGTCTATGGCGCCCTGAAATTTTTTGAGCAACAGATATCAACAGACTACAACCCCGAGTCGCAGCAATCCTACCTCGAGACAATCGATTCAATCGAAAAAAATGCACTCGCATTGCGTGTCCCCAAAAGCCTTGGAAGCGATTATTACAGTCTGCGCACGAGTATCGATTTTGTCCGCATGACGATCAACCGCCTAGGATCCGCCAAACAACAGCCATGAGCGATAAAAAATTTGATATCTGCGCCCTTGGCGAGGCCATGATTGAATTTAACCAGACAGATCCCAACACGCCTCAATACCTGCAGGGCTTTGGCGGAGATACGAGCAATGCAATCATTGCCGCCGCACGTGCGGGCGCACGCACCGCCTACCTGACCCGCCTGGGCGATGATACTTTTGGACATTTGCTGCGTGACCTCTGGGCAAAGGAGCACGTCAATACCGAAGCGGTCGAGTCTGATCCAGCGTTGCCTACAGCAATCTACTTTGTGACGCATCACTCACAGGGTCATATGTTTACCTATCGCCGCGCCGGATCTGCGGCTTGTCACATGGGTATGGACTGGTTACAAAAACAGGCAAAGCCCATCATTGAACAGTCTGCGTGGCTGCATCTCTCAGGCATATCCTTGGCAATTTCTCCCCAGGCCTGTGAGATCGCCTTTACTGCAATGCGCATGGCACACACGACAGGAACAAAAGTGTCCTTTGATTCGAATTTGCGACTCAAACTCTGGCCGCTCGAACGTGCGCGCGCGGCCATCATCGAAGCGATCGGTCTCTGTGATTTATTTTTACCCAGCCTCGAAGACATGACCACACTGACAGGCCTGACTGATCCCGAGGCAATTATTGAATGGTCGCATGCCCAGGGCGCAAAACAGGTCGTTTTAAAACTGGGTGCAGAGGGGGCCTTGCTCAGCGATCCACAAACAGGTTTGAACACCCGCATTCCAGGTCGTCGCGTCATTGCGGTCGACGCAACAGGAGCCGGAGACTGTTTTTGTGGGAATTTAGTTGCCAGACTTGCACTGGGCGACACACTCGTTCAAGCAACGGAGTATGCGAATACTGCAGCCTCTCTTACCGTACAAGGTTGGGGAGCGGTAGCCAGTCTGCCTATGGCTGAGGCTGTTTACAAGCTGATGTCCGAGGCAGGCTAGCCTATTACAGGTACGGTATTTAGATCAGGTAAGGTATTTAGATCAGAGACGACTTGAGATCAGGGACGACTAGCGGCAGCGCTGATTAAAATAACAATGCTTATTCAGCTGGCGTTATTATTTGACGGCCTTGCGCGACAAAGCAACTGCTTCGCGGGCAAGGGCTTCGATTCTTGCAAAATATCCCTGCGCCAACGCCTCAGCTGGGACTAGCCACGATCCTCCGACACAAACAACATTGGGCAAGGCCAGGTAGTCAGGCGCATTTTGAATCGTGATCCCACCTGTCGGACAAAAGCGCAGATGAGGAAATGGTCCGGACAAGGCTTTAAGCATCGCGACTCCACCCGCTTGCGCGGCAGGGAAAAACTTGAGCTCCTGATACCCGTCGTCCTGTGCCATCAGGATTTCACTCGCGGTGGCGACTCCTGGCAACAATGGCAATCCAATGTTACGGCAATGTAAACCTATCGACGAGGTATAGCCCGGGCTGACTGCAAATCGGGCTCCGGCCTGTTTGGCAGCATCCGCATCCGCCACATTGCAGATCGTCCCCGCGCCCACTACGGCATCAGGCACCTCATGCACAATGCGTTTCATAGCTTCAAGCGCGATAGGCGTGCGCAGCGTGATTTCGAGCATGCGAATGCCACCTGCCACCAAGGCTTTTGCAAGTGGCACGGCATGGTCGAGGTCGTGCAGCACAATGACAGGAATGACGGGTGCATCTTGCATCACAGCGAATGCGGTCAATAAATTCACTTGGCGCCTATCTATTGTCAATAATGAGTTGGCCGTAGTCAGCAGATCACTCTGCGGCTTTGCGTGACAAACCTTTAGGTAACGGAAAAGACACGTGTTCTTCGAGTCCATCCATATTGCGTACCGAAATAGCCCCTAACTCCTTGAGTCGTTTGATCACTTGCTGCACGAGTAATTCTGGAGCTGACGCGCCTGCAGAAATACCGATGCGCTGCTTGCCCAGTAACCACTCAGGATCAATCGACTCAGGTCCGTCAATCAGATAGGACTCGATACCCTTGCGTTCGGCGACTTCGCGCAAACGGTTAGAGTTGGAACTATTGGCACTGCCAACCACCAGCACCAGGTCACACTCAAGCGCCATGATTTTGACTGCATCCTGGCGATTTTGTGTGGCGTAACAAATATCGCTTTTCTTGGGTTCTGCAATCGTAGGAAAACGCTTTTTTAAAGCATTTGAGACGGCAGCTGCATCATCAACGGAGAGCGTCGTTTGGGTAACATACGCCAGATGATCGGGCTGTTGAACCACAAGGCTTTCAACATCCTGGACTGTCTCAACCAGATACATTCCATCCTGTGCCTGTCCGAGCGTTCCCTCGACTTCCGGGTGCCCTTTATGGCCAATCATGATGATCTCGCGTCCTGCGGCACGCATGCGTGCGACCTCGATGTGTACTTTAGTCACAAGGGGACAGGTTGCATCAAACACCTGCAGACCACGTCCCTCAGCTTCGTGGCGGACTGCTTTGGAGACACCGTGGGCAGAAAATACAACAATGCCTCCGGCTGGTGCCTGATCCAGTTCCTCGATAAAAACCGCGCCTTTGTTGCGCAGGTCTTCCACCACAAACCGGTTGTGTACGATTTCGTGACGGACATAGATTGGCGCACCGTGCAACTCCAGCGCACGCTCGACGATATCAATCGCGCGATCGACTCCTGCACAGAAGCCGCGAGGCTGTGCGAGCAAAATTTCGGGGCCTGCGCCAGAGTGAGGCACTGCAGTCATTACAGCACCCCAAGCAAATCAACATCGACACGCAGGGTCAGACCGGCAAGCGGATGATTGAAATCAAACAATGCAGTCTCCTCGTTAATTTCTTTCAGGACACCGGAGTAGCGACCACCATTCGGAGCTGAAAACTCAACCATATCGCCTGGTGTAAAGGGCGTGTCGGGCTCGGCATGCTCGTTGAGCATCGCGCGCGTCACACGCTGAATGAGTTCGGGATTGCGCTCACCGTAGGCCTCGGCAGGACTCAGCGTGTAACTGAAGCAATCACCCTCGGGGTGACCGATCAGCGGCGCCTCCATACTGGGCGACCATTGCCCACTGCTGAGTTGCAGCGTGCCGGGACGACCTTCAAACGTATCGATGAAGGCTGAACCTGCGGCTGCACCGCTTTCAATCACAATCCGGTAATGCAAAGTGAGGTAGGAGTCCGCACGGACAACGGGTGGAATTACATGGGCTTGGTCAGTCAAAATCTGTCACCGTAGATAACTTGCTAAACCCCTATTCTAGAGCCTTTCAAGATGACACTGTGCAATATCCTGCCCCCAGGGCAACGCCCCCGCGAACGCCTGCTGCGACACGGCGCCGCAGCACTGACCAGCGCCGAGCTGCTGACACTCATGATCGGGACCGGCACACGTGGCCAGAATGCCCTGGCACTGGCTGAGCACTTACTGGAGCATTTTGGTGGGGTGCGCCCATTGCTCGCCGCGCGGACGGAGGAGCTCAGGGGTATTCACGGACTCGGTGATGCCAAAATCTGTCAGTTAGTTGCCATTCTGGCTTTGGCTAAGCGCGCTCTTGAGGAGGAACTCAGACGTGAATGCACCCTACAGGTGCCTGATCAGGTCAAGGCATATTGTGCGGCACTGCTGGGCCATGAGCCCATTGAATATTGCATGGCCTTGTTCCTGGACAATCAGTACAGACTCATCTGCAGTGAGGAAATTTCGCGCGGCACACTCACACAAACCTCAATTTACCCACGTGAAGTCGTCAAAGCGGGCCTGACCCATCATGCCGCAGCCCTTATTCTGGCGCACAATCATCCTTCGGGTCTGGCCGAGCCGAGCGCGGCAGACATTCATCTGACGCGCCAGCTCAAACAATCACTTGCTATGGTCGATATCACCCTGCTTGATCATTTGATCGTGGCCGCGAACAGAGTCGTATCGCTGGCCGAGCTGGGTCATATCTAAACTCAGGCACGCTCGAAAATTGCAGCAATACCCTGTCCGCCACCAATACACATGGTCACCAGAGCGTAGCGACCACCAGTGCGATGCAGTTCATAGATGGCTTTGGTCGTGACAATGGCGCCTGTCGCCCCAATCGGGTGACCCAAGGAAATACCGCTGCCGTTTGGGTTGAGACGGGCTGCGTCGAGCTTAAGCTCTTTTGCGACTGCACATGCCTGGGCAGCAAAGGCTTCGTTGGCTTCGATCACGTCCATCTGGTCAATCGTCAGTCCTGCGCGCTTGAGCACGGCCTGGGTAGCAGGCACGGGACCAATACCCATGATTTTAGGATCGACTCCGGCGTGGGCATACGCCACCAGACGGGCGAGAGGCTTGGCACCGCTTGATTTGACCGCATCGCCACTCATCATCAACACGGCAGCTGCGCCATCATTGATGCCCGAGGCATTACCAGCCGTGACAGTGCCGTTTTCTTTGACGAAGACAGCGCGCAAGCCAGCCAGGCTCTCAGCGGTGATATCACGACGTGGATGCTCGTCAACTTTAAACTGGACCTCGCCCTTACGGGTTTTGATGACGACAGGGACGATCTGCTCATTAAAGTAGCCGTGATCCTGAGCCTGTGCGGCACGACGGTGCGATTCCAGCGCCAGGGCATCCTGGTCAGCACGGGAAATACCAAACTGGTTTGCGACGTTTTCTGCAGTGACACCCATATGCATGCGACCAAACGGATCGGTCAAAGCGCCAACCATCATGTCTGACATGGTGCTGTCGCCCATGCGCGAACCAAAACGCTGCGTCTGTGACAGATAGCCACCACGGCTCATACACTCTGCGCCGCCACCGATCGCCATCTCGGTGTCGCCGAGCATGATCGATTGGGCGCTGGAGATAATCGCCTGCAGACCTGAACCACACAAACGATTGACGTTAAAGGCAGCCGACGACTGTGGCAAGCCACCATTGAGCGCGACCACACGTGAAAGATACATGTCGCGTGGCTCAGTATGGACTACATGACCGAAGGCCAGGTGACCGACTTGCTGGCCGTCAACGCCGGAGCGCTCAAGCACCGCTTTGACAACCGTCGCACCCAGATCAATCGGGGGGACGTCTTTCAGACCGCCACCAAAATCGCCAATTGCGGTTCTGGCCGCTCCGGTAATGAATACTTCACGCATAGCGTGCTCCTTATGAAATAGAATGAACGAGTCAGTTTTACGTATGATTTGTCTCAACCCGACAAACAGCATAACCCGCCCAAGGCCATCTGCACACTATGAGCATCCCTTATTCGATTCTGGATCTGTCACCGATTCCCCAAGGTTTCACCGCTGCCGACGCCCTGCGAAATTCCAGGGACGTTGCACAGCACGCCGAAAAATGGGGATATACCAGGTACTGGCTAGCCGAACACCACAATATGACGGGCAACGCGAGCTCGGCGACCGCTGTGGTGTTGGGTTATATCGCGGCGGCCACAGAACACATTCGCCTGGGCTCAGGCGGCATTATGTTGCCAAATCACGCGCCACTTGTGATTGCCGAACAGTTTGGCACGTTGGCGTCGATGTATCCAAACCGCATCGAACTGGGGCTGGGACGCGCGCCCGGCACGGATCAACTGACGGCTCGGGCATTGCGACGAGACCTGCAGGGCAATTCAGACCAGTTCCCACAGGACGTGCAGGAGCTGCAGCACTATTTCGGTCCGATTCAGCCAGGCCAGTCCGTCAAGGCGATACCAGGGGCCGGACTTGAAGTCCCCATCTGGATCCTGGGCTCAAGCACCTATGGCGCACAGCTTGCCGCACATTTTGGCCTACCCTACGCCTTTGCCTCGCACTTTGCGCCAGATTATCTGCTTGAGGCCATGCATGCTTATAAGAGCCTGTTTAAGCCTTCTGCCCAGCTTGCCAAATCGCATGCGATGGTGGGCGTCAACGTCATTGCTGCCGAAACCGATGCCGAAGCGCAATACCTGTTCACGACCCTTCAGCAGCACTTCACCCGCATGCGCCGCAACACGCGTGGGCAGCTGCCACCTCCAATTGACGATATCGAATCCTTCTGGACCCCGCACGAAAAAGCCTCTGTCGCGCAGTCGCTGGCATGCTCAGTGGTCGGCTCGCTTGACACTGTACGTCGTGGCCTGCAAGACATCGTCAATCAAACCGGGGCGAATGAGCTGATTTTTTCGGGTCAGATTTTTGATCATCCTGCTCGCCTGAGATCCTTTGAAATCGCAGCCCTAGCCGCTCGCCAGGTTGAACCCGCCCAGGCAGAGTCATTGATGGCGTGAGTGCGAAGTAGCGACTTATCATGATTTGAGTGGCGGAGCGTAGATATAATCACGCCGCCAGTGATAGGCCTGATCTGCTGGGCGATCCAACTCATCGGCCCGACCTGTCGGGGTGTGTTGCGCGAGCACCTGGTGCAACGCCACCCAGCCATTTTCAAATCCTGAGGCACACCCCGCAAGGTATAGCCGATAGGCACGCAGGGCGCGGGCTCCCTTTTCACCCTCCAAAATACGCGAGGCGGTCTCAAGCTGACTCTCCAATGCATCGCTCCAGGCCCACAACGTTCTGGCGTAATGCGGGCGCAAGTTTTCGACGTCGAGTGCTTCAAGCCCCCCATTGGCCATGTTCGTCATCACATGTCCGATGTGTGTGAGCTCACCGCCCGGAAAAATGTATTTTTCAATAAAATTACCCATGCCATGTCCAAGCTGCGGGTTATAGACGCCCCCAGCAGTAATGCCATGATTCAGGACCAGGCCACCGGGACGCAACAGCCCCCTAAGAGTTGAAAAGTATTGCTCCATCTGGGTGCGGCCCACGTGCTCAAACATCCCGACCGAGGCGATCTTGTCAAAGGGGTCGGCGACATCAAGATTGCGGTAATCCAGCAAATGGACTCGCACACGCTTTGACAGGCCCTTTTTGTCGATCAGCTCTGTCACATAGGCATGCTGATTACGCGATAACGTAATCCCTGTGGCATCGACGCCATAATGCTCAGCCGCCCAGAGAAGCAACCCACCCCAACCGGCGCCGATATCCAGAAAGCGTTCGCCCGCCTGAAGATCGAGTTTGCGACAAATATGATCAAGTTTGGCCTCTTGGGCCTGAGTCAGATCCATATCTGGCTCACGGTAATACGCACAGGAGTAGACGCGCCGAGGATCCAGCCAGAGACCATAAAAATCGTCAGACAGGTCGTAATGAAACTCGATCTGTTTGGCATCGCGCTCAATTGAATGACGCCAGACCGAGACCAATCCATTGACCAGCGATGTCAGCCACCCACTGCGCGCAGCGTCGACAGGTGACCCGGGCAATATCGACGAGGCAACATCCATGATTTCGCGCATGGAGCCAAGGACCTCGCAACGGCCTTCTACGTAATCCTCTCCAAGCAAGCCCACATCGCCCTGTGCCAGGTGCAAGAGCACCTTGCTTTTTTTTGCAATAAAGGTCACTGCGGCATCCGGTGCACCCAGACTGGTCCCGTCAGGCAACTGGACGCGTACCTTGACAGGTAACGTAGCAAGCTTTTTTTCGACAGTTGAGATTAACGGATTCACGCAGGTACTCCCGGCAAAATAATCTTAATCTCACTTTATCGGATTTTTTGATTCATGCAAACCTTTTGAATCAATCTGAACGTATTCGCCCAGCCTGCGTGATACATTTCACCCGCAATGTGGTGCCCTTCAGTATGCAAGCAATCACTGGCGTCCTTTAATTAAAGTTTGCGTTTTTTCAGGAAACTCATGTCTTCGAAGCTCAATGCAATGGGTCTGCCCGGCTGGCTGATCCTCATGGGTGCCCTGACCGCCATTGGTCCAGTATCCATTGATATGTACTTACCAGCCTTTCCTGCCATCGCGCAGGGACTGGACGCAACGGCCAGTCAGGTGGAGCGCACGCTGGCGGTCTACCTCTTCGGGATGGCGCTGTCACAACTTTTTTATGGTCCGCTGGCAGACCGTTACGGACGTAAACCCCCGCTTTACGGAGCCTTGGCACTCTATATCATTGCCTCAGCGGGCTGTGCGCTGGCACCGAATGTCGAAATACTCACCCTATGCCGGCTGGCTCAGGCCATGGGCGGCGCAGCAGGCATGGTCATCTCGCGTGCGGTGGTGCGCGATCACTACAACACCCAGGAAGCCGCACGCGCGCTCTCCATGCTGATGCTGATCATGGGGGTTGCACCGATACTGGCCCCACTGATCGGCGGCCAACTCCTCACGCTGACTGGCTGGAGAGGGATTTTCGGGTTCATTACGGTCGCTGCAATCATTTTGTTGTTGACGGTATCAAAAGTGATGGTCGAGTCGCTTGATCCTGCCCGTGTCACGTTGCTCAGCTGGGGCAACATTCTCCGTACCTATTGGGGCCTGATGCGCGACCGACGTTTCACCGCCTACGCCATCTCTGGGGGGATGGGCTCGGCCACCATGTTTGGCTATATCGTCGCCTCCCCCCTGCTCTTCATCGAATATTTCGAGATTTCCGCGCAACACTACGGCTATCTGTTCGGGATGAATGCCACCAGCCTGATTCTCGGTTCCCAACTCAGCGCCCGCCTGCTCAAGACCCACCGTCCCGATAAGATATTGCCCTGGGCGCTGCGTGCCATGATGGTGGCAGGACTCAGTGCCCTGTTTCTGACGCTGACAGGTCTGATTACGCTCCCGTTACTCATGCTGTGCATGATCTGCTTTATGTTTAGTCAGGGATTTGTCGGTCCAAACTCTGCCGCCATGGCGCTGGCTGAGCAAGGACATCGGCTGGGTTCGGGCTCTGCCATGCTGGGCACGTTTACGATTTCATGTGGGGCGCTGGCTGGATTTCTTGTCAGTCTGGCCTCCACACATGGCCCGCTGCCACTCACTCTGATCATGGGCGGCTGTACAACGTTGGCCTGGCTCATAGGTGGCTTGGCCAGACGCGCCTGAAAATGCAACAGTTACAAGGGGCATACTGCACAGATTCTTGTAGCAGCTTGCTTTAAGGGGCAGTTTCGTATTAGAATGGCAGACTACCCGATTCTGAATATTTAAAGGTGCAGCTATGGCACGCGTATGCCAAGTTACTGGAAAAAAGCCCATGGTGGGCAACAACGTTTCACACGCTAACAACAAGACAAAGCGTCGTTTTCTGCCAAACCTGCAGTCACGTCGTTTCTGGGTTGAGAGCGAAAACCGCTGGATTCGCCTGCGCGTTTCCACAAACGCCATCCGCACAATTGACAAACTCGGCATCGATGTCGTGCTGGTTGATTTGCGCGCACGCGGCGAAGTCGCTTAATAGGAGCCCATCATGGCAAAAGGTGCACGCGAAAAGATCAAACTCGAGTCCAGCGCTGGAACGGGTCATTTCTACACAACGACCAAAAACAAGCGCAATATGCCTGAAAAGATGCTGATCAAGAAATTTGATCCAGTCGCTCGCAAGCATGTTGACTACAAAGAAACCAAGCTGAAATAATTCAGTCTGGCTTCCGATTGGAACTTACGAAACAGTTTTTTTGCATCGTACCTCCACTCTGCTTAGATTTGTTCTGACAGCCCCGCCCTTGCGGGGCTGTTTGCATTGAGCGCTAGCCTATAATGTTGGGCTTGCCAGGCATGAATCATGCCCCCACTCTTTTTATTTGGCCGTACTTATGCCGCACCCCATGCAGGAACGTTACCAACCCACCGCCGTTGAAGCCGCCGCCCACGCCAACTGGGACGCACGCGATGCCTACCGTGTCACCGAAGGTGCACTGGACGCACAGGGACAACCCAAACCCAAATTCTATGCCTGCTCGATGCTGCCCTATCCAAGCGGCAAGCTGCATATGGGACATGTTCGTAATTACACCATCAACGATATGATGAGTCGACAATTACGCATGCGGGGTTTTAACGTTCTGATGCCTATGGGCTGGGATGCTTTTGGTATGCCCGCCGAAAACGCGGCAATCAAATCCAAGGTACCTCCTGCTAAATGGACGTACGACAACATCGCGTACATGAAAAAACAAATGAAGGCGATGGGGCTGGCGATCGATTGGTCACGCGAGATGTGCGCCTGCGATCCGAGCTATTACAAGTGGAATCAGTGGCTGTTTTTAAAGATGCTCGAAAAAGGTATCGCCTATCGTAAAACCCAGGTTGTGAACTGGGATCCGGTTGACAACACCGTCCTGGCCAACGAACAGGTGATTGACGGTCGCGGCTGGCGTTCTGGTGCGCTTGTCGAAAAACGCGAAATCCCGGGCTACTACCTGCGCATTACCGAATATGCGCCCGAGCTCCTTGAACAGGTCCAGCATGGACTGGATGGCTGGCCTGACCGTGTGCGCGCCATGCAAGAAAACTGGATCGGAAAAAGCGAGGGCGTGCGCTTTGCCTTCCCACATACGATCCGGGACCAAGCAGGTCAGCTCATTCAGGACGGCAAACTGTTCGTTTTTACGACGCGTGCCGATACCATCATGGGCGTGACGTTTTGTGCAGTCGCCCCCGAACACCCTTTAGCCATCCACGCAGCACAGAATCAGCCAGCACTGGCGGCCTTTATCGAGCACTGCAAGCAAGGCGGCACGACAGAGGCCGAACTTGCAACACGCGAAAAAGAAGGTATGGATACCGGGCTGGTTGTCACGCACCCGCTGACCGGCGCTTCTGTGCCCCTGTGGGTCGGCAACTATGTGCTGATGAGTTATGGTGACGGTGCCGTCATGGGTGTCCCTGCTCACGATGAGCGTGATTTTGCCTTTGCCAATAAGTATGATCTGACGATTACGCAAGTCGTTCAAGTGGGTGATAAGCCCTTTGACAACAAGACCTGGCATGAGTCTTATGGTGACAAACAATCTGGTCGACTGATCAATTCTGGCGAATACACGGGCCTGAACTTTGTCCAGGCCATTGATGCGATTGCCTCCAAGCTTGAATCCATGAACCTGGGTGCCCGCCAGACAACGTGGCGCCTGCGCGACTGGGGGATCTCACGTCAACGGTATTGGGGTACCCCCATCCCGATTATTCATTGCGAGGACTGTGGCGCCGTCCCTGTGCCAGAAAAAGATCTGCCCGTGGTGCTGCCTGACGATCTGATTCCAGACGGTAGCGGTAACCCCCTGGCTAAACACGAGAGTTTTCTTTCCTGCCACTGCCCGAGCTGCGGCAAACCCGCACGACGCGAAACCGACACGATGGACACTTTCATCGATTCGTCGTGGTATTTCATGCGCTATACGTCGCCGGGCAACGATCAGGCGATGGTTGATGCGCGCAATGATTATTGGATGCCGATGGATCAGTACATCGGCGGTATTGAACACGCAGTCCTCCACCTGCTTTATGCGCGCTTTTGGACAAAAGTCATGCGCGACCTCGGTATGGTGAAGTTTGACGAACCTTTTACTAAACTGCTGTGCCAGGGCATGGTGCTCAACCACCTCTATTCAGCTAAAAATGAAAAAGGTGGGGTTGAGTACTTTTGGCCCGAAGAAGTCGAAAACGTCTATGATGCCAAGGGTGCCATTACTGGAGCCAAGCTCAAGAGTGACGGACGAGACATCACTTATGGTGGTGTGGGCACAATGTCCAAGTCTAAAAACAATGGCGTGGATCCTCAGTCACTGATTGACACGCAGGGCGCTGATACAGCACGACTGTTCGTAATGTTCACCAGCCCGCCCGAACAGACTCTCGAGTGGTCGGACTCCGGTGTTGAGGGCTCCAATCGCTTTTTACGTCGGTTGTGGTCACTCTGCCAGCAAAAACAGACAGACATTAGACGCGGGCTCGCGACACCTGTTCAGGACTGGAGCGATGCCAGCCAGGACATTAAAAAACTGCGCTTTGAGATTTATACCCAACTCAAGCAGGCCGATTACGATTATCAGCGTATCCAGTACAACACAGTCGTGTCAGCCTGCATGAAAATGCTCAACGCACTCGACGATGCAAAACTGGGTGACTCTGACTTTGCCGCAGCCGCCACAGCAGAGCTGACTGGTGTGCTGTTACGTGTACTGTACCCGGTCGTCCCACACATTACCTGGCAATTATGGGCTGAGTTAGGCTACGCTGAGGTCTATGGTGACTTGTTAGACGCCCCCTGGCCTCTGGTGGACGCAGGCGCACTTGTGACAGATCAGATCGAACTGGTGCTGCAAGTCAACGGCAAGCTCAGAGGCAACCTGACGGTTGCTCGCGAGGCCACCCGTGAACAAATTGAGCTCATGGCACAAGCACATGAGGCGGTCCTGCGTAATCTCGAAGGCCGTCCACCTAAGCGGGTGATTGTTGTACCCGGTAAACTCGTAAACGTAGTCGGTTAAAACAGGACTCATTTTTGATGAATCGTCTGACAGCATTCGACACCAATCCAGCGTGCTTGCCCCAGCATGTTTCAACTCGCCTGTGCCGTTGGGCACTCGTGAGTCTGGCTGCGCTGATGCTGACAGCCTGCGGCTTCAGAATGCAGGGCGAAACGCCCCTGCCTTTTGACTCGCTTTACATCACGATTCCTCAAAATACGCAGTTCGGCGCTGACATCAGACGCGCGATTCGTGCGGCATCACCAAAGACCAAAATTGTCGAGACCTCAGACATCGTGGTGCGGGCGAGCGATTTTGATCCGGATGATGACGCAGATGCTCCAGGCGCCATTGAATACAAGAAATTAGTCAGAGCCAAAAAGCTTGCACAGGCAAAGCTTGAACAAGTGTCCGAATTTCGCAATACACGTCAGGTGTCTCTGAACTCTCAAGGGCAAATCGAAGAACTCGAGCTGTCGATGAGCTACACCTTCCGGCTCGTCAACGCAAAAGACCAGGTCATTATTCCTGACACCACGCTGTACTCGGTGCGTAACTTGCCCTATAACAACAACGTTGTGCAGGCCAAAGAAACCGAAGCTGCGACGCTATTCAAAGATATGCAAAAAAGCATGGTCTCCAGGATCCTGCGCCGCCTGACTGCGCCAGACGTCACCGAGCGCTGGAATGTTGTGAAAAATGCGCGGAGCGAGGATGACATCGAAATCGAAAGAGTCAAGCCGGCACCCGTCCCAGGTGTGATCCCTGCAGCCCTGCAAAATCCGTCACTTACACCTGCACCGATGCCGATCAATCCACAATAATGGATCGCTAAGTGGATTCAGAACAACTGATTCAGTCCCTGAGTCGCCCAGGGGCGACCTTGGCAGCGCTGTATGTCGTGACAGGAGACGATCCGTTACTGACGATCGAAGCGGTTGATGCCTTAAGAGCTACAGCAAAGACTGCCGGTTATTTTGATCGCACTTCTTTTGTGATGGATGCGCGCAGCGACTGGAGTAGCCTGGGCGTGGCTTCGCAAAGCGGCTCGCTCTTTGGCGACAAGCAATTAATTGAGATTTCGCTGCCGACCGGCAAGCCTGGTAAACAGGGTGCTGAAGCACTGATTGCCTTAGCGGGTCGCTGCCGGGGGCAGTCCAATGCAGAAGTCCTGACCATTATGTCGCTCCCGCGCCTGGATAAGACCGCACGGGACAGCAAGTGGGCAAGTGCCCTGCTCAGCGCGGGTACAACGCTCGAAATGGCGAGTATCGAGCGTCATCATTTGCCAGAATGGATTGCAAAGCGCCTGGCACGACAAGCACAACAGGCAGATAGCGCGACGTTGCAGTGGCTCGCAGACAAAGTCGAAGGCAATCTGCTGGCCGCGCACCAGGAAATCCTCAAGCTTGGCCTGCTGTTCGATCCGGGTATGCTGGCGCATGAGGATGTAGAACAGGCCGTCATGAATGTGGCGCGCTACGACGTTTTCGGTCTGCGCGATGCCATGCTGGCCGGTGATGTTCCTCGCATGGTGCGCATCATGAATGGCCTGAAGGCCGAAGGTGAGGCTCTGCCACTAGTACTGTGGGCCGTCGGCGAAGAAATCAGGGTGCTCGCTCGCGTGGCACAAGGGACAGCCTCAGGACAAGACCTGGCGTCCATGCTACGCTCACAGCGTGTATTCGGTCAGCACGAACGTCTGGCCAGACAAGCATTAAACCGCGTCCCGCCGCGCAATTGGTCTGCTGCTGTTCAGCACGCCCACGAAGTCGATCGGCTCATCAAAGGGCTACAAGTGACAGGCCGCCTGCAAGACCCCTGGGAAGAAATGACACGTCTGGCAATGCGTGTAGCCATCTCAACAGCCAAGCACTAAAAGATTCGCACTAAGCGCTTTTGTTTTAGCCCGTTTTTATTGGTAACTCTATGACATCACTCCAGGACTCCATGCTCGAGATCGGGCAACAAGCCAGACAAGCATCGCGTGCCATGCTGCGCGCAAGTGGCGCTCAAAAGGCACGAGCATTGCTGGCCATGGCGCAGTCACTGGCCCAAGAGCGCAATGCCCTGCAGATCGCAAATAAGATCGATCTGGACGCGGGACGCGCGCGCAATCTCGAGCTGGCATTGCTTGATCGTCTGACGCTCTCGGATCGCAGCATCGATCTGATGATTGAGGGATTACGCCAGATTGCTGCCATGCCTGATCCGATCGGCAGCCTGACGGCCTCAACCGTACGCCCAAATGGCATGCAGGTCGCACAAATGCGTGTTCCACTCGGTGTCATTGGCATCATTTATGAGTCGCGCCCGAATGTCACGATTGACGCGGCTGCACTTTGCCTGAAATCTGGCAACGCCGCCATCCTGCGCGGTGGCAGTGAAGCCATCCATTCCAATCTCGCGCTTGGCAAAATCGTGCAAGATGGGCTTGCTGAAGCCGGACTGCCTGAACATGCGATCCAGGTCATTGATACGCCAGATCGCGCTGCGGTCGGGCACCTCATTACGATGACCGAGCATATCGACGTCATCATCCCTCGTGGCGGTAAAGGCCTCATTAAACGTCTTGCCGCCGAGGCACGCGTTCCGATGATCAAGCATCTGGATGGTAATTGCCATGTCTATATCGACGATCATGCGGATCTCGATCAGGCGGCACGGATTGCTTTTAATGCAAAAACCTATCGCTACGGTGTCTGTGGCGCCATGGAGACCCTGCTTGTCCATGCTGCAGTCGCTAAAGCGGTATTGCCTGAACTTGCAGCCTCCTTTATTGCCCATGGTGTCGAACTCAGAGGCTGTGAGCGCGTACAAAAGATTGTGCCCGCTGCACTGGCTGCGACCGATGAGGACTGGGGAACTGAGTATCTGGGACCTGTGCTCGCAGTCAAAATCGTTGATTCAATTGATGCTGCGATCGCGCATATTGAACGCTGGGGCTCAGGACATACCGATTCAATCGTGACCCAACACATTGCCAGCGCGCAACAGTTTCAGCGCGAGGTTGATTCAAGCTCCGTCTTTGTCAATCTGCCAACCTGTTTTGCAGATGGTTTTGAATATGGGCTCGGCGCAGAAATCGGTATTTCGACCAACCGACTCCATGCTCGCGGTCCTGTCGGACTCGAAGGTCTGACAACCCTCAAATGGGTGTTGCAGGGCAACGGTCAAACACGAGGCTAATACACATGCTCTGGATTAAGACCTTTCATATTGTATTTGTCGCTTCGTGGTTTGCGGGTCTGTTCTACCTGCCCAGAATTTTTGTCAATCTGGCCCAGGAATCTGATCCGGCGGTGCAAAAAGTCCTGCTCGGAATGGCCCGTCGCCTCTATCGTTTTATGACGATCCTAGCCGTACCAGCTGTGGCGCTCGGCTTATGGTTATTTGTTGTCTATGGCATTGGTAAAGGCCCAGGTAATGGCTGGATGCACGCCAAACTGGGGCTCGTCATTCTGATCGCAGGCTACCACCATGGCTGTGGCAGATTGATAAAAAAATTCGAGCGCGGTGCCAATACACGCTCACATATTTTCTACCGCTGGTTCAACGAAATTCCCGTGTTGATGCTGGTTGCTGTGACGGCGCTTGTTGTCGTCAAGCCTTTTTAATGGATTCACATGTCTGAGCAGGATTCAGGTCGCAAGACCTTGACGATTAAAAAACGCACTCAACCAACCGAGCGCTCTTTCTCCGAGGAGAAGCCCCGCACGCGTATCGGGGCGCGTGCGCGTCAGGTCGCACAACTCAAGCGAACCAAAGATCAGGTTGCCCGCAAGGCTGAAAGTGCGAATCCAGCAGCCCCACGTTCGCAGGAATCTTCTTTTGCTGACCGCCCCCGGCGCAATGCTGCAGAGGGCCCACGTACACCGCGAACAGGGAGCAGTGATCCCCGGCGCACAACACGCCAACCCACGGCACGTCCGCCCTCCTCCAAGGGTGTGCAATCCAAAAACGCCAGACCTCCTGCCCGCAGCCATGAGGACCATCATCAGCGTCCTGTGCAGCCAAGACAAACTGAGCACATGGATATTACAAGCTGGGACGATCTGCTCGAGTCTGAGGAGCACGGACAAACTACAGAGCCACTAGAACAGGCCACCGCACCGACGCATGAACGAGATGATCGTCCTGCCAGGGCCGCGTCTGCCCATGATGCGCGCGAACACAGGCAGCCCCGTGAGCGCAACGCTGCACCACGCATCATTCACGATGCCGAGATCTTTGCTGCGTTTGCACCCTGTCCGATGGGGCTTGAAGAAGTCCTGGCAGCAGAGCTTGCCGCACTCGGCTTTGAACACGTCCAGCCCACGCGTGCAGGCTGTCACTTTGAAGCGGACTGGTGGGGGGTGCAGCGCGCCAATCTCTACTCGCGCATCGCGACCAGAATACTGGTCAGACTGGGTCAGGCACCGGTTCAGCGTGAAGACGACATTCTCGAATTAGCCCAGTCTATTGAATGGGAACGCTGGTTTGGTCCGGAACATACCTTACGGGTCGACACCTCGGCGGTCAGAAGTCCGATGCAAAGTTTGCAATATTGCAACCTGCGTGCCAAGGATGGAATTTGTGACCGTTTGCGGGATCGTGAAGGGGCAAGACCCTCTATTGACACCGTTCGCCCGGATGCTCGCGTCCACCTGTTTTTGTCCGAAGACACCGCAACACTCTATCTCGACACCTCAGGTGAATCGCTTTTCAAGCGCGGCTGGCGCCTGGACAAAGGCGATGCGCCCTTGCGTGAAAACCTCGCTGCGGGCTTGCTGGCCTTATCTGGCTGGGACCCTGCGGGTGCATTGCTTGACCCTTTTTGTGGCAGTGGCACGATCTTGATCGAGGCGGCCTGGATCGCGCTCGGCGTGCCACCCGGCATCACCCGCCCCTTTGGCTTTGAACGCCTGCGCGATCACCAGCCTCGTCGCTGGGAAGACCTCAAGGAAGAGGCGCGATCGAACATCCTGCCTGAGCTCGAAGCACCGCTGGTTGGAATCGACGCGGATCCCGAGGCAATCGAGGCCGCACGTCGCAATGCTGAACGGGCATTCCTGACTGAAGACACGATTCATTTTGAACTGGGTGATGCACGCGATGCGGTGGCACCTACTGCGAGCGGCTGGATTCTGACAAACCCACCTTATGGGGAACGACTGGACGAAGAAGATCTGGAGTTCTGGCGCGAATGGTCTTCGAACCTGAAGAAAGAGTTTGCTGGCTGGCAAGTCAATGTCATTACGTCTGATCTGGATTTGCCTAAGCACTTGCGACTGAAAGCCAATCGCCGCACCCCAATATTCAATGGTGCGCTTGATTGTCGACTGTTTAATTTTGAGTTGGTGGCAGATAGTTATCGTTCTTAAAGCGTTGCCGCAACGCAACAACTACAGAGATTCAAGGTGATTTTGTGTGAATCAAGGGTATTCCCTAATGCTTGGCTTGCATTGCCAAGGGTTTTCCCTAATAATAGGGTTATCCCTAACAAGCACAGGAAATACCATGAAAATCACGAACACCACACGCATGACCGATACTCTTGAGCGCGAGCTCCTCGCCCACGCGATGGAAGAACAGTTCCGTCCTCACCCACTGCGCGCAGTTGGCAAGCTATTCAACGGACTGGTTTCATTCCGCGCTGTGGCACATGCCAAGACTTCAATGGGTCAAATGATCTAAAGCTCAGGGACGGGCGAGTGGTGGATAAAAATGCGGGATAATACCCGCCATGAAGACATCCTCTGTGCCCATGAGCCTTTCCCTTGCCGACGCGCCCGCAGCACCGCGGGCGCGTCGTTTTGCTTCAATGATGTACGAGGGCGTGCTGCTCTTTGCTGTAGTTTTTATAGCCGACTACCTGTTTGACACGCTCACACAGAGCAGACATGCACTGATGTGGCGCCACACCAGACAAGTCTGGTTGTTTATCGCGATTGGTCTTTACTTTATCTCCTGCTGGATACGCAGCGGCCAGACCTTACCTATGAAAGCCTGGAATATCCGTTTGCAAAGTCTGGCGGGTACGCGTCCACGGCTCAGTCAGCTATTGCTTCGCTATGCTCTGATGTGGGTCTTACCGGCCATCGGCGCGTTGATCGTCTGGGGGTTGGCGACGGTCACACAGTGGCCCTCTATGCTCATGTTTATCGTTGGGGCGCCTTTTCTTGTGTTTATTCCTACCTGGTTGACGCCAGATCAACAGTTTTTACATGACTGGATCTCCGGGACTCGCCTGGTGACGACCCGTAAAAACCCTTAAATGTTGTTTTCTAACACAGTTGCTTGTTGCGCTGGAGGCATTCGTGAGCGATGCTAGAGCTATCCAAAGCTAAAACAATCCTCAGGGCATGATTGACCAATATCAGTCGTTGTATGAATCCTTTCGCTGGCAAGTACCCGCCCACTTTAATATCGGGCAGGAGTGCTGTCACCGCTGGGCCAACAGCTCGGCAGATGCCAGGCGTATCGCCCTGTTTTTTGAGAATGAGCAGGGCGCGAGAGAAGTCTGGACCTACGAACGCCTTGCGTCTACAGCCAACCAATTAGCAAACGGATTTATTCGCATGGGCGTCAAGCCCGGCGACCGTATTGCACTGATTCTGGGTCAGCGACCCGAAACAGTCGTGGCACATATTGCCATCTATAGCTTGGGAGCGGTTGCACTCCCTTTATCAAACCTGTTTGGTCCCGAGGCGCTTGAGCAGCGCTTACGTGATGCGCAAGCGCGTGTTGCTATTTTTGACAATATTTCTTCAAAAAGCGTCCTAAGTACGGTTAACCGCTGCCAACATCTGAAGCAACTGATTGGCATCGAAGTTGAAGATCACCGCGTCATGCACTGGCGCACCCTGCTCGTGCGCCAGCCGATTACCTTCAAGGCAGTCACAACAAAATCCTCAGACCCGGCAATATTGCTTTATACCTCTGGTACCACTGGTGCGCCAAAAGGCGCGCTATTGCCACACTCCGTTTTACTAGGTAATTTGCCAGGCTTTGTCGCCTCGCAAAACTGGTTCCCTCAGCCAGGAGATGTGTTCTGGTCACCTGCGGACTGGTCATGGACCGGTGGTCTGATGGATGCCTTGTTACCCACGTTGTATTTTGGTCAGTCAATCGTAGGAACACAGGGACGCTTCAAACCCGAACGGGCTTTTGAAATCCTGGAGCGCTACCGGGTGACCAACACCTTCTTGTTCCCAACGGCTCTGAAGCTCATGATGAAAGAGGTCCCTGAGCCTGCGGCACGCTACAAACTCGCTTTACGCTGCATCATGAGTGCAGGAGAAAACGTCGGTGAAACAGTATTTGACTGGTGCCAGAAAGCACTGGGAATTACGCCGAACGAGATGTTTGGCCAGACAGAAATGAACTACCTGGTGGGGAACAGCCACCTCAAATGGCCTGCACGCGCAGGCAGCATGGGCAAGCCCTACCCTGGTCACCGGGTTGCCATCATCGACGAAGCGGGTCTACCTGTCAAAACAGGTGAAATAGGCGAAGTCGCATTAAATCGCCTGGATATCCATGAGCATCCGGACCCGATTCTATTCCTGGGGTACTGGAATCAGCCCGAAGCGACCGCTGCGAAATTCACTGAAAACTGGTGTCGCACAGGTGATCTCGCGCATGCAGATCAAGATGGTTACTACTGGTATGCCGGACGAGCTGACGATGTATTCAAATCCTCAGGCTACCGGATTGGTCCGGGCGAAATCGAAAATTGCCTGCTTGATCACCCTGCTGTGGCCAATGTAGCTGTTGTGCCCAAGCCTGATCGCGAACGTGGAGCGGTCGTCAAAGCCTTTGTGGTCCTGACACCGGCCTATAGCAAGCTTGACACGGCCACCACCACTGAAGCGCTGCAGGAGCACGTCAAAATGCGTCTCGCCTCTTACGAATATCCAAAAGAAATCGAATACATCGAGGCATTACCCATGACCACGACGGGCAAGATCCAGCGTCGGGTCTTGCGTCAGCTTGAGCTGGGCCGAGCCAGCGGCACAGTCGAGCACACCCCATTGAAGACCAAGTAAACTGTCTGTTCTATCAACAGACTCTAAGTGCAGCGCACCATGGCGATTTATCAACTAGGCGATCTGGTTCCACAGATTGATCCAGACGCGTTTATTTTTGATTCAGCAGACATTATCGGCGACGTGCTCATCGAGGCGTATGCCAGTATCTGGGCCAATGTCAGCATCCGGGGTGACAACACCCGCATCCATATCGGACACCACTCGAACGTACAGGAAGGCAGCGTGCTGCACTCTGATGCCGGCGGTTCACTCGTGCTAGAAGACCATGTGACGATTGGCCATCAAGCCATGCTGCATGGTTGCACCATCGGCACTGGCTCATTGGTCGGGATGCAGGCGATCGTATTGAATAACGCGAAAATTGGACGCAATTGTCTGATCGGTGCGGGCGCGATTGTGCCTGAGGGTCGTGAAATTCCTGATGGCAGCCTTGTCATCGGTGTCGGCAAAGTCGTGCGCACACTGTCCGAAGAAGAAATCCTGAACATTCGTAGCAATATCGAAAACTACGCGAGCCGTGGGCAAATGTACCGCAAACAACTCAAGCGTATCTCCGTCTGACATGCAAGATTATCTAAAAAAGTTTTTGCTCGAAGACCGCAGTGTTCGAATTGAATCGGTACGCATCAGCGAAACCTGGGAAACTGCCCAGACGCACCACCAGTACCCTCCCGTAGTAGCGAGTCTGCTCGGTGAACTGGTTGCTGCATCGACGCTGCTGGCCGCAAACTTGAAATTCGATGGCTCCTTACTGCTCCAGCTGCAAGGCGATGGCGCGATCGCGTTGATGGTAGTTGAATGCCGTGCAGATATGAGTCTGCGGGCGACGGTAAAGTTACGCGAACGTCCAATTGTGCCCGGCGACAATCTGCAGTCCCTCCTCAATCCTGGCGGGACCGCCAAGTTTATCGTGGTACTCGATCCACCAAAAGACACGCCTGGTCGCCAGGCGTATCAGGGTATTGTCCCGCTTGAGGGCGATACGATTGCCCAGGCGCTCGAAGAGTACATGCTGCGTTCAGAACAACTCCACACACGCATCTGGCTTGCCGCTGACCAAAACTATTGCGCGGGCTTACTGTTGCAGCGCCTGCCTTTGCAAGGCGGATTGAACCAGGCAGAGACTGATGCGGCCGAAGAATCCTGGAATCGTGCACTTCACCTCGCCCAGACACTCAAGCCAGACGAGATGCTGCATACCGATCAGGACACGTTAATACATCGACTGTTCTGGGAAGAAACTTTACTGGCGTTTGAACCTCGCCAAGTGACCTGGAAATGTTCATGTACCCGCGTGCGCGTGGCAGATATGTTGCGCATGTTGGGCCAGCCTGAAATCGAAAGCATTCTACTCGAACAAGGTAAAGTCGAAGTCGCCTGTGAGTTTTGTGGCAAGCCTTACCTCTTTGATGCAATCGATACGGATGGTTTGTTCCAGCCAATCACCGCAGCAGGCAGCAAGTCACTGCATTAGCTTCATTAGCGTCTATGGCTGCATGAGCTGCATGAATTTTTAATTTCGTTAGCTTCAAGGGTAGGCCCCCTGATCGAGCTGATCAGGGTTTGATATCAATTGGCAAACATAATTGATATCCCACACCCCAGACCGCGCGTAAGGCAGGGTCGGCATTCTCGTCCATGACACTCGCGATTTTTTTGCGTAATCGGCTAACAAGGCTTTCGAGGGCGCGCTTACCGATATCCTCCGACTCCTGTCGCTGGTTCAGCAACTGACAAATGATCTCGGTTTCGAGCGTATGTCCTGGGGCCTGGATCAGAGCAACCAGCAAAACTTTTTCACTGTTTGTCAGCATCACCTTCTGCTGCGGCAACAAGCCTGTCAAGGAGCGTTCCTGCAGGTTAATAGACCAGGATGCAGGGGTCTGTGTACGCAACACGCGACGGTGCAAACTTAGCAAGGTCGAGGTCAACTCCTCGGGTGAAATCGGTTTGGATAGATAGATATCCGCCCCCGCCTCGTACCCTTTTAACCGGTCAGGCAAACTCGTCCGGGCAGTCAGCATCACGATCCCCATGGCCGGAATACTCTGACGGATTCTTTGCGCGATTGACACTCCATCTTCACCAGGTAGCGTGAGATCGAGTACTAGCGCATCAATCGGTTCTGTTGTCAGGAGCTCATCCAACGATTTACTATTACTCACGGCAAAAACAATAAAGCCGACCTGCTTGAGATGAAAATGAATTTCCTTTCTGAGTAGCGGATCATCTTCAATCAAAGCGATGCGCATTTGTTCGACAGTCGCACTCATACTGGCAGCCTCACCACAAAACGGACAAGATTATTTTGATTATCATACTCAACAGACCCACCCAGCAATTGACACACAGACCGAATCAGATACAAACCCAATCCCGTCCCGGTAATGTTGTGGGCATAGGTACTACGGTAATAGCGCGTAAACAGCTGATCAGCATCGGGCACACCACTGTGCCCTGCATGGTTGTCAACCGTTAATATCAAATATTGCTTTGAAAAATTGAGCTGTACATTATCGCCAAGTGAGATATTCACAAAAACATCACTCGTCCGGTGCGAATATTTGAGGGCGTTGTCGATCAAGTTGGTTGCGATAATTGAAAAGAGCTGAGGATCGAGCTGGACGATTAAATTATCGGGTAAATTTAAACGCAACCGACCCCGATTCTCTCGGACAATCGGCATATCGAGCACCAGCGTTTCGATATCCACATATTCCAGCCTGATAGAAAATCTCTTTTGATCCATCTGATCGACTTGAATACAGCGCTCCAACACACCATCCATACTGATGATGGCTTGAGAAATACTTTGCAAGCGATCTTCACCACTTTCGCGGTCAAAGTTAGTGGGTGCAGAAACGAGACGCGTCAAGGAACCTGCGGCCATACGCAATGTCGCCAGCGGATTTTTAAGCTCATGGGTCAACATGTCGATCAGCATGCTACGTTCAACTAGTTGCTGACGTTCAAATTGATTTTTAGCCCGCAACACTTCCATTTCAGCAAGGGTTTTTTCAAGGGTGAGGCGCTGAATTTTTGTGCTTTTCAACACAAGAATAAACATGATGATGCCAGAGATAAAGCCACCCAGCTGTGCTGGCGTTGTGTATAAATTACTATGGAGAATGCTAAACACGCCAAACTGATCGGCCCAGATGAGAATCGCAGCACATGAAAATCCCAAGATCAGAAAACGTTTATGTTCAGAGCCCATTTTTTTTGTTTTCAGGGCAGCATAAATCAATACGATTGGCAAAATCGCGAGAATAAGCATATTAATCAGCAGGGTGATCCGCCAGACATGACCCAATAACACGCACAACAACAACAGCACAAAATAAGCCATCGTGATGAATCCCGTCACCCGATACCAGAGTGGCGCAACAAATATATTAATCACGACATAAGAAAATATGACGATGGTCAGGTAACGCAAGTTCAGAAATACATTAAATATTAAAATATCAAGTTCTGGTGCATCATAAAATATAAGACTCGCCAGCATGCCCGAACTCGACAGCGAAAAAAGCAATGATGAAACTTGAGAAAGGACAAACGTCCCCATCACGGGGTCTTTTGTTTTTATGTATTGGGCCGTTGACCAAAAAACAATGACGGCCGCAATACCTAGCATCGCGCCAATCAATTTGTTCTGATCTGACGATAAACTATAGGCGTCGTTGATCGTCATGACCTGAGACGTCATGTAATAGCCATTCGTAGTTTCTAATCTGACATAAAAATCAGACGTCTCCCCCGTTGGAGGAGCGGCAACATTGAAACAATATAGATATTCGGGACATTTATTATTGAAAAATGGATAGCGACTGCCTGCTCGCATGATGTTCCAGCCATCACCCTTTTTTTCATAGAACGCAATATCGTAAAGAAAGTGCGGGCCCAGTCGTACTTCAAGACCTGAATTACCATCAGGGCGAACTGACTTGGAGAGATCCTCTGGCGCCCGGACGGTCAGTCGAATCCAGCGCACAGTTTTTTTCAGGCTGCGGTTCAGTGTTTGTGTAAAAGGACGGTAGCCTGCATGCGTCACCTCATTAATATCCATCGTGCCTGTCGGATCAACAAAAAGTCCACGCTCAACAATCAAATTTTCAGAGGGCCCCGCGAAGGCAAGGGTACTGAATAGAAAAGCGCTAGCCAAGACAAGGTACCGAAACATCGCGCGGAGATCGGCTGAGTTGGTGGACTGACCTATTATTGTCAGGAAACGAGGTAGAAACATGTGGCAAAGCATAGCAGTTCACTCATCACCCCGAAGTGGGGAGATGAGGTTTTAAGAGCTTTGGACGGATATTGAGAGGTAAGCGCTTTGGACAGATCTTGACGGGTAAGCGTTATTCGGTAGCGGTATGTTCAGCCAAATATTGCACGGCACGCCGCACGCCCTGCCCTCCCACTGCAATTCCGAGCGTTTCCATCGCAGCCTCTACACCGCCTAACGCACCAAGAATCATTGCAGAATTCAAATCTCCAAGATGCCCGATTCGGAAGACACGTCCTGCAAACTGTCCTAGGCCACCCGCAATCAAGACCTGGAATTGTTCGCGCGCGATCGTACGCAGGCGTTCAGGATTGAGCCCAGGGGCGACCAGAATCGTAGTGACAGAGACTGAACGTGCTTCGGGGACACGACATAAAAACTGCACGCTGCCCTCTTCGGACCAGGCCTGAACGGCGGCCTGGACTGCACCTGCTAGCAACTGATGGCGGGCAAGCACGCGATCGATCCCTTCTTTTTCGATCAGGCCAAAGGCGGCTTGCATCCCCATCAGCAAGTTCTGGGGGGGTGTGCCACAAAACTTTTTGTAAGAAAACTCACTCTTGCGCAATCTCCAGTCCCAGTAAAACCTTGGGGTGGGGTTCTGGTTACAAACTTCCATCGCACGTTCATCTGCAGCGCAGAATCCAATGCCGGGTGGCGTCATCAAACCTTTTTGTGAAGCGCCAATCACAGCATTGACACCCCAGGCATCCATATCAAAACGAGTCGCGCCGAGCGAAGCCACAACATCCACAACAAACAAGGCCGGATGTCCTGTCAGATCGATCGCGCGACGGATGGCTGGAATGTCACTGGTGGTGCTGCTTGCAGTGTCCGTGTGCACAGCAAAGACCGCTGCGATTTCATTCTTGGTATCCGCACGCAACACTTGCTCAATGGCATCGACATCGATCGGATAGCCTTCCTCGTAGGGTGTGCGCACAACATGTGCACCCATTGCATCAGCCAGCAATGCCCAGGAATCCGAAAAATGACCAGTACCTGCGATCAGGACCTTTTGTCCGGGCGCAATCAGGTTCACAGTCATCGATTCCCAGGCACCATGACCGTTTGCTGCAAAGAGGAAAACATCGGCAGATTTGGTATTGAGCAGCGTGCGTAACCCGCGCTCACAGCCTGCAATGAAAGCATCCACGCGCGGATCCCCCATATCCATGGGTTGCTGGGTCATTGCATCCAGTACGGCCTTGGGAACATGCGAAGGACCTGGGGAGTGCAAAAAGCGAACACCGGGAACATAGGGAAATGGCGCTGAGGCAGAAGTCATAGGGATCCAGTTGATTATCATTACCACGCAATATTCTATATCTTAACCGTTGCGAAACCCCTCGGAAGTTACGGATCGACAGGCAGGAGGTATCGGGGCAGACTGGATGATTTTTATATGTCGCGCACCGCTTTTTTCATGTCTCGTTCACGCAACAGCCAGCAAGGTGCAGCACTTGTCGAAACGAGTCTGATCCTATTGCCCATGCTTCTGGCTGCATGCCTAGCAATCGAAGTTTCACAAAGCAATCAAATTCGACACATTACTGCACTCGCACTCTATCAAACTAGTGTGACAGCAAGCCTCACCCATGCCGACCGCTCAACATGGCAGGCGAGATTTGAGCGTGCGATTTTGCCTCTTTTCGTGACCTCCGGTCTGGCTGAAGACGCTCTTCGCAGGCTACGGACGACTCAACAGGAATTGCTGAGTCGAACAGGCTTGCCAGTATGGAATATTGAAGTGATATCCCCGACAACGGAAAGCTTTGAGGACTTTGCACACCCCGCACTATCAGCCCAGCACGGTGTTGCGGTCATCCGAAACGACTATCTCGCCGAACAGCATATGAAGAATCAGGAAGCGGGCTGGGAGGCAGGACGTGGTCCGCACTCAGGTCAGACTATTTATGAGGCGAATACCCTGCAATTGCGCCTGACATATCTGTACCCGCCCAAAGTACCAGGAGTCGGTGCGGTCCTCAGGATACTTGGACAACTCGGACGTAATCGCAAGGATCGGGCTGGACAAGCCTGGCAACACGGTTTGTTCGCCGTGGTACTTGAACAAGGAATGATGATGCAAAGTCATCCCATTGCGTGGCACGCAGGGTTTACAAAACAGGCATTGGAAACTCAGCGTTCCATCCAGAGGCAACGATCGTCTGACACAGACTCAAGCGGCACAACAGACTCCGCACGCAAGTTCGCGCACGAGCGACATGTTCTCGCGGGAGTGGAGCTTCGCGCATTCAGGCCCTCTGTTCATGGAGTGGCTGCGAGTACTGCTAGTGCTGCGGTTAATGTGGGTGCTGGGGGTACTGGGAGTAATGCTGTTACCGCGGGTAGTGCGATTACCGCTGTTACTGAGAGGACTCCAATTGCTACAGCGCCAGTTTCATCAGGCGTTCATTCGCAAACAACAGATACCAATCACGACATTCAAAAAGAACAAGAACCGACTCAGGTCCCGGCGATTGATCCAGAATTATGTGGAGGTTTACTGTGCTGCCAATAATTTGAAGGCTTTACTCTGCCTTTATGTGGAGGTTTACTGTGCTCCCAATAACCTGAGGGCTTTACTCTGCCTATTGGATAGAGCAAAACTATTGCGCGCGAGGCGGTACTTTTGCTGTTGTGGAAGCAGGTGAAGTGGATGGTGCAGTGGAAGGTGTTGCTGCAGGAGCTTTAACTGCAGACGGTGTGACAGGTTTTCCTGTAGCACTGACTACGGGCTTGGTTGCTGGAGCACTTGCTACAGGCTTGGTAGTTTTGGCGGGTGCTGCGGGTACCGCTGAAACAACAGGCTTCGCGCCAGGCTTGAGCTGCGAAGGTTTGGGTTCAGGCGCTTTGACATCAGGTGGCAAGATCTGTACGAACAACTCACCCTGCCTGATCATGCTCAGCTCTGCACGGGCACGTTCCTCAGATGCTTCAGTTCCGTTGCGCAGATCCTCGACTTCAGCCGTCAGTGCCTGGTTTCGGGCACGCAAGCCTTCGTTGATGTTGCGCTGCGAAGCAACCTGCTCCTGCATATCCCAGACCGCCAGCCAGCCACCCCGCCCTACCCACAAGGGATACTGGATCAGAGTGACAAGTGCAACCAGGAGCAAGAGCAGTAAACGCATAGCATTTCATTTATCAGTGGGATGCGGCAACGCGCCGCATCCATCATGCACGTGATGTGATGTTAGCGCAGGTTAAAGAAAGCATCCCGACCTGGATACGTTGCAACCTCGGCAAGCTCTTCTTCGATACGCAGTAACTGGTTGTACTTTGCCATACGATCCGAACGTGACAAAGAGCCCGTCTTGATCTGCATGGCATTGGTCGCTACAGCGATATCAGCAATCGTCGAGTCCTCTGTCTCACCGGAGCGATGTGACACGACTGAGGTGTAACCGGCACGTTTGGCCATCTCAATCGCAGCAAAGGTTTCTGTCAGTGTGCCGATCTGATTGATCTTGATCAGAATGGAGTTTGCAATGCCCTGATCAATCCCTTGCTTGAGGATTTTGGTGTTGGTGACAAACAGGTCATCACCCACCAGCTGGATTTTGCGTCCGAGCTGCTCGGTCAGGAGTTTCCAGCCATCCCAGTCGTTTTCGGCCATGCCGTCTTCGATCGAGATAATGGGATATTTGTCACACCAGGTTGCCAGCAGATTGGCAAATTCCTGTGAGGACAAGGCAATTCCACCCTCACCATCCAGCTTGTACTTGCCGTCGCGGTAGAACTCTGAAGCCGCACAATCCAGGCCCAGTGCAATTTGCGTGCCTGGCTCATAGCCGGCATTTTCGATTGCACGCAAGATCAACTGAATCGCGGCCTCGTGGTTAGGGACATTGGGTGCAAAGCCGCCTTCGTCACCGACTGCAGTGGACATGCCTGCATCATTGATGAGTTTTTTCAGTGCATGAAAAGTCTCTGCGCCCATTTGCATGGCCTGACGAAAACTCGTCGCACCAATCGGCAAAATCATCAGTTCCTGAAGATCGAGCGTGTTGTTAGCGTGCGCACCACCATTGATCACGTTCATCATGGGGACTGGCATGCTCATCGGGCCACTACCACCAAAATAGCGGTAAAGCGACAGGCCGGACTCGTCTGCCGCTGCGCGGGCAACCGCCATGCTGGCAGCCAGAATGGCGTTGGCACCCAAGCGGGATTTACCTTCGGTGCCGTCGAGCTCAATCATCGTCCGGTCGAGAAAGGTTTGTTCCTGAGCATCAAGCCCCATCAGGGCTTCGGAGATTTCGGTATTCAAATTCTCAACTGCGCGCAACACACCTTTACCAAGGTAGCGGGACTTGTCACCGTCACGCAATTCGATTGCTTCGCGGCTACCTGTGGAGGCACCTGAAGGAACCGAGGCACGACCCATCGCGCCTGATTCAAGCAACACGTCGCATTCGACAGTCGGATTACCACGTGAGTCGAGAATTTCACGACCAATAATGTCTACGATTGCACTCATTTCTATGTTTCCTGAAAAATAAAAGATTCGTTGAAATCGTTAAAAGCTGGCTTCGAGAAACCCACGGCGCTTGACCACACGGTCGAGATCGATCAAGGTCTCGAGCAACTCTTTCATGCGACCCAGCGGCACGGCGTTGGGTCCATCAGACATTGCCTTAGAGGGGTCAGGATGGGTTTCCATAAAAAGGCCAGCCACACCTGCGGCCACAGCTGCGCGCGCCAGAACTGGCACAAACTCGCGTTGACCTCCGGAAGACGTCCCCTGACCACCGGGTAACTGTACCGAATGGGTGGCATCAAAGACGACCGGACAATCGGTCTCGCGCATGATCGCAAGTGAGCGCATGTCTGAGACCAGGTTGTTATAACCAAAAGATACGCCGCGCTCGCACACCATGATGTCTGGCGCGACGCCGGCTTGAACGGCTGCCTGACGCGCTTTGTTAACGACATGCACCATATCGTGCGGAGCGAGGAACTGCCCCTTTTTGATATTGACGGGCTTGCCACTTGCGGCACAGGCCTGGATAAAATCAGTCTGCCGGCACAAAAAAGCAGGGGTCTGCAATACATCGACGACCGCAGCCACCGCTTGAACCTGATCCTTATCGTGGATATCGGTGAGGACAGGAACCTGCAATTCGGCGCGCACGTCGGCGAGAATCTGAAGCCCCTCGTCCATGCCCGGACCTCGATACGACGTCCCGGAACTACGGTTCGCTTTATCAAAAGAGCTTTTGTAGATAAAGGGAATGCCCAGTGCCGAAGTGATTTCGCGCAACTGGCCAGCCGTATCAAACGCCATCTGGCGCGACTCGATCACACAAGGCCCTGCGATCAGAAAAAAGGGATGCGTCAGACCCACATCGAATCCGCACAACTTCATCAGGCACCCTTGCGTGAGATCTGACCCGCCAGCGCTGCCTGGATATAGCTTGTAAACAGCGGGTGGCCATTACGTGGTGTCGAGGTGAATTCAGGATGGAATTGCACGCCTACAAACCAGGGATGATTTGGTAACTCCATGATTTCGGGCAGGTTTTCAGTGGGCGTACGCGCACTGATGACCATACCTGCCTGCTCGAGCCTGGGCACGTAGACATTGTTGACTTCGTAACGATGGCGGTGACGTTCATTGACCTCGGGACCATAAATTGAACTGGCCAGAGTGTCTGCCTTGATCGGGCAAACTTGAGAGCCTTTACGCATGGTCCCCCCGAGATCGGAGCCTTCGTGACGTTTTTCGACGCGGCCTTCGCGATCCATCCATTCGTTAATCAAGGCGACGACAGGATGGGGTGATTCAGGCTCAAACTCGGTGCTGTTCGCTGCAGTCAGTCCTGCCACATGACGGGCAAACTCAATGACCGCCAATTGCATGCCCAGGCAAATGCCCAGATAGGGGATATTGTTTTCGCGTGCAAACTGGATCGCGGCGATTTTACCCTCGGTGCCACGCTTGCCAAAACCGCCGGGCACCAGAATGGCATCGAACTTTTTAAGTGAAGCCACACCATTTTGCTCAAGGTCTTCGGAATCGATATATTCGACCACGACCTTGGAGCGAGTATGAATCCCTGCATGGATCAGAGCTTCGGTCAGGGACTTATAAGACTCAGTCAGATCCACGTACTTGCCAACCATGGCAATCCGGACCTCGTGCAAAGGATGCTCAAGCGCCTCAATCAGCCCTTCCCACATTGAAAGGTCTGCTGGTGGCGGGTTGATCGCCAGGGCTTCGCAAATCAGATTGTCCAGACCCTGCTTATGCAGCATCCCGGGCACCTTGTAGATCGAATCAGCATCCCAGACAGAAAACACAGCATCGAGCGGCACATTCGAGAACAACGAGATCTTGGCGCGCTCTTCGTCCGGAATAGGACGGTCTGCCCGGCAGAGCAACGCATTAGGAATAATCCCGATTTCACGCAGTTTTTGGACAGAGTGCTGAGTGGGTTTGGTCTTTAACTCACCTGCTGAGGCAATAAAAGGAACCAGCGTCAGATGAATAAAGGCGGCGTTATTGCGCCCCAGACGCAAGCTCATCTGGCGAACGGCCTCAAGAAACGGCAAGGATTCAATATCACCGACCGTGCCGCCAATCTCTACGACGGCAACATCAGTTTGACCATCCCAGGATTGATCAGCGCCGCGCGTGATGAAATCCTGAATTTCGTTGGTGATATGAGGAATGACCTGGACAGTTTTGCCCAGGTAGTCGCCACGGCGTTCTTTGCGCAGCACGGACTCATAAATCTGCCCGGTCGTGAAGTTATTCACCTTGCGCATTTTTGAGGAAATAAATCGCTCGTAATGGCCCAGATCGAGATCGGTCTCGGCACCGTCTTCGGTGACAAATACCTCACCGTGTTGAAACGGGCTCATTGTGCCTGGATCAACGTTGATGTAAGGATCAAGTTTGAGAAGAGTGACTTTGAGGCCGCGCGATTCAAGAATGGCGGCTAAAGAAGCGGCGGCAATGCCCTTACCTAGTGAGGACACTACACCGCCGGTGACAAATACGTATTTGGTCATGTCAATGACGCCCCAAAATGCGGCGTATGCGGGAAATTTGGATTATAGCCGCCCCATCGACCTTTGCGGAAATCCAACCCAGACTTTTTTTATTATTAAGCTATATCGGGCTTTGCGGGCTCGGTGCGCTGCAACAACCATTTGAGAGCCGCACCGGTCACGCGTGGTGAGAGTCGTTGACGGACGTGCAGATGATAATCATTTAACCAGTCAATTTCGTCTTGCCTCAATTGCTTAAACTGGATGCATCGCATATCAATAGGACAAAGCGTCAGTGTTTCAAACTCCAGAAACTCGCCAAACTCAGACTCACCGGCTGAAACGTTGCATACCAAGTTCTCAATACGGATGCCCCAGCGGCCCGGCCGATAGAGTCCCGGCTCATTGGAAGTCACCATACCGGGTTGCATCGCTGTGTGTGGAGCAGGCGCTGCACGATAAGAAATGACCTGCGGGCCCTCGTGGACATTGAGGTAGTAACCGACTCCGTGCCCAGTACCATGACCATACTCAGCCAGACGCTCCCAAAGCGGTGCGCGGGCGACAACGTCAATCAGTGGCGAGGCAATTCCACGCGGAAAACGCAGCCGCGACAAGGCAATCATCGCACGCAAGACTGCCGTGTAATCGTCTTTCATGGCCTGGCTCGGCTGACCCACTGGCACCACCCGGGTGATATCGGTCGTGCCGCCCAGATACTGGGCACCTGAGTCGATCAACAACAAGCCATCGCCTGAGATTCTGGCATGCAAAGCGGGAATCGGCCGATAATGCGGCATCGCACCATTGGCATTAAAGGCGGAAATCGTACCAAAGCTTCTCGAGACAAATCCCTCCTGGCGCGACCTGAGCGTGAGCAAGCGCTCATCGATCATGAGTTCGTGCAACAAATGGGGGTCTTCATCGCATTTTGCGATCGCTTCTTCGAGCCAGGCAAAAAAAGCACAGAGTGCCGCCCCGTCCTGTTCCATCACACGCCTGATGTGCTTGAGCTCAAGCGGCGTTTTTTGTGACTTGAAAAAGGTACTGGGATTCATGACCCGCACGCTTTTGGCCTGAATGCGGTCAACCAGGGCGCAGGTCGTACGCACAGGATCGAACATCACGACATCCTGTTTGGCGATCGCGGCCAACACTTGTGCTGCAGAGTCGTAGGGCCGGACCTCGATGGCATCCGCCGCCAATACTCTCGAAAGCCCTGCATCAATCTTGCCGGGCAAGACGAACAGATAAATCTGCTGCAAACCAATCAGTGCATGCGACATAAAAACAGGGTTGTACATGACATCGGCGCCACGCAGATTGAACAACCACGCGATATCATCGAGCGTAGAAATCAAATGCCATTGTGCGCCTTCTTTGCGCATTGCCTGACGCACGCGTTCGATCTTTTCCTGACGGCTTTGGCCAGCATATTCAAGCGGCAAGTCTCTGACAGGCTGATCAGGCAACAATGGCCGTGTGGCCCAGCACTGACCGGGTAAATCAAGATCAAGGGCCATGCGGATCCCGCGCGAGGCAAACAAGACCTGCAAGGCATCACGGGCGGCCACACTTAAAGCACGACCATCAATGGCCACGACGCCGCCTTGCGGGACATGATCGGCCAGCCACTGTGTATGGGCCTGATCGGCAGCAGTGCCAATTTTCATGAGCGTGAACGCAGTTGCGTTCAACTCACGCTCGGCCTGAACCCAATAGCGGCTATCGACCCAGACTCCTGCAAACTCTGCGGTCACGACCACCGTCCCCACAGATCCGGTGAACGGTGTCAGCCATGCACGTAACTGCCAGTACTCAGGCAAATATTCGGACAGATGCGGATCAGACGAAGGAATGAGACAGGCATCCACACCGGAGTGAAGCATGGCTGCACGAAGTAAAGATAGGGGATTCATGGGAGCATTACCTGTCAAGTGTGAATCGTAGGAATATGTGAGCTCTCAGTATGCGTAATATCTCTCGCGAAAGCGCAGAATATTTGGCCGCTAGCTGAAGGATTAGCTACGTAACATGAAAGACATCGCAGAGAGGCTGTTCAGAATACGAATTATGTTTTGGATCGTGGCCGCCGAAAACTCAACCATCACGCCATCGCGTCGCGACAAAAAGGGCAAGGTACAAAACAAATCCGCCAGGGCAGGACTCTGTGTCGTGAGCCGGCAAACAATTGGTGTGGTCAGACAGAAAGGCTGTGGGGCAACGGCCGGATCCTGGGCATGCAGGGTTGACCTGACTGGGGCAATCATGCCGGTCGCTTGTCCAAGATCGCGCACGGCACGCTCTGCGCTCTCAGCAATGGCAGCCTGGGCCTCTGCAGGCGACATACTCAGGCCACTCGTATGCCCGTAAGCAAGTTTGGTTTGCACCCAAAGCGCGCCTGGGAAAAATGCTGTGTTTTCCTCGATGAACTGGTCGTCTCCAGAACCAAACAGTACTGGCACACCGAATTCCCCTGCAAGTGCGCCATACAGCCCTGCTTCGCCAAGGGCCTGACCATTGATCTCGACACGCGCAAAAGCAAAACTGTTCATTGTGTGCGCGAGTACGCCACGACCTTGTGCCTGTGAGTGGTAACCCAGCATCATCACGCCGTGGCATTGCTGCTCAAGCCCTGCCATCATGCCAAGCGCGCGCGGCTTACCGAGTATCTGACGGGCACGCGGATCCAGCGCATCGACCAGCAGATTACGAAAACTGCCATGCGAGTCATTGACCAGCACTTCAGTGGCGCCTCCGTCAAAGGCTCCGCGTATCGCCGCATTGGCCTCTTCGGTCATCCAGCGTCGGGCGCGCTCATACTCGCCATTACCAGGTCGCGTTTGTTCAGGATGAAAGACCCCGGCTACACCCTCGATATCGGCAGAGATGAGAATTTTCATTTTGAGGTCGTAGCAGTACGTGATGACAGGCGCGCACGCAGAATTGCGATCGCACCCGGCAAAAGGGAAACAACAATGATGCCCAGAATGACCGCGGTCAAATGATCACGGACAAAGGGCAAATTACCAAACCAGTAACCGGCCAGCGTCAATGAGATCACCCAGAGCAGTCCACCACTTACGTTGAAAGCAAAAAACTTTTTTGGATTCATGCGCGCAAAACCTGCGACGAACGGAGCCATCGTGCGTGCGATCGGTAAAAACCTGGCGATGATGATGGTCTGCCCACCGTGACGATCGAAAAATCCCTGCGTATAGGCCATGCGCTCTGGACTCACTAGCCGAGTGCGGCTGATCAAGGCAACACCGAACCAGCGTCCGATCGCATAATTCACCGCATCACCTATGATGGCCGCGGCAGACAACAAGCCCATCACGACAGGCAAATCCATCTTGCCCATTGCACAAATCGCACCTGCAACAAACAGCAAAGAGTCACCGGGTAAAAAATTCGCAAACACCAGTCCCGTTTCGGAAAAAATGATCAGGACCAGCAAAACATAAATCCAGGCGCCATGAGCCTCAATGAACTGCAGCATGGTTTTATCAATATGCAGCAGCAAATCAAATATATAAGACAACACATCCATATTCAAATCCTTCATTCAAGCAATTGGCGGGCCCGACGGCCTTGGGATGGGTCACATTGTATCGAACGCCATTTAACGAAATGTATCTGAAAAGGTTTCACGTAACGAACGTCTGACATGACCATCGCGACCGGTCACGGTCTCAGCATGCCAGAGCGAAGAAAGGATGCCCTGCTCCGTCGCATCCGCAGCCGCCTCGAACAACGCATCCAGCGACTGCTCGGCCACCATTGTCACCACGGGTGTCTGCGCGTCATCGTGCTGGTTGCGAGTGTAGGCCGTCGAAAAAGCCAGCGAGATATCGCCACTGCCATGGCCAAAATTCGAACCCATTCTTGCCAATCCTGCCGCTGCCCGTAAGGAGAGTCTGTGTAACTGTCTCGCGTCGAGCGGCGCATTGGTGGCCAGGATCATGATGATTGAGCCTTTTTCGGGCTCAGTAGCAGGCGTCTCTCTGGGTGACATCCGCTCGCCCAGGATCGTTAACTGGTGGGATTTACCAAAATTCGAAAGCACCAGTGCGCCAACGGTATAGTGCTGCGGTCCAGAATGTTCCGTGCGAATCGTTACCAGGCGAGAGGCAGACCCAATTCCGCCTTTCAGGCCAAAACACGACATCCCCCTCCCTGCGCCATGTGCACCCAGTAAAAACTGCTCGGCTGCAGCAGCGTGCGCTTGATCAAAATGTTCTGGGGTGACCGCAAAGGCCTGTATATCGTTGAGGTAACCGTCATTACATTCAAAGACTAAGGGATTGACGGTTGGCCAGGACCGGCCAATTTCAGGGTGTGCGCCAATCGCTTGCCTGATCTGGGCATGCGCCACAGCGGACACACTAAAGGTATTGGTGAGTGCGATCGGCGTCTCAAGTACGCCAAGCTCCTCGATCTGCATCAGGCCGACAGACTTTCCAAAGCCATTGATAACAGTTGCGGCAGCCGGGACTTTATTCAGGTAGTGCGATGCGCCATGCGCACGCAGCACAGTCACCCCAGTCTGGATTGCACCTGCGCTCAGCGTGCAATGACCGACCTGCACCCCGGGCACATCTGCGATCGTGTCACGAGGACCTTTAGGCAATTGTCCAACATGCCAGTATGTGTTCATCTCAGTTGACCATAGATTATTAAGGAGTCATATTTACAGTCGCAGTCACCCTCACACTCGCCATCACGTTCACACTCGCCATCACGTTCACACTCGCCATCACGTTCAGATTCACAGTCACATTCACTTTCAAGTTTTACTGCCGGTCAATTTTTGGATCCAGCGCATCGCGCAAGCCATCGCCCAATAAATTAAAAGCCAGGACCGTTAAAAAAATTGCAAGCGCAGGGAAAATCGCAACGTGCGGGGCCACTACCATATCCGAGCGCGCCTCGTTGAGCATCGCCCCCCATTCGGGAGTGGGAGGACGCGCGCCCATTCCCAGAAATGACAGGCTGGCAGCAGTAATGATAGAGGTACCAATGCGCATCGTCCCATACACAACAATGGAAGAAATCGTGCCGGGCAATATGTGCCGCATAATGATCGTGGAATCAGATGCGCCCAGACTTTTGACGGCTTCGACATAGGTCATTTGTTTAAGAGACAAGGTGTTGCCACGCACCAGTCGCGCGAAAGCCGGCACGCTGAACACGGCGACAGCCACAATCACATTGACCATGCTGGAGCCCAGGATCGCCACTACGCCAATCGCCAGCAGCATGCCCGGGAACGCCAACAGCACATCGGATATGCGCATCGTGATGCGCTCCCACCAGCCTTGATAATAGCCAGCCATCAAGCCCATAAAGGTACCTGCCACCGCGCCCATCGCGACAGAGAGTAAGCCCGCAGCCAGTGAGATACGCGCGCCCATGACGACTCGACTGAAGATGTCACGACCCAGCGCATCGACACCAAACCAATGCGTCCAGGAAGGTGTGTCATTTAACGCGTCGTAATCAAAATAATCTTCGGGATCAAAAGGCACCAACAAAGGTGCAAACACCGCCGTGGCAATCAATAGCAATACAAACAAGGCAGCGACCAGCGCCAGGTGCTGCTTCTTAAACTTGCGAATAAATTCAGTCCAGGGCGTGCGCACACGGTCTGGCGCGACGACAGCGATGTCCTGCATTAGCGGTTTACCTGAAGACATGACTGGGTCCGCTCCTATTTGTAACGAATGCTGGGATTGATCGCGCCATACATCACATCGACCAGCAGATTAATCAGGATGAACTCAAACGAGAACAACAGCACCAGGCCCTGAATCACAGGATAGTCACGCTGGGTCACCGCATCTACTAGCAAGCGTCCAACACCCGGCCAGTTAAAGACCGTCTCGACCACGATTGATCCGCCAAGCAGGAATCCAAATTGCAAGCCCATCATCGTCACGACCGGAATTAAGGCATTACGCAACGTATGTTTGAGAATCACAACCGACTCAGACAGACCTTTGGCCCGTGCTGTCCGCACAAAGTCTTCCTGAATGACTTCGACAAACGAGGCGCGCGTAAAACGCGCCATCACCGCAGCAACGGCTGCGCCAAGCGTAAGGGAAGGTAGAAGAAAATGTTTCCAGGTATCGGCACCGACTGTGGGTAACCAACCGAGCCTGACTGAAAACACCTGCATCAGCATCATGCCAAGTGCAAAGGCCGGAAAAGAAATACCAGATACCGCAAGGGTCATCCCCAGGCGATCAGGCCAGCGATTGCGCCAGACAGCCGAACAGATTCCGATGGTCATCCCTGCGAGGACTGACCAGAGCATGCTCCAGATCGTCAACCACAGCGTCGGCATAAAGCGCTCAGCGATCTCAAGCGTGACAGGACGCCTGGTGCGTAAGGATTGCCCCAGGTTCCCGTGCAACAAGTCTGCGACATAGCGCACAAACTGTTCATGCAAGGGTAAGTCCAGTCCCAGCTCCTGCCGGATGAGCGCGATCGTCGCCTGATCGGCATCTTGGCCAGCCACAAGCCGCGCCGGATCACCCGGCAGCATATGGACAAACAAGAACACGATCACCACGACGAACAAGAGTGTGGGGATCATGCCAAGCAAGCGACGGACAAGATAAGACAGCATGTGATTGTTGTATGAATTACTTTAAATCGATATCACCAAACCACAGCGACGTGTCAGGTTGCACATATACGCCAGAAAGTGTCTTGGCACGCACATACACGTTATTGGCAGTCACAAGAAACGCCCAGGGCACATCTTTCCAGATGGTTTCCTGCGCATTTTTGTATAGAGCCGTTTTTTCGTCACGGCTACTGGTTGTCAATGCGCGCATGATGTCAGCATCCACACTCGGGTTCGAGTAATAGGCGGTGTTGTTCATCACAGGTGGAAAGGCGCCTGTGCTAAGCAAAGGGCGCAAGGCCCAGTCGGCTTCGCCTGTCGAAGAAGACCAACCCGCATAATAGAGTCGGACTTGGGCGTCTTCAGGCTTTTGAACCTGGTTGACACGCTGCACACGTTGACCAGACTCGAGAATCTCGATCGAGGTCTTGATCCCGACCTGGGTCAATTGCTGTTGCAGGAACTGCACGACTTTGACCGAAGTACCATCGTTGTAGGCAGACCATAACGTGGTCTCAAAACCATTGGGGTAACCCGCTTCGGCAAGCAGTGCCTTTGCTTTCTTTGGGTCATAAGGCCAGGGTTGCATTTTGTAGGCAAAGTCCACCCCTTGTGGCACGACGCCATCAAGCGGTGTGGCGTAGCCAGAGAAGGCAACCTTTGCGAGCGCGTTTTTGTTCACGGCATAGTTAATCGCCTGGCGAACACGCACATCGTTAAAAGGCTTAACCGTTGTGTTCATCGAGATGTAGCGCGCCATGATCGATTTTGAGTCATCGATCACATCGAGCTTGGGATTTTTTTCGAGCACGGTGATCTGCTCATAAGGAATCGGAAACGCAAACTGCGCCTCGCCTGTTTGCATGACGGCTGCGCGAGTATTGTTATCAGGCACGGTCCGGAACGTCAGCGTATCGACTTTAGGAAAACCTTTATTCCAGTAGCCATCAAATTTAGCGACTTTCAGATATTCGGAAGGTTTCCATTCAACAAATTTGAAAGGGCCTGTACCAACAGGATTCAGACCAATATCTTTGCCATATTTAGCCAGCGCTGTTGGCGAAATGATCATGGCCGAAGGATGTGCCAAGGCATTGATAAATGCCGAAAAAGGCTCCTTAAGTGTGATCCGTACCGTCAGGGGATCTACCACCTCGGTCTTGGCTACGCGATTGAATTGCGTGTAGCGCGCAAGCTTATTCTCTGGATTGGCCACACGATCAAAGGTCACTTTGACAGCCTCGGCATTAAAGTCCGTGCCATCATGGAATTTGACACCCGGGCGCAACTTCAGCGTATAGACCAGTCCATCCGGGCTCACGCTGTACTCGGTTGCAAGCTTGGGTTGCATCTTCAGGTCTTTGTCGAACTCGTACAGACTTTCGTAATAAGCCTTGCCTGCAGCTTGATTCAGCGTGCTGTTGGTGTTGTACGGGTCGAGCGTTTCAAGTGCGACCGCAACCGCGAAAGTGACATCCTTTGCAGCAAAGACACTCGGTGCGAACAATACGCCGCAAGCCAGTGTCATCGAGGCAAAGGCCCGCGACGTTAAGCGTTTGACTGTCATGCTGAGTTCTCCTGAAAGACAAATAAAGACTGATTAGGTTAGAAATCGACTACTAAAATTCACTGATGGACGAGATATTCAAGTGTTCAATGTTCAAGTTCAAGTTCAATTCTTAAGGCTCAAGGTTCAAAGCTCAATGTTTAAGGTTCAAGGTTCAATACATTCCACCCACGCGATGGCGCGCTACAAAGTGATCAGGCCCGACCTGCACGAGAGGCCAAACCACCGGCACGTCCTTGAGCCCGCGAATTGAACTTGGTAATTCATCCGAGGACAAGGCATGCTGCGCGTGTCGTCTTGCAGGGTCGGCGATCGGGACCGCTGACATCAGTTTGCGGGTATAGGCATGCTGTGGATGTTCAAAGATCGCACGGCGCGGGCCGATTTCCACGATCTGTCCAAGGTACATCACCGCTACGCGATGGCTGATGCGTTCGACAACCGCCATATCGTGTGAAATAAACAAAAACGCGACACCGAGCTCGCGTTGTAAATCAATCAGCAAATTAATGATTTGTGCCTGAATCGAGACATCAAGTGCTGAGACAGATTCATCTGCAATCACGACTTTGGGATTCAAGGCCAGGGCGCGTGCAATGCAGATTCGCTGGCGCTGGCCACCCGAGAATTCATGCGGATAGCGTTGCGCCATTGCGGCATCGAGCCCCACCCGCTCGAGTAAAAAGGCAACGCGTTCGCGTGCAGCTTGCGCAGTCGCCACACCGTGCACGAGTAGCGGCTCCATGATTGAATAGCCAACTGTTACACGTGGATCCAGCGACGCAAATGGATCCTGAAAAACAAACTGAATATTCTTGCGTAAGGATTGCAACTTGCCATGTTCGAGGGTCACGACGTTTTGGCCGTCAAACTGAATTTCCCCGGACTGCGTATCGACGAGCCGCAACAAGGCTCGGCCTGTCGTAGACTTACCGCAGCCAGACTCACCGACTAGGGCGAGTGTTTCGCCGGGGTAGAGATCAAAACTGACGTGCTCGACCGCATGTACACGCCGCCGCACCCGATTCAGAATGCCGCTGCGCAAGTCAAACCGCGCCACCAGGTTTCGCACACTCAGTATCGGCTGAGTGGCATGGTACGGCAATATGAGCTCAGACGATTGACCACGAGGACTTGAGCCTTGATGAGTGTCTGAGGCAATGTCTGAGGCAATGTCTGATACGGAGTTAGACCCCTCGTGCAGTGCAGTCTGTGCATCAGTTGGGTCGGACCCAGCACCTCCCGCAGGCATCAAGTGAAATCGTTCAGGAAAATCTGTTCCGTTCATCGACCCAAGCTGCGGAACGGCTGACAACAGTGCACGGGTATAAGGGTGAATAGGCGCACGAAAGAGTCTGGCGCAAGCTGCCTGCTCAACCTCCTGCCCGCGATACATCACCAACACGCGATCGGCAATCTCAGCCACCACGCCCATGTCGTGGGTGATAAAAATCACCCCCATATGCATTTCACGCTGCAACTCGCGGATCAGCTGCAAAATCTGAGCCTGGATAGTGACATCCAGAGCCGTTGTGGGCTCATCTGCGATTAACAAGGCGGGTTTACAAGCAAGCGCCATGGCGATCATCACACGCTGACGCATGCCACCGGACAACTGGTGCGGAAATCGGTCCATGACCGAACGGGCTTCAGGTATGCGTACGAGTTCAAGCAAGCGCAATGTCTCGGCACGAGCTGCGCTGGCACCCACTTTCTGATGCAGACGTATGGATTCTGCGATCTGCTCACCTGCAGAAAAAACAGGATTCAGCGAGGTCATCGGCTCCTGAAAAATCATTGCCATGTCAGCGCCACGCACAGAACGCATCTGACGTGCATCGGCATGCGCCAGATCAACCCGTGCACCGTTGCGCGTACGCAAGGTCATGGCACCACTGAGGATCTGACCACCGCCCTGCTCGATCAGGCGCATCAGCGCGAGTGAAGTGACGGACTTACCTGAACCCGATTCACCAACAATAGCAAGCGTCTCGCCACGATCGACGTGAAAGGAAAGATTGCGCACGGCATCCACCGTACGTTCGGAACTGGCAAAGCGCACACTCAGATCATCAACACGAACCACACAATGATCTGTGGGGGCGTCCATCAGCGATAAATTTCCGTCACGGGTTCCTGACCTGGTCGGGCATAGCCGCGATACATTCCCTCGGTATTGAAGGGCATCACAAAATTACCTTGTGCATCCACGGCAATTAAGCCGCCCTTGCCACCAATTGAGGGAAGTTCTTCAAACATCACCGCTTCGGCGGCAGACTGGAGCGAAGCGCCGGCATAGCGCATACGCGCTGCGATATCGTAGGCCGCCACCATCCGGATATACATTTCACCAGTGCCTGTGGTGGACACGGCGCAGGTCTGATTGCTGGCGTAACAACCAGCCCCAATGATTGGGGCATCGCCTACCCGCCCAACCTGTTTATTTGTTATTCCACCGGTTGAGGTTGCGGCCGCCAGATTGCCATGCACATCCAGCGCCACAGCACCCACCGTACCGAATTTTTTATCCATATCCAGCGGATGCGCAGGCGCTGCGGGCTGACGTTCGACAATGGCTTGACCATCGTGATCCAGCACAGCGGCATCTGGCGTGTCCTGCTGCACACGCAACAATTGCGCATGTCGTTCAGGTGTTGAAAAGTAGTCAGGCTCGACCATTTCGAGTCCTTCTGCACGGGCAAAGCGCTCCGCGCCCTCACCAACAAAAAAGACATGCCTGCTGACTTCCATGACTTTTTTGGCGGCCAGCACTGGATTGCGAATGCGAGAGACGTTGGCGATCGCACCGGTGCGCAGGCTTGCACCGTCCATAATGGAAGCATCCAGTTCGTGTGTCGCGTCGCTCGTAAAGACGGCCCCATATCCGGCATTAAACAAGGGACAATTCTCAAGCTCCAGCACGGCTGCGGTCACGGCATCGATGGCCGAGCCGCCCTGCGCCAACACCGACTGTCCAGCAATCAGGACCTGACGCAACGCTGCGTGATAGGCGACTTCTTTTTCGGCAGACATGGCGTTGCGGCTAATTGCACCCGCCCCGCCATGAATCACAAGCACCGGTTGCATTATTGCGTGACTGCCTGTTTGACTGCCGATACATCCATCTTGGCAAGTGTATTTTCCTGCACTTCTTCCACGGTCACGCCAGGCGCCAATTCAATCAGCTTCAGCCCATGGGGTGTGACTTCCATCACGCCCAGATCGGTAATAACCATGTCGATGACACCAACGCCAGTGAGTGGCAGCGTGCACTTGGGCAATAGTTTTTTATCGATAGTCCCATCTTTTTTGCGGGCAACGTGCTCCATCAGCACAATCACACGACCAACACCGGCCACCAAATCCATCGCACCGCCCATGCCCTTGACCATCTTGCCTGGAATCATCCAGTTTGCCAGGTCACCGGTCTCAGAAACTTGCATCGCACCCAGAATCGCAAGATTGATCTTGCCGCCTCGAATCATTGCGAAAGAATCAGCGGAGGAAAAAATCGACGAACCAGGAATTGTGGTGACCGTCTGTTTGCCTGCGTTAATCAAATCCGGATCGACTTCACTCTCGAGTGGAAACTGTCCAATTCCAAGCAAACCATTTTCGGACTGCAACCAGACTTCCATGCCGGCTGGCACATGATTGGCCACCATCGTGGGTAAGCCAATGCCCAGATTCACATAAAAACCGTCTTGCAATTCAAGTGCCGCACGTGCGGCCATTTCTTCGCGTGTCCATGCCATGTCGATATCTCCTTAGTTCGCTGCACGAACAGTGCGTTGTTCAATGCGTTTTTCAGGTGTTGCGTTAATCACAATACGGTGCACGTAGATACCAGGCAAATGAATCTGATCCGGATCCAGTGCCCCGGTCTCAACAATTTTTTCGACCTCAACCACCGTAATCTTGCCAGCCATCGCGACCGGCGGATTAAAGTTACGAGCGGTTTTGTGAAAAATCAGATTGCCGCTGCGATCCGCAATGTAGGCTTTGACCAGAGAGATCTCGGGAACCAGACCTCTTTCCATGACGTATTGCTTGCCATCGAATTCTCTGATTTCCTTGCCATCGGCGACGATTGTGCCAACCCCTGTGCGGGTAAAAAAAGCAGGGATGCCGGCTCCACCCGCACGCAGACGCTCAGCGAGCGTGCCTTGGGGTGTGAATTCAAGCTCCAGTTCACCTGCGAGATACTGTCTCTCAAACTCTTTGTTTTCACCCACATAGGATGCAATCATCTTGCGAACCTGACGGGTTTTGAGCAAAATTCCTAGACCAAAATCATCAACGCCCGCATTGTTGCTGATGCAGGTCAGATTCTGGGTGCCCAAATCACGCACCGCGCCAATCAGCGCCTCAGGAATCCCACAGAGACCAAAACCGCCCACAGCGATTGTCTGGCCATCTTTCAAAATACCTGTCAGCGCTTCTTTGGCGCCTGGATACAGCTTGTCCATTCGTCCAGCTCCTGTATATAACTATTGAATTGATGCGTAATTGTTATTAATGCGTAACTGTTATTAATGCGTAATTGTTATTAGTGCGTAATCGTTACTGATGCATGATTATTAAATTGATGCATGATTATGAACGATTTATGGCCGTTATTGATTATGCATCTTAGTGGGTTGTATTCTCTTAGGAGTGTGCAACGGTTGTTGCCAGTGCCGCCAGGACCTCCGGCGGCCAGGGTTGGGCTTTTTCGGCCTCAAAATCCATCCACACCATGACCGAGCGTCCTTGGGCACGTAAATCAAGATGCTCGCCCTCGATCACGAGCAAATCGACCTCGTGTTCCATGCTCGACCGACCAATCCGCACGAGCCTGTGCCGCACGCGAATGGTGGCAGGATAAGTGATCTGCTTCTTGAAATCACAGGAACAATGCACCACAACCGGTCCACATTTGGCTGCTTGTGGGACATGTCCGTCGTAAAACATACTGATCCGGCCTTCTTCCATATAGCGAAAATACACCGCATTATTGAGGTGCTGCAGGCTATCGGCATCGGCCCAGCGCATTTTTACGTCGATTTCACACACATCCCCGATCTGCAAAGACCGAACTGCAGCCTCAGGCCTTTGCTCAGGCTGGTTTTGCACTAAACGCTCTGACACTCGCTTCTCCGTTGGATTTCCAAAAGGGGACGTTCATTGATTTGCAAGGGTACGCCCACGACACTTTCTGGCTCTGTGCAATACAATCCTCTGCAACATTCATCATACTTTGAAGCAGGGAGACTCTCATGTCGGAACGTGAATCGATGGAATATGACGTCGTTGTCGTAGGTGGTGGCCCCGGCGGCCTGGCCACGGCGATCCGGCTTAAACAGCTTGCCGCCGAGCGCGATCATGAGATTTCAGTCTGTGTGCTCGAAAAAGGCAGTGAGATCGGTGCGCATATTCTGTCTGGCGCTGTTATGGATCCCCAGGCACTGACTGAACTGCTGCCGGACTGGAAAACGACTGGCGCCCCGCTAGACACACCAGTTACAGAAGATGAATTCCTGTTCTTGACTGAAACGGGTGCACGCAAAACTCCAAACTGGCTGCTGCCCGAATGTTTTCAGAATCACGGTAATTACGTCATCAGTCTTGGTAATGTTGCTCGCTGGATGGGTGAGCAAGCCGAAGCGCTGGGAGTCGAGATTTTCCCGGGCTTTGCTGCTGCCGAGGTGCTCTATGACGAAAAAGGTGCTGTGCGCGGTGTAGCAACGGGCGATATGGGTGTGGGGCGTGACGGACAGCCAACCGAACACTTCCAGCGAGGCATGGAGTTACATGCCAAATACACAATTTTTGCCGAAGGTGCCCGTGGGCAGCTCGGCCGCCAGTTGATCGATCATTTTAAACTTGACCAGGGCCGTGATCCACAAAGCTACGGCATCGGTATCAAGGAACTCTGGGAAGTCGATCCCTCCAAATCCCGCCCGGGCCTGGTGGTCCATACTGCTGGCTGGCCACTGGATTCCGATACCTATGGCGGCTCATTCCTCTATCACCTTAACAACAACCAAGTCGCGGTGGGTATGGTGGTCGGACTGGATTATGCCAATCCCTGGATTTCACCCTTTGAAGAATTCCAGCGTTATAAGACTCATCCATCGATACGCGGGACCTTTGAAGGTGCCAAACGCATCGCTTACGGAGCACGCGCCATTACTGCGGGCGGCCTACTCTCATTGCCAAAGCTGGTATTCCCGGGTGGTGCACTGGTCGGCTGCGAGGCGGGCTTTCTGAATGCCTCGCGTATCAAGGGTAGCCATGCTGCGATCAAGTCGGGCATGATGGCGGCCGAGGCTGCTTTTGACGCCCTGGTTGCCGAGCGCAGCCACGACGAATTACCCGCGTATCCCGCGGCATTCGAAGGATCCTGGCTGCACGCAGAGCTCAACCGTGCACGTAACTTCAAGCAATGGTTTAAAAAAGGCCGCTCAGTCGGCACCCTGATGACAGGCATTGAGCAATGGCTACTCAAAGGCAACATGCCCTGGACGATCCATCGCACAAAACCCGACCACGCCTGTCTGCAGCCGGCAGCACTTTGCCAGAAAATAAACTATCCCAAACCAGATGGCGTGCTGACATTTGATCGTCTGAGTTCTGTTTTTATCTCAAACACCAACCACGAAGAGAATCAACCCATCCACCTGACTCTCAAGGATCCAACGGTCCCCGTGTCAGTCAACCTCGCAGTCTATGGCGGCCCGGAGGCGCGTTATTGTCCCGCTGGCGTCTATGAATATGTTAAGGAAGACAATGGACAGGATCGCTTGCAGATAAATGCCCAGAACTGTGTGCACTGTAAAACCTGTGACATCAAGGATCCCACACAGAATATCGTCTGGGTCACCCCTCAGGGTGGTGAAGGCCCTGTCTATAGCGGCATGTAAAGAGAGATTACTCAAGCTTAATGAAAACTGAAACAAAAGGCATGCTGTTGGGATTACTGGCAGTATGCCTGTTCAGTCTGACGCTACCAGTGACCCGACTGGCGCTCGAATCCTTTCATCCGATTTTTATTGCGACCGGACGCGCACTACTCGCAGCGATGCTGGCAGGCATTTACCTTTTGACGGGCAGGCATCGTCTGCCAACCCGGCAAGAACTCAAGTATCTGTTGCTGGTGGTCATGGGTGTAGGGATTGGTTTTCCTGTATGCACTGCACTCGCGATGCAACAAGTCGATGCCTCGCACGGCGGTGTCATGCTGGGCATCATGCCGCTGATTACTGCAGCCAGCGGTGCTCTATTGTTCAAAGAACGCCCGACACTTGGCTTTTGGATCATGGCCTTGATCGGCAGCGCACTCGTGATTGTCTTTTCGCTCATGCGTGGCAATGGAAGCCTGCACTGGGCGGATCTTTCACTACTGATTGCGGTCATCACAGGATCGATTGCTTACGCTACAGGTGGTCATCTTTCTAAATCGCTCGGTGGGCTACAGGTGATCTCGTGGGCACTCATCTTGACCACACCCTTGCTTATCGCACCCGTCTTGTATTTTGCTCCAGCGACATGGTCGGCTGTCACGCCATCTGCCTGGACTGGGTTTTTATATGCCGCCCTGATTAGCCAGTTTTTAGCATTTCTTCCCTGGTTCAGAGGCCTTGCGCTTGGCGGCATTGCACGCGTGGGCCAAACCCAGTTGGTTCAACCTTTCATCACCATCATGGCCTCAGCCTGGTTGCTCGGCGAAAAAATCGATCTCACGACGGTCGGCTTTGCACTCGCCGTATTCGCCGCGGTTGCAACAGGCCGTGCATTCAATATTCAACGTAAGAAAACCTAACGATTAAAACTGACTTTGCAAAGAGAGACCACCACCATGCTCGATCCACAAGCTAAAGCCCTGATTGATCTGATTGCCGAAAAAGGGATTCCTCCTACCCACACGCTCTCGCCACAGGATGCGCGCGACTATTACGTGCAACGGCGCTTTTTCAGTCAGCCCGATGCGCCGGAGGTGGCCGAGGTCAAGGATATTCAAATCCCGGGACCCGCGGGCGAAATCACGCTACGCTCTTATCGACCGCTGGGTAGCGACGCTGCCGAGACATTGCCCGCACTGCTCTACTACCATGGCGGTGGTCATGTAATCGGTGATCTCGATACGCACGACACCTTGTGCCGCACGCTAGCTAACCTTGCGCACTGCGCAGTCTTTTCAGTCCACTATCGACTCGCGCCAGAACATATATTCCCAGCGGCCTCAGATGACTGTGTAGCGGCTACGCTATGGGTACATGCTAATGCAACAGCTCTCAAGATCGACCCTTCACGCATTGCGGTTGGCGGAGACAGCGCTGGTGGACATCTGGCCGCGGTTGTCGCGCTGACACTCAAAAAAAATCAGCAATTCAAACCCGTATTGCAGTTACTGATCTATCCCGTTGCCAATGCAAGCGCCGTCAGTGAATCCATGCGCACCAATGCGCAAGGTTATCTGCTGACGCGGGATTCAATGGACTATTTTTATGGGCATTACATGCCCGAGAGCTGGATGCGCGAGGACTGGAGAGGCTCTCCGATCCTGGCTGCTGATCACACCGACCTGCCCCCTGCTCTGGTCATCACGGCTGGCTACGATCCCTTGCGCGATGAAGGCAGAGATTATGCAGATAAGCTCTCTGCGGCTGGCGTGCCCACACAATACATTTGCTTTGAAAGGCAGATTCACGGCTTTGTGCCGATGGGTCGCATCCTCAGAGAGGCCAATACTGCTGTCAAACTGTGTGCCCAGACGATGCGTGATCACTTTTAGTTTGCACACAAAGTCAGGCGTCAGGGCTGCGCAGAAAACTGTTCAGTCCCGACGATATTCAACTTGCTGAGACCGTGTCGCTGCGCACTGGCGAGAACATGTGCGACAGTCTCATATTTTGCAGTCGCGTCAGCCCGAATATGAAGCTCTGGTTGCGCGAGAGGTGTGGTTAAGTGCGGCGCTGACGTTTGCGCAGTCTGTGTTGTTGAAGCAGTCTGTGTTGGCACTGCAGCCTGTGCCTTTTCTGAAGCTTGTCTTGTTGCGGCTGCGTTCAATAAAGTATCCAGCTCGTTCCAGTCCCCCACGCGTTTGTCATTCCAGTGAATCGCATTTTGTGCATCCACGCGAATCTGGATAATGGTCTGTTCGCTCGGCGCAGCAACAGATTCAGCGGGCAACTCCAGATTGATCGAATGCAATTGCAATGGAATAGTGATGATCAGCATGATGAGCAGAACCAGCATGACATCAATCAATGGCGTTGTGTTGATGTCCATCATTAAATCTGGCTCGCTGTGCAGAGCAAGCAGAGGGTGAGACATGCTCATTGCTTGACACCTTCTTGCGGTTCAGTGATGAAATGGACTTTTGAGAGTCCGACGCTCTTTACAATATTCAGCACCTGCCCCACTGCTTGAAATTCCGTTGCTGCATCACCCAGAATCTGCAGGTCGGGTTGCGGGGTGGTATCCGCAAAGACTTGCAGCTTTTGTCTGAGTTCTGTCGGATTGGCAATCTGAATTTCATCGAGAAATACGACGCCCTTCTGATTGACGGTCAACACAACGCTCTCAGGCTTGATCAGATGTGGCTGCTGAGACTCCTGCGGCAGTTTCACATTGATCGAAGCCGTCACCGCCGGAATCGTGATCAGAAAAATAATCAGCAGTACCAGCATCACATCCACAAGTGGCGTGGTGTTGATCGCGGTAAGCATTTCGTCATCCTCGTCGCTTGCTCCGATATGCATAGCCATGGTGGGATACCCGCCTTATGAATGTTTTTTTTGTGAACCGAGCAGGACTGCATGCAGATCCGCGCCAAAAGCCTGAACCGACTCCATGATGCCTTTGTTGCGTCGAACCATCCAGTTGTAGCCCAGCACAGCGGGGACAGCGACCGCCAGACCAATCGCGGTCATGATGAGCGACTCTCCCACGGGACCAGCCACTTTATCGATACTGGCTTGTCCAGACATGCCGATTTTGACCAGCGCGTGATATATCCCCCAGACTGTCCCGAACAATCCTACAAAGGGTGCGGTAGAACCCACTGTTGCGAGCAAGGCCAGTCCATTCTGCATGCGACTTTGAACGCTACCCATCGCGCGCTGGATGCTCATGGTGACCCAGGTATTGAAATCCACAGCGCCGAGCAATCCATCATGCTTGGTAGCGCCTTCGAGACCTTTTTCTGCAATCATGCGAAACGGACTTGTCAAAGGTAATGCATCGGTTGCCTGTCTCAGACTACTGGCTTTCCAAAAGGTTTTTTGGGTCGCGCGCTCAAGCCTGATCATACGAAATTGTTCAACAAACTTAGTCAGAATCACATACCAGCTCCCCATGCTCATGAGCACCAAAATAAGCAATGTGGTCTTGGCCACCAGATCGCCCTGTGCCCATAGCGCAGATAAACCATAAGGATTTTCTGAAGCACCTTCTGCTGAGCAGGCAGAATGAAACAACATGAGTGAAGCCAGGACGCAAACTGTTCGACGCAAGTGTGAATGATTCATATTGGACATATGGGCGGATTCCTTTTATGTAAACGTTTAGATCGGAGGTCACTTCAATCGCCATGAATACTTGATGGCGGCCCAACTCTGAGTGAGCTGCCCTTCAGTTTTTCCGGGTTGAAACTGACACTTTGACAAGGCGTTGCGTGCGGCTTCATCCAGACCACGAAAGCCCGAGGTTTTTTCGACTTCGGATTGAATGACGTGGCCATCGGCACCAATCAGGAATCGCAACGTGACAACCCCCTCCTCGAGCATGCGACGTGAAATCTTGGGATATTCAGGCTTGGGGCAATGCGTGCCGGGTTCAATGACTGCCGGCGCATCGTGCGAGGCATCTCCAGTGTTTGCAACGCTTGGCGAAGCGTTCTGTGATGCAGCTTCTGTACTGGGCGGAGTCGCTGCGCTCGAAGGGGGTGCGGCAGCGATGGGCGTGGATGCTGTCGCAACTTGACGAACAGGCGGAGTCGTTGGGCGCACGACAGTACTCGGCCTAGGAAGCGATACTTGCTTAGGGACCACGACTGGCGCGGGTGGTGGTGGTGTCTCCATCCGTGGCGCAGGCGCAGGTGGAGTGAGAGGCTGCACGTCTGGCACAGACACATTCGCTTGCTTGACCGCTGCAGGGCTTTCAGACAAGAGCATGGTCGCCACGGTTTGGTGTTGACTCGTGGTAACTGATGTCTCACTGCCCTGATAGAGCACCGCCGCGAGTATTGCGCCATGCAATAACAGGACAACTGCAATGCAACTGATGCGCAGCCAGGACATTGAAGGCTCAATGCCCTCTCTTGCCTGGCTCATGGAAGTCGTATTTTGCGTCATGATCAGAGCCGTACTCCGATCAACGTCAGTGACAGCGCAACAGATACAGAAAGAATCCCTGCTCCGATCGCTCGACGGCGATTCATCTGTATCCACAGGATCACGCCAGAGAGCGACAGAAAAATCATACTGAAGGCAATCGAGTCGACCAGCAAAATCCAGGGGATGGACATGCCACTGCCCTTATGCAGATTGGTGAGTGTTGCGATTAGTCCATTCTTGACGACATTGACCTTGACTGAGGTGTTCCCACCCCAATATTCAACCTGTACCAGTTCGCTTGGGCCACCAAAATTAAACTGCCAGCGCTCTGGTTGCCGCAGCGTACCCCACGGCACTTCTCTGGAGGCTTCGACACGCATGGAAGTCGGCGCAGCGTCGAGCTGCAAGGAACTTTGGAGCCAGGATGACATGGCTTCTGGTGTCGAGGGAGGTGGCACAGGCAATGCGATTTGAACTTGATTACGCTGTTGCGCAACAGGAGGCAACTTTAGTACGGCGCGATGATTCAGCCAGATACCACTTAGTCCAAAAATCAGTCCAAGCATTGCGCCCCACAAGCCTATCCAGCCATGAGACTTACGGACCCAGTAAACAAATCTTGCATAACGCTGGTGACGCAAGCTGGCTGTTTTTCTTGAATCCTTCATGACCTACACATCACTCCATTTGCGCAACAGATTGTGATAATTCCCCACCAGCATGCGACGCGCTTGCGCATCGGCATCTGTTGCATTAAGTCGCTGAATCGCGTTATCCAGTTCAAACAACAGCGTGCGCTCGGCATCATCGCGCACCATGCTTTGCACCCAGGTAAAGCAGGCGACCCGAACACCCTGGGTGACGGTAGTGACTTGATGCAAACTGGTCGACGGGTACAAGACCATGTCACCTGCTGGAAGTTTTGCCCGGTGTGTGCCGTAGGTATCATCAATTAACAGCTCACCACCGTCGTAGGTATCCGGTTCTGACAGGAACAGAGTCGCGGAGATATCCGTGCGCAGCTTGGAGCCATTGTGCGGATGCAGACGAATCCCGCCATCTACATGGTGACCAAAGCCCATGCCTTCGCCATAGCGATTAAACATCGGGGGATACAGCACATTGGGTAAGGCTGCACTGATAAACAAGGGGTTGCGCTCAAGTGCTGAGGCAATGACACGCTGGCACTCATGGGCCACCGCCGAATGCTCATCGATCTGCTGATTAAGCTTGACCGGAGCGCCCTGATAACCAGCGGTCACACGCCCATCCACCCAAGCGGGCCCGGCTTGATCCAGTGCGTGACGAAGCTGCAGAACGAGTTCAGGCGAAAGTACCTCTGGAAGATGGATAAGCATGATGCGTGATTCCTGGTGTGTTGGACTTAAAACCGCAAGCTCAGTGTCACCATGCCTGAGCGACCGACACCTGGTACGGCGCGACCACCGTCCGATGCGATGAGCGTGTCGTAGTAGTTGGCATTCGTGAGGTTAAAGAGATTCAGACGAACGTCGTATTTGGGTTGGTGATAGGCGATCGTCGCATCCCAGCGTACATACGCACCCGCTGACGTCAGATCCGTGTTGTTCGCATATCTCTCTCCGGCATACGTCGCACCACCTCCGACCTCCCACTCTGGCGTCACAGAATAAACGCCCCAGAGGCTGCCTGAGTTTCGGGGTGTATTCGCGGGGGTATTGCCTTGTGTACCCGGAGCAATCCCGTCAACAATCACAGCATTCAGGTAGGAATAACCGCCAAAAACCTGGAACCGGTCCGTGACACGTCCAACGACACCCAATCTTGCACCGTTCACCTGCACGGTCCCGGTGGCCGTGTAGATACCCAAAGCATCCTGGGAACGGGCGTTGTACTGGGTAATCTGGAATGCGGCGCCGGTAAGCGATAGCTTGCCATCGTTCAGATCCCACTTTCCACCGACCTCATACGCTTTGCTTTCCTGAGGGGGCAAGGGTGCCGTCCCCCCCGTAGTGTTTGTGAGCTGTTCAAGCGAGGGATTAAACGACGTACTGTATGAAACGTAATAGGACTGGGTTGCAGTAGGTTGCCAGATCGCGCCACCGCGCACACTCAGGTAATTCACGACCTGATCAGCGCTCCCGGGGGTCGTTGCATTCGCAATCGAGTTTCCAATCGTGGCGCTGTAACGGTCGCCTCTCAAACCCGCAACAAGTTTGAACTGAGGGTCGAGTTCAATCGTATCGCTCACATAGAGGCCGAAATCCGTTGCCGAACCACTTGCCAGGTTCCCATCGAAACTCACAACATCACTCGGAGCGGTACCTCCAGCGGGATTGAGCAAGGGCGTACAACCCGCATAGCCGTTGGTCGTACCAGCGGCATTCAGTGCGACATTCCCACAACTACCATTCCGATAATAATTCTGGTTGTTATAGGTGTCGTGACTCATTTCAAAGCCGACCAATACATTGTGTTTGATCGTACCGGTCTTGTATTCGCCACTGAATTCCGTCAGGTTGAATATCGAATTATCCTGGATATACCTATCATGACTTTGTTGGCGAACCCATAGACTATCCAGGGGTAAGTTTGTAGTTAATGCAGTTGGAATGGCTGTTGTGCTGGATGTGGGTAACGCCACAAAGCCCTTATCTGCAACAAGCGTACCAATCGTATTGGGTGCCGTTTCCTGCGCATTGGTTAACACGCGGTTAAACATCGTCTGGTTGCGCAGCTTTTCGGTCGAGGTCAGTTTGTGCTCGACTACGGCGCTCAGCGACACCACATCTGATACGGTCCTGTCACTGCTGTAGCCGTAGGCGCTTTTGCGGTTCACATCGGCAAAGCCGCCGTTCAGGTTGGGAATGCCATAGTCGACCTGATCATTGTTGTATTGCAACAGGGCGGATAAAGTGATGGTCGTGGGTTCACCAATACCGAATTTGAAAGATGGCGCGATCCCCGCATCATTCAAATTGGCTTGGTCACGGTTGTTTGCGCTACCCGTTTGGCCCATTGTCGCGACCCGAAAGGCGGAGGTCTCAGTCATCTTGACGTTGCTGTCCATCACGGTACGTACCAGGCCGGTACTCATGGCGGATACCTGGATTTCATTCGCGGTTTTGAGGCTTGGGGTTTTACTGACCTGGTTAATCACCCCGCCCGTTGAACCGCGTCCGAACAGCAAGGAAGACGGCCCCATCAAGACCTCAATCGAGTCAAGTGAAAAAGTATCGCGGTAATACTGACCACGATCTCGCGCACCATCGAGAAACAGATCCGTGCGGGCTGAAAAGCCATTCAAATTAATATTGGTACCAATCTGGCCGCCTTCTGCTCCACCGATGGTGAGCCCAGGCACGTTTCGCAAGGCTGAGGCCAGTGAAGTTGCGCCCTGCGAATCCATCACTGCCCGATCAATCACGATGACCGACTGAGGGATGTCTTTGATATCAGCAGGCAAACGATTGAGTGACATGAATGAATCACCAAACCCCTGACGCTCGCGTTCACCCACCACATCGACCGTCTCAACGCTGGCGGCTGGAGCAGCAGACTGCGCCGAGGCACCTGGAGCAAAGCACGCCCCAAGCAGGGTTAGAGCCAATGGGCGCCTGTGGTCAAGCAATCTGTAACGTTTTTTCATTGGGGCTTTGTATTGGAATATTCAGTAAAAGAATATTTAATGCGAATCATTATCGTTTAGATTCCAAAGATTAACATTTATGTAAATCAAATACAAATCATTTGCATTTGTAATTAGATGTGTCGTCTTTTAACGTCATAAAAAAACCCGCTCACTCAATCATGAGTGGGCGGGTTTTATTCAGAGCTTCGCTCCCCTAGCAAGGGGAGATCAATGCATGAGGCTTTTAGTGGTTATCGCGCGGCACTGCACTGCCGCTGCAGCCAACCAGAAAATCAAAGTCCACACCTTCGTTGGCCTGATTGACATGCTCGACATAGAGCTTGTAATAGCCACGATCCAGGGGTGGCTTGGGTGCCTTCCATTTGAGTTTGCGCGCGGCCAGGACTTCGTCACTTACGTCCAGGTGCAGACGACGCTTGGCCACATCCAGTTCGATCATGTCACCATTCTCCACCAGCGCCAACGTCCCACCTGCTGCGGCCTCTGGAGCAACGTGTAACACCACCGTACCGTAGGCGGTCCCACTCATGCGCGCATCTGAAATGCGGATCATGTCGGTAATGCCCTTTTTCAGGATCTTGGGTGGCAGTGGCATATTGCCGACTTCTGCCATGCCTGGATAGCCTTTAGGACCACAGTTCTTAAGCACCATGATGCAGTTTTCATCGATGTCGAGCTTGGGGCTGTCGATCCGCTTGTGGAAATCCTCAATATCCTCAAAGACCACGGCACGGCCACGATGTTTGAGTAGTTTAGGCGTTGCTGCCGAGGGTTTGATGATCGCGCCATCAGGACAAAGATTGCCGCGTAGCACTGCAATACCCGTATTTTTCTTAAAGGGCTTGTCCCAGTCTGTAATTACATCGCGATTCCAGCATTCAGCTTTTTTATTGTTATCCCAGATGCTTTTACCGGTCACGGTCAGCGCTTTTTTATGCAGTAAGCCCTGCTCACCCAACGTGCGCAGCACCACAGGCAGGCCACCCGCATAACAAAAATCTTCCATCAGATATTTGCCGCTTGGCATCAAATTGAGCAATGTATGCACATCGCGACCGAACTTATCCCAGTCATCAATCCCGAGATCGACGCCGATCCGGCGCGCGATCGCAATCAGGTGAATCACAGCATTAGTCGAACCGCCAATCGCCGCGTTAGTGCGAATCGCATTCTCGAACGCCTGACGCGTGAGGATCTTGTCCAAGGTGATGTTGTCCTTAACCATCTGGACGATGCGACGACCCGATTCGCGAGCCAGCACATTGCGCCGGGCATCGACTGCAGGGAACGCTGCATTGCCAGGGAGTGCGACGCCAAGTGCTTCGACCATACTGGCCATCGTCGATGCAGTACCCATCACCATACAGCTGCCATGCGAGCGATGCATGCAGGACTCGGCTTCGTGGAACTCTTCTACGGTCATCTTTCCAGCGCGTACATCTTCGGACATCGACCAGGTATTGGTGCCTGAACCGATGTCGTGTCCGCGATACTTGCCATTGAGCATCGGGCCGCCCGACACGCCAATCGTTGGAATATTCACACTCGACGCACCCATCAACAGCGAAGGGGTTGTCTTGTCGCAACCAAATAGCAGTACGACGCCATCAAGCGGGTTGGCACGGATGGTTTCTTCGACATCCATACTCGCGAGATTACGCAGCAACATTGCGGTTGGGCGCACCAGTGTCTCGCCCAGCGAGGTCACCGGAAATTCAAGCGGAAAGCCGCCAGCCTCGAGCACGCCCTGGCGAACCTGGTCGGCAAGCAATCTTAAATGCGTATTACAGGGAGTGAGTTCAGACCAGGTATTACAAATACCGATGACTGGGCGGCCATCAAATTGGTCATGGGGAATCCCGCGGTTCTTGGTCCAGCTGCGATAGATAAAACCATAGATATCGTTACGCGCAAACCATTGGCTCGAGCGGCTAGCCGGAGCAGTGTTCTTTTTCGACTTGGCCACGTGAGCCTCCTTCGGATACGAGTGTCTATGCGCCTCCGGATACGACCTGCCATCGCCTCCGGAGCTTATGCGCTATTTTTATAAATACATTTTTGAATGCAATGACATTACTTTTTGAATGCAACGACTTCCTGGCGCTGCTCGCCCAGACCCTGGATACCCAGTGTCATCACATCGCCTGCTTTCAGGTAGCGGGCCTTAGGTTTGATGCCCATGCCTACGCCTGGAGGTGTGCCGGTCGTGATGATATCGCCAGGCATCAGCGTCATGAATTCGCTGGCGTAACTGATGATCGTCGCAGCATCAAAAATCATGGTCTTGGTGTTACCTGTCTGAAAACGCTTGCCGTTCACATCGAGCCACATATCCAGTTTTTGTGGATCCTTGATCTCATCTGTGGTCACAAGCCATGGACCCACAGGACCAAAGGTGTCGCAACCCTTGCCCTTATCCCAGGTGCCGCCCCGCTCGAGCTGGTATTCACGTTCAGACACATCGTTGACCACGACATAGCCGGCGACGTGTTTGAGTGCGTCTTTTTTCGTGACATAGCGTGCTTTTTTACCGATCACGATTCCGAGTTCAACTTCCCAGTCAGACTTCTTTGAGCCCTGTGGAAGCATGACTTTATCGTTCGGCCCGGTCAGACTCGTATCGGCCTTAAAGAACATGATGGGTTCTTTGGGAATCGCCATACCGGCTTCTTCGGCGTGATCTGAGTAGTTCAGTCCAATCGCGAGGAATTTGCCAATACGCGATAAGGGCACGCCAAAACGCGGCTTACCCTTAACGAGGGGCAGCTTGCTGGTGTCAAGCTTGGAAAGCTTGGAAAGCGCAGCAGAAGACAAGTGCTCCGGGGTGATGTCGGTCACGACTTGAGACAAGTCACGTAACTTGCCTTCTTTGTCGATCAGACCGGGTTTCTCTTTACCTTTAGCGCCGTAACGTACGAGTTTCATTCAATCTCCTTGGATAGTTTTTAGTCTAGCTGAGTAGGTATTAAAGCGACCAGCCACCGTCAATAATTTGTGAGGTGCCCGTCGTGAATGCGGATTCATCAGAGGCCAGATAAATAGCAAGAAATGCAATTTCTTCGGCCTTGCCGATTCGTCCGATTGGCTGACGCGCAACAAACTGATTACGCGCCTGATCAATGCTCTGACCAGTTTGCTGTGAAACAGCCTGGATACGCTCACCTAATGAAGGTGACTCAATCGTACCGGGACAAATTGCATTAAAGCGCACGTTACGCGAAACATAATCCGCAGCCAGTGCGCGCGTCAAGCCAATCACAGCCGCTTTAGAAGCACTATAAATCACGCGATTGGGAGCACCCTTAATAGTCGAGGCGGCCGACGCCATATTGATCACGCTGCCATGCTCCTGGGCCAGCATGCCTGGAATAAAGGCGCGAATGGTGCGGTACATCGACTTGACGTTGAGATCCATACTGAAATCCCATTCCTCTTCGCTCAGATGGAGAATATCGCCCTGATGCACAAAGCCCGCGCAATTGAAAAGCACATCAATCGGCCCGACTTGCTTGGCAAAATCCTCGACTTCTGCAGTCTTGAGCACATTCAGTGTGCTGGTATGAATATTAGGAATGCCTGCATAGGATTTCAGCAATTCAGCATTGATGTCCGTGGCCCAGACTGTGGCGCCTTCCTTGGCCATCGCCAGCACCGAGGCGCGCCCGATTCCCTGACCTGCTGCGGTGACGACTATTTTTTTTCCTTGCAGACGCATTATGATTTTCTCCGTCGTTAAATTGGCTTTACCAATTTACCAGTTATTGTGCCAAAATCCAATCAGTCTTCTAGTACTTTTTTACATTCAGGCCGCATATGCCGATTCAATCGATTGATACACGCAGGGTTTACCAACAGATCGCCGATCAACTTCTAAAACTGATCGAAGCCGGAGAATTCCCTGTCGGTAGCCGCCTACCCTCTGAACGTGATCTTGCCGAAAAATTTAAAGTCTCACGCCCCTCCGTGCGTGAAGCACTGATTGCGCTCGAAGTCGTCGGTGTTGTGCAGATCAAAATGGGCTCCGGCGTGTATGTCTGCCAGCCAGAGCAAAAACGGGAGAAAGGCCAGCGCGCTAAAAAATTACCGGTCAAGGATTTTGCGCCTTTTGAACTGATCCAGGCACGCCTGTTGATTGAATCAGAAATTGCCTCTCAGGCGGCACTGTGCCGGACTGATGATGACATTATCCAACTCGAAAAACTGCTGCAACAAATGGTGGATCGCTCTCAGAACAATCAGAACCCACTCGTACCTGATCGCGAATTCCACGCAGTACTGGCGCGCGCTTCGGGCAACCAGGTGCTTGCCAGCATAGTCGAACAAATGTTCGATGCACGCATGGGGGTATTGTTTTCCCGGCTGGCAAATTACTTTGACACACAGACGACCTGGGATCAGGCAATCAAGGAACACCGCGCGATCATTCGCGCGGTCAAGCTGCGCGACCCCGAGCGTGCACGCCTGGCCATGCGTCATCACATGGAACGGGCGTACAAGCGCTTTTCAGTCAGTTGGTTGAAATCCAGTAACGATCAGACCGCGCCAGGTAATGCCAAAGCAAACCTCTCGGCAAAAGGCGCTAAAGCCGGCAAAATCGCAGGATGAAGCTTGACGCCTTGCTTGAGCTGCTGAGTACGCAGCGCCAGACCTGCCTGACCAGGCAAACGGACTTTCGTGCCTGCGACACGCGGCACGTTGTGAATGCAGGAGCCAACCAGATAATCCATCTGACGCAGAAAATCTGACTGACCACCAAACGCATCGGGATCGTACAGCGTGATGTGTACGGTGGCGCCCCAGCCTTCTTTTGGATCTGCACGACCCCAGCCAGCCAGACCACCAGTCAACGCCTCAACCATCAGGCCCAGGCCAAAACCTTTATGCCCATACGTCACGCCACCGATTGGCAAAATTGTGCCAGGCGGATCTTGCGCGAAGACGGCAGGATCATTCGTGGGGTGACCCTGCGCATCCATCAGCCAGTCTTCAGCGAACTTTTCACCTGCAGCGGCTTTGCGATTGCTCATGCCGTTCGTGGTGATAGAGGCCGATATATCAATCAGCACGTCTCCACGCGAACAGGGAAAACCCATCGCGATCGGATTCGGGGTCATTACCGGCTGTGTTCCACCATAAGGCGCCACACTGGCTGATGCCGGATCTGAGCTGGCCAGCACCATCAACATCCCTGCTTTAGCCGCGCGCATCAGGTATACCGCCAGACAGGCAATATGGTGACTGCGACGAATCGCAAGCGAGGCCACACCCAGCTCACGCGCGCGTGGAATCAGCATATCCAGCCCCTGCTCAATCAACCAGGGACCAGGCAGTCGCATCCCGTCCCACAGCTGTGTGGCGGGTTTGTCGCGCAGCACGCGGTAACTGCCTTGTGCCTGCATACCTCCCGCCTCAATATCCTTGAGGTAGCCAGCCAGCAATGCAAGACCATGGGTATCATGGCCTAGTAGATCACCCTCCACAAGAGTGTTGGCGACTACGCCAGATTTTTGGGTATCCAGTCCGGCGTGTATCAGGAGCTGCGTGGCAAAACTGAGCAAATCGTCGCTGCGAAATGCCGCGCGCGTTGCTGATGAGTGTGTATGCATTGTGAATCCTGATCAGTATGTTGCGCGGCCACCCGAAATATCGAATACTGCTCCCGTTGAAAAGCTGCATTCATCTGAAGCCAGCCAGGCAACCATATTCGCGATTTCCTGTGTTTCGCCGAATCTGTTCATCGGGATTTTGGACAGCATGAAATCAATATGCTGCTGCGTCATTTGTGCAAACATGCCTGTCTTGACTGCCGCAGGCGTAATGCAATTGACCTTGATTTCTGTCAAAGCCAATTCCTTACCCAGGGATTTGGTCAGGCCAATCACCGCAGCCTTTGAGGCGCTGTAGGCCGACGCATTAGGATTACCTTCCTTGCCAGCGACCGAGGCAATATTCACGATCCGGCCATAGCCATGTCCATTTTGGGCGAGCTTCATGACCGGCGCAATTGTCTTGCAAGTCAGGAATGTGCCCCGTACATTGATGTCGAACACGCGGTTCCACTCCTGCACGGGATAATCAATCACCGTAACATTGGGGCCAGTAATACCGGCGCTGTTGACCAGAATATCAATGTGCGGAGCAAACGCCAGCGTGCTTTTCAGCGCCGCGATGACAGAATGTTCGTCAGAGACATCAACCTGCACGCCCTGGACGTGTGCGCCATACTTGGCACAAGCGGCCTCAAGTGAAGATGCGTCACGGTCCCAGATCGATACTTTTGCGCCACCTGCCAGCAATCTTTGCGTGCAAGCCTCGCCAATGCCGGCCGCACCACCTGTCACAACAGCATGTTTGCCTGAAAAATCATAAATCGCTAGATTTGCCATGTTTTTTGCCTCTCGAAAATTAAGGGTTTTCCCGTCTTTTTGAAAAAAATTGGTCAGACCAATTGCTCTGTTGCCGCAACCATAATATGCTTCGCTAATCAAGTCAAACACTAAAGCCGAATGAAAGGCTGGAGACAAGTGCATTCATGAACGTATTAATCACTGACTACGACTTCCCTGACCTGGAACTTGAACTCGGACTATTCAAACAAGCTGGTCTGTCAGTCACGACAGCACAATGTAAAACCGAGGATGAACTGATTGCCGCGGGCAAAGATGCCGATGCATTTCTCCTGCAATACGCACCCGCCAATCGTAAAGTCTTTGAGGCATTACCCAAGTTAAAAATCGTCAGCCGCTTTGGTGCAGGCTTTGACACCATCAATACAGCCGATGCACAAGCGTGTGGCGTATGGGTGGGCAACTCGCCCGACTATGGCGTACACGAAGTCGCCAGCCATGCGTTTGCCATGGCGCTGAATCTCACACGTCACCTTTCGTTTTATGACCGTGATGTGCGCGATGGGAAATGGCACTACCTGACACCTGGCGTACTCAAACGCCCGCTCAATATGACTGTGGGCGTGCTCGGCCTGGGTCGCATCGGTAAACGCTTTGCGCATCTTGCCCGCGAAACCTACGGCAAAATCATCGCCTGCGACCCGCACATCATGGCGTATGACTTCCCACCCTATGTCGAACGCGTGAATATGGAAGAACTTTTTTCAACAGCAGACATTATCTCTGTGCACACTCCGCTCAACGACGAAACTCGCAACATCATCAATCGCGACGTCCTCAAGCTCATGAAGCCGGGAAGCTACATCGTCAATACAGCACGTGGCGGTCTCGTCAACGTCGATGATGCGCTCGAAGCCCTTGATTCAGGACGTCTGGCCGGCCTGGCGCTTGATGTATTGCCAAGCGAGCCGCCGGGAGATCATCCGCTCGTGTCGCATCCACGCACGATCCTGACCCCCCACGCAGCCTTCTTTTCAAGAGAGGCTGAGATTGAACTGCGCAGCAAAGCTGCGCAAAATATCATTACCTTTGCCAAAACTGGCAAGCCTGATTATGTAGTTATCAAAGGATCGCGATAATGGCTAGTGTCACCCTGCGCGGCGTAAAAAAATCTTTTCAGGACACCGAGATCCTGCATGGAGTGGACATCACGATCCCCGAAGGATCATTCACTGTCTTGGTGGGGCCTTCGGGCTGTGGCAAATCAACCTTGCTGCGCATGCTGGCTGGCCTAGAAGAAGTCACAGGTGGTGAGATCTTCATTGGCGACAAGTGCGTCAACCTGATGCAGCCCAAAGAGCGCGATATTGCCATGGTGTTCCAGAACTATGCGCTCTATCCGCACATGACGGTACGCGACAACATGGCTTTTTCGCTCATGCTTGCCAAGGCCAACAAGACTGACCGTGAGTCCCGCGTGCAGCGTGCCGCTGAAATTCTCGGCCTGACAGAGTTGCTGGATCGATACCCACGTCAGCTTTCAGGTGGTCAACGTCAGCGGGTGGCCATGGGACGCGCGATTGTGCGTGATCCGCAGGTGTTCCTGTTTGACGAGCCGCTCTCGAACCTGGACGCAAAGCTGCGTGTGCAAATGCGAACCGAAATCAAAGCTCTGCACCAACGGCTGAAGACCACCTCTGTCTATGTGACCCACGACCAGATCGAAGCCATGACCATGGGTGATCAGATCGTGGTGATGCGAGACGGAATTGTCGAACAGGTCGGCGGCCCACTCGATCTGTATGAACATCCAATTAATACCTTTGTCGCAGGTTTCATTGGCTCACCCGCCATGAACATGTTGCCTGGCACGCTGCGACATGTTGACGGCAAAACCGCAATCGAATTACGCGATGGCGTGCAAGTGGTCGTCAAGCAGCATCTGGCAGGATATGACGGCCAGCAAGCCCTGTTCGGCACTCGCCCTGAGCATCTGATCATCGATCCACAAGGTCAAATTTGCGTCAAAGCCAATGTCGTGGAACCCACAGGCGCCGACACCTTTGTCAGTTGCGAACTTGCTGGCACGCCAATGACGATTGTCTTTCACGAACGGATGGATATCAAGCCGGAACAAATTCTGAAACTACGCCCTGATGTCGAGCAGTGCCATCTGTTTGATCAGGCGACCGGTGCTGTTTTGTAGTCTGCTTCACTTTTTTCATAACGTCTAACAAGGCAGTCAACTGCTGTACACAAGGAGATCAAACATGAAAGAATTTTCACGTCGTGAATTTATTGGAACCGGTGCCGCCGTCGCGGGTGCGTCTGCCTTGAGCGGATACAGCCCGATGACTCTGGCACAAACACCCTCGCTGTCCTACAAACCTGAAGAAGGCGCTAAATTGCGCGTCTTGCGCTGGAAGCGCTTTGTCCAAGGTGATGAAGACCAGTTCATGGCCAACGTTGCGGCATTCAGCAAAGCCACAGGCGTTGAGGTACGTGTTGATAATGAAGGCTGGGAAGATGTTCGCCCCAAGGCGGCCGTCACTGCCAACGTCGGCAGTGGCCCAGACATGATCATGGGCTGGTTCGACGATCCATTTCAATACCCTACCAAACTGCTGGATGTCACCGAGCTCTGTACCTACCTGGGCAATAAATATGGTGGCTGGTACGACGTGTCAAAACAATATGGCACACTGAACAATAAATGGATTTCGGTACCCTGGGCGATTATCGCTAACGCCATGGTCTATCGCGAAAGCCATATGAAGGCGGCGGGTTTTGACACCATGCCCACCGATACCGCAGGCTTTCTTAAGCTCTGCCAAGCCCTCAAAGCAAAGGGCACCCCAGCCGGCTTCGCGCTGGGCAAAGCTGTCGGTGATGGCAACAACTGGGTCCATTGGTTACTGTGGTCACACGGTGGGCGTCTGGTCGACGAGAAAGGCAATGTTGTGGTGAATTCACCCGAAACCATTGCCGCGCTCGAGTACGCAGCAGAACTCTACAAGACGTTTGTTCCCGGCACACTCTCCTGGCAGGATCCGAACAACAACAAAGCATTCCTGGACGGCCAGGTCAGTCTGACTGCCAACGGTATTTCTGTGTATTACGCCGCCAAGACCTCACCCGATCCCAAGATGCAGGAAATGGCCAAGGACATCCAGCACGCGCACTTCCCGATCGGCCCTGTTGGCAAGCCCATGGAGCTGATGCAAATTACGCAGATGATGCTGTTTGCCCACACCAAGTATCCGAATGCGACCAAGGAACTTGCACGCTGGCTCATGGAAGCGGATCAATACAACCCATGGCTTGAAAAATCAATTGGCTATGGTGCCCAAACTCTCAAGGCCTATGATAAGAATCCGATCTGGACAGCGGATCCAAAGGCCAAGGTTTATGGTGAAGGTCCTGCCATGATGACGTACCACGGTTACTCGGGTCCTCTGGGTGCAGCCTCAGCAGCATGCCTGGCCGATTACATCGTGCTTGACATGGTGGCCGAAGCCTCAAGCGGCAACAAAACACCAAAAGAAGCGGCCGCCCGTGCCGCAGAACGTGCCAAGCGTTATTACAAGAGCTGATTTTTAGTCACCCTACCGCTTCGGGTCTCAGCCTGAGCTCGAAGCACTTTAGACAAAGCACATAGACATGAAACCCATTTCTCTGCTGGAACGCTTCCAGTCCAACCGGCATGCCCTGGGCTATGCATTCGTGGTGCCTGCGGCCGTACTGTTAATCGGACTGCTCGCCTATCCGCTCGGACTGGGCACTTGGCTTGGCTTTACCGATGCAAAAATTGGTCGTCCAGGTGTCTGGATCGGACTCGAAAACTTTACATACCTCGTCACCGACAGCGTCTTTCAGCTGGCGGTCTTCAACACGCTTTTTTATACCATCGTGGCCAGTATCGCCAAGTTTTTCCTCGGCCTGTGGCTCGCGTTATTACTGAATAAAAAGCTGCCTTTTCAATCATTTTTCCGCGCAGTGGTGCTGCTGCCCTGGATCGTACCGACGGCCTTGAGTGCACTCGCGTTCTGGTGGCTATATGACGCGCAGTTCTCTGTCATCAGCTGGGTACTGGTCAAGATGGGTCTGATCGACACCTACATCGATTTTCTTGGCGATCCCTGGATGGCGCGTGCCTCAGTCATTGTCGCCAACGTCTGGCGAGGCATCCCTTTTGTAGCCATCTCTTTGCTGGCAGGTCTGCAAACCATTTCGCCGTCTTATTACGAAGCCGCCTCAATCGATGGCGCCACGCCCTGGCAACAGTTCCGCTTTATCACCATGCCCTTGCTCACACCCATCATTGCTGTGGTGATGACGTTTTCTGTGTTGTTTACCTTCACAGACTTCCAGCTGATTTATGTCCTGACCCGTGGTGGCCCACTCAATGCGACACACCTGATGGCGACGCTTGCATTTCAGCGTGCAATACCCGGTGGCTCGATGGGTGAAGGCGCTGCGATCGCCTCGATGATGGTGCCACTGCTACTCGCAGCAATCATGTTTAGCTACTTTGGCTTGCAACGTCGTGCCTGGCAGCAAGGCGCAGACAAATAATTTCAGGAATACAAAGCAATGTCCAAAAAAAATAGTGATGGCGGCATGGAGTTTCTTTCTTCGTTGCCGCGTCGATGGGTCACCATCTATATTCCACTGATCGTGATGCTGATCATTTTGCTCTTCCCGTTCTACTGGATGGGAATGACAGCCTTCAAACCGGATGCCGAGTTGCTCTCCAAGTCGGGCAACCCGTTCTGGCTGATCAACCCGACGCTTGCGCACTTCAAGAAGCTCCTGTTCCATACAGCCTATCCCGAGTGGCTCCTGAACACAGTCATCGTCTCGGTATGCTCGACCATCATTTCGCTGTTCACTTCGGTGCTCGCAGCCTATGCCATCGAACGGCTGCGGTTTAAAGGTGCCAAAGTCGCAGGCATGCTGATTTTCTTTGCCTACCTGGTCCCCCCATCGATCATCTTTATTCCACTTGCCAGCATCGTCTATCAGTATGGCCTGTTTGATACGCGACTGGCTCTGATTCTGACCTACCCAACGTTCCTCGTACCTTTCTGTACCTGGTTGCTCATGGGATATTTCAGAACGATTCCTTTCGAACTCGAGGAATGCGCCATGATTGATGGCGCCAGCCGCTGGCAGATCCTCACCCGGATTATTTTGCCTCTCGCCGTACCTGGCCTGATTTCTGCTGGCATCTTTGCCTTCACCTTATCCTGGAATGAGTTCATCTACGCGCTGACGTTTGTCTCATCCTCTGAGATTAAAACGGTGCCAGTCGGTGTCGTCACAGAACTGGTCGAAGGCGATGTTTATCACTGGGGTGCGCTGATGGCAGGTGCCTTGCTGGGTTCGTTGCCTGTGGCCTTTGTATACTCATTTTTTGTTGAATATTATGTCTCTGGCATGACCGGATCCGTTAAGGAATAACACTGTCATGCAAAACTCAGGAATCAATATGGACCCGGTTATTCGTCTGCATCCCCAGGATGATGTTGTCATTGCACGCCAACAACTTTTATCAGGCACCAAGCTCGCCTCAGAAAACCTCACGATTCGCGGTCTGATTCCGCCAGGCCACAAAGTCGCTACCCGAAAGATTGCCAAGGGTGAGCCAGTGCGTCGCTATAACCAGATCATCGGTTTTGCCAGCGCGGACATCGAACCTGGCTCACATATCCATATTCATAACCTGGGCATGGGCACAGAAGGTGGCGCCTTCTCGCGTGACTACGCCATTGGCGTAGACGTCAAACCAACCGTATATGCCAAAACTCCACGCACGTTTCGCGGCATTGTGCGCGCAGATGGTCGCGTCGCAACCCGCAACTATCTTGGCATCCTGACCAGCGTAAATTGCTCGGCAACCGCAGCCCGTGCCATTGCCAGTCATTTTGACCGCGACACACATCCCGAGGCGCTAGCCGCCTTTCCGAATGTCGATGGGGTGGTGGCACTCACCATGAGCAGTGGCTGTGGGATGGGCAGTACAGGTGAAGGCATGGATGTATTGCGCCGCACACTTTCTGGTTACGCCCGACATGTGAATTTTTGTGGTGTGCTGATGGTAGGACTGGGTTGCGAGACGAATCAGATCAGTGATTTGCTGACCGCTGAGCACCTCTCTGAAAACCCATTGTTCCAGACGTTCAATATTCAGGAAACGGGCGGCACTAAAAAAACCGTCCAGAAAGGTATCGCACTGATTAATGCCATGTTGCCACATGCAAACAAGGTTGAACGTACAGATGTGCCGGTGAGCCATCTCACGCTTGGCCTGCAATGCGGTGGCTCTGATGGCTACTCTGGCATCTCGGCCAACCCTGCCCTGGGCGCTGCGGTTGATCTGCTGGTGCAGAACGGTGGGACAGCCATTCTTTCAGAAACCCCCGAAATTTACGGCGCTGAACATTTGCTCACACGTCGGGCAGTCAATCAGGCCGTGGCAGAAAAGCTCATCCAGCGCATTCACTGGTGGGAAGATTACTGTGCACGTAATCAGGGCGAAATGAACAACAACCCCTCTGCCGGGAATAAGGCAGGTGGGCTGACGACCATTCTGGAAAAATCATTGGGTGCGGTGGCCAAGGGCGGCACCATGCCCCTGGAAGCGGTATACGAATACGCAGAAACCGTGAACGCGAAGGGCTTCGTCTACATGGATACGCCCGGATACGACCCTGTCTCGGCAACGGGCCAGGTCGCAGGCGGCGCCAACCTGATTTGCTTTACGACCGGTCGCGGCTCGGCCTATGGCTGCGCGCCCTCACCCTCCATCAAGCTATCAACCAACAATGCCTTATGGCAGCGTCAGAGCGAAGACATCGATATCAATTGTGGTGAGATTGTCGATGCGGGCATGTCGATTCAGGAAAAAGGCGCAGAGATCTTTGAGCGCATCATTCAAGTCGCCTCGGGTGAACGTACAAAGAGCGAAATGCATGGCTACGGACAAAACGAGTTCGTGCCATGGCAAATCGGTGCGGTGATGTAAACCATAAGGTAAACCTTAAGGTTTGCCTTACAGGTAGCGACCGCTCACCCCGATCGCGACTGTGATCAATCCTAGTATCAGATTGATTGCGACCAGTTTGCGGATCTCTGCCATTGCAGCACCTGCTACCTGCCACTGTTGGACCGCTACGGCGGCCTTCAGTGCTTTAAAGGATTTAGCATAGATCCAGCTGAAGATGAAGGTCATCACCACCGCGATCAACAGCATCAGGTGCACATGCCAGCCGGCTTTGCCAAAACTGCCATGACTGAAAATTATCCAGAAACCTGAAAAAAACAACAAGACAATTGAAATTTTTACCAAAATAAAAAAACGGGTAAATACACCGGCTAACAACTTTAAACGCTCGGGGGGCTCAAGCAAGCTTGCAGCAGCCGGACGCAACGCCATGTGCGCGAAGAACATACCGCCCACCCACACCAGTACAGCAAAAACATGCAGGGTATATAAAGTTGCCATTAACATGTGTGTCTCATTCTGATTCAGTCAAGCGTAAAGAGTACCACCGCGCGCTAAAATCCACCCATGTCTGCAAACACCCCCTCCCCCTCCCTGCAAACCGGCCTCGCACATCACCAGGCGGGTCGCCTCCAAGAGGCCGCTGCAATTTACGCAGCGATTCCGGAATCCTCTACAAATTTTGCCCAGGCGACCTATCTGCTTGGCATCCTCGCCCAGGATCAGGGTGAGCATGCGAACGCCATTACGTACCTGACCCGCGCAAGAACGCTGCGCCCTGCTGAGGCAGTCATACACTTTCAGGCTGCGGTTTCGTACAGCCAACTCGGTCAATTTACAGAAGCAGCATCCTGTTATCAACAGGCGCTCGCGCTCAACCCAAAATATGTCGAAGCGCATTGCAATCTGGGCAACCTCCTGAAACGCACTGGGGACACTGGCGCCGCAATCGCCTGTTATACCGAGGCCCTTAAGCTCGCCCCGCAGGCAGCGCAGATTCACTACAACCTGGGGGTCTGTTACCAGGATCAGTTCAAACCCGAACAGGCCATTGCGTGCTTTCGCAATGCCGTGCGGCATCATCCTGATTATCCATCAGCCTATAACAATCTGGGTGTTGTCTTAAGCGAGACAGGCGCAATCGGTGAGGCCATCGCGTGTTATCGCAAAGCTCAAAAACTGGATCCGAATTTTGCTGAGCCTTTTTATAACTTGCATGCCTTGCTAGTCAATGCCGAAGATCTCAAAGACTCAATCGCCTGCCTCGAAAAAGCTTTTGGTATTCAGCCAGAGAATCACAGCTACCGGTTCTTTTTAGGCATGCTCAATGACTACGCAGGTCATCACGCCAAGGCAGCACAGTACTTTGAGTTAAACCGAGGTGATGCACTGTTTCAGGCAGACCTCGATGCCTGGCGATTCATACAAAGCTCACAAGCGACAGCACCAGGCACATCGCTGCCAGGAAAATTACCTCTGATTCAGGGCACTGCATCCAGGACCTTTCACTATGCGCTACAACAAGCAAAAGTAGATGGTTTAGTACTCGAATTCGGAGTCTTTAATGGCAAGTCCATTCGTCAGATTGCAGCGCTTGTCGATGGCCCCGTGCACGGCTTTGACAGCTTTGAAGGCATTCCCGAAGACTGGAATCACGAGAGCTCTGGTAGCTACTCGACAGCTGGCATCATCCCGGATGTCCCAGCCAACGTTCGACTCCATGCAGGCTGGTTCGAGCATTCCATACCAAGATTCATCCAGACGGAATCGGGTCCGATCCGGTTCATGAACATTGACTGCGACTTATACAGCTCGACTAAAACCGTCCTGGATGCGCTCGCCTCCCAAATCATTGTGGGCACGGTTATCGTGTTTGACGAGTACATCGGCAACACGTCCTGGCGCGAAGATGAATACAAGGCCTTTACTGAAGCCGCACAAGCTTACGGATGGACGCACGAAATTTTAAGTTTCAGTTTTGTCACCAAACAGGTCGTCATTAAAATAACGTCTGTTCAGTGACATTGGCACAACTCTACACCGGCGTGGATAACTGATCGAGAATGGCTGGATTTTCAAGCGTCGATACGTCTTGAGTGACCTTTTCACCTTTTGCTACAACACGTAACAACCGGCGCATGATCTTGCCCGAACGCGTTTTAGGCAAGTTGTCACCAAAGCGAATTTCTTTAGGCTTGGCAATCGGTCCAATTTCTTTGGCGACCCAGTCACGCAGCTGTTTACCGATTGCAATCGCCTCCTCACCCTCGGGACGTGTGCGCTTGAGCACCACAAATGCAACAACGGCTTCGCCAGTTGTTGCATCCGGACGCCCGACAACCGCAGCCTCAGCTACCAGCGCATGCGAGACGAGTGCGGATTCAACTTCCATTGTGCCCAGACGATGCCCCGAAACGTTCAGCACGTCATCGATACGACCCATGATCCAGAAGCAACCATCTTTATCGCACTGCGCACCATCGCCTGCCAGATAATAGCCACCAAGTTCAGCAGGGAAATAGCTCGAAACGTAGCGATCCGGGTCACCCCAGATATTGCGAATCATCGAAGGCCAGGGGCGTTTGATCACCAGGAATCCACCATGACCGGGCTCGACATCACCACCTGTTTCGTCCACGATGGCAGCAGTAATGCCTGGCAAACGCGTTGTGCAGGAGCCGGGTTTAAGAGGTGTTGCACCGGGCAGTGGCGTGATCATGTGGCCACCTGTCTCGGTCTGCCACCAGGTATCGACGATCGGGCAGCGTCCGCCACCCACATTGTTGTGATACCACATCCAGGCATCAGGATTAATTGGCTCACCGACCGAGCCCAGCAAGCGCAGGCTGGTCATGTCATAGGATTTAGGATGGTGCGCATCGTTTGCATCAGCAGCCTTGATCAGGGAGCGAATCGCAGTCGGTGCGGTATAGAAAATCGAAACTTTATGATCCTGGATCATTTTCCAGAAACGTCCAGCGTCCGGATAGGTCGGAACGCCTTCAAACACAACCTGCGTCAGGCCTGCGGCCAGTGGACCGTAGGTAATGTATGTGTGACCGGTCACCCAACCCACATCGGCCGTACACCAGAATACATCGCTGGGCTTAGCATCGAATACCCACTGCATGGTGAGCTTGGCCCAGAGCAAATAGCCACCCGAGGAGTGCTGCACGCCTTTTGGTTTGCCTGTCGAACCTGAGGTGTAAAGAATAAATAAGGGATGCTCAGCATTGACCGGAACAGGGGCACAAATCTTTGATTGTTTGTCTGCAAGCTCATGCATCCAGAGGTCGCGCTTTTCATCCCAGGCGACCTTGCCGCCGGTACGCTTGTAGACGATACAGTGACGCACAGCCTCACAGCCGCCCATGGCAAAGGCTTCGTCGACAGCAGGCTTGAGCGAAATGGCTTTACCGCCGCGCATCTGTTCGTCAGCAGTAATGACGAGGCTTGCGCCCACGTCAGTAATACGCTCATGCAAACTCTTGGCTGAAAAACCACCAAATACAACGGAATGCGTGATCCCGAGTCGTGCACAGGCCTGCATGGCGACGACTGCCTCGATCGACATCGGCAGGTAGATGACAGAACGATCACCCTGTTTATAACCAAGTGATTTCAGACCATTCGCGAATTGACAGACCTGATCGTAAAGTTGCTGGTAAGTGATTTTTTTGACTTCGCCGCCATCTGCCTCAAAAATGATGGCAACTTTATTTGCGTTGCCGTTTTTGAGATTGACGTCCAGGCAGTTCTCAGAGACGTTGAGTTCACCATCTCCAAACCAGCGATAAAAAGGTGCGCGCGATTCATCGAGCACCTGGGTAAACGGTTTGGTCCAGGATAAATTTTCACGTGCCAGGCGCCCCCAAAAGCCCTCGGGATCACGATCAGACTCCTCTAGTAAAGCCTGGTATGCGGCGGGGCCGGAGACATTCGCCTGTTGGACAAAATCCTGCGGCGGCGGAAAAACACGCGTCTCGACCATAACGGATTCAATTGAATTGGACATGAATTAGTATCTCCTCATTACCCTGAATATTTTTAGAATGATTGCAAAAGATCATTTTGCAGGGATTGTTCCGGACGTTAAACGCGTGCTCTTACTGCTTGCTTACATCAGCGCGTCAATGCCAGCTTGAGCAATCTGTGCATCTTCAGAGGATTTCACACCCGATACACCCACTGCACCAATCACCTGTCCATCGATCACAATCGGTAATCCGCCCTCGAGCATGCCTTGAACGGTCGGCGCCGTCAGGAACGCGGTACGGCCATTATTGATAATGTCTTCGTAGATTTTTGTTTCGCGGCGGCTCAGTGCAGAGGTGTGTGCTTTGGCTGGGGCGATATGCGCGGACATTGGCGCTGCGCCATCCAGACGTTGCAGACCCAGGAGGTGTCCGCCGTCATCCACAATCGCAATCGTCACCGCCCAGTTATTCTGATTGGCACACGCCTTGGCTGCAGCAAGCATTTTGGAGACATCGGCATCGGTAAGAGTTGCTTTCGTTTTCATAGGGATTCCTTTATTTGTTCAAGTGCGGTTGGGTCTTCGATTGTGGTGAGGTCACCGGGATCGCGTCCTTCGCACACCGCGACGATCGCCCGGCGAAGTACTTTACCAGACCGCGTCTTTGGCAGGGTGGTGACGAAGCGTACCCGTGCCGGCCGGGCGACCGCGCCGAGCTGCTCATCCACGCACTTCATGATGTCGCGTTCAAGTTTCTGCGTCGCGCCATCCATCTCGAGTAGACGGGGATCTTTGAGCACGACAAAAGCAACAGCCACCTGACCTTTGAGCTGATCAGCAATCCCGACCACGGCGGATTCGGCTACTGAAGAGTGGGAATTGATTGATTCCTCGATTTCGCGTGTTCCCAAGCGATGGCCTGCCACGTTAATGACATCATCAGTGCGACCCAGGATAAAGAAATAATCGTCTTCATCGTACAGACCCCAGTCAAAGGTGGAGTACACCTGGCGGCCAGGAATGGTAGAAAAATAGGTCTCAACAAAACGGCTATCGTCGCCCCAGATCGTAGTCATCGCACCCGGTGGGAGTGGTGGGACAATCGCCAGCACCCCTTTCTGGTTGGGCCCAAGGTCCTTTCCGGTTTGCTCGTCAATCACCCGTACGTCAAAACCATACACAGGGAATGAAGGGCTGCCAAACTTGGTGGCAACATCCGCAATACCAGGCTGTCCAGCCAAAATTGGCCAACCTGTCTCCGTCTGCCAGTAATTATCAATAATTGGTTTACCCAATCCCTCAGAAATCCACTTAGCGGTCGGCTCATCCAGGGGCTCACCCGCCATGTAGAGCGCTCGCAATGAGGACAAGTCGTATTTTTTAAGTAATTCTGGGTCCTGCTTTTTGAGTACGCGGATCGCCGTCGGGGCAGAAAACATCGTCTTGACTTTGAAGCGTTCAACCAGACTCCACAGAATGCCACCGTCCGGTCTAATCGGCGTGCCCTCATAGAGAATCGTTGTTTGTCCGCCGATCAGTGGGCCATAGACAATATAGGAGTGTCCGACGACCCAGCCAATGTCACTGGTACACAGGAACACATCACCCGGCTTACCGTTAAAGATATGCTGCATGGAGGAGGCAAGCGCCACCGCATAACCACCTGTATCGCGCTGGACACCTTTGGGTTTGCCAGTTGTACCTGAGGTATAGAGCACATAGCTCGGGGCAGACGATTCCAACCAGGTCACAGGCACCTGCGCATCATCAAATTGCGTGCGCAAGGTTTGGTAATCCAGATCACGGCCAGCCACAGGCTCAAACGGGAACAAACCGCGGTCAACCACGATGACTTTATGGGGTGGACGCGTCGACAGAGATACTGCCTTGTCTAGCAAGGGTTTGTAAGGCGTGACCTTACCACCCCTGGAGCCCGCGTCGGCACAGACAATGACTTTGGGCGCGGCATCATCAATACGCTGTGCCAGATTCACCGAGGCAAAACCACCAAACACAACAGAATGAATGGCGCCAATCCGTGCACAGGCGAGCATTGCAAAGACAGCGGCTGGAATCATCGGCATATAGATCAATACACGATCGCCCTGTCCCACGCCCTGATCCTGCAGCATGGCAGCTACGGCGTTGACTTCGTGATGAAGCTGCCTGTAAGTGTAGGTTTGTTCCTGCTCAACCTCTGTGGATACCCAGACCAGAGCGGGCTGGTCTGCTCGACTGTCGAGCCAGCGGTCGACCGCATTGAAGCATAAATTTGTCTGTCCACCCACAAACCATCTAGCAAAGGGAAGCTTAGATATATCGACAACTTGCGTGAAAGGTGTTTCCCAGTGCACCGCGGCCGCCTCCTTGGTCCAGAACTGATCGCGGTCATGGATTGAGCGGTGATGAAAGGCTTGCACAGCATTCATGGCAGTCTCCGAATTTGTTTTTAGATCATTTGCAATTTTTCGACTATGATTGTGGCAGGTTAAGCTTGCACGAGGCTTGCCATTCCCAGTAAATGAATTTCAGCACGAAACGGGTTAGTGTTTGCCCGCTTCAATCAGGACTGCATGACCATATTTTCTTCTCCTCTCTCGCGTGCGCTATTCCAGATCCAGGCCTTCAGGAGGCTAGGAGTCATAGCCGCCTGCCTTTCAGGCCTTTTTCTGGTGGGTTGTGCGGGAATAGATGGACAGAAAACAGCGGGTTCAGGTATCTCTGGATACTCTGCTTCATACGATTGGCGTACTTCGAATGACCCAATTGGCGAGTTTCTCGCCCGAACTAAGAACGGCGGAAGCTGGGTCCCCCCCGCTGACATCAATCACCCCCTTGCTGCTCACATGATGACGCAACTGGGTATTCGCTATCGCTATGGTGGGAAAACACCCGATACGGGTTTTGACTGCAGCGGCCTCGTAGGCTATTCGGCGAGTCAGTCACTTGGGCTGAAACTACCACCACGCTCGGATGAAATGGCCAAATATGGCAATGACGTCAACCGCAAGGATTTGCAGGTCGGAGACCTGGTGTTTTTTAATACGCTGGGACGTCGATACTCGCATGTCGGCGTATACATTGGCGAAGATCATTTTGTTCACTCCCCTGCCGCAGGCGGCAAGGTACGTGTCGAGAACATGAATCAACGCTACTGGGACAAGCGTTTTACCGGCGCACGAAGACTAGACGTCCCCCAAGCCTCTGCGGCACGTTAGTCCACACAAACCGCACTGCTCAAGCGCCTGCTGCATCGCACATACCGACCTCCTGCAGGCGACAACGCGAATTCCGCCTTTTTGTGCGGCATTTCTGAACGTTTTCATCACGTTATGACCTAAAAAATCTGTCAATAAAATGACAAGCTCAGTACCTGAGGGCAATTGCAAGGTTTTTTTCTGATGAGAGGGATCGCGACCGCTGATGTGGTGCGTAATCGAAATATTGTGATCGCGCAGGAGATTAGGAATATTGCCGAGACGATCTGCACCGACAATGACTGCACTGAGCTCTGGCTGATTGAAATTAGAAATATTGACTGCGTTCATCGGATCTGCTCCATTAAAGTCTCAGACCAAATGATAATGATTCCTATTTAAAATGCAAGCGGAATAATACTTATTCGCGTTTACCTTCGACAAGTTCACGTACGCGATCCTCATTGAGCTCGGGTGCCAGCATCGAAATGAAGGTGTAGACATAGTCACGCAAGAACACCCCGGACTTGATGCCGACGCGCGTCGTCTGACTCCCGAACAAATGACCGGCTGGCAGGCTTACCAGATTGGCATCGCGCACTGCCTCAAAGGCAACGCCCGCAATGATGCCGATACCCAGACCGACATCCACATACGTTTTAATCACATCGGCATCGATCGCCTCCAGAACGATGTCTGGATGCAAATCCTGTGCTCCAAAAGCTTGATCGACCGACCGACGTCCTGAAAAAGCCTTGTCATAGGTGACCAGAGGATAGGCAGCAATATCAGCCAAAGTCAGAACAAAACCGGACATCATGGAACGTTCGGCCAAGGGATGGTCGGGGCGCACGACAACCGTATGCTCCCAGGTATAGCAAGGCAGGGTTTCCAGTCCCGGCGTCAAGGCAAGTGATTCGGTTGCAATGGCCAAGTCGGCCTGCTCATGCAGAACCATCTCGGCCAGTTGCGAGGGACTGCCCTCCGCAAGAGACAAACGCACCTTAGGGAATTGCAGCCTAAATGCAGGGATGACTTTAGGTAAGACGTAACGTGCCTGAGTATGCGTACAGGCAATCACAAGACTGCCCTCGTCACGTCGTGCAAACTCATCGCTGACTTTCTTTAGATTTTCGATTTCGCGCATGATCCGGTCCACCACCTGTGCCACGGCATGGCCAGGCTTAGTGAGACCTTTGATTCGTTTGCCATGCCGCTCAAAGATTTGCACACCCAGTTCGTCTTCAAATTCCAGGATAGCCTTGGAGACACCAGGCTGTGAAGTAAACAGGTTACGTGCGGCCTCAGTCAGGTTGAAGTCACGACGAATAGTTTCTCGTACAAAACGGAATTGCTGCAAATTCATGAGGACCTCGAAATGGAACTCACATTATAAGTAATATAGAAAATATCCTAAATAACTTATTTGCATAAGCTTCTTTCCTGAATGCCTTTAAAACGCAAATGATCCCGTCACAAGAGGATAAAAAATGCGTGATAATCAGGAACATACCCTTTGACGCTTACAGGCATCCTCATGGAATTTTGCACACACACCTCCGTCTCCATTCACCAGGTCAAAACAGCCGCTCTTTCAGTTGGCATTTTTACCGATGGTGTCCTCAGTCCCGCAGCTGATGTGATTGATCGAGCCAGTGGCGGTGCCATTCGCGCCGTCCTCAAAGCCGAATTCCTGGGTAAAGCGAACACGACCCTCGTGCTTCGCAGCCTGACCGGCGTGGCTGCCGCACGAGTGGTTCTGGTCGGACTGGGCAAACAGGCTGAATACAGCGCCCGCGTGCACGCAAAGGCTGAGCAATTATTCGCAAGCGTCTGTGTCCAGGCGCGCCTGGCTGAGGCCACGTCCACGCTGGTGTCGATCGCATGCCCGGACACGACGGTGACTGACCGTGCCCGCTCTGCCGCGTCGTCTGTGAGCGATGCCGTCTATTACTACGATGCCACTTTTGGCAAACCTGATCCTGATGCACGTCCTAAGCTTAAAAAATTCACCATTCTGATCGACCGGGCAGATCTGGCCGCAGCCGGGCTCGGCCTCAAACAAGGCGAAGCGTTGGGCGAAGGCATGTCGCTCGCGCGCACCCTGGGCAATATGCCGGGCAACCTCTGCACACCGGCCTATCTCGGCGAGACGGCTAAAAAACTCGGGCGTCAGTTCAAGACCATCAAAGTGAGCGTGCTGGAGCGCAAACAGATCGAAGCGCTTGGCATGGGTTCGTTCCTGTCTGTTGCAAAGGGCTCAGACGAATCGCCGCGGTTCATCGTGATGCACTACAAAGGCAAGACAGCACCTTCAAAAACAGCAACGAAGACGACAGCGAAAGCGGCAACAGGTCCGATCGTGCTGGTCGGCAAAGGCATCACCTTTGACTCGGGTGGCGTCTCGATCAAACCTGCCGCCACGATGGACGAAATGAAGTTTGATATGTGTGGTGCCGCGAGCGTGCTGGGGACTTTGCATGCGATTGCCCAACTCGAAATCCCGGGCGAGGTTGTCGGTCTCATTCCCACGTGCGAAAACCTGATCAATGGCAGTGCGAACAAGCCCGGCGATGTAGTCACCAGCATGTCAGGCCAGACCATCGAGATTCTCAATACGGATGCTGAGGGACGCCTGATTCTGTGTGATGCCTTGACCTATGCCGAACGCTTCAAGCCTTCGATGGTGGTGGACATTGCCACGCTGACCGGAGCCTGCGTTGTGGCGCTGGGTGGTGTCAATTCAGGCCTGTTCTCCAAAGATGATGCGCTGGCCGAGGCTTTGCTCAAGGCTGGCAAACAAGCAGGCGACCCAGCCTGGCGCATGCCTCTGGACGATGCGTACCAGGAACAGCTCAAATCAAACTTTGCAGATATGGCTAATATCGGTGGCCCACCGGCCGGAGCGGTCACCGCAGCATGCTTTCTCTCGCGCTATGCCAAAGCCTATCGCTGGGCGCATCTGGACATCGCGGGTACAGCCTGGAAAGGTGGTGCGGCCAAGGGCTCGACCGGCCGTCCTGTCCCCCTGCTGTTTCAGTTCTTGCTGAATCAAGCGTAACGACTGCCCTTTATGGCGCGTGTCGACTTTGCTTTTGGTGCATCAGACAAACTGTCACAAGCGTGTCAAACCACGCTCAGACAGTATCTGGCCGGCAAAACACTCCTGGTCTTCTGTAGCGATGCAGAACGATTAAAGGATTTTGACCAGAAACTCTGGGCCGTAGATGATGCGGCCTTTGTGCCGCATGTCATGGCCGGAGATCCCCTGGCTGCAGTCACCCCGGTTATCCTGGCCTCAGATAATCTCGCTCAGATTATGGCAAGCGCACCCCTTGGGACCTGGCTACTCAACCTCGATGATCACTGTCCTCCAGATGCGGGGATCATGACGCGCATACTTGAAATCGTTTCTGACGAAGATACAGACAAAGCTGCAGCACGCGCACGCTGGCGAATTTATCTGGCGGCTGGACATGACTTGCGTTCACACAGGCTAGAATAAGCAACAAAACACCGACTAGAACCAGAGACAAAAGATCCCAACAGAAGTCACAAAAGATCCCAACAGAACTCTATCAACGGGCTCTTTTGACATTCCCTTCTCTATGAATCGAGATGTCTTAAGGAAATGCTGATGAATAAAACTGAAGATCAGGATTTTTTTTCTGCCGTGAGTCAGGCACTCGATGGTCTGGAGGTCGGTCTTTGCCTGTTTGACAAAGATGATTTCTGTATTCACTGGAATAAAAGTTTTCTAAAACTATTCCCAGAACACGCCGGACAGGTTTACATCGGCGAACCATACCGAGAAAATTTAAAGCGCTTTTATCTAGCACGGCTCAGTCCAAGTGAACTACACGATATCGAACTGCATATCGACGCAGGTATTCAAAGGCATCAAAAGCAGCTTCGTCCTTTTACATTTATGCATCGTGGAAAACGTATTATTGCGTCCTCGCTTCCGATGCAAAACGGTGCGAGAGTCCGGCTCTGGCATACCCAGCCAATTGCTGAGGACGCAGAGTCGATTGATATCGTCGATTTGCCTGATCGTCAGGATCCTGTTGTCGCTCAAGCACACAGCCTTTTTGACCGCTTGCCAGATGGGTTGATGCTGTGCGATGCGAACGGGCGGATCAAGTGGGTGAATGCCCCATTGCTTGGGATTTATGGATTAACAGGCCAAGACCGAGCACTGGGCTGCACGATCGAAGACATTTTCAGGGCGGCCTGGATTGAGAAAAAAAACGTTGATATTCAAACGCTGTCAAAAAATCTGATTGAATTGCATGAACATCTCAGATTCCCTGGCGTGCCTTTTGATTTATCCTTGCCCAACGATCGCTTTATTCGTATCACAGGCCGCGCAACGGATCGTGAAGAAATTTTTTATGCTCACGTGGATATTTCCGAATTGAAACGTCAGGAAAAGCTCTTGGCACTCACGCAACAAGAGCTTTTGAATCAAGTTGTGATCCGCGCAGAGGAAACTGAGCAACAAATGCTCAACTGTCTGAATACGATTGCCTTGACCCGTGACAACGAAACCGGCAACCATATTATCCGCACGCAGCATTATGTAAAGATCATCGCGCTGCGCTTGCTGGCGATGGGTCTGCATACCGAAGAACTGGACGAAAAGTCCATTGAACTCATGTTCAAAGCAGCGCCCCTGCATGACGTTGGCAAAGTCGGGATTCCGGACGCGATACTCAAAAAACCAGGTCAACTGACACAGGAAGAGTGGAGCATCATGAAAACACATCCCGAAATCGGTGAATCCGCGCTCGCTGCGGCAATCAAAATTACAGATACAAATAAAAATATTTTTTCGGTCGCGATTGAAATTGCAGGTGGTCATCATGAGCAATGGGATGGCTCAGGTTATCCAAGAGGCTTGAGGGGCCAGGATATCCCGCTCGCCGCACGCATCATGGCCATTGCGGATGTATACGATGCCCTAGTCTCAAAGCGCGTCTACAAGAAGGACTGGAGTCACGAGGAGGCTGAGGCGTTGATCCGCAGTAAGAAATCCACCCACTTTGACCCGGATGTCGTGGACGCTTTCATCCACGAAATAGAGCAATTCAAGGTAATTGCAGAACGCTACAGAGACTAATTCAAGATACTCATTCAGTATTTCGGAACACACTCACCTCCTGACAACCTCCCTGCTGCCAATTTTTAAAACTTTATTTACTGAGAGCCTAGCCATTCAGGGAACTGTCAGGTATGCTTTCGGTCAGATACCAAGAGTGTTTGAACATTCAGTCCAATTTACAGACAGGAGTCCCTTATGAGCGATTTTCGCCCCACCCTTTCACGCAGCCCCTATGGTGCCACGCAAGAGGTTGTGCGCAATCAGGTTTTGCGCAATACCTATTGGCTTCTCGCACTCTCAATGATCCCTACTGTGATTGGTGCTGCGCTCGGCATGACAAGCGGCTTGAATCAATTCATGGCGACAAGCCCTGGCACGACTGCGATCATCTTTCTGATCGGTGCCTTTGGCTTAATGTTCGCAATCGAAAAAAATAAAGATAGCTCCTTAGGTGTTGGCCTGCTGCTGCTGTTTACTTTTTTCATGGGTCTGATGCTCTCACGCATGCTGGGCTTTGTGCTTGGAATGAGTAACGGCACTCAGCTTGTCATGTTTGCCTTTGGTGGCACGGCGATTGTGTTCTGCACGATGGCTACACTTGCCTCCAGCGTTAAACGCGATCTGTCTGGCATGGCTAAATTCATGTTCGTTGGGGTAATCATCCTGATTGTGGCAAGCCTGGCAAATATTTTCCTGCATCTGCCTGCACTCATGCTGACGATTTCAGTCGTTGCGATCGTGATTTTTTCGGCCTTCATGCTGATCGACCTGCAGCGCGTGGTCAACGGCGGCGAAACGAATTACGTCGTTGCGACCCTTGCCATCTACCTGGATGTCTACAACGTATTTTCTAATCTGCTGGCGATCCTTGGAATTTTTGGTGGTAGCAGCAGGGACTAACCTGCACCATCTCTAATTCTCACGTCATATCAAGCTCACCTTCCTCACGGAGGTGGGCTTTTTGTTAGCTTGCAAACCAAAGAGGAAAGCGCTTGAGCGACTCTGTACTGGCACACACGCATCAGGGCGTCCTAACGCTCACCATCAATCGCCCTGAACGGCGTAACGCACTGGATATTGCGACGTACTTAGCACTGGCCGCACAGGTCCAGCGCGCCCAGGACAATGCTGACGTTCGAGCCATCGTTCTGACCGGAGCAGGTAATCACTTCACAGCAGGCAATGACTTAAAAGACTTCCAGACGCCACGCGCGCCTGGTGATAGCGCTGGCATGACTTTTTTAAGAAGTCTAGTGGACTGTGATCTCCCTGTGATTGCTGCCGTCGAAGGCAGCGCCATCGGTATTGGCGTGACCTTGCTTCAGCATTGCGATTTTGTCTATGCAGCAGAGAATGCAAACTTCCGGATTCCTTTTGTCCCCCTAGGCTTGTGCCCCGAAGGCGCCTCAAGCCTCCTGTTTGCCAAAATCGTTGGTCCTCGCCGCGCAGCAGACTGGTTGTTACGTGGACAAGCCTTTAGTGCACAGGCTGCGCGCGATGCGGGATTTATCAGCGGGGTGTTGCCGGCCGGCGAGGCCTTAGCCCATGCACACGCAGTCGCAGCAGAACTTGCTGCACTGCCGCCCGAAGCCCTGCAGTTATCCAAACGCATGCTCAAGCATGTCGAGCGTCCTTTCATTCACGATGCACTCGACTACGAGCTCGGACTGTTTACCCAAAGACTAAAATCCGACGAGGCACAAGCAGCTTTTGCCGGATTTTTCAAAAAACCGTAAGTGAACCGTTAACCATTCCGATGCCATCCGGGACCACCCGCGAAGGCATCGATAGGTGATGTGCATTGACAGGCCTGTGCCTCAGGCATGCGTCGCGTCAGTCATCCCAAGATAAATTTCGCGGACTTGCGAGTCATTAGAAAGCGCATCGGCGGTGCCTTCCAATACTGTGCGTCCAGTTTGCAAGACGTAGGCGTAGTCGGCGACTTCGAGTGCTAACTGAACCGATTGCTCTGCAATCAGCAGTGTCAGACCCGCGGCATGCAAGGCACTCAGGGTTTCGTACATCGTCTCTACAATCGCGGGCGCAAGTCCAAGGCTCGGTTCGTCTAGCAACAGAATTTCGGGAGCACTCATCAACGCACGCCCGACAGCCAGCATCTGGCGCTCGCCTCCGGACAACGTACCTGCACGCTGGCGCCGGCGCTCCTTGAGTCGTGGAAAATAGGTAAATACACTTTCAAGAAGTTCTGGAGTCCGTTTTTTATCTGCGAGCGAGGTCGTACCCAGCATCAGATTTTGTTCAACTGTTTGTTGTGTAAATAAATGCCAGCCTTCAGGAGCAAGTGCAATCCCCTTGCGAACAATCTCATAGGCGGGTTGCGAGGCAATGTTTTCTCCATGCCAGTGAATTGAACCCTGGCTCGAAGCCACCAGACCCGCGATGGCATTCAAAGTCGTGGTCTTGCCGGCACCATTGGATCCGAGTAACGCAACAATCGAACCCTTTTTGACTTCGATCGAGACATCTGCGATACCCACCAGATCGCCATAGTGCACTTCGAGATGTTCGACTAGGAGGTGATTTGAGGCAGTACTCATGCTGCGCGACCTTTTTGACGGGATAAGGAGCGCCCAAGGTAGGCTTGCACCACGGCCGGATCATTGACAACATCTGCGGGTTTACCGCTCGCAATTACCTGACCCTGATTAAAAACCAGTACGCGATCAGTCAATGAGAGGATTACTTCCATAATGTGCTCCACAATCACGAGTGTGACGCCTGACTGATGAATCTTGCGCACAAGCTCAATCGCCCTTTGCACTTCAACCGGGGTGAGGCCCGCGAGCGCTTCATCAAGCAGCATGAGCTTGGGTTCTGTCGCGAGCACGCGGGCGATTTCGAGACGTTTTCGTCCTGGTGTGCCAAGCGTTTTGGCTTTTTGCTGTGCAAGCTCTGATAGTCCGGTCAATTCAAGCACACGATGCGCTGCATCCAGAGCGTCCTTGACCCGTGAGTGACGTAAAAAAGCACCTACCATGACATTTTCAAGAATGGACAGTTCTTCGAATGTTGCCGGCAACTGAAACGTTCGTCCGATTCCGAGTCTGGCGTGTTCTTCGGGCGAGGCTGCGGTGACATCATGGCCATCAAACCAGACGCTTCCTTGCGTCGGACGCAAGTCACCCACCAGGCAATTAAAGAAAGTGGATTTGCCAGCGCCGTTCGGACCAATCAGCCCGATGATTTCGCCCTGCTCGATCGACATCGAAGCACCCGAGACAGCTCGAAAACCACCGAACTGCATTGTGACATTTTCTGCTTTAAGCAACATGAGAATCTGCCGAAGTTGTCGCAGTGGCTTTGGCAGCCCTGGACTGTGCAAGGGTACGGCGTGCAGCGCGGCGCTCCCGGAATCGATCCCACATTTCGAGCAGGCCACCAGGTTCGTAGCGTGCAATCAACATGATGATCGCGCCGTAAATGATGTAGGTCAGACCGGTTCCGCCACCACCGAAAAAAGAGTTCGCCTCTGACTGAAGCGGGATCAGAATGACCGCGCCAAGCAGAGGTCCGAGCAGACGTCCTGCTCCCCCAAACGCTGCGATGATCACCATATTGACCGATACCAGAATACCAAAGCCACTGGCAGGATCAACAAAGCCGAACTTAACGACATAGAGCGAACCCGCAAGCGAGGTAAACGTCGCACTCAGCATAAAGATATACAGCTTGCACCGACTCACTGGCACACCCAGACTGCGCGCTGCGCGCTCGCCTGAACGGATTGCACGCAAATAATAGCCAAAGCGGCTGCGTTCGATGCAATAGGTCATAAAGAGCAACAACACTAGTACAGAGAGGAACATGTAGTAATAGGGAATCGAGCTGCGAAAAATCAGATCGGACCAGTCACGGGGGACTGCGGGGCCGGTCAGGCCAATCGAGGCACCCAGAAAATCCCAATTACCCACCACGATGCGAATCAGTTCAGCCACCGCAATGGTCGCCATACTGAAATAATGACCGCTGAGTCTGAATGTTGGAATACCAATGATCACCGCAATCACAATACTGATGACAATGCCGGCTGGAAATCCAAAAAGCGGGCTGACTTCCCAGAGCTTGTAGAACAGCAGCGGCATGTAGGCACCGGCACCAAAAAAAATCGCATTCCCCACGGATACCTGACCTGCATAACCGCCGATCAGATTCCAGGCCGAGGCCGAAATTGCGGCAAGCAGCACAAGAGAACCCAGCTGTTCGTAATACGGATTATCAAAGCTCAGCGGAAAGAGCATCAACACCAAGGCAAGCGCAATCCATCCAGCACGTTTCATCACGCTTTCCCCATTAGCCCGTGAGGACGAACCCACAAGACGATCACAAATAATGCGTAAACAAAGACGTCCTGATACACAGGCCCGAAATAAAAAGCCGAAAGCGACTCGATCAGACCAATGATCAGCCCCGCAATCATGGCACCCGGCACACTACCAAACCCGCCGAACGTCACCACGACAAAGGCAATCAGCCCCAACGACTCACCCATCGTCGCAGAGATCGGAAAAAAGGTGGCGATCAGTGCGCCCGCAATACCGGCACTCGCACCCGACAGCCCCCAGGCAATCGCCTGCATGCGGTCAGGCTTGATACCCATCAACATGGCTGCATTACGATTTTCAGCCACGGCGAGGATCTGGCTCCCCAGCATGGTGCGCGTCAGTAACAGGTGCATGCCGATGGTGATTGCCAGCGCGGCGAGCCCTGCCACAACCTTGGGCGCGCTCAATAAAATTCCGCCAATGTTCAGACTAGGCCCGAGAATATTCTCTGGCAAACTGACAAATGTCGAACCAAAGGCCCAGAAAGCTGAATAGCGTAAAACCAGCAACAGACCAAAGGTCGATAGGATTTGCGCAAGCATGGGGCCACGCATGACATGCCTGATCAGGGACAAATAGACCAGGATACCCAGGATGAACAGCATCACCGCGGCCGCCAGACTAAAGCTTGCCACACCGAAATGCAGCAGGCTGAAGGTCCAGAAACTCACATACATGCCGAGCATGACAAACTCGCCATGGGCGAAATTGATCACATTCATCATGCCCCAGACCAGTGTCAGTCCCGACGAAAACAGCGCGTACACGGACCCGATCAACAGGCCCGCGACGATGACTTGAAGAAGAACCATTGCGAAAGGAGTCCCGTTAAAGATAGAGGAAAGTCGAGCGCCTGAAAATCAGAACGCTTAATTCCAACCTTTAAACGGGTAGGTCAGCTTGGTTTGTGCAGCGCTCTCAGGCCATACTGGGATGTACTTATCGCCTACGAGTTGAATCATGTAGGCAGAGGCGAGGATATTCTGACCGGTCTGATCAAACTTCACGCCCTTGTAGCCCATCATGAGCTGATCTGCTTTCAAGTCAGTCTTTTGCAGAGCAGCCTGCACGGCATCGGGTTTAGTTGAACCTGCGCGGTTAATCGCATCGGCCAATACCCAGAAGGCTTGCATATCGCGACCCGACGTGTCGTCCATATCTTGCCCAGTCTTGGCTTTATACATTTCGTTAATGCGCCAGGAGACGGAGTCTTTGGGGCCAACTGTCCAGGCGCTGCGGTTAAAGGCACCTTGGGCAAGCTCGTGCACAGCTTTAATAAAAGCAGGATCTGAAAAACCCGAATTATCACCAATCACAATTTTAGGTTTGTAGTCCAGACTTTTGAACGTTTTCATGTAAAGGATGGCATCAGACGTATATGAAATAAAAATCACGGCATCCGGATTTTTATCTTTCAGCTGCAGCACCTGAGCAGACACATCTGCACCATTGGCGTTGTAGGCAATATCAGCCACGACATCAAAACCATTCTTTTTGACGATTTCGCGAACGGTACTCGAAACAGAAACACCATAATCGGTATTTTCAAACACCACACCAATTGACTTGATGTCCTGCCCTTTTGTCTTGAGATCTTTCAGGAATTCCATATACAAATTGGCAAAGTCGCTCGCGATGGGGGTCGTGCGAAAAGTCCATTTGAAGCCACGCGTCGTGATGTTGGCAGCAACTGAATCGCCCACCAGGAATGGCACACCGTAGCGTTCGGCAATTGCCGTTGAGGTCACCGCGACTGCGGACTGGTAACTCCCAACAATACCAGCCACTTTTTCCTGTGTAATCAAACGCAGGGTCTGGCTCTGTCCTTCACTCGGATTGCCCTGATGGTCGGCGGCAATGACTTTAATCTTGGCTCCACCCAGTCCAGGCAATCCCTTACCTGCACCGAGAGGCAGCGCCTCAAAACCAGGATGCGGCGAATTGATGATCTCGGCCGCAATTTCTATTGCCGCCATCGCAGACTTACCTGCATTGCCCGAGTTCCCGGAAAGCGGAAAAGTCGCACCGATCTTGACATCATCCACAGCAAGCGCTGCACCAGCAAAGCTCAGTGCAGCCACGCACGCCAGCGAACTAAATATTTTTTTAGTCATGTTTGTCTCCGTTGCGGAAATTTTGTTATAAATTTATGTGCCGAGTATAGCGGCGGTCTGCCTTGGCGCACAGTCATTCAAGCTCCGTACTTTCCCTCGTACCGGGTGTTATACGTTCCTTATCAGTTGCCTTGGAACTACCCGTGTCAGTGGTCTTGTAACCACCCTTGAAAGTTAGCTTGCCTCTGTCCTTGTCATGCACCTGTCCTTGTATGTTGCCTTGCAAGCAACCCGCTTGGTGAGAGCCCGCAGAAGTGCGATAATCCAAAATCACCCTAACTGAGGCTTTCCAAACATGTCACAACTTCTCGATTTGCTGAAAATCGCCCAAGAAGAGCAACACGGCGATCTCTTCAAACTGCTTGATAGCACTTATAAGCGTTCTGCAGTCAAACCTACGGATTGCCCTGACGCAATCATCTGGGAAGGCGGCAATGCTGCCGGTGGCGTCAAACCCGTCGCGCACGCTTTTACTGACATGTTTGCACTGAACGGCACCCTGATGGCGCTGGATGTATTAGGTCTGCCTTTCCTGGGCGTTCCGATGATGGCGCAGTTTCGCCACGACTCCAAGCTGAAATCGCTGGAATGGTTCGGCAAACTCGACTACACCGCCCTCAAATGGTCAACCGCGGGTGACTTCATGGTCAACGAAGGCGGCAAAAAAGTCGTCGTCAATGGCAAGTCAGCCAACGCACCCCTGCGTACTGCTGCAGGCGTGTACTGTAACGTTCGCCCCTACGGCGGCATCACTAGCATCCGGTTTATGCCAGGCCTGCCTTATTCGCAGGACAAGAAAAAATTCTCCGTGGATCCTGCAACTGGCAACATCCACTCAGAGATGAACACCCCCGGTGTGCGCATGGCTTATGCTGCGCGTCTGTTCCTCCAAATGGTGAACGAAACCGGTCAAATTGGTCGCGTCGCCACCAAGCCGACCCAGGCACAAGAAGACGCCATCAACGCCGGTATCATGCGCTGGTTGTTACAGGGCACAAAATTCACCCTCAAGCGTAAATACACCGTTGACGCATACGAAGAGCAGCGTGCAAACGTTGACGCCATCGTTGCCTTGCTGCCAAAAGATTTCAAAGCCGGCATGGAAAACTGGAGCGGTGATATTTATGAGCACATCTCCGACACCAACTTTGGCCTGCTGCTGCATGACATGATCCGTCATCGCAAGTGCATCGTGTACGCAACCGATCTGGATGGCGATCGCCTGACAGACTTGATGGCAGATGCACCAGATGTACTGCGCGACTGGGGCCAGATCGTGATTGATCAGGTCGGTGCAAAAGTTGACATGAAGAAACTCTGGGTAGAAATGGGTTTCACCATGACCAACGGCAAAGACATGACCAGCGTGATGTATCGCTTGCACGGCGCTCCAATCTATGAGCAGACACTTGGCTCAGCTGATGCCATGTTGTTGCGTCTGCTCGACGGTGACGAGACCGTTGGCGGTGAAAAACAGCCTTACGATCCACGCATCCACTTTGTCCTGATCAACGAGGCCTATAAAGCAGCGAACCCAGGTAATAAAGAACTGGCTGACTGGCTGGATGCCCAGCTTGCGATCTTTGACAAGATTTACGCAGGCGAACAGCGCCCACGCTACCTCGATGGCTACAAAAAACTCAAAGACGCTATCCGTCCCTGGGGTACCTGAGTCCCGAGAGACTGATAGTCCTGTGCACCTGAATCCTCAGAGGTGACCGCAGGCTTGTGTCAAAACGCTGCACGATCTTCACGGATTATGCAGCGTTTTTTTATGACAGGGACCTGCGCCGGACAAGCGATACGCCCCGCAGTCACCCGTTTTCATATTGACAATGGTATCCTGTGCTTGTCGATAATGAGCATTCCGTGCAACAGATAACGCCCCTCCCCCGACCCGCCGCGACAGTCATACTGGCTCGTGATACGAATCACGGGATTGAAGTATTCCTGATGAAACGCACCACCGAAGTCACCTTTGCCAAAGGCATGCATGTCTTTCCTGGCGGGGGACTGGATGCTGCGGACGGGTCCCAGGACATGCATGACCTATGTGTCGGCATGGACGACGCGCTTGCCAGCGCAGCGCTTGGGGTCGAACAAGGTGGCCTGGCTTATTGGGTTGCAGCTATCAGGGAATGCTTTGAAGAGGCCGGTTTGCTGATCGGCTATCGGCACGAACCGGATCGATACGAACAGAACCTGTCTCCTCTGATCGCAACAGATGCCCCAGCGCTGGCAACATTACGTTCGCAACTTGCCGAAAAAACACTATCGTTTACCGAAGGTTTGAAGCGGACAAACTTACGTGCCGGAACTGACCAGCTGGTCTACTTTAGTCACTGGGTCACCCAACCAGGCAGGCCTCGCCGCTACGACACACGATTTTTTGTTGCCGCAGCGCCGGCAGAACAGATTGCGATGCACGATAACTCCGAAACCGTCGCACACCTCTGGGTACGTCCTGCACAGGCGCTCGAGCTCAGTCAGCGTGGCGAATTGAACTTAATGTTTCCGACCCTTAAAACGCTGGAGACACTGACCCGGTTTCACCGAGTCGAAGATCTGCTCACCTACGCACGGGCAAAACCGCCAGCTGCCTCGACCACCCCACATACATCTATTGCGCGCGATGGCTCGATTCGGCCACTGATCCCTGGGGACTACGCGTACGCTGAAGTAAGAAAGCTCGATCCAGACAATATTGGCTTTGCTAAATCCGACATTGACCCTGGACAGGCCGTGAAGATTGCACCAGAGATATGGCGCATCACTGCGGCCAATCCTGGCGTCATGACGGGACCCGGCACCAACACTTATTTGCTTGGCACAGCGTCAAGTGGGATTGCAGTCATCGATCCAGGTCCGGATTTGGCGTCACACATCGAGGCGATACGCCAATGTGCCGCGGGTCCTATCCAATGGATTCTCTGCACACACACGCACCGCGACCATTCTCCTGCCGCAAGACAACTTCAGACAATGACTGGTGCACAGCTGATTGGTATGCCTCCACCTCACTATGCCAATCAGGATCTGGATTTCAAGCCGGATTATGTACCGTCACACGGTGAGTTGCTCCAACTTGCAGGCATCACCTTGCGCGTCATCCATACCCCGGGACATGCCTCAAACCACTTATGCTTTTTACATCTCACCGAAAAAATCCTGTTTACCGGCGATCACTTGATGCAAGGCTCGACCGTCGTCATCAATCCTCCGGATGGTGATATGTCGACCTATCTGTCCTCACTGCGCATGCTCAGTGAGGAGTCAATCGATTATCTGGCACCAGGCCATGGTTTTCTGATGGGTAATCCGCAGGAGGCCATTGAACGCGTCCTACTGCATCGTCAGGACCGTGAGAACAAGATCCTCTTGGCGCTACGTCAGTCTGGCGGGCCCTCAGGGATCGATACGCTCGTGGCAATGGCCTATCAGGACATACCGGTGCAACGCCACGCGTTGGCAACCCGCTCTCTGCTTGCACACCTCTACAAACTCCAACAGGAAAACCGCGTCCAGCATCTCGAAGGTCAATGGCAACTCGCCGCGGCCGTTTGAGATCGAGGATATAAAAGCTGCATCACATCGTTGCAAATAGATGCAGACGCGCACTGGTTGGATTCCAATAAAAATCATAAGCATTCAACCCAAGCCACAAAATAGGTGGTAACGTCAGGCTATTACCAGCTGTCACTATCCTTTGGCCGCTCACCTTGATAGTGACAATTGCATGCTTGATTTGGCTGTTCCTGCCCCGTTGTCGCGCCCACAAGGCATTGACACCCGCCGTATTGTCTGGCCCTACGCCATCACCCTGGTGCTCTACCATATCCTCGCCCTGCTTTGTTTTGTCCCAGCTTTGTTTAGCTGGGCAAACGTTGCACTCATGCTGGCAGGGCTGTATGTCTTTGGCACTCTGGGCATCAATCTCTGCTTTCATCGGTTACTGACACACAGGGGGATGGTATGCCCAAGGTGGCTGGAATATTCCCTTGCAATTCTCGGTGTCTGTTGCATGCAGGATACGCCCGCGCACTGGGTCGCCATTCATCGTCTGCATCATGCGCACTCTGACAAACAGGAGGATCCGCACAGTCCCTTGGTGAACTTCATGTGGGGCCATATGGGCTGGATGATTGTTGAAAACCGGGACATCAGCCGACTGGAGATTTATTCACGTTATGCCAAAGACTTGTTACGCAAGCCGTTCTACAAACAACTGGAGGGCTGGCTCTTTCCAGCCGTTGTGTTCGGCTCGTGGATAGTTTTTTTTGTCGGCGGTCTGTCTTACGCCCTCGCCTCTGGCGACGGGTTACGGCAAGCATTGCTGTGTGGGGTCAGCGTGCTGGTCTGGGGCGTATTCGTGCGTACAGTTCTGGTCTGGCACATTACCTGGTCCGTGAACTCTGTCGCCCACCTTTGGGGCTATCAGAACTACGATACGGGCGAGCGCAGTCGCAACAACTGGTTTGTTGCGCTGATCGCAGCCGGTGAAGGCTGGCATAACAATCACCACGCGCAGCCGCGCTCGGCCAAACATGGTCATCGCTGGTTTGAGCTGGATCTGACGTATGCGACGATACTTTTACTCGAAAAAATGGGGCTTGCAACACAAGTCGTTCGCCCCGATCTGACACAAGCGCGTGACGTTAGCGCGTGACGTTAGAGTCTGAATGAGACCCCTGTCCTAACCCACCTGACAGAGTCGTCAGTCCTAGCCAGCTGGCCACGGCGTGGCAGGAGGAATGGCACAGGGACCATCTTGAAGCGGTACAGTGCCAAAATCTGCGGGACCGACGATTTCGAGATATTCCATATCTGGAGAGTAATCAAACAGGTAGTGAACGATACCTGGCCGTTGATGTACACAATCGCCAGCGGCAACAAGTGTGAGCTTATCCTCATACATAAAACGTGCCCAGCCTTTCATCATCATGACGATCTGGAATTCAGCGACATGGTAGTGCCAGCCAGTCCCTTCGGTAGGAGGCAGATTCGCTTTAACAAGATGGGCAATCACTTTGCCATTTGTTGCCTGAGCAATGCCCAGATCCCGATATAAAAAGAAATCACGCAAACCATTTTTTAGATATTGCGTATCCTGCGGCTTGACATGCGAAAAGGTGGTGTCACTTTTGAAAGTGGTGTCACTTTTCAAGATAGTGGTATTCATGATCTGCTCCTCAGATTTGCGAACATCAACGTTAAAACTCCACAACTAACTCCTCAATATCCTCGGGTTCAAGCTTGGCCTGAGCAATCCACTCCTGCATCTCAGGCAACGCCATTATCCTGTCAGAATAGGCCTGACAAACCGGATCGAGCATGATGCCATAGGTGTGAAAACGGGTCACGACAGGCGCAAACATCGCATCCGCAATCGTGAGCGTATCACCAAACAAATAGGGACCTTTGTAAGTTTGCAGACACTCACGCCAAATCACCACAATTCGGTCAATATCAAGTTGCGCCTTGGACCAGATTTTGAAACCCTCTATACGGGCCTTGATGTTCATTGGCAACGCAGAGCGCAGAGCTGAAAATCCCGAATGCATCTCGCCACAAATAGATCGGCAATGTGCACGATGCACTGGATTGGCAGGCAAAAGCCCCGCATTTGGTGCAATTTCATTGAGATATTCACCGATTGCCAGGGTATCCCAGACTTTGCTGCCCTGGTGATTCAGGCATGGAACAAGGATCGAGGGTGAAAGCAAGAGCAGTTCTGCTCGCGCATCCAGATCGCCTGGTTCCACAAGGACCTCGGTAAAACGGACACCCGATAACTTGACCATCAGCCACCCCCGGAGCGACCAGGAGGAATAATTCTTGCTACTCAGTGTCAATGTGGTTTTGGTCGCCATGATGGAATATCCGCAGTGGTGGATTAAACAACTCTTGTTAAAACGGATGCAAAAACCATGCCAGCTGGCATGGCTTTTGCTTTACCTGTCACATGGCATGGCAGACCACGGCCTGCTCAACAGGAGGACAGCACATGCTTTATCAAAGCTATCAAGGTTATTCAAACTGGATCAACTCTGTTCGCACATTGGGGGATGTCACACAAAATGCCTCCAGCCAGTGGCTACAAACCATCGGTTTAACTCCCCTCCCGCACGTTGACGCGCATCAGGAACAAATTTCGCTGATGGCGCTGACCCACACGCGCCCGGCTTTCAACATTACTGAAGTTATCTCATCTGAAGGGACAATCTATGCGATAGAGGAGTCCACGATTTATGAGACGCCTTTTTGTGGATTGCTCCGTTTTAAAAGATCAAGTTCGGTTGATCTGCCAAAGATTCTTCTGGTTGCGCCAATGTCGGGACATTTTGCGACGCTGTTGACAGGAACAGTCCGAACCTTATTGAAAGACCACGAAGTCTATCTGACTGATTGGAAAAACATTCGTGATGTGCCCCTCGCTGCGGGCGCCTTCAGTCTGGATAGCTATATCAGTCACATTATTGAATTCATGGAAGTTCTTGGGCCAGGCGTGCACCTGATGGGCGTCTGCCAACCAACCGTCGCATGCCTGGCAGCCACAGCAGTCATGGCCGAACAAAAAAATCCCAGCCAGCCTGTCAGCCTGACGCTGATGGCGGGGCCAGTCGATGCGCGAATCAATCCGACCAAGGTCAATGATCTTGCCAATGAAAAACCATATGAATGGTTTGAACAAAAACTGATCACCACCGTTCCCCAAGAGTTTGCAGGTGGCGGGCGACGTGTTTACCCTGGATTTTTGCAGCTCATCGCATTTATGAGTATGAATCCTGATCGGCATCAGCAGTCTTTCAAAACACTGTATGAACACCGGATCCAGGGCGAACACGAAAAAGCAGATGTGATCCGGGATTTTTACGAAGAATATTTCGCAATCATGGATTTATCTGCTGATTATTACTTGCAGACAATTAAACAGGTTTTTCAGGAATATGCGCTTGCCAAAGGCACACTGACTTACCAGGGCCAAGTGCTCAATATGAAAGCGATCAAACGTCCGTTTCTGCTGACCGTAGAGGGCGAGCGTGACGATATCTGTGGAATTGGTCAGACACTGGCAGCACAGGATCTCTGCACGGGACTGGCTGCCTATAAAAAATCCCATCACCTGCAAGCAGGCGTCGGTCACTATGGTGTGTTCAACGGCAAACGCTGGGAAGCACAAATTTATCCCGTCGTACGTAACATGATTCAGTCTGTCACCTGAACCCGGACAAACCGTCCGTCGAGCATTTCTGCGCGCGGCCGGGTCCAATAGGTCATGTTTCGCAACGCCTGATAGACATAAACGTCTTCAAGCGTAGCTTCCACCCGCGCTGTGCATACGATGCGATAAAAGCCACCGGTTTTGACGTGCATGATTTTTTCGTCTGGCTGAAAAGGGGGCTGAATCGTCATCTTGAGTGATTATTTGGATTGGGTTGAATTGTCATCTTGAGTCATGATTTGGATTGGATTGAATCGTCCTCTTGAGTCATCATTTAGACTGTTTACGCAGTCCCAGCTTTATCACCGTCCCCACCACGATCAAGGCACCGATTACCTGGATGAAGGCAATCGACTGTCCCAGAATCAACCACGCAAGAATCAGCGCCATGATGGGCTCAACGTTCATGATGGCAGAGTTGCCCACCACACCCAATCTGGGCAAAACTGTAAACATGATTGTGAATCCTGTGCCATAAAGCACGGATAACGCTGCCAGCCCCCACCAGCCTGCTGCCACGTCCGGCCAGTGAAAACTACCCATGAGCTGCGTCCCGATCAAGGCCAGCATTCCTACCATCCACATGGTGGTGGCAGTCCGAACCCGACCATCCAGATCAGCAGCTTCGTGCTGTGTAAGCACCATCGCCAGTCCAAAGGTCGCTGCGGCGGTCAGCGCGAACGCCACACCAATGCCCATCAGGGCCCACTGTCCTTGCACACCCAGGCCTGAGGTCGCGCCAAACACATCCAGAGCGAGTGCCAAACCAATCAACAGGATCGGCATGGCCCGCAAAACCTGTGGCTCAGGACGATGGCCATAAAACACACGCGCCCATAGAGCGATCCAGAGCGGATAGGTATTGAAGGCGAGCAAGGCAAGTGAAACGGGAAGTCGCATCACAGCAGAATAAATAGTCAGACTTTGCACTGCCATCAGTATTCCGATGACAGGCAGGACTTTCTTATGTCGTGGGCTGAACTGCACCCGCACACCCTGCAGCACAATCAGCAGCGTAACAACGACTGCTGTCACACAGCTGCGTACCGTGACTGCCGTGCCAACATCCAGGCCATGGTTAAAGGCGATGCGGGCGGCAACATGATTCGCCCCCATGATAAAACCAACGAGCAGCAAGGTTGCAAAGGCAGTACGGGTTAATTCACTTTTGGGTTTCACGTTTGGGGTTCACGTTTATATTCATTCAAGTTCGATCTTGGCATCCTGAATGATACGCGCCCATTTGATACGTTCTTGTCTGGCAAACTGATCAAAGTGTTCGGAGGAATCCCCGACCGTCACAGCACCCTGCGCGAGCAGACGTTCTTTAACGTCAGGATCCTGGAGAATCTTTACCGCTGCAGCATTGAGTCGTGCCACAACCTCGGGGGGTGTGCCTTTTGGTGCATAGAGCCCGAACCAGCCCTCAACTTCGTAGCCCGTGAGGCCCGCCTCGGAGATGGTTGGTACATCGGGCAGCAATGCCGAACGAGCCGTAGACGTCACGCCCAGGGCAGTCAGTTTGCCCGAGCGAATCAGCGGCAAACAGATCGGCAGATTGCAGAACATCATGTCAACGCGTCCGCCGATCACATCATTGACCACGGCAGGACTACTTTTGTACGGAATATGAATCATGTCTGCATGGGCCATGCTTTTGAACATTTCGCCAGACAGGTGCATGCTTCCACCTGCACCACTCGAACCAAAGCTCAAGCCTTTTGTTTTAAGCAGTGCCAGGAGTTCTTGTACCGATTTAGCGGGAACATCGGGCCCCACCACCAACACATTGGTGACGGTCGCAATGTTGGTGATCGCAACAAAATCACGCTGTGGATCGTATCTGGCATTTTTATGCAGAGTGACATTGATCGCCCCAATACTAGTGGGACCCACCATCAGTGTGTAGCCATTGGGCGGTGCGGCCATGAGGAAATTCGCCCCAATATTGCCATCCGCACCCGCTTTGTTTTCAGCAATAACAGGCTGTCCCAAACTCTCTGCCAATTTATTGGCAAGAATCCGGGCCAGAATATCTGTCAGCGTACCCGGAGCAAAAGGGACCACCATCGTGATGGGTTTATCCGGATACGTTGACGTTTGTGCAGGGATTGTCGCACTCGCAAATATGGCTAAGCAACCCAGCACGCATGCGGTCAAACGGATTTTATTGAGCACGATCACACACCTTAACCAGTCAGGCCAACAGACAAACCGCCACAGACGTAGATCAGCTGACCAGTGATATAACCCGCACGAGGATCAATCAGCATATAAACCGCATGCGCGACTTCTTCGGGTGTACCAAATCTGCCCAACGGAACAGACTCGCGAATCTTGATCGTCTGTGGGGCATCGGGATGATTCGAGGCGGTGAACAGTTCGGTTTCGATGGGGCCCGGTGCAATGGCGTTGACCGTGATGCCCTGTGTCGCAGTCTCAAGTGCCCAGGTACGCGTCATGCCCGCCAGACCCGCCTTGGTGCCGCCATAGCCTGTTCGGCCAGATTTACCCAGACCTGCTCGACTGCCAATATTCACGATGCGACCAAACTTGTTCGCACGCATTGCAGGCAAGACGGCCTGCGTCAGCAGGATGGGCGCCACCATATTCAGCGCGACCATCTGATCAATATCGTCGATATCAATATCCTCGAGCTTCGCGGCATGAATCATGCCGGCGTTATTGACCAGATTGAGAATATCTTTTTTAGCTGCCCAGTCACCTACGGCTTCGCGTGTGCGCTTGGCGTCACTCAGATCCACCGATTCGAAAATCTCACCCGGCAACAATTGTTTCGGCGCGGTGCGACTGAAGTTAATGACTTCGTAGCCCTCATCGATCAAGCGTTGCACCACAGCCCGGCCTATGCCTCGACTGCCCCCCGTTACCAATGCGGTTGCGCCTTTCATTCTGCTTTAATCCCCCGTTCTTTGACAAGTTTGCCCCATTTTGCACGCTCTGATTTTTCAAAGGCAGCGAGATCGGGACCAAATAAATTACCAGGTGTGGCAGCCAGTTTTTCGTAGGCTAGTGCCACTTTTTCAGACTTCAATCCAACACGTGCTGCATCGATCAGTTTATCCATGACTGGCTGTGGCGTGCCCTTGGGTGCATAGATGGCAAACCATGCCGTTACATCAAAACCCGCCACACCAGACTCGGCAAAGGTTGGCAACTGCTTGGCAAACGGACTGCGCTCAGCTGAGGTGACCGCAATGCCACGGATACGTGTGCCATCTTTAATCTGATTGACCGAGCCAGGCAAATTATCAAACAGCATGTCGATCTGTCCGCCGATCAGTGCCGGCATCGAACCCGAGATCCCCTTGAACGGCACATGCAGCAATTCAACACCCGTCATCGCTTCAAAATAAGCACCTGTCAGATGCGGCGATGAACCGATACCTGGTGTGCCGTAGGTAAGCTTTTTATCTTTGCTATTGCGAGCGGCCTCAATCACATCGCCGAGATTTTTCCAGGGTGAGGTTGCGGACACGACCAGTACATTCGGTGTGGTGGAAACCAGTGCGATCGGTATCAGATCTTTTTCGGGATCGAACAGCATCTCGGGATAGATAAACTGGTTGATCGTCTGGGTACCAATAGTCCCCAGGCCAATGGTGTAGCCATCGGGCTTGCTGCGCGCGACATAGGTCATGCCCAGGTTGCCGCCCGCCCCTGGTCGGTTTTCAACGATCACCGTTTGCTTGAGTGCTTCCTCCATCGCCATCGCGATCGAACGACCAAAAATATCCGCAGCCCCCGCAGCGGGATATGGCACCACCACCGTCAGAGGCTTGGAGGGGAAGTCCTGCGCCTGGGCAGCAACCTGAATAGAGGTCATAGCCGCCAGCGCAGCGGTCAGTGCCAGCGCACGCACCAAAAAACGTCTTGAATACATTTGTTCTCCTGACGGCTGAGGGCCGCAATTTTTATTGGTTTTATGATCTGGTTTATAAAGTACGTAAATAAGTACTATAGTGCCATTCTGATTCAAACAATAGCACACCGCAATCAGTCTGGCACCCCATTGATCTGGATGACCTCATGACACGAAAGACTCCTTTTTTTGCAGAACGCATGGCTCGCCTGGCAAGCACGCATGCCAACCACCCTGCACTGATCGACCGGCATACGGTCACAACCTTCAGCGCGCTGAATCAACAGGTCTGCCAGCTCGCCGGCAACCTGGCAAAGCTGGGTATCGGCGCCAATGATCGCGTCGCCATCTGGCTGCCTAACTGTGTGGAATGGGTGCAGACCTTTCTCGCTTGCGCGCATCTGGGCGCAACAGTGCTCGCGGTCAACACAAGATTTCGCAGCAAAGAAGTCGCAGACATCATCGGACGTGGCCGGGCAGACTGGCTCGTCATGTGGCCTGATTTCAAAGGCATCGCTTTTGCAGACATACTCGCCGATGTAGAGCCGCAGGTCCTGGCACGGCTACGTGGCATCGTCACTCTGGGCGAGTCTGACAGCCCTGCTGTTGCAGCGATTGCCGCCCGTGGGCCCGCTATCCATGCGTTCGAGACCTTACTCAACATTCCGTGCACGACGCCTGCTCCGTATGGAAATTCTGGCGTGCTGTGCTTCACAACCTCTGGCACGACTTCCCTGCCAAAGTTCGTGCTTCATGACCATGTCAGTCTGATCACGCATGGCGAGGCTATGCCTGCCGCCTATGGCTATGACCAGAACAGCCGGATTTTTGCAAGCGCACCGTTCTGTGGTGCATTTGGCTTTTGCACATTGCTGGGTGGACTGGTAACAGGCTGCACAGTGGTATGCGAACCTGTGACGGACACCCAAAGCACGCTTGAGCAGATCCGACGCCATCGCGTGACGCATACATATGCCAATAACGAATCGATTCTAAAAATACTCGAAGCCGCGGCCTCCCCTGATGATTTTGCAAGCTGCAAGCTCTTTGGCTTTGCAAACTTTTCGCCAGCGATCACCAGCCTGCTTGAACAGGCTGCGCATCATGGGTTGGCATTGACAGGTCTCTATGGTTCAAGCGAGTGTCAGGCATTGGTGGCCGCACAACCGACGGATCCCTCGCAAGGCGATGTCAGCGTGCGCTACCTGGCAGGAGGTCGCCTGATTCATCCAGAAGCACGTGTACGGGTCAGAGACCCCAACACCGGGGCGTTGCTTCCACAAGGCGAATCAGGTGAAATTGAAATCAAATCTCCCAGCCTGATGGTGGGCTATCTCGATCAGCCAGAGGCCACACAGAAGGCCATTTCTGCAGAGGGCTATTTTAGGACTGGCGATCTAGGCTATTGCGTCAGTGACCGCCAATTTGTCTTTCAGACACGCATGGGTGACTCGATGCGTCTATCCGGCTTTCTGGTCAACCCTGCGGAGATTGAACAGGCAGTTGAGTCTCTGCCTGGAGTGAAAGCCTGCCAGGTGGTGGGCGCTACGGTTGGCAGCAAAATCTTACCTGTGGCGTTTGTCATCCTTGAGTCCGGTGCACGTGCTGACCCAACGGGCTGGACGACTGCCTGCAAGCGTGTGATGGCGGCATTTAAAGTGCCTGTCAGATTTGAAATCCTGACAGCCTTTCCTTCGATCGAAAGTGCCAATGCGGTCAAGATCCAGAAACACAAGTTACGCGAGATGGCGGATCAATTGCTGGCGGTCGAGGCATGAACCGGACTGCCGGCCTCTTGTATGCACGCAGTCCCCAGCCGCTCTATCTGCAGGTCGCGACGATTTTCCGACGCAATATCCAGCGTGGGATCTGGCCGCGCAGCCAACAAGTTCCGCCACTTGAATCGCTGGTCAACACGCTTGGCGTGTCGCGTGCAACGATCCGCCAGGCATTCGGCATCCTTGAGCGTGAAGGTCTGATTCACCGGTCGCGTGGCTCAGGCACCTACGTCAATGATGACTTGCCTGAGACCTTTAAACTCACGCTCCCTAAAACGTGGGCCGAAACCGTCGCCCTGTCGAGTGCCCTGGGCACGACGACTATCATGGAAGCTAATGCGGATGTACCCTTGCCTGCATCACTGGGCATGGAGTGTCCGTACAGCACAGTTGGGAGTTTTCAGTATCTGCGCCGCATCCACACCACCTCCTCGGGACCCTTTTGCTATACGGAGGTTTACCTGGATCGCGACCTTTACCGCCAGCACCCTGCGCGCTATCGTCACTCCACCATCGCACCGGTACTCGATGAATTACATGGTAAATCGCTCACCCATGCCGGCCAGTTACTGACCATAATCGAAGCCGGCGCAGACTCAGCAGAAGCACTCCACCTGCCACTTGCAGCTCCGGTGGCCGAAATCCGCCGTTTTGCCTGCATCGATGATCGTGTGATTTATTTTGCGCGGCTGGAAATTCCAACACGTTATGTTCAGATGAAATTCGATTTGTTTGAGGATCACACTCATGTTTAATTCCGATTCAATGTTGTTGCCTTTTTTTGATCAAGCGCACCGGACCCTGCATGAGGATCTGCATCGCTGGTCGCGCGACAATCTCCCGAGCCGGTTGCATACGGGTAGCGTGGATGCACGTTGCAAAGAACTGGTCCGTATGCTGGGCGAAGCCGGCTGGTTGCGCTACTGTGTCCCAGAGCAGTACGGTGGCCTGCTGCCTGAGCTGGATTCGCGTAGCCTGTGTCTGATCCGACAAACACTTGGCTATTACGATGGACTGGCAGATTTTGCTTTTGTGCTCCAGGGACTGGGGAGTGGTCCGATTTCGCTGTTTGGTTCAGAGCACCTGAAACAAAAGTATTTGCCGCATGTCGCCTCGGGCAAGATGCTGGCCGCATTCGCCTTATCTGAACCCGACGCTGGGTCTGATGCGGCGGCGATGTCCACGCGCGCAACACGCACACGCGACGGCTATCGCATCAATGGTGTCAAAACCTGGATTTCGAACGCAGAGATCGCCGACTTTTACACAGTTTTTGCAAAGACAGAAAATGATGAAGCCGATGGCGTCACCGCCTTTGTCGTCGATGCGAACACGCCTGGGTTAACCGTCACGGAACGATTCGATCTGTGCGCGCCTCATCCCATTGGCACCCTCACTTTCACCGATTGCGAAATACCCCTCTCGCAGCGGCTAAGCGAACCGGGCAAAGGCTTCAAGGTCGCGATGCATAATCTCGATGTGTTTCGCGCCTCGGTGGGTGCAGCAGCGTTAGGCTTTGCGGAAGCCGCACTCGATATGGGCATTGAGCGCGCCAATACGCGACCGATGTTTGGTGGCAGGCTGGGGGATCTTCAGCTCACACAAGCCGCAATCGGCGACATGAGCACCGAGATTGACGCATCAACCCTGCTGGTCTATCGCGCGGCCTGGGAGCGCGATGTGCTGCACAAGCGCACGACGCGCTCAGCAGCCATGGCAAAGATGTTTGCAACAGAAGCCGCACAACGCATCATTGATCGTTGTGTGCAGTTGCACGGGGGGCTTGGCGTCAAGGTCGGCCATCCTCTGGAAATGTTGTATCGTGAAATTCGCGCATTAAGGATCTACGAAGGGGCAACCGAGATCCAGCAGGTTGTCATCGCACGCGAGACCATCAAAAACAAAACAGGAGCGGTATAAATGAACGGTTCAGAAGCAATGGTCCATACCCTGCTTGCAGGCGAAGTTGATGTGTGTTTTGCCAATCCTGGCACCTCAGAGATGCACTTCGTCTCGGCACTCGATCGCGCGCCTGGCATGCGTTGCGTGCTGGGTTTATTTGAAGGCGTGGTGACCGGTGCGGCTGACGGGTATTACCGCATGGCCGAAAAACCCGCCGCGACGCTGCTGCATCTGGGACCGGGACTTGGCAATGGACTGGCCAATCTGCATAACGCCAAACGCGCCTATTCCGGCATGGTGAATATTGTCGGGCAACACGCGCTGGATCACATCCACAACAATGCTCCACTCAATTCCGATGTCGAAGCCGTCGCGCGCCCGATGTCAAACTGGGTCAAAACCACGATGTCTTCGACCGCTGCGCCGCTCGATACGGCAGAAGCCATCTCTCAAGCCCGTAGCACGCCAGGTCGCATTGCGACCCTGGTGCTGCCGGCTAATTGTGCGTGGGAAGCCTCTGACCCTGGCCATTACTCCAGCCAGCCTGCCCAGACAGCGGCCGCACCACTGATGGAATCCGTGCTCGCGATGGCAAAACTCCTCTCCAACAGCAGCCTCGCCGCACAGACAACGTTGTTACTCGGCGGGCGCGCACTGCGCGCAAAATCCACGCTCTTGGCAGGAAAAATCGCTGCGCACACGGGATGCAAGCTCGCTTCTGAGCCTCGCAATCCGCGTTCGGAGCGCGGTCGTGGACGCGTCAACATTGATGCACTGCCCTTCCCCGTCGCGGGCGCCGTCGAGATGCTCAAAGACACTAAACATCTCATTCTGGTCGGCAGTGCCAATCCTGTCGCGTTCTTTGCTTATCCTGACAAGCCACGCATGATTAAGCAACCGGATTGTGAAGTCCATCAGCTGGCCACCGTCACCCACGACATTGAAGCGACCCTGCAAGCACTGGTCGACGCCCTGGGTGCGCAGAACACAGCGCCTGCACAGGTTTCAAATGGCGCGATCATTACCGATTTACCAACTGGAGCCGCGACCGCTGATAACCTGGGTATTGTGATTGCAGCCTGCATGCCTGAAAACGCGATCATGATTGACGAGGCCGTCACCTCAGGCCGTCAGTTTGGCAAAGTGCTCCCCAACGCCGCACCACACGACACCATTGATATTACGGGCGGCGCAATTGGTTTTGGTTTGCCTGCTGCAGTGGGTGCGGCGATTGCATGCCCGGATCGCAAAGTACTGGCTGTCATCGGTGATGGTAGTGCCATGTACACCATTCAATCTCTCTGGACCATGGCACGCGAACAGCTCGATGTTACCGTCGTGATCTGTGCCAACCGCACGTATCGCATCCTTCGTGGAGAGCTCGCCAACATGGGCGGGCCAGCACCCGGCGTGAGTGCTGCGCGCATGCTGGATCTGGATACACCGCATCTGGATTTTGTCGCGATTGCAAAAGGTCACGGCATGCCAGGTGTACAGGTCACCACACTTGAGGCACTCGCAAAAGAACTTCGAATTGCAGCCAAAGAAAAAGGACCGCGCCTGATTGAACTGGTTATGTAATTCAACTTAATAAAAAAATCAATCAGCAAACTTTGATAAGTGAACCTTCGATATGGTGAGGCGAACTTATTTAATCAAGGAGATAAAAAAATGAAATGCTATTGCGTCGTCGATTTCAAATCCGCACTCCAGTTAGTCGAACAACCGACCCCAACACCTCAAGGTAAAGAGGTATTGGTAGAAGTGCGCGCAGCAGGTGTCTGTCACAGCGACATTCACTTCTGGGAAGGTGGCTACGACCTGGGCAATGGCCGCACACTTTCACTGAAAGATCGCGGCATTAAACTCCCCATGACCATGGGTCACGAAACAGCCGGTACCGCCGTCGCATTGGGTCCAGAGGCCACAGGCATCACGCTTGGTAAAAACTACCTGGTCTATCCATGGATCGGTTGTGGCAAATGCCCGGCTTGCGTCGAAGACCATCTGGACAACCACTGCGCAGCACCTCAGTATCTGGGCGTGCATCGGGATGGTGGCTATGCAGACCATATCCTGGTCCCAGATGCCAAATATCTGCTGGATATCGGCGATCTTGATCCCGCCATGATTGCCCCCTACGCCTGCTCAGGCATCACCACCTATAGCGCGCTGAATAAAGTGGGCGCAAAAACCTTCCAAAAGCATCCCGTCGTTATCATGGGTGCGGGTGGTCTGGGTCTGATGTGCCTGGCACTGGTTCAAGCGCAGGGGGGCGCGGGCGCCATCGTTGTAGATATTGATCCTGCCAAGCGTCAGGCGGCACTTGACGCTGGTGCGCTTGCTGCGATCGATGGTGCAGCGCCTGATGCTGCACAGCAAATTATCAAGGCCAATGGTGGCAAACTTGTCCAGGCAGTCATTGACCTGGTCGGTGCGCCCTCAACTACAGGACTTGCTTTTGACATATTGATCAAAGGTGGCAAGCTCGTAATCGTCGGATTGTTTGGTGGTGCGGCTCCCTGGCCAATCGCCTTCATTCCAATGAAAGCCTTGCAAATCCTGGGCAGCTACACAGGATCATTGCAAGAGATGCGCGACCTGATGGAACTCGTTCGTGCCGGCAAGATCACACCGATTCCTGTTCATACTCACCCACTCGCAGAGGCTGATGCTGTGCTGACTTCGTTACGTCAGGGCAAGGTCACAGGGCGCGCGGTGCTCACTGCGTGAAACTAGGCTTTCGCCGCCTGGTAGCGCTGCAAGGACATCAGGACTTGCCGCGTTGCCAGAGGTTTTCCTGCCAGGTGCGCTGAGAGCCTTTCGCGCAATCTGAGCCTGAGCTCTGGCTCGGCCGACACGTCGAAAAAGTCTGGTTCCTCTTCATCCAGTCCATAACCGGACTCTTGCAAGAGTATCCATTCAAACCGTCGCAACTCACCGGCAGCAGACTGACCCGCCGCGAGCCGTTGCAACGCAATCACATAAGCATCAAACAGCGCGGGGTGGGAGTCTTCGTGCGGCAACAAACGGAATAATAATTCGTTCATGTACCAGCAGGACATCAGCGCGGGACCCGCCAATGGATGCACACCAGCACATTCAGCACGTGTCAGGGTTTTGACCTCGCCTGAGCCTGTCCAGGATAGCAGTAAGGGCTGAAAAACGGACAAAGCAGGACGTAAGATCGAGTGCGGGCGCTTGGCACCCTTGGCCACCATGGTGACCCAGCCGTGATCTCTGGAGAAAACCTGGACAATCAGTGAGGTTTCGCGCCAGGCCGATGCATGCAGCACATAGCCTGGCGAATCAAGTACGCGTAATACGCGTCTACTCATAACCCAGATCGCGCAGGCTGGCGGCTTTGTCTGCCCAGCCCTTGCGCACCTTGATATAGACCTCAAGGTGAACAGGTTTATCCATCAGTTTGGCCATATCCTGGCGTGCCTCGGAGGCTATACGCTTCATGTGTGAGCCACCCACACCCAGCAGAATCGGACGATGGCTTTCGCGCTCAACAATGACGCAGGCTGCAATCGCCACGCCCTTTGCTGTTTCGTCCCATTGTTCGATGAGAACGGTACAACCATAAGGTAACTCGTCGCCCACCAGACGGAAGATTTTTTCGCGGATCAGCTCTGCTGCGATAAATCGCATCGGCCGGTCTGTCAGTGTATCGGCTTCATAAAAGGCTTCGTTTTCCGGGAGTCGTTTAGCGACTTCTTCGAGCAACTGATCAAGCTGATGGCGCTTGGTTGAACTCACCGGCACGATGGCTGCAAAGTTATAGAGCGCAGTAATTTTGGAGACAAAGGGATAGAGGGCATCACGATTTTTAATCTGATCGATTTTGCTGATCACCAGAATCGTGCGCTCTGGATTGTGCAATAACGACAATAATTTTGCATCGCCTGGCGACCATTTACCAGCCTCAACAACAAACAGCACCACATCGACGTCGGCCAGAGTTTGTGTCACCACGCGATTCATCATGACATTCATGGCACCGCCGTGGCGGGTCTGAAAACCTGGCGTATCCACAAACACAAACTGCTCGTGCTCGCGTGTCAGAACACCTTGAATACGATGGCGCGTCGTCTGTGCTTTACGCGAAACAATCGTGATTTTGGAACCGATCAATGCATTGGTCAGCGTTGACTTGCCAACGTTGGGACGACCAACTACTGCGATATATCCACAGCGGTGTGCTGTTTCTGTCATTTAAGCTCCTGGGCAACCGCAACCGGCAGCGTAAGTTGTGCCGTTTTGCGCGCCCGAGTTGAGCGCTTTTTTGCTAGCGCAGGGCTGGCAGCCTCTGCACCCTCGAGCGCTAATTTTGCAGCGGACTGCTCTGCTGCACGCCGGCTCGAGCCCGCGGCAACGACTTTGATATCAAAAGTCGGAATCGAACATTCCACTTCAAATTGTTGGCTATGTGCCGCGCCATGGGTGGCCACCACACTGTAGACAGGCAATGCCAATTTGCGGCTTTGCAAGAATTCCTGCAATAAGGTCTTGGCGTCTTTGCCAAGCGTCAGTGGATCCACGCTTTCGAGAATGGGGATGTAGAGCCGCTCGACCAGGGCCTGTGCCGCACTGAAACCACCATCAAGATAGACAGCGGCCAATACCGCTTCAAAGGTATCTGCAAGAATCGATGGACGACGAAAACCACCACTTTTGAGCTCGCCCTCACCGAGTCGCAAAAACCGTGAGAGATCGAGTTTTTGGGCAATGTCAGCCAACGAAGCCTGTTTGACCAGATTGGCGCGCACACGCGAGAGGTCGCCCTCGTCGAGGGTCCCGTAATGATTAAAGAGTAGAGCGGCTACAGCCACGCTCAGCACTGAATCACCCAGGAACTCAAGTCGCTCGTTATGGCGTGCGCCATGGCTGCGATGTGTCAAAGCCTGCTCAAGCAAAGCGGGCTTTAAAAACTTATATCCAAGCGAGGTTTCAAGTGCAGCAAAAGACATTAAATTGAAATCAAAAAAATAAAAATATTGAATGAATTAGTGAAATGGACCAATACGACCCAGACTGCCAAAATTCATCCAGATAAAGAATGCACGGCCCACGATATTGGCCTCTGGGACAAATCCCCAATAGCGACTGTCCAGGCTATTGTCACGGTTATCGCCCATCATAAAGTAAACACCGGCAGGCACGTTGCATCGAATACCATTCCGCAGATATTCACACTTTTCACGATATGGAAAGTTCGCAATTGGGCCTAAGTCCTGCGATTTCCCTTCATCTAGCAGTATTTCGTGCGACACATCGCCGAGCTGTTCAGTGTACTGTGCCGTATATGCCACACGATCCGGTTCAAAATACTCGCCATCTCGCTTGCGCGGAACTTCTTTACCGTTAATAAAGAGCTTTTTATCAAGATAGGCGATTTCGTCTCCTGGCAAACCTACCACGCGCTTGATGTAATCCACCGAAGGATCTACAGGGTAACGAAACACCATCACATCGCCACGTGCTGGCGAACCAACCGGAATAATCTTGGTGTCCAGAACCGGCAAACGCAAGCCGTATGTGAATTTATTCACAAGAATCAGATCGCCTGATTGCAGGGTCGGCAGCATCGAACCCGAAGGGATCCGGAACGGCTCAACAATAAACGAGCGCAGAACAAACACAAACAAAATGACGGGAAAGAAGCTGACACCATACTCGACCCACCAGGGCATGCGACCCAAGTCGTAGCGAATCTGCTCTTCGCGAGACTGAATTTCTGTCGCAGGCAATCCCGACCAGCTCGGCCGTGCGAGCGTCAAGGCATCGGCCACGCGCTGCGCACGCGCACGGCGCAACCAGAACCGATCCATCGTCCAGACGATACCGGTAACAACCAGCAATACAAATAAAATCAGGGCAAAATTCCAGCTCATCAACACTGCCTTAGATACGGTCGCGACATCACAAACGGTGGACCAGGATTAGCTATCAACTTGCAGGATCGCCAAGAAGGCTTCTTGCGGGATTTCAACACTGCCAACTTGCTTCATGCGCTTTTTACCGGCCTTCTGCTTTTCAAGCAGTTTTTTCTTGCGGCTGATATCACCGCCGTAGCACTTGGCTAGCACGTTCTTACGCAGGGCTTTGACGTTTTCGCGGGCAATGATTTCGGCACCGATGGCAGCTTGAATCACGACGTCATACATTTGACGCGGAATCAGCTCACGCATTTTTGTCACTACATCCCGGGCACGGTAACGCGCATTGGCACGATGACAAATCACCGACAATGCATCGACCTTATCGGTGTTGATTAGGAGATCAACCTTGACCACATCGGCTGCGCGGTACTCTTTGAATTCATAATCCATGGAGGCATAGCCACGCGATACGGATTTCAATTTATCAAAGAAATCCAGCACGATCTCTGCCAGTGGAATTTCGTAATGCAGATGTACCTGCCGACCATGATAAGTCATGTCCAGCTGCGCCCCACGCTTGTTATTACAAAGCGTCATGACAGGTCCGACGTATTCCTGCGGCATGAAGAGCGTGACCGTTACGATGGGTTCACGGACCTCGATAAACTGACCGACCTCAGGCATGCGCGAAGGGCTTTCAATCTGAATGACGGAGTTATCACGCAATACCACCTCATACACTACCGAAGGTGCAGTGGTGATGATGTCCATATCGAACTCGCGCTCGAGACGTTCCTGCACGATTTCCATGTGCAGCAGTCCGAGAAAGCCGCAGCGAAAGCCAAACCCGAGCGCCTGCGAGACCTCAGGCTCAAACATCAGAGCCGAGTCGTTGAGCTTGAGCTTGGACAGGGAGTCGCGCAACTGATCGTATTCGCTGCTCTCTACAGGATAGAGCCCTGCAAACACCTGTGGCTGGACTTCTTTAAAGCCTGGCAGCGCCTCAGAGGCAGGCTTGGCAGCTAGCGTGATCGTGTCGCCTACCTTGGCATCTGCGAGCTCTTTAATGCCTGCAGTGACAAAGCCGACCTCACCTGCTGACAAGTGCGGACGGGGGACAGACTTAGGTGTGAACACACCGGTCTGCTCACACAGGTGAACTGCGCCTGTGGCCATAAAAGAAATTTTGTCTTTGGGTTTAAGCACGCCATTAACAATCCGAACCAGCATGACAACCCCGACATAATTGTCGAACCAGGAGTCAACAATCAGAGCCTGTAATGGAGCGGTCGGATCACCTTTGGGAGGCGGAATACGCGTGACAATCGCTTCGAGAATTTCGTCAATGCCCATGCCTGTCTTGGCACTGGCCAGAATCGCATCCGCGGCATCAATACCGATGACGTCTTCGACTTCTGCGCGCGCGCTCTCAGGATCCGCCTGTGGCAAATCCATCTTGTTCAGAATTGGCACGACCTCAACACCCAGCTCAATTGCCGTGTAGCAATTGGCAACAGTCTGCGCCTCAACACCCTGAGAAGCATCCACCACCAGCAAGGCACCTTCGCAAGCGGATAGTGATCGACTGACCTCATAGGAAAAGTCAACGTGTCCTGGGGTATCAATCAGATTGAAAGCGTAGATCTGTCCGTCAGCGGCTTTGTACTGCAACGCCGCTGTCTGGGCTTTAATCGTGATGCCGCGTTCACGTTCGATATCCATCGAATCGAGAACCTGTGCGGACATTTCACGAGCAGCCAGGCCTCCGCAACGCTGAATCAGTCTGTCCGCGAGGGTCGATTTGCCGTGATCGATATGGGCAATAATGGAAAAATTACGAATGTGCTGCATAACGCCTAATGTGTGAGCCTGCATGCAAAAGGGGCGCCCGGCGCCCCTTTATGCGTCAAACCGCTATTCTAGCCGGTCTTGGTCTATTTAGCAGGTTGAACGGCGACCCACTGTGTTTGCTCGCCACGGCGCACCATCAAACCGACCGGACGGCTTTTATCCAGACCTGCCACAACCTTGGCAAACTGTTCAGGACTTGTAATATCCGAGTCATTTGCAGCCAGAATAATGTCACCCTCCACAACGCCAGCGGTACTGGCTGGTGCCTCGACAGCTGTGACCTGAACGCCGCCTTTAATCCTAAGCTTAGCTTGCGCTTCAGCATCGACTGGCACAACGCTCATTCCCATTACCACGGTCTCAGGAACATCGGACTTTGGCTCTTCTTTGGTCGCAACCTTAGCTTCGGACTTGAGTTCGGCAACTTTAACCTTCAGTTTGACGACTTTACCCTTGCGCCACACCTCAATCGGTTCAGTTTTACCTGGTTTGATCTCACCCACTAAGCGTGGCAAATCAGAGAACTTAGTGATCGGCTTACCGGCAAAGCTCGTGATGACATCACCAGGAAGGATTCCGGCCTTATCTGCTGGAGCATCCTGCTCAACACCACTGACCAGCGCACCACCGGCTTTTGGCAAACCAATCGCCTGCGCAACGTCTTTGCTGACTTCACCAATCTGCACACCAATCCGACCACGTGTGACTTTGCCTGAAGTACGCAGTTGCTCAACCACACTCATCGCTTCAGTAATTGGGATTGCGAGAGAAATCCCCATCGAGCCACCGCTTCGTGAGACGATTTGTGAATTAATCCCAACAACTTCGCCCTTCAGATTCAGCAGCGGGCCACCTGAATTACCAGGATTGACGGCAACATCTGTTTGAATGAATGGAAGATACTCACCTGTGTCACGGCCCAAGGCACTGACAATACCCGAGGTCACTGTTGACTCGAGACCAAATGGCGAACCAATCGCAAGCACCCATTGACCTTTCTTCAAGGCTTTAGGATCCCCAATCGGTAAAAATGGCAAGTCTTTGGCATCGACTCTCAGCAAGGCGACATCCGTACGCTCATCGCTACCGATGACTTTGGCGCGAAACTCGCGACCATCGGTCAGTGTGACAAAAATCTCTGTCGCATCCGCCACCACATGATGATTGGTCAGCACATAGCCATCGTCGGAAATAAAGAACCCTGAACCCACGCCGCGTGGCACGGTTTTTTCTTCGGGTTCCGCGCGCTTACCGCGTGGACCTTGCTGGGGAGCAGGTTTGCCGCCAGGGCCTGGAGGCTGGGCATCCGGCCCAAAGAAATGCCTGAACATTTCGTAGGGATCCTGGCCGTTTTGACCCTGCCCGCGCGCAGCAACTTTGGCTGTCGTACGAATATTGACCACCGCAGGCTCTGCCTTTTCGACAATGGTCGTGAAGTCAGGCAACGCGACAGTCTGCGCGCTGACGACTTGCACAGATTGCAGACCACCTGCAACCAGCACAACACCCAACATCAGTGCTAACAGCATACGGCGCACGCGCTCAGCAGGCTGTGATAAAAAAGACTGATACAAATTATGCATCACGAACTCCGTTTGAAATATCCCTGAGACGAATGTCTATTTTGATTTCGCTGCAGGAACATATTGAATGGACTGCGCTAACTGCTCGAGGGCGGAGGCCGGCACTTCACCCAGAACAGTTAACCAGAAATTTGCAACCTTAATGCCGTAGATGTTCACAGAGCCGATCTGCGCAGCACCAACGGGTTTATACTCAGACCGCTCTTTCAGATAAGGTTCAATAAATATTGAGATGGTCGCCAGGCCGTCAGATAAAACAAGCTGATGAACGAGCTTGTCACCATCAAAGACCTGCTCGGATTGCGAGCTCGGCATAAAGCCCGATGGCGCACTGAACCGCCAGCCAAGTGCTCCCAGATCAACGTTGCGCTGCCTGGATTCAACCACTGACCAGCCCTCAGTAGACCAGGATGGTTTGAGCATTTTTTCAGGAATATCCTGACCAATTGTGACTTGTGTAAAGGCAACTTGTTCAACTACTACGCCCTCACGCGTGACAGTCTGCGCCTTGAGTAATAACTGTGACTCGGTATCTACACACAACCGGTAACCATAGCGATTGGCATCGCGCGGCAGCACATCAATCAACTGACATTGCCGACCTGCTACACGCAAAGGTTGTGGCAATGCACGGACGTGATAATTTGCATCAATAGACTCGGTATTCGATAACAGCAATCCAGGAAAGCGATCTCCTCGTTCGCGTTCACGAACGATTTTTTTCTCTTCTGGAATCAGGCATTGGACCGACTTATTCAGTCGCAAATATTCACGCGGCGTGCCGTTAAGCAGCTCAATCCGCTCTTGTTCATTGGTGCCATCACAGGCATGCACGATACGAGAGGATTCGATATCCGATCCTTGCTGGTACGCAAACACACCAACATAATTAAGCTTGTGAGCAGCCTGCTGAATTTGCATCAACAACTTTGAATCATATTCTGTTGACTCACCCAACCAAGCTGGTCGCGTCGACTCTGCGCGCGCTGTTTGCCAACCCGTCGAAGCCAAAAGCACTACGCCCAATGCTGCACACAATAGAGCGCGAGGCATGGCACGACGCACAGCCAGGCGCCCCCATCCAGGACGATGCATCGTGCTCATTACCGGGATGCCCCGAAGGCAACCTGCCTGACTGCAGTGGGTCCTGAGATCTGGCGATGTGCACTGACATAGTTTTGCATGGATGAAGCGTCATCGCGTGAGGCCAGCATGTTGATCTGAGCACCCGCTGCGATCTGACTATTGATCGCAGACATTTCAGGAACAAAAAACGGACGCGCGACCCATACGACGGAGGCCACCGCGGCAGCCATTGCAAAACTTGGCAGACCATAGCGACGCATCCAGCCCACGGGCTCTGGCGCACGCGATGCAGCCGGTGCCAGGACGGTTGGTTCTAAAGCGATCGCTGCAGAGACTCTGCTTGCGAAATCACTTCGGAGCGGCTGCGCGAGTTCCGGTGTACGCAACGCATCACCTATCAGGTGATAAAGCTGCCAGGTCTCGAGACCGGACGCGGTCTTGAGTGAGGCCGGCATAGCCGCCTGCTCATCACCATCCATCCAGGAGGAGATCTTCTGGGAGTTCTCTTGGCTCGAACTATCTTGACCTGTCAGACACTGTGTAGACTGTTGCATGGTTATTTATCCTTACCAGCGCTTGTCGCTGGTGTTTCCCAAAATGGGCCGTAACTTTGTCGCGATGGCCTCTCGGGCCCTGAAAATTCGTGAACGGACTGTCCCGATCGGACAATTCATACTTTGTGCAATATCTTCGTAACTCATCCCATCGATCTCACGCATGACGATCGCATTGCGTAATTCCTCTGGCAAATCATCGATCGCCTTGTTCACTGTCTGGGCAATTTCACGACTCGCCAGCTCCGACTCCGGAGTGCTATGGTCTGTTAGGTTGTCAGTTTCGTCAAAAGTTTCACCATCTTCGTTCTCAAATGAAGAAGAACTGCTTGGACGACGTTTATTTGTGGCTAACCAGTTACGCGCCGTGTTGATGGCGATCCGATAGAGCCAGGTATAAAACGCGCTATCCCCCCTGAACTGGGGCAAGGCGCGATACGCCTTGATAAAGGCCTCCTGGGCGACGTCCTCCGTCTCCGCAGGGTCACGGATCATGCGCGACAGTAATCGCATGATCTTTCGCTGGTATTTCAAAACCAGGAGGTCGAACGCCTGCTTGTCGCCACTCTGTACGCGGGCCACCAACTCGGCATCTACATCACGTTCACTCACACAGTCTCCAGATCTTGTACTGTTCGGGGCTGATCGACATGCCAGGCCACCATGACACACATCTTGCGGTAAATATCCCGGGGAATACAACATCGCCAAAATGTCATGCGAACTACATCTGGTTTGTTATGGGGCTGATTCAGAATTTTCAAACTCAGCGTCAGACAAAAAAAATGCTGCCAGTACTGAATCAACGCTACGGACTGATCCTCCTCATCTGGAATCGATTGAGAGGATTGTGCCTTGACTGAGAGGGTTTGAGTCGATAAATCTGGAAAAGTGCCCATTTTCCAGATTTTATTTGGATGAATCCAGAGAAAGTCGGGCTGATGACGGGATTTTTGAAGCTGCCGGTCCAGATAACCAATAAAAAAAGGCACCAGTGCGGCCAGGACACACATCCAGTCGGGACAAGATATCCAGGTGGCGCTCAACAGGAACGCCACGCCTGCTGTCGCAAGCACGACATATTCAATGACAGCTGCCCGCCTGGGACGGGTCAGCCTGATTACCATTGACATGCCGTCAGTCAAACTTAAATACGCTTAACAGCCATTGAGCCGTTGGTCCCACCAAACCCAAAGGAGTTCGACAACGCCACGTCAATTTTGAGCTCTCGTGCTGTATTGGCACAATAATCAAGATCGCATTCAGGATCCTGATTAAAAATATTGATCGTGGGTGGGGAGATCTGGTTATACACGGCTAGCGTTGTGAACACCGCTTCGATCCCGCCTGCCGCGCCCAAAAGGTGCCCAGTCATGGACTTAGTCGAATTCACTACCAGTTTTTGCGCATGATCGCCAAAAGCAAGCTTGAGAGCCGCTGTTTCGTTCTTGTCACCGAGGGGGGTCGACGTACCATGGGCATTCACATAATTGACCTGATCCGCATTGATGCCACCATTACGCAAGGCATTCACAATTCCTCTGCGCGGGCCATCGCGGTCTGGTGCGGTAATGTGATGGGCATCTGAGCTCATGCCAAAACCTGCAAACTCACCATAAATACGTGCACCGCGTTTTTTTGCGTGTTCGTATTCTTCAAGTACCAGCACGCCAGCGCCCTCGCCCAACACAAAACCATCGCGATCACGATCCCATGGACGCGAGGCGGTCGTGGGGTCATCATTACGCTGAGACAGTGCGCGCATGGCAGCAAAGCCACCAATGCCCAGAGGAGACACGGTCGACTCTGCACCACCAGCCACCATGACATCTGCGTCACCGTATTCAATCATGCGCGCCGCATCGCCAATGGAATGCAGCCCTGTCGTGCAGGCAGATACCACCGCATACGAAGGGCCTTTAAGACCCAGCATAATGGACAGCTGACCAGAGATCAGATTGATCAGTGAGGCAGGTACAAAAAACGGCGAGATCCGTCGTGGACCACGCTCGAGGTATTCAGTCTGCGTTTCCTCGATGCGCTGCAGGCCTCCGATTCCAGAGCCCACAATAATCCCGACACGCTCAGCATTTTCTTCGGTGATTTCAAGCCCACAGTCTTTCCAGGCCTGTACACCAGCAGCAATGCCGTAATGGATAAAGGTATCCATTGTGCGTGCTTCTTTTGCGCTGATCAGCGTTGTGATGTCAAACCCTTTGACTTCACCAGCGATCTGCGCGTTAAACGCACTCGGGTCAAAACGCGTAATCCGTCCGATACCGGACCGACCGTTAACGATATTGTCCCAGGCCGTAGCGATATCGTTGCCTACTGGGGAAACAATCCCAAGACCTGTAATAACGACACGTCGTTTCACGGATCACTCCTTATATGAAAAAAGCGGCCAAGACGATCAGTGCGCCTACACACGGGACAAAAGAGTCCCGTAATGCAATGCATTGTCCTCTCAACCGCCCGACAGCTAGACGGACGAGCCGCCTGATGTCGCGAATTGATTATTGCTTGGAATGCGAAGTGATGTAATCCACTGCTTGCTGAACGGTCGTGATTTTCTCGGCCTCTTCATCAGGGATTTCAGTTTCGAACTCGTCTTCGAGTGCCATAACCAGCTCGACCATATCGAGCGAATCGGCACCGAGGTCATCAAGAAATGAAGAGGCGTTCTTGATCTCGGCTTCATTAACGCCAAGTTGTTCAGCGACTATCTTCTTGACGCGCTGTTCGATGCTTTCCATGCAGATCTCCAAAGGGGAAAAGTCCGGCGAATTATAGCTAACCGGTAAAAAAAAACCTATTACATGTACATGCCACCATTGACATGTAATGTTGTACCCGTAATATAACTAGCATTCGGCGATGCCAGGAAGGCCACCGCGTGTGCAATATCTGAGGCAGAACCCAGTCTTCCGAGCGGAATCTGCCCTAATAAAGCCGTGGTCTGGGATTCTTCCAGAGCACTGGTCATGTCTGTTTCGATAAAGCCAGGTGCGACACAATTCACCGTCACCCCACGGCTACCCAACTCACGGGCCAGCGCGCGTGACATACCTGCCACACCCGCCTTGGCTGCCGCATAATTGGCCTGCCCAGGGTTACCACTTGAACCCACAACTGAAGTGATGTTAATGATACGCCCCCAACGCGCTTTCATCATGCCACGCATCACTGCGCGCGACAATCTGAATACCGACGTCAAGTTGGTCTGTAACACAATATCCCAGTCTTCATCTTTCATACGCATCGAAAGATTATCGCGCGTAATACCTGCATTATTCACCAAAATATGCGGGCCGCCACCGTCTTGTTTACCCAGCGACTCAATTAGCGCGTCGCAGGCCGGAGCATCCGTGACATTCAAGACAACGCCACGTCCGCCATGGGCCGCCAGCATCTCAGAGATCGCCTGTGCGCCGGAGTCGGTCGTTGCAGTCCCCACCACCACAGCACCCTGGGCCGCGAGCTCGAGCGCAATCGCACGTCCAATGCCGCGTGTCGCACCAGTAACCAGAGCAACCTTATCTTTTAAATTCACAATAACTGTTCCTTAGGCTGCCGCAGCCAGCGTCTCGAACGCTGCCTGCATCGATTCGGGGTCTGTCACGGAAAGAGCAACCAACTCAGGCTCAATGCGCTTGACCATAGCTGACAATACCTTGCCTGGGCCACACTCGACAACATGGGTAATCCCCTGCTGTTTCATGGCCTGGATGATTTCGACCCAGCGTACCGCATTCCAGGCCTGTCGCACCAGCGCATCGCGAATCTCGGCCGGATCCTGCGTCACACGCACATCCACGTTGTTGATAACAGACACGTGAGGCGCCCGGACGTCTACGCTGGCCAGAGCCTGCGAGAGCACCTCTGCTGCAGGCTTTAGCAGACTGGAGTGAAAGGGTGCGGACACTGGCAACAGCATGGCGCGTTTGGCGCCCAGTGCCTTTGCGGTGACGATTGCACGCTGCACAGCGCTCGCATGACCAGCAATCACAACCTGTGAAGGGGCATTGAAATTGACGGCCTCGACCACTTCGCCCTCAGCAGCCTGAGCACACGCCTGGCGAACAGATTCATCATCCAGCCCGAGCACCGCGGCCATAGCACCAGTACCTACAGGTACAGCGGCCTGCATGGCGTCAGCACGAATCCGTACCAGACGCACTGCATCAGCCAACTCTAGCGCGCCAGCAGCCGTCAGCGCTGCATATTCACCCAGACTATGCCCGGCCATCATTGTTGCAGCAGGCCCACCAGCAGCCACCCAGGCGGCGTGCATCGCAACACCTGCTGTCAGCATGGCAGGCTGGGTGTGCGTCGTCAGGCTAAGCAATTCTGCCGGCCCCTGAGCCATCAGTGCGCCGAGATCCTCGCCCAGCGCGTCTGAAGCAAGCGCAACGACCTGCATCGCAGCAGGATGAGCCGACCAGGCATCCATCATGCCAACCGACTGGGAGCCCTGACCTGGAAATACAAAGGCAAATTTCATATTGATTGACATTACGCTAATAACGGTTAACTGTTATGAAAAAAGACATTCACATTAAATATCCACACCAAATTACATACGAACCAGCACAGAGCCCCAGGTAAAACCACCCCCTACACCCTGCAGCAATACGAGCTGGCCCGACTGAATGCGTCCATCACGTCGCGCAACATCGAGTGCCAATGGCACACTTGCAGCCGAAGTATTGGCGTGCTGATCGACAGTAATGACGACCTTTTCGAGTGGTACGTCGAGCTTACGCGCCAAAAACGTCAGAATGCGCAAATTCGCCTGATGCGGGATCATCCAATCGACATCCGCAAGGGTGACCTCAGCCTGGGCACACACCGCGCGCGCGGACCGATCCAGCACCGTGACCGCCTGCTTGAAAACAGCCTGACCATCCATACGTAAAAATGGGTCGCCAGTCACCTCGCCATACGCCACATTGCCCGCTGCGGCAAGAATATTCATCTGGCTACCATCGGCATGCAACTCTGCAGCAAGAATACCCGGGGTATCACTGGCCTTGAGTACTACGGCGCCCGCACCATCACCAAACAGCACACAGGTACCACGGTCATTCCAGTCGAGAATACTGGAGAATACTTCAGCACCGATCACCACCGCGCAGCGGGAGCGACCCGCACGAATAAAACTGTCAGCGATCGTCAGAGCATAAACAAAGCCACTACAAACGGCCTGCACATCAAAGGCTGCTGCGCCTTTATTGCCAATATTGGCCTGCACCAGACAGGCGGTACTTGGGAATACAAAGTCAGGGGTCGATGTCGCCAGAATGATCAGGTCGACCTCGCTGGCGTCAACGCCCGCATCAGCCAACGCGCGCAGAGTCGCTTCGGTGGCCAGTGTGCTGGTCTTTACCCCGCGTTCAGCGATATAACGCTGGCGAATTCCAGTGCGTTCGACAATCCACTGGTCCGAGGTTTCGATGTGACGGGTCGCCATGTCGGCGGCCAATGCGTCATTGGTCACCAAGTTCGGCGGCAAGCTGCTGCCTGAGCCGATAATGCGCGCATAGGGCATGGATACACTCATGCAGGTTCTCCGGGACAATCCGCTTCAGTCATTGATTGGGCATCGGTGAGTTGTGCAATCGCGAGGGTCGTACGCTCAAGCAAGCCATGCACAACAGCCTCGCGGGCGCGCTGCAGGGCAAAGCCAAACGCAAACGCATCAGCAGAACCATGACTTTTAATCACGACACCACGCAAACCCAACAAAGCGGCGCCATTGTAGCGACGATTATCCAGGCGTTGACGAAAACGGTTGAGCACAGGCATGGCAACTAACGCCATCGCTCGGGTTAAGAGATTACGTTTGAATTCTTCGCGCAGCATATTGCCAAACAGCCGGGAAATACCTTCGGCGGTCTTCAATGCAATATTGCCGACAAAGCCATCGCAGACCACCACATCAACCGTACCCTTGAACACATCATCGCCTTCGACATTACCGTAAAAATTCAGAGAGCTTTTGCGAAGTAGCTCAGCTGCCTGCTTGACGATTTCGTTACCTTTGATGGTTTCTTCACCGATGTTGAGCAAACCCACCGAGGGTGTTGGTCCTGCTTTGCCAACCTGGGCAAGCGCGCTCCCCATGATTGCAAACTGCAGGAGATGTTCGGCACTGCAATCAACGTTTGCCCCGAGGTCGAGCACGGTCGTCGTTCCACCCGATTGCGTCGGCAATGCCGATGCAATCGCAGGACGATCAATACCCGGAATCGTTTTCAGGACGTAACGAGAGATCGCCATCCAGGCGCCTGTATTGCCAGCGGATACGCAAGCATCTGCAGCACCATCCTTAACAGACTGTGCAGCGACACGCATGGAAGAGTCCTTTTTGCGACGCAAAGCCACCTCTACCGGGTCATCCATGCGCACAACGTCCGCAGCAGGTACAACTCGATAACGGCTTGGTGAGACGTCAGGATACTTTTTCGCGACATCCGAAACAGCAGCAGTGAGCATATCGGGCAAGCCGACAAGCAACAGCTGTGTGTCTGGAAATTGCCGCGCAAACTCGAAAGCAGAAGGAACGGTGACAGAGATTCCTGTGTCACCACCCATGCAATCGATCGCGATGCGAATTACGGGAGCCACGTGCTCGAACAAAGCAGTGCGTTTGGACGAGGTAAGCCCGTCAACCGCGTTTTATTCGTCAGCTTTGGTCTTGAGGACCTTACGGCCACGATAAAAGCCCGTTGGGCTGATATGGTGACGAATATGTTGCTCACCCGTGTTAGGCTCGATCGCCGTCGACGGATTCGTCAAAAAGTCGTGTGAACGGTGCATACCGCGCTTTGATGGTGATTTTTTGTTTTGCTGAACAGCCATGACAACTCCTGTAGATTGGCGAATTGTACGCCAATCATCTTAATAACAATCAACTAACCCTTTGTTTTGAGCTGACCCAGCACCGCAAAGGGAGATGGGGGCTCTTCCCCGCCAGCATCATCAGAATTTTCACTTTCTGTTTCTGCCATGTCCGTACACACTTCGTGTCGTGGAACATAGGGCACTTCTAAAATCAACTCGTCTTCTATCAGACCCAGCATATCGAACTGGCGGGATCCTACAATCTTTTCTGGCTGATCCAGATTTTCTTCGTCCAATGAATCGCCATCCAGATCCGATTCGCGTTTAACTAAATCAAATACTGCTTGCCGATCAATGGGCAACAAAAGTGGCCCCAAACAACGCTGACATTCAAGCAGCAATGTAGCCTGCACGGTCAGTACCAGTTGTGGTTTACCCACAGAACTGAGCCTGCCCTGCAAAACATACCGCACCAGGCCTGGGCCCTGTGGAGCATGAGATAACGTAACAAGCTCAACGTCTGGCTGATCAGCCAGACCGTCCAGCAAACGTTGCAAACGGTGCACACTCAGCACACCCGTCTGAATACGACCGCGCCTTGCGAATTCAAAGGCATCAATCAATCCGGGCACACCAAGCACACAATGTGGGTCTACAACTGCACTTGCAACTGCGCCTGTAACACTCGCGCCTGCATCAGGACTATTTACCTGCAGTCCATTCGCTTGCTGTGCATTCGTGACCGAACTTTGGTTATCACTTGAGTTCATTATTTGCTTGGGTTCATTATTTGCTCACCCGCTTTTTAAAAAAGCAGCAAAGCAAGAGATAATAGCGTGTTTACCCTGTTTCCGTCAATGCCAAATACCTCATGAGCGCTACGCAACCCTCCCTGATTCTTGCATCGACATCACGCTATCGGCGCGAGCTACTCGAGAGACTAAGAATATCTTTTTCGGTCGTCGCCCCAGACGTTGATGAAACCCCCCTGCCCCAAGAGCCTCCCGAGCGTCTTGCACAGCGCCTGGCACTCGAAAAAGCCAGCTTCGTAGCGGCCCGGTACCCACACGCCATTGTCATCGGTGCAGATCAGGTTGCCAGCCTGCATGGTCAACCGCTGGGCAAACCTGGCAGTTTTTCTGCCGCGCAGCAACAGTTACGCCAGCTATCCGGGCAATCGGTTGTGTTTCACAGCGCCATGGCCGTCGTGCATGGACAGGATATTCAACAAGCAGATATTCCAACGATATGTTGTTTTCGCACCCTATCAGAGGCTGCGATCAATCGCTATCTTGAGCTTGACCAGCCTTTTGACACTGCAGGAAGCGCCAAGGCAGAATGCCTGGGAATCGCGCTGATGCACAGCATGGACAGTGCAGATCCAACAGCGATCATCGGCCTGCCCCTGATCGCCCTGACCAGGATGCTGACACATGTGGGACTCGATCCTCTTTTATACGCCATATAACGGTTATGACTACACAAAAACAATCCACGTCAGGCATCTTGCACCTCATTCCGGTTGGACTGGGCGATGCGCCCATCTCTGCCTGGCTACCGGATCAGGTTCAGAGTCTTGCTGGCGGACTCAAGCTCTACATCGCCGAAAATGCAAAAACAGCGCGTGCTTTTTTAAAACTGACGCCCCTGACGCATCCGCTGCAAGACATCACTATCCACGAATTGGGCCCCCGAGTTGATGATGCCGCGCTCCAGGCGTGGCTGCAACCACTGCGCACAGGCCAGGATATCGGCCTGGTTTCCGAAGCCGGCTGCCCTGCCGTGGCAGACCCAGGGGCGCGTGCAGTTGCTATCGCACACACCTGGGGCGTCACCGTCAAACCCTGGGTAGGCCCTTCTTCAATACTACTGGGATTGATGGCTAGCGGACTAGACGGTCAACGCTTCGCATTTCATGGCTATGCACCGGTCGATAGCGCCGAGCGAATCAAGCAACTCAAAGCCTGGGAAGTCGTCTCGGTCAAACAGAAGCAAACACAACTATTAATCGAGACGCCCTATCGTAATCACGCGATGTTTGCCAGTCTGATCGAACACCTGAAAGGCAACACCCGCCTGTGCATCGCGCGAGCACTCACCACCCCGGACGAATGGGTGCGCACGCTCACCATCGCTCAATGGAAAACACAATCCATCCCTGCGCTTGACAAGCACCCCACTCTGTTTTTATTCCTTTCTGCTTGAGACCTGAAATGCGTATTCAACGTCTGCTACTGATTTTAATGATGTTGGTTCTGACGGGTTGCGCCTCGCGCGGCCCCAGTGGCCCCACTCAATTCGACGAATCTCTCAAGGCAACCGGTAAAAACAATCGCATCGATATGATCGTTCTGCATTACACGGCTTCCTCAAAGCCCAGTGCCCTCACGGTGCTGACCAATCGTGACGTGAGTGCGCATTACGTGGTCAGTGATGACCAGCCGCCTGTTGTCTACCGGCTGGTGGATGAGTCAATGAGCGCCTGGCATGCTGGCGAAAGCAGCTGGTATGGGCGCACTTATATCAACCCAAGATCAATCGGAATTGAGATTGTGCATCCAGGCTGGGAGCGTAATTCCAACGGCGCAATGGGCCCTGCTTTCCCGCCCGGACAGATTGATGCGGTGATTGGCCTGACGCGCGAGATCGCCAAGCGCTATGACATCCATCCAGAGAATATTGTCGGCCACAGTGATGTCGCGCCGCTACGCAAGCAAGACCCTGGGCCATCGTTTCCGTGGAAGCAACTCGCGCAGGCAGGTGTCGGAAGATGGTTCAACGAGACAGCAGCCACGGTTCACGAAGCAGACTTCACCAAAAAAGGTGTCCCAGGCGCCAAGTGGTGGCAAACACAACTCAAACGAGTAGGCTACAGCGTACCCGAAACGGGCGTACTCGATGCCAACACCCAGCATGTCATTGCAGCGTTTCAGATGCATTACCGGCCCGAGCTGGTCAATGGCAAACCGGATGTGCAAACAGCCGCACGACTCTTGGCGCTCCCCACGACCGGCACAGGGCTCAATTAGTAAAGTCGCTTATTCAATAAGAGTATGGATCACGCAATCTGTCAGTGCGTGATCTAACGAGTCAGCGTCTACGTGCATGCCAGCGGTAGACTCGCCAGATGAGCAAGATCGCCAGGATGACGGCATAGACCGTCACCGTGGAAAAATCACTCTTGCCCGACTTATGCCAACAATAGTGCAGAATGGCTAGCAGTCCAATCAGATAGATCAGTCGGTGCAGTGTTTGCCAGCGGCTGCCCAGCCGACGCATCCAGCCACGGGTCGAAGTCAGTGCCAGCAGCGCCATCAGCAGGAAAGCCGCCATTCCAACCATGATGAATGGGCGCTTCCAGACGTCGGCAAGCATTGCCGCGAGCACGAGCCCCTGATCCCACCAGGACCAGGCAAGTGCATGAAGCGTTACATAAAAAAAAGTAAACAAGCCACACATCCTGCGCCAGCGTAACAAAGCAGGCTGGGAGAGCCATTGGCGTAGTGGCGAGATCGAGAGAGTCACCAGCAGACACACAAGTGTCCATGTTCCTGCAGAGCGCGTCAGGAACTCGGTCGGGTTGGCCGTCAGTCCCTGATGAAAAGCCAGCCAGATCCAGCGCACGACCGGCAACAGGCCTGCAACAAACAAAAGCGGTTTTGCACGGTCAACGGTCTGGACGGAAAGGGATTTCATGTGTCAAGCTCAGTAGTTCTTGCGCAAATCCATCCCTTCATACAACGAAGCAACCTCGTTGCCGTAGCCATTGAACATCAGGGTTTTACGCTTTGGAGCAAACAGGCCATCCTCACCAATGCGACGCTCGGTGGCCTGACTCCAGCGCGGATGGGAAACCTCAGGATTCACGTTCGAATAAAACCCATATTCGCTCGGATTGGCCTTCATCCAGCTGCTTGCGGGTTGTTTTTCTACAAAACGGATCTTCACAATAGACTTAGCCGATTTGAAGCCATATTTCCATGGCACGACCAGTCGAACCGGAGCACCATTCTGATTGGGCAATACACGACCATACATCCCCATCGTCAGCATCGTTAAGGGATGCATGGCTTCGTCCATACGCAGTCCTTCAACGTAGGGCCAGTCGATGATACGCGCGCTCAGACCCGGCATATTTTTAGGCTGCATGTCGGTGATGAACTCAACATATTTTGCATTACCGGTCGGTTGGACTTGTTTGAGCAATTCAGACATCGAATAGCCCACCCAGGGAATCACCATTGACCAGCCCTCGACGCAGCGCATCCGGTAGACACGTTCTTGAAGCGGTGCGAGTTTACGCAACGCGTCAATATCAAAAGTTTTAGGTGCAAGGACCTCACCTTCGATCGTGACCGTCCAGGGCGAGGTCTTGAGCGTATGCGCATTTTCAGAAGGATCAGCCTTGTCCATTCCGAATTCATAATAATTGTTATAGGTTGTCGCGTCTTTTTCGGGCGTAGGCGGATCCATCACAACGTACTGCGGCATCCGCGTTCCGGGCAAGGGCGCCAGCATAGGTGTGCTCGCGGCCAACCCTAGCGCCGGCAAGCCCGCCAGCGCACCAGAGGCCATGTACACACCTGCATGTTTCATCCAGTCGCGCCGGCTATGCCAGACAGCTTCAGGAGTGATTTCACTGGGATGGATAGTCGGGAATCGATAATTGGACATTGCAGGCTCCAGGTCCGGATAAATGCTTATTTACTAGTCGATGCTTGATGAATAGTTCATGCTTGATGACTAGTTAATGTTTGATAACTCATTACGCTGCGCAACAACATCACTATATGTTGCTACACCCTTTGACCTTATTTAATAACGTTGCAGAGCAAAAAGCTACCGTTGCATAATAAAAGGCGAGACTTTTAAGTGAGACACTGAAACATCTCAGGAACCCTTAATGCGCTCCATCAGCCAGCGGTGCAAGCTGGGGACATCCTGAACGACACCCGCGGGGGCGCAGCGTAGTAGTTCCTCTTCGGGGTGCGCACCATACGTCACCGCCAAGCCATGCACACCAGCATTGTTCGCCATATTCATGTCGTGCGAGGTATCCCCCACCATAATGACCTGCTCGGGTTCAACCATTAACTCGTCCATGAGCTCAAGCAACATGCCTGGATGCGGTTTACCAAAGGTTTCGTCGGCGGTGCGTGTCGCGGCAAAGCGTTGATGCAGAGAGGTCGCCGCTAGCGCACGGTTCAGGCCAACGCGACTTTTACCGGTCGCCACGGCAAGTGTGGTCCCCGCAGCGTGCAGCGCATCGAGCATCTCGGGCACACCATCAAACAACTTAAGCTGCGTATCACGCGACAAATAGTGATGCCGATAACGCTCTAAAAAAAGGGGCTCCATCGAAGCACTCAGGTCCGGGACGGCACGGCGCAGCGCCGGCTCTAGCGACAAGCCAATCACCCAGCTTGCCTCGGCGGGCGTGGGGACACGCAATTCGAGGTCACGACAGGCACCCTGAATCGCAGCCACGATGCTGTGAGTCGAGTCCATCAAGGTGCCATCCCAGTCAAAAATGACGACAGAATAAGGTTTCATCAGTTTTTCCGTGAAAGCTCACCGTTCAGGGCGAGGAGGAGTTCAAAGTGTTTCTAATAACTGCAAGAGTTTTACGCAGGCAGGCGGAAGCGGCGCAATCAGCGTCATCGGTTCTTGGGTAAGCGGGTGAGGCATCTCGAGTTTATGTGCGTGCAGGAACATTCTTGAAAAGCCCAACTTGCTGTAATGCGCCCGCGTCTCATCCCGACCATATTTGTCATCGCCAATAATCGGAAAGCCACTGGAGGCCAGATGCACGCGAATCTGGTGGGTACGTCCGGTGCGCAGCTCTGCGTCGACCAGGCTTGCCCCCTTAAAGCGCTTTTGTGCAGTCACGATCGTGTGAGAGACCTGTCCGTCTGTATCGACTTTGACACGGCGCTCTCCGCTCTGGGTCGTCCACTTGGACAGCGGCAGGCGAATATGCTGGCGGTCATTGACCCAGTCACCTTCGACCAAAGCAAAGTAATGTTTATGACCACCACCTGTACGGAACATTTCGTGCAAACTCAGCAGAACGTTTCTTTTTTTGGCGATCAATAACAATCCCGAGGTGTCCCGATCAAGGCGGTGTGCCAGCTCAAGGAATTTTGCGTCAGGACGCGCAGCCCGGAGGGCTTCGATCACGCCAAACGATACGCCACTGCCACCATGCACGGCGACACCGGCCGGCTTGTCGATTACAAGCAGGCCTTCGTCCTCAAAGACAATCGGGAATTCTGTACCGGGCACATGCTTTTTTTGACCGGGATCTGGCAAACGCATCGGCGGCACGCGCACTAGGTCGCCCGTACAAACCCGCGTATCAGGTGCGACGCGTCCCTTATTGATACGAACCTCACCCCCACGTACCGCTTTATAGATATGACTCTTGGGCACACCTTTGCACAGTCGCATCAGGAAATTATCCAGACGCTGACCGTCGTGTTCTTCGGTAACCTCGACCATCCGGACTGCCGGAGCGGGTTTAGGGGGGGTATCGCGGGATGGATTCGGGTTCAAAACTGAGTAATCTTTGCGCATAAGCAAAAGCGGCATATAATCGACGAAGCCTGAAAGGGGTTTGAAAGCCCCCCGGCGTCGAGATGCATCCTGTTGTCGCGTCTCCGTCTGGATCGCGGACTCTATTGTACCGCTTGCTTTCTGCCTTCTCTGGGTGACTGGTCGCCGGTGAGTTCGGTATGGTCTGTCAGTATGTCGTTGCGACGTTTTAACGTTACGCCCCATACCGCCGGATGGTCCTAGCTTTTCCGCACGCGATACTGAAATAAGAGCAAGAAACCGTCATATCCCTGCACCAGGCGCCTGAGTATGATTCGCCTGATGTTCTCAGCATTTTTTTGTCAACCACAACTGTGATCCTGACTATGTCCTTCCTGCTGAATGAACCCCGCGCCCTATGGCGCGCCGTGCCGGTCTAAAGACCTTCACTGCGCGTGATTTGCGCGCAGACCCTCTTGCCTGCTTCAGTGTTTCGCAGCCAGCTTGCCCGCGGCTGCGCGTCGATTTCCGACGTGCCATTTAAATGGAGAAACATCCCATGAAGCGCATGCTATTTAACGCAACGCACCAGGAAGAACTACGCGTCGCTATCGTTGACGGCCAAAAGCTGATCGACCTCGACATCGAAATTGCCGGCCGTGAACAACGCAAAGGCAACATCTACAAAGGCGTAATTACCCGCATTGAACCCGGCCTTGAGGCTTGCTTTGTCAACTATGGCGAAGAGCGCCACGGCTTTTTGCCTTTTAAGGAAATCGCCCGCACCTACTTTAAAGAAGGTGTTGATGTCCGCACCGCGCGCATCCAGGATGCCCTGCGCGAAGGTCAGGAACTGATCGTTCAGGTCGAAAAAGAAGAACGTGGCAACAAGGGCGCAGCCCTCACCACCTTTATCTCACTGGCAGGCCGTTACCTGGTCCTGATGCCAAACAACCCCCGTGGCGGTGGCGTATCTCGCCGCGTCGAGGGCGAAGAGCGTCAAGAACTACGCGAGACCATGGACCAGCTGCACATTCCAGCTGGCATGAGCATCATTGCCCGCACAGCCGGCATTGGTCGCAACGTCGAAGAGCTCTCATGGGACATGTCCTATCTGATGCAGCTCTGGACCGCGATTGACGGCGCAGCCAAAGACAACCCCGCTCCGATTCTGATTTATCTGGAATCCAGTCTGGTGATTCGCGCAATTCGCGATTACTTCTCACCTGAAATCGGTGAAATCCTGATCGATACAGACGATATCGCGGATCAGGCCATGGCGTTCATGAGCGTCGTGATGCCTGACAACGTGTCGCGCGTCAAACGGTATCGTGACGATGTGCCACTGTTCTCGCGCTTCCAGATCGAGCATCAGATCGAGACCGCTTACTCACGTACGGTAGAACTGCCTTCAGGTGGTTCGATCGTCATCGACCATACCGAAGCACTGGTCGCTGTTGACGTGAACTCGGCACGCGCAACTCGCGGTGCCGACATCGAAGAAACAGCCCTGCGTACCAACTCCGAAGCGGCTGACGAAGTCGCACGCCAATTGCGTTTGCGTGACCTGGGTGGCTTGATCGTGATCGATTTTATCGACATGGAAGACACCAAGAACCAGCGCGCAGTTGAAAACCGCTTGCGCGATGCGCTGCATTTTGACCGTGCACGCGTGCAAATGGGCAAAATTTCGCGGTTTGGTCTGATGGAACTCTCGCGTCAGCGTCTGCGTCCGGCCCTCAACGAAGGCTCACACATCACCTGCCCACGCTGTAATGGCACAGGCGTGATTCGCGATGCTGAATCCAGCGCACTCCAGGTCTTGCGTCTGTTGCAAGAAGAAGCCATGAAGGAAAACACCGCAGCTGTGCACGCACAGGTGCCTGTGGATGTGGCGACATTCCTCTTGAACGAAAAACGTGCCGACATCACCAAGATTGAGTCACGTCTGAAAGTCAATCTAATCCTGATTCCGAATCGTCACCTCGAAACCCCGCATCACCATATTGAGCGCTTGCGCCATGATGATCCGCGCCTCGAAGACGTAAAGACCAGCTTTGAGCTGGTGGATGCACCATCGACCGACATGAGCTGGGCACCAAAAGAGCAGGAGATCAAAGCCAAACCAGAAGCACTGGTCAAGGGCATTACCCCCGCTCAGCCCGCGCCCGTCTCCTCGACACCCGCGCCAAAAGCGGCTGCAGAAGCAGGCCCAGGCTTGTTCAAGCGTCTGCTGGGCTGGCTATCGGGTGGTGCGGCAAACGAGCCCAAGGAAGAACCTAAAAAACCAGAAACACGCGAACGTCCCCGTAATGGACAAGGCAACCGCGGCAATGGCAATCGTAGTCAGGGCCGCGGACGTCGTCCCGAGCAACGTGGTGAAACACGTCAGGCAACTGGCCCAGCTGGTGAAGTCGCCCTGGAACAAGAAAACCGTCGTCCCCCTCGCGCACCGCGAGGCGAAGATGACCGGGCCATCCAGGCTCGCCCCGAAGCCACCACCGAGTCAGGTGAGGACACGGGCCGCAATGGTGGACGTGGCCGTCGTGGCCGCGGTCGCAACCGTCGCGAAGACACACCAGAGACCACCGATACAGCGCAAACTTTAGGTGAATCCGCAGTCGTCGCAAATGGCCAGGTACCTGCAGAGCGTCGTCCAGCTCCACAGCGCCCTGCTGCACCCATGGCACAGGACGATCAGGGCCAGGCGCAAGCAGGTCAGGATCTCCAGGACCTGGCAGAAGATGATCAGGACCAGGCCGATCCAGAGCGCAAGCGTCGCCGCCGTCGCAGCCGTCGTGGCCGTCGTGGTCAGGACGAAGGTTCGACTGTTGAAAACCAGGATGGTCAGCAAGACGCCCAAGGGTTCGAACATACTTCGAGCGCAGCCCTTTCGGGAGCCCCCGTTGCATACGTCGAACCCGGTATGACTAGTCAGCCTGCTCCTGTTGCTGCACCAGCTTTTGTTGCTCACGAGACACCAACCTACTCGCCTACGGCGCCGGTTGTTGCCCCCGTGCAGACACAAGCTCCCGCAGCGGCTGCTCCAGTGGCTGCTCCAGTGGTTGCTGCCGTCGTGGCTGAAGCTGCAGCGCCGATTGCCCCAGCTGTTGCTCCGACGGTTGCTGCTGTCGTGGCACCCGTAGCTGCTCCGGCAGCTATAGCTGAAGCGGTAACTGTCACACCGGTTACTGCTGCACCCGTAGCAGTAACGCCTGTTGCAGTAACGCCTGTTGCAGTAACGCCTGTTGCAGTCGCACCTGTTGCTGCTGCACCTGTAGTAGCTGCCGCACCCGTTACAGCGGCACCTGCGCCTGTCGCCGCCGTGTCCGTTGCTCCTGCTGCAGCACCTGCACCTGTTGCGCAGATCGTCATTGCTCCCGTCCAGGACAAAGCCGCTCTGCATGCCATCGTTCAGGCAGCAGGTCTCCAGTGGGTAGAAAGCAGCCCTGAGCGTGTCGCTCAGGCACTGGCTAGCCAGCAAACAACACCTGTCAAGCTTGGACGTGAGCCAAAGCCTGCCGAAATCGTTTCGAGCGTTCCGCTTATGCAGATCGAAACAAGGGTGTAATTTTGTAGCGGTATGCGCTGAAACTTCTCAACAGAAATTTCAGCGCATCACCATCAGGATATGAAAAAAGACAGTCCCAAGGGACTGTCTTTTTTATGACTGCTCACTATAAGTTTTACTCAAAAGTTCGAGAGCATCCCGCAATACCCTAATCGTGCTTAATGCGCCTCGTATAGAACAGAGCCTGCCACGTATGAGGTTGGTGTCCGTCTGGGGTCAGTTACACCCTTCAGGCGTGTCGCACTGCATCCACGGGCTGACCCGTCATAATCGCCATCAATCGTGCAAGTTCTTCGCGCAACTGACGACGATCAAGCACCATGTCGATCGCGCCTTTTTGTTGCAGGAACTCCGAACGCTGAAAGCCTTCAGGAAGTTTTTCGCGCACAGTCTGCTCAATCACGCGGGGCCCTGCAAAACCAATCAAGGCTTTGGGTTCGCCGATCACCACATCGCCCATAAAGGCAAAGCTAGCGGATACGCCCCCCATCGTGGGATCCGTCAGAATGCTGATAAAAGGCATTTTGACTTCGGCCAGACGTGTGAGCATGGCATTTGTTTTGGCCATCTGCATAAGAGAGAACAGGCTTTCTTGCATGCGCGCACCACCCGATGCGGCGACACAAATAAAGGGCACACGCTGATCGATTGCGGCTTGTACCCCGCGCACAAAGCGCTCGCCGACAACCGAACCCATCGAGCCACCCATGAACTGAAATTCAAAGCACGCCAGCACACACTGCACGCTACAAATCGCACCGCTCACGACGACCAGCGCATCGGATTCGCCCGTCTGGCTGACAGCTTCTTGGAGACGCTCCGGGTATTTACGTGAGTCCTTGAATTTTAGGGGATCCATCGATCGTGTGTTTGCACCGATTTCGACGCGTCCCTCGATGTCGAGCAAAGACTCGATCCGTGCGCGCGCACCGATCCGCATGTGATGGTCGCATTTAGGGCACACATGTAAATTGGCCGCGAGGTCTTCGTTATAGAGTACGGATTCGCAAGAGGGGCATTTGACCCAGAGGCCTTCGGGTACACGACGGGCGACGGACTCCGTGTTCTGTACTTTGTTCATCCGAGGAGGAATAAGCTTACCGAGCCAGCTCATACTGCGTGCTCCGACGGCGTCACCACATGACCCGGTGCACGGGCATGCGCGATTGCCTGCGAAATACCCTGCAACCAGTTGGCACCCGCGTCAATTGCGACTTGCGACTGTTGCGCGACAGGCAGACCCGCACATGCTTTAGTCATAGTGTCGATCAGTTTGCTACCAATCACCACCGCATCCGCGACTAAAGACACACGCTGCGCGCTCGCTGCGTCACTAATGCCAAAACCCACACCGACCGGCAAGGAAACATGTTTGCGAATACCTTTCAAGCGCGTCGCTACATCAGTGGTATCGAGATTACCCGCACCAGTCACGCCATTGAGCGAGACGTAATAGACGTAGCCACGTGCAATTTTTCCAACTGCACGAATGCGGTCTTCGGTTGATGTCGGTGCAAGCAAAAAGATCGGCGCAATATGGTGCTGATCAAGCAGCGTCAGGAAGTCACCGATTTCTTCGGGGGGATAATCAACCGTCAGGATACCGTCGATACCAGCCAGACTGGCTTGCTCAGCGAAAGCTTGCTGACCAATTCTTTCGATAGGATTGGCATACCCCATAAGTACCACTGGAGTCTCTGTATCCTGCTTGCGAAACTCTGCAACCATTTTCAGGACATCACGTAATCCGACACCCTGGGCAATGGCGTGTTCGGCCGCGCGCTGAATAACCGGGCCGTCTGCCATCGGATCCGAAAATGGGATACCAAGCTCAATCACGTCGGCACCTGATTTAACCAGGGCATGCATGAGCGGCACAGTGGAGTCCGGCAGCGGATTGCCTGCGGCAATGTACGGGATGAGTGCAGCACGTTGTTGTTGTGCAGCACGCGCAAACGCCGCGGCAATACGATCAGGATGTTGAGTCATGAGTCTGAAAACCTTTAAAGCACAAGTCCGGCGCGCGTGGCAACCGTGTTGATATCTTTGTCGCCACGACCCGACATATTGACCAGGATGATCTGATCTTTTGGGAGGGTCGGTGCGAGCTTGGCAGCATAGGCAAGCGCATGCGAGGTCTCAAGCGCAGGAATAATGCCCTCAATCTGGCAGCAATGGTGAAATGAAGCCAGGGCCTCATCGTCAGTCACGCTGACATAGGATGCGCGCCCAGTGTCTTTGAGCCAGGCATGCTCGGGGCCGACGCCTGGATAATCCAGGCCTGCCGATACAGAATGTGTCTCGGCAACCTGGCCATTCTCATCCTGCAGCACATAGGTACGATTGCCATGCAACACACCCACACGACCCTCGGTCAGCGATGCAGAATGCCTGCCGGTTTCGATGCCGTCACCCGCGGCTTCGACGCCGACGAGTTTGACATTTTCGTAGGGAATATAGGGGTGAAAAATACCAATCGCGTTCGATCCGCCACCGACACAGGCCAGCACGTAGTCAGGCTGGCGCCCGGCATACAAAGGCATCTGTTCAATCGATTCCTTGCCAATCACAGAGTGAAAGTTACGAACCATCATTGGGTAGGGATGCGGTCCCGCTACGGTTCCAATAATGTAAAAAGTGTTGTCGACGTTTGTCACCCAGTCACGCATGGCTTCGTTGAGCGCGTCTTTGAGGGTTTTGGAGCCAGACTCCACAGGTACGACTGTCGCACCCAGCAACTTCATACGGAATACGTTGGGTGACTGACGCTTGACGTCTTCGCTACCCATAAAGACCACACATTCCATGCCATAACGGGCGCAGACAGTAGCGGTTGCCACACCATGCTGACCGGCACCGGTCTCTGCAATAATGCGCTTTTTACCCATTCGGCGGGCCAGCAGTGCTTGCCCGAGACTGTTATTGATTTTATGAGCACCCGTATGGTTCAGGTCTTCGCGCTTGAACCAGATCTGCGCGCCACCCAGCTCTTCGGACCAGCGACGTGCATGATAAACAGGCGTTGGACGACCCACAAAGTGCTTGAGTTCATAATGGAATTCAGCCAGGAACTCCGGATCATTACGATACTTTTCGTATGCGAGGCGCAGCTCTTCGATAGCCTGCATCAGTGTTTCTGCTGCAAACACACCACCGTAAGGGCCAAAATGACCTTTGGCATCAGGGAAATCATAGGGTTTCAAGACGAAATCTCCACATTCGCACCATAGCGAGGATCTGATTTTAGCAGTCCGGGCGCCAAAAAATGGGGGCAAACCCCCTGAGAATCTGTTTTACCCGACCATTTTTACAACCGGGCTCAAATCAAGCGTACAACATCAGCGGCGCTGGGCTGAAATGACCCCGTTGACCTCAGTCAGCGCAGCCATCGCGCGCCCGAGTTCAGCGCCGTCATGCACTTCGACGGTGAACCCCATATGGGCAATGGAAGCCTTGCTCTGGGTATTGACAGCCACCACATTGAGCCGCAACCGGGCAAACACCTCGGACAAGTCACGCAACAGGCCAGGACGATCCTGTGAACGGATGCTCAGATCAACCGGATAGACCGCACCCGTTGCACGCTCACCCCACGCCACCTCGATGACACGCTCTGGTTGCTGGGCCGCCAGGGCAAGATAACTCGGACAATCTTGACGATGAATTGATACGCCCCGGCCGCGGGTGACAAAACCACTAATGACATCGGGCGGAGCAGGACGACAGCAGCGCGCAAGCTGTGTGAGCAGGGAGCCAACGCCCACCACCAGCACGCCACTTTTGCCGGACTGTGAGGTACTGGCCGCACGCGGGGTGTGCGTGACAAGTGCTTCGGGGCTTATTTCTTGCTCGGGTACGACGGGCTGAAACAACGCATCGATCTGGCGCAGGCTGAATTCTTCTTTGGCGGCGGCCACATACAGATCATCAGCACGCGCAAAACCAAGCTGCTCAGAGAGATGTTCGAGGTTGACGGCGGTTTTACCTAGGCGCTGCAATTCTTTTTCGACAAGCGCCTGGCCCTGATTAATCCGCTGTTGCAGCTCAATCGCGTTGAACCAGGCCCGGACTTTTGCGCGTGCCCGCGGACTCGCCAGCAATCCGAGCTGCGGGTTGAGCCAATCGCGTGAAGGTCCACCCGATTTGGTCGTGACAATTTCAACCGTCTGCCCAGTTTGCAATTGTGTACTAAGCGGGACCATCTGCCCATCAATGCGGGCGCCCCGGCATCGATGACCCAGATCGGAATGCAGGTGATAGGCAAAGTCGACAGGCGTTGCCCCCACGGGCAACTCAATCACCCGGGCCTGGGGAGATAACACATAGATGCGCTCATCGCTTTGCTTGTGGGAGCCTTGACCAGGCTGGCTTGCGGGTTGTTCCGCGGCTTCGTTATTCCAGGCCAGTAACTGGCGCATCCAGGCGAGCTGTTGGTCATACTGGTGCTCAGACTGACTCTTTGGGGCAGCCTGGCCACCACGCGGCCCCGCTTCTTTGTAGCGCCAGTGCGCCGCCATCCCATATTCGGCGAATTCGTGCATCGCACGTGTGCGGATCTGGACTTCGAAAGGCCGACCCAGCTCATCTGACACCACAGTGTGCAAGGAGCGATACCCGTTGGGCTTGGGACGAGAAACATAATCGTCAAATTCGTCGGAGACGGGTACCCATAATTCATGCACCAGGCTTAGTGCGGCATAGCAATCGCGATCTTCGGGCACGATAATGCGCAACGCCCGGACATCAAAGAGCTGATTGAAATCCAGATGTTTATTCAGCATCTTATTGTGGATGCTGTAAATATGTTTGGGTCTTCCTGAGACCTCTGCCGTAATCCCCATCTGTTTGAGGGCCAGCGTCAAACGTTCGATAGTCCGGGCAATAAAAGCCTCGCGCTCGACACGTTTTTCTTCAAGCAATCTGGCAATTTCTTTATAACGCTGGGGATCCGTAAACCGAAAGGCAAGATCCTCCATTTCCCATTTTATTTGCCATATACCGAGTCGATTAGCAAGCGGGGTATAGAGATCGAGGGTCTCACGGGCAAGCGCCGGATCGCAAGGCGTTTTGGATGCGGCATACCAGCGCAGGGACTGCAGGCGAGAAGCCAGGCGAATCAGGACAATGCGCAAATCTGCAGCCATCGCAAGCAGCATTTTGCGAAGTTTTTCTTTTTGTGCGTTGGAGTCAACTGCCGCCTGGCTTGCGCCACTGGCTATCGAACCCAGACGCAACAAGGCACGCGTGCCCTGGACCAGTTTACCGACCTCCGTACCGAACTGGGCAGTAATGGAATCAGCCTGCTTGGTTGAAGCCGTCTCGGGCAGCGCCATCAACAGGGCCGCTGTCCGGGTTGCTGCATCCGCCTGCATATCGGCCAGCACCCGGACCGTCCCGAGTGCATGGTCAAGTTGGGGCTCACCCGCAGGGGTGTGCAAACCCGCAAGCTGCGGGGTCGCCCAAAGCATGGCGCGCGCGAGCAACGCCTGATCGTCATCACTCAACCCAACGACCAGCAATGGATCCATCAGACCGCTGCGGTCACCACAATTTCGACCTTGTAGTCTGCGCTAGCCAGACGGGCTTCGATTGTGGCGCGTGGAGGAGCATTGCCTGCAGGAACCCAGGCATCCCAGGCTTTGTTCATGCCGTCAAACTCTTTCATGTTCGCAACAAAAATCTGCACCATCAGCAAGCGGGTTTTGTCAGTGCCCGCAGTGGCCAGCAATTTATCAATCGTGGCAAGGATCTGCGCAGTCTGGCCAGTAATGTCCTGTGAGGCGTCCTCGGCGACCTGACCGGCTAGGTAGGCTACGCCGTTATAGACAGCCATGTCAGAGAGTCGTTTAGCGACGTTTACGCGTGTGAGGTTACTCATTTCATTCCTTGGTTAAATTAAGCGGGTGGTAATTCAAACACCTGGCGCAGATACGCCAGGTAGGCTTTGTCGTCGCACATGGTTTTTTCGGGTGCATCAGAAATTTTGGCAACCGGCTGACCATTGCACTTGACCATTTTCATGACAATCTGAAGGGGCTCATACCCCAGGTCGTTGGTCAGATTCGTTCCAATTCCAAACGCAATCCGACAACGTCCAGTAAAACGACGCATCAATTCTATCGCGCGCGGGAAGGTCAGCGCATCTGAAAAAATCAGTGTCTTCATCCTAGCATCCACACGATTGTGCGCATAATGCGCAATCATCCGCTCTCCCCATTCGAAGGGATCGCCCGAGTCGTGGCGTGCACCATCAAACAGCTTGCAAAAATACATGTCAAAATCACGCAAGAATGCGGCCAGGCCATATACATCGGATAGCGCGATCCCCAGATCGCCGCGATACTCTTTTGCCCAGACTTCGAGTGCGAACACCTGCGAATCCCGCAACCTGGGGCCCAGGGCCTGACAGGCCTGCAGATATTCATGCGCCATCGTCCCCAGGGGCAGGACACCATGCTTCATCGCAAACCAGACATTGCTGGTGCCGGCAAAATGTTCGCCCATCTGCGCTTTCATGGTGGTCACGACTTCTTCGTGCCACGCGTGCGAAAAGCGCCTACGTGTACCGTACTCTGCCACGCGGAATTCACTCAAATCGGACGCATCGAGCACAAGGCGCATTTTGGCCTGCAGCCGCTTGCGCGCCTCCTCCCAGGGTAGGCTTGGGCAGGTGTTCCTGAAGTACACCTCGTTGACAATTGCCAGAACGGGGATTTCGAACAAAATCGTATGCAGCCAGGAACCCTGGACCGTAATTTCGATCTCCCCTGGAACGATGCTTTCGGAGACATGGATGCATTTTTCGGGAAGATGGAACAGCCCGAGGAAATCAATGAAATCACTCTTGATAAACCGCAGGCCCCCCAGATAGGCCAGCTCAGCCTCGCTGAAGCGTAGCTGGCATAAATCGTGAATTTCCTGACGGATTTCATCCAGATACGGCAGCAGATTGATGCCAGGTGTGCGGCAACGATAGCGATACTCGACCTGAGCGGCCGGAAAATGATGCAGGACGACCTGCATCATTGTGAATTTGTATAAGTCAGTATCAAGCAGGGATTTGATGATCATTTTTGTTCCCATGATTTTTTTGAACCATAGCACAACCACTACTCAAAATAGGGGCATGCCCGCCTTGATGCAGGTACTTTAGGTAAAATGGTTTAAATCCTAAATCCACAATACCAGGCTGGTGAAAGAAATGACGCACGTAGTCACTGAAAACTGTATTAAATGTAAATTTACTGACTGTGTCGACGTCTGTCCGGTTGACTGTTTTCGCGAAGGTCCGAATTTTTTGGTCATCGATCCGGATGAGTGTATCGATTGCGCCGTTTGCATTCCCGAATGCCCGGCCAATGCCATCTTTGCCGAAGAAGACGTACCGCAAGACCAGATGAAATTCCTCGCGCTCAATGCCGAGCTATCGCCGCTGTTTGCCAGTATCAGTCGCTCCAAAAAACCTCTGCCAGACGCGGATGAGTGGAATGGCAAGCCTGACAAACTTCCTTTGCTTGAGCGTTGAGTCTGGCTTGCATCTGAAATGACCGAAGTCACAGCGCCTAACGCACAGCTCAAATACACCCGTCAAAGCCTGATCGCAAAAACGGTCTGGGAATCAGAAAAACTGTTCTCCGTTCGGATCACACGCGATCCGGCATTTGAATTTATTCCTGGGCAATTTGCACGCCTTGGCCTGGCTGTCGGTGGGGTGGATCATAAGACGCCCAATCAGTGGCGTGCCTATTCCATGGTGTCACATCCGACACAGCAAGAGCTTGAGTTTTTTTCTGTCTGCGTGCCTGACGGGGTATTTAGTCCTGCCCTGGCACGCCTCACACCAGGTGACTCCATCTGGGTCGACAAAACCAGCTTTGGGTTTCTGACGCTTGAGCGCTTCCTGGATGGTGACGACCTGTGGTTGATTGCAACAGGTACGGGTTTATCGGCCTATCTGTCGATGCTGCGCGATCCGGCGACCTGGACACGGTTCAAACGCGTCATATTGGTGCATGGCGTACGCCTCAACAATGAACTCGCTTATTCCGAAGAACTCCAGAATTTAATGCATCAGTACTCAGGTGGGCAATTTGTTTACTTACCCGTGACGTCGCAAGAAGAAGTCCCTGCCAGCTGCTCACCCTCTATCGGATTGCTACGCAGCCCTGCTCGCATTACGACGCTCCTCTCAAGCGGCGAGCTTGAGCAGCGCACGGGAGTCGCCCTTGATCCCTTGCATTCACGCATCATGCTCTGCGGAAATCCCGCTATGGTGACAGAGATGCGTGCGCAACTGAGCGCACGCGGCTTTGCCACGGGTCGCCGCGGTGTTCACGGCAATCTGGCCGTCGAAAACTACTGGTAAACCCTTATTTTCTGAATATGTTCGTCACAAGATGTAGGTGTTTGCACTAGTTCGACATCTATATGTGGTGCATAACGTGGCAAGCATGCTACATTTTGGTGCGGTGCAGTATAAATAGCTGCTTAATTATGCTGTCGAGTACTGGCACTGCACTTAAATCTGGTGATAATCGTATTCATCAGAGTCACCATTGGAACGCACACATGCTTTATCAACTGCATGAAATGCAACGGGCCTTCATGGCACCACTTGCGGCCTTCACGGATGTCGGTTCAAAACTGTTCAACCACGCAATCAGTCCGTTTGCCTACACCCCAATGGCCCGACAAGTTGCCGCGGGTTACGAACTGGTTCACCGTATTGGAAAAAAATACGAAAAACCTGAATGGCAATTGCCCTATACCGAAATTGCTGGCAAATCTGTTGCCGTCAATGAAGAAAATACCTTGGCGTTACCTTTCTGTAATCTCGTGCATTTCAAGCGCGATATTCCAGAAAAAACACGCTCTGCGGATCCAACCATCCTGCTGGTCGCACCGATGTCAGGCCATCACGCCACGCTCTTGCGTGACACAGTGCGTGCCCTGCTCCCGAATCACGAAGTTTATGTCACAGACTGGGTGGATGCACGCATGGTGCCTGCTGCTGCGGGCACATTCCATCTGAATGATTATGTTCGCTATGTGCAGCAGTTCGTGCGCCATCTCGGACCCGATTTGCATGTGATGTCGGTCTGTCAGCCAACCGTTCCGGTGCTCGCAGCCATCTCGCTGATGGCTAGTGAAAAAGACCCCTGTCTACCACGCAGCATGGTCATGATGGGCGGACCGATTGATCCACGCTGCTCGCCCACTCAAGTCAATCGCCTGGCCACCACCAAGCCATTTGACTGGTTTGAAGAAAAACTGATTCACACGGTACCTGCCCAATATCCTGGCGCCGGCCGTCGTGTCTATCCAGGTTTTCTGCAGCATGCAGGCTTTCTGTCAATGAATCCTGATCGCCACCTGAAGGCGCACTACGATTTCTATCTGGATCTGCTGCGCGGCGATGATGATGATGCCGAAGCGCACCGTCGTTTTTATAACGAATACAACGCTGTACTGGACATGTCGGCAGATTACTACCTGGATACCATCCGTATCGTTTTTCAGGATTTTGACCTGCCGAACGGGACATGGGAAATTGATGGCAAGCTGGTCAAACCTGCAGACATCAAATCCGTCGCTCTGTTTACGATCGAAGGCGAGCTCGACGATATTTCTGGCGAAGGCCAGACCCGTGCAGCGCATGATCTGTGTGCAGGTATTCCAGCCAAACGCAAGCAACACTACACGGCACCGGAATGCGGTCATTACGGCATTTTTTCTGGTCGTCGCTGGCGCACCACAATCTGCCCTAAAATTGCAGAGTTCGTTCGACAGGCCTGACCTTTAAACGTCTGCGCTTGACCAACGGGGGCTTGAAGCCCCCGTTTTGCTGATCTCTTGAATCGCGACTCATGCTAGCTGCCAGTATCAACGCCCTGTTGCCACAAACACAATGCACAAAATGCGGCTATCAGGGCTGCTTGCCCTATGCCCAGGCCATTGCGAGCGCACAAGCCCCCATCAACCGCTGTCCACCAGGCGGTGAGCCGGGGATTGCCGCACTGGCCAAACTACTCAATGTGCCCGTCTTACCACTGGATACCTCCTGCGGCGTGCACGTCCCCCTGCAGGTTGCCGTGATTGATGAGCAATACTGCATTGGCTGCACGCTGTGCATACAGGCCTGTCCGGTTGATGCCATCCTTGGGGCCAACAAGTTCATGCACACCGTGCTCGCAGAGGATTGCACTGGTTGCGATCTCTGCGTGGAGCCCTGTCCCGTAGACTGTATTGAAATGGTGACCGTATTGCCGGCGCGACAATGGCTACCCGCAGATGCAGCACAAGCGCGCGCACGCTACGAAAAGCGCCAGACACGTATTGCGCAATCGACGACCGTCAACATCCGAGCCGAGGCCATCGCACTCGGCGAATACTCCCCAACGACACTAGACCGCGAGCCGCCCCCACCAAACTCAGCGATTGAAAACGCAGATAAGCACGCGATGATCGCTCAGGCACTGGCGCGTGCTCGTGCCAGACGTAACGCCATCTGAAACCGACTCGATGAATCCACAAAAACGCCGCGAAATTTTCACACGCTTCAGGGATGCGAATCCAGCCCCGACCACAGAACTTGAATACGGCAGCGATTTTCAGTTGCTAATCGCCGTATTGCTCTCTGCACAGACGACCGACAAAGCAGTCAATATTGCGACGCGCAAGTTTTTTCCACAGTACGGCACACCCAAAGCCATGCACGCCCTCGGTGAAACAAAACTCGCGACATTCATCCAGACCATTGGGCTGTATAAAACAAAAGCTAAAAATGTGATCGCGACGTGCAAGATCCTACTCGAACAGCATGCTGGTGAAGTCCCGCAAACACGCGAAGCGCTTGAGGCGCTGCCGGGTGTGGGTCGCAAAACGGCCAATGTCGTGTTGAATACCGCCTTTGGTCAAGCAACGATTGCAGTAGATACGCATATTTTCAGGGTCGCAAACAGGACTGGCATTGCACCCGGCAAAGATGTGGTCGCGGTCGAAAAAGGTCTGGAAAAATTCATTCCAGCAGAATTCAAGCTCAATGCCCATCACTGGCTCATTTTGCATGGTCGCTACATTTGTGTCGCCAGAACCCCAAAATGCCCGCAATGCGGAATTACCGACCTGTGTGAATTCCGCACCAAAACGAAGCCTTGAGTCGTGGATACCTATGACAAACCCCCATTGAGGTTTATGTTGCATCTGCGTCATAATCCGTTTCCGAACTGAAAACTCTTCTAACTTCGAATAAGATTCCGAATGAAAGATATCATTCTCGAGACGGATGGCCTCACGAAAGAATTTCGTGGATTTACGGCTGTCAATAATGTCTCGCTACGCGTTCAGCGTGGCCACATTCATGCCCTGATTGGCCCCAACGGTGCCGGTAAGACGACCTGTTTTAACTTACTGACAAAGTTCCTGTCACCGACACGAGGCAAAATTTCCTTCAACGGGATTGACATCACGGGTGAGCGCCCTGCACAGATTGCAAGACGTGGCGTGATACGTTCCTTTCAGATTTCTGCAGTGTTTCCGCACCTCTCCGTACTCGAAAACGTGCGCATTGGCCTGCAGCGTCAAACTGGCCTGTCCTTTAAGTTCTGGAAAAGCGAAAAATGCCTGAACCAGCTCAATGATCGCGCTCAGGAACTGCTTGAACAAGTCGACCTGGGACAGTTTGCCAACGACATTACGGGCAGCCTGCCCTATGGACGCAAGCGCGCACTCGAAATCGCCACAACGCTCGCCATGGAACCTGAACTGATGCTGCTCGATGAACCCACGCAGGGTATGGGTCACGAAGACGTCGATCGCGTCACGCAACTTATCAAGCAGGTCAGCATCGGACGCACCATTCTGATGGTTGAACACAACATGAATGTGATTTCGTCTATCGCCGACACCATCACGGTTCTTGCACGGGGTGCCGTACTTGCCGAGGGCGACTATGCACACGTGTCACGCGACCCGGCTGTCATGGAAGCCTACATGGGTACAACCGATGGTGAACTTGAGGGAGCGCACGCATGAGCACGCCCGCACTCGAAATTTCCGGCCTCAATGCCTGGTATGGTGAATCACATATTCTCCACGGCGTTGATCTCTCGGTCAACAAAGGTGAAGTCGTCACTATTCTGGGTCGCAATGGCGCAGGACGCACAACGACCATGCGTTCGATTCTCGGCCTGACTGGGGCACGCACAGGCTCGATCCGTATTCACGGTACTGAGTCCATCGATCTGCCGACCTACAAGATTGCGCACCTGGGCATTGGTTATTGCCCAGAAGAACGTGGCATTTTTGCCAGCCTCTCCTGCGAAGAAAACCTGCTACTGCCACCACCAGTGGGCGCGGCGGGCGGCGGGATGTCGCTGTCTGAAATTTACGAAATGTTTCCGAATCTGCTCGAGCGCCGTCATTCACCAGGCACACGTCTGTCGGGCGGCGAACAGCAGATGCTGGCGGTCGCACGTATTCTGCGCACTGGCGCGGATCTGCTCTTGCTCGATGAAATCTCAGAAGGTCTCGCACCCGTGATCGTTCAGGCACTGGCCCGGATGATCAAAATGCTCAAGGCCAAGGGCTACACAATTGTGATGGTGGAGCAGAACTTCCGCTTTGCGGCTCCGCTTGCCGATCGCTTTTATGTCATGGAGCACGGACAGATTGTCGAGCATTTCCCAGCCTCTGAACTAGCGGCCAAGCAACAGACCTTGAACGAACTGCTAGGCGTCTAAGTCTGCCATGCGGCCAATCGCCGACAATTATTATCAACCTGATTTCAGTGTTTAATTGATCAAAAAATTTTATATCTGTATTTAAGCAATACCCCTGGAGAATGAAATGAAATTACGTACACTGACCGCCGCGCTCATGATGGCAGGCCTGGGCTTTACAGGACAAGCTGCGCACGCAGACGTCTCTGACGATGTCGTTCGCATCGGTTTTATCACTGACCTGTCAGGCGTGTACTCAGACATCGACGGCCCTGCGGGCGCCGATGCAATTCGCATGGCCATCGCTGACTTTGGCGGTACGGTCAATGGTAAAAAAATCGAATTACTGGTGATGGATCACCAGAACAAAGCCGATATCGCCACTGCTCGCGCACGCGAGTGGTTCGATCAGCAAAAAATTGACATGCTGGTGGGTGGCACAAACTCTGGCGTTGCGCTGGCATTGGCTGGTGTCGCTGCCGAAAAGAAAAAACCGTTCATTGCCATCGGACCCGGTGCCTCTGACCTCACAACGGCACAGTGCAGCCCCTATACGATTCACTATGCCTATGACACTGTCGCTATGGCGCGTGGTACTGGCAAGGCGGTTGTAAAAGACGGTGGGAAAACCTGGTTTTTCCTGACGGCAGACTATGCCTTTGGTCAAGCGCTTGAGCGTGATACGGCTGCAGTGGTCAAAGCCGCAGGTGGCGAAGTCAAGGGTCAGGTCCGTGCGCCATTGAGTACCGCAGACTTTTCTTCTTTCCTGTTGCAAGCACAAGCGTCTGGCGCGCAGATTCTGGGTCTGGCCAATGCGGGTGGCGACACCATCAATTCCATTAAAGCCGCCAACGAGTTTGGCGTGACCGCAACCATGAAAATGGCCGGCCTGCTGATCTTCATTAACGACATTCATGCGCTGGGTCTGAAAGCGACGCAAGGCATGTACCTCACAGACGGCTGGTACTGGGATCAATCAGATGCCACACGTGCCTGGTCTGCCAAGTTTGAAGAAAAAGCCAAACGCAAACCTTCCATGCTCCAGGCTGCGGATTACTCTTCGGTGACGTTCTACCTCAATGCCGTGAAAGCGACTGGTTCGGACGACACAGATACCGTCATGAAGTGGATGAAATCCAACAAAATCAACGATTTCTTTGCACAAGGTGGTTACGTGCGCGAAGATGGCCGTATGGTTCACGACATGTTCCTGATGCAAGTCAAAACACCTGCAGAGTCGAAAGCACCCTGGGATTATTACAAGGTCCTGGCTAAGCTGCCCGGTGAAGAAGTCTTCACAACCCTTGCAGAAACAACCTGCAAACTCGTGAAAAAATAAGTCAGAGTCGATCCGTCTGCCGCCTGTGTGCGGCAGACGTTCTCTGATGCCACCTGATTCTGTTTGACTGTAAAACGATGACTACAATTTTCGGGATTCCGATCCAAGCATTTTTAGGCCAGCTGCTATTGGGACTGGTCAATGGATCTTTCTACGCCATCCTTTCACTTGGACTGGCGGTCATTTTCGGCTTGCTCAACGTCATCAATTTTGCCCATGGAGCGTTGTACATGCTCGGCGCATTCCTGGCGTGGATGGGCATGTCCTACTTTGGCCTCAATTACTGGGTCATGCTGGCGCTTGCGCCCGTTCTGGTTGGCCTGTTTGGCATCCTGATCGAAAAGCTTTTGCTCAAACATCTTTACAAGCTCGATCACCTATATGGACTGCTCCTGACGTTTGGCATCACACTGATGCTCGAAGGCCTGCTGCGCAGCTTCTATGGGGTCTCAGGCCTGCCCTACTCGACGCCAGACGCGCTTAAAGGCGCGACTAATTTAGGCTTTATGGTGCTGCCTAATTATCGTGCCTGGGTCGTGGTTGCCTCGTTGATCGTGTGCTTTGGCACCTGGTTTGTCATTGAACGTACTCGACTGGGGGCCCTGCTGCGCGCAAGTACCGAAAACCCCCGCCTCGTTGAGGCCTTCGGCGTGAATGTCCCGCTTATGGTCACACTGACCTACGGCTTTGGTGTCGCATTAGCTGGGTTTGCAGGCGTACTCGCTGCACCCGTGCTGCAGATTTCTCCACTCATGGGGTCGAATCTGATTGTGGTGGTGTTTGCCGTGGTCGTGATCGGTGGCATGGGATCCATCCTTGGCTCAATTGTGACCGGACTCGGTCTGGGAATCATCGAAGGTCTGACAAAAGTATTCTGGCCTGAAGCCTCCAGCACCGTTGTTTTCATCATCATGGCTATTGTCTTGTTCCTGCGTCCTGCTGGACTTTTCGGGAAAGAAAAATGAACCGTCAAACACTTGGATATATCGCTTTTCTGGGTTTTCTGCTGGCAGTCCCACTGATTGGTGTCTACCCAGTCTTTGCCATGAAAATCATGTGCTACGCATTATTTGCCTGCGCCTTCAACTTGTTGCTGGGCTTTACCGGACTGCTATCGTTTGGCCATGCCGCTTTTCTCGGTACCGCAGCCTACGCGTCTGGTCACGCCATGAAGGTATGGGGCTTTTCGCCAGAGCTCGGTATTCTGTACGGCGTCGCCATAGCAGGTCTACTGGGTCTTGCAATGGGTATGCTGGCGATTCGCCGCAGTGGCATTTACTTTGCCATGATCACTATGGCACTTGCGCAAATGGTGTTCTTTTACTTTCTGCAAGCAAAGTTCACCGGAGGTGAAGACGGTCTGCAAGGCGTACCGCGCGGCTCACTCTTTGGCCTGCTTGACCTCAAGAGCGACTTCAATCTGTATTACGTCGTACTGGCTATTTTTGTCTTTGGCTATTTTATGATCTGGCGTACCGTGCATTCGCCTTTTGGTCAGGTTCTGAAAGCGATCCGCGAAAATGAACCCCGCGCGATCTCTCTGGGCTACGACGTCGAGCGCTACAAGCTACTGGCCTTTGTGCTGTCGGCTATGCTGGCTGGTCTAGCTGGCTCGACAAAAATGCTGGTATTTGTCTCAGCCACCCTCTCGGATGCCGTCTGGCAAATGTCAGGGCTGGTGATCCTGATGACACTGATCGGCGGCATGGGTACGCTGGTCGGTCCGGTCCTGGGAGCCTTCATCGTCGTGATGCTGGAAAATAAAGTCGGCGACCTGGGCAGCATCTTGGCCAAATGGACCGGCGTAGACTGGTTCAATCGTCTAGGCGAATCCGTCACAATCGTGATTGGCCTGATTTTCGTGATCTGCGTCATGGCTTTCAGACGTGGCCTGATTGGCGAATTCAATGCCTGGATGGATCGCCGCAAAGGTATTGACACGGCGGCTGCCCCTGGCGCTGCCCACTAAACCGGCCAATATACATACTCACTCACCGAACAACTTGTCAGGAAATCGTATGAAGCTCAGGAATATATTCAAATTGAATTGTGCCGCCGCACTGACCTCATTGGCATTGTTCGGTGCGTGCGCCGCACAGGCCCAACAAGCCTCTGCACCAACACCATTAGCCACAACTGCCGCTTCTCCAGCTGCCATGAAGGCGGCTGCCACGGCAGTCAAGCCTCACTCCGATTTTCAGTGGCTTGGACAGGCTGGTTTTCGCATCACCACACCTGGTGGCAAACTGATTGTGATTGACCCCTGGATCAAAGGTGGCCCCAAAGCCCCAGCGAACTACAAGGCCGACCTGTCTGCTATCGGCAAAATTGACCTGTTGCTGGTGACCCATGCACACGTGGACCACCTGGGCGATGCTCCTGAGCTCGCCAAAATTAACAACACAAAACTCTACGGCCCAGCCGACATGGTGACCCCGCTGATTCTGCTGGGTGCGCTGCCCAACGAACTCGGCCATCGCTTCAACAAGTCAGGAGCGGTCAAGCCATTACCTGGGATAAAGGTCACCGCAGTACAGGCCGAACACTCCTCGCTGCTGGTCCTGCCAAACGCCACGACGAATAAGCCCGAGTCCCACGCCGCTGGCGAGGCCATGGGCTACATCATTGAGCTCGAAAATGGCTTCAAGATCTGGCATATGGGTGATACTGGGTTGTTTGGCGATATGAAGTTTATTGCTGAGCATTACAAACCAGATCTGGTGTTGCTGCCAATTGGTGGCAATTTCACCATGGGGCCAGAGGATGCAGCGTTTGCACTGAAGACCTGGATCAAACCCAAAATGGTCATTCCCATGCACTACAACTCGAACCCGTTAACCCCAGGTACTCTAGCTGAATTCCAGGCGGCCATGAAAGGTAGCACTATCAAAGTCATTCCGATGACAGAAGGTGAGACAGTATCATTTAACTAATCAGCATACGATGCGGATTCGCACAATGCCCGTCACCATGCTGTCATATTATTTAGCGATGATGCTGAATGATGACAAAAAAAGTTCATTTGATTTATTTCAATGCAGGCGGCGGCCATCGTTCGGCAGCACTTGCCTTAGAAGAACAGATACTTGCTGAAAAATTGCCCTGGCAAGTCACGTTAGTCAATCTTTTCGAGGTCCTTGATCCCGAAGGAAGTTTTCGAAAACTCACAGGACTTGCTCCAGAGGATCTCTACAACAACCGGCTCAAGCGCGGCTGGACGCTAGGTCTGTCTACAGAGCTCAAAGTGTTCCAGGCAATGATCCGGATGAGTCATGCAGCGCTGCTGCGCAAACTCGAGAACTATTGGGAAAACAATCCCTCAGATCTCGTTGTTTCCCTGATTCCAAACTTTAATAAAGTTTTGTGCCAGTCGGTGCACAATGCATTAAAAAGCGTTCCGTTTTTGACGGTCCTCACCGATATGGCGGACTACCCGCCACACTTCTGGATCGAACCTGATCTTGATCAACACATTGTTTGCGGTACCAGGCAGGCAGCCGAGCAGGCACAGGCTGCAGGCTACTCGGATGCACAAATTTTTAAAACATCCGGCATGATTTTAAAACCAGCCTTTCACCAACCGCTCAAAATCGATCGCAATCAAGAACTCAGCAAACTAGGACTCGACCCGGACCAGCCCACAGGTGTCGTGATGTTTGGCGGGCACGGTTCTGCGGATATGCTGCGCATTGCCAAAGCGCTCCCAGATTTTCAGCTGATCCACTTGTGTGGGCACAATACCCTGCTCATCAAAAAACTCCAAAAACTGGAGACCACAGCAAAACATGTTGCCATCGGTTTTACAACCAGCATCGCGCAATATCTCAGTCTCGGTCACTTTTTTATCGGAAAACCCGGACCCGGGAGCATGACAGAGGCCATCCAGATGGGGCTTCCTGTCATTACCATCAAAAACGCCTGGACAATGCCACAGGAACGATTTAATGCAACATGGATAGTGGAAAACGGTGTTGGGATCGTCGTCCCATCACTGCGCAAAATACGCAATAGCGTGCTTGAACTGATCCAACACTTGCCTGAATATCGCGCATCAGTCGATAGAATTCATAATCGCGCTGTGTTCGAAGTGGTTGATATCTTTGCCAGACAGCTCAATCAGGAAAACAAAATTTCTCTTGATTTTTCGATGGCACACAACTCTTGATACTCAGGCGCATTTTGGACAAAGGTTTCAAAATTCAAATGCTGCGCACCAGATTGATCGGAGCCATTCTGCTGGTCAAGGGGATGTCCGAATAAACGCTCGATCTGGCTAGCACGCCATTGTGCATAAATACTCTGGACAAAATTATTCCAGTCGTCCTCTGTGGCATAGGCCACTGCGTGATCACAGTAACTGGACCAGCGTTGAGCGATATTCATAATTTTTACGTCCTTTAGTCATTTTGATTCGGATATTGCAACACAATATTATCAAACGGATATTGCAATGCAACATTATCAAACGGATATTACAACAGTGCTGGAAATATACAAAAAAACTCAAGCAAGACCTGCACCTATCGGTCCCCAATCCTGGCCCACTAAGATGTCGTGCTCGGACTCCAGAAAGCCTGCGTAATGCAATCCTGGGTGGCGATGGTTTGAACCAGCCGATCAAGCGCATCACCATCGACTGACGAAGCAGCCAACACCGCCTCGATCATGACCGAGTCCTCACCAAAGGCATCAATTCCCAGATGACTAAAGGCATAGCCGGCCTGCTCAAGCGCGATATCAAGCTGACTGAGTGCCTCGCGTTGATACTCAATCCTGGAGATCACTGAAATCGTATGCGTGACTTCCACTGCAGGAGAATCGAGTGGCTGTCGATTGATCAGATTGCCAACCGGGCGCAGGAGTGTATTGGCGGCTAAGACAAAAATCGTTGCAAGCAGGGCTTCTAGAATCAGATCTGCACCCGCACAGGCACCCACAGCGCCTGAACACCATAAGGTCGCTGCCGTATTCAACCCTCTGACATTGCCCTCTTCGCGCATGATGACACCTGCACCCAGGAAACCAATACCTGAGACAACGTAGGCCATCACATGCACGGCACCCTCGTGTGCACCCATCCGGTTAGCAATATCTACAAAAATCGCGGCACCCAGCGCAACCAGCACGTTGGTGCGCAATCCTGCCGTGCGCTGGCGGTATTGCCGTTCAAAACCAATCAGGCCGCCAAGTACAAAAGCGGATGACAAACTGATGGCGGTATCGGCAAGCGATACGAGATCAATATTCTTTAAAATTTCCATATCAGAAGTAAGACTTATTGTTCTTTGGGCGAATGGCTGGTGCGATATGGCCAGTAAACGATTTTAAGCTCACCTTCCTGGGTTTCAACAATGGCAGAAAGGCTTTCGACCCAGTCCCCATCATTGCAGTACAGAATCCCGTCAATATCGCGAATCTCGGGCTTATGGATATGACCGCATAAGACGCCATCATAGCCCCGTCGCCGCGCTTCGCTGGTCAGGTTTTCTTCAAATGCAGTGATAAAAGAGACGGCATTTTTAACTTTATGTTTGAGGTATTGCGAGAGTGACCAGTAGGACAGTCCCATTTTGTGGCGCACATGATTGAACCAGTTGTTCAGATTGAGGATGACTGTATAAAAACTATCACCCAAATAGGCCAGCCACTTAGCGTGCTGGATAATCCCATCAAACAAATCACCATGGGTAATCCAGAGCGTACGGCCGTCGAGCAAAGTATGTGTCGTGTCATCGACGATTGCAATATCACCAAATGCCATGCCCAGGAACTGCCGGATCGCTTCGTCATGGTTACCCGCGATATAGGTTACCCGCGTGCCCTTTCGCGCTTTGCGCAGTACCTTTTGCACCACATCGTTGTGACTTTGCTTCCAGTACCAGTTTTTCTTGAGCTGCCAGCCATCAATGATATCTCCCACGAGATAGAGATGATCAGACTCATTCCATTTCAGAAAATCAAGTAAATAGTCTGCCTTGCAACCTGAAGTGCCAAGATGGATATCTGAAATCCAGATGGCTCGATGATGTTTTGGGCGCAGGTCTGGGTCGTTCGGTTCAGGTGGTCTCATGAGCGGTAATCATGCACGCATCATTTGACATGGATGTTGCATATACATGACCGTTTAATGACAAGCACTCGCCGCCAACACCGGTCACTCCCTGTCATGCGCGTAAGCAATGGCAGTAGGTGAAATCAACAAATTCACAACAAAGTCATTTCAAAGAAATGTGTGCTTACGTTCCGAATCTCACGTGATCAATCAGCACGAAATCCGCCCCCTGGACAGGTTCGGCAAAAATCGCAACTGCATCAAAAACCGGCGGCGCAAGCCGATTAAATATTCTCTCGGCACCCAGCACGAGCGACTGCACCTGCGTTGAACGACATGCACTGAGCGATCCTGTCAGCGACATGTGAAATTTAAAATGCTCCAATACATAGGGATACCCCCATCGCACCAACATTTGATCCTGCTCTGCACTCAAGGGCGACGTGCGCCGACGGGACAACTCGGACTCGGACAGTGCCTCTGTTAAAGGATGGAGATCCGTCACGCATTGATTTGCGACCTGTCGAATCGCGGTCACATCGCCGTTTGGAACCAGCGCTAAAAAATCATCCAGACGACGTACCTCTAACCGAGGCATCACGAACGGTTTGAATTGATGACACACACGCCGCACAGCATCCACCAGGTCATCGAGCGCGAACTCAGGGTGTAAGGAGAATGGGGCTTTAAGTGTGGCGTGCCAGCCATAGCGACGCGGTGCATGGGTTAACTGATGGAAAGTTTCGACAGGCATCGCATCGATAAGTGGCTGCGGCAACTTCATCTGCGTCGCCGCACATCGTCCGAGCCATTCGCTTCCAAGATTCCAGAATTCCGACTCGAGACTGGGTGCGTAATAAATTGCATAGCGATAAGCTGATTTCATTATGAACTTTTATCTCTGAGTGATAGATACAAAATCTGATCCTGAAAAACCAATCCTAAATTCGCGCCTGATAGCAATTGCGACGCACTGTCATCAAGCCGCTTTAAAAGTGTCATCAAAATGTATTGTGACTGTCACGACACATACACAATGCATATCTAAGATGAAAGGCTTGCTGGTGTTGAGCTTCAACATCCATTCACAGCTTTGTACAGTATCAGGCATATGTTGCAACAATCTGACAATCATAAAAATCCCGTTCAAGAGCGTTCGGACTGGATGGCTCTACTTGCACGCGCACCCATAGAACTTCTCGAACAAGCTCTACAACCATACTCAAATGATGCACCGCAGTGGTTAAGAAAACCAGAAACCGGTCTCATGATGATCGAAGGTCGTACCGGCGGCACAGGTCAACGTTTTAACGTGGGTGAGGTCACTGTGACACGTTGCGCCCTTAGGCTCGCGCACATGACTTCAGAGGCACCGGTCGGGATCGCTTACATCCTCGGTCGTTCACACCAACACGCCTACCTGGCGGCTCTTGCTGATGCGGTACTTCTCAGCCAGTCGGAACATGGCCTGACAGAAACATTACTCACGCCCATTCGCGTCTATCTCGATCAAAAAAGTCAAATGCGAAAAAATCAGGCTGAGTCAAGCAAGGTTGAGTTTTTTACTGTTGCCAGAGAATCCACACAAGATGAGGAGTCGGAGCAATCATGAAGGCAGCACTGGATCTCTCTAAAGTAGTCGGGGGGTTTTCCGATACAGCGCGCGACAGCCAGATCGTCTTTCGCCAGGCACTCGATGCGCTGTCACAACCGGGCAAGATCACACCCCTGACGTTGAATTGTGAAATCCCACAACACGCGAATGCTGGCTCTGCCGTATTGTTGCTTGCGTTACTCGATGCTGATAGCCAATTGTGGTTATCTCCCAGCCTCAAGCATAGTGATGCGGCGCACTGGATTGCATTTCACTCCAATTGCATCATCGTTCAAGACCCCTCTGAGGCGCATTTCGCCTGGGTGGCAAATTTGGACGAACTACCCGCGCTCAGTGCCTTTAACCAAGGCACGGATGAATATCCTGACCAGTCAACCACAATCATCCTGGATGTGAACTCCTTGAGCGTAACGCCTGAGGCAATGACGAGTTTGACCTTGCAAGGACCAGGCATTGCAGACACGCATACGGTGTGTCTGGACACATCCACAGCGCAACCTCTGCATAGATTGATTGGAGAGTTAAAGATCAATCATGCGCATTTTCCCAAAGGAGTCGACTTGTTCATGGCGAGTTCTGACCATGTCATCGGCCTGCCGCGAACTACGCGTATCAATTTCACCGCGCCTCAACAGAACGATAGAGCCTGATTATGTATGTTGCCGTAAAAGGTGGCGAACACGCCATTCTGAATAGTTATCGCTTGCTAGAAACCCAGCGACGTGGGAATCCCGATGTTCCAGAGCTGTCCATCGTTCAAATCACCCAGCAATTAAAACTCGCAGTCGATCGCGTGATGACTGAGGGCTCTGTCTACGACCGGGAACTCGCCGCACTGGCGATCAAGCAGTCAAGTGGCGATCTGATTGAAGCCATTTTTTTATTGCGTGCTTATCGGGCGACGCTGCCTAGACTGGGCTCCACACGCCCATTGGATACGGCCAGCATGCAGCTAGATCGCCGGATTTCTGCGACTTTTAAGGATATGCCGGGAGGACAGGTCCTCGGCCCCACATACGACTACACCCAGAGATTGCTGGATTTCACATTGCTGGTGAATGCGCAACGCCCCGCATGGGAAGTGGCTCAGGATGTGGCGGCACAGCTTGGCGGCTCATGTAAAACGACTGAGCCTGACGCGGTCATACAAGCCAATCCAAAAGTCATTGATTTGTTGAATATGGAAAATTTGATCGAAAGAGAGGAAATTCCCTCTGGAGACCCAACCCCAAAGGATCTGACCCGACAGCCACTGAGATTTCCAGCTGATCGAGCTACCCGTTTGCAGAATCTCGCACGCGGAGATGAAGGTTTTTTACTTTCCATGGCCTACTCGACGCAGCGTGGCTACTCGCACAGCCATCCCTTTGTCGGAGAGATCCGGATGGGGACCGTTGCACTTGAGCTCGCACCCGAAGAGCTCGGATTTGTGATTTCGATTGGAGACATTGAAATAACAGAATGCGAGATGATCAATCAATTTGCAGGCAGCAAAACCGAACCGCCTCAATTTACGCGCGGCTATGGTCTGGCCTTCGGGCATAGCGAGCGCAAGGCGATGGCTATGAGTCTGGTCGATCGATCACTGCGTGCAGGAGAGCTCGGCGAGGCGATTGAAGCACCTGCCCAGATGCCGGAGTTCGTGCTTTCGCATAGCGACAGTCTCGAGGCCTCAGGATTTGTACAGCATTTAAAACTGCCGCACTACGTTGACTTTCAGTCAGAACTCGAACTCGTCAGAAAAATGCGCGCCCAGGCAGTCGTCGCCCAACAACCAGAATCCGGGGACAACTCCCATGCATGAACAAGCTCCGCGCACAACATCTGTGTCGACAGGTGAAAATGCAAGTGTCAGCGAAAACTTCAATTTTGCCTATCTCGACGAACGCACCAAACGGATGATCAGACGCGCCATTCTCAAGGCTGTCGCGATTCCTGGCTATCAGGTGCCCTTTGGCTCCAGAGAAATGCCCTTGCCGTATGGGTGGGGCACAGGTGGCATTCAGGTCACAGCCTCCGTGATCGGCCAGGAGGATGTATTAAAAGTCATCGACCAGGGCTCGGACGATACCGTCAATGCGGTCAATATCCGACGTTTTTTTCAACGTACGACAAATGTTGATATCACCACACGCACGCACCTGGCCACGCTGATACAGACGCGTCACCGGATTCCGGAGCACCCCCTTGCCGCAGGCCAGATCCTGATTTATCAAGTCCCGGTACCCGAACCAATGCAACGGCTTGAACCACGTGAAAGTGAAACGCGCACGCTGCATGGGCTCGCTGAATACGGAATCATGCATGTCAAACTCTATGAGGACATTGCACGATACGGCCATATCGCCACGACCTACGACTACCCTGTACTTGTTAATCACCGGTACATCATGTCCCCCTCGCCGATTCCAAAGTTTGACAATCCAAAAATGCATATGACGCCTGCACTGCAACTATTCGGCGCAGGTAGGGAAAAGCGTATTTATGCGATTCCGCCCTTTACTGCCGTTGAGAGTCTGGGCTTTGAGGACCATCCCTTTGAAATTCAGAAATGGGACGCAACCTGTGAGCTCTGCCAGGCAACAGATAGCTTCCTCGACGAAGTTATTACCGACAATCAAGGCAGCAGAATGCATGTCTGCTCCGACTCGGATTATTGCCAGAGCAGGCAGGATTTGCAGGAACAAGCACGGGAAATGACGGCATGAATCACGCGATGCTGGATCAACCACTGCTACAAGTTAAAAACATCTCAAAGCGCTATGGTACGCGTGTTGCCTTGAATCAGGCCAGTTTTGATCTATGGCCAGGCGAAGTGCTGGCTATCGTAGGCGAATCGGGATCAGGTAAAACCACGCTACTCAATGCTGTTGCAGCCAGGCAGCTCCCCGACTCGGGTGAAGTGAGATTCCAGACACGCGATGCAGGGATGACCGATGTCTATGCGCTCAGTATTGCGCAGCAAAGGCTGCTCGCTCGGACCGACTGGGGCTTTGTGCATCAGCACGCCGCAGACGGATTGCGTATGGACGTCTCCGCAGGCGCAAACGTCGGAGAGCGCTTAATGGCATTAGGCGAGCGCAATTACGGACGCTTACGCACGATTGCCACCGACTGGTTAACACGCGTGGAAATCGATCCCACGCGGATTGACGACACGCCTCAGGGATTCTCAGGTGGCATGCGTCAACGACTGCAGATTGCACGCAATCTTGTCACACAGCCAAGACTGATTTTTATGGATGAGCCGACCTCGGGACTCGACGTCTCCGTGCAGGCCAGACTACTTGATCTCCTGCGACAACTCACTCAAACCATGCATCTCGCAGTACTCATCGTGACACATGATCTGGCTGTTGCAAGACTACTCGCACACAGAATGATCGTGATGCAAAACGGGGACATTGTAGAGGAAGGCTTGACTGATCAAGTGCTCGATGACCCACAACATCCTTACACACAACTTCTGGTTTCTTCGGTCCTCCAAGCATGAATCAGCCTCTACTCGAACTCAGTGGTGTCACGAAGAAGTTTGTCCTGCATCACCAAAATGGTGTGGTGTTATCCGTTCTGGACAAGGTCAATTTTTCTGTATTTCCTGGTGAATGTGTGGTGCTCGATGGCCCCTCAGGCATGGGCAAAAGCACGCTACTCAAACTGATCTATGCGAATTATCGTGCCACCAGTGGACAGATACATTTTCACCGTACGAATCAGCCTTCCATAGACATGACAAAAGCGACCTCTCGAGATCTCATTGATCTCAGGCAACGCTCCATTGGTTATGTCAGTCAGTTTTTACGGGTCATCCCTCGTGTCAGCGCACTCGACGTTGTGGCTGAACCGCTGATGCGCGAACACGGTAATGACGCACAAGCGCACGCTCATGCTCGACAAGAAGCCGCCAAGTGGCTGACACGTCTGCGCATCCCCGACAGGTTATGGAATCTGCCACCAGCGACATTTTCTGGTGGCGAGCAACAGCGCATCAATATTGCGCGCAGCATGATCAGCCCACGCGCACTTTTGTTGCTTGACGAGCCGACTGCCTCACTTGATGCCGAGAATACAGCAACCGTCATTGAGATGATCCGGGAGGCTGTGCAGGCGGGTGCTGCGGCTGTCGGCATATTCCACGACCAGCATGTTGGCGCAAGTGTTGCGACACGCCGGATCAATGTTAGTGATTTCAGGAATGGCGAATGAATTCTCTTATTTATACCAACGCGCAAATTATCCTCAAAGACGAAGTCGTGCTGGGGTCGGTCACAGTCGTGGACGGTCGTATTGATTCCATTGACACTGGCCTGACAGCCATCCCCGGTGCCATCAACTTTGAGGGCGACTATCTGATGCCGGGCATGGTGGAAATTCATACGGATAACTTTGAGCGTCATCTCATGCCACGCCCCAAAGTCCATTGGGCAGAAATACCCGCTTTGATCGCACATGATGCAGAAGTCGCTGCGGCCGGCATCACCACAGTGTTCGATGCACTCGGTGTGGGTGAGGCCGACACCCAGAGTGTGCGAGGCAGTACCTGGAAAAATGTTTTGGCCGCACTCAAGGCCTGCGTGGCCCAGGATCTGCTCAGATCAGATCACTATCTGCATGTGCGCTGTGAGTTGCCTGCACCCAATACGGTCGAGCTTTTCGAACCCTTCATCGGACACGATAAGCTCAAGCTTCTCTCGCTGATGGATCACACACCAGGTCAGCGTCAGTGGGAGGATATCGAACAGGCACGTATCTATTTCACGGGTAAAAAAGGCTGGAGCCACGAAAAATTCGAAGATAAAGTCAGAAATGCGGCGTCGCTTCAACAAGAATTCAGCGAACCCAACCGTAAATATTTTGTTGATTTTTGTAGGCAAAATAATCTCTGTCTTGCCAGCCATGATGACACAACCATCGGTCACGTTGAGCAAGCCCACAATGAGGGTGCAAGCATTTCAGAATTCCCTACCACCATGGACGCGGCACACGCAGCACACAGGCTAGGTTTACTCAATGTGATGGGTGGCCCCAATGTGGTCCGCGGAGGTTCGCATTCCGGCAACGTCGCTGCTGCGGATCTTGGACGCGCCGGATTGCTGGATATTCTTTCATCTGATTACGTTCCAGGCAGTATGCTTAGCGCCGTCATGCGACTGGTGCGCGATGACGTCCTGACATTACCTCAGGCTGTCGCCATCGTGACCTGCAAACCAGCGCAAGCAACGGGTCTGATGGATCGCGGACTGATCGCGACGGGCCTGCGGGCTGATCTCCTGCGCGTGTCAATGATTGAACTGGATCAAGGCGCTGCACATGGCGTTGTCAAAACAGTCTGGCGTGAGGGCCGCCAGATTATTTAGCACACTGAAACAAAACTGTCTTAGAACTGTCAACGCAGGGTCATATCGACTCTGCATACTGAATGTCTATCGACACTACGAGTTTCGCCATGGGCACTGCGCTCTTAATCGAAAAACTGAACAAACATTTCACGCCCGCCCGCCAGGCGTTGAAAGACATCAATATCTCTGTACAACGTGGCGAAATGATTGCTTTGATCGGTGCCTCTGGCTCTGGCAAGTCAACGCTGTTGCGCCATGTTGCAGGACTCGTAGCCGCGGATGCTACTGCAGGTTCTCTGATCCAAATTAACGGACGCTGCGCGCAACAAGATGGAAAAGTTACCAAAGATATCCGTGAGATCCGCACAGGTGTTGGTTTTATTTTTCAGCAGTTCAATCTGGTTGATCGCCTGCCTGTCCTGACCAACGTGCTAGTCGGCCTGCTCCATCGAACGCCGCTCTGGAGAGGTTTGTTAGGCAGATTTAATCAGGCGGAACGTGCTGCAGCCTACGGCGCACTTTCACGCGTTGGGATTGCAGAATGTCACAGTCAGCGCGCCTCGACACTCTCGGGTGGTCAGCAACAACGCGCGGCAATCGCACGAACTCTGGTTCAGGGTGCGGATCTGATTCTAGCGGATGAACCTATTGCCTCGCTTGATCCAGAATCATCTCGCAATGTGATGGATATTCTGGCAAAGATCAATCGCGAAGACGGCACAACCATCATCGTATCGCTGCATCAGGTGGATATCGCGATTCGATATTGTCCGCGCGTGATTGCCTTGCATCAAGGCCGTGTCGTGTTCGATGGTCCGTCCTCACGACTGAATCCTGAACTCCTGCGAGAGCTGTATGGCGTTCAAGTCGATGAACTGCTTGCTCCATCGGTGCGTCCCTCGAACGTTACACATCATCAACCCGTAGTCAATGAACGCAAAGTTCCGCACCTTGTCCAGGTGGCATGATTTTTAATCTTTTATTTGCCTGATTGGCACAATTTTTTAATCCTCTTATATAGATGAATACTATGTTTAAAAAAATAATTTCCTCTGCAACACTCGCACTGTCACTCGCTGTAACCGCAAACGTTGCGCTCGCCGAAGACATTAATTTCGGGATGATTTCAACTGAATCCACACAAAATCTGAAAGAACAATGGCAACCCATTCTGGATGCAATGCAAAAGCAAACCGGCTTGACGGTCAAGGCGTTCTTTGCGTCTGATTACGCAGGCATTATCGAAGGTATGCGCTTTAACAAAGTACAGGTTGCCTGGCTGGGTAACAAATCCGCGATGGAAGCGGTTGACCGCTCTGAAGGTGAAGTGTTTGCCCAGAAGGTCAACGCAGATGGCTCACTGGGCTACAAGTCGCACCTGATCGTCAACGTCGCAAGTCCATTGAACTCGCTCGCTGACATGCTCAAAGAAGGTAAAAATCTGAGTTTTGGTAATGGTGACCCGAATTCAACATCGGGTTACCTGGTTCCTGGATATTACGTTTTTGCCCAGAACAACATCGATCCAAAGACATTTTTTAAAGTGGTACGCGGCGCAAACCACGAAACAAACGCACTCGCCGTGGCGAGCAAGCAAGTAGACGTTGCGACTAACAATAGTGAAAACCTGGATATTCTTGCAGCCAAGTCACCTGAAAAGTTCAAGGAAATCAAAATCATCTGGACCTCGCCCTTGATCCCGCTCGATCCACTGGTGATGCGCAAAGATCTGCCTGAGGCAACCAAGGAAAAGATCAGAACCTTTTTCATGAACTACGGCAAGACCGATCCACAAGAACAGGAAGTCCTCAAGAAGATGGGCAATCTGAAAGAATTCAAAGCATCCACAAATGCTCAGCTGGTTCCTATTCGTGAACTGGATTTGTTTAGCCAGAAAGTCAAGATTGAGTCCGATACAGGCATGAGCGAGGCCGACAAAAAAACCAAAATTACTGCGATTGACGCCAAACTTGCTGCGCTCAAGAACTAAGTAATGATGTCCTCGACTGCACAGCACTCTGCTTATGTCCCTGCCGCCACCCGTAACTGGGGATGGCGGGGGATGGCCGGCATTTTGCTTCTTTTGCTGGCCGCTTCTTGGCAAGGAGCCGAGATACGACCCCTTGCATTGATTCACGATGCGGGCAACATGGCGACCTATGCGCGAGATTTTTTCCCACCAAACTTCAAGGATTGGCGGGTCTATCTCGACGAAATGCTCGTCACTGTTGAAATTGCACTGTGGGGAACCGTCCTGGCGGTCATCACCGCGATTCCGTTATCACTACTGGCTTCAGCCAACATCGCGCCAGTCTGGATCACGCAACCGGTTCGCCGGCTGATGGATAGCTGTCGTGCGATCAATGAGATGGTATTCGCGATGTTGTTTGTGGTGGCGGTGGGGTTAGGCCCATTTGCTGGCGTACTCGCCTTATGGGTCCATACCACCGGCATTCTGGCCAAGCTCTTCTCTGAAGCCATCGAATCCATCCATCCCGAACCTGTAGAAGGCATTCGCTCCACAGGTGCAGGTGCGCTGCACGAAATCGTCTACGGCGTCATTCCACAAGTGCTCCCGCTCTGGGTCTCCTTTACCCTCTATCGATTCGAGTCGAACGTTCGCTCGGCAACGGTGGTCGGCATGGTTGGTGCGGGAGGGGTTGGTGTTGTCCTGTGGGACATCATGCGTGGCTTTCAATATGCCCAAACGTGCGCTGTGATCATCATCATCATCCTGACCGTCACTGCGATTGACATGATTTCCTCACGTATCCGTAAAGTACTCATCTAAGGTTTTGAAAATCATGGCGTTAACATTAAAAGACGTTACTGAACTGCTGCACTCACAAGGCCAAAAGCAATATGGTGGTGAGGCAGTCTCCCAGCTTGAGCATGCCCTGCAATGTGCCAGTCTTGCAGAGCAGGCCGATGAAAGTGATGCAACGATTATTGCCGCACTATTGCATGATATTGGACACTTGCTATCCGCTGGCAAAGGGCTGATTGCCCCTGCGCCAACCACCGAAGGCGATGACCTGCATCAATACATTGCCCTGCCATTTTTGCGCAATATCCTGCCTGATGCGGTGCTCGAGCCCATCAAGCTCCATGTGGATGCGAAACGATATCTCTGCGCGGTGGATCAGACTTATTGGTCAACGCTTTCAGACGCATCAAAGAAAAGTCTGGTGCTACAGGGCGGCATTTATTCTGAAGAGCAAGCACGTGAATTTGAAACTCGTCGCTTTGCTCAGGAGTCCGCAAGATTACGCCGCTACGATGATTGCGCTAAAACGCCCGGTACCTTGACTCCTCCACTCGCGCACTACCTGGATATCTTACACAGCGTTGCGTTGCGCAGGGATTTCGCTTGTGCGTAGATTGTTTTCGAAGGCATTCGCGATCAGTAATCTAAAAATTCCTTCTGTGCGGGCCACGACTGAATTCCAGTCGTGCTCTACCGCAGTCTGACGCGCCTTTTCACGTAGCTGTGTTCTAAGCATCACATCCTGAATGACCTGAGCGGCTGCTTCACACAGACGCTCTTGCTGATGCGCCTGAATCAGCATTCCATTTTGACCATGTTGTATGAGCTGCCCTGCAGCCGCGTGATCATAGGCAATGACAGCCAGACCACTGGCCATGGCCTCAATCGTGACATTGCCAAAGGTCTCAGTCAGGCTGGGGAATATAAACAAATCCGCACTGGCATAGTATTCGGCCAATTCGCGGCCTGTTCTCTGTCCTGCAAAAATCGCGTCCGGGCAAGACTTTTCGAGAGATTGTCTGAGCGGCCCATCGCCAACTATCACTAGCTTTACAGGTAGTTTTTTTGCTAGAAGCGACTGGTAACAACGCACGAGAGTATCCAGATTTTTTTCAATCGCCAGACGGCCAACCGAGAGAATCACCTGCGTCTCAGGCGTCACGCCCCAGGATTGACGCAACAACTCTGAGCGGTAATGTGGTGAAAAGTGCTCTGTATCCACACCACGCGGGACAACCATCAGTTTTTCAAATCCCACGCGGGAGAGCTCAGCCATCAATCCCTGGGTGGGAACCATCGTGCAATGTGTCGAGTTATGAAATTTACGCATGTAGGCAACGATTGCGCCTTTCAACCAGCCAAAGCCATAAAACTGACTGTATGCATGGAAGTTTGTCCGGAAGTCCGAACTGGTGGGTATTTTTAATTTACGTGCGGCTCGCGCAGCGGACCAGCCCAGAGGCCCCTCAGTCGCAATGTGAACCAGATCAGGGCGTTGTCTGAGCCAGAGCTTGTGCAAGGCCCCTTGTGCGGGCAAGCCCATCCGCAACTGCTTGTACATCGGTATCGGGGCGCCTCGGACCAGCACCTCCTGAAAAGCAGAATCCACAACGTGTGAAGCATCTTGAGGATGTCTGGGCCGTACCAGCATGAGATTATGTCCCCTCCCCCGCAGTCCTTCCACGATTTTTGAAACGGTATGTGCCACACCATTAATATCGGGCGGATAAGTCTCTGTCACAAGCGCGATACGCAAACTTGGTTTGTCAGGATAAATATGGTCAATCTGGATGGGCGCAAAAGCAGGCATCAGAACTCGATTCAATTGAATGCTTAAACTCTAATGAGGCAATGTAACGATTCGATGACAACATGGTTGGTATCTTTCAACATGCTTCATATTTAATTCACAATCAAGCAATCGCAAAGAAATGGCAACACAAATGTCATCAAAAATTCATTTTGCAAGGTCTTGCGTCTGAAATAATTTGCTTAGTTGTCTTGCCTGTTTGTCAGGCGGGCTTACACCAAACAAATTAAGGAAGCACATGAAAGAATTACTGGAGACACTGCGTACACAGCGTTGGGATGATCACCGCTACTATCATCACAGTCGCATCAACCAGAGCCTACACCTTGTCAGTGCAATCTGCTTTCTAGTTTCGTATGTCATGATCTTCATCAACCCTGTATTTGCAGCATTGCTTGCTTGGCTTGTCTCTATGACGACCCGACAGGCCGGACATTTTTTCTTTGAGCCAACAGACTATGACCATGTGAACCAGGCCACACAAGCACACAAAGAATTCATCAAGGTTGGCTATAACTTGCACAGAAAGATTGTGCTGCTGGCAATCTGGGCCGCTATTCCGCTGGTGGCCTACTTTGCACCACAATACCTGACCTGGGCGGTACCCGAAGCGTATGAAAACAACTTCATCGATATAGTCGGTATGACCTGGCTGTTCCTGGGTGTAGCAGGTTTACTGTTCAGAGCCGTTCAGGTCTGTTTCAGAGATGATCTCAAAAGCGCCGTTTCATGGGTCATCAAAATTCTGACCGACCCCTTCCATGACATTATGTTGTATTACCGCTCGCCCTTCTATTTACTGAAAGGCGAGCTGATTGATCCTATGCAACACGTTCAATCACATTGAAACACCGAGTCGTATCTGTAGCATTTCTAGCAACACCTTGCGTTTGATTTGCTTATTCGTTTGACCCACAGGCGTCCACCACCAGCCATCGGCGGACATCTGTTGGGCAGCACGCACAAAGCGCTGACTGAACGCTTCAAAATCACTCTCAGTGAAATTCAGACTGAAAATCATCCGGCCAGTCCCGACCCAACTCAACGCAATGCCTTCGCGACGCATGTAGAACTGCAGCATCCAGTTATAACGTCCTGGCACCTCAAACAATACGGTCCAGATTGTCGACATGGCTTCGATGCGCAGCCCAAGCCCAAGCTCTTTCAATTGCCGGTTGAGATCATGCTGACGTGACACCCAGGTGGTTTCAAGCGTCGCATACTGCTGCTGCACGGCAGGTGAATCGAGTCGGTGTAAAAAGCTGTTCATGGCACCCATGACATAGGGATGCGCATTAAAGGTGCCACGTGCAAAGCAGATGTCGGCCGGCCGCTCTGGTCTGGACCTCTTCATCAGTGCTGCTTTTCCACACAGGACACCAATCGGCAAGCCTCCACCGAGCGTCTTGCCGTAGGTCACAAGATCCGCCTCGATCCCAAAATATTCCTGCGCACCACCACGGGCCAGACGAAAGCCGAGGAATACTTCGTCCATAATCAAAATGATGCCTTTTTCGTTACAAACTTGTCGCAGACTTTGGAGCCAACGAGTATAGGCAGCTCGATCATAGTGTGCACGTCGCCCACCATCGACCAGCGTCGAATCGCTCGGCGCGGACTGATTGGGGTGCATTGCTTGCAAGGGATTGATCAGCACACAGGCAATATCGCTACGATTGCGCAACACGCGCAACGTGTTTGCATGCATCTCACGCAGGGTCAGTGTGGATTTCGAAGGTGGCATGGGATTACCGGGTCCTGGCTGCACGTCGTCCCACCAGCCATGGTAAGACCCGGTAAATCTCACGATCTTGTTACGACCCGTCTGATAGCGCGCCAGCCTCACCGCCTGCATCACTGCTTCGGTACCCGACATGTGAAAGGACACCTCGTCCTTGTTCGCGATGGCACACAGTCGCTGAATGTTATCCAGCACGCATGGATGGTAGGCGCCCAGGATCGGGCCTAGATCCTTGACCAGGTTGCTACCTTCTTCAATGCATGCCTTGTAAAAATCCAGTCCGAACAAATTCACGCCATACGAGCCTGTGACATCGATGAGACGATTACCGTCCAGGTCGGTGAGCCACACGCCTTCACTTTTAGAAAGATAGCTACCTAGCTGAATGTGTTGTTGCAACACATCACGAAACTGATACGGCACCCGATACTGACTGATGAATTGCATATCAGAAATCATGGGTTTACTGGCTTCGGTCATACGCAAAGTCTTACGATAGCCCTCAAACAAATCCGTACCCAGTCCCTCAAGCGCACGTCGGCGTTGTTGTGCGATTTCGTCTGGTGCACCATCCACGCTGAACCAGCGTGCCTCAGGGTAGGAATAGCCTGGTACCCAGCGTGCAATACGTTTGGACCAGCGCAGATGTCCGCCAAGCGAGGGATTTTTGGCCAGCGACAGTTGCAAGCGCTGCCAGGTTTTTCTGACAAGCCAAAGTACTGCCAACAACAAAATTGTCATCTTAATAATGTTAAATGCATGATCAGTCATGGACGCAGGCCTCGTTGATGAATACTTCTACAAGCTACTTTTTATGACTCTTGGATGACGAAATGATGAACATCAGAGCTGGAATACAAAAAATATTTGCGCAAGAGGATTTGAACTTCCTCTTGACGAACCGTATTCCTCGCCAGGCTGTGACCCATTTCATGGGATGGTTTAGCCAGATTAAAAATACCTGGGTATGTAAAGCTTCGATCTATGTCTGGAAGTTATTTACACCACTCGATTTAAGCGAAGCAAAAAAGCAGACATTCGACAGCCTGCATGATTGTTTTATACGTGAGCTGAAACCCGGGGCGCGTCCCATAGACAGGGATCCTCGCATCTTGACGAGTCCCTGCGATGCGATAGTCGGCGCATGTGGGCAAATCATAAATGGTCAGGTTTTTCAGGCCAAAGGCTTTCCCTATGAACTCTCAGATCTCTTTGGACACGACGCTGACACACACCGCTGGCACGATGGACAGTATGTGACCTTGAGATTAACGTCAGCCATGTACCACCGCTTTCATGCGCCGTATGACGGCGTGATGGATCAGGTGACCTACATCTCAGGTGACACCTGGAATGTGAATCCGATTGCGCTCAAGCGTATTGAAAAACTTTTTTGTAAAAATGAACGCGCCTTACTATCCCTGCATATTGGACCTGAGCAGTATCCGATTGCACTAGTTCCCGTCGCTGCTATTCTTGTCGCGAGTATCCGTCTGCATGGTATCGACACACTTTTTCATTCTGGCTGGAAAGGCGAAAAACAATTCAATTGCCATGCCGAATTTCATAAAGGGCAAGAGCTTGGCTGGTTTCAGCACGGCTCGACCATTATTGTTTTCGCACCCAAAGGCTTTTGCCTCGCAGAAAACATCCTTCCGGGACAGCAAATTAAAATGGGTGAACCACTGATGCAACTCCCAATAGCAACCATGCATGACGTGAGCCGTAAAAGCCTTGAGTCTGTCATTGCGGCAACCGAGGTCCAACCCTCTTGAGTCGCGGCTTCTATCTTGTCATTGCAGCGCAGACACTGTCTTCGCTCGCAGACAATGCCTTGTTCATTGCTGCGATTGCACTGATTCAACAGCTATCTGGACCAATCTGGATGACTCCTGTCATCAAGTGGTGGGTTGCTGCCGGTTTTGTCATACTCGCCCCATTCGTGGGTGCCATTGCAGACTCCTATCCCAAAGGTCTTGTGATGTTTGCCACCAATACGCTTAAGGTTGCGGGTTGCCTGCTGATGTTTTGTTATGGAGGATTTGGCTTGTCGAGTTCAGGCCAGATCGCTCTGGTATGTGCCGCGTACGCAATCGTTGGAATGGGTGCGGCTGCGTATTCGCCTGCGAAATATGGCATCGTGACAGAAATGTTGCCGCCACGATTGCTTGTCATGGGTAATAGCTGGATGGAAGGGATGACCGTTTGCTCAATCATCACGGGGTCTGTCATTGGCGGCATGCTGATTGCCCCTGCGGTGTCTGGCTGGATTCTTGCGCGACCCTATCTTAGAGGCTGGATTGAAACTCCAGCTGAGGGCGCGATACTGATGATAGGATTTTTATACGCAGGTGCCGCGTTTATCAATCTCTTTATTCCCAACACTCACATCATCTATCCGAAGCAATCGAGAAATCCACTGAAACTCATTTCAGCGTTCAAAGGCTACATGCAGGTGCTGTGGTCAGATCGGATTGGACAGATTTCGCTCGCAGTGACGACATTATTCTGGGGTGCAGGCGCCACCCTGCAGCTCATCGTCATCGAGTGGGGCCGCCAGCATCTGGGCTACCGTCTGGATCAAGCATCCATCCTGATGGGAATGGCTGCCATCGGGACCGTGCTCGGCGCAGCGCTCGCCGCCTGCGTTCCACTCAAGCGCGCACTCGGTGTGCTGCCTGTCGGCGTGATGATGGGACTCGTTGTACTTGCCATGCCCTACATCTACGAAACGTGGATTGTCTATACCTTGTTACTGCTCGTCGGTGCACTTTCAGGATTTTTTGTCGTTCCCATGAATGCCCTGCTGCAACACCGTGGATATGTTTTATTGACTGCTGGTCATTCGATTGCCGTTCAGAATTTCAATGAACAACTCAATATTCTTCTGATGGTCACGCTCTATACCCTGATGCTATGGCTCAACGTTGAAATCAATACCATTGTCATACTGTTTGGTTTATCGGTTGCGGGTCTGATGCTTGCAGTCTTATTCTGGAGTCGCAGAAATATTAAGCATCATCCACACTTACTGGACGAAATCGGTCAGGATGGTCATGGCCATGCACTCGACAAAAATTAATCCGAATGCTTGCCCAGCCCCAGATAGCTTTCAATCACTTTAGGATTGACGGCGAGCTCGCGCGCCTGACCTTCGAGCACGACAGATCCGGTTTCCAGGACATAACCGTAGTCCGCGACCTGGAGTGCGGCACGGGCGTTCTGTTCAACAAGCAGAATCGACACACCCGTCTGACGCAAGCGCGCAATGATGTGGAAAATTTCCCTGACAATCCGAGGTGCCAGTCCCAGACTGGGTTCATCAAGCATCAGTAATTGGGGCTTTGCCATCAAGGCGCGCCCGACGGCCAGCATCTGACGCTCACCTCCAGACAACGTGCCTGCCTGCTGCTGCTCGCGCTCCTTGAGTCTGGGAAACAAGGTATAGACTTCATCCAGCGTGTTGAGCCAGTTCTTTTCGCGGGCACGATACCGACGAAATCCGCCAAGCATCAAATTGTCCTTGACGGACATACTGGAGAACAACTCTCGCTTTTCTGGCACGAGAGACATGCCAACCCCCACACGCCGCTCGACTGACCAGTTGCTAACATCCTCACCTACATAGTGAACCTGGCCCGTGGCATTGCCGGTCAACGGTAACGAGCCCATGATGGCATTGAGCAGCGTCGACTTGCCGGCGCCATTGGCACCAATCACAGTGACAATACTGCCCGCCGGGACGACGAGTTGCGTTTCGGCCAGCGCATCTACCTTACCGTAGCGTGCGGACAGACCCTTGACCTGCAAGAGACTCTGTTTAGTCGCGTGATGCTGCGTAGTCACCGAGGCCTGACTCATTGCGAAACTCCAGAAATGGACGCAGACTGCGTCACAGGATTCGTCGGCTCAACATCCAGATCATCATCGATTCCACCAAGATAGGCCTCGAGGACGACCGGATTATTTTGAATTTCCGACGGAATGCCTTCTGCGAGTTTGGTGCCAAAGTCCATCACCACGAGATGATTGGTTAGACGCATGACAAAGTCCATGTCATGCTCGACTAACAAAATACTCATTCCACTTTCGCGTAACTGACTCAGTACCCGCGCTAGATCCTGTTTTTCTTTATAGCGCAAGCCTGCAGCGGGCTCATCGAGTAACAACAGGATCGGGTCGGCAGCGAGCGCGCGGGCGATTTCTAGAATCCGTTGTTGTCCCAGCGCGAGATTACCTGCCTGTTCGTACAGATAATCGCCTAGTCCCACACGCTTGAGTTGGACTGCCGCCTCATGCAAGAGTTGCGCTTCGCGTGCCCGATCCAGATGCAGTGCGCCCTGCACCACTCCCACTTCGGTGCGCAGATGCGCGCCCAGCGCCACGTTCTCAAGTACGGACATATTGCCTAGCAACTGAACATGCTGGAATGTCCGTCCCACACCGCGTCGTGCGATTTCGCGGGCACGCATCTTGTCGGTGCGCGTATTCATAAACGTGACACTGCCACGCGTCGCAGGCAGCACACCAGATATCAGATTAAACGTTGTGCTTTTGCCCGCACCGTTTGGTCCGATCAGTCCGACGATTTCGCCAGCATGGACGGTGAAACTAATGTCATTGACTGCAACCAGCCCTCCGAACTCTTTACGGATCGAATCTACTACCAGCACCGCCTCACCTGCTTGCGGACGCTCACGCTGTGGCAATGCAGGCGCCTGCGGTGGCGCAGGACGATTACGCGCGACTGGAGCGCCAAACGCGCGCGCCCAAAGCTGGGTAAAAATCGGCCATAAGCCATCGCGCGCGTACTGCAACATCACCACCAGCAAGACACCAAAGACAATCAATTCAAAATTGGCATTCGTATGCAACAGCTTGGGCAAGACGTTCTGAATCTGATCGCGCATCGTGATGATCAGCGCCGAACCGAGCAAGGCCCCCCAGACATAGCCCGCGCCGCCGACCACAGCCATAAACAGATATTCAATACCATGCGTCAAGCCAAAGGGACTGGGGCTGACGGCGCGTTGCATATGTGCGTATAGCCAGCCCGATACGCAGGCAAGCAAGGCTGCATAGACAAAAATAATGATCTTGTAAGCAGAGGTATTTACACCAAAGGACTCGGCCATCGCCGCACCGGATTTAAGTGCGCGAATCGCACGACCCGGCCGGGAATTCAGCAGATTACTGGTCGCCCAGATAGAGAGCAGCACCAGCAGCCAGATCAGCAGATAGATATTGCGACCCGGCGCCAGTGAAAAGCCAAACACCGAGAGCGGCTCAATACCCGAAATACCATCATGCTTACCCAGTAACTCCATATTGCCAAACAGGTAATACAGTGACAAGCCCCAAGCAATCGTGCCGAGCGGCAGATAGTGACCAGAGAGGCGTAACGTAATCGCCCCCAGAAAGAACGCCAGTGCGGCTGTCAGTAACAAACCAAGCACGAGTGCGACCCAGGGTGAGCCACCATACTGTGTAGTAAACCAGGCCGTGGTGTAGGCGCCAATACCCACAAAGGCAGCCTGTCCAAAAGAAGTCAGTCCACCCACACCCGTGAGCAGCACCAGGCCGAGCACAACCAGACTGGATAGCCCGATATAGTTCATCTGGGTAATCCAGAATTCAGGTGTAGCAGGGACCAGTGGCAACAATATTAATAGCGCGATAAAGCCTGTTAGTAGATTACGATTTTTCATGGTGTTATTCCTCGTCTTCCACATGATGTGTGGTGAGTGAGCGCCAGAGCAGCACAGGAATAATTAGCGTGAACACGATGACTTCCTTATAGGCGCTGGCCCAGAAGGAAGAGAAGGCTTCGAGCAACCCAACAAGCAGCGCACCAATAGCGGCCACGGGATAACTCGCCATACCGCCAATAATGGCCGCAACAAAACCTTTCAGTCCGATCAGAAAACCCGTGTCGTAATAGATGGTCGTGACCGGTGCGATCAACATGCCCGACAGGGCACCCATAAATGCAGCAAGCGTAAACGTCAGGCTACCCGACATGCTGGTACTGATACCGACCAAACGCGCACCACGACGATTCACGGCCGTGGCGCGTAAAGCGCGACCGTAGAGGGTATGTCCAAAGAACAACCAGAGCGCCACAATCATGGCGAGGCTCGTCAAGACCACAAATAAACTCTGGGCAGACCACGGACCGATACCAAAATCCACGGTCCCAGAGACAAAGGCGGGCGTGCGCCAACCTTCGGCACCAAAGAACACCAGTGCCAAGCCTGTTAGAGCAAAGTGCACGGCAACAGATACGATCAGTAAAACCAGAACGGAGGCTTCAGCCAGTGGCTGATAGGCAATGCGATACAGCATGGGTCCCAACGGCACGACCAGCGCCATGGACAGCAGGACATCGACCCAGAGTGGCAGTTCTGCTGCCGCCAGCACGGGAATCAACCACAGAAGCGCAAAGGGAATACACACATACAGAACTGCAGTGCGGAGGAGTTTTTTCCAGGCTTGTGTACGAAAAGTCTCACGCAATTCCATCAGGAACACAACAGATCCTGCCAAGGGTAACAACCACATCGTGCCAGGTGTCTTGTTTTCGATCAACATGGCAAGCGTCAAGGCGCCAAAAGCCACGAATTCGCCCTGAGGGATAAAGATGACACGGGTGACAGCAAACACCAATACCAAAGCCAGTCCAAGCAAGGCATAGATTGCGCCGTTTACGATGCCATCCTGCAACAGAATCAGGGCAATAGAGAAGTCCATCTTTTACCTATTCGTAGAAAAGGCGCACCCGGTATCCTGGAGTGCGCCTATTTCAGAATGTTAATACCGCAAATTAAAGACCAGGCACATACACCCACTTGCCGCCTTCGACTTTAACAATTACGCGTGCGCGATCATCAAATCCAGCGTGATCGGTTGGCGTCATATTGAATACACCGTGTGAAACAGGCAGGTTCTTGATGTTTTCAATCGCATCACGCATCGCCATACGGAACTCTGGCGTACCGGGTTTTGCACCAGTTTTGATCGCAGCAGGTAACGCGGCAATCACGAGCTGACCAGCATCCCACATGTGTCCACCAAAGGTGCTGATCGAACCCGCACCATTCGCTGCTTCGTATTTTTGCACATAGTCGAGTGCTGATTTTTTAACTGGGTTGCTGTCTGGCATCTGTGCGGCGACAAGCATCGGGCCTGCGGGCAACATGGTGCCCTCGCAGTCCTTGCCACACACGCGTAAAAAGTCATTATTCGCAGAGCCGTGCGTCTGGAAAATTTGTCCCTTATAGCCACGCGCAATCAGTTCTTTCTGTGGCAGGGCGGCGGGTGTCCCTGCTCCAGCAATCAGCACCGCGTCAGGCTTGGCGGCCAGGAGTTTCAAGACCTGTCCAGTCACGCTCGTATCAGTACGGGCGTATTTTTCGACTGCATCAATCTTGATGCCCTGTTTTTCTGCGGCCTCTTTCATGACCGATAACCAGCCATCGCCATAGGCATCAGCAAAGCCGATAAAACCGAGTGTCTTATAGCCTTTCTTTTTCATCGCATCGGCCAGGGCAGTGGCCATCAACGCATCATTCTGAGGGGTCTTGAAGACCCACTTGCGCTTGTCATCCATGGGATCCACGATGCGGGCACTGGCTGCCACACTCACCATCGGGACCTTTGATTCGGCCGCCACATCAATCATCGCCAATGAGCCTGGTGTGACTGAAGTACCAATCACGACGTCCACATTGTCTTCGGAGATCAGTTTGCGGGCATTTTTAACTGCTTGCGTTGTATCCGTCGCATCATCCAAGATGATGTACTCGATTTTCTGACCCGCGACTTCGGTTGGCAACAGTGCGACCGTATTGCGCTCAGGAATACCAAGCGAAGCCGCTGGACCCGTCGTCGAGAGCGTGACACCGACTTTGACCTGGGCCATCACAGCCAGCGGGAAAGCCAGCGCCAGCGCGAGGGCAAGACGGGTTGTAATTGAGGTGTGTGGACGAATCATTTTTGTCTCCTGATGACGGCATCGCAGCGATTGAGAAGCGTGAGTCTTGATTGAAGTTATACAAAAAAAACGATTATAGGGTTAAAACAGTATCAAATTAACCGATTGTTTTATTAGGACATTCCCTGATTAGTCTACAAGATTCAGTCTGCGAATCTGTTGTGCGACCACGGCGGCAACCAGCGCTTTGGCGGTATCGCCTGGCACAAACACCAGCATGACCCAGAGCGCTTTGGACAAATCCATCCCCGCCACACTCGCCATCCAGGGGATGCCGAAGGCATAGACCACAAGCACGCCGCCCACCATACAGGCGAGCCAGCAACGCGCGATTTGCCATCCAGCAACAGAGCGCACCTGAACCAAGCCTGCTGCGCGGGGCGGACGTCCGGCCAGCCAGCCTGTCAGGACCGCGCCGGGAATGAGCCCAAGCAAAAAACCTGCCGTGGGTCCGGCCAGCACGGCCAGGCCAGCTCGGCCACCTGGCAATACCGGCATGCCGATCAGCGCCATGACAACATACAGTAGTAATACCAGCCCTGCTCGCTTAGGTCCCAGAATCAGGCCTGCCAGCATGACCCCAAACGTTTGAAGCGTCACAGGCACAGGCACGCCCGGCATCGGTATCGGTGGAATAAACCCAAACACCACGATTAAGGCTGCAAAGAGTGCAATCAGGGCAATATCTTTTGTTTTCAACGTCGTGAACCTTGGTTTTAAAGCAATTGCGCGCATGCAAATGTAATTACGTGCATGTAAATATAATTACGCGAATTTAAATACAACTAAACGAATATTAAATGAAATTGTGTGCAGGTTAAAGGCAACTACGCGCATCGATTGCCTCTGAAATCTCTCCAGCGCGTCGAATCGTACGCACCAGCATCGGAACAAGCATGGTCAACACGCCTGGCTTGAGCCCCCTTGCCAGCTGCGCCTCGCGTATTTCTTTCCATTGAATCGTGAGTTCTGGAATCAGTCTGAGCGTCAGCCCACACGCGAGCGCAACCCTGGAGGCACTGACCCAGCCTAAGCGGTCCAGAGGCTGCAGTAGATATTCAATCACAGCCATCATCTGCGAGACGGGCGTCGTCATCGATACGATTACCCCCGCGAGAATTAAGGTTGTTAAACGCAGCAGCATTTCAATCGCTGTGGCCGGTGACTGCACGAGTGCCGTATAGATTCCCAGCAGCAGCACGAACCAGATGAGCCCCTTGAGTTGCCTAAATAGCCGCACAAACCCCACACCGGACCAGGCAAACAGCCCCATTACCCCAGCCAGCGCCAAGCTGAGCACCCACCACTGATGCACCCACAGCAGCACCCCGCCCGCGAGCGCCAGCGCTGCAAGCTTGTAGCCTGCCGGCTGGCGATGCAACCAGCTTTGCCTCTCGTTGCGTGCTGCATCCTTCATGCGCAGTGCGTCCTATACCAGGCCACTGCAGCAGCAGGATCGCCATCAAATGCCACGTGTCCATCCAGGATGACCAGCACCCGCTGCATGGTCAGCATCAGCTCAAGATCGTGGCTGACCACGATTGCAGCCTGGGGCAAACTCGCCAGGACGCGCTCAAAATGATTACGCAAACGTAAATCAAGCTGTGTAGTGGGTTCATCAAACACCAGAATCTCTGGCGCGGTCGCCAATACCGCCGCCAGTGCAACCAGCTGTCGCTCGCCACCCGACAGCGTGTGAGCCAGGCGTGACGATAAATGTCCAATATCGAGTTGTTCGAGTGCTGCCTGCGCACGTGCTCCGCGTCGGGCGACATCGGGTTCGCGAAGTTTGAGGCCAAACTCGATATCCTCGTGCACAACCGGGAACACAATCTGATTATCGGGATTCTGAAAAACAAAACCAACCTTGCGACGAATAGCAGTCACGTCCTGAAAACTATCCAGTGCATCGACCTGCACCTGTCCGCTATGAGGTAACAAGAGGCCATTGATCAGTCGCACAAGCGTGCTTTTGCCCGAGCCATTCGGCCCGATCACACCAATTCGCTGTTCTGTCAGGGACAGATTGACCCCTGACAGGACCGTGCGCCCATCGCGCTGGACGAAAACGTTTTTAAACTCGATTAACATGGCAAAAGATTATGCCCCAGAACTTTTTTTAAAAATGGCACTCCAACTTCACATATGCAAAAAGTCATCAAATCCGACTCCGACTGGAAAACCCAGTTGTCCCCAGAGGAATACTACGTCGCCCGCCAAAAAGGGACCGAACGTCCTTTTACCGGCCGATATTGGGACCACCGCGCCACAGGGATCTATCGCTGTGTGGGTTGCGGCACGGCCTTGTTCGCCTCGGACACCAAATTCGATGCTGGCTGTGGCTGGCCGAGCTACTTTGAACCGATCAATCCTGACAATGTCAGGGAAATCGTTGACGAAAGCCATGGCATGATTCGCACTGAAGTTGTATGTAATGTTTGCGACAGCCATCTTGGCCATGTTTTCCCAGACGGCCCACCGCCAACGGGACTGCGCTATTGCATCAATTCCCTGTCTCTGACGTTTGAGCCGATCGAACCATGAAAAAATTCCTGTTCGATCTGTTCCCGCTCATTCTGTTTTTTGTTGCCTACAAGTTTGCCGATATCTATGTCGCGACCGGTGTGGCGATGGCAGCCGCGATCCTGCAAATTATCTGGATCAAGCTGACCGGCAAAAAAATCGAAGGCATGCACTGGATCAATCTGGGCGTCATTGTCGTGTTTGGTGGTGCGACTCTTTGGCTCAAGGACGATACCTTTATTAAATGGAAGCCCACCGTCCTTTACTGGATGTTTGGCAGCGTCTTGCTCATCAGCAAGCTGTTCATGGGTCGTAACGTCATGCAAAAACTGCTTGGCGAAAAAATCTCGATGTCCGAGCCTGCCTGGACACGCCTGAATCTTAGCTGGGGGGTATTCTTTCTCTGTGCAGGCGGGATCAATCTGTTTGTTGCCTTTTCAGGCTACTTTACCGAATCCCAGTGGGTAAATTTCAAAGTTTTTGGCCTGATGGGCCTGCTGATTGTCTTTGTCATTGCCCAATCTGTCTGGCTGGGCAAGCATATTGAGCATACTGACCCTGTTAAGGCGAAGTAACCGATCATGACGAATCCGCACCTCGAACTGCTCACGAACCGACTCCAGGCGCTCAACGCCTCGCAACTCGACATTATTGACGAGTCGCATCTGCATGCCGGTCACGCCGGCAATCAGGGAGGCGCCAGCCATTTCCGAGCCATAATTGTGGCCGACTGTTTTTCTAACTTGCCGATGATTGCGCAGCATCGGCTGGTGTATGATCTTTTGCGCGATTTAATCCCATACCCGATTCATGCGCTCGCGCTATCGACTCGGGCGCCATCCAAAGGAAATTCATGAAACGTATCATTATGCTTGTTGCAGCACTGGCTGTTGCCGCACCAATCTATGCACAGAACGTGGCGACCGTGAACGGTAAAGCCATCACACAATCCAGCGTCGATCAATTCGTCAAACTACTGGTATCCCAGGGCGGTACTGACTCACCCCAGCTGCGTGAACAGGTTAAACAAGAGCTGATCAATCGCCAGGTCATGGTGCAAGCCGCTGACAAGGCAGGCATTGCTAAAGACCCCACAATCACCACCGAACTTGAACTGGCTCGCCAGGGCATCCTGGTGCGCGCGCTGATGGCCGAATACCTGAAAAAGAATCCAGTGACCGAAGCAGCCGTTAAAGCTGAATACGAAAAACTGAAAAAAGCAGAAGATGGCAAATTTGAATACCAGGTTCGCCATATTCTGGTTGAAGATGAAAAAACAGCAAACGACCTGCAAGATCAGCTGACCAAGAAAACTGCAAAATTTGAAGACTTGGCCAAGAAAAACTCCAAGGATCCAGGTAGTGCAGAAAAAGGCGGCGATCTGGGCTGGGCACCTGCTAGCAACTACGTTGAACCCTTTGCCAAAGCTGTCGCTGCCACACCAAAAGGCAAAATGGTCGACAAGCCTGTTCAGTCACAATTTGGCTGGCATGTCATCGAAGTCATGGATGTTCGTCCAATCGAATTCCCACCCTTCGACCAAGTTAAACCACAGCTCGAAGATATGATGCGTCAGCAAGCCCTGGCCACATATCAGCAACAACTGCGTGAAAAAGCAAAAATCCAGTAAATCCTCAGTGATTGACCGATAGCAAAAGAGGCCGCACATGTGCGGTCTCTTTTTTTAAACCTCAGGCCTGCGCGCTCGCAAGCAACTCCCTGAGTGCCTCTTCATCGATGACAGTCACACCAAGCTCCTGCGCCTTGGTCAGTTTGCTGCCTGCGTCTTCTCCGGCGACCACATAACTGGTCTTGCGTGAGACTGAACCACTGACTTTGCCACCTGCAGCGATAATCTGGCTGGACGCTTCTTCGCGGGACCATACGGGCATAGTGCCCGTCAACACGAAGGTTTTGCCAGCAAGCCCCGCACTGCGTGCGACGGCTTCGGGTTGAGGCTCGACGCCCTGTACGGCAAGTGCGCGCACGATCTCAATATTATGTGGCTCGGCAAAAAATCGCCGTATCGAGCCTGCAACAGCGGGCCCCACATCAGGAGCCGCCATCAGGGCGTCAACGTCAGCAGCCATCAAGTTGTCGATCGACCCAAAATGCAAGGCAAGATCACGTGCTGTGGTCTCGCCCACATGCCGGATACCCAAAGCAAAAATCAACCGACCCAAGCTGGGGCGTTTGGCTTTCTGAATCGCTTCGATAAGATTTTCAGCGGACTTCGTTCCCATGCGATCGTAGCCAGCAATTTCAAGCGCCTGCAAGCCGAACAAGTCCGCCAGGGAATGAATTCGCCCCCGATCAACCAGTTGCTCGACAAGTTTGTCTCCCAGGCCTTCGATGTCCAGAGCCTTACGACCTGCGGCATGCACCAGGCTCTGCTTGCGCTGCGCCGCACAGAACAGACCACCCGTACACCTTGCGATGGCTTCGTCTTCCAGTTTTTCAATTGCAGAACCACATACCGGGCATGCAGTCGGCATAACAAAGTATCGCGCGTGATCGGGACGTTTTTCGAGAATGGGGGCCACCACTTCGGGAATCACATCGCCAGCACGCCGCACGATCACGGTATCGCCAATTCTGACATCCTTGCGAAGAATTTCATCTTCGTTATGAAGCGTAGCATTCGTCACCGTCACACCACCGACAAATACCGGGGCGAGTCTGGCAACAGGCGTGATCGCTCCAGTTCTGCCAACCTGCACTTCGATATCGAGCAAAAGAGTCGTGGCTTCTTGTGCAGGGAACTTATGCGCGATCGCAAAACGCGGCGCGCGCGCGACAAAACCCAGAACACGTTGCGCTGCCAGTTCATTTACTTTGTATACGACACCATCAATGTCGTAGTCCAGAGTTGAACGGCGCGTCCCCACCTGACTGTAATACCCCAGGAGTTCTTGTGCGCCCTGGGCCACCACATGCTCAGACATATTGACGGGCATGCCCAGACGCGCCATCCAGTCCAGCATCTCGCTATGCCGCGCGAACGGGATCTCCCCGACCTCACCCCAGCCATAGGCAAAAAACCGCAAGGGACGCTGCGCTGTGATCCGTGGATCGAGCTGTCGCAAGCTGCCAGCGGCAGCATTACGGGGATTGACAAAAACCTTATCGTTGCGTCTGCGTTGCGTGTCGTTGAGGCGGTCAAAATCAGCGAGATTCATGAACACCTCACCACGCACTTCAATCACGGGAGGCAGCGCTGAGGGATCTCCGTTCAAGCGCAAGGGAATCGACTTGATGGTGCGGATGTTGGCCGTGACGTCCTCGCCCGTCTGACCATCCCCACGCGTTGCGGCCTGCACCAGCAGCCCACGTTCGTAACGCAGACTGATTGCCAGCCCATCGAGTTTGAGTTCACAAAAATATTCAACCTGCTGCTGTCCAGGCAGCTTGCCTGCCGCGCGCAAGGTGTCTGCGACCCGCTTATCGAAGGCTTGGACCTCTTCACTGTCAAAGGCATTGCCCAGAGAAAGCATAGGCACAGCATGTGTGACGCTGCCAAAGGCTGATAAGGGCACAGCACCCACGCGCTGCGTCGGGGAAGCGGGCGTGATCAGCTCGGGGTGTGCAGCCTCGATCGCCTGCAATTCGCGCATGAGCTCGTCATACAACGCATCCGGGACCAATGGTGCATCCTGAACGTAATACGCCTGATTATGGCGTTCGATTTCAGAACGCAGCCATGCGGCTTTTTCAATCGCCTGCTTCATGGCTGCACCACAGGAATTAGGCGAATACGCGGCGTGCGCGCGGGCTTGCAGCCTCAAGGCCAGCGGCTTGGAGTTGCGCACAAAGCGTTTGTAAGCGCTCGTCAATGGCGACTTCGGCACCCGGCTGCAAAGGACGACCCTGATCATCGACCAGCTCGGCACCAATCCGTTGTCCCAATTCCATGCCAATATCAACCATCCGCCCAAAAGCCCGCGAATCTGCCGGACTGGAAGGCACGTCAAGCAAGAGGCTCAGGCGATCGACGCCAGCCATCCCAGCATCAAAGGACTCCGCGTCGGCACGCGACAGGGTAAAGCACACCATACCGTGATCACCCAGCCATGCAAGACGACCATCCATCGGAACAAAACCCATATTGCGTGCGGCCGCCGTGACGTCCTGAACCGGACGTGTACTACCCAGCAGCAAGGTCAGACCGACTTGCATATCGAGCCCTGCACACAAGTCATCCAGTCGCGAGGCCATTTCAAGAACGGTTTGCTGATCAGGACCTTCAATCGTGCACTCAAGCTGGTCTGCCAGACTATGCGCACGATTCCATATCTGTGACCATTCAATCGCAGATAGGGGACCACTCCGATTGGCCAGTAGTACTGCAAGCTGGACGGAAACATAGCTACCATCAGGCAGAATATTCATTGACAATTGCCCCTCTGCGTCCTGGGCAAAGACTCTGACAGCTTTACGACCCGCTGTACGCAGTGGCTGCACAAGTTGCTGGAGATCGACCCCTGTCATTGGCCCCTGGAACGTAATTTCAATCACAACTTCGCTGGAATGATCAGACTCTTCCTGATCTGCAGCCAAACCGGGATGAATTTGCTCGACCCCATTCTCTGCGCCCTGCGCGGTCGTGAAGCCAGACACACCGATTCCTGGCTCCATTCTCGAAGAGACGTGTATTGAAGTATCACCAAGCAAAGGATCCTGGTCAATCACAGGCATGTTGGCTTGCATACGTCGACGCACGCGCCTGTCCTGCCACCAGTTGAATGCAAGTAGCAGCAGGATCACGCCAGCACCGAGGATAATCAGATAAATCTGTAACTCGCTCATATTCATCTCTAATTAATTATGCCGCTTCAGCAGCAAGCTGCAATGCGGACTCTATATCTACGGCAACAATCCGTGACACACCTTGTTCCTGCATGGTGACCCCGACCAGTTGGCGGGCCATCTGCATCGCGATTTTATTATGAGAAATAAACAGGAACTGGGTATGTTCGCTCATGCTGCCAACCAGATTGGCATACCGCTCTGTATTGGCATCATCGAGTGGAGCATCAACCTCATCCAACAGGCAGAACGGCGCAGGATTGAGCTTGAACAAGGCAAAGACCAGTGCAGTCGCGGTCAAAGCTTTTTCGCCACCGGAGAGCAAATGGATCGAGGTATTGCGTTTACCAGGTGGCTGCGCCATCACCTGCACACCCGCATCCAGAATCTCATCACCCGTCATGATCAGACGCGCCTCACCTCCGCCAAACAGCTTTGGAAAGAGCTCGCCAAAATGCGTATTGACTTGACTAAAAGTGGTCTGCAATAGATCACGGGTTTCGCGATCAATTTTGCGAATGGCATCTTCGAGGGTGTCGATTGCGCTTTGCAAGTCTGCGTATTGTGCATCCAGATATCCCTTGCGTTCGCGCGAGGCATTGAGCTCGTCCAGCGCAGCCAGGTTAACGGATCCGAGAGACTCGATTTGACGTGTGATGCGCTGGACTTCTGTCTGCAACCAGGCGGTACGTGACCAGGACTCAGGTTGATCCGCGAGCGATGCCTGAACCGCTGCACGATCGACCTGACGCGCGTCGAGCTGCTCGGCGAACTGCTCGCAAGCGAGTCGGGCCGCCTGCTCTTGCAATTGCAGCTGCATAATGCGCTCACGACGAGGTTCGAGCGAGCGCTCAATGACCAGCCGTTCTTCATCTGCCTGACGCAATTGCGCAGCCAGAGTATCCATTTCAATGCGTGCCAGGCTGAGGGTTTCTTCGCAACTGGCGCGCATTTCGAGCGCATCTTGCAGACCCGCTTCGGCAGCCGCGGCATCCAGCGTACTGAGGTCAGATTCAAGACCTGTTAATTCCTGGCGTGCGCGTGTGATTTGTTCGACGGCTAACTGTAAGTTGCGCTGCAATTCTGCAATGCGAGCACGCATGCCACGCTCTGCGAACTCAGCCTCCTGGGCGCCGCGCTCCTGATCACGCAGCCGCCCACGTGCAGCCTCGGCTTCGGCCGCAAGCTCTTCACCCGCGATTTCTGCATTCGAATATATTTCTTGCTGGACTGCCAGTTCGCCATCCAGCTCTTCGAATCTGGCCTCGGCTTCGAGCTTGGTTGTAAGGAGCTCTTCTTGTTGCGAAGCGACTTCGGCGATATCCTGTTCCAGCCGACCAGAGCGCTCACGCATCTGCTCGACAAGCTGGGTGACGCGAGTATGTTCGAGTTGCAGATCATGCAGGCGACGCGTGATTTCTGCTACGCGCTGACGTGCGGGTGGCATAGCCTGGGTCACCTGCTGAAAAGCGGATTCAGCCTGTGCCACAGCGGATCGTGTCTGGTCTGCAATCAGTTGGTTCGCTTTGATTTCACGCTGCAGATTTTCAATTTCTTGCTGGCGTGCCAGCAAACCGGCCTGCTCAGAATCCGGCGCATAAAAACGCACGCTATTGGCATCAACCAGATGACCACCCTGTACCACCAGCATGGCCCCTGCAGGCAAATTCGCACGTGCCGCGAGCGCCTGGGTCACATCCGTTGCAGTAAAAACATTGCCAAGCCAGCCTTGCAACAAGGTACGCAAGTCTGGATCACTGATGCGCAAAAGCGCGGTCAGTGGTGAAAGTCCGGCGGGAGCAGAAGCGGCAGGTGCCGCGACTGGCAACTGATAAAAGGCCAGACGCGCCGGCGGTGGGTCACTGGCAAAGGCGCGCGCCCAGTCCAGGCTTCGCACCTCAAGACCTGTCATGCGCTCATTAAGTACGGCTTCGAGCGCAGTTTCCCAGCCAGGTTCCACATGCAGTTTTTGCCATAACCGGCCCATGCCAGTCAGTTCATGTTTAGCCAGCCAAGGTTCGAGCGCACCTTTTTTCTGGACATCTTCCTGCAAGCGCACCAGCGCAGAAAAGCGCGCTTCGAGGCGCGCGAGCGCCTCGGCCTGCGCCTGGGCTTGCTGCTGAGCCTCACTACGACGGCTATCGACCTCGGGTAATTTATCCTCAAGCTCGATCAGCACGGCCTGCGCTTCTTCGAGCAACTCTTCGCTGGCAATCTTGTCGCCCGTCAGCTGCTCAAGCAATGACGTGTCTGGGGCATCGACGCCCTTGAGTTCCTGGGTCAAACGCTCGCGTCGCAACTCAAGTACCTGGAGCTGACGATCGGAATCCCGCTGGCTTTGCGCTGCCAGCGCAAGATTTTGCTCCACACGCGCCAGCGCACTGCGCATTTCTTCTCGTTCACCCGCAGCCTGGCGCACATGAGCCTCGATATCGGGCAAACCAGCCTGGGCAGTCTCAGCCTGCTCGCGGGCTTGTTCGGCGCGGGCGGCGCTCGCCATCAGTTCCTCTTCGCTTTCGAGGATCTGCTCCTGGCAATGCTCTTGCTGGGACTCCCACTCGGTCATCTGGACTTGTAGCTGCGCACGACGTGCCTGCACGCGGTTACGCGATTCAACCACATGACGGATTTCTGCCTCGAGACTACTCACCTTGGCATTGGATTCATACATCGCGCCCTGCGCGGCATGCACGGCATCTCCTGCTGCATAGTGCGCCTGACGTCTGGACTCGAGCGCAGCTTCACTGGCCCGCAGTCCAGCCGTTGAGGCTTCAAGCTCGGTTTGAGCGGCTTCGATTTCTTGTTGCGTACGCGTGCGCTCTTCGAAGGCAGCGGCTTCTTTTTGAAACCACAAGGCATTTTGCTTGGCCTCACCATCTGCCTGCAAACTGCGATATTCGCGGGCGACCTCAGCCTGAGACTCAAGCTTTTCGAGCTGTGAAGTCAACTCCCGCAGGATGTCATCAATCCGGACAAGGTTTTCACGCGTATCGGACAGGCGATTTTCGGTTTCGCGCCGGCGTTCTTTGTAGCGCGACACGCCAGCGGCTTCTTCGAGGTATACACGCAGTTCTTCGGGTTTGGCTTCAATCAGGCGATTGATCATGCCCTGCCCGATAATGGCATAACCACGTGCGCCCAGACCCGTACCGAGGAAGATATCGTGCACGTCGCGTCGGCGTACCTGCTGATTATTAATGAAATAGCTGCTTGTACCGTCACGGGTCAGAACCCGGCGCACGGCGATTTCTGCATACGGCGCCCACTGTCCGACCGCACGACCTTCACTATTGTCAAACACCAGTTCTACAGACGCACGAGCCGAGGGCTTACGATTACCGGATCCGCTAAAAATCACGTCCTGCATCGACTCGCCACGCAATTCAGAGGCTCGGGTCTCTCCCATCACCCATCTGACTGCATCAATAATGTTGGATTTACCGCAACCATTCGGCCCTACAACACCAACCAGCTGGCTGGGCGTAGGGATGACGGTCGGATCGACAAAGGATTTGAATCCGGCAAGTTTGATCTGGGTCAGACGCACAATATAAGCACAATTTGGTGTGGAATTCCATAGATCATAACGCAGCCAGGAGCCCTGTTTTTAAGTTTCCTACGCAAGGACTCCACCAGCTATACTCGGTGTCGTTTTTAGCACTTTGGGAAATCATCTCGTGAAACGAGGCTTTTTCATAATCATGGCAGCCCAGGCGCTGTCCTCACTGGCAGACAATGCGCTGTTTATTGCCGCGATCGCCCTGATCCAGCAGCTAAACGGGCCTGACTGGATGGCGCCAATGATGAAGTGGTGGTTCGCAGCCGCCTATGTGCTGCTGGCGGCCTTCGTGGGTGCTTTTTCCGACTCTTTCCCCAAAGGTTGGGTGATGTTCCTGACCAATGCGATCAAGGTCTCCGGCTGCATGTTGATGTTTACCTATGCGCTGTATGGGCTTTCACAAAGTTCGCAGGTTCTGCTGGTATGTGTCGCCTATGGCCTGGTGGGTATCGGCGCGGCAGCCTACTCTCCAGCCAAATACGGCATTGTCACCGAAATGCTCCCACCACTTGAGCTAGTCAAAGGCAACAGCTGGATTGAAGGCCTGACCGTCTTGTCCATCATTATGGGTACGCTGCTTGGTGGTGTACTGGTGTCGCCCGCGGTCTCTGGGTGGCTGTTGTCTCACCCGCTCCTGAACAAAATTGTCCAGACACCCGCCGAAGGCGCCATCATGATGATTGCAGTGATCTACGCCGCGGCAGCGATCTGCAATCTGATGATTCCCGCCACCCATGTGAAATACCCAGTTCAGCAAAAAAACCCCTTCAAACTCATCAAGGCCTTTGCAGGGTATACACGCATCCTCTGGAAGGACAAGCTCGGCCAGATCTCGCTTGCGGTCACAACGCTATTCTGGGGCGCTGGAGCGACCTTGCAACTTATTGTTATCGAATGGGGTCGCAGCCAGCTCGGGTACCGGCTGGATCAGGCCTCGGTCCTGATGGGCGTGACCGCGATCGGCACTGTAGCGGGATCGATTATGGCCAGCCGTGTGCCGTTGCGCAGTGCGCTGGGCGTTTTACCCCTGGGTGTCGTGATGGGTTTGACGGTGCTGCTGATGCCCTTCATTCAATCTTCCTGGACCATCACACTTTTTGGAGCAACTCTGCCCTGGGCGGCTTACGTCTTACTGATTGTGATCGGACTGACCTCAGGATACTTTGTCGTCCCCATGAACGCGCTCCTGCAGCATCGTGGCCATGTTCTACTTTCAGCAGGCCATTCGATTGCAGTACAGAATTTCAATGAACAGCTGAATATTTTGCTGATGGTCGCAATTTATACCCTGATGCTCTGGCTCAAACTGCCCATTGGTTTTGTCATCGCGATTTTCGGGATCATTGTGGCGGGACTGATGGCACTGATTATTTACTGGAGCCGCCTGAATATTCGTCACGATCCGACCCTGCTCGATCAGATTGGACAGGATGGGCACGGTTCAGCGCTTTAATTAAAAACGCTGCGTTTGCGTTTGCATTGCAAGCATATGCGCCGAGCGGGCGCTATGCGCAAGGGCGGGCCTGACGTCAAGCCACTAGACGTACTCGCGCGCGATGGATTTAATCTGCTGTAAATCATGCCAGGCTGCGGCCTTATCCGCAGGACGTCGCAACAGGTAGGCGGGGTGATAGCTCACCACAACAGGAATGTTATGCCCAGCATGCCTAAGGGTATAAGCGCCCTGTCGCATTTCTGCAAGAGGGACATCGCCCCCAAGCAAGGTGTGTGCTGCAAAACGTCCCAGCGCCAGAATACTGAACGGTTGAACCAACTCAATCTGACGCATTAGATACGGGCGACAGGCGGCAATTTCTTCTGGTCGTGGATTGCGATTCCCAGGTGGTCGGCACTTAATGATATTGGCAACATAGGCATCCTGTGTGCGGCTACTACCAATCGCTGACAGCATATTATCGAGCAGCATGCCCGAACGACCGACAAACGGAACACCCTGTCGATCCTCCTGATCCCCTGGCCCTTCGCCAATCACCATGATGGCGGGGCGCAGCACACCCTGTCCCACCACGACCTGTTCGCGTTCTTTGCACAGACCGCAGGCCTCGCAGCTAGCAATCGCTGCACTCAGCATGTCAAGATTGCTTGCCGCTTGAGCGCGTTGGAAGGTATCGACAGACGGGTGCGCAGTCACGCTGGGCGTTGCTGCAGATGCTGCAGGCTGTGCAACCGGGCGAACCTGGGAAACAGGGGTGGACTGGGCCGAACGTGCCAGTGCAGCGCTGGTTGAGACAGCGACTGCAGGATCAATCTGGAGTGTCGCGCCGAACGATGGGATTGCTGCGGCGAGCGTCGCATCTGCAACCGGCACCGCAAGCGCTACCGGCCTGAGAGCCTTGGTGTTGCCTGGTATCCAGGGCTTTTCGATACCGAGCTCATGCATCCAGGCAAGCTGGAGTGCAGAAAAAGTCAGCGGGGCGCGATCAGTCGGGACGTTCACGGAATCAGGCAGGCTCAAAAGTTTTTTTCAGGACCAGTGCGTCTTCGCGCTGCCCTTTACCTGTTGGATAGTAATCCCGTCGCACACCGATTTGCGTAAAACCCTCTGTCTGATAGAAAGCAAGCGCCACTAAGTTTGAAGGACGCACCTCCAGAATCAAGCCTTCGAGCTGTTGCTGTCGAGCGGTCTGCAGGCATTGATCGAGCAAGAGCCTGCCTAATCCCTGGCGTTGCTGAGCAGGCGAGACGGCGATCACAAGAATATGCATGACGTCTGGCGCAAGCATTGCCAGACAAAAGCCGAGTAAGCCAGACGCGGAACGTAATACCCAGGCCTCATAGCCTGCCTTGAGGGCATCTTCGAAATTCTGCCTGGACCAGGGAAAAGACGTCACCTGAGTCTCAAGCTCAAACACCTCTTGCAAGTCTGCGTGCGTCATCGGCAGCAGGGCGCACCCTTCGGGATGGCGGGCACGTGGATTACCCCCTTGCCCCGTTGCACGCTCTGCAGTCGTAAACGCCACCTTATCGCGCAAATACAAGGGTGCGGCGTGCTCTGGCAACACGGTCTGTCCTGCCTGATAGGCGCGCCAGGCAAGCTGGGCGACCCAATACGCTTGGGGACGGGCAGCCAGGTCGTCAGGCAGCCAGTCGTCAGGCAAGCCCGCCATTGCCTGCGGCAGGTGCCAGCCTTCACCCGTCAAGCAAGGAGCCTCAGTGGGGCGCACGCCGCGCAGCCAGAGTTTTTCACGCTGGAGTACAAAAGTCGGTACATCTGCGGCAGACAACAGCACGGGAGGCTGCACCGCGATCAGCCCTGCATCGGCATCTGATAGCCAGGCGGCCAGGTAGACCTCATCCATGCGCGCATCGAGGGCGGCGATGATCAAGCGCCCGGTGTGGAATGCAGCGGCCTTGGCTGCCACTGCATGCAACCCCCCTACGGCAATGAGCGGTATACCCAGCGCCATACCGATACCCTGCGCTACGCCACAGGCCACCCGAATCCCCGTAAAGGCGCCGGGTCCCTGCCCGAAGGCAACCGCACTCAAATCTGTTTTTGTGTAGCCAGCTTCGGCTAACAGCTCCTGTGAAAGCGGGAGCACACTTGTTGCGTGCCCAGCAATTCCCTCGAGTTCTCGCGTGCGCACGGAAACAACACCTCCATGCTCAGAGAGCAAAGCGATGCCACAGGTTGTCGTTGATGTTTCTAGAGCAAGGATTAAAGTCATACCGCAATTGTAATGAACCTTACCCGATCTGCTTGGTCGACGCCTTCCAAGCTGCGCAAGTCACCGGAGGGCAGGTTTTGCCACCTTTAACGCCAGGTTTCACGCGCTTTGTAGATGCATTTCGTGCGTTGCAGATACATTTCGTAACAATTTCTCTGACTGTTGTTAAATCTTGTAAGACTTTGTGAAAATCACTGATGGACCTATCCAGGCGCTGTTACATTTTCCCTCATGAACATTTCTACTCCCATTCCTTCAAGGAAAATACTCGTCGTGGATGATGATCCACGCTTACGTGACCTGCTGCGTCGCTATCTCACAGACCAGGGCTTCAATGTGGTCGTGGCCGAAGATGCGCGCGACATGAATAAAATCATGCAGCGCGAACACTTTGACCTACTGGTGCTTGACCTGATGCTGCCCGGAGAAGATGGCCTGGCTGTTTGCCGCAGACTGCGCAGTCTGCAGGACAACACGCCAATTATCATGCTGACGGCTAAAACAGAAGAAATTGACCGGATCATCGGTCTCGAAATGGGTGCGGACGACTATGTATCCAAACCCTTCAACCCACGCGAACTCTCCGCACGTATTAATGCGATCCTGCGCCGTCGCGTGACCGATGAACACCCGGGTGCTCCGAGCCACGAATATGAATCGATCCGTTTTGGGCCCTTTGTATTAAACATGGCCACCCGCACACTCACCAAGAATGATCTGCCTGTCACCATTACCACTGGAGAGTTTTCAGTACTCAAAGTATTTGGCAGGCATCCGCGCGTCCCCCTCTCACGGGACAAGCTCATGGAGCTCGCGCGTGGTCGCGAATACGAGGCCTATGACCGCAGCCTGGATGTCCAGATCTCACGTCTGCGCAAGCTCATCGAGACCAACCCGGCAAAGCCCAACTTCATTCAGACTGTCTGGGGCATGGGCTACGTATTTGTCCCTGATGGCGGACATTAAGCATCGAACGCTGCCGTTGCCAGACACCCATAACCCCAGGGAGAACAACGTGTCTGGCTTCTGGCACAGAGTTTCTTCGCAGCTCGGACTATTCGCGCGCAGCTTTATGCTGATTGCCTTACTCATGCTTTGCAGCCTCGCTGCATGGCTAGCGGTATTTGTTGCAATGGAAATTGGTCCGCGTGCCACACAGATGAGTCAGCGGGTCGCAACCACTGTCTACCTCACTCGCACGGCAATGTCCTACACGGTCCGCGGGGAGCGGCCACAAATGCTGCACGAGCTATCGATGCACGAAGGCCTGGATGTCTATGCCCGCGACGATGCCGATCGCATCGATCCGCTCCCCGATCAGAATTACTGGCAACAGGTCGCAACCCTTTTACGCCAGTCGCTCGGACCTGCAACCATCGTCGCCTGGGAGGTCAACTCCAGACCAGGCTTCTGGGTCAGCTTCCAGATCGAGGATCAAAAATACTGGCTCGCCTTTGGACGCGAAGCGATCGGCCTGACCAGCACAATCGAATGGATCAGCTGGGGTGCGGCCGCCCTACTGCTTTCCGTGCTCGGCGCCGCACTGAGCGTTACCTATCTCAACCGTCCCCTTACGCGGCTGGCACGCTTTGCTAAAAGCCTGTCGCAGGGCAGCCGTCCATTACCACTGCCCGAAAGTGGGGCACGCGAAATACGTACACTCAATGCAAGTTTTAATCGCATGGCGCAAGACCTGCGCGATACCGAACAGGATCGCGAGCTCATGTTGGCCGGGCTTTCGCATGATCTGCGCACGCCACTGACGCGCATGCGACTCGAAATTGAATTAAGCAGCGCGTCCGAGACGACGCGTCAATACGTTGACGAGGATCTCAACCAGGTCGACCAATCCATCAGCAAACTGATGGAGTATGCGCGAGCCGGCCGAGCGCACAAACAGTCTGTCACGGATGTCTCGGCGCTCATCGAAAGCCTGATCGAGCGCGTGAGGCATCAGATTGACGCAATGGGTGGCACCTTAAAGATCTCAATTGCACCCGCCTTGCATGCACGCATTGAAGCCCTGAGTATGCAGCGCATCGTGCTCAATCTGGTCGAGAATGCATTGCGCTACGGAAGAGAGCAACGCCAGGCTCCGAAACTCACCATTGGGTTGCGCGACGAACACGAGACGCTCTGCATCGAAATTTCAGATTGTGGCCCCGGCATCGACACCATCGATATGCCGCGTCTGAGGCGCCCCTTTGCGCGAGGCGACCATGCCCGCACGGGTGGCGTGGGGACAGGACTCGGGCTGGCCATTGTCGACCGGCTCACCCTTCAGGCCCGTGGATCACTCCAACTGAAACAACGCTCTGGAGGAGGCCTCACAGTTGAAGTGCGCTTGCCTCGTCTGCAAGCCCAGGATGTATCAGTCTGATGCCTGCGAGGTGCGAGCAAGCAACGCCACAACATTGGCAGCGATGCCTTCTTTGCGTCCAAGGTAGCCCAGACCTTCATTCGTTTTTGCCTTGATGTTGACCGCGTCAGACTCAATACCCAGGTCACTCGCAATATTAATCACCATCGCCACGGCATGCGGCCCGATCTTAGGCGCCTGGGCATGGATCGTCGCATCAATATTGACGACGCCCCAGCCGGCTTGCTGCACGCGGGCATAGGCTTCGCGCAAGAGCACACGACTATCCACGCCCAGATAACGCGCGTCGGTATCGGGAAAATGCCGACCGATATCGCCAAGCCCTGCCGCGCCCAGCAGGGCATCGGTCAACGCATGTAACAACACATCAGCATCCGAATGCCCAAGCAAACCATGGGTATGCGCGATAGTCACGCCACCAAGGATCAAAGGTCTGCCCTCAACCAGAGCGTGCACATCAAAGCCCTGACCAACACGCATTGCAAAAGGATTCATAACCAGGACTCCACCCACTCAAAATCATCGGGCCAGGTGATCTTGGCATTGCGGCCTGAACCTGGAATTAATAAGGGCTGAAAGCCCGCAGCCTCCATGGCCTGCGCTTCATCAGTCGGCGTCGCGCCTGATTGCTGTTGTGCGATCAGCGCAGCCAACAACAACCCTGCGCGGAACATCTGGGGCGTTTGTGCTGCCCACAGCTGCGCGCGATCCACGGTACGCGCCACCCGTCCCTGTCCATCGGCGAATTTCACAGTATCAGCAACAGGCATCGCCAGCAGCCCGCCCACACCGTCAGCCAGGCAAGCGTCAATCAATCGTCCGAGGGCAGCCTGAGGCAGCCCAGGGCGTGCGGCATCATGAACGAGCACCCAGTCGCCAGGCGCGATTCCAGCTTGCTTCAAGCCATTGAGGACTGTATCTGATCGGGTTGCGCCACCGACGGGACTGCAATGTGTTCGCGGCAAATCCGCGAGCACTTCACGTGCGTGAGCGTCTTCAGGCGATACGATCACCCGGACTTCGGCTATGCGAGGGTCTGCCAGCAATGCCAGCACAGCATGCCTGAGCATAGGTTGACCGGCGACTATGCGATATTGCTTAGGAGTGGCGATCTCGCCTGCGACCGTGGCACGTGCACCAAGCCCCGCGGCCGGGACCAGGGCGATCAGTCGCGACGTCACTTCAGACGCAGGGACTAATTCAGCGGCCAATTCAGGGGCAAATCGCGGAGCAAAAGTAGGATCAAATGAGGTCATATGAGACTGATTTTATAATCATTGATTCACTGGTGTTTTAATCAGGTGGTTTTCCCTTCATGTCGGCTGCATTGTCTACTGTTTCTACCCTGTTAGCCGCTCTCAAGACCGGTCTGCGCTTTAGTCATCCCCGCCCACCCGGCTCGGGCGACGCCTGGCTGCTCGCGCAACTTGCCCAGGCTGCGGGTAAGACGCTGGTCATCCTGACGGCCGAGCCGCTCGAAGCCCAGCGATTATCCGAAGAAATTCCGATTTTTGCGTCGGCCCTCAAAGTCCGCCCACTGCCCGACTGGGAGACCCTGCCGTACGACAGCTTCTCGCCCCATCAGGACCTGATTTCAGAACGGCTGCGCACGTTGCACGCGCTGAGTCACAACGAGGTCGATGTCCTGACGGTGCCGATCACCACGGCACTCTATCGCCTGGCGCCTCCAAGTTTTTTAGCGGCATACACCTTTTCGTTCAGACAAAAAGACAAACTCGACGAGACCGCCTTACGCACCCAGCTTACGCTCGCCAATTATGCGCACGTCTCGCAAGTCACAGCGCCAGGCGAATTCTGTATCCGTGGCAGCCTGATCGATCTATTCCCGATGGGCTCAATCGTGCCCTATCGTATCGATCTGTTCGATGACGAAATCGAATCGATCCGCGCCTTTGATATTGATACGCAGCGCAGCCTCTACCCGGTCGGCGAGGTCCAGCTGCTGCCCGGTCGCGAATTCCCGATGGACGAGACCGCACGGAATCATTTCCGTGCCCAGTTTCGCGAAGTCTTTGAGGGCGATCCCTCCCGTGCACTGCCCTATCGCGATATCGGACATGGAATCGCGTTTGCGGGCATTGAATATTATTTGCCACTGTTTTTTGAAACGACTGCAACCTTATTTGATTATCTGCCGGCCAACAGCCTGATCGTATCAATGGGCGACATTGATGATGCCATGCGACGGTTTACCCAGGACACGGCCAGCCGTTACCAGTTCCTCAAAAGCGATCGCGAGCGTCCGGTATTGCCGCCTGCCGCACTGTTCTTACAGGCCGAGGCACTATTCGAACAACTCAAACAGTTCCCGCGTATCGCCCTGACGCCAGAGGTCCTGCATCCCGACATCATGAGCGCGCCAGACATTGGTGTGTCGCGCCGCGCCGAAGATCCACTCCAAAAATTGCGCCTGGTGCTCAACCGCGACGCAGCACTCGAGCAGGTACGCACAAAAACCTCGGCGGCGAAACTGGCCAATCAGGGCACGCGCGTTGTGCTCTGTGTTGATTCGCACGGTCGACGTGAAACCATCCTGCAAATGCTGGCTGAACACCAGATCGCACCCGATGTGCAGACCGAGTCTGTTGCGACCTTCCTCGACGGCGATGCACGATTCGCCATTACCGTCGCACGGCTGGCCACAGGCTTTGCAATTCCGACGCAGGGACTGATATTCCTTACTGAAAACGATCTCTATCCCGGTCATGGTGGCACGGCACGCCGCGGCAAACGCGATCAGGAGCGCGCAAGCAATGTCGAAGCGATGGTGCGCGACTTGTCCGAATTGCGTGAAGGCGATCCTGTCGTGCACGCACAGCATGGCATTGGTCGCTACCACGGCTTGGTAAACCTGGACATGGGTGAAGGCGAGATGGAGTTCCTCTATCTCGAATACGGCAATAAAACCACCTTGTATGTACCGGTTGCGCAGCTCCATGTCATCGCGCGTTACAGCGGTACCGACCCCGATGCGGCCCCTCTGCACCTGCTCGGTTCGGGGCAATGGGAAAAAGCACGCAAAAAAGCAGCTCAGCAAGTCCGAGATACCGCTGCAGAATTACTCGACATTTATGCCAAGCGTGCAGCCCGACAGGGCTTCTCCTTCAAGCTGCCTCTCGGCGATTACGAACTCTTTGCCGAGGGCTTCGGCTTTGAAGAAACCGTCGACCAGGCAGCAGCCATTCAGTGTGTCCTGGACGATATGACCTCTGGTCGCCCGATGGATCGACTGGTGTGCGGTGACGTGGGCTTTGGTAAGACCGAGGTCGCCCTGCGCGCGGCCTTTCTGGCGATCGCAAATGGTAAACAGGTCGCACTCTTATGCCCGACCACGCTATTGGCCGAACAGCATGCGCAGACCTTCTCGGATCGTTTTGCGGACTGGCCGGTCAGAGTGGTCGAGCTGTCACGTTTTCGCTCTGCCAAAGAAGTCAGCGCTGCCATCGCTGGTATTAATGATGGCACGATTGATATCGTGATTGGTACCCATAAGATTCTGTCTAAGGACGTACAGTTCAAGCGACTGGGTCTGGTCATCATCGATGAAGAGCACCGGTTTGGTGTGCGTCAGAAAGAAGCCCTGAAATCACTGCGCGCCGAAGTTGACGTGCTGACGCTCACCGCAACGCCCATCCCCCGGACCCTGGGCATGTCACTCGAAGGCATTCGTGATTTTTCGGTTATTGCGACCGCACCTCAAAAACGCCTGGCGATCAAGACCTTTGTGCGTCGCGAAGACAACAGCACCATTCGCGAAGCATTGCTCCGTGAACTCAAACGTGGCGGCCAGGTGTATTTCTTGCACAACGAAGTCGATACGATTCACAATCGGCGTGCACGTCTCGAGGAGCTTGTCCCCGAGGCACGCATTGCCGTCGCACACGGCCAGATGGGTGAGCGCGACCTTGAGCAGGTCATGAAAGGTTTTTATCAGCAAAAATTCAACGTACTGCTGTGCACCACGATTATCGAAACGGGGATTGACGTCCCAAGCGCCAACACCATTTTGATTCATCGTGCGGATCGCTTTGGTCTGGCCCAGTTGCACCAGCTGCGCGGACGCGTCGGTCGCTCACATCACCAGGCTTATGCCTACCTGATGACGCCAGGCGAGGACGCCATCACCAAGAACGCTAAAAAACGCCTCGAGGCCATTCAAGCGATGGAAGAACTGGGTTCGGGCTTCTTCCTGGCCATGCACGATCTCGAAATCCGCGGTACAGGCGAAGTCTTGGGGGAATCACAATCCGGCAATATCCAGGAGATTGGCTTCTCGATGTATAACGACATGCTCAACGAGGCGGTCAGAGCCTTGAAAGCTGGTGTGGAACCTGATCTGGATGCGCCTTTTAGCGCAGGATGCGAGGTCAATTTGCATGCTCCTGCCCTGTTACCTGCCGACTATTGTGGCGACGTACCCGCCAGACTCTCGCTCTATAAGCGCTTGTCGAGTACAACGGACGAAGACAACCTAATCAGAATTCAGGAAGAACTGATTGATCGGTTTGGCAAACTGCCTGATCCTGCCCGCACACTGATTGCCACGCACAAATTGCGCTTGCTGGGCTTACCGCTCGGCATTCAAAAAATCGATGCGAGTGATGGCCAGATCAACCTGCAATTCAAGCAAAATACCACCGTTGATCCGATGCGCCTGATCGAACTTGTTCAGAAACAGAAACATATTCGTTTTGCGGGTCCCGACAAATTACGTATTGAATTACAAACCTCAGATGTGACCGAGCGATTCGAAGCAGTTCGCACCGTTTTACGATCGCTTGTCTAGAGCCTTGATTACTTTTATTGCAGCGAGTACTTCATGACCACATTCAATCTTGTTGTGCAGACCCCCGCCTTGACGGGAGAAATGATCGAGCAGATCGCCGCCATTGCCGAAGCCTCAGGGGTCAAACGTCTTGGGACATCCGCAGTGCGTCTGCTCGATGTCAATGACAGTGTGGAGATTCGCAGCGAAGTCCATGCCTGGAGCGTTCGTACCCATGCAGATTGCGCGTTCATTCCAGGCGGCAGTCGACTATCGGACTGCAAAGTACTCGCGATGGACATGGATTCCACACTGATCAATATCGAATGTATCGATGAGATCGCAGCCTTCGGTGGAGTCAAAGAACAAGTCGCCTCGATTACCGAAGCAGCCATGAGGGGTGAGATCAAGGACTTTGCCGAAAGCCTCACACGCCGCGTTGCCTTTTTAAAAGGCTTACCCGCAGACGTGTTGCAATCTGTCTTTGACGAAAAGCTTCGGTTAAATGCAGGTGCGGAACAACTCATCAACACCGTCCAGCAGGCCGGAATCAAAGTACTGCTAGTCTCCGGTGGCTTTACGTTTTTTACCGAAAAGCTTAAAACCCGCTTGAAGCTGGATGCAGCGCACGCCAATGTCCTGGGACAGGAGAATGGCATCCTGACCGGTGCCGTACAAGGACGTATTCTGGATGCGCAAGGCAAGGCGGATACTTTACATGCCTTTGCAAAGGAGCATGGCGCAGAGCCACATCAGATTATTGCAATTGGCGATGGCGCCAACGATCTTAAAATGCTCGCCAATGCCGGATATTCTGTAGCCTATCGGGCCAAACCTGTTGTGCAAGCGCAGGCCAGATATGCACTCAATGTTGCAGGTCTGGATGGGGTGCTGAATTGGTTTGAATAAGCGCTGAAACACTCACCGCTTAGTCGCGCCGTCACAGCGTGATGCCCCACCAAACCCATTACAAACACTTATGAGGTTTTCATTATTTCAGACCCCATCGCACGGGGGTCTCGTACGAGCCAGTTCCCAGACTCAACGCTCGCGATGAATTCTGCAACATAACTATTAAAACGCTCTGGCTCTTCGAGATTCAGCGTATGCCCTGTCTTGGGCATGACCACCAAACCACTGGCAGGGATGGTTTTCTTCATAAAAATCCCAGGCTGCAGGCAGTGATCATCCTCATCCCCAACCATAATCAAAGTTGGAACCGTCATCTGCTTGAGCTGGTCTTCGAGATCATAAATTGAAGGACGCTCAGCCTGAACGCCTCGCATTGTGTTTGCGCAGCCGATACTGTCGTGCTCGCCAAGCTGTGTAGCAAACTCTTTCCACCCGCGCGGATCTTTGTTCAGATATTGCACACGTGAAGCACCAATCGCATAGGTTTGCGCAAAGACCGCACTACCGAGGGTTTCAAACTGATTCGCGACTTCACGCGAAATCTCCCGGAAATACTCCTCATACTGTTTTTCTGCGCCATAGCCTGCGCCCGCGACTGTTAAAGACAGTGCACGTTCAGGCGCGACCAGACCAAAATGCAACGTTGCAAACCCGCCCATTGATAACCCGACAATATGCGCACGCGCAATACCTGCGTTATCCATCACAGCCAGGATGTCCTCTGCTGCCCGGCGCTGAGAATACATAGCAACATCAGTCGGTACATCAGAGGGTGTGAATCCACGTGCAGAAAAAGTCACGCACCGGTGACGACGTGAAAACGCCCGCATCTGATTTTCCCAGCTGCGCCAATCCCCACCGAATTCATGCACAAACACGATCGGTGTGCCCTGCCCTGCTTCTTCGTAATAGAGACGGATATTGTCCGAAGTCGTTGCCCAACTCATAGATCGTTCCTTTTGTTATGAACCTGACACTTGCGCGCTCAAACATCAGAAGAATGCGGATGATCATGCTGAGCAGCTTAGTTGATCATCGCAACGCACAAAGCTTGCGTACACAGCAAGTCTCCGTATTTAAAAAACCAGACTGCTTTGGTTTTATCGTGTTAGTTTGAACAGCCTACAAAATGCAGTCGCATCCGTTTGTTTTGTGGTTTAGTGCAAAAACTAACTGCGACGCAGCAAATAACGCACAACAAAACCCGGAAATGCCAACACGACAAATAAGCTAAACGTGATGGCATAGAACTCCCACTTCTGAGCGAAGGGGTTACCAATCGTACTCTCAAAAAAGTACGCCATTAAACCAACAACCCCATACAACACAAGCAATTCGAGTACCCGAATCACAAAGGACTTGTCGTGCCGCTGAGCCTGCGGTCTAGGTGGACGCAGTTGAATCAGAGCAAACAAACGGTCATTAAAAAAAGGAATGTTTGCGGCGAATAAAGCCACCGCAATCAGGGTCCATATTGCAACCGTTTGATTCATTTAATGTGCGAGCGTCGCACGCATCGTCTGCAGACAAAGTGTCATCAGACCACCTGGCATCAGTCCAACAAAAAGTACTAAGGCGCCGTTGGCGATCATCAGGACTTTTGGCACAAAATGCACTGCAGGCAAAGCGACGACTGGTTCGACCGGTTCATCAAAATACACAACTTTGATTACGCGCAGGTAGTAGAAGGCACCAATCAGAGAGAACAGAACGGCGACAACAGCCAGCCACAGGCGATCAGATTGCAACAACGCCTGAAGGATCAAGAGTTTTGCATCAAAGCCAACCAGTGGAGGCAAACCGGCCAGAGAGAACATCAGCACCAGGATCATGGCGGCCATCCAGGGACTACGACGGTTCAGACCACTCAGATCACTAATCGATTCACACTCATTGCCATCACGTGCCAGCAACATGATCAAACCGAACGAGGCAAGCGTCGTCATCACATAGGTCACGATATAAAACAGCGCTGAGCCATAGGCTGATGAATCAGCAGCGAGGTCATTATCAATCGAGCCAGACAACAGGCCCAACAAAACAAATCCCATATGCGATATCGTCGAATACGCCAGCATGCGCTTAAAGTTGGTTTGCATGATGGCAGTCAGATTACCAATCGCGAGCGACAAGATCGCCAGGATCATTAACATTGGTTGCCACTGTACCGCCAGATCACCCAGACCAATCACCAGAATACGCAGAGTGATCGCAAAGGCAGCCAGCTTAGGCGCGGCAGCCAGGACCAGTGTCACCGCAGTCGGTGATCCCTGATAGACATCGGGTACCCACATATGGAAAGGGACCGCACCTAATTTAAAGGCCAGGCCTGCAACGATAAACACCAGACCAAAGGTCAGGGGCAGATAATCGATCTGGCCCGAATTCACAGCCTCGGCAATGGTATGCAGATCAAGACTGCCAGTCGCGCCATAAATCATGGACATACCGTAGAGCATGAAACCCGAAGCCAGTGCGCCCAGAACGAAATACTTCATAGCGGCTTCTGTCGACTGCTCATGATCGCGTCGAATCGCAACTAACGCATAGAGCGCCAGAGACATCAGTTCGAGTCCAAGATAAATCGTCAGGAAATTACCTGCCGAAATCATGACCATCTGTCCGAGCAGCGCGAAGAGCACCAACACGTAGAACTCGCCACCGCGCAGCATATCGCGTGTCTGGATGTATTCACGACCATAGATCAATGTCAGAGCCACCGCGATGTACGACGTCATCTTGAGCAAGTGCGACAGCGGATCTGTGACGAACATACCCGAAAAAGTGTCACCAACCGCACCCACCAGCCACAAGGTGCCCGTCAGGACAGCCAGTACGGCAAGGGTGAGCAAGGACAACCCATACGCAAGTGTGCGACGTTTACCGTGACTGCAGGCATCGACGATCAGAATCAGCATGCCCATCAACAGCAAAACAATTTCTGGTAGAGCCAGGGCGAAATCAAATTGGAGTTGCATCATGGCTTACAGTTTTGATTGAGAGATGTGTTGCAACAAGGCCTGAACCGATGTGTGCATCACGTCAGTGAAGGGCTTCGGATGAATGCCCATGTAAATCACAGCGATTGCCATGACACCAAGAATCAGGAATTCACGATTGGAGAGATCCGGCAGATCACGTACATGATCATTCGCGATATCACCAAAGGCAACACGCTTGACCATCCAGAGCGAATACGAAGCACCCAGGATCAACGCAGTTGCAGCCATCAAACCAATCCAGAAGTTGTATTGGACAGCGCCCATGATCACCATGAATTCACCGACAAAACCGCTAGTGGCTGGCAAACCCGCATTGGCCATTGAAAACAGCACAAAGAAGGTTACGAATTTTGGCATCGTGTTGATGACACCACCATAATCAGCAATTTTGCGTGTGTGCATACGGTCATACAACACACCGATACACAGGAACATCGCAGCAGAGACAAATCCATGCGAAACCATCTGGACAATCGCGCCTTCAAGACCTGCTGTATTAAAGATAAACAGACCGAGCGTGACAAAACCCATGTGAGCGATGGAGGAATACGCCACCAGCTTTTTCATGTCGTCCTGAACAATGGCGACCAGACCGATATATATAACAGCGGTCAAAGAGAGCGCAATGATGAATCCACCCAATGCCATCGAAGCGTCAGGGGCGATCGGTAATGACAATCTCAGAAAACCGTAGGCACCAAGTTTAAGCATGATGGCGGCAAGCACCACTGACCCACCTGTGGGCGCTTCAACGTGTGCGTCAGGTAACCAGGTGTGGACAGGCCACATTGGAATCTTGACCGCAAAGGCCGCAAGAAAAGCAAAGAAGATCAGCACCTGCGGTGTGTATTCAAGCGGCAAGTCGTGCCAGGTCAGGATATCAAAGGATCCACCCGATACATTCCACAGATAAATGAGTGCGACCAGCGTCAGCAACGAACCCATTAGTGTGTAGAGAAAGAACTTGAAGGCTGCATACACGCGATTGGGGCCACCCCAGACACCAACGATGATGTACATCGGGATCAGGGTTGCTTCAAAGAACACGTAGAACAGCAGACCATCGAGTGATGCAAATACACCGATCATCAGACCTGACAAAATCAGGAATGCCGCCATGTACTGTGAAACACGACTCTTGATGACCTCAAAGCCTGCCAACACCACGATAATCGTGATAAAGGCGGTCAGCAGGACGAACCAGAGTGATATGCCGTCAATACCCAGATGGTAAAACACGGCAAAGGCGGAAATCCAGCTTGTCTTTTCAACAAACTGCATGGCTGCCGTTGCATTATCAAAACCCGTATAGAGCGGAATGGTCACCAGAAAACTGATGATCGCGCCGATCAGTGCAAGGTTACGGGTAAAGGCATGACGTTCATCGCTGCCAAAGGCAAGCACGATCAACCCGCAGACGATCGGTACAAAGATCGACAGGGTGAGCCAGGGAATAGAGAAAGAAGCCATCTCGCTTGCCATCATTTGGAACCAAAAATTATGTAGGTGATCGCAACCATCAGACCGATGATCATCGCAAAGGCATAGTGGTAGATGTAACCTGTTTGCAGGCGGCGAGTCACCGCTGCAACAGCACCCACCAGTTTGGCGGAACCATTCACAAGCACGCCATCGATCAGACCACGGTCACCCTGTTGCCAGAGACCCTGACCCAGTAGACGTGCGCCGCGTGCGATGACTTGTTCGTTAAACCAATCAAAGAAGTATTTATTTTCTAGGACGTAGTTCAGACCGCTCAGTTTGCGTTGAATGGCTGCAGGGACTTTCGGATTAATCAGGTAGCAATACCATGCAACAACTGCGCCAGACACGACGAGCCAGAAGGCGACTGAAGTCAAGGCATGGATCGCGTAAGCAAAAACACCATGCCAGTCATGTTCAAGCTCTTCCATGGCTGGGTGCTTGGCCAGAATCACAATGGCGTCCTTGAAGTAGTCGCCAAACAGCAACGGATCGACAACCAAAGCACCAATAATGACTGAGGGGATCGCCAGCAGCACGAGTGGCAGCGTGACCACCCAGGGTGACTCATGTGGCGTGCCGCCATGATGACCATGATCATCATGAACTGCATGGTCGTTTGAATCATGTGCATGATCGTGGTCATGTGCACACTCGGCAGAATGCGCATGAGCGTCATGCCCATGATCGGCATCGACTGCAAAGCGCTCTTTACCGTGGAAGACCAGGAAATACACGCGGAAAGAATAGAGTGATGTGACAAACACACCAATCAAGGTTGCGTAGTATGCATACGTAGAGCCCCAGACGTTGGCGGCTCCGGCAGCTTCGATGATGTGTTCTTTAGAATAAAAGCCAGAGAAAAATGGCGTACCAACGAGAGACAAGGTTCCGATCAGGAATGTGATCCAGGTAATCGGCATATATTTGCGCAAGCCACCCATATTACGGATGTCCTGATCGTGGTGCATACCGATAATCACCGAACCCGCTCCCAGGAACAACAACGCTTTAAAGAAAGCATGTGTCATCAAGTGGAAAATTGCGACCGAGTAAGCCGAGGCGCCCAGCGCAACCGTCATGTAACCGAGCTGCGAAAGCGTTGAATAGGCAACGACTCGCTTAATGTCAGTCTGGATGATACCGAGGATACCCAGGAACAAGGCACCTGTAGCTCCAATCACAATGATGAAAGACAACGCGGTGTTGGACAACTCAAACAGTGGTGAAAATCTTGCCACCATGAAAATACCGGCAGTCACCATAGTTGCCGCGTGAATCAGGGCAGAAATTGGTGTGGGGCCTTCCATGGAGTCTGGCAACCAGGAATGCAGCGGAACCTGAGCCGACTTACCCATTGCACCAATAAACAAGCAAATGCAGGCAACCGTGATGAGCATCCAGCTGGTACCTGGGAGAGTCAAGGTCGCGAGCTTGTCTGCTTGATCGAATACCTCACCATAGTGCATGGTACCTGTGTAAGCAAACAGCAAACCGATCCCAAGTACAAAACCAAAGTCACCGACGCGGTTCACCAGGAAAGCTTTCATGTTGGCGAAAATTGCAGTAGGTTTTGTGTACCAGAAACCGATCAGCAAGTATGACACCAGACCCACAGCTTCCCAGCCAAAAAACAACTGAACCATGTTGTTTGACATGACCAGCATCAGCATCGAGAAGGTAAACAGTGAAATATAGGCAAAGAAACGCTGATAACCTGGATCCTCAGACATATAACCGATGGTGTAGATATGCACCATCAGTGACACGGAGGTCACGACAACCATCATCAGGGCTGAGAGTGGATCTATCAGAAAACCAATCACCAGTTTGGTCTGTCCGATAATGCTCCAGGTATAGACCGTACCGTCAAAAGTATGACCATTCAGGACATCTCTCAGAACCATCAACGAACCAATCGCAGAAACTGCGACCAGTGCGATAGTCAGGACATGAGAGCCGCGACGGCTGACCTGGCGACCGAGAAATCCGGTTCCAAACAGACCAGCAAGGATTGCACCCAGCAAAGGAGCCAGTGCAATGATCAGATATAGAGAAAGTGGGCTAGACATTTTGTTCTGTGTTCCGATCAGCCCTTAAGGCGGTCAAGTTCATCAACATTGATCGTGCTGAGGTTGCGGAACAGCAGCACTAGAATTGCCAGTCCGATTGCGGATTCAGCAGCTGCAACCGTCAGGATGAAAAATACAAACACCTGGCCTGCCGCGTCGCCAAACCAGGTTGAAAATGCGACGAAGTTCATGTTGACGGCCAACAGCATCAGCTCGATGGACATCAACAACACGATCAAATTCCGGCGATTCAGAAAAATACCAAACACACCAATTGCAAACAATATGGCACCTAGCACGAGGAAGTGCGGCAGCGTGAGCGTCATCATGCTTGATCTCCGGATTTATCATTGACCGCAATCTGGGACGGCATGTCAATCAGACGGACACGGTCGCGAGCACGTACATGGATGGCTGCGGAAGGATCGTTGTACTTCACATCGCGACGCTTACGCATCGTCAGTGAAATAGCGGCAATCATACCGACCAGCAGGACGACCGCACCGACCTCGATAGCAAAAGCATATTCTGTATACATCACTTCGCCGAGCGTGCGAGCGTTGTTGTAGCTGTTACCCATGTCGACCGCGGGTCCCACCTGCCCCCAACCTGTTGACAGCACAAATGACATTTCCAGCACCATGATCAGACCAACAATAATGCCCAGCGGCAAATAAGTCTTGATTTCGGTTCGGAGCTCTTCCATTTTGATGTCCAGCATCATCACCACAAACAGGAACAGCACCATCACTGCCCCCACGTAGATGAGGACTAACAACAAAGCAAGGAATTCTGCGCCCAACAGCATCCAGATCATGGACGCATTGGCAAAAGCCAGAATGAGGTGCAGCACGGCAGTAACAGGACTGGAGGCGGTAATGACGCGAAACGCCGCAATCACAAGAACCAGTGCAAGTATGTAAAAGAGAATAGTTGTAAACATAATATGTGTTGAGCCCCGATGATCAGCGATAAGGCGCATCGGCTGCGCGATTGCGTGCGATGTCGTCTTCGTAACGATCACCCACCGCCAACAACATGTCTTTGGTGAAATACAGATCGCCACGCTTTTCGCCGTGGTATTCAAGAATATGCGTTTCAACGATCGAGTCGACCGGGCAGCTTTCCTCGCAGAAGCCACAGAAAATGCACTTGGTCAGATCGATGTCATAGCGTGTTGTGCGGCGTGAACCGTCCTCGCGCTCTTCGGACTCAATGGTGATGGCCATCGCTGGACAGACCGCTTCGCACAATTTGCAAGCGATACAACGCTCTTCGCCATTTGGATAGCGCCGTAAAGCATGCAGCCCTCTGAACCGAGGTGACTGCGGTGTTTTTTCTTGCGGATAGCGCAACGTAATCTTGCGCCTGAAAATATACCTACCGGTCAGCTGCAAGCCCTTGAGTAACTCGAGGAGCATGAGACTACCGAAAAAATCCTTGATCGCTTGCATAACCTGCCTTTTTTGCCGTCGAGTTGCGGTCAGTTCCAGATATTCCAGGGCGTCTGCATCCAGATCGCCACAACCACCAGCCACACACCTGTGAGCGGAATAAAAATCTTCCAGCCCAAACGCATGATCTGGTCATACCGATACCGCGGAAACGTCGCACGGAACCAGATGTACATCGAAACCACCGCGAATGTTTTAAAGCCCAGCCACAGCCAACCAGGAATCCAGGTCAGTGGCGCAATATCAAGTGGAGAAGCCCAACCACCGAGGAACATGATTGATGCCATACATGACAGGAAAATCATGTTGGCGTATTCGCCCAGGAAAAACAGCGCGAACGCCATGCCTGAGTACTCCACCATGTGACCAGCCACAATTTCTGATTCGCCCTCAACCACGTCAAATGGATGACGGTTGGTTTCGGCGACTGTTGAGATCACATAGATCACAAACAATGGCAACAGTGGCAACCAGTTCCAGGACATGAAGGTCAAGCCCTTGTCCGCAAACCAGCCGCGGTTCTGAACAGAGACAATATCCGACATATTCAGGCTGCCCGACACAAGCAACACCGTCACCAGCACAAAACTGATCGCCAGTTCGTAAGACAACATCTGGGCCGAAGCACGCATGGCTGCAAGCAAGGCATATTTAGAGTTGGAAGCCCAACCTGCCACGATGACGCCATAGACACCAATTGAGGTGATTGCCATTACATAAAGTAAGCCAGCATTGACATTGGCAAGCACCAGCTCAGGACCAAAGGGCACAACGGCCCAGGCAGCCAGCGCAGGCATCAGCGTCACAACGGGTGCGAGCACGAACAGAACCTTATTCGCCTGACTCGGAATGATGACTTCTTTCGTTAAGAGTTTGACGACATCGGCATAAGGCTGGAGCACACCCCGCCAACCAACCTTAGTTGGGCCAAGACGCTGGTGCATCGAGGCGATCAGCTTACGTTCCCAGAACGTGAGACGTGCCACGGCCAGAATGATTGGAACAGCGATGACGAGAATCTTAACCAGCGTCCAGACTAACAACCAGAGTGACGGACCGAGCAAGTCGGTGCCCACGGATTCAAGAACGTTTAGCCACTGCATCAGGCACGCTCCACGCTAAGTTGACCAAACGCGCTACCGAGCGCTGCGGTCTGTTCAAATCCTGCTGCCACTCGCACAGCACCCGCAGCAAGCGTGTCATCCAACTCTGCAGCCAGCTCAATTTGACCTGTGGCAGATTTGATACGTACTTGCATACCTGTTGCGAGGCCAAGTTCAGCCATCGTCAAGCCGTGCATACGCGCGACAGGGTGACGTGAAGCTTGCGAGCGCTGCAAAGCCTCTGCACGACGCACAATCGCATCCGTACGATAGATCGGCACATCTGTCACACGCTGCAAACCGGTCGCGCTCGGTGAAGCCGTATGACCCACCGCAGCTTGAATTTGATTCGACAACCGGCCTTCAACACCACCTGAAAGCACGGAATCACGGACTGACTCGGAGGTTTCGTCATCAAAACCAGCAAGGTGCAGAACGTTACCCAATACACGCAGGACTTTCCAGCCTGGGCGCGTCTGGGCGTGAGGCGCCACAGTACCTTTAAAACTCTGGGCCAAACCCTGAGCATTGACGAATGTACCCGAGGTCTCGGTAAAGGGCGAGATCGGCAACATGACATTTGCCCAATCCTTGGCCGACGAGGCGTAGGAGGTGAGTGCCACGTTGAATTCTGCAGCCTTGAGTGCAGCCAGCGCCTGCGCGCCATTATCAGCATCGAGCAATGGCTCGGCATGGAGCACGATATAGGCTTTGAGCGGCGCAGCGAACATTGCTGAAGCAGTCTTGCCACCATTGACCGGTGTCGCACCTGCAAGGTAACCACCAACAGTATTTGCACCTGAAGTCAGGAAACCAAGTTTGCCTGCAGCAAGCTGCGCGACTAGCTGAGCATTAGCAGCGATACGCGCAGCATCCGGCGCATTGACCGCACTGTTACCGAGCAATACTGCAACTTGCGCACCCGAGGACAGACTTTCAGCGATGGCCTGTGCGTGGGCATCGGCCTTCAGCCCAGACAGTGCAGCAGGGACTTCAGCGCCTTTGAGACCAGCGAGTGCCACAGCAACTTGAGCAAGCGTGTCAGCAATCATAGCTGGCAACACTGTTACACGTGCAGTCAGTTTTAATAGTGGATCATCACCGTTGGCATCGATGCTCGAGACCTGCGTCCCGTGCTTGGCTGCCTGGCGCAGACGCTGCGCCATCAACGGATGGTCCTTACGCAGGAACGAACCCACTACCAGCACACGATCCAGAGATTCGAGCTCAGCAATCGGCATACCCAACCATGGTGCACCACTCAGCGCGGCATCCAGGCTTGCATCGGTCTGACGCAACCGGAAATCAATGTTTTCAGAACCCAAACCACGCGTCACACGTGCAAGCAAGGCCAGCTCTTCGAGCGTCGCGAACTCACTTGCCAACGCGCCAATCTGTGCAGCACCCGACTGATCGCGCACATCCATCAAGCCATGCGCAACCACTTGCAATGCATCTGACCAGGTTGCCTCACGCCACTTGCCGTCTTCACCTTTGATCATGGGTGATGCCAGACGGTCCTCAGTCTTGAGGCCTTCATAAGAAAAGCGATCGCGATCGCTGATCCAGCATTCATTAATTTCTTCGTTCTCGAAAGGCACGACACGCATGACCTCTTCGCCTTTGACCTGAACAACCAGGTTGGCACCCAAGCTGTCATGCGGTGATACGCTGCGACGGCGAGCGAGTTCCCAGGTGCGTGCGGAGTAACGGAAAGGCTTGGATGTCAAGGCGCCAACAGGACAGATGTCAATCATATTCCCGGACAATTCCGACTCAACCGAACGACCTACAAAGGTTGTGATTTCGGAATGTTCACCGCGACCAATCATCCCCATTTCCATGATGCCAGCAACTTCCTGGCCAAAGCGCACGCAACGTGTGCAATGGATGCAACGGGCCATTTCTTCGGCGGAGACGAGTGGTCCCAGTTCTTTGTGGAACACCACCCGCTTTTCTTCCTGGTAGCGTGACTCCGAACCACCGTAACCAACGGCCAGATCCTGCAACTGACATTCTCCACCCTGATCGCAAATCGGGCAATCGAGGGGGTGGTTAATCAGCAGGAATTCCATCACGCTTTTCTGGGCGGCAATTGCACGCTCGGAACAGGTGTGAACCACCATGCCGTTGGTTGCAGGTGTCGCGCAAGCAGGCATTGCCTTCGGAGCCTTTTCGACTTCGACCAAACACATTCTGCAATTGGCTGCGACCGACAGTTTCTTGTGATAACAGAAATGCGGCACATACACGCCGAGCTTATGGGCCGCATGCATGACCATGCTGCCCTCTTGCACTTCGACTTTCTTGCCGTCGATGGTTAATTCAACCATAACTTATCCTGATCTTAAATATAGGGAGCCACCACACATCGCTTATGCTCGATGTGGTGTGCAAATTCGTCACGGTAGTGCTTGAGGAAACCTCGCACTGGCATCGCCGCCGCGTCACCCAGGGCACAAATCGTGCGGCCCATGATGTTGCCTGCAACAGAATCCAGTAAACCGAGGTCTTCGGGGCGACCCTGACCATGTTCAATACGGTTCACCATGCGGTAGAGCCAGCCCGTACCTTCACGGCATGGCGTGCACTGACCACAACTTTCTTCGTAGTAAAAATATGACAGTCGTAACAACGACTTCACCATGCAACGACTTTCGTCCATCACAATGACCGCACCAGAACCCAGCATCGAGCCGGCTTTCGCGATGGCATCGTAATCCATCGTGGTGTCCATCATGATATGACCCGGGATCACTGGCGCACTTGAACCGCCAGGAATCACTGCTTTAATTTTTGCTCCGTTACGCATGCCGCCTGCGAGTTCCAGCAACGTTGAGAACGGTGTCCCCAGCGGGATTTCATAATTGCCGGGACGCTCGACGTCACCAGTAATTGAAAACAGCTTGGTGCCACCGTTATTGGGCTTGCCGATCTCAAGGTAGGCGGGGCCACCATTACGAATGATCCAGGGAACTGCAGCAAATGTTTCGGTATTGTTGATGGTTGTCGGCTTGCCGTACAGACCAAAGCTTGCAGGGAAAGGCGGTTTGAAACGCGGCTGGCCTTTTTTACCTTCGAGCGATTCGAGCAGTGCAGTTTCTTCGCCACAGATATACGCGCCAAATCCGTGGAAGGCGTGCAACTGAAAGTTAAACGCAGAACCCAGAATCTTGTTGCCCAGAAAGCCGGCCTGACGCGCCTGCTCTAACGCCTGTTCAAAGCGTTCATAGACTTCGAAAATCTCGCCGTGAATATAGTTGTAGCCGACGTCAATACCCATTGCATAGGCGGCAATGGCCATGCCTTCGATCACGATATGTGGATTGAGTCGCAGAATGTCGCGGTCTTTAAATGTACCGGGCTCACCTTCGTCAGAATTGCAGACGAGGTATTTTTGACCTGGGAAGGTGCGTGGCATGAATGACCACTTGAGACCTGTCGGAAAACCTGCACCGCCCCGACCACGCAATCCCGAAGCTTTGACTTCGGCAATTACGTCTTCCTGACTCATGCCCTGAGTCAGAATTTTACGCAGGGCTTCATAACCACCACGCTTGACGTATTCATCAAGGCCCCAATTGCTGCCATCCAGACCCTGCATGATTTGTGGCGTGATGTGACGCCCATGCAATGCCATGGAGGTTGTCAGGTCGTTGCCTGTTGCATTCAGGCCTTCTGAGAATTTTGCAAGAATTGCGGCGGTACTCATGCTGCTTCTCCTTTTGCCGCAGCAGAGAGTTCGGACAGCATCGCGTCGATCTTTTCAGCCGCCATGTTCACGCACATGTGTTTATTGTTGACAAGCAACACAGGGGAATCACCACAGGCTCCCATGCACTCGCCCTCCACTAGCGAGAACACGCCATCGGCAGTGGTCTCGCGAAAGCCAATACCTAGCTTTTGTTTCAGATAATCCGCAGTCTTGACACCATCGCGCAAAGCGCAAGGCAAATTTGTACAGACCGAAATCTTGAATTTACCAATTGGACGAACGTCAAACATGTTGTAGAACGTCGCGTTTTCTTGAACCAGAATTGGAGGCTGGCCCAAATAGTCAGCGACATCCTGAATCACCTCGGGCGAGACCCAGCCTTTTTCGTCCTGCGCAATCGTGAGAGACGCCATGATGGCAGACTGCTTTTGATCTGCCGGATATTTGGCAATCTCGCGATCGATTAACTTGTAGGCCTGTTCAGAGAGCAGCATGATTTAAATCCGGTAGAACGTTTGGATGTAATTAGCGATCAATTTCGCCGAAAACAATATCTTGGGTACCGATGATCGTGACAGCATCGGCAATCATATGTCCACGCGACATTTCGTCGAGTGCCTGCAAGTGCGCAAAGCCTGGCGCACGAATCTTCAGACGGTATGGTTTGTTTGCACCGTCAGAGACGATGTAAATACCGAACTCGCCTTTAGGGTGCTCAACCGCAGCATAGGCCTCACCAGCTGGCACGCTGAAACCTTCAGTGAAGAGTTTGAAATGATGAATCAACTCTTCCATGTTGGTCTTCATACCAGCACGTTTTGGTGGAGAGACCTTGTGGTTGTCAATCATGACAGGGCCCGGATTATTACGCAGCCACTGCACGCATTGGCGAATGATGCGATTACTTTCACGCATTTCAGCCACACGCACGAGATAACGGTCATAACAATCACCGTTGACACCAACCGGAATATCGAATTGCAAGCGATCATATACGGCGTATGGCTGGGTCTTGCGTAGATCCCAGGCAACGCCTGAGCCACGCAGCATCGGCCCTGAAAATCCAAGCGCCATCGCACGTTCCGGGCTAACGACACCGATACCAACAAGTCGCTGTTTCCAGATACGATTATCAGTCAACAGTGTTTCGTATTCGTCCACTGCGTTCGGAAAACGATTGGTAAAGTCTTCGATGAAATCCAGCAGCGAACCCGAACGTGCATCGTTCATAGCCTTGAGCTCTTTGGCTGAACGATACTGACTGGATTTACCATACTGAGGCATGCTGTCTGGCAAATCGCGATACACACCACCTGGGCGGTAATACGCAGCATGCAGACGCGCGCCCGAGACTGCTTCGTAGCAATCCATCAGGTCTTCGCGATCGCGAAACGCATACAAAAAGATCGCCATCGCACCCACATCCAGACCATGTGTGCCGATCTGTAGCAAGTGATTTAACAGACGCGTAATTTCGTCGAACATCACGCGGATATATTGCGCACGCACGGGAGGTGCCACACCCATCAGTTTTTCGATAGCCTGCACATACCCGTGCTCGTTACACATCATCGACACGTAGTCGAGGCGATCCATGTAAGGCAAGGCCTGGAGGTAAGTACGCTGCTCAGCGAGCTTTTCGGTCCCCCGGTGCAACAAACCAATATGGGGATCCGCGCGCTGGATCACCTCACCATCCAACTCAAGCACCAGACGTAACACGCCGTGCGCCGCTGGGTGCTGGGGACCAAAGTTCAGTGTGTAGTTTTTAATTTCAGCCATGATTAACGCCCGACTCCATATCCGTCTTCGCGAATCACACGCGGAATAATCTCGCGCGGATCGATCGTGACAGGCTGATACACCACACGACCCAGTGCTGGGTCATAGCGCATTTCAACGTTGCCATACACAGGGAAATCTTTACGGAATGGATAACCGATAAAGCCATAATCCGTCAGAATACGGCGCAAATCAGGATGACCTTCGAACACGATACCAAAGAGATCGAAGGCTTCGCGTTCAAACCAATTTACGCTGGGCCAGACATTCATCAGTGAGTCGCACACGGGAAACTCATCTTGCGAAGCATAGGTACGCACCCGCAAACGCCAGTTATGCGTAATCGAAAGCAAGTGAATCACAACCGCAAAACGACCCGCAGGCACGAGGGAGTCATGACTTGCCAGACCCGTCCTGCCAACGCCATACGTTGCGTAGTCGACACCACAGAGATCAATACATTGCTCAAAGCGCAACGAGGGTTCGTCGCGCAAGCGCAAACAGGTTGATTCCCAGACGTCCGCCGAAACTTCTAGCGTGATCTCATCTGTTGCCAAAGTAATACGCGCCTGCTCGCCGAGCAGCGCCACCAATTGTTGATGCAGGTTTTCTAGCCTGGACATGTCTTAAGCCTGATTAATCCGCACTACCGAATCGTTTGGATCCAGCAAGGCGGCAACTTGATTTAACGAGCGATTGTATTTGTCTGACGAATCTTGTTCTGCATCTGCAACAGGCCATATACCAGCGCCTCTGCGGTAGGTGGGCAGCCTGGTACATACACATCAACTGGAACAATCCGGTCACAGCCACGCACCACAGAATAAGAATAATGATAGTAGCCACCGCCATTCGCGCACGATCCCATTGACACTACCCAACGGGGTTCAGGCATCTGGTCGTAGACTTTGCGCAATGCAGGTGCCATCTTGTTGCATAGCGTGCCAGCAACAATCATCAGATCGGACTGGCGCGGGCTCGGACGAAAAATAATCCCGAACTGATCGAGGTCATAACGGGCTGCACCCGCATGCATCATTTCAACCGCGCAACAGGCCAGACCAAATGTCATTGGCCACATCGAACCTGTCTTGGCCCAGTTAATGAATTTGTCAGCACTTGTGGTGACAAAGCCTTGATTGAGAATGCCGTCAATTGCCATAGTTGTGAGTGGGGCAGGATTGGGTTACTCCCAGTCCAGCGCGCCCTTTTTCCATTCGTAGATGAAACCAACGGTGAGTACGGTCAAAAAGATCATCACCGTGACAAAACCAACAATCCCCACGGCGCTATTTGCAATGGCCCATGGAAATAAAAATGCAATTTCGAGATCAAAGAGAATAAAAAGAATCGCTACCAGGTAGTAGCGCACATCGAACTTCATGCGTGCATCACCAAAGGTCTCGAAGCCGCACTCGTAGGGCGAGAGTTTTTGTGCATCGGGGCGATTAGGACCAATCAGCGAGCCGGCAGCAATCAAGGCAAAACCAATCAAGGTCCCTACGGCAATAAATAGCAAAACGGGAAAATACTGTTGTAAATTCATTTGCAATCTTTATGAGCAGTTATCGTGGTCGAACTGTTTTATCAAGCAATTATCGTGGCCGCACAAACCAGACGATTGTATCACTTAGACTAGGGTTTTTACCCTCAAACTGACACTGATTTTTTGTGTCTGATGCAACATCGCAACTAAAAAAATCGGGTCACCCCGAAAGGTGACCCGATAATTACAAACTAACCTGAATTAGCTTGTGATTCTAAGCGGTTACTTAGAACTGGTGACGCAAACCAACACCGACTACGGTCGAAGTCAGACCGGAGACAGTTGCGTAGTTGTTTGCATATGTAGCATATGCATACATGTTTGTACGCTTGGTAAAGTCATACTGGTAGCCAGCTGAGTAGATGCTCATGTTAGCTGCACCGTATGCATCTTGCATGTTGCCGTTAGGCATAGCCATCTGCCATGAAGCAAACACTTTGCTTGCTGCACCGATTGGAGCAATTGCGCCAACCAGGTATGAGTTAAAGCCGACTGATGAGTCAAACACGTTGACGCCGCTCATCAAACCAGCTGGAGCACCGACGTTACTGCCGATTGAAGCACCGGAGTTACCCTGTGCGTTACCCTGGTTGCCCATCATGCCGCCACGTGTCTGGCCGTATGCTGCGCTGATCTTTACGACGTTGAAGTCGTACGAAGCGCCCAAGTTCCACTCTGAAGGTGATGCGTCTGGTGAGCCACCGACGAAGTTTGATGCGCCATACAGCTTGTCATATGACAGAGCAACGTAGATTGGGCCGTTAGCGTATTTAGCGCCTAAGCTGATCTGACGTGTGTTGTCTTGTGATGCGTAGTTGTAGCCTGTACCTGATGCATCGACTTTACCGCCTTGCAACACAACTGAATCAATACCCGTTGCGAACGAGTACATTGCACCGGCCTGGAAACCACCGACAACTGGTGTCTGGTATTTCAAGGAGTTCGACAGGCGGTATGTGTTGGTTGTACCAAACGATGAACCGATGTTAGCTTGAGCGAAACCTTGAGCAAACGGATCGATCGAACCGAAATAGTCAGTTGCGAAGTTGTACTGACGACCAACACGACCATAGCCCCAAGCGTCATTCTCAACGCCGAACCATGCTTGACGACCGAACAAACGGCTGGACTGACCCAGTGTACCGTTACCAATGTCAAAACCGTTTTCCAACTGGAATGTCAGACGATTGCCTGAACCCATGTCTTCAACGCCTTTGAAACCCAGACGGTTACCTGACTGTGTACCGTAGCCAAGGCCTAATTCGTTGACGGTGTTACCGTTGTATGAAGCTGATTCATATTTCAGACCTGCGTCCAAAATACCGTACAAAGTTACTGATGATTGTGCCGAAGCGGCACCAGCAAAGCCGGCTAACAGGGCGGCAGCGAGCAGAGTCTTTTTCATTTAAGAAATCTCCAATGTTTGAGTGACAAGAGCAACAAACAGTATTTGTCTGCCGCCCCCCTAACTCCGCTAGGGAAGTTGTCGCTATTTCATCAAAGATACGGACTCGTGGCTATGTTTCTGACCAGAAAACACCTAAACAGGGCTCATTCCGTTGGTTAACTGCAACATTCCGTTGTTTTTATGCAAAAAACTGCAGGGTTTACCCTTTTTAATCCCGAAGCGAAATTTGATTAAAAAGTCCTGATATTCGGTCCAATTTAATCCGAAGCGGTTCGTTTGACGCCTGACTACAAACCCAAGCCCTGTCTGATATTAATATCTGTAAAGGATGACAACCATAAAACTGATAACAGGATCACCTTGTGACACGCCCAAAAGACACAATTGAGACGCACGCTCCACGCATTTCCTTGCCAGAGTTCCTTAAGTTACTGGACACACACCACCCCTTTGCCAAAGTATTGGGAATTGAAATTCTTGAAATCGGTTTTGGGACATCGGTACTGTCATTACCGCCCAACCCGGATTTTCAGCGATTGGGCGGCATTATTGCCGGTCCAATGCTAATGGGCCTCGCAGATCTGGCAATGTATGCGGCGGTTGTCGGGGCAACCGGGAATCCCGAAGCGGTGACTTCCAGTCTGACTATGAATTTTTTGCGTAAAAGCCCGCCAGGCGCCGTCATTGCACATGCAAGGGTTCTTAAGACTGGACGACTCTGTGCCGGAGAGGTCACGCTGACTGCCGAAGGCAGCACCGAGGCGCTTGCACATAGTGTCAGCACCTGGTCGCTACCTAAACTGCATAGCGGCACTGCTTAAGGGCTGAATAAGCGAAAAACCTCATGGCTGAAGCCTAAGAGCTATGAGCTTAGTGCTGACTGACCTGCTCAGTATTCGTTAAATATGCGCTGCAGCGTCTCTCGATCATTGGTCTTGAGTAACGCCAGTCTCAGCAGCACTCTAGCCTTTTGCGGATTAAGTGACTGAGCCGCTACACAATTGAACTCAGGATCCTTTTGTGAGGGCCTGACGCTGCCCTGCCCCACCCGCGTCGAACGCACAAAGGCGACTTGCTGCGCCATTGCCATCGCAGCAGCTTCCTGCGCTACGGCAGACAAACTGCCATTCCCCGTCCCCGCAAGAACAATTCCCTGAGACGAGGCCTGCAACGCTGCTTGATACATATGCAAACCAGCTCCCTGATAGTCATACACAATATCAACAGCGGGTAATGTGGATACACCATGCTCCAGATGAAACTCGCTCTGGGTCGTGTGTCGGCCAGTTGAAAGGTTCGAGTAAGTCACCGCGAGTCCTGAGACGACACCCAGACTACCTTGCTCGGGTACAACAAAGGCATCGACATTGGTCGTATGCCCTTTTGTCGCATGACGAGCAGCAATAATGCGATCATTCATCACAATCACGACACCTTTTCCAACCGACTGTGGATCTGTCGCCACAACCACTGCATGAAACAGGTTCAGAGGACCATCTGCACTAATCGCCGAGGCTGGTCGCATGGCGCCAACCAATACGACGGGCTTATCGCTCTGCACGACCAGATTTAAAAAGTATGCGGTTTCTTCTAGCGTATCTGTGCCGTGGGTAATCACAACACCAGTAATTTCTGGTTTTGCCAGACAAGCGTTGACACGTTGCGCCAGACGAAGCAAGACCCCATCATCGATACAATAACTTTCAATATTCGAGACCTGTTCATACTCAAAGCGCGCCACAGATTGCAATGCTGGCACCGCCTCAATGAGTGCATCTACACCTTGACCGACTGTGTAATCGCTGAGCTGCGTGGCAAGTGCAGCAGAGGATGCAATGGTGCCTCCCGTACCAAGAAGAGCAACAAGAGGCAGTGAAGTGTGTGAGTGCGTCATTGAAAAATGTTACTAGTTATTAAAAATAAAATATTGAATAAGTTTCAGGATTCAGTCATGCATCAGACGATATATTGCGTGACTTTTAGCCAGAGAGTTGTTCGCAAGCACGCCGTAACCGGCTCATCCCCTCTCTCAAAGTATCCATCGACGTCGCAAACGAAAACCTGAAAAATGGTGAGGATCCATAACCTGCACCATGCACACCTGCAAGCTTTTCTGCATCCAGCAGGTATAGAACAAAATCTTCATCCGTCTTTAAAATCTGACCTGCTGGTGTTTTTTTACCGATTAAACCGGCACAACTTGGGAGTACATAAAAAGCACCTTCAGGACTATGGCACGTCACACCTTGAATGTCATTCAAACTTGCGACAACATAATCGCGTCGTTCCTGAAAAATTTTAATGTGCTCTGCAATGAAATGCTGCGGCCCGGTTAGCGCCTCAAGTGCTGCGGCCTGACTAATGGACGATGGGTTAGACGTGCTCTGCGACTGCAGCTTGGTCATCGCCTTGATGAGCTCTTCGGGGCCCGCGCAATAACCTATGCGCCATCCCGTCATCGCATAGGCTTTTGATACACCATTCGCGGTGAGGGTGCGGTCTTTTAGTTCGGGAGCGACCTGGGCCATGGTACAAAATTCACGACCATCAAAAAGGACGTGCTCATAGATGTCATCAGACAATACCCAGACATGTGGATGGCGCACCAGCACATCCGCCAGCGCACGCAATTCCTGACGCGAGTACACCGCCCCGCTCGGATTGTTGGGAGAGTTCAGAATCAGCCACCGAGTGCGCGGAGTAATGGCTTGTTCAAGATCTGCGGGCTGCAGCTTGAAGCCCTTTTCTGGAGGACACGTCACAGGCACTGGCGTGCCGCCAGCCAATAAGACCATATCTGGGTAGGACACATAGAACGGTGCGGGCACAATCACTTCAACGCCTTGCTGGACCGTCGTCATGATTGCATTAAAGATCGCCTGCTTACTTCCCGTGCTGCACATCACTTCACTCGCCGAATACTCAAGCTGGTTTTCGCGCAGGAACTTTGCACGCACTGCTGATTTGAGTTCGGCAGTGCCACCAATATCGGTATATTTTGTTTTTGAGGCCGCCATAGCGCGCACGACGGCTTCAATCACATTAGGTGGCGTATCAAAATCCGGTTCGCCTGCAGTCAATCCCACAACATCATGGCCTGCGGCTTTGAGCGCACGGGCGCGTTGCGTCGCCATTGAACTGGGTGAAGGTTTAATCCGATTCATACGATCAGCGATCAGTGACATGTCTGACTACTCCATTCGATCTTTATTGGGCTTGAATATGGGCTTCGCGGACAATCTTTCCCCACTTGGTACGCTCGGATTCAATGTGTGCAGCAAACGCCTGCTGACTGCCTCCGGTTGGCCGCGCACCCAGTTCATCCAGCTTTTTCAACACCTGCGGTTCCTGCAGAATCAGATTGACCTCATGATTCAAGCGCTCAATGACTGCCGGAGGTGTTCCACCCGGAACCACAATCCCGGTCCATGACAAAGACTCATAGCCCTTGACTCCCGCCTGATCCATCGTCGGGACTTGAGGCAACACAGATAGTGGCTCCATGCTGGTAATGGCCAGCGCTTTGACTTGTCCCGACTCAAGCAAAGGAACGGCAGACGGTGCATTATCAAAAATCATATCGATCTGCCCACCCATTAGATCAATGAGCGCCTGTGAACTTCCCTTATAAGGGATGTGGGTGATATCAACACCCGCCATGACTTTGAACAATTCACCAGACAAGTGCGTAGACGAACCCGCCCCCGAAGAGCCGAAAGACAACTTGCCGGGCTTTTCTTTTGCTAATTTGATCAGATCGGCGACGCTTGCAACAGGCAGGTTTTTATTGAGGATCAGTACATTACTGATACTTGTGGCGTACACAACTGGAATCAGATCCTGGCCGACCTTGTAACCGGGATTCGGATAGATAAATTCGTTAATCGAGAGGATACCTGTCGTGCCAAACAGCATGGTCCGACCATCGGGCTTGGCCTTTGCTACCGCCATGGCCCCAATATTGCCTCCTGCACCGGCACGATTCTCAACCACCACGGGCTGTTTAAGCACGGCAGATAAACGCTCAGCGACCATGCGTCCAATAATATCCGTTGAGCCACCTGGCGCAAAAGGCACAATCATTGTGAGCGGTCCCTGCGGATAGTCTTGCGCAAGCGCAGACTGCCCAAGCAGGGCAGATAAGGTCACTAAAAGACTTGCACTAAATTGTTTGAACATAACCATGGTTTTCCGATGATTGAGACTTGTTGGACGCATAACCGGCTTCAGGCTCAAAAATACCATGCAAACAACACCACCCCACCTCGAACAAGCAACAAAAAACCCGCTCATCGTAGAAACGATTGCGGGTCTTGATCACTGCAGACTTTAACAACTGCAGATCTGAGTAGTTGCAGGTTTTGATATGCAAAACATCAAACTTTTTAATGGTGCCGACGGCGAGACTCGAACTCGCACAGCTTTCGCCACTACCCCCTCAAGATAGCGTGTCTACCAATTCCACCACGTCGGCATTACATTTGTTGCAGGTTTTTTTTGCAAATCCCTAACAAGCCCAAGATTGTAGCACGCAAGGAAGATCCTTGCGTGCGTACCGTACATTACTTCGTTGCAGGTACAACTGGAGCAGGTGCCGCAGGAACGCCAGGCACTGCGGATGCACCAGGCACAACAGCGGACGCTGCAGGCGCAGCACCAGGAATCACACCGGGCACAGCTGAGCCGACAGGTGCGGGTGCTGGAGCGGTTTGTGAGAAGGTAGACATAATGCCGGTGTCCTGGCCCTTATTGCCACGATTCGCTGCATATGCCAGGCCAATGGTGCTGATAAAAAATACAACAGCAGCCCATTTGGTGGCACGCGACATGAAGTTAGCCGCACCCGTTGCACCAAACAGACTACCAGCCGAGCCGCTACCAAAAGCTGAGCCCATGTCTGCACCTTTACCCTGCTGCAACAGCACCAGGGAAATGATGGATAAAGAAGCAATAATCTGCACAACTAACAGAACAGTAAACATCCAGGACATTGAAATACTCCGAAAACTAAACGATCAGCGCGGTACGCGTGATTCAAAACACTGCAAAACTCAGGCAGCAATCGCCAGGAACTCTTCAGCAACTAAAGCGGCACCACCCACCAACGCACCGTCGATGTCTGGCATGGAAAACAAACTGGCGGCATTCGCTGCTTTGACGCTGCCACCGTACAAAATTTGAATATTGCCTGCGCCGGCAGCCTGCAAGGCTGCACGAATTGCGGCATGGACTTCCTGAGCTTGCTCGGGTGAGGCTGTCCGGCCTGTACCAATTGCCCACACAGGCTCATACGCCACAACCATCTGGTTGACGGCTGCTGCACCCAGGGCCAGTACTGGAGCCAGCTGACGCTGAATAACGGCAATCGCCTGGCCTGTGTCACGCTCTGCCAGCGATTCACCCACACAGACCACTGGTGTTAAGCCTGCAGTCAGGGCCGCCTGCGCCTTATCGGCAACTAGCTGATCGGTCTCACCGTGCATGGAGCGACGCTCCGAATGACCCACCAATACCCACGTACAGGCAAAATCTCTGAGCATCGTACCGGAAACTTCTCCGGTGAAAGCACCTTGTTTTTGGGTACTAATATCCTGAGCACCCCAGGACACCGCAGACCCCTTAAGCGCCTCGGCAGCCTGATTTAAATAAGGGAACGGCACACATACGGCGATTTGTGCTGAAGATTGAGCTGGACGCAACGCCGCGAGCAATTTGGCGTTATCAGCCAGATTGCCGTGCATTTTCCAATTCCCAATCACTAAACGCTTGCGCGAACCAGCACTACTTGTTGCAACCGTGGCCATATCCGAAAAAACCTTATCTCTAATTTACAAAACCGGGATAAACCCGGCATTGTAACTTGTAAGCCTCTATTAGGAAAACCAGCTATACATTATGACGAGAAGCATCCCTGGCAATGCATAATCAAGGTCTCGTCACCGCAATCATGTGGTCATGATGATTTTGCCAATTGGCTCACCCGCTTCCATCATGGCGTGCCCTTTTGCTGCCTGTTCAAGTGGCAACGTGGCATAAATAATTGGCTTGATTTTTCCGGCGGTCAGCAGTGGCCAGACATGTTCTTGGAGTTTTTTGGCAATTTCGCCCTTAAAAGCAACTGGGCGTGGACGCAGGGTTGAGCCTGTAATGGTCAGTCTACGACGCATCAGCTCACTGGAGTCGAATAGAGATTTGCTGCCACCAAGCGTAGCGATCACCACAATACGGCCATCGTCAGCCAGACATTTGATATCACGACCGATATAGTCACCGGCCACCATATCGAGAATCACATTGACACCCTTGCCGCCTGTGAGCGCTTTGATTTCGGCCACGTAGTCTTGGGTTTTGTAATTAATACCCTTGACTGCACCCAGCGCCTCAACTGCGCGTGCTCGCTCGTCGCTTCCAACTGTCGCATAGACCTTATGCCCCATAGCAGTCGCCAATTGAATAGCCGTCGTACCAATACCACTGGCACCACCATGCACGAGCAGGACTTCATCACCCGTCAGGCCGCCGCGGTCAAATACGTTGCTCCAGACGGTGAAATACGTTTCTGGCAAACCTGCCGCTTCGACCATGGACAAGCCCGATGGAATCGGCAGACATTGTTCAACGGGTGCCACACAATATTCTGCATAACCACCACCAGCGACCAGCGCACAAACCTTGTCACCGATTTTCAGACCAGCTGCAGCCAGGTCACCGCCGACGATTTCACCCGAAACCTCGAGGCCCGGCAGATCCGTCGTACCCGGTGGAGGAGCATAGTTGCCCATGCGCTGAAAGACATCGGGACGGTTAATCCCTGCTGCGGCGACCTTGATGAGGACTTCGCCTTTACCCGGAACAGGCTCTGGACGGCTGGTTGGAACAAGTACTTCTGGACCACCAGGAGAGGAAATTTCAATAGCGCGCATGAGGGCTCCAAAAACAGTTTTCAATAATCGTTTATTATGACGGTCTTCGCGAAATTATCTGAATAAATATTTCGTTATTTTTACCTAACGGCAATAATAGGTAAAACGACAAAAGTTCAGTTTTCCAAGGAAGCGTGGCCGAGCGGTTTAAGGCACCGGTCTTGAAAACCGGCGAGGGTTCACGCCCTCCGTGAGTTCGAATCTCACCGCTTCCGCCAGAATATCGGCTCTACCCCCTAATGGGTATCCAGGAGGCACTTCTGAAATCTCAATTGGTTTCTTTTCTTGCGCCTGAGGGGCCTCTGGTTAAAACCTTGCTTGCTGCATTTCCAGCAACACAAGCAATCTATGCTTTTGGCAGTCAGGCATCTGGCAGCGCCAGGGAAGATAGCGATCTCGACCTAGCCATTCTCGGTGAAAACTATGCGGATCCCGAGACACTTTGGAAAATATCAGGCGAACTTGCAACACTTGTAAAGTGCGAGGTCGATTTACTCGACTTACGCGCAGCCTCGACTGTCATGCAGTACCAAGTCATTACGACTGGTCAGTGCATATGGTCAAGATCTATCGAAAGTACTCTTTTTGAGTTATTGGTGTTAAGCGAAAAGTTGGCACTGGACACTGCACGTGCACCGCTCATGCAAGACATTATCAAGGATGGGAGAATCTATGGTTGATGATGTGCTGATTAACAAGTCCGCGTCTATTGAACGCTGCGTGGAACGGGTAAAAGAAGAATACTTTAAAGACCCCGCTACGTTTCACGAAGACTTTAGCAGACAAGATGCTGCCATTTTGAATATTCAACGCGCCTGCGAAGCTGCGCTGGATATGGGTCATTACATTATCAGGCGCGAACGGCTTGGCGTGCCGCAAAGCGCTCGCGATGTATTTGAACTGCTACGACAAGCGCATTGGATTGACCCTTCGCTTGCGATCGCACTTCAGCATATGGTGGGCTTTCGCAACATCGCTGTGCATGAATATCAAAAACTCTTGCTGCCAATTACTGTCAGTGTCATTACAAAACATTTGCAAGAATTCCTGGATTTTACGCATGCGATGCTGACGCATGTCACGCCCGAGAAATAATGCACGGTGTAGCTTGCGCAAACAAACTTATTTCAGCTAGCCCCACCAATTCATTGACTCTACCGGATCTGACTGGCGCGAACGTCCTAGGGTCCAACTAAAGTTGCGCATCCATACGGTGGGTCGCATTGAGTCGATTACGTGCACTGTCAATCACAGAGCACAAGCTTGAGTAATCGATCGCTACCGCAGGAATGATTTTCAAACTCAAGACACGTTTTTCAATCTTTTCGAGTTGTGCAACATACGAGGCATAACGCGATGGATCATAAAATCTGAAAATCTCGACCTCATATGCATTCAACTCAACATGCAGGGCCATGATTTGCTTGCGCAAACGATCCGACCGAATCGTCGGAAGCGACCTGAGAAACGGGTACGTAAACGCTGCAATGGTTGCAAAGGGAATAAGCAACCAGAACAGTCTACCTAAAAATGCTCCAAGCCAGAACGGCAGATAGTTCATCAGCACCGGAACACCATTGGCATAGAACTGACGCGCAATTTCACTTTGCGGAATCGTCCCGTCTTTGACAGAGGGGAACTCATCTTGCTTTGCAAAATAACTTTTCTCGCCATTGATATGCCGAGCAGCCTGCAAAAACAACAATTGAATCGCAGGATGTAAGTCCTTATCTACGACCAAATTCGTGGTTGTCGCGATGAGTTTAATGTCATGCGCGGGGATGTTCCTCTCTAAATCGAGCCCACCCATTGGCACGACAAGCTCCTGTAAAAAGGGCAACAAGCGGGTGTATGCATCAGAGCGTACAAAATCAGTAATATTGACATCAGGATTTTTTAATAACGCCTGCACGTTTTCCGATTCAATCCCATCAACAATGAGCACTGATTTGATGTCACCCCGCGCAAAGGCTTGAGCATAGTCCTGGTACGGTAAAGTGGAGATATGAGGATTGTCATCCAGCGCTTGCTTCATACCTGTCAGCTTCAGAAGCTTACTCGCCAACACCCGGGTGCCACTCCCAGCATTGCCTAAAGCGATAGGCTGTGAGAGGTAATCCTTCACTTCTACAAAGGACTTCACTGGCTGACCATCACGATAAAAAAACCATACAGGTTCATAGTCGATGCTGCCAAGTGACAAAAGCCCCTTAGCCTCAGTCTCTGTCGCGATACCACTCTGGACAAATCCTGCCATCACCCGGTCATTGGGGTCTCTCACACGCTGAAGATTCTCCAAGGCTCCAGAGCTCGACTCGATTTCAAGGCGAACGCCGTTTTGAGCAAAATAATCAGCATATTTTTGCGCCATGAGCGCATAAGAAGTACCTGGTGTGCCACCCGACATCACAACGTGCAGAGGCGGCATTGGCTTTGCATACCAGATCGATGCCACACATAACATCAATACGACCAGAACTAGAATAGCGTTTTCACGACAAAATCGGACAACGCATAGCGCCCCGTCCCTGACATTCTCGAGTAGTGCCAGAGCATGTTCTTTCAGGTCCGTACTAATTATTTTCATTTGAGTTAAAAAGTCTTAGGACAATGTCATTAAAGAGGCATTCCCACCTGTCGCGGCAGTATTGATGCTGATACTGCGTTCGGTGATCAGGCTCGACAAAGGGAAATATTCATTTTTATTCTTAAGTCGATACACGCTTATCAGTGGTCTGGACAGACTCGCCAACCATACCGCGATTCTACGTGGACAAGACGGCGATACGCGCGCGATACTGATATAACGATAAATAGTCTTGTTCAAGAGCCCACTGCATCAGTGCACGCAACTCGTCGCTCATCTCTGATGGACCGGCCGCACCGCTCGACTCAAGATTGCCCCGCGCGTTTCCCTCTGGACAAGCAGACAAGAGTTTGAGCAAACACGGACTAAGTAAGCCTATCTGGCATGGCAACTCCACTCACTGAACCTAACTTATTCAGATTTACTCTTTCAGCTTTATTTATACACCTCCACCAATCCATGTTCAACCATTTCTTTATAAGCATTCTTACTTTTTTTGAGAGTAGACTGGCGCGGGAGACATGAGCATTGTGCCTGTGGCATTTTGAATCGAAAGTGATGCAACCTTTCCTAAATAGGTTTAGGATAAGTCATTGAGATGTAATAACTAGAAGTCAGTACGTGGGAGATTCATCATGAAGACTCCGCATCCTTTCCAGGATACGTTCGAAGCCTTTAAAATCGACGATAGTCGTAGCGGTTATCTGTATTCACTGCCTGCCCTGACTAAGCGCTACCCGAACATTGCCCGCTTACCGGTATCCTTGAGAATCGTGCTTGAGAGCGTACTCAGACACTGCGATGGTCAAAAGGTAACGGATACACATATCAGGCAACTCGCCAACTGGAAGCCTGATGCGCTGAGGGTTGAAGAAATTCCCTTTGTCGTTTCCAGAGTCGTGCTGCAGGACTTCACCGGTATCCCCTTGCTGGCAGATTTAGCAGCCATGCGAAACGTGGCATTTAATCTTGGAAAAAATCCTAAACTCATCGAGCCGCGTGTACCTGTTGATCTTGTAGTCGACCACTCTGTGATGGCTGATTATGTCGGGTCAGACCGTGCACTTGATCTGAATATGAAGCTCGAATTTCACCGAAACTATGAACGCTATGCATTCATGAAATGGGGCATGCAGGCCTTCGATACATTTCGTGTTGTTCCTCCGGGATTCGGAATCGTTCACCAGATAAATCTTGAATATCTTGCCCGCGGCGTTCACCACGAACCGACTGACGACTCGACAAACGAACTCTACTACCCCGACACTCTTGTTGGCACAGACAGCCACACTACGATGATCAATGGGATAGGCGTGGTAGGCTGGGGAGTGGGTGGAATTGAAGCTGAAGCAGGTATGCTTGGTCAACCCGTCTATTTTCTGACCCCGGATGTTGTGGGGTTTGAGTTAAAAGGCGTATTGCGTCCAGGGGTGACCGCAACAGATCTTGTGCTTTCTGTCACAGAAATTTTGCGTAAGCAGAAAGTCGTTGGCAAATTTGTCGAATTTTTTGGAAGCGGCACGCGCTCACTTTCAATACCCGATCGCGCCACAATTGCCAACATGGCGCCTGAGTATGGTGCAACAATCGGCTTCTTTCCTGTGGATGACAGGACGATTGAATATTTTCGAGGAACAGGACGCACTCACGAGGAGATTACAGCGTTTGAGTCCTATTACAAGGCACAGGGATTGTTTGGAATTCCAATAGCAGGAGAATTGGATTACAGCGCTGTTGTGACGCTTGACCTTGACTCTGTCACGCCGTGCGTTGCGGGTCCTAAACGACCACAAGATCGCATCGAACTGAGCCAGGTCAAACAAGCCTTCACCGATCAATTTACCCAACCACCTGTCCCGAGTGGGTTTAATAAGCCCTTGGCAGAACTCAATCGGATCGCGACGATTTCGGATGGGCGCACATTGCGGCATGGCGACTTACTTATCGCGGCAATCACAAGTTGCACCAACACCAGTAATCCGAGTGTCATGCTAGCAGCCGGTCTATTAGCTAAAAAAGCGGTACAAGCGGGACTCAAAGTCCCTGCGCATGTCAAGACCTCACTTGCTCCAGGTTCGCGTGTGGTCACGAGCTACCTGCAAAAAACCGGACTATTACCGTATCTTGAGCAGCTTGGGTTCGGCGTGATTGCCTATGGATGCACCACCTGTATTGGAAACTCAGGCGATCTGGATCCAGTACTGATACAGGCCATCACTGAGAATGACATGATTTGCGCAGCAGTGCTTTCGGGTAACCGAAATTTTGAAGCACGCATCCATCCTCACATTAAAGCGAATTTTCTTGCAAGCCCACCTCTTGTCGTAGCCTACGCACTTGCTGGCACCATCAGGCAAGACATCCAAAATGACGTACTTGGCATCGGGACGAACGGTCAAAACATTTATCTTTCTGACATATGGCCCAGTCCGGATGAAATCCTGGAGCTGATGGCATCCGCCATGGATCCAGAAGTCTTCAGGCAAAACTACGCAAAAATTAAAAGCGAACCAGGAGTACTTTGGGAGAACATAGAGGGTGTGAGCGGTGAGGTCTACAACTGGCCCGTCTCCACCTATATTGCTCGTCCGCCATTTTTTGAGAACTTCACCCTTGCCCTGCCTACAGCACCCATCGCAATTCAGGGAGCGAGGGCGATCGCGCTATTTGGTGACTCAGTCACAACCGATCATATTTCTCCAGCAGGATCAATCAAGCAGGACTCACCTGCAGGCCATTGGCTCAATGCCCATCATGTCGTGACGGCAGACTTTAACTCCTATGGTTCCCGTCGAGGTAATCACGAAGTCATGGTCCGAGGCACCTTTGCGAATGTCAGGATCAAAAATCTGATTATCCCTGCCAATGAGAGTGGCGGTCGCATGGAAGGTGGCTACACCTTATTCAAACAACGCGGTCAGAAAGGTTTTTTTGATGATGCAGTCCATAACTATCAGGAGGAAGGTAACCCCAATCGTTTGACGCCTTCTGTCGCTGCAACTTCACCTGCTGGAGGCGGCTACACCATCTATGAACCTGACAATGCGCAGATGTTTTTATTTGACGCCGCGATGAAATACCAGTCAGAAGGCACACCTACAGTTGTTTTTGCAGGAGAAGAATACGGAACAGGTTCCAGCCGCGATTGGGCTGCAAAAGGTACGCAACTATTGGGTATCAAAGCCGTCATTGCCCGTAGTTTTGAGCGTATTCATCGTAGCAACCTGATTGGTATGGGTGTATTGCCATTGCAATTTTCAAGTGGCGACTCATGGGAATCGCTAGGGATTTCTGGCAACGAACTATTTGACATTGAACTTGGTGCGACGATCAAACCGATGCAAGATGCAACGCTCGTCATTACTAATGCAAATGATCAGGTACGGCGTGTCACCCTTACGCTACGCATTGATACACCCATCGAGATTGAGTATTACAAACACGGAGGGATTTTGCCCTTTGTGTTGAGAGAGTTGCTTGGCACATAACGGTTGGGCAGGCTGTCTGCAAAAAAAAACCATACGCACCCAGTCCGACAATCGACACCGCGCCAAAATTATGGGCGATCTGAATCAGGGCGTATAAAAAGTTTTGCATATGATCATTGAGAAGTATTAACTGTGACCGTACTCTGCACACCCGTCAGACTATGGTCGACTCTGGCTTCCTTCACAACAATGACATGCTTTCCGGGATTCAGTGCGGGCAAATCGACAGTACAGGGACACCCCGTAACGTTGCGGACAATAATTGGCTTTTGATCGTCAATGTAGACATGCAGATGATTGCCTTCTGGCCCCAGTTGCACGGTATAAGTAAGTTTGTTGACCGTAGGGCCCTGCAGGGATACACCATCCATGGGTGAGAGGATCTTGATAGATCCTGGGTCTGCGGCAAAGCTTGCGCCTGCTAATGCAAGTAATGCGGCTGTAGTAAACAACAAAACGCTATTGATACGTTTCATGACACTCTCCTTAACAACACAAGACTTAAATAAAACTCTCCCTGGGAAAATCAGACAATGAAAAATAGATTAGAAATTAAACAGGTCGGAACAACAAGACAGGTTTAGTGGCAACACGCACAATCGACTCGGCGACACTACCGAGTACAAAGTGTTTAAACCCACGGCGCCCATGTGTACCGACTACGATCACATCGGCTGGCCAGGCGTCGGCCTCATTGGCAAGTGCTTCTGCAATCCGGGGTGCGATTTCGCTGGTCTCTAAAAAACTGGCCTGTGACACGACGCCTGCATCCGCGGCAATTTGTGTTGCATGTTTAAGTACTTTTTTTCCTTCCTTTTTAAGTGCGCAAACCATCTCATCAATGCTGATGAATTCGACCTCCGGATGCACACCGTAGACATCGACCACATATGCGATGCGCAATTCAGAGCCGCATTCCTTGGCAAGCTTGAATGCTTCTTTCAATGCAAAATTAGCGGTATCGCTACCGTCGACTGCGACAAGAATATGCTTAAACATAAAACCCCCTTGGCTCGATCGATCATCTGTATCAACTGACTGATCAATCACGTTATTTTCATACTAAACCTTAAGTATGTGACTGTCCATCACCGAAGCCACTGCGGGTGGTGTCGGATTCAGTATGCTAATTTTTTGGGGAATAAAGACCGGAATTGTCTGTGTTTTTACCAGGTCGGATTGAGACTTAGGCGACTAGACGAAGGACTACACACGTACAGGCTGAAAGAGACAAACGAGGAAATACTTCATTATTGTTGTAATTTGCACTGCGCGCATGAGCAAGCGACCTGAGGAACTGAAGACATCACTTATTCCTGGGTTACGTCATAATATGCATATTCGCTATTGCTAGCCTTTCTGTTATTCACTTAAGAAACCGGATGGCAGTTCAGTTATTACAGGATTATTTATGCTACCGAACCGATGCATCCTTTTGTTAGCTTTCATGGCAAGCCTTGCTGGTTGCGCAAGCAATGGCAACTCTGACAGCTGGTCAGACGTTGCCATATTGCCCAATATGACCAACGTACCAGAATTGCATTACACAGAAGACGGCTTTGATCCGCCTTTTGATTTTTATTAATTCTAGATTTGCATAAAAAAAATAAAGTGCGAATAATCCAAAGAGACATGGATGAAATTGATATAGGCTTTGGATTAGATAAGTTTCAGAACTTATCAATGTTTCAACGCCCACATATCAACACAACCGTCCTGGTCTCCTAGACTTAAAGTGACCAAGTTGGAACACGCCAATCCAAAGTCGATTCGCTTGAATCAAGACATCGCAAACCTTGAACTGCTCCTTCAGCGCAACCCCAATGACATTGCCGGTCTCAACCAACTTGCAATGCTCAAGGCCTCCTGCGGACAGTTTGACGATGCGCGCACGCACATGTCAGTCGCGCTCAAACTCGCCCCCCGACATCCTTTGCTTCATTACAACCTGGGACAAATTCACGGTGGGCTAGGACTGTATCAAGAAGAAATTCAAGACTACCAACGAGCAATCGCCCTAAAACCGGACTTTGTCGAGGCCTATGTGAACATGGGTGTCGCGCTGCGAGATTTGCAGCAATTCGACCAGGCATTTGAGGCATTCAAACAGGCGATCCGCCTCGATCCTGACCATGCAGGCGCACGCACCAATCGCGCCCAGACCAATCTGCTGCTCGGCAATTTTGAGCATGGTTGGCGTGAATACGCGTGGCGCTGGCATGATGGACATCAACGCCACGGCATAACCGGATCGCTTTGGAATGGCAAGTCGTCTCTGAAAGGCAAACGTCTGCTGATCCATGCCGAACAAGGGCTCGGCGATACGGTTCAATTCTCTCGCTACCTGAATCTGCTCCTGGATCTCGGAGCTGCACTGACCTTTCGCGTACAAGCGCCGCTAGTGGAACTATTCAGGCATTCAGCAATCGGTTGCACTGTCATCGATGAAACAAGCGAACTGCCGGAGTTTGATTTTCACATTCCGCTGATGAACTTGCCAGAAGCACTCTTTACGCGCACCAAAGAGATCCCGTCTGGTAACTATGCTTTTCAGATTGATCACGCTGCGGTGGCCGAATGGAATGCCAAGATCCGACAGTTTTTAACTGAGCGCAGGCACGCGTCAACGGATTCGATTCAGCGCCCTTTACGCGTCGGCCTTTGCTGGGCAGGCAATCCACAGCATCTAAATGATTTGAACCGATCTATCCGACTCGCCAATCTAGACCCCCTCCTGTCGCAGGACTGCCTATTTATCTCAGTCCAAAAAGAATTACAAGACAGAGATTGGCAGACACTTTCTGGGTACCCCTTGATATTGAATGCGGGTCCTTCGCTCAATAGCTTGATGGATACTGCCGCAGTTATCCGCAACATGGATCTTGTATTAACTGTGGACACCTCAGTAGCGCATCTATGCGGTGCTCTAGGAATCGAGACATGGGTACTTTTGCCCGAACCTCCCGATTGGCGCTGGATGCTCAAGCGAAACGATTGTCCCTGGTACCCGAGCGTGCGACTATTTAGACAAACGCAACGTGGTCAGTGGGCGTCGGTCATCCAGGAGGTCGCGCACCAACTTGCTGAGCGCATTCAAACCAGCAAGGCGACAGCTTTAATCTGAGCCCAGACGCGCAGCCCGACAGCCAAATGCAAACGATTAGCAGACATATTTGAAATCCTGGCGAGGATCACTTGCTGATACTCTGGACCTGCTGCGAGTTCAACGAGTACTTGACCCGAAGCAATCTCACGTAGCGCAAGTACTGTTGCAGGAAGGATATTCAACACGCTGCTATCGAGATGATGACTTAAGGTGAGACTGACATCACGGGCCTGAACTCTGACGCGCAGGCGGTGCCCGACAGGATAGGGTCGACCTTGCGCATAGACGGGCCCCAATGGACTAGACAGCAACAGGAGTCCATGCGCGTCATGCTCTATTACGTGCGCCTGCACCACGACACCCGCATCGTCTCTGAGTGCGAGTGGCACATCTATTCGATTCATAACCTCAAGTGCTGGCCCCTGATGCAGCACGCGTCCTGCTTTCATGAGCACCAAAAAATCTGCCAGCCGCGACATCTCATCGACGGCATGCGTGACATAAATAACGGGTACCGAAGTGGTTTGCTTCAGGCGCTCAAGATAACCAAGGATTTCTGATCGACGGGCCGCATCGAGTGCCGCCAGTGGCTCATCCATCAACAACACGTCCGGGCGAGTCAGCAATGCCCGACCCAGGGCAACACGCTGACGCTCCCCACCTGACAACTGATGGATATTTCGATTAAATAAAGTTGCCAGATCCAGTTGTTCTACACAATCTGAGTATTCGCGCTCAGTACCCTGTGCACGCCGCCATCCATAGCGCAGATTTTCAGCTACCGACAGATGCGGGAGCAGCGCAGAATGCTGAAACACAAATCCGACACGGCGCCTGTGGGGGGGTAAAAATTGCGAAGCAGACTGCCAGGTTTTACCGGATATTTGCACATGCCCGCGCACCTCTGGCTCAAGCCCTGCAATGGCTCGCAGAATCGTCGTCTTGCCTCCACCTGAAGGACCAAATATCACGGTCGTGCCATGCGCAGGAAGCGATAGCGCAATATCCAGATCAAAACTGCTGCGCTGTAAAGAGAACGAAATCTCCAGGCGCTCTCCTTCAGGCGGATTCGGTTGCTGTGCAGTATGAGGTGCTGTCATAGCCGCCCCTCGCGGACAGCCAAGTGTTGACTGATGGTGTGCAAAGCAAAAAGGATCACAAAAGAAAATAGTAATAAACCGCCTGCTAGCCAGTGCGCATCCTGATAGGCCATCGCCTCGACTCGGTCATACAGCAAGACGGACAAGACACGCGTCTCACCCTCTATGTTGCCACCGACCATTAAGATCACTCCAAATTCACCAATCGTATGTGCAAAGCCCATCACGCTCGCTGTCAGGAATGCCGGGCGGCATAGGGGCAGCACGACAGTAACAAAACGATCAAGCGGCGAAGCGCGCAAGGTCGCCGCGACATCCAGTACCACCGGGTCAAGCGATGCAAAACCTGCCTGCAGAGGCTGCACGACAAAAGGCATCGAATACAGGACAGAGGCCAGCAACAGTCCCCAGAACGTAAACGCGAGTGAGCCCAGCCCAAGTGACTGAGTCACTTGCCCAAGCAGACCATTCGGCCCCATTGCAATCAGCAGATAAAAACCCAGCACGGTAGGAGGCAGGACCATCGGTAGTGCCACCAGGGCAGACAGCGGCGTTTTCCAGTTCGAGCGGGTACGCGCCAGCCACCAGGCCAGTGGCGTGCCAACTAGCAGCAGAATCAGCGTCGTCAAGCCTGCGAGTTTGAGCGTGAGCAGCAACGCGCTCCAAATTGCATTCACAAATTCAGTCCACCACGATATGAGGGTATTCAATACCGACAACTATTGAAATAGTGCCTTGGCACACAAAAAATAGTGTCTTGCAAGATACATACTATTGCAAAAAAATACTTAGGCTTGAGCCACTAGCTAGATTGACGGTCAGCCTCAGACCTCGAACATATGAACCGGATAATAAATTTTGATCGGAATTAAAAACAATTTCTTTATTTATCAATGAGTTATTTAATATCCAGCATCAGCAAGCGTAAGTTTTATTACAGTAAAAAAACCAACAAATTTCCAAGCAAACAGTAGGGAGATCTCCTCTGACAGACAAAACGAGAGTACAGTGATTCTAGTGTTTAAAAATAGTCGATAAAAAGTAAAAAATGCCCTCTTTGGAACACCCTCAAACTGCTTTAGTAGATCGCTTCGGACGAAGTATTGAGTATCTGCGCCTGTCTGTCACAGATCGCTGCGATATGAAGTGCACCTATTGTCTGCCAAAAAGCTTCAAGGGTTACCAGGAACCAAAGGACTGGCTAACTTTTGACGAGATCGAGCGTGTGGTCGGAGCGTTTGCTCGACTAGGCACCTCGCGCGTCCGCTTGACGGGCGGCGAGCCTTTACTGCGTCGCAACCTTTCGCAGCTGGCAGCGCGCATCAGTGCCTTGCCTGGAATTCGCGACTTGTCGCTTTCGACCAACGGCACCCAACTTCCAAAATTCGCAGAGGCACTTCGTGCTGCGGGTGTCACACGCCTCAATATCAGTCTCGACAGTCTGACGCGCGAATGTGTGACGCAGATAACCGGTCGCGATTCAATTGACGATGTGATGGCGGGTCTGGATGCCGCTCAGGCTGCTGGTTTTGCTCCGATCAAACTCAATATGGTCGTGATGCCTGGGGTCAATGAACACGAGGTCGAAGCGATGACCGAGTTCTGCATCAATCGTGGTTTTATCCTGCGCCTGATAGAGACGATGCCGATGGGTAGCACTGGGCTCGCTTCTGCCTATGCCCCCTTGGGACCCATTCTTGAGCGCCTGCGCGAAAAATTCGACCTCATTCCTGAAATCAAGGAAATGGGTGGAGGCCCTGCCCGCTACTGGCGCACCGCCGATGGCCGGGGTCAGATTGGTCTGATCACTCCCATTAGTCAGCATTTCTGCGCGACCTGTAATCGCGTGCGCCTATCAGTCGACGGAACCCTCTACCTCTGCCTTGGCCAGGAAGAAAAAGTCGAATTGCGTCCACTATTAAGGGCCGGCATCTCAGATGCCGATCTGGAGCAGACTATTCGTCATGGCATCGAGCTCAAGCCAGAAAAACACGAATTCCTCACCGCTCCGACCAAAATCATTCGCTTTATGTCTCAGACTGGCGGCTAATTGCCAGGCTGTCATCTGCCAGGGCAAACCTAGTCCATCAAGCGGCTTGCATGGGTTCAGGCAAAATACGGTTCTTCACATACTAAGCAGACGAATTTCATGAAACCACGAGCCAATCTACTTGACTTCGATGAGGCGCGTCGTCGCCTGTTGGATTTTGCAAAGCTCCCCGTTGCACACAAGCAGGTAGACCTGCTGCAGGCACAAGGTCGCGTGCTGGCATCGGCCGTGATTTCGCCCCTAAATGTGCCGGGTTTTGATAATTCTGCGATGGATGGGTATGCGCTGAATGTCGGGAATATTGATGACCTAGCACCCTCGTTTCCCGTCGTACAAAGAATTGCAGCAGGACAGACGGGAGTTGCGCTTGCCATCAATACCGCAGCACGCATTTTTACAGGTGCTCCGATCCCAGATGGCTGTAATGTCATTGTTCCTCAAGAGCATACCGTCACAGAAGAGGGCGTAATCAAGCTCACGCATGCCATCAACTTGCACCAGCATATTCGCCGAAAAGGTGAAGATATCGCGACGGGATCAGAAGTCCTTGCCGCTGGCCAGCGACTTGGCCCACAGCACCTTGCAATGGTGGCGTCAATTGGTGTCGCCAACCTGCAAGTATTCAACCCCATCAAGGTTGGCATTTTTTTTACGGGTGATGAACTCACAGAACCCGGTCAGCCACTCGCACCTGGTGCAATCTATAACAGTAACCGTTATGCGATCAATGGTTTGCTCAACCAATTAGGGTGTCAGATCACCGACTACGGTATTGTTCGCGACTCGGCTGAGGCGACACGCGATGCCCTCCAGCGCGCAGCGACAGAAAATGACATCGTCATGACCTGCGGCGGTGTGTCTGTGGGTGAAGAAGATCACGTCAAGGCAGCAGTTCAGTCGCTGGGCCAGCTTGATCTTTGGCAAATTTCCATGAAGCCAGGCAAACCACTTGCCTATGGCAAAGTGGGCGACGCTGACTTTATTGGCTTGCCCGGTAATCCGGTCAGTGCCTTTGTCACGTTTCTGTTGATGGCCAGACCATTTTTACTTAAAAGAATGGGCGTAGCGGATACAAGCCTGCGTTATCTCACGGCCACAGCTGGCTTTGAATGGGCGCGACCTGACAAAAGACGCGAGTTTCTTCGCGTCAGGCTCGAACGTGATGCAGCAGATCAGGATATCCTGCAACTCTGGCCAAACCAGGGCTCTGGCGTTATGAGTAGCCTCGCCTGGGCAGGTGGACTGGTCGATCTCCCCCCCGATACAAAAATTCAGAAAGGCGATCAATTACGTTATCTATCACTGTCGGATCTACTTTATTAACTGCTAACTTAGCTGATCTGCTTTATTAACTGATGACTGATTTTTAATCGAGCACAAAGACATGCACCTGAAGGTCCTTTACTTTGCACAATTACGCGAACGATTTGGAATGGCGCAAGAATCGCTTGGCACACCTGAGCACGTTCAAACCGTTTCAGACCTGATTACGCACTTAAGCGCGCGCGGTGGAGTCTGGCAAGAAACATTCTCTGGAGGCGGTGCCTTTCGCGTCGCGATGAATCAGGACATGGTCACGCTAGACACTCCTTTGCTCGACCAGGCTGAGGTTGCAATTTTCAGACCTGTGACCGGAGGCTAAAACGTGAGTCCATCAATGCCTCCCCAAATGATCTCTGAGAGCGAGCGTTTTTCGGTTGCTGTTCATAATGATGACTTTGACTTAAAACTTGAACACACCAAACTGCTGGCAAACGATCATGGTATCGGTGCAGTGGTTGCGTTCATCGGCATGGTACGGGATTTGAATCTGGCTGATGATGTGGTGGCGCTTGAGCTCGAGCACTATCCAGGCATGACCGAAAAAACCCTGATGAATATCGTCCATCAGGCTCAGCAACGCTGGTCTTTACAGGCAGCGCGCATCGTTCACCGCGTGGGCAAAATGTATCCAGGCGACCAGATCGTAATGGTGTTGACCGCAAGTGCACATCGCCAGGATGCCTACGACGCGAATATTTTCATGATGGATTTTTTAAAGACCGAAGCACCGTTCTGGAAAAAGGAATGGACAGCCGATGGTCCGCGCTGGATCGAAGCACGGACCACAGACGAAGACGCCGCTGCAAAGTGGATCACTAAATGAGCGCGAGCATGACCCACACCACACCCCATGCTCAAAGGCAGACCGATATCCAGCCTGGCGATACCCCCGTTACAAATCCCTACGATGCGCTCATTCTGGCAGGTGGTCGGGGCAGCAGGATGGCCGGACGCGATAAAGGCTGGATCATGTGGGAAGGTCATCCACTGATTGAACATGTCCTGGAACAACTGTCAAAGCAAACAACCCAGCCTACCCGTATCCTCATTAGCGCCAACCGTAATGTCGATGCCTATAAGCAGACGGGCCATACAGTTGTGACAGATGAACGTGCAAACTTCCTGGGACCTCTCGCAGGCGTCGAGGCAGGGCTTATGCGTTGCAAGAAAAATAATTTGCTGGTGGTCCCTTGTGATACTCCCCTGCTGCCGCTGGACCTCTACACAAAACTGGATGCAGCGCTCACTGATACACCACAAGCCAAAGCCGCCTATGTGGTCTGCGATGATGGCCAGCATCCGCTGTGCTGCCTGCTCCAGCCAAGCGTCAGCGGATCACTCGGACATTTTTTAGATACAGGGCATGGCTCGGTCTTGTCGTGGCTCGAACAACTCAATGCTGTCGCAGTGCATTTTGATCAAATCGATGCCTTCAGGAATTTCAACACACTAGATAGTTTTCAAACTAAACGGGATCAGGCATGACACAAGACTTGACGCATTTTGACGCAGCGGGTCAGGCACATATGGTCGATGTATCAGCCAAGGCAGAAACCCATCGCCGTGCAATTGCCCAAGGCAAGATCAGCATGCTGCCCGCGACATTCACTAAACTCTCCGCAGGTCAGGCCACAAAAGGCGATGTACTGGGCGTTGCACGACTAGCCGGAATCATGGGTGCCAAGCAGACCGGCTCCCTGATACCGCTCTGTCACCCCATTCCCCTCACTCGCGTGACGGTCGATTTTGAACTGCACCCTGAGACAGCATCTGTTACATGCACGACGTGCTCAGAGACAGTCGGTCGCACAGGTGTCGAGATGGAAGCATTGACAGCTGCAAGCGTGGCGCTACTGACGATCTATGACATGCTAAAAGCCATCGACCGTGGCATGGTGATTGATGGCGTGAAGTTGCTCGAGAAGCATGGCGGAAAGTCGGGGAGCTGGGTAGCTTGATAGTCATGCATGATAGAAAGCAGCAATCACAAATTCAAATACTGACTGCTCACTAGTGCACTGACTAAATCACTTTTGAATATTGAGCACTAGATCGTGCCTCGCGCAGATAGCGATCAAAGCGCATCGCAACGATGCGTGCCATAAAGCGGCCCTTGGGCGTAATGCGAATATCTTGGGGCGTCACTTCGACCAGGCCATCAACTTGCAGGTCGTGTAACTGGGCCACATCGGGTCCGAAATACTCACTAAACTGAATCCCCCATTGCGCTTCAAAGTCAGGAATCACAATTTCAGACTGGCATAACAAATCATGAATCACTGCACGACGCACCACATCGTCAGGCGTCATGGTCAGGCCCTTAGCCAAGGGCAACTGATCTACATCCAGCGCGGCATAATAAGCCTCGAGATCACGGTGATTCTGCGCATAGACCGGACCAATACGACTAATTGCGGAGACGCCTAAAGCAATCAGATCACAATCGGCTTGTGTGGCATAGCCCTGGAAGTTGCGTTGCAACGTACCTTCGTCTAAGGCAATCGCCAACTCATCCTCTGGTAAAGCAAAATGATCCATGCCGATGTAGACATAGCCTGCTTCGAGCAAAGTCGTAACAGCGAGCTTGAGCATGGCAAGCTTTTCGGCAGGACGAGGCATGTCTTCGGTCTCGATCCGACGCTGCGGCATAAAGCGCTCTGGCAAATGTGCATAGCTATACAGCGCGATGCGGTCGGGACGCCATCCGAGGACCGTCGTAAGCGTCGACCCCATGGTCTGGACAGATTGTTTGGGCAAGCCATAGATCAGGTCAAGGTTTACCGACTTGTAGCCCAGCTCGCGCCCCTGCTCCAGCACAGCCTGTGTCACTTCGGGTGGCTGAATCCGGTTAACCGCCTTTTGAACAGCAGGATCGAGATCCTGCACACCGATACTCATCCGGTTAAATCCGTAGCCGGCCAGCATTTGCAGTGCGCCAGGATTCATTCGGCGTGGATCGATTTCGATCGAGCATTCCGCATGTTCGACAAATTTAAACGCTGCATGCAACATGCCCATCAAACGCTCAAGCTGCAGATTGGTCAAAAAGGTCGGCGTCCCGCCACCCAGATGTAACTGACTCACTTCAGGCTGAGACTCGAACTGCCCACGCACCAGGGCAATCTCCTTTTCGAGGTAATCCAGATACACATCCGCACGACCACGATCTTTTGTCGCAATTTTGTTGCATGCACAGTAATAGCAGACGGTGTCACAAAAGGGCAAATGGACGTAAAGAGACAAACCTGAAAGAGGCCGATATAACTGACGGTCACGCAGTGCAGTCAAATACTGCTGCGTCACTGGACCATCAATAAATCGATCTGCAGTGGGATAGGACGTGTAACGTGGTCCGCTCCCATCATGCTTCACAATCAGAGCCGAATCAAACTCAACAGGTCGTAAATGGGTACTGTGCATGAGAAACCTAGGCGGGTTGTGGAGACAATCTATCCAGTGAAGCAAGCATATCCAGCGCGTCACCGGTGCGCAGGACTGCTGGCATGATGCCACTGAGCAGGTACTGAATGAGTTCACGCACGGGACGAATCTCATTGCCAAAGGGCAGCTTGCCAGCCCCTCTGAAAAACAAACCCTTCTTCACGTCACCTTTTAAGGCAGAGACAAGTTTGGTATCAATACAAAACTGTCCGACGCGACTGTTACCATCGCGCAAACCACATTGCGTCAGGCAATCGGCACGCTGCGCGCAACGCATTGGATCTGCCTTGGCACAGGCCTGCATCCGTGTTTCATGGCGCTGGTATTGCTGGAGCCAATGCGTCGATACGGCGCGAGCGGGCAAGCCGGCAACACTGACGAATTCAGTGAGTTCAAGTGGATTGGCACCCATCAGGACATGTTTGAAATCAATGTGAGCATCACCCTCCTGGCTGACCGCAAAAGCAGTCCCTAACTGCACGGCACTTGCGCCTGCATTCAACCAGTGTTTGACTTTTTCATGGCTGTCGATGCCACCGGCCAAGATCAGCGGCGGCGCGTCATGACCCAGACCGAGCTCTGCAAATAATTTCTGGCATTCTTCTATAACCGTGGCGAATTCAAATCTGGGGGAATGCAGATCCTCAACTCTGGCGGCACCCAGATGCCCCCCCGCAAGACCTGGATGCTCGATCACAATCGCATCTGGACAAAAGCCCTTCTTAAGCCATTTTTTCATCACAATCGCGACACCACGGGATTCAGAAAGAATCGGAACGAGTGCTATTTTTGGGTAGTGCGCAACCATTTCCGGCAAATCAATCGGGAGCCCTGCACCCATGACCAGCACATCGGCACCACTTTCGCATGTTTGACGCACGAGTGCAGGATGCGCACGCACGGCTTTCATCACGTTCACGGCAATCAGTCCCCGACCTTCAGAAGCAACGCGGGCTGCTTTGATTTCACGATCCAGGGCAATCAGATTCACACGATCAATCATGTCACGGTCACGGCAGTGATCGGTCTGCGCCATGAGATCAGGGTGATGATGACGTAGATCAATGCTTGCAATCGTGCCCATTGCGTTTTCGCGGGCAACTGCGCCTGCCAGGCGATGTGCTGACACACCAACCCCCATCCCACCTTGCACAATCGGCGAAATCTCTTTGCCAGCGAGCTTAAGTGGTTTGAACCCTGAAACCAGGGATTCAGAAAAAAGAATGGGAACGGCGGGAGACTCTGACTGCGACATTGTGATCATGAAGGTTTTCCTTGCGTTGCGCCAAGGTAACCGTAAATGCATCAAAATTGACGAAGTGATTTGCAAGTGCTTGATCTATCACAAGCTTTCTAATATTTTTTTATTATTTTGCAAATTATTTGGACAATGACATTCACTTTCACAAGAGCATCTAGACGGACTTATCTAGCGGGATCATTTCTCAGTCTTGCCGTGCATCACCATGATGGTCTGCTGCATGAGAGCACACAGAGTTTCTTTACCATCTTTAAGCGCAAACACTTCAGCCTTGGTCACAATGAGCGTTCTTCCGGGGCGGACGACCTGGCCGCGGGCGATCAGCTGCTCACCGTCGGCAGGTGCCATGAGATTAATCTTGTATTCAACCGTCAATACCGATGCATTCGCGGGCACTACAGTCATCGCTGCATAACCAGCAGCTGAATCAGCAATCATTCCTACCACACCACCATGCACAAAGCCATGTTGCTGCTCGATGCCTGTCCAGTGCGGCACATGAATTTCGGTGCCGCCATATTCGACAACAGCTAATGTGGCCTGTATCAGCTGCATTGCATGTTGCTTGGCAAAACTAACAGTGACAGATTCTATGAAGTCGGGATTAAGTGGTCGAGTCATGTTGTCTCCGGGGGGGGGGGATTTACCTCATGATACGGCAGCTAATTACCGGCTAAGGGTCTTGGCCCGATGCGGTTGGAACGGCGTATTTAGCCGTGTTTGATGAGTAATGTTATTTGATGCATACAAGTTACCCCCGTTAATGGGGTAAAACCTGCTATTTTACGAATGCTGCTCATCCCCCGTTAATGGAGTAAAGCCCGCACATATCTGAAATTGCCGTTGGTGCCCCGAGCCGGAATCGAACCGGCACGCCCTAAGGCCTGAGATTTTAAGTCTCATATGTCTACCGATTTCATCATCGGGGCACAACTGCAAACATCATTGTAACGAAAGAACGGAAAGTCTTCAGCCCTTGCAGGGAAACCGGATTGGCAAGTAGCGCAGAACCGTCGAAGCTGCATATTCCTTGTTGTATTGTGGGTTGGCACGCGCCCAGGTCAGGAACTCGGCGAGCACCTGCTCGCGCGTGTCGTGTAAGCCGCCTTCGGGCACGCAAACAGTCGGTGCGGCCTTGGGATCACGACTGACCAGGTTGCCCTGGTAGACGCCTTCGCCAAAGCCGAAACAAAAAGTCTGACCAATCATGTCGGTCTTGTCCTGACACAGATTAATCATCGCTTCGGTTGAAATATCAGCCTTGGGCAGATCTTCAGCAAAAGACTGGACAGCAGGAAACAGGACCAGTGCGGTCAACGCAATCAATTTTTTCATCATCATCATTCCATTAACGCCTGAATCCACCACCAAAATGTCCGCCACCAAAACCGCGTCCACCGCCAAAGCTACGATCGCCACCACGATCTTGATTAAAGTCGCTGCGGCCTTCCCTGCCCATTTGCCGTTCCTGACTGGCTTCACGGGCCTGGTTTGGGTCGGCTCTGTCTTGGGCACGGTCACTTGAAGCTTGCGACTTCATTTGGCTCGCCTGCTGCTTTTCCTGCGGGGTAGCATTTTTATTAAAGGTGTTCTGCGCATTTTCACGGGCTTGCTGCGCTTGCTGCTTTTCTTGTGGTGAAGCGTTGTTTTTCCAATCGTTCGCGGCATTCTGCTGACGCTGGATGTCGTTGCGATCGATGGCGCTGCGATTACCATCGCCATACCGGTTGTTCAAGGCAGCATTGCTGTAGGGCACGCCATCTCGGTGCGCGGCGTTGTAGTTCCAGTTGCTACTGCCGCCAAGATGCTCAGACGCCAGATTATTCGCGGAATTAAAGCTGTGATTGAAGTTATTAAAGGTGTTGTTATTAACGGTAATCGAACCACTGCCCCAATGGGGGGTTGACCAGAGTGCGGCTCCAACGGCCAGACCTGCACCAAAGGCCATAAAGCCCCAAGCTGGGTTATAGACCGGAGCAGGTGGATAGGCAGGATACGGCCAGGCGCCATAGACAACCATCGGGTTATAGGTCGGTACATAAACAACCTGGGGATTAGAAGGCACAATAATGATGTTGGCTTCTGGATCCGTACTCACCTGAATCTGTGGATCAGATTTCAAGTTGCCTGCCTGCTTGGCCTTGGCACGCAATGCCTGAACAGCAGACATGAGGTCCTTAGGCTGGGCGAGATAAGCGTCGCCGAGTTTCTGGGTCCAGTCGAGCTTGCTGCCCAGTAAGTTAAGGGCCTCTGGGAAGGACACCAGAGACTTAACGCTGTTGTCCCAGGTCTGGGGCTTGAGCGCATCCTGGAGCTGCGTACCAGACAAATGCGCATTGCTGCGCTGCCAGTTTGCGGCTTCGGCGACCTCCAAAGGATAGGTCGACGCCATCAGCATCTGTGACAAGAGAGAATCTGGATAGAGTGCAATCGGTGAGACGAGGGATTGCAGCTGCGGCATGGACAGGTTGCCAGATTGCTGGCCGGACTGAGCATAGGCTGGGGCATTCAGGGATAAGCCTGAAAGCTCGCCGCCGGTACTCAATGTCAGGGCCAACGCTGCCGTGGCAGCAGTCAGAACGAATTTACGCATGGTGATCCTTAAAGGCTGATGGCATACCAAAGACAAATACATCATAAATCATACTATTGCCTCGTAAACCTTACCAAAAAATTCATTCGCGTGGGCCGAATTCAGCCAGCGCACAATGACAACCAACTTTTTTTCTGGCTCGATCCAGGTAAAAGAACTCCCTGCACCGACCGCAAAATAACTAGAAGCGGGAACACTCGGAAAGACCTTGCGGTCTGTATTCAACCAGACCAGGTAACCATAGAATGGTGCCAGGTCGCACGGCACCTGCATTTGTTTGATCCATTCGGCAGACAAAACACGTTTGCCATCCCTGGACAGGCCTTCATTCAATAGCATCTGACCCACCAGAGCCTGATCTTCACTGCTGATCGACATACCACCGCCCCAATGCGTACCACCCGGGACAGACTGCACGCGCTTGCCGGCGATCTCGACCCAGGCGTTGTCGTAGCCTACCCAGCTCCAGTTCTCAGAGGCACCGAGCGGACGCATGATGGCTTCGCGGAACACCTCAGGGAGCGGACGCTGAAACAGATGCAGCAAGGCAAGCGAAAGCTGGTTAATCCGAACGTCGTTATATTCCCAATACGTGCCTGGTGTCTGCAATGGACGGGCATCGCCTTTTTTACCATCAGGCGCTTTAGCAAAAGTCACCGCACGATAGCGGTCCGCCTGGTCTGGAATATCAAAGCAGGTGCCTTCCCATTCGCTGGTCTGCTGCAACATCTGCGCCCAGGTAATCAGTGCATTGTTGCCTTCGTCAAAGCCAATGCCGTGCACGCGTTTGCCGATTGGCTCATGCACGTCTGGCATCAGGCCGCGGTCATGCGCGACGCCAGCGAGAATCGCCAGGCAGGTCTTGGCAACGCTAAACGTCAAATCCGCACGCTGAGGCTCGCCCCACGAAACCAGTGTCTTACCATCCTGAATGATAGTGCCCGAAACCGGGCCACGTGAGTGGACAGGACCATACAAGCGGTTCCAGGGTGGTGGATCCGAAATATGGACACCCCACACTCCATTGCAATCACGGTCCCAGGTTGATTCGTGGTCTATCGAAAATTGCACGGCTTGTTGTAAGGCATCATTCGACATCAATATTCTCTCGTGGTTAGTCCAGATTTTTAGAGATATAACATATCAACAACATATACAGAGACATCAGGTATATTTGGCATACAAATTGCTTGAGTGAATGCTTGAATCAACGACGTATCGGACATGCATCATGCGCAAGTCTGAAAACCAGGATCCTTATGAAAAAGAACCTTTCGTTTTCCGTATCCAGCTTACAACGGCTCAAAGCCGAGCTCGCGCTGTCTGGTTGCCTAATCGCCACAGCGATGCTCGCTCCATCTGCCTTTGCAAATAAAGCCAACGACACGCTGGGCATGGCCTATGAACAGGCGCCTGAAAACATCGATCCTTACTTTAATAATGTGCGCATTGGCGTGATTATTGGTGCAAACGTCTGGGATAACCTGCTCTACCGTGACCCGATCACCAATGAATACAAGGGCCTGCTCGCAAAAAGCTGGAAACAGATTGACGACCGCACGCTTGAGTTCGATTTACGCGAAGGGGTCAAGTTTCATAACGGCGAAGAGTTTGATGCAGACTCTGTCGTCTACACATTGAATTACATGGCCGACCCAAAAAACAAGGCCACGACCCAGCAAAACGTACGTTGGATCGATAAAGTCGAAAAGCTGGATAAATTCAAAGTCCGGATTATCAGTAAAGAACCCTTTCCTGCTGCCATCGATTATCTGTCCACAACATTACCCATTTATCCAGCAAAGTATTACCAGGAAGTTGGCCCGAGCGGTATGAATGCCAAACCCGTTGGTTCAGGCCCCTACAAAATTACTGAATATATTCCTGGCAAATCCGTCTCGCTTGAGCGCTTTGATAATTACTTTAAAGATTCTCCCAAGACGCAACCCAAAATCAGCAAAGTGAAAATCCGTTTTATTCCGGATCGTCAGACGCAAATGGCTGAGGTAATGTCTGGTGGTGAAGATTTCATAATGAATGTACCCAAGGACCAGGCAGACAATCTGAAAACGCTGCCTAACCTGCAAGTAGTCAATGGCAACACCATGCGTATCGTATTCCTGCAAATGAGCACGCTCGACGGCTCACCGAGTCCAGAGCTCAAGGACATCCGGGTTCGCCAGGCAATCGCACACTCGATAGATCGTGAGTCGATTCTCAAGAACATCGTCGGTGGTGGTGCACTGATTAATTCAATCTGTACGCCCTCACAAGTTGGTTGCAGCAGCGATGGGGTGACGATTTACAAATATGATCCCGCACTCTCAAAGAAACTCCTAGCCGAAGCAGGCCTGCCAAACGGTTTCACAGTCGAGCTGATGGCCTATCGCGAACGCGATCAGACCGAGGCCATGATCAACTACCTGCAAGCAGTGGGAATCAAGGCAAAGCTGAATTTCATGCAATATGCTGCGATGCGTGATCAGGTTCGTGCCAATAAAGCCGCCTTAACGCACCAGACCTGGGGCTCGAACCTGGTCAACGACACCTCGGCTTCAACACCCGTTTATTTTGGGGGTGGCGGCGATGACACGGCGCGTGATCCTGAGGTGATTGCCTTGCTCGACAAAGCAGACCATATTATCGATCCTGTCGAACGCAAAGCAATGTACAACAAGGCGCTGGTAATGATTTCCGAAAAAGCGTATGCGGTGCCGCTCTGGTCTTTACCGGTGTATTACGTCGCTAACAAAGACGTGAACTTCACGCCCTATTACGATGAGCTCGTGCGGTTTTGGGACATGAGCTGGAAATAATTTAATGACTGGTTATTTGCTCAAACGCCTGGGTCTGGCAGTGATGGTTGCACTGACCGTGTCCATCATTGCGTATCTGCTATTGCATCTGACGGGCGACCCTGCCTTAGCGCTGGCGGGCGAAGGTGCCCGTCAGGCGGACATCGATATGATTCGCAAAACCTACGGGTTCGATCGTCCGCTGGCGGTTCAGTACGCAAGCTGGCTCTGGCAAATCGTACGCGGTGATCTCGGTATGTCGGTCTATTTCAAGACAGCCGTGGGCCCGTTAGTCTTTAGCAAACTCACAACCACCCTGCTTCTGGCAGTCTATGCGCTGGGCTTTGCGCTGCTGATTTCGGTGCCGTTGGGGGTACTGGCTGCGATCTATAAAAACAGCTGGGTTGACCGACTATGCCTGGGAATTGCCGTGCTCGGGCAGGCTTTACCGAATTTCTTTTTCGCATTGATTCTGATCATGTTGTTTTCGATCAGCTGGCACATGCTACCGGTCTCCGGAAGCAGTAGCTGGCAACATTTTGTGATGCCAGCCATTGCGCTCGGCTATTACGTTGCACCGGCCTTCATGCGTTTGATTCGGGCAGGAATGATTGAAGTGCTGAGTGCCGATTACATTCGTACGGCGCGTGCAAAGGGTTTGCCAGCGCACACCGTTATTTTTAAGCACGCGCTTCGTAACGCGATCGTACCTGTCGTCGCACTGGCTGCGGTACAGCTCGGATTTCTGCTTGGCGGATCGGTTGTGATCGAAACGATCTTTGCGCTCGATGGCCTGGGATACCTGGCCTATCAAAGCATTACTTTTAAAGACTTTCCTGTGACACAAATTATTGTCTTGCTGCTGTCTGTCATCTATATCCTGCTGACCCTGGCCTCTGATATTGCGAATGCCTGGCTTGATCCTCGGATACGGGTGGCTTAAAAATATGTCGACCACTACACCAAGCAAGTCCTTTGTCTCCACGGTAGGTAGCCAGGCATCACGTCGTCGCCCACTTTGGCTGCGCATCTCACAAAATAAAGCGCTGACGATTGGCTGTGGTCTGCTGCTCGTGATTGTGGTGCTGGCGATTTTTGCGCCACTCTTCGCACCCTTCGATCCGTATGTTCAAGACCTGGCATATCGCACGGTGCCACCAGCTTGGTTCGCCAAAGGAACATGGTTGCATCCTCTTGGTACAGATCAGCTTGGACGTGATTATTTATCCCGCCTGATTTATGGCGCACGCATCTCACTCCTGATCGGCATCAGTGTGGCCGTCATATCGGGGCTCATCGGCACGACGATGGGCATGCTGGCGGGTTACTTTGGCGGACGCGCGGATATGCTCGTCTCGTTTTTAGTAACCACACGGCTGTCCATGCCAGTGATTCTGGTCGCACTCGCTACCGTGGCCATTGTCGGGAGCTCGCTCTGGGTTGTCATCCTGGTGCTTGGGCTGCTGAAATGGGATCGTTTTGCGGTAGTCATGCGTAGCGCCACCCAGCAAGTACGCTCGATGGAATACATCGCAGCTGCGCAATCTGCGGGTGCCTCGACTTTTCGTATTTTGATGACAGAAGTTCTGCCCAACGTCATGCCGCACCTGATTGTGATTGCGACACTCGAAGCCGCAAGTGCGATCCTGCTTGAGGCCGCGCTCTCCTTTCTGGGGCTGGGCGTGCAGCCTCCCCTGCCATCATGGGGACTGATGATCTCTGAGGCGAAATCCTACATGTTCTTTTCTTTCTGGTTGATTGCAATTCCAGGTACAGCCTTAGCGATACTGATTTTTGCAATCAATCTGGCAGGCGATGGATTGCACCAGCTCTTTACGCCAGAGGAGAGGACCTGAACATGACTGAACAGGAAATCGTTCTGGAAGTAAAAGGTCTTGATGTTGACATCAAAACTGCGGCGGGTCCCCTGCATGCGGTACGTAACGTCTCCTTTCAGGTCCGTCGCGGTGAGACGCTCTGCATTGTCGGCGAATCTGGCTGTGGCAAATCGATGACCTCACTCTCGATCATGGGCTTACTCCCAAAGGTCGCAAAACGAAGCACGCAATCGCTCTCCTTTCTGGGCGAAGACTTAACAACTGCCAGTGCAAAGCGCATCAACAATTTGCGAGGCAATCAAATGGCGATGATTTTTCAGGAGCCAATGACTGCACTCAACCCTGCCTACACCATTGGTGATCAGCTGACCGAGCATTACCGTCATCACACGGGTGCCACCAGCAGCCAGGCGCAACAACGCGCCATCGAATTACTCGAAAAGGTAGGCATTGCATCGGCGGCCCAACGGCTCGGTCAATATCCGCATCAATTATCAGGCGGCTTACGCCAACGGGTGATGATTGCCATGGCACTCATGTGTGGACCTGCACTATTAATTGCAGACGAACCCAGCACGGCACTCGATGTCACGATCCAGGCTCAGATTTTGCGCTTGCTAGCCGATCTACAAAGCGAACTTGGCATTGCCATGGTGCTCATCACGCATGATCTGGGAGTTGTCGCGCGCATTGCTGATCGCGTCGCGGTCATGTATGCCGGCGAAATCGTCGAAGAAGGTACGGCAGAGGATATATTCGCGCATCCACAGCATCCTTACACCCAGGGCCTGATGGATTGTATTCCTGTGCCCGGCCGGACTATTCCTGGCGGCAAGCTGGGCACCATCCCTGGCGTGGTGCCCTCTCTGATTGGTGAGATTATCGGCTGTGCGTTTCGCGACCGTTGCGCACAGGCGCAAGCAAGCTGCGAACACACCATACCGGTACACCGTTCACCTGGCGGCCAACAATGGCGGTGTGTACAGAACGCTGGAGTCCCCGCATGACCGCACTGATTCAAACCCAAGGTATTCATCGAACCTTTTCGGTCAGCACTGGGATGTTCAAACCCCGGCAAACGCTGCATGCAGTCAACGGGGTCGATCTGACCATCAATCGTGGCGATGTCATGGGCATTGTGGGTGAGTCAGGCTGTGGAAAATCCACACTTGCCAAAATGCTCCTGGGATTAACGCCTCCGAGCCAGGGCAGCATCCTGATTGAAGGTCAGGACATTGCATCGATGGATCGCCGAGAGCTCGCGCGTCGGGTTCAACCAGTATTTCAGGATCCCTATTCATCGCTCAATCCACGTCGCGACATTGCGTCGATCGTCGCCTTTCCACTGGATATCGTAGGACAGGGCACCAAACAGTCGCGTCGAAGCAAAGCGATTGAGATGCTTGAGCGTGTGGGCCTGCCCGCACGCTTTGCTGACAGCACACCCGGTCAGCTCTCTGGCGGTCAGCGACAGCGCGTGGCGATTGCGCGCGCACTCGTCATACAGCCCGAAATTGTGATTTGCGATGAACCAACGTCAGCGCTGGATGTCTCCGTGCAGGCACAAATTCTGAACTTATTGATGGATCTGCGCCAGGAATTCAATCTGACCTATGTATTTATCAGCCACAACCTGGCTGTCGTCGAACATATCGCAACGCAGGTCGCAGTGATGTACCTGGGCAGAATCGCTGAAATGTCCCAAACAGCAGAATTATTCCGCCACCCGCGCCACCCCTATACGCAGGCCTTATTGGCCTCGGTACTGACGCCTGATACGACGCTTGGGATTCCAGACATGGGTCTGGGGCTATCGTTCCCTGACCCGCTCCACCCCCCATCAGGTTGTACCTTTCATCCTCGCTGCAAACAAAAGATTGTGGGCTGTTCGAATGACCGCCCTAACCTTTTACGCGATAAAGCGGGCGAAGTTGCCTGCCATCTTTATCGGGATGCGTCGTAAATTTCGATCAGGCTCTCAGTAGCCGTCCTGCCTATCAGTACCCGTCTTGCCTATTAGTAGCCGTCCTGCCTATCAACCAGATTCAAGAGTGGTTCACCGTGATTGAGGCGACGTATGTTTTCGCGAAGCTGAGCGAGGATGCTGTCAAAACTGGCTTCGGCAGCGATGTGTGGTGTCACGATCACATTGGGGTTTGACCAAAAGGGACTATCTGCGGGGAGTGGCTCTTTTTCAAAGACATCAATAATTGCACCGCGCAGATGCTGATTTTCTAGCATGGCAAGCACCTCTGCGGAGACCAGATGCCCGCCACGGCCGCAATGAATCAACGCGGCTCCAGAAGGCAGCGCCGCCAGCGTCGTGCGATTGAGAATCCCGCGGGTTTGATCCGTGAGCGGCAACAGGCACACCAGAATGTCTGTCTCACCGAGGAAGGCATTGAATTGCGCCTCGCCATGAAAACTCTGCATACCTTCTATTGTTTTTTCTTGGCGCGACCAACCGCGTACGCTGAATCCCATGCGCAGCAACTCCCCAGCGACATGAGAACCCAGCTGACCGACACCCATGATGCCAACCCGACAGGTTGCAGCCACAGTCGGGGCAATTCTCTCCCAATATTTACGACGCTGATTGGCCAACACCCGATCAAGATTGCGATAGTAATAGAGCACACCCCACAGGATGAACTCAGTCATGCCAACCGTCAGATCTGGCGCAACGATTCGGCACAGAGGCAACGCTGGCAACTCTGGATCACTGAGGATATTGTCTACGCCTGCAGCAATGCCATGGATCAGACGTAGTTGAGGAAATTTAGCCAAGGCACCGTCGGGCGGTGCCCAGCATACCGCCACCTCTGCTTCGACAGCCCCCGGGTCGTCTGCCAGGAAGACTTCGATCTCACCTGCATGTTGTTGGGCAAGCAGAGCCAACTTGGGGATATCACTGCTCATTCCGAGAAAAACGACTTTGGTCATAATTTAGCCATCAAGCGACAACAGTGTATTCAAACGCCCAGAAATAAGGCCAGGCGCTGTACACAGGGTCTTTGCCTATACCCTGCACGACCTCAATCAGCTGATTTTCAGTGGGGAAATTTTTAAGAACACGGTGTGTTGAGCCGTCCGCCAGAGGGCGGGTCTGATAGGTATTGCCCTGAGCATCAGTCTCGGAGAGCGGCGTGCTGCTGCCCTTGACGAACAAGTTATCCAGAAACACAACCTTTGCCCCTGGTTTGAGCACGCGATGCAAGCCACGTAAAAATTCACGTTGGCGATCAACTGGAATATGCGAATACCAAAACCCTGCAAAAGCAGCATCGTAGAGTTGGGTAGGCTGCGGGATCGCATAAGCGTCACCAATCAGCCATTGCACAGGCGCCACAGGTACAGCCAAACCTGCCAGTCGGCTGCGTGCGACGTCGAAGGTTTCGGACGAGGCATCCAGTGCGACCAGACTCTGTGCAACTGGCGCGATGAATTGTGTCCAATACCCTGTGCCTGCGGCAATCTCCAGCACATTGGCATGTTCAAACTTAGGCGCAAGCCATTGCTCGATTGCGCGCAGATCCGTCTGGCGTTCGGGCTTGAGGTAAATCTTGTCGTACTCTTTAGCGCGAGCAGCGTAGTAGGCTTTCATGTTGGGTGAGCGTCAAACACACAGAAATTAATGTTGCAGGATCTTGGACAAAAAGTGAATGGCCCGATCGCTCTTGGGTTGATTAAAGAATTCTTCTTTAGTTGCGTCTTCGACGATTTCGCCCTGATCCATAAAGATCACGCGATGTGCGACCTTTCGCGCAAAACCCATCTCATGAGTCACGACCATCATGGTCATGCCTTCTTTGGCGAGTGTGACCATTACGTCAAGAACCTCGCCAACCATTTCGGGATCGAGCGCAGAGGTCGGCTCATCAAACAGCATCACAACTGGATCCATACTGAGTGCGCGCGCAATCGCGACCCGCTGTTGCTGACCACCAGACAACTGACCAGGGTGTTTGTCTTTGTGTGCAGTCAGGCCCACGCGATCGAGCATCTTTAGGCCACGGGCAAGCGCCTCATCGGGACTGCGTCCCAACACCTTGATCTGTGCAAGTGTCAGATTCTCTGTCACATTCAAATGAGGGAACAATTCAAAGTGCTGGAACACCATCCCAACCTGACTACGTAATTTTGGCAAATTAGTTTTGGGGTCGTGCAAGGCGACGCCATTAATTGTCAGCTGACCTTCCTGAAAGGGCTCAAGCGCATTGACTGTTTTGATCAAGGTCGACTTGCCTGAACCGGAAGGACCACAGACCACCACGACCTCGCCACGATTCACATGTGTCGAGCAGTTTTTAAGCACATTAAAACTGCCATACCATTTTGAAACATTCGCGATTTCAATCATTTTTTCGGCCATGAGTATTTCCAGAAAACGGTGTCAATTAATAAGTATGAATATTCAAGAGCAGGAGCACCTACCCTGCTAGGCAATCGCAATACGTTTTTGTAATTGTTTAACCAGCAGTGAGGCGGCCAGAGAAATCACAAAATACACCACTGCCGCAAACAGATACATCTCGACCAGTCGCCCATCGCGCTGGGCGATTTTGCTCGCCGCACCGAGAAAATCTGTCAACGACAAGACATACACCAGCGACGTATCCTGAAACAGCACGATCGCCTGAGTCAGTAAAAGCGGCGTCATCGAGCGAAAGGCCTGAGGCAAGACCACATAGCCCATCACCTGGTGATAGCGCATACCCAGCGCCTGAGCCGCACCGACCTGCCCTCTGGGAACTGCCTGAATACCTGCACGCATGATTTCAGAGAAATAGGCGGCCTCGAACAAAGAGAAGGTCACCAGCGCAGACATGAACGCCCCCACCGCCATCGGTCGCTCTGAACCCGTGATCCATTGTCCGATATAGGGCAGCAAAAAATAAAACCAGAAAATCACAAGCACCAACGGCAGGGAACGAATCAGGTTGACATAGCCGGCAGCGAACTTCTGCAACACCGTAAAACTGGACAACCGCATCAGCGCAATGAGTGTGCCGAGAATAATCCCAGAGACGGCGGAGAGCGCAGTCAGCATCAGCGTAAAGCTCATACCCTCTTTAAAGAGGTAGGGCAAGGTCCGTGTGATGACATCAAAATCGAAGTTGCTAAACATGTAGGTTTTCCAAGTGTCGCCTTAGTGGATAGCGGGACTGACGGGGCTACCCAGATAGCCCGGCACGGCAACTGCTTTTTCGAGCCTGCGCATGGCGTAGGTCACAACCATATTGGTGAGCAGATACAGGATCGTTGCAACGGTAAACGCCTCAAACACCTGAAAGGAAAACTCCTGCATGGAGCGGGCGCGTGCGGTGAGCTCCATCAGACCGATCGTGAGCGCAACCGAGGTATTTTTAATCGTATTGAGTAATTCAGAAGTGAGTGGCGGCAAAATCACGCGAAACACCATCGGCAATAATATGTAGCGATACGTCTGGTACGTCGTCATGCCCAGCGCAGTACTCGCCATTTGCTGGCCTTTGGGTAAGGACAGCACGCCCGTCTTGACCTGTTCGGCCACCCGGGCTGACATAAACAGGCCCAAGCCAACCACCGCCGTATAAAAGGCCGCATTCGGAAGCTGTTTAAGCCAGTTTCCAATATCCTTGGGAACCAGTTCAGGCACGACAAAATACCAGAGAAACAACTGCACGAGCAAAGGAATATTGCGAAAGAGCTCAACGTAGGCATCGCCAATCAAACGACCAAACCGATTGGGCAAGGTACGCAAGACCCCAACACAGACGCCAAGCGCCATTGCGACAATCCAGGCAAAGAATGCCGTCGTCAGCGTCCAGACAAGACCTGAAAGCAACATATCAAGATAAGTGCCTTTACCCTCAGGCGACACCTCAAACAAAATGCCCCAGTTCCAGTGATAGTTCACGCAGTGTTTCCTTTGGTTTTAAAACTGAAAGAGCGCTGCCTGACCAGAATTTATGTCAGCGCAGCGCTCGAGCTATTTAAATCAATAGCTGGCAGGATCTGGATTATCAGTAGGATTGGCCAGAGCTTTTTTGAGCTCTGCTGTCATTGCCTGATTCATGACCAAGCCCTTGGGTGGAATGGGCTTTTCAAACCACTTGGAATAGAGAACTTGCATCTCTGGTGATTTGTAGAGTTTTGCAGCTGCGGCATCCACAGCTTTTTTAAAGTCAGGATCATCACGACGCATCATTGCGCTATACGGTTCTGGTTTTGAAAAAGCGTCTTTGGAAATCACATAATCGCCAGGTGCCTTAGAGGCAGCAACCAGGCCAGCCAACAGAATGTCATCCATGACAAAGGCTGCTGCACGTCCCGTCTCGACCATCAAAAATGCCTCAGGATGGTCTTTGGCTGTGAGGATCGTCAAGCCAAGATTCATGGCAGTATTGGCCTCTGATACTTGTTTGAGATTAGTGGTGCCGGCAGTCGATACGACTGTCTTGCCTTTGAGGCTGGCGATATCAGTGATACCGGAATCTTTTTTGCTGACGTAACGGCTGGCAGTCAGGTAATAGGTCGGAGCAAACGCGACTTGCTTTTGACGCTCTGCGTTGTTGGTGGTCGAGCCGCACTCAAGATCAATCGTGCCATTGGCAATCAGTGGGATGCGTGTAGCTGAGGTGACAGGATTGAGTTTGACCTCAAGCTTGGGCATCTTAAGCTGGCTCTGGATATCGGCGACGATAAAAGCGCAAATGTCCATCGCATAACCGACAGCTTGCTGTTTATCATCGTAGTAAGAAAATGGGACGGAGGCGTCGCGATGACCGATGCTGATGGCACCTGTCTCTTTAATTTTTTTAAGTGTGCCCGTGAGTTCCTGGGCCATCACTGAACCACTCAGCATGATCCCGGCAAGTGTCGCCAGACCATAGTTGATATATTTACTTTGCATGTAATACTCCTGGTAAGTTCCCGAAGGTAACGACTAATAATACTCATTTTGCAGAGAAATATCGGCCATCTACCAAAGTTTGAGGGAAAATACTCATGTTATGAATGTGTAGATGACGTATTGACAAATAGCAAGTTATTAGCTTTGAGTACGAATGGGTAGCGCCGTTTTATAACGGACCTGTTTGAGTGCAAAGCTTGAACGGATTTTTTCAATTCCAGGAATCGGCGTGAGCTGCTCGAGGATGAATTTTTCGAGTGCTGCGATATCTGCAACCGCCACACGAATCAGATAATCACTGTCCCCCGTCATGAGGTAGCACTCCATTACTTCATCGTGTTCGCTGATGCGTTGCTCAAAATGCGCAAGCGCCTCCTTGCTCTGACTTTTAAGACTGATGTTGATGAAGACGTTTAAACCCAGTCCAAGTGCCTTGGCGTTCGCAATCGCGACATAGCGATCAATGACCCCCGCAGCCTCCAGTGCCCTGACGCGCGCCAGACAGGGGGACGGACTCAGATGTATACGTCTTGCCAATTCAATATTGGACAGTGCTCCGTCAGCCTGCAATTCCGTCAAAATCTTTAAATCAATCGAATCAAGGTTCATTATTCTGTTTTTTTATGATTTACAGCATTTTATTCCAAATAATATCATTTCAGTCAATCATTTAGGCATCCCATGCCGTGCACTAGTCTTTAGAATGTTGTCTATCCTTCCAGACAATCAGAGCCTCCCTTATGAACGCCTCCATCGACCCACGCATCAACACCTGGCAACGCTCATCGCACGATACCGATACCCAGGAAACTGCAGAATGGCGACAGGCGCTATTAACGGTGCTGGCCAACGACGGTCCGGAGCGCGCAAAGTTTTTGCTCGACGAACTGGTTCGCACCGCTCGCACCAGTCATGTGGGCTGGCAGCCTGAACTGAGCACGCCCTACGTCAACACCATCTCGGTCGAACAGCAGCCCGTCTTTACGGGCGATCTGGCGATCGAAGAGCGGCTCGCCTCGATCATGCGCTGGAATGCACTCGCCATGGTGGTGCGCGCGAACCAGGCCTATGGCGAATTGGGTGGCCACATTGCGAGCTATGCCAGCGCAGCGGATTTATTCGAAACAGGCTTTAACCATTTCTTTCATGCACGCCAAGGCACTGGCGAGGGTCAACACCGCGGTGACCTGGTCTTCTTTCAGCCGCACAGCGCTCCAGGCGTGTATGCCCGTGCATTTCTCGAAGGCCGTCTGACTGAAAACGACCTCCTGCATTACAGGCAGGAATTGAGCGCCTCGGGCAATGAAGCACGCGGACTTTCCAGTTATCCACACCCCTGGCTGATGCCCGACTTTTGGCAGTTCCCAACCGGATCGATGGGGATCGGTCCAATCAGCTCGATTTATCACGCGCGCTTTATGCACTACCTGACGCATCGCAAACTCCTTGACTGCTCGATGCGCAAGGTCTGGGGCGTCTTTGGTGATGGCGAAATGGATGAGCCTGAATCCATGAGCGCACTGACACTCGCTGCGCGCGAAGGACTGGATAATCTGGTGTGGGTCGTGAATTGCAACCTGCAACGCCTGGACGGACCGGTACGCGGGAACGGTCGCATCATTGACGAACTTGAAAAACTCTTTATCGGTGCAGGCTGGAATGTCATCAAACTGGTCTGGGGAAGCGACTGGGATGGTCTGTTCGCACGCGATCTGACAGGCGCACTCACCCGCGCATTTGCCAATACTGTCGATGGCCAGATGCAGACTTTCGCAGCCAAAGACGGCCGGTTCAACCGGGATAATTTCTTTGGACAGAACGAAGAACTGACCCGCCTGGCGCAGGGAATGACTGATGAGCAAATCGATCAGCTCAAGCGTGGTGGCCACGATCTGGTCAAAATCCATGCGGCCTATGCCGCCGCCGCCCGACACCAGGGCCAGCCAACGGTGATTCTGGCCCATACCAAAAAGGGCTATGGCATGGGCAGCGCCGGCCAGGGAAAAATGACCACGCACAGCCATAAAAAATTCGATGAAACCGATCTGCTTGAATTCAGGAATCGCTTTAACCTGCCGCTAAGCGACGCCGAGGCGACGGGCTTAAGTTTTTACAAACCCGCGCCTGACAGCGTCGAGATGAAATACATGCTCGCGCATCGCCAGGCCCTGGGCGGCTATCTGCCAAAGCGCGACACGCAGTGTGAGGTCGTCGCGCCTCCCGCGATCGAGCAATATGCAAACTTTGCGCTGCAAGCCGAAGGCAAAGAAATGAGCACAACGATGGCGTTTGTACGCATGCTCGGCAACCTCCTTAAAGACCCTGCCCTGGGCCCCCGCATCGTCCCCATCGTCGCGGACGAAGCACGTACCTTTGGCATGGCCAACTTATTTAAACAGGTGGGGATCTACTCCAGCGTTGGCCAGCGCTATGCACCAGAGGATATCGGTTCAGTTCTGAGCTATCGCGAAGCACTCGACGGACAAATTCTCGAAGAAGGCATTTCCGAAGCCGGTGCGATTGCGAGCTGGACTGCTGCGGCCACCAGCTACAGCGTCCATGGCCTGGCGATGTTGCCGTTCTATATTTATTATTCGATGTTTGGATTCCAGCGTGTCGGTGACCAGATCTGGGCGGCCGCCGATCAGCGTCCGCGTGGCTTTTTATTGGGTGCCACTTCTGGGCGAACGACACTAGGCGGAGAAGGCCTGCAGCACCAAGATGGATCGAGCCATTTGCATGCAGCTACCATCCCGAACTGCAAAGCCTACGATCCAGCCTTTGCAGGCGAAATGGCAGTCATCGTCGATCAGGGCATTCGCGAGATGATGGTCGAGCAACGAGACGTGTTCTATTACGTGACGTTGATGAACGAGAACTATGCGCAGCCCACCCTGCCTGAAGGCGTCAATCAGGATATCTTGCGTGGCTGCTATCTCTACCAAACCTGGAAACCAGCCTCTGCCAGCAAAGCCGTCACCCTGATGGGTTCAGGCGCCATACTGACCGAAGTCATCAAAGCGGCAGAATTACTGGCCGCCCAACAGATACAAGTGAGCGTCTACAGCGTCACGAGCTGGTCTGAACTCGCGCGCAATGGTGGAGCCTGCGAACTGGCCCGCCTGAATAATGAACGTGATCCTGGCGTGCCCTTCCTGTATCAACAGCTCAATAAGAGCCAGGGCCCCATCATTGCCGCCACCGATTATGTGCGTGCCGTTCCTGAGTCGACACGCGCCTATATTCCAGCGAACCGCGGCTTCATGACCCTGGGAACCGACGGATTTGGGCGTAGCGATACGCGTGCGGCCTTGCGTGCGTTTTTCGGTGTCGATGCACAAACAATCGTACGCGCAGCGCTGCTGGCCTTAAAATCATGACATGTCACCACATTTACCCGATATTGCTGCCGCGCTCCAGACCGATCAGGCATCCGCTCAAATGTCACATTCTGGATCCGAATCTGGATCCAATGGAGGATCCCATCACCCCTCGGATCCAGCTCCTGCGCTAGTACTTGATGCCTGCGTCATGATGTCCGGTCTTTTGCGGCCGTTGCTGCTCAGCCTGGGACACGCAGGCGTCCTGATACCTCTGTGGACGGACAAGATCGGACAGGAATGGCAACGCAATGCCGCTCGCCTCTGGCCAATTGAACCGAGCCTCCTGGAACAGGAGTGGCACAGCATGCAAGAGCAATTCCCGCATGCCAATATGGGGGACGTCACTTCGTTTGAGGTGGACTTACGCCATACAGACCGTAAAGACAAACACGTTGCAGCGGCTGGGATCGCTGGGGTCTCAAGGGCCGTTTCTGATTCAATCAGCGTACTGACCTGGAATATTAAAGACTTCAGCAGATCCGAACTGCGCAAACAACAGCTCGGACTGATGGATCCGGATCGTCTGCTGTCATTATGGTGGCCGACGCATACGCAGGTATTAAAAACACATATCGAACAAACCATTACCGAACTGTTTGCGTCCGGCAGACGTCAGCCTGAGCCGGTCGTGAATATGCTCAAGCGTGATCGCTTGTTCCGCCTGGCGGGATGTTACGAACGGCACATGACAAAGTCTGAAGCAGTCGTCCCAAAGGCCGATTAAAGCAGGCGTTCACTCAGCACAACATTCAACTAAAAAAATGCTCACCCCGGACGGCACGGTAACCCGCCAGGCGCAAGTTGGTGAGGATCTCATCGACATGTTCGTGGCCACGCGTCTGCATGACCAGATCAACCTCGACATCCTGTGCCGGTAAGGAGCTGAACGCGCGCTGGTGATTCACCTGCGTGATATTTGCACCCGAATCAGCCACAATCTGCGTGATCTGCGAAAGCGCACCCGGCAAATCATGGAGGCTGACACGGATGCGCGCCAGACGGCCAGCACGCACCATCCCGCGCTCGATGAGTCCGCCCAGCACCAGCGGATCAATATTGCCGCCACATAACACCACACCGATTTTCTTTCCTTCGAATCGGATGTCATCGCGCGACTGCGCGTGTAGCAACGCTGCAAGTCCTGCGGCCCCCGCCCCCTCGACAACCGTCTTTTCGATTTCGAGCAGCAGCACGATCGCGTACTCAATATCCAGTTCGGACACCAGAACAATCTCGTCGACTTTCTGACGAATGATTTCCAGTGTTTTGACTCCAGGCGTCTTGACTGCGATTCCCTCGGCAATAGTGCGTGTCCCACCCTGCACCGTCTGACCGTGAAGTGCTGCAGCCATATAAGGGAAGGCTTCGGTTTGTACACCAATCACCTCGATATCCGGACGGATGGCCCGTGCCGCTGTAGCGATGCCTGAAATCAGACCCCCACCGCCGATTGGCACGACCAGCATATCCAGATCAGGCTTGGTGGCAAGCATTTCGAGGCCAATGGTGCCCTGCCCTGCAATGACCGCATCGTCGTCATAGGGGTGAATAAGTGTCAAGTCACGCTCTGCAGCCAGTGCATAGGCGAGCGTGCGTGCATCATCAAACGTATCGCCGTGCAGCACGACCTCGGCTCCAAAGCGACGAGTATTGGCGACTTTGACGGTGGGTGTGAACTTTGGCATCACGATCACGGCGGGGATATTCATTCGTTGCGCGTGATAAGCCACGCCCTGTGCGTGATTACCCGCAGACATCGTGATAACACCACGCGCGCGTTGATCAGGCGTGAGCGTGCGCATACGGTTATATGCCCCGCGCTCTTTGAAGGAAGCTGTGAATTGCAGGTTTTCGAATTTGAGCCAGATTTCGGCACCGAGGATATCGGACAACGTGCGAGAGTGCGTAAAGGGCGTATGAACAATCTGCCCAACCAAGGCGCGTTGAGCTTGTTCGATATCTTGAAGTTGAATCATGGCGCGTAGTGACTCGCAACAGTTTGATGAGGCCCTACTTTAACTGTCAACATTGATACCGTAAATGGCTAATCGGAAATGGCACGTTTTACTTTGTGAACATTTGTAATATAAAAAAACCCTGCAGAATTTGCATCTGCAGGGTTTTTACAGCTAGCCAGAAACTTACTGAGCTGCGGGTGTTTCTGCAGCAGGTGCTGCGACAGCAGGTGCGCCGCCTTCAGCTTGCTGCTCAATGCCACCAATTGCTTTGGCAGACAGACGCAGACGACCTTTGTCATCGGCCTCGATCACTTTGACGCGAATGGCTTGACCCACTTTGAGCACGTCATTGATGTTGGCGATGCGGTAGTTTGCAATCTCGGAGATGTGCAACAGACCATCACGACCTGGCAAGACCTGAACAATCGCACCGAAGTCCAGCAAACGTAACACGCTTCCTTCGTAGACCTGGCCAACTTCGACGTCAGCGGTCAGTTCAGTGATACGACGCTGTGCTTCGTGTGCACGATCCAGATCTGCACTCGAAATGGTGATCGTACCGTCATCACCGATATCAATCTGCGTACCGGTTTCTTCGGTCAGTGCACGAATGGTCGCACCGCCCTTGCCGATCACATCACGGATTTTCTCTGGATTGATTTTCATCGAGATCATGCGTGGTGCAAAAGCCGAGAGTTCACCTGTTGAACCCTCAATGGCATTGCGCATAGCGGCCAGGATATGCAGACGGCCGTCACGGGCTTGCGCCAGTGCAACCTGCATGATTTCCTTGGTGATGCCCTGGATTTTGATGTCCATTTGCAAAGCAGTAATGCCGTTGACGGTACCAGCGACTTTAAAGTCCATATCGCCGAGGTGATCTTCATCACCCAGGATATCGGTCAGCACAGCAAATTTGCCAGAATCCAGAATCAGACCCATTGCCACACCGGCGACGTGATCTTTCAAAGGAACACCTGCATCCATCATGGCAAGCGAGCCGCCGCAGACAGAAGCCATTGACGACGAACCGTTTGATTCGGTGATCTCTGAAACCAGGCGGATGGTGTACTGAAAGTCAGCCGCATCAGGCAACAAAGGCACCAGTGAACGCTTGGCCAGACGGCCATGACCGATTTCACGACGCTTGGGCGTACCCACGCGGCCCGTTTCGCCGGTCGCGAATGGAGGCATGTTGTAGTGCATCAGGAAACGGTCGCGGTACTCGCCCATGAGCGCATCAATGATCTGCTCGTTTTGCTTGGTACCGAGTGTTGCGATAACCAGAGCTTGTGTTTCGCCGCGCGTGAACAAGGCGCTGCCATGCACACGTGGGAGCACACCCAGGCGAATGCTGATTGGACGCACGGTTCGTGTGTCACGACCATCGATACGTGGTTCGCCGGAAAGAATCTGGCTACGCACGATGCGGGCTTCGAGGTCAAATAAAATGTTGTCGACGGTCACGCTGTCTGGAGCTGAGACGCCTTGTGTGGCGGCAGCTTCAGCCAGTTTGCCATGCACGTCTGCATACAACTGACGCAATTGCATGGTGCGCTCTTGCTTTTGACGTGTCTGGTAAGCGGCGCTCAAGCCCTCTTGTGCAGCAGCGGTCACCAAAGCGATCAGAGCTTCGTTCTTGGCAGCTGGCTGCCAGTCCCAGGCGGGTTTACCAGCATCACGGACCAGGTCATTGATCGCATCGATCACGACTTGCATCTGTGTGTGGCCAAACACGACACCACCGAGCATGATTTCTTCGGAAAGCTGCTGGGCTTCTGATTCAACCATCAGCACAGCGGCTTGTGTACCAGCAACCACCAGATCCATCTTGGAAGTCTTGAGCTGTGACGCAGTCGGATTCACCAGATACTGGTTATCGATGTAAGCCACGCGTGCGGCACCGATCGGACCATTAAAAGGAATGCCGGAAATAGCCAGCGCAGCCGAAGCACCAATCATCGCAGGGATGTCTGGATCAATTTCGGGATTCACAGACAACACGTGAATGATGACCTGAACTTCGTTGTAGAAGCCCTCTGGGAACAGAGGACGCAACGGACGATCGATCAGGCGTGAAGTCAGTGTTTCTTTTTCTGAGGGCTTGCCTTCGCGCTTGAAAAAACCACCAGGAATCTTACCTGCAGCGTAGGTTTTTTCGATGTAGTCCACGGTCAGAGGAAAGAAATCCTGACCTGACTTGGCTTGTGTTTTTGCAACAACAGTTGCGAGTACGACGGTATCTTCGATGGTGACAAGCACTGCGCCTGAGGACTGGCGTGCAATTTCGCCGGTTTCAAGCACAACGGTATGTTGGCCATACTGAAAAGATTTGGTCACTTTATTGAACATGACAATTTATTCCTTACAAATGAAAAACCGTGGCCAAGGCGACTGAATAGTCGCACCTACCACGGTTGCTTCACGGGGAGACTGCCCCATGGATTCCGATCACTTACGCAGACCGAGTTTTTCGATCAGTCCACGATATGAATCTGGGTTGCGGCCCTTGAGATAATCGAGCAACTTACGGCGACGGCTAACCATACGCAGGAGGCCGCGACGTGAGTGGTGGTCTTTCATGTGGGTCTTGAAGTGACCTGTCAACTCATTGATACGAGCTGTAAGCAGGGCAACTTGAACTTCTGGGGAACCGGTATCGCCTTGAGCGCGCTGAAACTGCGCAACGATGTCGGATTTTTTGATATCAGCAACAGACATTTTAAAACCTCAAATAACAAGCGTCAGGGCCGAGGTGCCCGAACGTGATGGATAAATATAAATAAAGCCCAATGATTATAGCGGATTAGCTAAAATCTGGCCGGGCGCCTGAATGAGTCGCCCATATTCCCTAAAGGACGAGGCTATCCGCAAAGCGGAACTAGCCACCTTCACTGAACAGATTTGGAATCATTATGACCTTCACTGCCCGCTTGCCATCTCTTTTACTAAGCATTACTTGCCTTTCTGTTATAACGGGCTGTGCCAGTATCACCAGTGTGCCACCCGGTACCAATATTGATGTGGTCATCAAGCAATTTGGTGAGCCCGCCGTACGCTGCCCCGGATCAACAGGACATGAGCGCCTGGTCTGGACGGCTCAACCCATGGGTCAGACCGCCTGGGCCACAGAATTATCGACCGATGGGCGTGTCAGTGGTTTTGAACAAGTTCTAACGGATGCACATTTTTCTGTACTTTCCAATCCCGGGTGGACAAAGGATAAAATACATTGTGAGTTCGGCCCCCCTGCTGAGATCGAGGATCTTGGAATGGGTTTTAGCGACAAACACACGACCTGGCTCTACCGTTTCATGCACTTAGGCACGTGGTACTCATTCATGGCGATCACCTTTGGCGATGATGGTCAGCATGTCTTGAAATACGGCTCCGTGCCTGATCCGATGTTTGACGAAGGCTCTCGCGGTTTCAGTGTGGATTAACTCAAGGAGTTATCATGAAAACAAATTCCAACCCGTTGGCGCTGAAAAATGCGTCCGCGCAACAAGCCCCGTGGCTCAACCCCAAACACCTCTCTGTCGCGGCACTTGCATTACTGTTGGCGGGCTGTGCACAATTGCAGTCCGTGCCCGCAGGCACCTCAATTGCTGAAGTCGAGCAAAAATTTGGCAAACCTACGGTGACCTGTCCTAATGTGGACGGCACAGAACGCATGATCTGGTCCCAGCAGCCTATGGGGCAGTTTGCGTATGGCAGCTTTATTTCCAAAGATGGCACCATTGTCGCGATGAAGCAGCTTTTGACGGATGCGCACTTTGACATGCTCAGCCAGGGCAAATGGACGGCCCAACAAGTCACATGCGAGTTTGGACCCCCTGCGAAGGTCGAAGGCGTCGGTAAGGACAACGAAATCGTCTGGTCCTATCGCTATAAGCAATCGGGTGTGTGGAATTCGCTTATGTATGTCTATATGGGTGCGGACGGCAAGCAAGTGACACACTTCAATCCCGGACCAGACCCCATGTATCTGGCTGGTGGGGATAGCCGGCGCTAAGAAAAATCCTCTAGCGTGAACCCCGTTTCATGAGCTGGCTGGCGCGTCTCCAGCGCCAGAGCCAGACGCCCCAGCCTGACAGGCCGTAGACGATAAAGAGTCCGAACAGCACAACGGGTGGATTGCTCGAGATAAAGACAAAGCCTGCGACAAATACCAGAATGACCCAGAATGGCACACTGCGACCGAGTGCAAAGGATTTGCCGCTATAAAACGGCAAATTCGTGACCATGGCAATCCCGGCATAAATAGTGATACAGAAAGTCACCCAGGCCAGAATCTCGTGCGGTATCTGCAACCGGTTATCGACTACTAGCCAGATAAAGCCAGCGACCAGCGCCCCCGCAGCGGGACTGGGAAGCCCCTGAAAGAATCGTTTGTCGACTACGGCGATATTGGTATTGAAACGCGCCAGGCGCAAGGCAGCCCCGCAGACATAGACAAAAGACGCCAACCACCCCCACCTGCCCAGATCGTGCAGCATCCACTCATACACAATCAGCGCAGGCGCCACACCAAAGGAGGTCATGTCCGAAAGAGAATCGTACTGTTCACCAAAAGCAGAAGTGGTATTGGTCAGTCGCGCGACACGGCCATCCATGCCATCGAGAACCATCGCCACAAAAATAGCAATCGCAGCCATTTCAAATCGACCATTCATGGCCTGCACAACGGAATAGAATCCGGCAAACAGCGCGGCAGTCGTAAAGGCATTGGGCAGCAAGTAGATGCTGCGGTGACGTAATTCTGGGTCTCGGTGGGAATTAGGCATAGGCATCAGGAGTTAGTTTCGGGCAAGTCAGCCAGGACGGTACTGGTTGCACTGACTTTGTCACCAATTGCAACGCGTGGTCGTGAACCGGGTGGCAAATACACATCGACTCGCGAACCGAAACGAATAAAACCATAGCGTTGACCACGCGACAGCATATCGCCCTGCTTGGCATAACAAAGAATACGCTTTGCCACCAAACCAGCCACCTGCACGGCAGTCACGATATGTCCCGAAGGTGTTTGTAACACCATCGCATTACGTTCGTTTTCGAGCGAGGCTTTATCAAGCGCTGCGTTAAAAAATTTACCAGGAAAATATTTGACGCTCAGCACTTCGCCATCCACCGGGCTACGATTGCTATGCACGTTAAATACATTCATAAAGACACTGATCTTCAGGGCATCGCGATTACCGTAAGGATCCTGAGTATGTTCGACCACAACGATCCGGCCATCAGCAGGTGACAGCACGGCATTAGGCTCAGTCGAACCTGAGCGCGGAGGGTCACGGAAAAACTGCAGCACAAAAGCCGCAATGATCCACAAAGGAATTGACCAGCCTGGCGACCATTGTGTGACAAGCAACGCAATGGCGATTGAACCGGCAATAAAGGGCCAGCCTTCGCGGGCGATGAGGGGATGAGGATAATGTGGTGTATTCATAGTTAGCCAAAGGTTAACCTAAAAAAACGCGCCCCGATGAACTGCACCCTGAAAGTTGGAGAGAGTATCCGGCTTCTTCGGGCGCCTTTCATGGGGCGCATAATCTATTTACAACTTTGACACTGGGTAAAACACCCCGAGTCCGGGGCATGCACCCAGCGTTTACGCTGAAAATTAGTTCTTGGTCTGGTCGACCAGTTTGTTTGCTGCGATCCAGGGCATCATGGCGCGCAACTTAGCACCGACCACTTCGATCTGTGATTCAGCATTGATGCGGCGACGTGAAGTCAGTGCTGGAGCACCGGCCTGATTTTCAAGGATGAAGCGCTTGGCATACTCGCCAGTCTGAATGTCCTTGAGTGCCTGGCGCATTGCTTCGCGTGTGGCATCGGTGACAATTTTTGGACCGGTTTCGTATTCGCCAAACTCGGCGTTATTTGAAATCGAGTAGTTCATGTTGGCGATACCGCCTTCATAAATCAGGTCAACGATCAACTTGAGTTCGTGCAAGCATTCGAAATAAGCCATCTCGGGTGCGTAGCCTGCTTCGACCAGCGTATCAAACCCAGCTTTGATCAGCTCAACCGTACCGCCACACAGAACAGCCTGTTCGCCGAACAAGTCGGTTTCTGTTTCTTCGCGGAAGTTTGTCTCGATCACGCCAGCACGACCGCTGCCGATTGCGCATGCGTACGACAAACCGATGTCACGGGCTGCGCCGGACTTGTTCTGATGCACGGCAACCAGCGCTGGCACGCCGCCGCCCTGGGAATATGTTCCACGCACAGTGTGACCAGGGGCTTTAGGAGCGACCATGATGACATCGATGTCAGCACGGGGAACGACTTGGCCATAGTGCACGTTAAAGCCGTGCGCAAACGCGAGTGCTGCGCCAGGCTTGATGTTGGTGTGAACGCTTTCACGGTAAACCTGGGCAATGTTCTCGTCAGGCAACAGCATCATGACCAGATCCGCAGCTTTGACTGCGTCTGCGACTTCAGCGACTTGGAGGCCGGCGTTGACAGCTTTTTTCCAGGATGCGCCATCTTTGCGCAGACCGACCACAACTTTGACGCCTGACTCATGCAGGTTCAGTGCGTGGGCATGACCCTGTGAACCATAACCAATAATGGCAACAGTTTTGCCTTTGATCAGGGACAAGTCACAATCTTTATCGTAATAAACCTTCATTCTGGGCTCCAGATTTTTTGTAAGTTAAATTTAATCATTCATTAAAACAGATCGTTTCAAGACAAGCAGCGATCAAAGCTTGAGGATACGTTCTCCACGACCAATTCCGGATACGCCAGTGCGGACGGTTTCCAGAATGGCGCTGCGATCCAGCGCATCGATAAATGCCTGCACTTTCTCCTGGTTACCCGTGAGTTCGATGGTGTAGGACTTATCGGTCACATCAATGATGCGACCGCGGAAAATATCCGCCATACGCTTCATTTCTTCGCGCTCTTTACCCACCGCACGGACTTTGATCAACATCAGCTCGCGTTCAATGTGCGGGCCTTCTGTCAGATCAACAACCTTGATGACGTCTACCAGTCGATTCAAGTGCTTGGTGATTTGTTCAATAACATCGTCAGAGCCGATCGTGACCAGCGTCAGGCGCGAGAGGGTGCTGTCTTCAGTCGGTGCAACGGTAAGCGTTTCGATGTTGTAACCACGCGCAGAAAACAAGCCAACCACACGCGATAACGCGCCGGGGGCATTTTCCATCAGAACAGAAATAGCATGTTTCATGGTGCCTCCTTATAGATCTTCTGAGCCGAGCAACATTTCAGTCAGACCTCGACCGGCTTTGACCATTGGCCAGACGTTCTCGGACTGATCGGTAATGAAGTCCATGAAGACCAGGCGATCCTTGAGCTTGAAGGCCTCACGGATCGCACCATCTACGTCCGATGGTTTTTCAATCCGCATGCCGACGTGACCATAGGCCTCCACGAGCTTGACGAAGTCAGGTAAGGAATCCATATAGGACTCTGAGTAACGCGACGAGTAATCAATCTGCTGCCACTGACGCACCATGCCGAGAAAGCGATTATTCAGGCAGAGAATCTTTGGTGTCAGGTGATACTGACGGCACGTTGCCAGCTCCTGAATATTCATCTGGATCGAGCCTTCGCCAGTGATACAGGCAACAGCCGCATCGGGATTGGCCATCTGCACACCCATGGCGTAGGGCAAGCCTACCCCCATGGTTCCCAGACCACCTGAATTAATCCAGCGGCGTGGTTTGTTAAAACCATAATACTGAGCGGCCCACATCTGGTGCTGACCGACATCGGAAGTAATGAACGCGTCGCCGTGTGTGACTTCCCAGAGTTTTTGAACGACAAACTGTGGCTTGATGACTTCGTCGGAGCCTGCGTACTTCATGCATTGCTTGGCGCGCCAGATGTCGACCTGTTGCCACCATTTAGCGAGCGCATCGGCATTCTGGCGGGTTTCGACCGCAGCAACTTCGTACTGTGCGATCAGATCAACCAGCACGTCCTTGATATTGCCAACAATCGGCACCTCGACCTTGACACGCTTGGAAATCGACGAAGGATCAATATCGATATGAATAATCTTGCGAGGATTTTGTGCAAAGTGTTTGGGGTTGCCAATCACCCGGTCATCAAATCTCGCGCCAATCGCAATCAGCACGTCACAGTGCTGCATCGCCATGTTGGCTTCGTAAGTACCATGCATGCCGGGCATACCGACATACTGCGGATCGCTAAAAGGATAAGCGCCCAGGCCCATCAGAGTATTGGTACAGGGGGCACCCAGCAACTTGACAAATTGAGTCAGCTCTGCAGAAGCATCCGACAGAATCGCTCCACCGCCGCTATAAACCATCGGGCGCTCGGCTTGCAACAGCATCTGCACAGCTTTTTTGATCTGGCCCTGATGGCCCTTGATCACAGGTGTGTAGGAGCGGATGACTGGATCACCGCGCAATGGTGTGTACTTGCAATGGGCGACCGTGATGTCCTTGGGAATATCGACAAGAACGGGTCCGGGACGTCCTGTTCTTGCGATATAGAACGCACGACGCAGGGTCTCTGCCAGATCTTTTACGTCTCGCACCAGAAAATTGTGCTTGACGCAGGGGCGCGTAATCCCAACGGTATCGCATTCCTGGAAGGCGTCCTCACCAATGGCGTGCGTTGGCACCTGACCACTGATGATCACCATCGGAATCGAGTCCATGTAGGCGGTCGCAATGCCTGTCACCGCGTTGGTCACACCAGGACCGCTGGTGACCAGGCACACGCCCACTTTATCGGATGATCGTGAATAGGCATCGGCCGCATGCACGGCTGCCTGTTCATGACGCACCAGGATGTGTTTGAATCTGTCTTGCTTGTAGATCGCGTCGTAAATGTAGAGCACAGCTCCACCAGGATAACCAAAGACGTGTTCTACGCCCTCGTCAGCCAGACAACGCACGAGAATATCGGCGCCATTGAGTTCCATGATGTCATTCCTTTCATTACCGGCATTGCCCATCAGACTGTTACCCTCATGTGTGTTGACACGATTAGGAGAGTTACGGAACCGCGACGGAAACCGCAACATGACCCGACGTTTTCAAGCTCACGGAGCCTGGCCACCCGGACACATTGCCAACCCGACGCGCATTCGCCATCAGGCGTTGCACGCACCCAACAGGGGTGCACTGGATCGAAACGGACGCGCTGACCACACGCTTGTGGCGGGGGCAGCAGCAAAAGTTTAATGGCAAGCACGCGCAGGGCTGTGACCCAAACTAAGAAGCCATTGCGCAAAAAAGCGATATGCTTTTTTGCACGAACCTAAAACTTTAACGTGTTGTGCGTCCCAGCGCAAATCGAACTGACCTTCAAACTATTTTCAGGCCTGTAATTTAGCTAAAAATAGCTTGGTCAGCGGTTGTCACGCACCCAGGACTTCGATAGAGTGCGGTATGGACATTCGCATTAACCACATTCAGCGTTTCATTTATAGCCACCACTTTTACAGCGGGATGCGTCGAGCCACGGGCACGCTGCTGCCGATCCTGGTGCTGGGCGGACTGTTTGGCTGGTATGCCTCGGGTTTGGTCGCAACCTTTGGCGCACTCTGCGTGGCCTTTATCGACCAGCCGGGCCCCCACGAGCATCGTGGGCGGGAAATGCTGGGCGGCGCCCTGCTGGGCGCAGTCACCGTCACAATCACGGGCCTGGCCTCATCACATCCGCTTTTGATCTGGTTTGCCGTGATCGGTCAGTGTTTCTTTTTTTCCATGCTGTCGGTCTACGGCAAGAAAGGTGGGCAGATCGGCTTTGCGTGCCTGTTGCTGATGACGGTCACCATGCACTCCCCCCTGTCCACGGACGCAGTCTGGCTACATTCCCTGACATCGTTCGGGGGAGGACTGTTCTATGCGCTGTTCAGTTATCTGGTCAGCCGCGTCATGATCATGCGCGAAAAAGAACAGGCCTTGTCTGTCGCGCTCTTCTCCACCGCAGACTACATTGCCCACCGCGCAAACATGTACAACCTGGATGGGAATCTGGACACCAGCTACCGGGCGTTAATCGCTTGCCAGTCAGACATGACTGAAAAGCACCAGGCTGCACGCGACATGGTGCTGAGAGGGCTCTCGACCGAAGCCTCCAGAAAGGACCCCCGTCGCATCATGCTGTGGAATCTGTTTATCGAAATGATTGGGATTCTGGATACGCTGGTAGCAACGCGTACGGATTACGTCCTGCTCAGATCGGTGCTCGAGAAATCTGATGCGCTGATATTCATGCGCGATGCCCTTTATAAAATGTCCGAAGACATCGAACGTATCGCACTCGCGGTATCACGCAATCGTGCTGTCACACGTCGCAGTAGTGTAAAAGCCGAATTACGGGCTCTGGAATATGAAGTACAGCTCATGCAGCAATCGGGCCTGAACACAAGTGAACCGGACGTTTATCGCTTGTGTGTCGAAATCTTGCGTCGTCTGAGACTCAGTGCGAACATGATTGATCGCATGGCAGAATTCAGTCATTGCGATAAAAATACTCAGGCCATCAAGTCTGTCGACATGACAAACTCCCTGACTCAGTTTCTGTCTCGCGACCAGTTCCGCGTCGGCATGATTACCAGTAACCTGCGGCTGGACTCCCCTTTTTGCCGCTACGCCTTGCGCGTCACTCTCGCGGTCGGGATTGCAATGACGCTATCCACACTGATACCGGTGCTGGCTCGACAAGGCTACTGGATATTACTGACGGTACTGATCATCATGAAGCCTGGCTTTGCGCTGACCCGTCAACGTAACGGCTGGCGACTATTCGGCACATTGCTCGGGTGTGGCGTAGCCTTTGGGATCCTGGCCAGTATTCACGAACAGGGACTGCTTTTGGCCATCATGGTGCTCGTCACCATTATTGGTGCCAGCATGATTCAGATTAATTACATGGCGGCGTCGACGTTCAACACGACAGCCGTGTTGCTAGCGTTCCACTTCATTGATCCTGGTTCCTCGACCGTCATTGGGGATCGCGCAATCGATACGCTGGTCGGCTCGATTGTTTGCTTTGCTTGTAGTTACTTTTTACCCTGGTGGGAGTCCCAGTTCATGCCCTCGCTGGCAAGAGCCGCCGTCGCGGCAAACCGGGCGTATCTCCAGTCTGGCCTGCAGTATCTTGACGCACGCAATGAAGTTGGACGTGACCTGCAAAACCCATTGACGCAACAGGCTGATCTGAATTGGCGATTGGCCCGCAAAAATGTTCATGTAGCCTTTAGCAACTTTGCAGGTGCCTTTTACAGAATGATGCTGGAGCCTCAATCCAGACAGAAACATGTGGCGGAATTTAACAATCTGCTGGTCCAGAGCCACATGCTGGCATCGCAGATTGCAGCCGTGATGAATACCCTCATCGCAATGCCAGATGCTCCACAGGTGATTATCAAGCATCTCAAAAGCTTGCTGTCCGACATGGGACTACCTGAGCCGACCGAGCCTGCGCTTACTCAGGAGCCGCTGCCACAGGCAATTCTGGAGAATCAGTATCCTGAACTCACCTACCCGATGAAGCAGTTGCAAAGGTCCGTACATCACGTGCAACAGGAGCTCCAGGCCGTTCAAACCTGAGCCCAAAAAAACAATCACCCATCGTCGCGCTGGCATACAACTTGCTTGCACAATAAGGCTATGCATCAGCTGATGCGGCAGCCACTTTGCTTTCAAAGCGATACAACCAAGGGAATTGTTATGCGTGAAATAAGGACGTTTGATTTCATCCGTCTGCCTAGAATCAACCTCGCCTGGTTCTTGCCCCTCATCGGCCCGCTACTGTTACTCGGGTTATGGGAAATCACAATCTCGGCTAAATGGGTCAAGCCTGTTTTACTTCCACCGCCCGTGGATACGCTCGCATTCCTCTGGCACTCGCTTGTCACAGGCGCGATGAATATCGATCTACTCGCCACGATGAGAAGAACACTCTATGCTTTTGGCGTCGCCACGATGGTGGGCGTACCGCTGGGTATTGCCCTGGGCAGTTCACGATCGATTTACCGTAGCGTGGAGTTTTTGGTGGACTTTTTCCGCTCAACACCATCGTCAGCGTTGATCCCACTTTTCCTGTTGATATTTGGAATTACCGATCTGAACAAAGTCGCGATTGCAGCCTTTGCTGCGGTGTTAGTGATTTTATTCAACAGCGCTTATGGGGTCATGAATGCCAAGAAAACACGCGTGATGGCCGCCATGACGATGGGAATTCCAAAACGTTATATTTTTAAAGATGTCTTGCTCATGGAGAGCCTGCCACAGACCTTTGTTGGCTTGCGTAGCGGGATTTCCATGGCGCTGGTGATCGTCATTGTGGCGGAAATGTTCATTGGCTCTGAGGATGGTCTCGGGCACCGCATCATCGACGCTCAGCAAGTCTTCAATGTAAAAGAAATGTACAGCTCAATCATCATTACCGGTGCGGTCGGTTACGGCCTGAACGTCTTGTTCATGATGCTGGAAAAACACCTCATCCACTGGAGCGGCAAAGCATGAGCACTCCGCTCGAACGACCACAACCACCCGGTACGCATGTCACCATCCGCGGCCTGAACAAAGCTTTTGGTGGCAGTCCGCTTTATCAAAATTTTGACCTGAATATTCCAAAGGGAAAGATCGTTTCGATTTTTGGTCCAAACGGTTGTGGCAAATCCACCCTGATCAATATGATCTCGGGCCTGATGCCCATCGATGGCGGACAAATTCTGTTTGACGGTAAAACACTCAAAGACACACGCATCGGTTATGTGTTTCAAAACTATCGCGACGCCCTATTCCCCTGGATGAGCGCCTGGGATAACATCGCCTATCCGCTCAAGCGTAGCGGCGTTAAACGTGAAGAAGTCAAACGTCGAGTCGATGAACTCATTGCACTGTTTGAAATCCGCTTTAACCTCAAACTCTACCCCTACGAGTTATCAGGAGGTCAGCAACAAACGGTATGCATTATGCGGGCTCTGGCCACGCGTCCAGAAGTCCTGTTCCTGGATGAACCCTTCTCCGCACTCGATTTTGAAATGACCTTGTTCATTCGCGAAAAATTGCAAGAAGCGAATCTGGCAACAGGTGTGACGATGATGATCGTCTCTCACGATCTCGAAGACGCCGTATTCCTTGCAGACAAGATTTTATTGCTTACACGCCGACCGACCCGCATCGCAGAATTCATCGACTTTGACATGCCTAAACCTCGTGCACCAGAAGCAGTCAGTGATCCACTATTCATTGCAACCAAAGCACATGCCCTCGCCGTATTCCAGCGTGAAATGAGGGCATGAGGGTTTGACGGAATTACTGGTGGCGATGCACGTCGTATGTGACAAAATTCTCGCCTGGTGGCGGTATATCCAGGCACTTCGGATTTTCGAGCGTACGACGCATGTCATCCAGTCCCGTCTGCCAGTGATAAGCCATGGTCTCATGACTGAACTCAAAATCCTTATAGTGACCTGCCGTGGGCTTATTCTTGTAGATCATGTGAATACAGTTGTAGCGTGCCCCGTAGAGCCATTCTTTAAGCTCGTCAAAATAGGGATCTTTTTTGCGTGCGGCAGCCGGTACGCGTTCGATGGTGTCCCACAGTAACTTTCGCAAACTTTGCAAATCGGTCACATTATTGGTCACGCCTCGTGTGCGGCTTGAGTACTGGATATCCTTTTGACGCTCAAGTACCTGAAAGATATCGGTGGGTAATTCACCCCGTGCGCTCCACAGATCAACCTGAAAAATCAGTGTATCTGCGCGGGGTTTTGTATTGACGATATATTCGAGAGGCGTGTTGGATACGCAACCGCCGTCCCAATAGAATTCTCCATCGATCTCCGTGGCCGGGAATCCTGGTGGCAATGAACCAGAGGCAATAAAGTGCTGTGGCCCAAGTTTCATTTCTGTATTGTCAAAGTACACAAAGTTGCCGCTTTTAACGTTTGTCGCACCAACCGACACACGCATCTCTCCGCTATTGATGCGGTCAAAATCTACAAAACGTTCCAGGGTACTAATTAATGGTGTCGTGTCATAGAAACTGGTCGTTGCAGGCGAACCACTACCAGGAGCCAATGGGCGCGGCACAAAAAAGCCTTTTTGGCCTTCTACCAGGGACTGAACCGCCGCATAGGAACCAAACATTCTTTCGGTATGTGCCAAGGTCAACTCACGTACCGTCTGCGATGCCATTCCGAACATTTCATAAATCGAGGACATGGCAGTCGCGGCTGCTGAAGGTGGCTGACAAATGGTGTCCCAGAATTCTTTTAGCTTCTGAACACGATCCTTGGGAGCATTGCCTGCAAAAATTGCGCAATTCAACGCACCAATTGATATACCTGCGACCCAGGTAGGATTCAAATTAATCTCACTTAAGCCTTCTATCACGCCAGCTTGATAGGAACCCAGGGCACCTCCACCCTGTAGCACGAGCGCGATGCGGGGATAATCGGGAATTTTGATCGCTTTCATGATGAAAAACCTTAAGGCACTTGCGTGTCAGTGAATTAGTAAATTTTAGTGGAAAACTATTACATTCAGTGCGGTGTTGAGCTGAGCGCATCAAATGAATACCTGCATCGTCTATATTTGAACACCTAAACGCTCCCTACCCATATTTGAGCATCTAAACGCTTGTTAGTTCGTTTTGATGCACTGGCATCATAAGCCCACATGAAAGATAATTTATTTCAATCATTTCTTCGTCCGAATATAAGCGCAAAAGATCGCCTCGCTCAAGGTAAGTCCCTTCGCAAAAAGGTTCCCCGCGCTTCGCTCGCCGAATTGCGTTTGAAAACCAAGCGTCAAACCCCTGTTGATATTCTGCTTGCCCAGGCAAAATCCAGAATTTCCCACTACGTGCCGATCCGCCACGCCCGTATGGCGGATAATCCTTTTGCATTTTTTCGGGGTGGTGCTGCGATATTCGCGCATGACATAGCCAAGACGCCTAGCCCGAAGATCAGCGTCCAATTGTGCGGCGATATGCATGTGAGTAATTTTGGTTTTTTTTCGACCACAGAACATCGGCTGGTTTTTGGAATTAATGATTTTGACGAAACACTACCCGGTAACTTTGACTGGGATCTTAAGCGTCTCGTAGCCAGCGCCATGATTGCTTCGCAACAACTTGGCCAGGACAACGTCTATGGCGAAGCGATCGTACGCAACATTGCAACGAGATATCGGCAATTCCTTTTTGAGTATGCTGATACCCCATATATCAACCTCGCCCAGTCATATATCGATGAAAGCGCACTAACTGAGCGCTCAGTCAATGTCAGCCTACTGAGTCAACAACTCTTGCAAAAGCTGATTGGCAAAGCACGAAAAAATACGAATTACGGTGTAATCGGCAAACTGACAGAACAGACACCATTAGGTAGCCGCTTGATCGATGCGCCCCCGTTGACTGAACATGTCCAGACTTCAATTCGTGGAGAACTCATTACCGATCTGCTGGAAACCGCATTAGATTCTTACGCTGAGTCTTTATCCTCAGATCGCAAAAACTTGTTCATGCGGTACAGACTCATCGATTGGGTCCGTAAGGTAGTAGGTGTCGGGAGCGTCGGTACATCATGCTGGGTATTGTATTTAGAAGGCCAAGATGAAACTGACCCCTTATTCCTGCAAATTAAAGAGGCTCAACAATCGGTTCTGGCGCCTTACTTTCCGGACAGCAAATTTACGTCAGATGGAGAGCGGGTGATCCATGGGCAGCGCTTAATCCAGGGTGCTCCAGATCTATTTCTGGGCTACGGTCGCGCAGGTCGTGGTGGATTTTATATGCGCCAATTACGGGATATGAAGGGTGGAATATCGGTTGGTCAGGGTGGCATTGATGTGAAGGAGTTCCCTGACTTTGCCAAACTCTTTGGATGGGCATTAGCGAATGCGCATGCTCGCTCAGGAGACCCCGCGATCCTGGCAGGCTATTGTGGCAAAGGTGAAGCGCTGGACGATGCCCTCGTTAAATTCTCGATTGCATACAGTGAACAAAACTCAGCCGACTACGATTCATTTTTGCGAGCGATCAAATCAGGCAAGATGAGCTGCGCGACAGAGAATTTCTGAATACTGAATTACAGTTAAGACAAACATAAAAAATACCGACTCAAACAGACGTCGGTATCGAATGCATTGAATCGCCAGGTATGTTTTTTCTAGACGTAGATTACTTTGTATAGAACGCCGTGCCACTCGCAAAAATATTAGGCTTTATAAACACACCCAATAAAACAGCACCATTGGGTGAATACGCCTGATGAACATTGCCACCTGGACGCCATACAAATTGGCCGGCTGAAGCGGTGCCATCGAGATCCATCAGACTACCTTCAAGAATATAAGTTTGTTCAAGAGCCGAATGTTCGTGAAGCGGAACAATGGCACCAGGCTCCATCTTGAACAAAATACTCGACATACCCGTGGCGGGGTCTGAATACAGAATTTTGGAGGAAATACCCGGGAATTTTGATGGCTCCCACTCCATCTTTGAGGGATCAACAAATGTGGACTTTAAGTGATCAGGTAATTTTTGAGGGTCGACCCACCCCTCTGGTACTTGTGGTCTGAGTGCAGCGTATGCGTTATCCATTATCAACTCCATTCATACATAAATATCGGGATATTTTTATTAGCGACAGATTTTTATTGGCGACAGATTATTTTTCGAGTGAGATATTTCTACTTTTGATAATGTCTCCCAAATCTTTTTCACTTTTAATAAACTGGGCTTTAAATTGTGCTGGAGTACTTGGGCTAGGAATAAAACCTCTCGAAATCAGATCGTTTGCAATCGTTGGATTGTCTAGTGCAACCTTGATTGCTGCGGCCAATTTGTTGACGATGTCAGCTGGAGTACCTTTCGGAAGTACCACCCCCTGATAGCTGTATAGATCAAAATCAGGAAAGCCCGACTCCGCAATAGTTGGGAGGTCTGGTAATTGTGAGATCCTGGTCGCCGTTGAAACAGCGATGGGTTTGACCTTACCTGCTTCGACTTGTGGCAAAGCTGATCCAAGATCCGTAAACAGAATATCAACAAAACCACCCAGTAGCCCATTGATCGCGAGCGCTGCGCCCTGATAAGGAACATGGAGGGGATTCGCATTGATTCGACCTGCTAATGCCTCCATTGTCAGGTGATTCATACTTGCAACCCCCCAACTTCCAAAGGTCACTTTTTTGTCATTTTTATTTATGTAGGTGATCAGCTCTTTCATATTGTTGACTGGCAAATCTTTTCGAACCAGCATCACCAATGGAGTTTTAACCAGAGAGCTCACAAATTCAAAATCTTGATTCGCGGTATAGGCCAACTCTGTGTACAGGGAAGTGTTTGCTGCGAGTTGATCAGCAGTTTGCATCGCAGTGTATCCATCAGGCTTGGCTTTGCTTAACGCAAGCGTCGCGATGACTGTATTCCCCCCTCCCCGATTTTCAACTACAAACGGTTGTTTCAGATTGAGCGACATGTTTTGGGTCACGATTCGCGCCACGATATCAGTGCCACCACCAGGCCCATAAGGCACGAGCCATTTGACTGCGTGATCGGGATAATCATCTGCCCGGGAGATGCCAGGAATGATGGATACGCTCAAAGTGAACAAGCTAAGCAGCCCCAACGTCCACTGCTGAAAATACCTTTTTTGTATGTTCCGTCGTAATACATGCAGCATTATTTGTCTCCAACTTATTTTTATATTGAGTTTTTTTCAAATACTGCAGATGCAACTAAAACAAGCCAAGCACGCTTAATAAACGCCAACTGATTCTAGGTCGGTCATGTCGGGATAGCAAATAAAATTTATAAGCAGGCAAATTACCGAAAAAATATGATGCAAAAAGGGTGGCAGTCGGTTAACTTATTTCTATGAAATCCATCCTGATCGATCGTAATCGTCGTCTGCGTGACGACCCCGGTACTGGCCATAACCGCTGGCATCCTGATATAGAACCTATAGCTGAAGTGGCACCGGGCGAGGACATCCTGCTCGAAACCCGTGATGCCTCGGACGGTCAAGTCAAACCTGGCATGAGCTTTGAAGATCTCGCCAACAACGACAAAAAAGCCGGCCATCCTCTGACAGGACCTATCTTTGTCAAAGGCGCCGAGCCAGGTGATGTACTAGAAATCGAATTCGTCGATCTGATTCCCCAGAAACATGGCTGGACAGTCATTCGTCCCGGAGCGGGTTTCCTGCGTGAAATTTTTGATGCAAAATTCCTTGCACATTGGGAAGTCGACAAAGGCTTTGCGAGATCCGCTCAAATTCCAGGCGTCAAAATTCCTGAAGGAATTTTTATGGGGACGGCAGGTCTGGCTCCCTCCCACGAACAGCTGAAACGATGGAATGATCGCGAGACCGATCTCGTGCGTCGTGGCGGTATCGCGCTGCTACCTGATGCATTAGATGCAGTCCCGACCCGTGAACCCATCGCCAGCACGGGCTTACGCACAATGCCTCCGCGCGAGAATGGCGGCAATGCCGATATCAAACAGCTTACGCGCGGCTCCAAGCTGCAAATCCCCGTCGGTGTGAGTGGTGCACTTTTTTCTGTTGGCGACGCGCACTATGCGCAAGGTGACTCTGAGTGCTGCATCACCGCCATTGAAATGGGTGCAAGCGCCGTGGTGAGATTCAACGTGTTGTCGGGTGAAGCAAAGCGCCGCAATATGCGTTTTCCGCGTTTTTCGCACCCGGGGTATTTCTTACCTCCTCAATGGGCTGCTCCCCATAATTTTGTCGCAACGACGGGACTGCCCATTCGAGAAGACGGCACACAGGAATGCGAGGATCTCACTCTTGCGGCTCGCAATGCGTTGCTCGAGATGATTTCACTCTTAGGTGAGCGTGGTTTTAGCCGCGAGCAAGCCTATGTCATCTGCTCTCTGGCGGTAGATCTGCGTATTAGCAATGCGGTAGATTTGCCCAACGTCTGCGTGAGCGCCTTGCTACCCGAAGGAATTTTTGAGGTTTAGGGCAGAAAGTATCCCGCTGAAGTTCCAGCGGGATAAGAACGGCCAGATTTAGCTTAGCTAAGCTGGCATTGGCCAGGCAGTAGCACCCCACACTATCAACAGGAGCAGTCCATGTTTGCACAATTCAGACGCAGTCTGATCATCACTGGCTGTATGTTGACCTTAGGCCTTGCCACGGCCACTAGCGTGCAGGCACAAAATACCCTGGCAGACATCATGGCTGCCAAAGTAATCAAAATTGGTATCCCAACAGATTTTCCACCTTATGGTTTTGTCGGTCCAGATCTGAAACCTCAGGGCCTGGATGTGGAAATGGCTGAATATATTGGGACAAAACTCGGTGTCAAAACTGAGCTGATACCCGTCACCTCACCCAATCGTATTCCTTACCTGCAGACAAAACGCGCGGACTTAATCATCTCCACACTGGGCAAAAGTCCAGACCGCGAAAAAGTGATTGATTTCTCCTCACCCTACGCCCTGTTTCTGAGTGCTGTGTATGGTCCCAAAAATTTGTCGATCAAGAGTTTTGCTGATCTAGAGGGCAAATCGATTGGTGTCACGCGCGGCGCCTTCGAAGATGTTGATGTCACCAAAATGGCCCCCCCGGGAACAGATATCAAGCGTTTTGAAGATAACAATGCCACGGTTTCAGCATTTGTCTCGGGCCAAACCAACCTGATTGCAACGGGTGCGCCTGTCGCAGAAAGCATGATGGAAAGAAACCCGCAGCTCAATACAGAATACAAACTGGCGACCCGCCTGAGCCCCTCTTATATCGGCGTACCAAAAGGTGAGACTGCATTGCTCGATAAGATCAATGAAATCGTCACAGCAGGTATGAAAAACGGCGATCTCGAAAAACTCTCACAAAAATGGCTTAAACGCGGGTTGGCTGGACTGAATGGCTGATTTGTTGTTGACTGAGTTGTTTATTCACTGAGTTGACTATGTTTTACAAATCGAAGTTTCAAACTTCGATTTGTAAATGACTCAGCACAGCGCAGCCTGAAGCGTTGGTTGCATAGCAAGTGCGCAGCGAATTGTTTGCAGGTGGACTGACACCGTTAAGTCTATATTTTTTCCATAGCCACCTGCCATAGACAGTGCTACTGGAATTTTGCGGTGAAGAGCGTAATCCATCACCCTTTGATCACGACTCAACAATCCAGCCTGAGTCAGATTCATACGCCCCAGTCGGTCGCCTTCGTGCGGATCAGCACCTGCCAGATAAATAATGAAATCTGGCTGAAATAATTGATCGATTTTGTCGAGTGCATGTTCCAGTGCATTCAGATACGTCGCATCGTCACACCCATCGGCCAGAGGAACATCCAAATTGCTGGTTTCCTTCCTGAAGGGAAAATTCTTTTCGCCATGCATCGAAAAGGTAAATATGGAATCATCATTCTGCAAGATTGAGGCAGTGCCATTGCCCTGATGGACGTCGAGGTCAATGATCAGGACCTGACGGACAGCACTAGTTTCTTTTTGTAAGACACGTGCTGCGATCACGGCATCATTGAATACACAAAAACCACTCCCCTTGTCACGATAAGCATGATGGGTGCCGCCAGCCAGATTGACTGCGACACCATCTGTACGCGCAGCCTGGCACGCCGCAATGGTCGCACCAACCGAGCGGCGTGACCGCTCAACCATCGGCGTACTCCAGGGAAATCCAATCTCTTTTTGTTCTTGTGCTGTCAGGGTTCCATACATCACAGCCTGAACATAAGCGGGTGAATGTGCATACAGGAGTTGAGTATCTGTCGCAGCGCTTGGCTCTAATAACTGTATTTCAGGGAATTGGTCGACTGCATTGCGCAGGCGTGCATACTTGTCCATCGGAAAGCGATGGCCCGATGGCAAGGGTAAAACAAAATGGTCTGTGTAAAAGGCTTTCATGGTTAGTCAAAAGTATAAGATCAACACTCATGATTGCCGTACCCTCTACTCCCAGATCCTTGATGAGGGAGTAATTAGCGAACTCGCATGACTCAGATCTGTTTGAATTTTTCCAGATAATCAGACAGACTGCGCGCCATGCTGATTGAGGAACCGGTCGCCCAGGCAAATGAAAAGAGGCCGGAAAATGCAATGATCGATGGAATGAGACGCCATCCTACTGGAAGGTCCACCGTGTAATTGCCGACGGTAGTAAAAAAACTCGCTGAAAAAAGCAGTGCGATTACCCAATCGTCTACAAAATCAAAAAAGGTTAATGCAAGGACCCAAAAAGCCAGGGACATCAGCAGAGCAAGCCCCAGAAGCATTGTGTATGCAACAAACCGGAACATTTCATAATACCGCCCCTTGAACGTGCGTCCTTTCATGGGGCGACGGTAAGCCATCGCAATTTCGTTAAAAGCATAGATATTGAAGACCGCTACGATCGCCATCACTCCGAGTCCAAAAAAAGACTCCTTTAATAATAATCCAAACTGAATGGCGTTGTGATTCATCCCTTCCTCCATAGAACCTCGCCGTTCTAAGGCAAGGTGGTCATGCGCCGCTAATTGCATGCCAGCACAGGCATTAGGCATGCTATTTAATTTTTGCACCCTCAGCCTGACTGAGCGCAGCGGTTGGATCAGCGGTCAGATCAGCTGCGAGAAATTGTGGTGACTCTGGCAAGGCCAATACGAGATTATTAGCATCCATCACCCGAAGCGTTAAGTTAGACGCTTTAATTCCAAGCACATGACCACCATGCTGATGATCTGCCGAAAGCAAGTGCAGGTGATAGCCAGGAATGTTTAGAGTTTTGGCATAGCTCGGCGACCAAAATCCCAACAGAGTACCTGCAATATTATTGAATCTAAATTCAGCCTGATGACTCGTAGCAGTCACCAGATCAGTGCCTGGCGCAGACTTACAGGCTACGCGATAATGTATTTCTTCAAAAACACCATCGATGCGAATCGCTGCAAAAAGATTTTGCGACTGACGATATTGGTCAATCTTCGCGCAGAGATCCTCCCAACTGTTGACCTGATCAATCGTCGCGGTTCGATCTGCTTCAAACTCAGTACTGACCCAGAACGGAGCCTTGGCAATATCGGCGGGTTCAATGACCGAGCCATTACCAAGCGCCTGATAGACATGGCCCTCAAGCATCAGGCCCTCACCATCGAGTGCATCAAACGTGCCCAGCCCAAAGTCCCCGTGGGCCTTGATGTCACCGACGGACACGCACCCCTGATATACCCCCTGAACCAGTGCTGCAGAGGTTGAGACCTGATAAAGCGTATGGTGCTCAACGCTCAACGCTTTGGCCAACGCATCCTGGATCACGTGATCCATTGTCTCGCCAGACTCCTCACAACGTTTTCGAAGCGCTTGGGTAATAGATTGAGAGAGATTCACGCTAATGGGGCAGCTACCCGGTATGTTTGAGCTCGCCATGGCATTCAATTGAGGTAGCTTTGATGCACATCTTGCATCAAACGTTCATTCAAACTGTAATCAACCGGGACATGAATAATCACCGGCACGTCAGATTTGAAAGCTTCTACAAAGACGCCAGACAATTGATCCGGTGATGTAATTCGATAACCTTTACAACCAAACGATTCAGCAAATGTGACAGGATCGTAGTTGCCAAGCTGCACGCCGGCACTTTCTCCGTAATGCGCAACCTCCTGGAACGAAACCATGTCGTAGGAATGGCTATCCCAAATCACATGAACAAACTTCGCACCCATCCGGACAGCTGTTTCTAATTCCGTTGCGGTAAACAAAAAGCCACCGTCACCTGAACTGGAAAGCACACGCTGGCCAGGATAGAGCAGGCTCAATGCAATGGCCCAGGGCAGTGCAACACCCAGCGTCTGCTGGCCGTTACTGACCAATACCTGACGCGCATGATCGGCGGCACAATAACGATTTGTCCAGATGTAGTTGGACCCGACATCAAGCGCGACATGCGTATCCGGCGTCATTTGCTTTTGGAGCTCGCGAATGAGTCGAAGTGGCTGGACTGGAAAGGCGTTCATCTTATCGCCTTCGGCTATGGTGGATTGCACTTCTGCGCATGCGCTTTTTGCGGCATCCAGATAGCAAGGATCAATTGTTACCTTGACTTGTTCTGCGAGCACATCAAGCGATGCGCCAATGTCACCAATGAGCTCTGCAGTGGGTAAGAAGGCATTGTCTTGGTCTGCCGGGATCGTATCCACACACAACACAGGGCGGATTTTTCCTGTATTCCAGATAGATGGATCATATTCAATTGGGTCAAACCCAATCGTCAGAACAGCATCAGCCTGATCAAGAATTTTATCGGCGGGCTGATTGCGAAACAGTCCAATACGACCCGCGTAGGTTGAACCGCCCTTGCTCTGGACCCAGGCTCCTGCTGCCTGGAATGTTGAAATATAGGGAATTCCTGTCTTTTTCAGGAAACGCACTAACGCATCCGCAGTGTCTGAGGACGAGGACTGCATGCCAAGCACAACAATGGGTCGTTTACAGGAATTCAACACAGCGGCGGCTTGCAATACTGACGACTGCGCGCCGGCTCCCAAGCCTACAGCCTGACCCCAAGGGGCGTTAGAATCTCCCGGGTAATCCGCCAGGCCAACATCTTTAGGTAATGAGATAAATACAGCCCCGGGCCGACCACTTTCAGCCACACGAATGGCATTACCAAAGACCTCACCGAGCTGCTCTGGGCTCAGAACTTCGGCCGAAAACTTTGTGGCAGGCTTCATCAGCGTGGTCGCGTCGAGCGATTGATGGGTCTTTTTCAGACGCTCATCAACAGGCACCTCGCCGCCAATGGCGAGCACAGCATCCCCCTCACTCGTGGCTGTCGCCAACCCCGTCACCAAGTTGGTCACGCCTGGGCCAGAGGTCGCGACACAGACGCCAATCTTACCCGTCACACGGCCGAATGCTGCTGCCATGAAGGCGGCGTTCTGCTCGTGACGGCAGAGTACTAACTGAATCTTTGAGTGCTTAAGCGCGATAAAGAGACTATCAATCTTTGCGCCAGGCACCCCAAAAACATGCGTGACGCCATGATTCTCGAGAATTTTTACGATTGCATTGGAGCAGTTTTTGAGATTATTGGGCTGGACCATTCAGTGCCTCTTTACGAAAAAATTTAGGTATTAGTTTACGTTTGAACAACTATGACACAACTTTAAAAGATCACCATGAAACAACTCTGAAATATCGCAATGAGACAACTTTAAAATAAACAGGCTCAGCTACGAATTGACTGATTTTGCTCAAGACGCTAAAAAGTTGCCGGCATCATTCAGATTGCTCTGATTCAGTCATCACGCCGCATACTGCGATAGTAAGCGGAACCATAGACAGGAACAATGCCATAGTCACGCCCAGGTCAACAGCCACAGCACCTGAAATTGTGCCAAGTAGAAAAAATAGAATGGACAGGAATCTGCCACTAAGAAGTGCCTTCGGTTGTGCTGATTTCCCAGGGAAATCAACCAGCATCGAGGTAAACGTTGAGGTCATCACGTTTGAAGCAAAATTCTTAAGGCCTGACTTTTGTAAAAGTGCAGTTTGTAGACCAGCAGACAGGCCCAGCGTCACAAGCAGTAAAAACAATGACACCCCATGGGCAGGAAACTCAATTCTCGCACTCATCAACGCGGAAATAAACAACAACAGCCAGACTAGACAAAAGGCGAGCTTACGACTCTTGATTCCTGGAAAATTCGCCGTAATCCAGCCTCCCACATAAGTACCCAATCCATAAAAAAATAGCGGGATCAGAAATGGATAATATGTTTCTACCGGATGTCGTTGGCCAATTCCCAACCCCAGAAGAATCATGTTGCCTGTCATTAGGCTTATAAAAACACCTCCAAGCTTTGCAAAGCATATGGCATCCACCATACCGCAGCCAAAGCTAAAAAAGTAATAGGTTGTTTTGTTTTCACCCATGGCGACCTGATCATCTAATGAGACACACTCCAGCATAGTATCCAAAAGTGGCCAAGCTGCGCATTTAGGCTATATTTGTGATGATGATTTTTCTCGTACAGCGGACCTATTAAAATTAGTCCGCTCATATATCAACACAGCCGAATAAAAAGGAAGCTGCATGTCTGCTCAAGAAAATGGTTTTGCCCTGTTCCATGACCCGCTACACAATCGCGGTTCAGCATTTACTGCCGAGCAGCGCGCAGCAAGTGGCATTGAAGGATTGCTCCCGCCTGCTGTCGATACTCTAGAGACTCAGGTTGCCCGCGTTCATCTTCAGCTCAGTGCCTTAGATTCCGACATGCAGAAATATCTGCTGCTCTCCGACCTCCAAGCCCGTAACCAAACGCTTTTCTTTGCAGTCGTGATGTCAGACCCGGCAACATTCATGCCACTGGTTTACACACCGACAGTAGGTGAAGCCTGTCAAAAATTCGATCATTTCTATCGTGCTCCCCGCGGTATTTATCTGCCGATCACCGCCAAGGGACGACTGAAAGAACTGCTGCAGCATTGGCCTCAAAAAGATATTCGCTTCATTGTTGTCACTGATGGAGAGCGTATTCTAGGACTCGGTGATCTAGGCGTGAACGGCATGGGGATCCCAGTCGGCAAGCTTTCACTCTATACCGCGGTAGCTGGTGTGCCACCCGAGCTTACGCTGCCAATCACACTGGATGTCGGTACCAACAACGAACAATACCTTGAAGACCCGCTTTATCTGGGTCTGCGTCAGCATCGCGTGCGTGGTGCTGAGTACGATGCCTTTATCGAAGAATTCGTGCAGGCTATCCAGGCGCTCTACCCAAAATCATGCCTCCAATGGGAAGATTTCGCCAACATTAATGCTGTGCCGATTCTTGCACGTTACAAAGACAAGATCTGTACCTATAACGACGACATTCAAGGCACTGCTGCGGTTGCACTGGCAGGGGTCTATGGTTCGCTGCGCATCTCTGGTCAAAAACTCATCGAACAGCGTTTTCTGTTCATGGGTGCTGGATCTGCAGGAACAGGTATCGCCGAACTCATCAGCGAAGCGATGGTACTCGAAGGACTGACTATTGAACAAGCCAGAGCCCGCTGTTACCTGTTTGATGTAAACGGACTGCTGGAATCGTCACGCACGGATATCGCCGGTTTTCAAAAACCTTTTGTCCAGGCGCACACTCCAACTAAAAGCTTTGTGGAGGCAATCGAATCGATCAAGCCGACCGCCATCATTGGCGTGAGCACGGTGCCAAAGCTGTTTAACCAGCAAGTCATCGAAGCCATGTCGCGTGTCAACGAACGACCGATCATCTTCCCCTATTCCAACCCAACTTCACGTTCGGAATGCACTGCCGAAGAAGCCTACAAATGGTCGAATGGCAAAGCGATTTTTGCAAGCGGCAGCCCTTACCCACCTGTCGAAGTCAACGGCCAGAAATTTATTCCTGGGCAAGGCAACAACGTCTACATCTTCCCGGCCATGGGCATGGCTGTGCTGGCAACTGAGTCCACACGCGTCACAGAGGCCATGTTTATTGTGGCTGCAAAAGCCGTCGCTGAACAGGTTGGCCAGGAATCGCTCAACAGCGGTTTGATCTATCCGCCCCAGTCCCAGATCCTTGATGCGTCGCTGCATACTGCAGCAAAAATTGCGGCCTATATCTTTGATCAAGGATTAGCGCGTGTTCCACGGCCAGCAGACATCGAAGCACACATCCGAGCCATGGCCTATAAGCCTGCGTATTCATAACGCGAACAAATCATCAGGCAAAAAGTAAAAAGTAAAAAGTAAAAAAGTAAAAAGCCAACCTCACATACCGAGGTTGGCTTTTTACTTTTTATAACGCCTTTAATTTTTAATCATGCCTCTCTCTTTAAGTTAAGCACTTTAGTCTTCAAGGACGATGTTTAGGTCAGAATCGTCTCGACGGCATTTTTCATCAGTGTTTCAGCTTCCTTGAAACGTCCACCTAAAACCGCTTTGGCCATATACGTTGCCATCCCGGTGACGTTTTGTACGGTCACCGTTGGCGGCATCACCAATTCATATCGGTTGGTGTACACATCAAGCAATCCTGGTTCTGGATCTGCCAGAAACTCCTTGATGGTTTGTTCCAGATCTTCTGGATTTTTGACTTCGACGCCTTTAATGCCTATTGCGTTAGCAATCGCTGCAAAACTCGGGTTCTTGAGATCCGTGTAATTGTTGAGCAGGCCTTCTGTCTTCATTTCCAACTCAACAAAATTCAATGAGCTGTTATGCAATACAACGATTTTAATAGGCAGGTTTTCTTGACGAATCGTGAGCAAATCACCCATCAGCATTGCCAAACCACCATCACCCGAAAGACTAATGACCTGACGATTCGGGAAGGCTTTTTTGAGTCCTAGAGCCATGGGCATGGCATTCGCCATCGTTCCATGACGCAGACTGAGCATCGTCCTGCGTTTTCCGTTTGATTTGAAATGACGGAGTACCCAAACCATAGCTGAACCGCTATCCCCCGTCAGGATGGCATCATCTGACGCATATTTATCAATAAGCTTTGTCAGATATTCCGGATGAATGGATCCAGCCTCGCCAGGTTTTTCCTTAGCAGCCAAATCCTTAACGGTGTCTTCACGCACCTTCAAGCACTCCTTAAGAAAGGCATCATCTGACTTTTCTTGCAGGAGGGGTAAAAGCGCCTCAAGGCTGGGTATCACATCACCCTCTAACCCTAGATCAATTGGATGACGTCTGCCTAAGCGAGAGGCATCGCGATCAATTTGAATGATTTTTGCATGCTGTGGATAAAACTGCCCCCAGGCAAAATCTGCACCGAGCAGAATGAGCGTGTCGCAGCTGTTCATCATGTGAAAACCCGAATGAACACCCAGCAAGCCCGTCATGCCAACGTTATAAGGATTGTCGTACTCCACAAAATCCTTAGCACGCGATGTATGGGCGATCGGTGCATTCAGTTTTTTAGCCAGCGAGATTAATAAATCATGAGCGCCTTCTGATCCCATACCGGCATAAATGCCTACTTTCTTACCCTACGCAATAATTTCTGCGGCTTGCTTGAGCTCCACATCATTCGGGCGACGAACAGGTTTAGGGAAGTGTACTGAGTAAGGCACTGCATCTTTGATTTCTGTTTTGCTGATATCGACAGGAATGATCAGAACTGCAGGTCCCTGTAGTAATCGCGACTTGATCTGACAGTCCCCCAGTTTGCGGTACGTGTTTGTCAGATCAGATTTAGTTGTTGAGTTGAGTTATTTTATCTCTCCACACCTCCTTGCCGTCAATTAATGTTTCCATTGGCGTGCGACCACAACACATCTTGCCTTGATGCGTTCGATCGTAGTTGTAGTAATTCACCCATTCATCAAGATCGGATTGCAGCTCTTCGATTGAGCGATAAATCTTTCTGCGGAATGTGACTTGATAAAACTCTTGCAATATGGTTTTGTGGAATCGCTCACAAATGCCGTTTGTCTGCGGATGCATGACTTTCGTCTTTGTATGTTCGATCTCATTGAGCGCAAGATAAAGCTGATAGTCGTGAGACTCAGCCTTGCCACAGAACTCGGTGCCCCGGTCAGTCAGAATACGAATTACACCCATACCCTGTTCGGCAAAGAAGGGAAGCACTCGGTCATTGAGTAAGTCAGCAGAGGTTATTGGCGTTTTAGTCGTGTACAGCTTGCACGCAGCCCACTTCGAATACGTATCAACAAATGTTTGCTGATACACACGGCCTACGCCCTTCAAAGTGCCTACGTAGAACGTATCCTGACTGCCGAGATAACCTGGGTGAGCAGTCTCGATCTCACCATGCGCGGCATCATCATCTTGTTTCCTTTCCAAGGCTACTACCTGAGCTTCAGTTAGCACCTCGCCTGTTGCAGCAACATGCTTTTCGAGTGCGACCAGTCGTTTTTTAAAGGACTCAAGATCACGTCGCAGCCAGACAGATCGAACGCCAACGGGGGTATCCATGCACTCTGGACGGCATACAACAGCGTCATCCTGATCATCAGGCAAAGGTCTTGCAGAAATATGCAGACACTCATGAAATTATTTTTATCTGTGCCAAATTGAATAATTGATAACTGATTTTCTCAGTGATTTTTTCAGGAAATCTGAAATTTTTTCTGGCAGGTGGTCGCACTGACCAGTTTTTGCAGGAGTTGATGATGGAGGTAATGGAGCATTTATATCTATTTCCATAAACTCTCTATAGGAATCAATATAAAAATAGTTTATGAAAATAGCCTGTTTGCCTCCATTACCTCCATTAATGATCTCAAACAGCATCATCAACTTCGGCAAAGGAAGGCAAAGGTATTACAGGTTTAAGAGTAATGGTACTCAGAGAGCTTAAATAAATAACCTAAGTAGTAATTACCATCAGATTTCTTCTTCGAATTACCCAAACGATCTTTAAGCTTCCTGAAGAATGTATTTGAAGTCATCGGATGGAAACCATTATCAATCTGCCATTTCTTGAAAGACTGGTAGAGACTATTCGCAGAAAGTTCACCGCCGAGCGAGACTTGCAGACAATCATCCATCCAATGCTTAATAAGATCCATCTCATCTCTGTATGCCGCAGAGTGATTCTTAATAGTCTGAGGAATAACGAGTTGTCCTTGATTACAGTTCTTCCAGCCTTCTATGCACCAGTTAAGGATGCCTGGGAGTTCTGCAAGTAGCTTGCTGGTTAGTTGTGGATCAGGTTTGGCAATGTTGGCTTCAAATGGTACTAAATGCATACGCCGCCAAAAACCGAAATCTGTTCCCTTCACGACTGGCTTATGATTCCCTGAAATACACATTTTTAAGGTCGGCTTGAAATTAAATTCTGCTTGATAGAGATGTCTGGCAGTGAGAGTGTCTCCACCTGTCATCTGTTTAATCAAGTTCTCATCAAACACTCTACCTTCTGGCATTTCGTTTGCAGTAACTAACCTTGCTCCTGCTAGCCTTGCAATGTCACTGGAGGCGCCTGAACCTTTTGTTCTAAGCATCAAAGACTCTGAATTCATGCCAAGAGCATAATCATTCAGCAGAGTAGTAACTACTTGAGTAAAAACAGATTTACCGTTTTTTCCATCACCAAATAGGAATAAGAAACCTTGGAAAGTTATCAGACCAGATAAGCAATAACCAATCCATTGCTGCAAGAAATCAACTTGTGATTGATCTCCACAGCACCACTCTAGAATGTAAGCGTCCGGCCTGTACCGTCTCGTAAAACTAACTCATAGGCATCAAGATAGTACCCACATCATTCTTCGTGGGCACTTGCTGTGGACGAAACACTTAATAAATTATCAAAGAATCGAACCCGC